>OGUP01000001.1_pt1 | contig 397233 bp, 348 predicted proteins | sample 1553661 | NCBI WGS metagenome assembly OGUP01 (sample SAMEA2580026, study PRJEB22360) | human gut metagenome | biome: human gut; feature: human-associated habitat; material: faeces | place: Denmark | collected 2008/2010
TGAAATTAGGTATCGTGGGCCTTCCGAACGTCGGAAAAAGTACACTTTTCAATTCACTTACAAAGGCAGGAGCGGAATCAGCTAACTATCCGTTCTGTACAATAGATCCAAACGTAGGAATCGTTGCAGTGCCGGATGAGAGGCTGGACAAGCTCACAGAGATGTACAACTCAGCCAAGACAACACCTGCTGTTATAGAATTTGTAGATATCGCGGGTCTTGTAAAGGGCGCATCAAAGGGAGAAGGACTTGGAAACCAGTTCCTTGCGAACATCAGAGAGGTTGATGCCATCGTTCACGTTGTAAGATGTTTTGAGGATACAAATGTCATCCACGTTGACGGTTCCGTAGACCCGATCAGAGATATAGAGACCATCAATCTGGAGCTGATATTCTCAGATATAGAGGTGCTCGACAGAAGAATCGCCAAGACCATCAGAGGTGCAAGAAATGACAAGATGCTTGCGAAGGAGCTTGACTTCCAGCAGAGGATCAAGGCTCACCTTGAGGATGGCAAGCTTGCCAAGACCATAGAGGTTGCAGATGAGGACGAGCAGGCGTGGATAGAGGAATATAACCTTCTCACATGGAAGCCTGTAATATTTGCAGCAAATGTAGGCGAGGAAGACATTGCGGACGATGGCGCTTCAAATGAGAACGTGCAGAAGGTAAAAGAATACGCAAAGGACTTCGATGCAGAGGTATTTGTAGTATGTGCACAGATAGAGCAGGAGCTGGCAGAGCTTGATGATGAGGAGAAGAAGATGTTTCTCGAGGATCTTGGAGTTAAAGAGTCTGGTCTTGACAAGCTTATCAAGGCAAGCTACTCACTTCTTGGTCTTATCAGTTATCTGACAGCCGGAGAGACAGAGTCAAGGGCATGGACCATCAAGAAGGGAACGAAGGCACCTGGAGCAGCTGGCAAGATTCACTCAGACTTTGAGAGAGGATTTATCAAGGCGGAGGTTGTCAGCTACAAGGATCTCATGGACTGCGGAAGCATGCTTGCGGCCAAGGAGAAGGGCCTTGTAAGACAGGAAGGCAAGGAATATGTGGTTGAGGATGGAGATGTTATTCTCTTCAAGTTCAACGTGTAAATGAATCTAGGAGGATGTAACGATATGTCTCAGATATCAGAATATTTTAGAAGCATATTCTTTCCGAATCTTGGGATAACCCTCAGAAATATAGGTGACCACATCAATATAGGAAGCTTTGAGGTGAGGTTCTACGGGATCATCATCATGATAGGATTCCTGCTGGCATATGTACTTGTCACCAACGAGGCAAAGAGAACAAAACAGAATCCTGAAATGTATCTGGATTTCATACTTATACTTATCATCCCGGCCATACTTGGAGCAAGACTCTACTATATCCTGTTCAGACTTGACCAGTATATAGTGCAGGGCGATGTGGGAGCTACACTCAAAGCCATGCTGAATATCAGAGGCGGCGGACTTGCCATATACGGCGGAATCATCGCAGGAGTCATCACAGCGGTAATCTTCTGCAAGGTGAGAAAAGCCAGCTTTGTGCTCATGGCGGATACAGCCACATTCGGAATACTGATCGGGCAGATACTTGGAAGATTTGGCAACTTCTTCAACAGAGAAGCATTTGGCGCATATACGAACAGTAAGATGGCCATGGCGATTCCTCTTGATTACTACAGATCAGAGGGCAATCTTGATTATCTGGAGAGAACCGGGGTCATCACACAGAAGATGCTGGATAATGTGGTGAATATAGACGGCATGGATTGCATAACGGTCCATCCGACATTCCTGTATGAGTCCTTATGGAATCTTATGCTGCTTGTGTTCTTATTTATATATAGAAAGCACAAGAAATTCAAAGGAGAGTTCGCTCTTATATATGTGGGAGGATACGGACTCGGAAGATTTATCGTCGAAGGTCTCAGAAGTGATTCCCTGATGATCGGCAATACAGGGATCAAGGTATCCCAGGCGCTTGCACTTGTATGCTTTGTAACTGCCGTGGTACTGCTTGTCATAAATTATGTAAGATGTGCCAGGAAAGGCTGGCCGTCAGTGGAGATGAGTGGTGACACTGAAACAGAAGTGGAGCCAGGTGGTGAAACGACACCAGATGAAACAGAAGTTGAAGCAGATGCGGACCAGAAAGCTGGTCGGCAAGGCTCAGATGATTATACAGAGAAATAGATAACACATGGATAAGTAACCACATGGTGGTTAATATCCCCACAGAATAGAAAAAATATGGGATTTGTCCCCACCACAAAAAGCCTGTAGATTTGACAGTGAAAACTGTCAGATCTACAGGCTTTTTTGCATATATGCACACACTTTTTTCATATAACAGGGTTGCAATTTGGGGGGCTATAGTATAGAATAGTGGTTACAAGTGGCATTATTGTGCAACTAAGTGGTGGAAAGTGGTGATTGAACCGGAGTTATACGAAAGGAGGAGATCGGGATGTCCAGATGCTTATCAGGTGAATATGAACATAAGCTTGATGCAAAAGGAAGACTGATCATGCCATTAAAACTTCGTTCGGAACTCGGGGAGTCATTCATGGTAACCAAAGGAATCGACTGCTGTCTCTATGTATATGGAATGACAGAGTGGGAGGAGTTCGTTGAGAAGCTGAACAAGCTTCCTATGACCAACAGAACGGCCAGAGCCTTCAAGAGAGGTTTCCTTGCCGGAGCGGTCAAGTGTGAGCCGGATGCACAGGGAAGAATACTTCTATCTCCGAAGCAGAGAGAATATGCTCATATAGACAAGGATGTGTATGTCATCGGTAACGGTGAGAAAGCGGAGATCTGGAGCAAGGAAGAGTGGGATGGCCCTGAGAACATGAGTGATAATCAGGCCAGCATGGACGAGCTTGCAGATGAGCTTGATGCACTTGATTTTAGTTTTTAGAAGAGAATGGTAATTGATTATGGAATTTGCGCACAAGTCGGTCTTGCTTGAGGAGACCATCGACAACCTGAATATCAAGCCGGATGGCATCTATGTGGATGGCACATTAGGGGGAGCCGGACACTCAGAGCAGATTGTGAAGAGGCTTGGTGAGGGCGGCAGGCTTATAGGTATCGACCAGGATGAGGATGCCATAGCTGCAGCGTCGAAGAGACTTGAGCCGTATGGGGATAAGGTGACCATAGTCAGGGATAATTACCAGAATTTCAGAAGAATATTGGATGAACTGAACATACAGAAGGTGGACGGGATACTCCTTGATCTGGGAGTGTCTTCATATCAACTCGATAATGCGGATAGAGGATTCACATATCGGGTTGATGCTCCACTGGATATGAGGATGGACAACAGGCAGACAAAGACTGCAAAGGATATAGTCAATGATTATTCCGAGGCTGAGCTGTTCCGTATACTTAAGGATTACGGAGAGGAGAGATATGCAAAGAGTATTGCATATCATATATGCAAGTATCGTGAGAACAAGGTGATAGAGACCACCGAAGAGCTCAACGATATAATCCGTGGCTCCATACCGGCAAAGGCAAGGAATGGACAGGGACATCCGTCCAAGCAGACATTTCAGGCGATCAGGATAGAGCTTAACAGAGAGCTTGATGTGCTCAGGGATTCAATAGACGGCATGATAGCAAGCCTGAATCCGGGAGGAAGATTGTGTATCATCACATTTCATTCCCTTGAGGACCGGATAGTGAAGCTAGCATTCAGGAAAAATGAAAATCCATGCATTTGTCCACCGAACTTTCCGGTGTGCACATGCGGAAGAAAGCCTCTCGGCAAGGTGATAACGAGAAAACCGATCATACCGGGAGAAAGGGAGCTTGAGGAGAATTCCAGATCAAAGAGCTCAAAGCTCAGAGTGTTTGAGGCAATTTGACAGATATAAATGAAAGAGGCGATATAGATGGCAGATAGAAGATACTACACAGAGGGTAGTTCTGCAAGACAACTGAATTATGATGACCGGGCTGGACGTAACAGATCCCGCGAAGCTGTAGTCAGAGGCTCAGCCGCTCCGGCGAGAAGACCACAGCCTTCAGTGAGACCTGAGAGAGCTCCACAGCCGGCGCGAAGAAAGAAACAGGGATCATCTCATCTGACTGACAGAGAGAGACGAGAGCTTGCAGCCAGAAAGGCACAGAGAAAGGCAGTTACAAATGCACAAATAAGATATACGGCGGGCATGGTTGCTGCGATAATCGTTGCGGTGGCGCTGTGCTGTTATCTTCTGAAACTTACATCAGATGTCAAGTCACAGAAGGAGTCAGTGGCAACGCTGAAGAGCCAGGTGGCAACACAGCTTGACGAGAATGCAAGCTACAGCGCAGGACTTGATTCCATGACAGATCTGGATGAGATATATAATATTGCAACTACTAAGCTCGGCATGGTATACTCACAGCCGGGACAAACATTATACTATTCACAGAATAATGATGATTACGTAGTACAGTACAAGGATGTCCCTAAGGCCAAGTAGTCTTAGGGATATTTAATTTTTAAGGTGGAAAGATAAAATGTCAAAGAGATCAAAGCTATTTTTAAAAGGGATGAGAAGAAAGACCAAGATCGCATATTTGCTGGTGGTGGGAGTTCTGGTGGCACTCACCATAAGAGTTGTGTACATCAACGTGGCAAATGGAAAGGAGTATTCGGAGGCGGTGGTTCTGCAGATGGACTACAATTCCACGGATATTCCGTATGAGAGAGGCGAGATACTGGACAGAAATGGAAATGTCCTTGCAAACAGTGAGAAGACCTACAGCCTGATACTTGAGCCTGTGAATATTCTGATCACGGAGAAGGGAAAGGCGGCAACAAGAGCTGCGGTGCTGGAGTATTTCGATGTGTCAGGAGACGATTTTGACAAGCACATTGCAAATGAGGATTCTTATTATGAGGTAGTCCTCAAGGATCTTCCATATACAAAGGTTAAGGCATTTGAGGATTACTGTAAGACCGATGAGGGCGCAGATGTCATAGGAGTGAGATTCGAGACGGTGTATAAGAGAAATTACCCAAATGGATCTCTGGCGTGTCACCTGCTCGGATACACCGCCAGCGGAAATGTTGGACAGGGTGGTATTGAGGGCTATTATAATGACTACTTAAACGGTGTGGATGGCAAGACTTACAGATATATGTCGGGCTCAGGCGGCGTTGACTCGGAGACTGTGGCAGCCCAGAATGGTGAGACAGTAGTATCCACCATAGATATGAATATACAGAAGATCATAGAGGACAACATCACTGAGTATATGCAGAATACAGGTGCTAAGCAGATAGGTATCATAGCAATGGATCCAAACAATGGCGAGATACTTGGAATGGCAAGCTCACGTACCTACGATCCAAATGACCCGATGAACACACAGGCGCTCAGGAACATGACAGTCACCGTCACCCAGGAGGTTGAGATCGAGGGTGCAGATGAGAATGCGGACAGCCTGATAAGCGTTGAGAGTGCAAAGAAAAATACAACAGCAACAACGGAGAGCAGCGAGGATGGCACTACCACAGAATCATCCACAGAAGCGACCACCGAACAGAAGAATGTAAAGACTGAGGAAGTGGAATACGATTTCTCAAAGATGTCGGATGAAGAGTTCCAGAGCACGATAGATGGATTTACATCAGACCAGTTATATGAGGCACTCAACTATGTATGGCAGAATTACTGTATAAGTGATGTGTTTGAGCCGGGTTCAACATACAAGGCATTTACCATAGCGGGAGCCATGGAGGATGGAGTGATCTCAGACGGAGATGAATTTCTCTGTGATGGTTCACAGGTCGTAGTCGAGGGAGAGAGCCCTATTTACTGTAGTTACAGAGCAGGACACGGAATGGTTGACGTCAAGAGAGCTCTGGCTGTTTCATGTAATGATGCGTTGATGCAGATAGCGGACAAGGAGGGACCAGAGACATTTGACAAATATCAGATGATATTTAACATTGGTTCCAAGACAGGAATAGATCTCGAAGGTGAGACGACAGGTATTAAGTACGATGTGGAGAATCTTAATCCTACAGAGCTTGCGACATCTTCATTTGGACAGGGTGTTACAACATCTATGATCCAGATGGCAGCGGGATTCTGTTCTGTAATAAACGGCGGAAATTATTATGTGCCACATGTTGTCAAGAGACTTCTGGATTCAGACGGAAATGTGGTTGAGAATATGGATCCGGTGCTTGTCAGAAAGACCATATCCAAGGAAGTGTCGGATTACATGAAGACATACCTCCAGGCGGTTGTTGAGGAAGGTACAGGATATGCGGCTGGAATAGAGGGCTACACCATCGGTGGTAAGACAGGTACAGCCGAGAAGCTTCCTCGAGGAAATGGAAAATACGTACTGTCATTCATAGGATTTACCCCTGTTGAGAATCCTCAGATAATGCTTTACGTTGTAGTTGATGAGCCTCATGTTGAGGATCAGTCAGGATCAGGAGCAGGAGCAAAGCTGTTCAATCAGGTTATGCAGGATCTCCTTCCATACCTGAATGTATACTCAACAAACGGAGATGATGTGGCTTATGACGGAACGGAGGAGCCGCTCTCATCAGCATTTGACACGGATACAGAGACTGCAGATACAGAGGCGGCAACAGAGGATGCGGCTGCTGAGGACACATCAGCGGAAGATACATCAGCGGAAGATACATCGACCGACGACACATCGGCGGATGACACATCGTATGACGATACGGCAGACGACAGTTATACGGCGGACGATACATGGGAGGATGACAGCGGAACAGGCGACGGCACGGATACGTGGAGCGGTGACGAGGACTATTCCGGCGAATGATAATTTACACAGTAAACCAAAGCATCGAAGGTGCAGATACACCTCCGGTGCTTTTTTAATGCAGAGATAGATTTGTACACGAATAGGCGAATACATGAGGCATCCGGCTAATATGATAATAAAAAAGTCCGGGATCAAGAGTTGAAGGTATACAGTTATAACAGGCGGAGGATAAAGTTTGTGTTCGTTATGGCGGCCCTAGCGCTGGGAGTTATAGTTGGCCGTCTTGCATACATAATGCTCTACAGGGGAGAATATTATAGTGAGAAAGCAGATTCCCTGCATGAGAGGGAGAGAAGCATAAAAGCTCCCAGGGGAAGGATATACGACAGAAATGGCAATATCATAGCGGACAACAAGGCGGTGTGTTCAATATCCGTGATACACAGCCAGATAGAGGATGAGGCGGAGGTCACAGAGCTTCTTACAAGATATCTGGATAAGGATCCGGCAGACATCAGGAAGAAGGTGGAGAAGGTATCCTCAAGGGAGCTCATAGCGTCAAATGTAGACAAGGAGACCGGAAAAAAGATCAAGGCGGCTGCTGTTCCGGGGATCAAGGTGGACGAGGATTACAAGCGCAGCTATCCATATGATACCCTTGCATCGAAGGTTATAGGCTTCACCGGTGCTGACAATCAGGGAATACTGGGCCTTGAGGTGACATATGACAGTGTGCTCACAGGGACAAATGGAAGCATAAATGCGGTCACGGATGCAAGGGGAATAGAGCTTGCGGAATATTCAGAAACCAGGACAGAGCCCATTCCCGGAAATGATCTCGTGACAACACTGGATCTCAATATACAGAGATATGTGACACAGGCTGCAGAGAAAGTCCAGATCGAGAAAAAAGCAAACAGGGTGTGTGCAATAACGATCAATCCCCAAAATGGCGAGATATATGCCATGGTGGATGTGCCGGAATACAACCTGAACGAACCGTTCAAACTGGTTAAGCCAGAGAACGATGAAGAGACAGACACAGGGGAAGATGCAGAGAGGAATAACAGCGCATCCGGGACATCCATGTTGCTGCCTACAGCCGGCAATATGGATGAGCTGAACAATATGTGGAGAAATTATCTGATAAGCGACACATATGAGCCGGGATCAACCGCCAAGATAATAACACTGACGGCAGCACTCGAGAAGGGAGCGGTCGACAGCAGCTCAAACTTTTTCTGCCCGGGATATAAGATAGTTGAGGACAGAAGGATAAGGTGTAGCAAGACCACGGGCCATGGAAGCCAGAGCCTTAAGGAGGCGCTCATGAATTCCTGCAATCCGGCGTTTATGGAGATAGGAGAGAGAACAGGTGTGGATGGCATGTACGAGTATTATCACAAGCTGGGATTGTTCAGTCAGAGCGGAATAGACCTTCCCGGAGAGGCAAACTCCATCATGCATAAGAAGGAAAATGTCGGGCCGGTAGAGCTTGCCACCATGTCGTTTGGACAGTCATTCCAGGTGACTCCGATACAGTTCATATCTGCAGTGTGCACGGTTGTGAATGGAGGGCATACGGTAACTCCACATTTGGGAAAAAGGATAATAGACAGCAGTAAAGAAACTATTACAGCCATTGAATTTGACGAGCAGAGACAGGTTATAGATGAGGAGACATCACAGAAGATGCGGGAGATGCTTGAGGCAGTCGTTGCCGAGGGCGGCGGATCAAAGTGTGCCATAGAGGGCTGCAGGATAGGCGGAAAGACCGCCACGAGTGAGAAACTTCCCAGAGGAACAGGCAGATACATATCTTCTTTTATAGGATTTGCGCCGGCGGATGATCCTCAAGTCCTGACGGTCGTGCTAATAGATGAGCCCGAGGGCACATATTATGGAGGAACCATAGCGGCCCCTGTTGTGAGAGATATTTTTTTGAATATTCTTCCCTATTTGGGAATTGACAAAGCCACAAATGAGTATTAAATTTATCTCAGTCTGAAAACAGTTTAAGAAATACATAGTCCGCGGTGTGCGGGCAGGTAAGGAGTACAAAATGAATTTAGATTTAAAGATTGTTTTACCGGTAGTGATAGCATTCTGTATCAGCGTGGTGCTGTGCCCTATAGTTATACCGTTCCTGAAGAAGCTCAAGTTCGGTCAGTTTGTCAGGGATGACGGCCCACAGGCACATTTGAAGAAGGCCGGAACACCAACCATGGGTGGACTTATAATCCTTCTGTCACTTACGATCACGACGCTTATCTATATGAAGAAATATCCGGATGTCCTTCCGGTGCTTTTTGTGACACTTGGATTTGGACTTATCGGATTTATCGATGATTACATCAAAGTTGTTATGAAGAGATCAATGGGACTTCACGCATGGCAGAAGATGCTCGGACAGATTGTCGTTACGGGAGTATTTGCATATTATGTAGAGAAGTATTCAGATATCAACAATGAGCTTATAATACCATTCCTTGGCAAGACGGTTCAGCTCAACAGCACACTCTATGTGATACTGTTGTTCTTCATCGTGCTTGGAACAGTTAATGGTGCGAACTTCACAGATGGACTTGACGGACTTGCGTCATCAGTCACGGTTCTCATAGCCACATTCTTTGCGGTTGTAGCAGTGGGAACAGACTCAGGTGTTGCTCCGGTTGCCTGCGCAGCGGTTGGATGTCTTCTTGGCTTCCTTGTGTACAATGTGTACCCTGCAAAGGTATTCATGGGAGACACAGGTTCTCTGGCACTCGGTGGATTTGTTGCATCAACAGCGTATATGCTCAAGATGCCTATATTCATAGTTATAATAGCTTTCATATACTTCATTGAAGTATTATCAGTTATAATACAGGTTGTTTCATTCAAGCTTACAGGCAAGAGAGTGTTCAGAATGGCACCTATACATCATCATTTTGAGCTCGGGGGATGGCCTGAGTCAAAGGTCGTTGCTATATTTTCTATAGTGACTGCAGTCCTCTGTGTGGTAGGTTTACTGGCTCTGTAATGTAGAAAGGAGAAAATGGTGCAGTGGTGCACCATGGTGAAATGATATGGAGATCAATACAGCGATAGTAGCAGGAACAGGAAAGAGTGGAATCAGTGCAACCAAGCTTCTGGTAAATCATGGAGTAAAGGTTTATCTGTTCGATGAGAACAAGGACAGAGATATAGAGGCGATAAAGGAGAAGACAGGCGATTCAGAGCTTGTTCAGATAGAACTCGGTGAGCTTGGAGAGGATGCCCTCTCATCATCACAGCTCATGGTCATCAGTCCGGGAATCCCTGTTGATGCGCCATTTACAGATGTGGTGAGAAATGCGGGAATACCTATCTGGAGTGAGATAGAGCTGGCATACCATTATGGTAAGGGTAAGATAGCAGCCATAACAGGAACAAACGGCAAGACTACAACTACAGCCCTTGTGGGAGAGATAGTCAAGGCACACAATGCCAAGACCATCGTTGTGGGAAATATTGGAATACCTTACACAGAGCTGTGCGACACAACAGACGATGATTCAGATACAGTTGCAGAGATAAGCAGTTTCCAGCTTGAGACGGTTATAGATTTTCATCCGAATGTCAGTGCAATACTCAACCTGACTCCGGATCATCTGAACAGGCATTATACATTTGAGAATTATGGAAATGTAAAGTTTTCAATAACAAAGAATCAGACCATGGATGATGTGACAGTCCTCAACTATGATGATGAGCATACACGCGCCATGGGAGAGAAGGCAAAGGAGCATTGCCATGTAGTATATTTCAGCAGACTGGAGAAGCCGGCCGGTGGAGTATATTTAGAGGATGGGGATATCATCCTCGAGGATGGCGATAAGAAGATCAATGTACTTGCCATTAAGGATCTTAAGCTCATGGGAGCTCACAATGTTGAGAATGTTCTGGCAGCAGTTGGAATATCATATTATATGGGAGTCCCTGTTGATGTTATCAGAGATGTTGCAACATCATTCAAGGCTGTTGCTCATAGAATAGAATATGTTGACACCGTCGATGGTGTCGCATACTACAATGATTCAAAGGGAACAAACCCTGATGCAGCCATAAAGGGAATACAGGCCATGGTGGCTCCTACATTCCTCATAGGTGGAGGCTACGACAAGGGTTCTGAGTACGACGAGTGGATAGAGGCGTTTGACGGCAAGGTAAAGTGGCTCGTTCTCATAGGCCAGACTGCGCAGAAGATAGCTGACTGTGCCAAGAGACATGGATTTAACTCAATTATATTTGAGGAGAATCTTCAGGATGCGGTAGCATATTGCCATGAGAATGCGGTTGACGGAGATGCGGTGCTTCTCTCACCTGCATGTGCAAGCTGGGGACAGTTTGACAACTACGAGCAGAGAGGCGATATGTTCAAGGAGTATGTAAGAAGCTATAAGGAGTGATCTGATTGCATGGAGGTCCTGAGGTTTCAGAAGATAGAGTGAGAGATGCACGAAAACGGTGTCCGGGAGGATATGTGGATGTGACCATGCTCCTGGCGCTGGGGATGATTCTGATATTTGGGCTTGCCATGATATACAGTACGAGCAGTTACAGGGCGTACGACCTGTACGGAGATCAGATGTACTTTTTTAAAAGACAGGCACTTTATATGTTGCTGGCGATCCTCGCCATGTACATAGTGTCAAGATATGACTACAGGCGGCTGCTCAGGCTGTCTGCGGTCATTTTGCTGTCATCACTTGTTCTTCAGGTGGTGGTGCTGATAATAGGAACGGCCAGCCATGGGTCAGCAAGATGGATATATATTGGACCTATAGGATTTCAGCCATCAGAATATGCCAAGACGGCGATCATAATCTACACCTCGGCGAGGGCTGCCGTGGAGAGCAAAAATCTGTGCAGACCGGGCTGCCTTATAAAGGTAATGATCCTGCCCGTGATCACCATAGCCCTGATCGGTGTGGAGAATCTCAGCACGGCTATAATCTGTTTTGCAATCCTTTTTGTAATATTGTTTGTGGGAAGCCCCAGGGTCAGACATTTTGTTCTGATCGGTATATTTGGTGTTGTCGGGAGTGGGCTTTTCATAATGTTCGCAGGCTACAGGGCGAACAGAGTCAAGATATGGCTTGATCCTGAAAATTACGCAGATGGCTATCAGACGGTTCAGTCGTTATATGCCGTTGGTTCCGGTGGACTGTTTGGAGTGGGCTTTGGGAGAAGTGTCCAAAAGATGGGGTTTATTCCGGAGTCACATAATGATATGATATTCTCAGTCGTGTGTGAGGAGCTCGGAATTGTCGGAGCGGCATTTATACTTATCATTTTTCTTATATTACTTAGGCGGATGGCTGTGACGGCCATGAATGCCAGAGACAGATTTGGAAGCATGCTCACAGCGGGAGTGATGGCACATGTGGCGGTCCAACTGCTGATAAATGTGAGTGTTGTCACGAATACCATTCCGCCGACAGGTGTGCCGATGCCATTTGTCAGTTATGGCGGAAGTTCGATAATTTTCATTCTGATGGAGATGGGGATAGTGATGTCCGTATCCAGAGGAATTTCGTATGACGAAACAGACATATGACAGATCCTTTAAAGGAAGATTTGAATGGAAAACAACAATAGACGAAATGTTAATAAAAATAGAATGAGCAGAAATGTTGATGTTGCGCAGACCAGACGTGAAAGCGGCTATGTGGATGTCATGACCGGAAAACGCCTCGACGGAAGGGTCAAGGTTCCGGTTGATAAGAGAAGACAGCAGACAGACAGCCGCAATGGACAGCGGAGAGCAGACGGAGATATGCGCCGCAGGACGGATGAGCAGACACGAAGAAGGCCTGATGGGGAGCACCGCAGAACAGGCGAACAGGCGCGCAGAAGGCCTGATGGGGAGCACCGCAGAACAGGCGAACAGGCGCGCAGAAGACCAGACGCAGAGCGTCGCAGATCTGACGAGCGGGTGCGCAGAAGACCAGACGGAGAGCGCCGCAGATCTGACGATCAGGTGCGCAGGAGACCAGATGGAGAGCACCGCAGATCTGATGAGCAGGTGCGCAGGAGACAGGATGGAGAGCGTCGCAGATCTGATGAGCAGGTGCGCAGGAGACAGGATGGAGAGCGTCGCAGACCGGATGACCGGATGCGCAGAGAGGATGCAGAAAAACGCAGATCCGAGGAGAGACGCAGGCGTAAGCAAGATCAGGCGGTTGCTGCAAAAAAGAAGAACAAGAAAAAACGCAAAAAAGAGCGCAGAAAGCTTACCCCGGAGGAGATAGAGAGAAAGAAGAAGCTGCAGGCGGAGAAACTTGCCAGAAGAAAGGCGAGACGTGAGAAGGCGGCAAGGATATTCAAGATAGTTCTCAAGATACTTCTCATTCTGGTGGTGCTGTGTGCTATAGCGTTTGTATACATACGTACATGTTATAAATTGAAGTCCATAAAAGTGACCGGAACTGATCACTACACTGACCAACAGATGGTCGATATCGTGACCGGCGGTAAGGATTATGGCAATACGCTGCTGTTTATACTTGAGAGCAGACTGAATCCTGCCCAGGATGTAACCTTTATAGATAAGATAGACGTCACATATGTGAACAGGAATTCAGTAGAGATCACGGTGTACGAGAAGGCCATGGCGGGCTGCATAAAGTACAACGATCAGTATGCATATTTTGATGGCGATGGTATCGTGCTCGAGATATCCGATGCAAAGCTTGATGATGTTCCTTGTATAGAGGGACTTACAAGTGACAGCGTGGAGCAGGGAAAGAAGCTTGATGTCGGCGATTCGGGATTCTTCCAGGAGATACTGACTATGACACAGCTCATTTACAAGAGCGGAATACAGATAGACAAGATTACTTATGACACAGATCAGAATCTCATACTTCACAAGGATGGAATAAAGATCAGGATCGGCGACGGTGAAAACCTGGAGACGAAATTCATGAATCTTGAGAGCATACTTGAGAGCGTGAAGGGTAAAAAGGGAACTCTTGATATGTCGAATTACAGTGAATCGCAGAGGAACGTTATCTTTAAAGAAAATAAATAAAAAATTTCTTGCGTAATGATATAAAAAATCGTATTATATAGGTACTAATGCGATAAAACGGTCAGCTTTTGAGCAGATGACAATGATTGATGGATAAAGAATAAGTATATAAGGAGGATGCAACCGTGCTTGAGATAAAATCAAATGACGAGAGAACACCGGCAAGGATTCTTGTAATTGGTGTCGGCGGTGCAGGTAACAATGCTGTTAACAGAATGATCGATGAGAATGTTGAGGGAGTGGAACTTATCGCTATCAATACAGATAAGCAGGCTCTTTCACTCAGCAGAGCTACAACAAAGATCCAGATAGGTGAGAAACTTACCAAGGGTCTTGGTGCTGGTGCAAAGCCTGAGATCGGTGCCAGCGCTGTAGAGGAGAATAGAGAAGAGATCGTAGACATCATCAAGGACGCCAACATGGTATTCGTAACATGTGGTATGGGTGGTGGAACAGGAACAGGCGCTGCCCCTGTCGTTGCAGAGATGGCACGTAACCTTGGTATCCTCACAGTCGGAGTTGTCACAAAGCCATTTGGTTTTGAGGGTAAGCCTCGTATGAGAAACGCGATCGAAGGTATAGAGAGACTTAAGGAGAATGTGGATACACTTATTGTTATCCCTAACGACAAGCTCCTTCAGATCTGTGATAAGAGAACAAGTATTCCTGATGCGCTGAAGAAGGCAGATCAGGTACTTCAGCAGGGTGTTCAGGGTGTTACAGACCTTATCAATAAGCCGGGTCTTATCAACCTTGACTTTGCAGATATACAGACAGTTATGAGAGATAAGGGTATCGCTCATATCGGTATAGGTTCAGCAAGCGGAGAGAACAAGGCTGTTGACGCCATCAAGGAGGCTATGGATTCACCACTTCTTGAGACAACCGTTTCAGGTGCAACAGATATCATCGTAAACTTCTCAGGTAACATTGGTATCGTTGAGGCTTATGATGCTGTTACATATCTTACAGAGCAGGCTGGAGATGGAGTCAACATCATCTTCGGTACAGTTGACAATGACAACATGGGTGAGGATATAAGCATCACGATCATTGCTACAGGTCTTGAGAGATCAGGCGAGAGCGATGTCACCGCAAGATATGCAGGTACTGCATCTCCTATGGGAACAATGACCACACCTAAGCCAGCAGTTACAACAACACCTGCTGCAGAGCCAAAGACTGCTACATATGCAGGCCAGAGCCTTGGAACACACAGCACTCAGACAAGCACAAGACCATCGTTCCTCGGCGGTCAGACAACTGAGACTGCTCCGGCAGCAAAGCCAGCATACACAGCACCTGTGACACCAGCACAGCAGACACCTGTAACATCAACACCAGTTGAGCCGGCACATGTGTCAAGACCAAAGACAGAGAGTATCAAGATTCCTGATTTCCTCAAGAAGAGATAAGGAAGAGATCGGAAGATTTTTATAGGTAAGTATAAAACGGGTAATTTCGAGAGAAATTATCCGTTTTCTTCAATAAGGAGGCAGAAATATGTTTTATGTTGCAGACCGAACAGAGATGCAGGAGATAGACAGGCTGACCATAGAGGAAAAGGGTGTGCCAGGGATCCTGCTTATGGAGAGAGCTGCGATCACCGTGCTGGAGGAGATAAATTCCAGACTGAAGTCTATAAACGCGGACAGAAAATTAAAGTGCCTTGTGGTTGTTGAAGGCGGCAATAACGGCGGGGATGGACTGGCTCTTGCGAGACTCCTGTACCAGCAGGGAGATATTGTCCATGTCTGTTATATAAATGGAATATCGAGAGTAAGCGACAGCTTTTCATATCAGCTTGAAATAGCGAAAAAAATCGGCATACAGGTGACGGATCACATCATTGACAGTGATTACGATGTGGTTGTGGACGGAATATTTGGCGTCGGACTCAAGCGTGATGTGGCGGGAATATGGAGAGAGACCATAGAGACGATGAACGGACTTGGCGGCTTTAAGGTTGCCATAGATACCCCGTCAGGTGTGGATGCCAGCACGGGGCAGATCATGGGATGTGCATTCAAGGCAGGTATGACGGTCACATTTGGACTGAATAAAAGAGGGCTGATATTTTATCCCGGCTGCGAGATAAGCGGAGAGGTCGTTGTGAGAGACATAGGATTTGCACAGGCTGAAGTGGACAGAGTACACCCGGTGGCATATTCCTACAACAGAGACGATCTGTGCATGCTTCCGGGACGGAGTGATTCATCAAATAAGGGAACATATGGAAAGCTTGCGGTGATAGCTGGAAGCAGAGACATGTCCGGTGCCATGACATTTGCGGCGGAGGCTGCATACAGGATGGGAACAGGGCTTGTGAAGATATACACACATATCGACAACAAGGAGATAGCAGGAGTAAGAATTCCTGAGGCAGTGCTTATGTGCTATAGCAACAAAGATGAAGCGGAGCAGTGTGCAAGGGATGCCGTGGAGTGGTCGGATGCCATACTGATCGGTCCTGGTATAGGAAAAGGCGATGCGGCAAGGAGCATGGTGGAATATATTATGTGTGAGGCCGTGCAGACCGTGATCGCGGATGCGGATGCCTTGAACATAATATCCGAAAAGCCCGATATTCTTGGAAGACACAGAGGACCGGTGATCGTAACGCCACATATAGGAGAGATGTCAAGACTTACAGGCGTCGCCATACCGGATATAAAAAAGAATATATTAGAGGTGTGCAAAGACTTTTCGATGGAGTATAATGTTGTAAGTGCGCTGAAAGATGCCAGAACATGCGTAAGTGACGGCAGGGATGTGTACATAAACACATCCGGTAATAACGGTATGTCAACTGCGGGGGCAGGGGATGTGCTTGCCGGGATAATAGCTGGGCTTGTCTGCACCGGACTTGGTGCGTATGAGGCTGCGAAGCTGGGAGTATATATACATGGGTTGGCAGGAGATATGGCGGCAGAGCACAGAGGAAGAAATGCAATGATAGCCAGGGATATAGTGAGCGCTATATCGGAGGTTATAAAAGGAGCAGAACATGATGGACAACAGTAACTTTAACAGAGTGCAGGCTGTGATAAATCTTGACAATATAAGGGATAATATCATGGCTATGAAGAGGCTTATAGACGGTGATAAGAAGATGCTGGCGGTCATAAAGGCAGACGCCTATGGACACGGCGCTGTCGAGGTGGCAGAGGCACTTGATGATCTGGTGGATTTCTTTGCAGTGGCATTCATCGATGAGGCTTTGGAGCTCAGAAGAGCAAATATAGATAAGCCCATATTGATACTGGGCTACACAGATCCCTCGGATTACGAACTGATTATCAGATATGATGTTAGACCTGCCATGTATGAGGTGGACGATGCACAGAAGCTCTCGGATCTGGCGGTGAGCATGAATACAAAGGCAAAGATCCATATCAAGGTCGATACAGGCATGGGAAGAATCGGATTCACATGTGATGAAGATGGCGTGAAGAACATAGAAAAGATCAGTCAGATGCCGGGCATAGAGATAGAGGGGATATTTACCCATTACGCAAAGGCTGATGAACTCGACAAGACCGCTGCAAATGGTCAGCTTGAGAAGTTCAGGTGGATAAACAGCCAGCTTGAGGCACTTGGAATACACATACCTGTAAGACATATATCTAACAGTGCGGGTATCATGGAGATGGACAATTCGGATTTTGATATGGTCAGATCGGGAATAGTCACATACGGACTTTATCCATCAGATGAGGTAGATAAGAATATAGCGGCTTTGAAACCTGCTATGAGACTTATGTCCAAGGTTATATTTGTGAAGGACGTAAAAGCCGGAACAGGTATAGGATATGGATGGTCCTATATAGCGGATCATGATATAAAGGTTGCGACGGTGTCGGCAGGATATGCCGATGGATACCCAAGAGCACAGTCCAATATAGGCCGAGTTATCATCCATGGAGAGTATGCTCCGATCATCGGAAGGGTGTGCATGGATCAGTTCATGGTTGACGTGAGCCACATTGATGGTGTAAAAGTAAGAGATGACGTAACTCTCATCGGACAGGATGGAGACAGAGAGGTAACTGTCGAGGAGGTGGCAGCGCCTGCCAACAGCTTTAATTACGAGCTGGTATGTAACATATCAAGACGAGTTCCGAGAACATACATAAGGGACGGCAGAGAGCTTGGACAGGTAAACTATCTTCTGGATTAACGAATAACCGGTACTGTCATGGGCAATACTTTTTTTAGAGTGGAATACATACTATATAAGTATATAGCCACATTCAATGAAAGTATTTGTGGGGTGAACAGAATTGGTGATCAGACGTGGGGATATTTATTACGCGGATCTAAGACCGGTGGTTGGATCGGAGCAGGGAGGCATACGACCTGTTATAGTAGTTCAGAATGAGGCTGGGAACAGACACAGTTCCACGGTCATAATAGCTGCGATAACCAGCAAGATGAAGAGGCCAAAACTTCCAACACATATCATGCTTGATTCTTCAAGCTGTGATATAGCGAAGGATTCCGTCATATTGTTGGAACAGCTCAGGACTATAGACAAACAGCGCCTGAAAGAAAAGGTGTGTCACGTTGACGCTGATGTGCTGAGGCGCGTTGATGAAGCTCTGAAGATAAGTCTTGAACTGGCATAAAATAATATATGAGGTGATACAGACTATTATATGAAGATTTTTAACAAAAAATCAGAAGAGGAAAAGGTAGAAGAAGAGATCATATCCATGGTGAACGAGGGAAATGAGCAGGGACTTATAGAGGACTCTGAGGCCCAGTTTATTACAAACATATTTGAGTTCACTGACAAGGAGAGCAGAGATGTGATGACGGCCAGATTGAACGTCATGGCTATAGACAAGAACTCTGATCTGGACGAAGTAATGGAGATAATGATAGAGAATAACTATTCAAGATATCCGGTGTATGACGGTGATCTTGACAACATAGTTGGAATAATCTATTTCAAGGATTTTGTGAAGGAATATCTGCGCGATAAGACGAAATCACTGGCTGAGATCATGGTTGAGGCTACATTTGTACATCCTACGTACAACATAGCAAAATTGTTCCGCAGGATGCAGACGGCAAAGATACATATGGTCATAGTTGTGGATGAGTATGGTCAGACAGAGGGAATCGTGACCATGGAGGATATTCTGGAAGAGATAGTCGGCAACATACTTGACGAGTACGATGACGCCAGCGAGGATATCAAGAAGCGTGGCGATATGTACATAGTCAGTGGTAAGGCTGAACTGGATGAGCTGAGCGACGTTCTGGGGATAGAATTCCCGGACGAGGACTTCCAGACGCTGAACGGATTTCTGCTGTATGAGCTGGGGAGACTTCCATATGCGGATGAGGAGATAGAGATAGTGTATCAGAACTACAGATTCACTTCCCTGTCGGTAAATAACAACATGATCGATGAGGTAAAGATCACAAAGGTTGAAAAAACACCGCAATAGTGTTAATATACGTAACTAGTAATCAAGAGAAAGAGGAGAATTAACGATGTCAGGACATTCAAAATTTGCGAACATCAAGCACAAGAAGGAAAAGAACGATGCAGCAAAGGGTAAGATCTTCACAATCATTGGTAAGGAGATCGTGGTAGCAGTAAAGGAAGGCGGAGCAAATCCTGAGAACAACAGTAAGCTTCGTGATGTAATCGCCAAGGCAAAGGCAAACAACATGCCTAACGATACTATCAAGCGTGGTATCGAGAGAGCGGCAGGAGATGCAAACTCAGTAAACTATGTAGTGAATACATATGAAGGCTACGGTCCTAACGGTACCGCCATCATAGTAGACACTCTTACGGACAATAAGAACAGAACAGCAGCCAATGTGCGTAACTGCTTCACAAAGGGTGGCGGTAACGTAGGTACAACAGGCTGTGTATCATATATGTTTGATCACAAGGGACAGATCATCATTGCAAAGGAAGACTGTGATATAGATGCAGACGACCTCATGATGATGGCACTGGATGCAGGAGCTGAGGATTTCTCAGACGAGGATGACAGCTACGAGATCATCACAGCACCTGAGGATTTCTCGCAGGTAAGAGAGAGCCTTGAGAAGGAAGGCATAAAGATGGCTGAGGCTGAGCTCACAATGATACCTCAGAACTATGTTGATATAGACGATCCTGAGGTTGTCAAGAAGTTCACAAGGATTATAGATATGCTTGAGGAGGACGATGACGTTCAGGCAGTATATCACAATGCAAATCTTCCGGAAGAGGACGATGAGGACTGATATATAATTGCAAGGGATATGATAACATTGGTAACAGACAATTACTCAGATAATCAGCGCCATTGCAGCATAGCTTGAAATAGAACTTCCGCACCTTATATATGGTGTGGAAGTTCTATTTGAGTAATGACGACATGGATGGTATCTGTGTCTGTTATATACGGAATGAGTATTGTTAGGAGAAGAGATGAAGGGAATACTTAGATATCTTAAGGGCTATAAGAAAGAGTCCATACTTGCCCCGCTTTTTAAGATGTTGGAGGCAACATTTGAATTGCTTATCCCGATCGTCATGGCAAATGTAATCGATGTCGGTATAGCAGGGCGTGACATAAGCTACGTTGTGAAGATGTGTCTCGTCATGATACTTTTGGGAATTATCGGTCTGGTGTGTTCTATCACCGCCCAGTATTTTTCGGCAAAGGCTGCTACAGGATTTGGAACAGCACTTCGAAATGATCTGTTCAGGCATATTACATCACTTTCATACACAGAGATCGACAGCATAGGAACATCCACACTGCTCACGAGAATGACCAGTGACACGAACCAGGTACAGACAGGAGTCAACATGGTGCTCAGACTGTTCCTCCGTTCGCCGTTCATAGTGTTCGGTGCCATGATCATGTCATTCACCATCGACGTGAAGTCGGCCATGACATTTGTGGTGACCATACCGGCACTTTCAATTGTTGTGTTCGGTGTTATGGCACTCAGCATACCTCTGTTCAAGAAGGTGCAGAACAGACTGGACAGAGTCACACTGCTCACCCGTGAGGGACTTGAGGGCGCGAGAGTTATCAGAGCCTTCAACAGACAGGACAAGGAATTTGAGGAGTTTGACAAGTCCACGGATGACCTGATGAAGTTCCAGCTCCTTGCAGGACGTATATCAGCGTTCATGAATCCTGTCACTTATGTGATAATCAATCTCTCAACCGCAGCTATAATCTGGATCGCAGCGGGACAGACAGATGCGGGAATCATCACACAGGGAAAGGTCGTCGCACTTGTCAACTATATGTCACAGATACTCGTCGAGCTCATCAAGCTCGCAAACCTTATCGTGACGATCACCAAGGCTGTTGCCTGCGCAAAGAGAATAAATGCGGTCATGGATCAGCAGCCATCCATAACGGATGGATTAGGCAAGGCAGCAGGATCACCGGCAAATGCTGTAAAGGTAAGCTTCAGGGATGCAAATCTCAGATATGCTGGGGCCGGAGCAGATTCCCTGTCAGATATAACATTTGACGTGGCACCGGGCGAGACTGTGGGAATCATAGGCGGTACGGGTTCAGGAAAGAGTTCTCTTGTAAACATGATCCCAAGATTTTACGATGCCAGCCAGGGAAGCGTGTGCATAGACGGAGTTGACGTAAAGGACTACACCCTGGACGAGCTCAGGCATAAGGTCGGAGTGGTACCGCAGAAGGCTGTATTGTTTGCCGGAACAATAGCAGACAATATCAGGTGGGGCAAGCAGGATGCGACTGAAGCAGAGATAGACGAGGCGCTTGAGATAGCCCAGGCCAAAGAGTTTGTAGACGGCAAGGAGAATGGAATATACTTCAAGATCACCCAGGGGGGCAAGAACCTGTCGGGTGGACAGAAGCAGAGGCTTACCATAGCCAGAGCGGTCGTCAGAAAGCCTGAGATACTGATACTGGATGACAGCGCATCGGCGCTAGATTTTGCAACTGATGCGGCTCTCAGAAAAGCAATCAGGGAGAAGACAAAGGGTATGACTGTATTCCTTGTGTCACAGAGAGCGTCGACCATCATGAATTCGGATAAGATCATCGTCATGGATGATGGTCAGATAGCCGGGATAGGAACCCATCGGCAGCTGCTTTCTAACTGTGAGATATACAGGGAGATATGTCAGTCACAGCTTTCGGAGGAGGAACTGTCTCATGAGTAAAGATAAAGGGAATAAATCAGTAAATAAAAAGACGATACTCAGAATACTGAAGTATATCAAGAGATACAGGTTCCTCGTGGTTCTGTCTCTCATATGTGCAGCCATATCTGTCGTGCTCACACTGTATGCACCTATCATCATGGGACATGCAGTTGACAGGGTCGTTGGACCGGGAAAAGTAGATTTTACAGGACTTAAAGGAATGTTGGCAAAGCTTGTGATTGTGGTCGTTATAACGGCTGTTGCACAGTGGGTCATGAACGTGCTCAACAACATGATCACATACAGGGTGGTTAATGATGTAAGAACAAAGGCATATGAGAAGCTTGGCAGCCTGCCGCTCTCATATGTGGATTCACATACACACGGAGACATAGTCAGCAGGATCATAGCTGACGTAGACCAGTTCTCAGACGGACTTCTGATGGGATTTACACAGCTATTTACAGGAGTTATGACTATAGTAGGAACACTGTGCTTCATGCTGTCGATCAACTGGATCATAGCCATTGTGGTCGTATGTATCACTCCGGTATCACTCTTTGTTGCGTCATTCATAGCAAAGAGAACATACAGTATGTTCAGGAAGCAGGCTGAGATCAAGGGTGAGCTCACATCCCTTGTAAATGAGATGGTTGAGAACCAGAAGGTAGTCACAGCATTCTCCATGGAGGATGAGACCTGCGACAGATTCCAGGAGGTCAATGGAAGACTTAATGTGGCAGGACTTCAGGCTACATTCTTCTCATCGATAACAAATCCTAGTACAAGATTTGTCAACAGCCTCGTGTACACAGGCGTTGGAATCATAGGTGCCATAACAGCTATAAAGGGCTTTATATCAGTTGGACAGCTCACAAGTTTCCTGAGCTATGCAAATCAGTATACAAAGCCGTTCAATGAGATATCAGGCGTTGTCACAGAGCTTCAGAACGCGCTGGCATCCGCTGCCAGAGTGTTTGAGCTTATAGACGAGGACACAGAGGCTGCAGAGCCTGCTGGCGCACACGAGCTCACAGACGTTCACGGTGAGGTGGACCTTAAGAATGTTGACTTCTCATACAACAAAGATGTGGAGCTCATCAAGAACCTCAACCTGAATGTGAAGGATGGACAGAGGATAGCCATAGTAGGACCTACAGGCTGTGGTAAGAGTACAGTCATCAACCTGCTCATGAGATTCTATGATGTGGATGCGGGAAGCATATCCGTGGATGGATATGACATACGAGAGGTCACAAGAAAGAGCCTCCGCGGCAACTACGGAATGGTGCTCCAGGAGACCTGGCTTAAGAGTGGCACGATAAGGGACAATATAGCATACGGAAGACCGGACGCAACGGATGAGGAGATCGTCGAGGCTGCAAAGCAGTCACATGCACACAGCTTTATCAAGAGACTTCCTGATGGCTATAACACATATATAACAGAGGATGGAGGCAATCTGTCACAGGGACAGAAGCAGCTCCTATGTATCACAAGGGTTATGCTTGATCTTCCACCTATGCTCATACTGGATGAGGCAACATCATCCATAGATACAAGAACTGAGATAAGGATACAGAGGGCATTTGCCAAGATGATGAAGGGCAGAACAAGCTTCGTGGTTGCACACAGACTGTCAACCATCAAGGAGTCAGATGTCATCCTAGTCATGAAGGACGGGCACATCATCGAACAGGGAAATCACGAGACACTGCTTGCAAAGGGCGGCTTCTACACGAATCTGTACAATTCCCAGTTTGCAAGATAATACAGAGAAATGCATAAATATAAAAGGGCTGTGCTTTGAGGTATACCTCACGGTACAGTCCTTTTTAACGGTGGTTAAAGCATTTATCTGTTATATTTCACGAACGCTTGCCAGTGGCGGGCTTTGTGTATATAATGTATGCGGAATGCCTGTTATAATATGGGCGGATATTTGCAGATATACCGGAGAGTATACAAAAGGAGAGAAAGATGAAGGTTAGTGAATCAGGTTATACAAGAGAAGAACTTTTAGAGATAGTAGATACATATCTGGCAGAGCAGTCCAGAAGATGGGAATTCATAGAGGAGAAGGGCGATGGCATGTATGTGTACGCTGAGAACGGCGACAGATACCTCGACTTCTTCGCAGGAATAGCGGTAAGCAGCGCGGGAAATGCCAACAAGAAGGTTGCAAAGGCCATAGCTGACCAGGCGGCAAATGTAATACATGCATCAAACTATGCATATACACTTCCAATGATCCTCCTTGCAAAGAAGGTGTGTGACACCATAGGCATGGAGAAGATCGTGTTCCAGAACTCAGGAACAGAGGCAAATGAAGCCATGATCAAGATGGCTAGAAAGTACGGCGTGGACAATTACGGACCGGACAGATATAAGATCGTGACAGCGAAGAACAGCTTCCACGGAAGAACATACGGTGCACTGTCGGCAACAGGCCAGCCTGATTCGGCCTGCCACAAGGGATTTGCACCACTCCTTCCGGGATTCACATATGCAGAGTATAACAACCTTGAGGACTTCAAGAGCAAATGCGATGAGAACACCATAGGAATCATGGTAGAGCCTGTACAGGGCGAGGGTGGTGTATACCCTGCAGACCCTGAGTTCCTTAAAGGACTTCGTGAGTTCTGTGATGAGAAGAACATGCTCCTCATGTTCGACGAGGTTCAGACCGGATGGGGAAGAACCGGAGACATCATGGCATATATGACATATGGCGTAAAGCCTGACATGGTATCCATGGCAAAGGCCATCGGGGGCGGTATGCCTATAGGCGCGATGTGTACAAGCACCAAGATAGCAGCAGCATTTACACCTGGTGCCCACGGTTCAACATACGCAGCCAACCCTGTGTGCTGTGCAGCGGCGCTTGCAGAGATAGATGAGATACTGGATAACAAGCTCTACGAGAATGCAAAGGAAGTAGGAGCATACTTCATGGAGGAACTCAAGGCACTTCCTTGTGTCAAGGAGATCAGAGGACGTGGTCTTCTTATAGGCGTTGAGTTCAACAAGCCTATCGCATTTGAAGTAAAGCACAGAGCGTTTGAGAACAAGCTCCTCATAACAGCGGTAAGAGACAGCATCATAAGGATCGCACCTCCACTTATCGTTAAGAAGGAGCACTGTGACGAGGCTGTTAAGCTGCTCATCAAGTCTGTGACAGAAGCACTGCAGGAGCAGTAATACAGCGTGATCATATAGCAGAATAAGCATGAATCATAAAAGTAATATAGGAGACCATAATGGGAAGAAGTAAAGAAGAGATGGAGGGGGTGACCCTCCTTGGAAATAAAGACGTAAAGTACAGCATGGACTATGCACCTGAGATGCTCCAGACATTTGACAACAAGCATCCGGACAACGACTACTTTGTAAAGTTCAACTGTCCTGAGTTCACAAGCCTCTGTCCGATCACCGGACAGCCTGACTTCGCAACGGTGTACATATCATATGTGCCGGGCGAGAAGATGGTGGAGAGCAAGTCGCTGAAACTGTATCTGTTCAGCTTCAGAAATCACGGAGACTTCCATGAGGACTGTATGAACATCATCATGAAGGACCTCATAAAACTGATGGATCCAAAGTACATCGAGGTGTGGGGCAAGTTCACACCGAGGGGAGGAATCTCCATAGACCCGTACTGCAATTACGGCAGACCGGGAACAAAGTGGGAGGAGGTTGCCTGGAACCGTCTGGCAAACCACGACCTCTACCCTGAGAAAGTTGACAATAGATAATTGGGTCTGAGCAGCACGCACGGACGGATAGGAGAATCATAATGGCGGATTACAGAGAGACTGTGGATTATATATTGGGTATTCCGCTTTTTGCACAGAAGATTGGCAAGGAGAACCTTTCCAGTCTTTTGTGCCGTTTGGGGAACCCTGAGAAGGCTGTTCCTGCGATACATGTGGCGGGAACCAACGGCAAGGGCAGCACATGCCGCGCTCTGGCGCAGATGCTTGCAGCCCAGGGATACAGAGTGGGATTGTTCATATCACCCCATCTCGTGTCCATAAACGAGAGAATACAGATAAATGGTACAAATATATCCGATGACGATTTTGTGTCGGCATTTGAGACCGTAAAGGGGCAGTTCATGGAGCACCCTTCGTTCTTCGAGGTCATGTTTGCCATGGCGGCGGTGTATTTCAGACAGCAGAAGTGTGACTTTGCCGTATACGAGACAGGAATGGGCGGAAGACTGGATGCGACAAATGTCCTTACGCCGGAGCTTACGATCATCACGTCGGTGGGAATGGATCACATGGAGTATCTTGGCGACACGATAGAGAAGATAGCTTATGAGAAGGCAGGCATCATCAAGCCGGGTGTTCCGGTGATATATTTCAGGCGGGACGAGGCGGCTGCGCGGGTCATAGAAGATACTGCCAAAGAGCGTGGAGCGGACATAATTCCGGTCGAAAAATCAGATTATATAATAAATCATTTGGGGAACAAAACCATTGATTTTTCATTGCATAATCGGTATTATAGTTATTGCAATTTACAGATACAGAAGACATCACTGTACCAGGTGGAGAATGTCAGCCTTGCCGTGACAGCATTCAGGATGCTCATGGAGAGGCGGAATGTACCGGAACAGGATATAGAGAAGACCGTGAGGAATGCACTCCTGCAGTTCTACTGGGAGGGCAGGATGGAGGAGATAGCTCCCCATATATATGTGGATGGTGCCCACAATGTGGAGGCTGTAAATGCATATATAGAGACCATGAACAGGCTTCATGGGGAATATGACAAGATACTGGTATTTGCGGCGGTGAAGGATAAGGAGTATGACTCCATGATACATTTGCTTGCCGGAAATATTACGTTTGGCAGGATAATAGTCACAAGCGTTGACAGCAGCAGAAAGGCGGATTCCGCAAAGCTGGCGGAGATATTCTCGGCGTGTACGGATACTCCGGTCATGGTCAGCGATGAGATTGACGATGCCATGGATATGGCAGTGGAGCTCAGAGGAGACAGAGAGAATACCAACATATACTGCGTTGGTTCCCTGTATCTGGTGGGCGGTGTCAAGAGATGGAGGAACAGACATGATCAATTTTGATGAAGAGATAAAGAGGTTTAAGCCGGCACTTGAACTTGACCAGGCAGAGGATGCAATATACAACAATGATCTCAAGGACATCATGGATGTCATGCAGGAGATGATGAGGGTTGCAAAGGAAGCAGAGAAGTAAAGAACACAGATTGGTCGGGAGATTAAGATATGGCAGATGTACTGAATTGTAAGCACTGCGGTGGAGCGATAGCCGTCACAGGTTACTGTACCAGGTGCGGACTGAAGATAGATTACGTGAACAAGGCTCTCAACTCGTCAAAGTACTATTACAACATAGGGCTTGATAAGGCGAGGGTCAGGGATATGTCAGGTGCGGAGGAGGCGCTCAAGCTGTCTCTGAAGTATGACAAGATGAATATAGATGCCCGGAACCTTCTTGGACTGGTGTACTATGAGACCGGAGAGATAGTTCAGGCGCTCAGCCACTGGGTAGTGAGTGTGAATTATTTTGACGGCAAGAATGTCGCCAAGAGATACATCAAGGAGATAAAATCCAACCCACACAGGCTGGAGGCGGTGAACAATGTAACCAGAAAGTATAATCAGGCGCTGGTATATGCGAAGCAGGGCAGCAAGGATCTTGCCTTTATACAGCTCAGAAAGGTACTTTCCGACAACAGCAGATTTATACAGGGGTACCTGCTCCTTGCACTTCTGTTCATCGACGAGGGAAGATATGACAAGGCTCGCAAGGCACTCAAGCGTGTCATCAAGATAGACAGGACAAATCCAGTGGCGGTCAGATATTTCAATGAGATGGGCCACACTGATGAGGAGATCATGAACTTCAGGGATTATCCGCAGGAGGACTACGATGTGGATTCTCTGTTCGTGGATGACCAGAAGAAGCTCATAGCCGGCAACAGCGAGGTGGATTTTGATGGGGATCCGATTCCGGTTGGAAGATACAAGGACATCAATTTCTACAAATATTCCATCGCTTATATCATAGCGGGAGTTGTTCTGGGACTTGCGGCCATGTGGACGCTCATCATCCCGCACAGGGATAAGGCGGCTGACAATTCAGAGAGAGACCTGAAGGTTACATTCAGTCAGGAGATAGCGGATAAGAACGTGGCCATATCGGAGCTCCAGTCACAGGTGGACAGCATGACCACCAAGCTCACAAATGCTGAGACTGAGGCGAAAAACCTTCAGACACAGATAGATAAGTATGGCGATTACGCTTCACAGGTTCTGTCGGATGACAATAAGGCAAGGGTACAGTCAGCGATCTATAAGTACGAGACCATGACATATGAGGCTGCCATAGATGATCTGAACAGAGTCCTTCAGGATACACCTAACAGCGATGTGGCACTGTTCTACAAGGCGATGTGTTATCTGAAGCTTTCTGATGATAACAATGCCACACTGGTATTTAACCAGCTTGTTGAGAACTGTCCGAACTCCGTATACTACACGGTTGCGTGTGATTATGCGGATGAAGATGCCATACAGGCGGGACTTGAAAAGAAGAATTCTGCAAGTACAGCCAGCACGAACACGGGCGACGGAACAGATACAACCGACAGATCAAGCACAGGTGACGAAACAGGTACGACCGACAGCACGGACACAGGTGACGGAACAGATACAACCGACAGCTCGTATACAGGTGATGGAACGGATACGACCGACAACACGTATACGGATGATGGAACAGGCACCATCGACAATACGTATACAGGTGACGGAACAGACACGACCGACAGTTCGTATACAGGCGATGGAACAGATACAACTGACGGACAGTAACGAAAGACAGAAAGACATATAAAAAGATTATAATTTATAGAAGGCACAAAAGAGACGGATAAGGATTAACCGTTTCTTTTGTGCCTTTTATTTTGTGACAGGGGGATTGAAGATGAATATCTACGAGAAAATGGGGGATACTATAATCGTGTATATGCCCAGAGAGGTGGATGATTATGCGGCGGTGAAGATGACCGCAGGGATAGACGGAGTATTTGCCGAGGAGGTGGTGAGACATGCCATATTTGATTTTGGCAGGACGACGTTCATGGACAGCTCGGGGATAGGACTTATAACGAGAAGGTACAGACAGCTCCACGACAGAGGGGGAAGCGTTGGGGTGATAAATGTAAATGCGAGAATGGACAGGATACTGCTCATGTCCGGTATATACAGGATCGCGACAAGGCTGGACAGCGGTGTCCGGGATGAGGCTGAGGATTGGACAGATAAAATATAGATAACGAGGAGAATGGTATGGATAAGAACAGATTGATCATGGAATTTGGCTGTGATGCCCGGAATGAGGCTGTGGCGAGAGTCGTGGTGGCGGCTATGCTGACGAGGACAAATCCGACACTCAGTGAGGTGGAGGATGTCAAGACGGCGGTTTCGGAGGCTGTCACGAATTCGATAATACACGGATATGGATCCGGGGAGGGAAGCATAATCCTGGAGGCATACATAGAGGAGCGCACCCTGTACATAACGATCACAGATCACGGCTGCGGCATAGAGAATGTCGACAGAGCCATGGAGCCGCTTTACACCACTGTCACGGACGGAAGCAGATCGGGCATGGGATTTTCATTTATGGAGGCTTTCATGGATGAGCTCAGGGTCGAATCCAGCGTGGGTGAGGGAACCGTGGTAAATATGAAGAAGATAATAGGAAAAAGTCAGGAGATATATTGATGGCGGATAATCATCGTTTGCTTGAACTTGCAAAAGATGGAGACAGAGATGCCAGAGATAAACTTGTGACGGACAATATGGGACTGGTGGTCAGCGTTGCCAGAAGATATGTGGGGAGAGGACAGGAACTTGAGGATCTTATACAGATAGGGCTTATAGGCCTTGTAAAGGCCATAGACAGGTTTGATATGGACTATGAGGTAAAACTGTCAACGTATGCGGTTCCGCTCATTCAAGGGGAGATTAGACGCTTTCTCAGGGATGACGGAATGGTGAAGGTCAGCAGAAATCTTAAAACGATATACTACAGGGCAGACAGATACAGACATGAGGTCGAAAAAAACAGAGGGACTGAGCCGGGAATAGAGGAGATATGTGAGGCTATAGGAGCGACACCTGAAGAGCTTGTGATGGCGATGGACGCGGCATCGGATGTGACATGCATAGATGATCTTCACGCAGAGATGTGCGGCACGGAAGATGGAGACCGCATCGTGGACAGGCTGTGTGTATCGCAGCTCCTGGACACGCTCACGCCGGACGAGAGAAAACTTGTGGTGCTGAGGTATTTTCAGGACAAGACGCAGGGACAGACAGGGCAGATCCTTGGCATGAGCCAGGTGCAGGTGAGCCGGCTTGAGAAAAAGATACTCGGAAGACTCAGATGGAAAATATTGGAGTAATATCAGCCATATACATGGACAGACTATTCTTAGAATATAAGAACAGGGGACATGTATATGGCTGAACTTTTGTATTTGAAACTGTCGGAGAGCAGTCTGGCGGAGAAGAGAAAGGTCAAAATAAAGGATGTGGCGACGGTGCTGAGTCCAAATCCTGATATAAAATACGGCGTGGAGAAGCTGGAGCTCATGAGCTTTTCCGGAAGCAAGGAGCAGCAGGTCATATCGGTGATGTACATTCTGCAGGTGATACAGGAGCACTACCCGGACTGCCAGACACAGACCATAGGGGCAACGGACGTGGTTGTGTATTACAGGACATATGACACCAGCGACAAAGTAAAGCAGTTCTTCAAATTTCTGATGATATGCTTCATCGCATTTTTCGGAGCAGGCTTTTCCATCATGTCGTACAACTCGGATGTCAATATGGTTGGACAGCTTGACGTCATGCACAACATATTTGTGGGGCAGGGCAGGGATGCCTATCCTGTGGCGGGAATAGCATATTCCCTGGGGCTCTTCATCGGTATAATCGTATTTTTCAATCACGGTGCAAAGAAAAAATTCTCTGATGATCCTACACCGCTTCAGGTTCAGATGAGACAGTATGAACAGGAGGTCAACCAGACAGTCATAACGGATGCCTCCAGAAAGAAGGCGGAGAGAGATGCTGATTAGATACGCTATGCTTGCCATAGCCTGCTTTGCCAGCGGTGTGGCCATATCGGGCGGGTATTTTGCATTTATATCCATGATAGGAATATTCCCCAAGCTCCTTGAGAAGGTAAAGGGGGCAAGGTATTATCTGCTCATAGAGTGTCTGCTGGCATATGGTGCGGCGCTGGCAAATCTGATATATGTATTCAAAATATCGGTTCCGGTGACATGGGTGGGATATACCATCATATGTCTGTTCGGAGGGATATTTGTGGGATGCCTGGCGGGGGCGCTTACGGAGGTGCTGAATGTCATTCCGATCGCGGCCAGAAGATTCAGTGTGAGAAGAAATCTCCCTTATGTCATATACGGCCTTGCCGCGGGAAAACTGGTGGGCTCGGTGCTGAGTGTCGTTCTGGGCATGTGATAAAGTCAAAATTATTTTGTGTGAAATGGAGGTATTTGTTATGAAGTTTGAACCTACAGAGAGTGATTACAATGAATATGTGGAGCTTGTGACACCAACATCAAGCGTTCCGAGAAACTGCCTGTGGGCGTTTCTTGTGGGAGGCGTGATCTGCACGATAGGGCAGGGGATATTTGACCTGCTGGTACACTTCGATGTGAAGGAAGACGAGGCGTATGCGTATGTATCGCTGATACTCGTTCTCGTAAGTGTCATCCTCACAAGTCTGAATCTCTACAAGAAGATAGCAAAGTACGGCGGTGCCGGAGCACTTGTGCCGATCACAGGATTTGCAAATGGTGTGTGTGCGCCCATAGTGGAATTCCAGACTGAGGGTGAGGTGTTCGGAAAGGGCGTGAAAGCGTTCACCATAGCGGGGCCTGTTATACTGTACGGTATATTTACAAGCTGGCTGCTCGGTGTTATATATTGGATAGTCTCAATATGGTGAAATGGGGTTTATTAAATTAAAAATCAACATATTTTCCCCACATCGGTTGACAATATTTGAAAAAATAACATAATGAGTATAGATTTGGACAAAAGAAGAAAGACAGGAGAAATGCTGACATGAAGAGGCTAATGACAGTCAATCTGGCACCTGAGCAGAAGAGTGCAGTACAGGATATATGCAGTGACATAGGTGCGGAGTGCGTTGACATTCAGAGAAAGCATTATGGTATGAAGGTCGGAAGTCTGTGCGACACGGCTGACATATCTGGCTGTGGAGATGAGACCGGACAGACGGAAGATCTCAGTATGGATATGCTCATATTTGACGGAGTGAGCAGCAAAGAACTTGATATATTTCTTGAAAGGTATAAGAAGACCGGGCTTCCGGCAGTAAGGCTGAAGTCGGTAGTGACACGGAGCAACAGGGAGTGGACTGTACAGCAGCTCTACTCGGAGCTTGCAAAGGAATATCTATTCTACAGGATGAGGGGAATGTAGATGGCAGACGAAAGAAGAAACGGACATACAACTGAAAAGAGACTTGTGCAGAACAGGCAGAGAGCTTCAGGACGTTCAGGACGGCGTGCATCTGAGCAGTGGAGGAAGAGACAGCAGCGATACAGAGTGATAAGCTGGATACTCACGGCGGTGTTCATGGTGATATTTTATGCGCTAATATGTGCGTGTGTGGGCAACAGAAAGCTGTACAAAAAGACCACCATAAACGGATTAGACGTTGGCGGAATGAAATCTGCGGAGGCGGCAAAGAGCATAAATGACCAGTTCAGACGCGATTACAGCAGTGTGGGCATACAGGTGAAGCTGGATGACAAGACTTACACCCTGGATGTGTCGGCGGCGCTGGATATGGATTCTGAGAAGTCTGTGCAGAAGATACAGGATGACTCACACAGCTTCTGGAGAAGAGGCTATGGGCTTCTGGAATCCTGGACACTTGGAAGCAGCTATGACATTTATCCATATATAGGCGACAGCGGCATCATAACGACCGCCATCGAGAGCAGTGATATGATGAAGGTTGATCTGGATATAGAGGATGGATACAGGATAGAGGACAAGAACCTCATTGTGACAAAGGGAAAGGGCAGCTACAGGATAGACACAGACAAGCTGGTAACCCGCATAAAGAAGCAGATAGCAAAAGGAGACTATGGCACTGTGGTGGAATGTCCTGTCGTGTCTGCTGACGTGGATCTGGACGAGGTATACAAAAAGGTACATTGTGAGCCGCAGAATCCAACGCTTGACCCGGACAAGAACTACGAGGTAGTTGAGGCCAAGGACGGTGTGGACTTTGATCTGGAGGCGGCAAAGAAGAGCCTTGAATCTGCCAAGAAGGGAACGGATGTGAGCATCCCGCTCACATACACCCCGGCGGATATGAGTACGGAAGAATACAGGAAGATGCTGTTCAGAGACGAGATGAGTTCATACAGCACAGAGGTTGAGGGTTCAGAGAACAGAAAGACAAATGTCAAGCTGGCGGCGCAGTATTGCGATGGAACCATACTCATGCCGGGAGAGTCATTTTCATATAACCTCGGAGTCGGAGAGCTCACCGAGGAGAGAGGCTTCCTTCCGGGCCCATCATATGCTGACGGACAGTCAGTCATGGACATGGGCGGTGGAATATGTCAGGTGTCATCCACCATGTACATGGCGTGCCTGTATGCGAATCTTGAGATAGATGAGAGACATTGTCATCCATACCCTTCATCGTATGTTCCTGCGGGACTTGACGCCACTGTGGCGTGGGGCGGATGTGACTTTGTATTTACAAATGACACGGATTACCCGATAAAGATAAGCACAAGCTACGATGGATATTCCACATCATGTACGATATGGGGCACCATCACGGAGCCGTTCAGCGTGGAGCTCTACACGGAGACCGTTGAGACAGAGCCATATGAGACCAAGTATGAGCTGGACAAGAGTCTTGGCAAGGATGAGCAGGTGCTTGACACAGTGGGAATAGAGGGCCTTACAGTGCAGTCCTACAGAAGAGTGTATGACGGCGATGGAAATGTCATATCGGACAATCCTGAGGCGACAAGCGTGTACTCTAAGCGTGACGAGGTGTACAAGGTAGGAAAGCTTCCAAAGGACAAGGATAAAGACAAAGATAAGGATCAGAACAAAGATAAGAGTGACAGCTCAGACACAGATAAGAAGACGACTGAGTCTGAGTCAGATACTCAGGAAGAGTAGCTGCCGGCTACTCCTCAATGTCGTCTGAGTCGTCCTCCCTGATCCTTATAAGGCCTTCCAGGAATCCCGGTTCCTTGGTCTTTATCTCCTGGTTGGTGTAGAGATTGACATAGTGAGGGCGGAGCTTTGAGTAGATGATCTTCTGCTCGTTGTACAGGCTGTAATAGCCGGACAGCATGTAGCTGACGGCACATCCTATGGTGAACAGAAGTATTCCGTGTGCTCCGAACAGCTCTATGCTCAGGAACAGAGATGTAAGAGGACAGTTTACCACGCCACAGAAGAAGCACACCATTCCGAGGGCAGCGGCAAAGCCCGGGTCGAGTCCCATGAGTCCACCCATGACGCATCCAAATGTGGCACCGACGAAGAACGATGGAACGATCTCACCGCCTCGGAATCCACAGCCTATTGTTATGGCGGTGAACAGCGCCTTGAGAAGGAAAGCCGTTGGTTTTGCCTCTCCGTTGAGCGCCTGGGCGATGATGTTCATACCGGTTCCGTTGTAGTCGGTGGTGTTGAGTATTATGTTGAGCAGGACGAGCATCACGCCTCCTGCGAATACGCGCACATACTGGTTCTTGAAATATTTGCGGAAAAGCTTGTGCACAATGTTCATGAATATACAGAATAGACTGCTGAGCACTGCGCACAGGATAGCCAGACCGATGACCTTGATCACCAAAGGCACATCCACGGATGTCGGCATGCCGGCTATATTGTAGTGGTCGTGTACAACGTGAAGCTTTTTCGTTATTGCGTATGCGATGACTGACGAGAACAGACAAGGCACAAATGCGCAGTAGTAGAGGATGCCGATACTTATGACCTCCATACTGAAAAGTGCAGCCGTTATTGGCGTTCCAAACAGTGCCGAAAAGACAGCGCTCATACCGCACAGTGTGAGTATGTGCTTGTCGCTGTCATCCAGCTTGAACAGCTTGCCTATAGAGACACCGATGCTTCCACCTATCTGAAGGGCGGCACCTTCCCGGCCGGATGAACCTCCAAAGAGGTGTGTAATGACCGTCGATATGAAGATCAGCGGAGCCATACGGGAAGGAATCTCGTCCTCCACACTTCTTATGGAACCGATGACAAGATTGGTTCCCTTGGAATGTCTTATTCCACAGATCCTGTATATAAATACGATCACGATTCCCGCAAGCGGCAGAAAATATATTATCATATGATTGTTCTCACGGAAGCCGGTGGCGTACTCTACGCATATATGAAAAGCTGTTCCGACAAGCCCGCATATCGTTCCCATTATCAGTGAAAAAACTATCCATTTGAAAAAAGTCGTAGCATATCTGACACATCTGCTAAAACAGTTTACCCAGTATTCCTTTGTAAATTCCACGGCGATTCTCCATTCCTTTTTCTTTGTAAAGCAACTTTAGTAATGTTAAAGCAAATAAATGAATTTGTCCAGTGCTGAGATTAACAAAAACTACCATTATAATCTGCAGTGCATAAGGAAATTATAGTAACAGTTACATTTATCCATATAAGGGAGTTGCATGATATGAATGAGAAAAAAGGAAAACAGAGCATAAAATTTGGCAATCCCCCATATATACTGGGGGCAGCAGCGGTGGCGGGGCCGAAGGAGATAGACGGCCCCATGGCGAGATATTTTGACAGAGTGAGCGAGGATGCAACATTTGGCAAAGATTCCTGGGAGGAAGGCGAGAGTGAGATGGTGCGTCAGGCGGTGACCCTTGCCATACAGAAGGCGGGAATAGTCAAGCAGGATATAAGGTATATATTTGCCGGGGATCTGCTGGGACAGCTCATAGCGTCGACATTTGGAATCAAGGATATGGAGATACCGGTGTTCGGTCTGTATGGTGCGTGCTCGACGTGCGGGGAGGCACTGTCGCTTGCGTCCATGACTGTGGCGGCGGGGTATGCGGACAACGTCATTGCGGAGGCGTCAAGCCACTATGGAAGTGCGGAGAAGCAGTTCCGTTTTCCCTTGGAATATGGAAATCAGCGTCCCCTGTCAGCTACCTGGACGGTCACGGGAAGTGGTGCCTTTGTGGTGTCGGACAGAGAGTCGGATGTATGTATTCATGGAGTCACCACAGGGCAGATAGTAGATTATGGAGTGAAGGATTCTCTCAATATGGGAGCGTGTATGGCACCCGCTGCGGCTGCTGTCATATATCAGAATCTTCAGGACTTTGGAATAAAGCCATCATACTATGACAGGATAATAACCGGTGATCTCGGCAAGGTAGGCAAGAAGATACTGGAGGATCTGCTGAGCATGAACAATGTGGATATATCGGCAAATCATATGGACTGCGGTATAGAGATATTTGACAACGAGGAACAGGATACCCACTCGGGCGGATCGGGCTGTGGCTGCTCGGCGACTGTTCTTGCCGGATATATATTGAAGAAGGTGAGCTCCGGGGAGTGGAAGAGAGTGTTGTTTGTTCCGACTGGAGCACTGCTTTCCACCGTGAGCTATAACGAGGGGCAGACCATACCGGGGATAGCCCATGCGGTCATGATAGAGCATCACGAAAAGAAAGGAGAGTAGATGTAAATGGATTATGTAAAAGCGTTTGTGGTTGGCGGAATAATATGTGTCCTTGCCCAGATATTGATGGATAAGACCAAGCTCCTTCCGGGAAGGATAATGGTCATACTCGTCTGTACGGGAGTTGTGCTTGGAGCTCTTGGAATATACAAGCCGCTTCTGGAATTTGCACAGTGCGGAGCGTCGGTGCCGCTCACAGGATTTGGATATAATCTGTGGAAGGGTATAACCGAGGCGGTTGATAAGGATGGATTTATCGGACTGTTCCGCGGAGGCTTCCAGATGGCGGCGGTTGGAAGCTCGGCCGCACTGATATTTGGATATCTTGCATCGCTGATATTCAAGCCGAAGATGACAAAATAGAAATAGAAGACAGGCAGATATAAAAAGCCCCACCATACATTGAATTGTATGATGGGGCTTTCCGTCATTGAGTTGTATCGGTTGAATCATCCGAGCTTGGTTCCTCGGTTGTGGTTATCTCTGTTGAAGAGGTAGGTTCCTCTGACGTAGGTTCCTCGGTTGTAGGTTCCTCAGTCGTTGTAGGCTCCTCCGTTGTTGTATCATCCGTTGTATCCTCCGATGTATCCTCGGTTGTCGTTGTTGCCTTGGTAGTTTTCTTTGTATCCTTCTTCTTGCCGTGGATGTTACAGTGCTCCTTGAGGAGTGATTCATCCCATGTGTAACCCTCAAGAACATATTCACCATCATCATTCAGCTTGTAGATGAAGGTTGTAGTCTCAGGACATTCCTTGTTGGCAAGCATGTGTGATTCGTTACATACGACAACCTTCTTGACACCTGGACAGTACTTTGTAGGAATCTTGGATGCGTCAAAGTAATCTGTTACGGTAGGACATCCATTCGATGGAAGAAGTCCTGTATCCGAACATACAGTGGCCTGTACGATTCCGTCCGGCATCTCAAATGTAGCCGATGTATCAAGTCCCTTCTTCTCAATGACCTGATCCATGATATCTCTCCACATATAGCACTTGATAGAACCAGGGCTGTATGTGATGTTCTCATCATTTCCAAGCCATATAGAAGCTGTGTAGTATGGGTTATAACCACAGAACCAGTTATCAAAGTCTCCTGATGTGGTACCTGTCTTACCTGCTGTATACATACCTGTGTAAGAGTTGGCACCTGAACCGGTACCTCCTGTTACAACGTCGTGCATGGCACTTGTGAGAAGCCATGCTGTCTGCTCTGATATGACACGTGTCTTCTCAGGCTCCCTGTTGTCTATCAGAAGATTGCCTTCATGGTCGTAAACCTCTGAGTAGAACACAGGCTTTATATAATTACCACCGTTGGCGATGGTTGCATATGCAGCTGTGATCTCTAGGTTGGTAATACCATTTGTCAGACCACCAAGTGCAAGTGACTGGTTGATATCTGACAGGATGAGACCATCGCTGTCTGTCTTTCTCTCAACAAGAGTTGTAAATCCAAGCTTCAGCAGATAGTCATATGCGAGCTGTGGAGTTACGTCTGTGATACACTTTACAGCTATGATATTCATAGACTCCATGATAGCATATCTTATAGTTTTAGGTCCCCAGTATCCGCCGTACCAGTTAAATACCTGATTACCATTCTCATAGTAGTAAGGTGCATCATCGTATACGGTGGCAAGAGACATGTTGCACGCGTCCAGTGCAGGAAGGTATGTGGCAACTATCTTGAAGCAAGAACCAGGCTGTCTGGTAGCCTCAGTTGCACGGTTGAATGATCTGTTCTCAGTTTTCTCTCCACGGCCTCCGACAAGTGCCTTGACCTGACCGGTGTTCTGGTCCATGAGAGTGAATGATACCTGTGGCTGTATGACAAGCTTGAATGTCTCCATGAAGACTTCGTCGCCGGTCTCGGCAACCATGGCATCCCTGAACTCGTCAGCCGCTGCACGGGCTTCATCCTCACTGTAATATCTTGCACTATAATCGTAGCCCTGCTGTTCAGCAAACCAGCTCTCGAGATTCTCTACACTGTAGTTTGTCTGGACCTTTGTCTCCTTGTCAGCAAGAGTGAGAGCGTAGTTGAGCTGATATACAGGCTCAGGCCAGTAGGATGTATCATTTACAACTGAGTCAGCGATCTCCTGGATCTCAGGATCCTGACAAACGATGACCTTGAGTCCGCCTGACCAGATCAGTGACTCTGCCTCGTCCTCTGAGTAGCCCTTGGCAACCAGATCATTCTGAAGCTGCTTGATGACCTCGTCAGTGTAGTAGGAGTTGACCTCTGTCTTCTGCTGCTTTTCTTCCTTCTTAGATACGGAAGCGATACGCTTGTAAACGTTATCGTTTATAGCCTCGTCATACTGCGCCTGTGTTATATACTCAAGATCCAGCATGTATTTAAGAACCTGGGTCCTTCTGGTCTTGTTGTCGTCAGGCGACAGGAGAGGATCGTATTTGGTAGGGTTCTGCGGAATTGCTGCGAGCACGGCACACTCAGATACCGATAACTGGCTGAGCCCCTTGCCGAAGTAAGTCTTGGCAGCGGTCTCAACACCGTAGCAGCCTTCTCCGAGATATATGGTGTTCAGATAATACTCGACTATCGACTTCTTGTCGATCTTCTTCTCCATATCCACAGCCAGGTACTGCTCCTGAACCTTACGCTCAAGCTTATCCAGGAAAGTTGACTCATTCAGTCCGACGTTGAACACGTTGTTCTTGATAAGCTGCTGTGTAAGAGTGGAAGCACCCTCATCGAAGTCTCCGCTTTTGAGACCCTTTATAAATGCTCTGGCGATACCCTGTACATCGATTCCGTTGTGCTCCCAGAAACGTCTGTCCTCTATAGCGACAAATGCATTCACAAGATCCTCAGGAATAGAGTCGTAATACACATACTCTCGGTTGGAGTTGGAATTGGCAAGTGTCGTGATCTCCTTTCCATTCTGGTATACAAGAGTTGTCTTGTATCCCTTAGGTATGAGAGCGTCAGCGTTGATGTTCGGCGTATCATCCAGAATACCCTTGAGGGCTCCAAATCCGGCTCCGACACCGACTATCACAATGGCGAGCACCAGCACCAGTATAATCTTAAACACAGAAATGTTAAGCTTACGCCGGTTTCTTGGAAGCTTGGATACCAGCTCCTTCTGAGCCTTCACCGCTCCCTTCTTAGTAAAATCCATAAAAAGACCTCCTTAAAACCTGGGGGATAGATCCCCGCTATTTAATTGTAAAAGTAAATTCTAAATAAGGGCAGACTACTGCCGTTAATATACACTTCAAATTAGTATATCAAATAACAGTATAATAATAAAGAAAAAAATATTGCAACAAAACAAAAATTAATAAACGTGAACGAAAAAATCAGAAAGAGTAAATTGACAACGGTATGATTCAAAAGCATAATAAATATAAAAAAGTGCAGAATAAACAGGAGAAGATATATGTTTGCATCAATAGACGAAGCGGTTGAATACTGGAAGGACGAGCTGTCATATGTGGACGACGCAAAGGTGACAGGATATGTGGGAGGCTACCCGGTGGTGGAATTTACCATCAACAAAGCCGCCTGGGGACTTGTTAAGGACAAGAAGAAATTTGGAAGGATCGTAAGATCATCAGAGATGGAGGGCGGAATAGAAGTCGGTGTGTCGACATGCTTTTATCAGACGGCATCCCTGGAGTGGGAGCCACCTGTCCTCAGGGTGTGCGGATATCCTGAAGTGATCAACAGAATACTTGGCAAGGTAATGTAAGATTTACCGTGGAATGCCCCGGCGGATACATAAAAATGCATCCGCCGGGGTATTTTATTATACATGTAATGGGTTATGTAAGGAGGACGCATATGAACAGGGAGATACGTACGGATCTTGCGATAGAGCTCAGAGAAAATGTAGCCGACAGGAGAAATATGCCTGGGGTCAAGGTGAAGACGGTGGTGAATGAGGACAGGAGCATCAAGACCACCACCATAACGGTGCTGGATGAGATAGGGGAGAAAAATCTGGGAAAGGCAAAGGGACAATATATAACGATAGAGTGTTCCAAGCTTAAGGAATATGAGGAGTCCATACATGAACCTCTGAGGGCGGAGCTTGAGGGCAGACTCAGGGAGCTCATGGGGCATGCGGGAAATATACTGGTGGTCGGACTTGGCAACAGGCAGGTCACCCCGGATTCCATAGGCCCGCTGGTCATAGACAATCTGTATGTGACAAGGCACCTGGACACTCCGGGAAAGCCAGATCTGGTCATGAGTGCCATATGTCCGGGAGTCATGGCACAGACCGGAATAGAGACTGTGGATATAGTCAGGGGAATATGCGATGAGATAGACGTGGAGATCGTGGTTGCAATAGACGCCCTGGCGGCCAGAAGCAGCAAGAGACTCGGATGCACCATCCAGCTCACGGATACAGGTATAAGCCCCGGCTCCGGTGTCGGCAACAACAGAAAGACACTGAGCTCAGACAACCTTGGCAGACGCGTGATCGCAGTCGGTGTTCCGACAGTCATCTCCGTTCCATCCATCATAGACGATTCGCTGGATGAGGTGGCTGATGCATTTAACGAGACCTACGGGCGCAGGATCATGAGGGAGTTCACGGAGAAGCAGAGATACCAGATAGCGTGCAATCTTCTGGACGAGGATATGGCGGATATGTTCGTGACCCCGAAAAATATAGACGAGCTAGTGCGCCGCATCAGCTTTACGATATCTGAGGCGATAAATGCCATAGCGATGTAGAGAAAAATACAGGGAATCATTTGGCACGTACACTCATATATTTGAATAATGGATAACAGAGGCCATAGCATATTCAAAAGGGGTGGAAATATATGTCGGACAGAAAGCTTCATACGAAGACTGTGTATATACTTGCGTGGGTGATTCTGGTGTGCGCGGGGATATTGATAAGGACAGGGATAGCTGATGATGTGTGGAAGCTGGTGTACCGTGGGATATATGGCAGCTCTTCAGGAGATGCAGGCGGGAGCATATACAGCCCCGGTGCGGCTGAGCCGGATGTGTACTGTTACATGGATTACTGGGAATCCCAGGTCAGGGAGGTGTGCGAGGAGGGCAGGACATACCAGACGGAGGATGCGGATTCCGAAGGCGAGGCATCATCGCAGGCGGAGACTTCAGAGACTTCTGCGCCTGCCAGCACTGAGACCACAGAAGCTACGCAGAGATCCGCTGATGCCAGGACAGTGTCGGCCATGGCGGATATAACGAGCTCTTATATAGGTATGGACGCAGATACACTCCTTTCATATTGTTATAACGCCACATACCCTAAGTGCGTCAAAAAAGACGAGCTGGATGCGGAAAATCTGCTCGGCAAAGATCTGTCGCTGGATATGGACACGGGCGGATACAAGGTTCTGATATATCACACCCACGGCTCTGAGGCATTTGCGGACTCAAGACCGGGCGAGGTTGACGACACGGTGATAGGACTTGGCAACCGCCTGGCGGAGATACTCACGGATACATATGGCATACCGGTGTACCACGACACCACGGCATATGACATGATGACAGGGGTTCTTGACAGGAACGCTTCCTATGATTATTCGAGGGAAGGTGTGTCACAGATACTTAAGGACAATCCTGAGATAGAGGTCATCATAGATCTCCACAGGGATGGTGTGCCGGATGACACACATCTGGTTACAGATGTGGATGGAAAGCCCACAGCACAGATCATGCTGTTAAATGGTATGTGCCGTGACGAGGATGGCAACGATGTGGACTATTGGAGCAATGACAACAAGGTCGACAACATGGCATTTGCACTTCAGACCTATCTGGCGGGCAGGGCAAATTACGGCGACATGATGCGCAAGATATACATAAGTACGAGCCGGTACAACATGGATCTCATGCCGCACGCCATGCTGGCAGAGATAGGCGCACAGACTAACACGGTGGAGGAGGAATACAACGCCATCGAACCATTTGCCGCAATGCTTGCAAAGGTGCTTCTGAAGTGAGGATTAAGTGGCATATTGGCACTTGCAGTTATATGCTCATACATGTTATATTAACGTCAAATGCGAGTAAGACAAGTATAAGAATAAAAGAGCCTGCACATACAAGGCGCGGGACATAGATAAGGATGTGAAAACATGGAGCATTTAGACCAGTCAAAGATAAGAAATTTCTGTATAATAGCGCATATAGATCACGGTAAATCAACACTTGCCGACAGGATCATAGAGAAGACCGGAACTCTGACCAGCAGGGAGATGCAGAATCAGGTTCTTGACAATATGGATCTTGAGAGGGAGCGTGGAATCACCATCAAGGCACAGTGTGTCAGGATCGTGTACAATGCCAATGATGGACAGGAGTACATATTCAATCTCATAGACACTCCGGGACATGTGGATTTCAATTATGAGGTATCTCGAAGTCTGGCAGCCTGTGAGGGAGCCATACTTGTGGTTGATGCCGCACAGGGCATAGAGGCGCAGACCCTGGCGAATGTATACCTGGCGCTGGATCATGACCTTGATGTCATGCCAGTCATCAACAAGATAGACCTCCCGTCAGCAGATCCGGAGAGGGTCGTGAACGAGATCGAGGATGTAATTGGAATAGAGGCACAGGATGCCCCAAGGATATCGGCAAAGAATGGGATTAATATAGAAGAAGTGCTTGAACAGATCGTGAAGAAGGTGCCGGCACCGCATGGTGACCCTGAGGCTCCACTCAAGGCACTTATATTCGACAGTCTGTATGACTCCTACAAGGGAGTTATCATATTCTGCCGATTATTTGACGGCTGCGTGAAGAAGGGAACCACCATAAGGATGATGGCCACCGGAGCTGAGGCTGAGGTGGTTGAGGTCGGAATATTCGGAGCGGGAAGATTTGTCCCATGTGATGAGCTGTCAGCCGGTATGGTTGGTTACATAACAGCCAGCCTTAAGAATGTACAGGATACCACAGTGGGAGATACAGTCACACAGGCGGACAGGCCATGTGACGAGGCGCTTCCTGGATACAAGAAGGCACAGCCTATGGTATACTGCGGACTCTATCCTGCGGATGGAGCAAAGTATCCGGATCTCAGGGATGCCCTTGAGAAACTTCAGTTAAATGATGCGGCGCTCAGCTTTGAGCCGGAGACATCCATAGCACTGGGCTTTGGTTTCCGATGTGGTTTCCTTGGACTGCTTCACCTTGAGATAGTTCAGGAGCGACTGGAGAGGGAGTTCAATCTTGATCTGGTAACCACAGCGCCAGGCGTTGTATATAAGGTACATACCACAGATGGGAATGTGATAGAGCTCACCAATCCGTCGAATCTGCCGGATCCTTCCACCATAGAGTACATGGAGGAGCCATTTGTCGATGCGGAGATCATGGTCACAACAGAGTATGTGGGTGCCATCATGCAGCTCTGCCAGGAGAGACGAGGCGTGTACAAGAGCATGGAGTACATGGAGGAGACAAGAGCGCTTCTCAAGTACGACCTCCCACTGAACGAGATCATATACGATTTCTTTGATGCACTTAAGTCGCGTTCAAGGGGCTATGCTTCATTTGACTATGAGATGAAGGGCTATGTCCGCTCAGAGCTTGTGAAGCTGGACATCCTTATCAATAAGGAAGAGGTCGATGCACTCTCATTTATCATACACAAGGATACAGCGTATGAAAGGGGCAGAAAGATGTGCGAGAAGCTCAAGGACGAGATCCCGAGACATCTGTTCGAGATCCCGATCCAGGCGGCCATAGGCGGCAAGGTAATAGCCCGCGAGACAGTCAAGGCCATGAGAAAGGATGTCCTTGCCAAGTGCTACGGCGGAGATATATCCAGAAAGAGAAAGCTCCTTGAAAAGCAGAAGGAAGGAAAGAAGCGAATGAGACAGGTGGGCAATGTGGAGATACCACAGAAGGCATTTATGTCTGTCCTGAAGCTTGATGAGGAATAGAAAAGACCGGGAACACAGTGACACGGTTATATCAAATAAGAAATAATAGAATCGTAGAAAAGCCGTTAATGAGAGCATTCTGACAGGAGCATTCTTAGTAGCGGCTTTTTTCATGCGGTGACGATATTTGAAATAAAAAGGAAGGATACTAATGATAGATATAATAAATACCGAAAATTCAGATCGGGATTTCGGCGATGCAAATAATGACGAAGTTTTAGAGTCATATGAGAAGAAGCCGCTCAGCATATACATACATATCCCATTCTGTGTGAAGAAATGTGCATACTGCGACTTCCTGTCATTTCCGGTGGGGGCAGCCTGCATGTCGGGATATGGAGTGTACCGTGAGAAATACGTCGAAGCCCTGTGCGAGGAGCTGAAAAGCTACTCGTATCTGGCGGAGACCCACAAGGTCAGGACAATATACATAGGAGGCGGAACCCCATCCATACTGGAGCCGGACGAGATCACACTTGTAATGACGACGGTGAGGAAGCTGTTCGATGTCGCAGAGGATGCGGAGATAAGCATAGAGGTAAATCCGGGCACCCTGACCAGCCGTAAGGCAGCAGAATATATAGCAAATGGCATAAACAGGATGAGCATAGGCCTTCAGTCCGCACAGAAAAATGAGCTGGAAGCTCTGGGCAGGATACACAATTATGACCAGTTCCTCGCCGCATTTGACATGGCTAGGGAGGCCGGATTTCGCAATATAAATATAGACCTGATGTCAGACATACCGGGACAGACCATGAGGTCATATCTGGACACCCTTGACAAGGTATTAAGGTGTAAGCCGGAGCACATATCGTCCTACAGCCTCATAGTGGAGGACGGAACTCCTCTGGCAGCAGATGAGAACCTGCTGTCACAGATCCCGGATGAGGACGTGGACAGGCAGATGTACGACATAACAAATAAGCTCTTAGGCACCGGCGGCTACCACAGATACGAGATATCCAATTACGCCAAAGCTGGCTACGAGTGCAGACATAACATAGTCTACTGGACCCTCGGGGAATACATAGGAATCGGAATCGGAGCAGCGTCCTTCCTGTACGGCAGACGCTACACCAACACATCCAGTCTGGAAGACTACATAGACGGCATGGCAAGACACAGGGAGCTCATGACATTCGGAGATCACGTCGCAAATTCGGGTAAGGCAAGAGATATAATAGAACACATGCGCAATGTGGAAGAAGAACTTGACGCAGACAGGCTGATGGAGGAATATATGTTCCTCGGCCTGCGTATGATATCCGGTGTGAGTGCAGAAAAATTCAACGACTACTTTGGACACTCCATCTACGACATATACGGCTCCGTCATAGATAAATACAAGTCCACCGGCCACCTCGAAGATGACCACGGCCTGATCCGCCTCACAAAAAAAGGCATCGACGTAAGCAACACGATCCTGGCGGACTTCTTAATAGAATAATACTGGCACGACCGTCCTTCAAAACATAAAAAAAACACAAAAACATTCGTTATTTTGTTGACAAAAGGGGGCGGCAGTGTTAGATTATGTTTAGTGGTTAGCACTCGGATATGTTGAGTGCTAATAAGACTAAAAGCAAAAAGGAATGAGAGTATGGAACTTGACGAGAGAAAAGTCAGAATTCTAAAAGCGATCGTTTCGAATTACCTGGAGACTGGAGAGCCCGTTGGATCGAGAACCATTTCCAAGCTGGCCGACATGAATGTCAGCCCGGCTACCATAAGAAATGAGATGTCAGATCTTGAGGACATGGGTTTTATATGCCAGCCACATGCATCGGCAGGAAGAGTTCCGACGGATGCAGGTTACAGGTTTTATGTTGACAGCATCATGGCAGACAGGAATGAAGAGAAAGCAGAGAATCAGACAGAGAGAGAGAATCTGCTGCAGAGAGTTGATAAGCTTGAGAAGCTTCTCAAGCAGGTGGCAAAGGTGCTTGCGACTAACACTCAGTACGCAACACTGGTTACGATGCCACAGTACAACAACACAGTAAAGTTCATCCAGTTGTCACAGGTTGATGAGACCACATTGCTGGCGGTCATCATGGTTGATGGCAATATAGTCAAGAATAAGCTGATCAAGACGACGTACAGCCTGAAGAATGAAGATATTTTAAAATTTAATATTCTGCTAAATACCTTCCTTCAGGGCGCGGCACTTCAGGATATCAATCTTGAACTTATACAGACCATGAAGGTTCAGGCAGGTGAATATGCAGAGATCCTTGAGACGATATTCCAGGGAATCATGGAGGCGATCCATGAGGCCGATGATCTCAAGGTTTATACCAGTGGAGCAACGAATGTACTCAAGTACCCTGAGTTGGCGAACACGTCATCCGCAGAGAAGCTGCTCGGAACACTGGAAGACATAGAGGACAAAGAAGAATTTGCAAAACATGTGGAGGATGTGATCCAGCAGGACAGCGACATACAGATCCTGATAGGACAGGAGAACAGCGATGAAAACCTGAAGGACTGCTCCCTTGTAACAGCAACATACAAGATGCCGGAGGGTGCAAAAGGAACGATAGGAATAATCGGACCGAAGAGGATGGATTACAAGAAAGTTGTGAGCATGCTCAAGGAACTCACCGGAGAGCTTGATGACATATTTAACAACAATGGATAGACAGATAAGATTATAACGATGAATAGGAGGATATGTAATGGCTGATAGCAATAACAGTACTGCATCCGACAAGAAGGTTAAGACAGAGCAGACAGCAGCCGAGACCATAGTTGGAGATGCTTCAGCAGAGATAAAGGATGGCGTTGAGTCAGAAGTCAAGGTCGATGAGACCGTTGACGTTCCGGAGGAGCAGGCAGAGGCTGCAAAGCCACAGCATGTTGCAAAGGAGAACAGACGTGGAGGCAAGGCTCTCCGTGAGGAGAACGAGAAGCTCAAGGAACGCTGCAAGGATGCAGAGACAAAGTACACAAGACTTCTTGCGGAGTGTGAGAACATCCGCCAGAGAAATGAAAAAGAGTCAGGCAAATTGTACGACATAGGTGCAAAGGGAGTTCTTGAGAAGCTCCTTCCTGTGGTAGACAATTTTGAGAGAGCAATGGCAGCCATTCCTGATGAGGATAAGGACAGACCATTCGAGTCGGGAGTTGCAAATATATATAAGCAGCTTATGACGTCATTGGAAAGCATAGGTGTAAAGCCTATGGATTGCGCCGGGGAACAGTTTGATCCTACATTCCACAATGCAGTGATGCATGTAGAGGATGACAACTACGAAGAGAATGTAATCGTTGAAGAGATGCAGAAGGGTTACATGTACAAGGATCAGGTGCTCAGATTTAGCATGGTAAAGGTAGCAAATTAAACTTCATAAGAAGGACCCACGGAGTGGGAGATTTCTTAATATTGTAAATTTTTTTTCTAGGAGGAAAAGACAATGGGTAAGATTATAGGTATTGACTTAGGTACAACAAATTCATGTGTAGCAGTTATGGAAGGTGGTAAGCCTGTAGTTATAGCTAACTCAGAGGGTATGAGAACAACACCTTCAGTAGTAGGTTTCCTGAAGACAGGAGAGAGAGTAGTAGGTGAGCCTGCAAAGCGTCAGGCAGTTACAAACGCAGATAAGACAATTTCATCTATCAAGCGTCACATGGGATCAGATTACAGAGTAGAGATAGATGGCAAGAAGTATTCACCACAGGAGATTTCAGCAATGATCCTTCAGAAGCTGAAGTCAGATGCAGAGGGATACTTAGGAGAGAAGGTTACAGAGGCAGTTATCACAGTTCCTGCTTACTTCTCAGATGGACAGAGACAGGCAACAAAGGATGCCGGTAAGATCGCAGGTCTTGATGTAAAGCGTATCATCAACGAGCCTACAGCAGCAGCTCTTTCATATGGTCTTGACAACGAGCAGGAGCAGAGAATCATGGTTTACGATTTAGGTGGTGGTACATTCGATGTATCTATCATTGAGATCGGTGAGGGTGTCATCGAGGTTCTTGCAACAGCCGGCGATAACAAGCTCGGTGGTGATGACTTCGATAACGCAATTACACAGTATATGCTTGATGAATTCAAGAAGGCAGAGGGCATCGACCTTTCAGGCGATAAGATGGCTATGCAGAGATTAAAGGAAGCAGCAGAGAAGGCAAAGAAGGAGCTGTCATCAGCTACAACAACCAACATCAACCTTCCTTTCATCACAGCAAACCAGGATGGACCAAAGCATTTCGATATGAACCTTACAAGAGCTAAGTTCGATGAGCTTACAGCAGATCTTGTAGACAGAACAAAGGGCCCTGTTAACACAGCACTTGCTGATGCAGGACTTACAGCAGCAGACCTTGACAAGGTACTTCTTGTCGGTGGTTCAACCCGTATCATCGCAGTACAGGAAGAGGTTAAGAGACTTACAGGTAAGGAGCCATTCAAGGGAATCAACCCTGATGAGTGTGTTGCTATCGGTGCTTGTATCCAGGGTGGTAAGCTTGCCGGAGATGCCGGTGCAGGCGAGATCCTTCTTCTGGATGTTACACCACTTACACTTTCAATCGAGACAATGGGTGGTATAGCTACTCACCTTATCGAGAGAAATACAACAATCCCTACAAAGAAGAGCCAGATCTTCTCAACAGCACAGGATAATCAGGATGCCGTTGATATCAACGTAGTACAGGGTGAGAGACAGTTCGCAAAGGACAACAAGAGTCTTGGCAGATTCAGACTTGATGGTATCGCTCCAGCAAGACGAGGAGTTCCACAGATCGAGGTTACATTCGATATCGATGCAAATGGTATCGTAAATGTATCAGCAAAGGATCTCGGAACAGGAAGAGAGCAGCACATTACTATCACATCAGGAACATCACTTTCAGATGATGATATCGATAGAGCAGTTAAGGAAGCAGCAGAGTACGAGGCTCAGGATAAGAAGCGTAAGGAAGGCATCGAGGCAAGAAATGAGGCAGATGCACTTGCATTCCAGACAGAGAAGGCACTCGGCGAGGTAGGAGATAAGCTTTCAGATTCTGACAAGGCTGGCGTAAAGGCAGATCTTGACTCCTTAAGAGCAGCAATAGACAGCACAGATGCAGAGAATATGAGCGATGCAGATGTAGATAAGATCAAGGCTGCAAAGGATAAGCTGATGGAGAGCGCACAGAACCTGTTCTCAAAGCTCTATGAGCAGAACGGTCCTGGAGCAAACGCAGGAACAGGCGCAGGCACACCTGATTACTCAGATGGCGATGTTGTAGATGGAGATTTCACAGAGGTTTAATATATAGAGGATGAAAGGTAAAGGCTATGGCAGAGACAAAGACCGATTATTATGAAGTCCTTGGTGTAACCAAGGGAGCCTCTGAAGCCGAGATCAAAAGGGCATACCGAGTGGTAGCAAAAAAATACCACCCGGATATGAACCCTGGTGATGAAGAGGCTGCAGAGAAATTCAAAGAAGCAGCTGAAGCTTATTCAGTCCTCAGTGACCCTGAGAAACGTGCAAAGTATGATCAGTTTGGCCATGCAGCATTCGACCAGAACGGCGGCGGTGCCGGCGGATTTGGTGGATTTGACTTCGCGGACATGGGAGATATCTTTGGAGATATATTTGGAGATATGTTCGGTGGCGCAAGCCGTCAGAGAAATACAAATGGTCCTATGAAGGGCGCAAACATCAAGACAACCATCAGAGTAGCCTTTGAGGAGGCTATATTCGGAACCCAGAAGGAGCTTGAGCTCCCACTGAAGGATGAGTGTGATGTATGTAAGGGAACCGGTTCACAGCCGGGACACCAGCCTGAGGTCTGCGGCAAGTGCGGCGGTAAGGGCCAGATAGTGACAACACAGCAGTCACTTTTTGGAGTTGTACGTAATGTTCAGACATGTCCTGATTGTAGTGGATCTGGTAAGATCATCAGATACAAGTGCAGCAACTGTGCAGGAACAGGATATGTAAAGAGCAGAAAGAAGATACAGATAGCTATTCCACCAGGAGTAGACAATGGTACTAACATCCGAATCAAAGGAAAGGGTGAGCCTGGTATCAACGGTGGTGAGAGAGGAGATCTTACAGTTACCATACTTGTTGATCGTCATCCAAACTTCCAGAGACAGGAGTACAATCTGTATTCATCAGAGCCTATCACATTTACACAGGCAGCACTTGGTGGAGTTATCAAGATCAACACCATCGAAGGAGAGGTTGATTACACCATACCACCAGGAACACAGACAGATACACGTATAAAGCTGAAGGGCAAAGGAGTACCTAACCTCAAGAACCCAACTCAGCGAGGCGATCACTATGTAACACTTGTTGTACAGGTGCCGGAGAAGCTCACAGAGGAGCAGAAGAAGATCCTAAACCAGTATGAGCAGGCAACACTTGTAGAGACAAGACCTGCAACAGATTCAGCAGGACCATTTACATTTGGCGATCACAAGAGAAGAAAGAAAAAGTAGGTATAAAATATATGAAATGGACGAAGCTCACAATAGATACAACATGTGAAGCTGAAGACCTCATAAGCGCCTTCCTCGAAGAGGAAGGCGTTTTGGGTGTTCAGATAGAAGATAATATTCCCCTCACTGAGGAGGAGATGGAGACGATGTTTGTCGATCTCCTGCCGGATGATATGCCGGAAAATGATGGAACTGCAAAGGTGTCCTGTTTCCTTGACGATACATTTGACGTGCAGGAGATAAAGGATAAGGTGACTGCAGAGATCAGGAGACTGTCAGAGTTCCTTCCTGTCGGAACAGGCGAGATAACCGAGAGTGAGACGAAGGAAGAGGACTGGAGAGACAACTGGAAGACCTACTTCAAACCATTCAGACTGTATGACAATATCATCATCAAGCCAACCTGGGAGGAAGTGCCGGAGGATGCAACGGATGAGGATATAGTTATTGAGATAGATCCCGGAACAGCATTTGGAACAGGTTCCCATGAGACGACGAGACTGTGCATAGGCCAGCTCAAGAAGTACATGAAGGATGGAGATGAGATACTCGATGCCGGAAGCGGAAGCGGTATCCTGTCATTTGTTTGCAATAAGCTGGGTGCAAAGCATGTTCTCGGTATAGACATAGATCCGATCGCTGTTGATGTGGCGGGAGAGAACAGAGATGTGAACCATATTCCTGCCGAGGCTGTGGAATTCAAGTGCGGAAATGTCCTTGAGGACCAGAAACTGGTAGAGTCAATAGGCGCAAATTATGATATAGTAGTTGCAAATATCCTTGCAGACGTTATAATTCCAATGTCGGCTGTAGTTCAGAAGTTTATGAAGGATGATGGTATTTTTATATCATCGGGCATTATAAACATAAAAGAGGATGAGGTCAGACAGGCTCTTCTTGACAATAACTTCGATATCGTAGATACTGTCTACATGAATGACTGGGTAAGCTTTGTCGCAAAAAAGCATGTATGAACCAGCGTGTGAGAGGAAATAATCAAATATGAACAGATTCTTTGTAGATGTAGATGGCAGAGATATAGGAACAGATATAAGCATAACAGGCGGAGACGTTAACCATATAAAGAACGTTCTCCGCCTTAAAGTGGGTCAGGAGATAACTGTCAGTAACGGCAGAGGAAGAGATTATACGTGCAGTATATCGGAGATTGGCAGAGACGAGGTTCTGTGCCGCGTCGAGGATGTGAATGATAACTTTGCAGAGCTTCCAGTGGAGGTTACCCTGTTTCAGGGATATCCGAAGTCGGATAAGATGGATCTTATAGTACAGAAGATGGTGGAGCTCGGTGTCTGCCGGATAGTTCCGGTATTCACTGCGCGCACCATAGTGAAGCTTGATGCGAAGAAGGCTGCAAAGAAGACCGAGAGATGCCGGATCATAGCGGAGTCTGCTGCAAAACAGTCCGGAAGGGGAATCGTCCCTGAGATCACGGAGCCGGTAACATTTGCACAGGCGATAGAGATGGCGAAGACTCTTGATATGAATATAATTCCATATGAGGAGGCGGAGGGACTTGCAAAGTCCAGACAGATCATCGCTGATGTGACAGCACCGTCCTCTGCCCGCAGAAGTCTGGGGGTATTCATAGGCCCGGAGGGTGGCTTTGCCAGGGAAGAAGTGGAACAGGCAATGGCGGCCGGGGCGGAATGTATAACTCTTGGACACAGGATACTGCGCACTGAGACGGCCGGACTGGCGGTTATGTCGATCATCATGTTCAGTGCCGACAGGGACAATTAGAACAATATTGTAGAGATTAGTGAAAGAAAGAAGCTTGAAGCCGGACGTATATCGGTTTCGGAATGGTGGAAGACAACATGGAAGCATATTTTGACAATTCAGCGACCACCCCGGTTTATCCAGAGGTGAGAGATCTTGTGGTAAAGTTAATGGAACAGGACTATGGCAATCCGTCATCACTGCACCAGAAGGGTGTGGATGCGGCCAGATACGTGAGCGATGCCAGGGATAAGATAGCCAGGCTGCTCAAGGTTCAGGCGAAGGAGATCGTGTTCACATCGGGAGGAACAGAATCCAACAACATGGCTCTGATAGGAGGCGCACTTGCCAACAGGAGAGCGGGCAACAAGATCATAACAACAGCAGTTGAGCATGCCTCAGTCGGCAGTCCGCTGACATTCCTTGAGGATATGGGATTTGATGTTGTCAGGATTCCGACTGGAAACGATGGTGTGGTCGATGTTGACCGGTTGGTAGATGAGGTCGACGACGACACGATCATAGTGTCAGTCATGTACGTCAACAATGAGATAGGAGCTGTCATGCCGGTGGAGGACATTGCCAGACGTATAAAGGAGAAGAATCCGAGTGTGCTCTTCCATGTGGATGCCATACAGGCATTTGGCAAATATGTGATATACCCGAAGCGTATGGGAATAGACATGATGTCCATAAGCAGCCATAAATTCCACGGACCAAAGGGCGTTGGAGCACTGTTCATAAAGGACAGAGTCAAGGTCAAGCCTGTGATATACGGTGGAGGCCAGCAGGGCGGAATGCGGTCAGGAACAGAGAATGTACCGGGAATAGCCGGAATGGCACTGGCTGCCGAGATGACCTACAGAGATCTCGATGCAAATGTAGCGCACATGAGAGAACTCAAGGAACATCTTATAGATGAACTCACACAGATAGACGATGTGTACAGTAATTCCGGGGATGCGCCCCATATAGCCAGCATAACCTTCAAGGGAGTGCGAAGTGAGGTCATGCTTCATGCTCTGGAAGAGAAGGGCATATATGTCTCATCCGGTTCAGCATGTTCGTCGAATAAACATTCCACAAGCAGCACGCTGAAGGCCATAGGTCTGCCACCTGAGAAGCTTGAGTCCACACTGAGATTCAGTTTTTCACCGGAGAATACAATGGAACAGATAGATTATGCAGTCGAGTGCTGCAAGGAACTTTTACCGATACTCAGAAGATATGTGAGGAAGAAATAGGAGGAAATATGCAGTACAAGGCATTTATGATAAAGTATGCCGAGATAGGCACAAAGGGAAAGAACAGATATATATTTGAAGACATACTCTGTAAGAACATCAACAGAAAGCTGAAGCCTTACGGAGATTTCTATATCCGCAAGGAGCAGGGAAGAATATTCGTTGAGTGCAAGTCGGATTACGACTATGAGGATGTGGTAAATGCCCTTGGAAAAGTATTTGGTATCGTTGGAATATGCCCTGTTGTGGTTGAGGAGAACACAGAGTTTGAAAACCTCAAGCAGAAGGTAATAGATTATGTTGAAAAGGCATACGACAGAAAGAACTTCACATTCAAGGTGTTCACCAGAAGAAATGACAAGACATATCCTATGACTTCCATGGAGGTAAGCGCCGAGCTTGGACATTTCCTCCTTGAGGCGTTCCCTGATCTTACAGTGGATGTGCACTCACCTCAGGAGATAATCAATGTGGAGATTAGAAAGGTAGCATATATCTATTCGATCACCATACCTGGCCCGGGAGGACTGCCGGTTGGAACGAACGGCAGAGGAATGGCACTTCTGTCAGGCGGTATAGACAGCCCTGTTGCGGCATATATGATAGCCAAGAGAGGAGTTGTTGTGGAGGCAGTATATTTCCACGCACCTCCGTTCACAAGCGAGAGAGCAAAGCAGAAGGTTATAGATCTGGCATGTCTTGTGGCCAACTACTCAGGAGCCATCAGACTCCATGTTGTCAACTTTGCCGATGTACAGATGGCAATATACGACAACTGTCCTCATGAGGAGCTCACGATCATCATGAAGAGATACATGATCAAGATAGCGGAGGAGCTGGCTGAGAAGAATGACTGTCAGTGTACGATAACAGGAGAGAGCATAGGCCAGGTTTCAAGCCAGACTGTGTTCAGCCTGAACGTTATCAACCAGGTCAGCACCATGCCGGTGTTCAGACCATGTATAGGCATGGATAAGCAGGAGATAGTAGACATATCAGAGAAGATCGGAACATACGAGACATCTATACTGCCATACGAGGATTGCTGTACGACATTTGTTGCAAAGCATCCGGTTACACATCCGGTTCTCTCTGCGATAGAGAAGTCGGAGGCAAAGCTCACAGGAATTATCGAGCCATTGTACCGCAAGGCTGTAGATACGGCAGAGGTCGTTATGTGTCGCGCAAAGCAGTAAAACAATATAAAACAGTGATAAAAGACAACAAAAAAGAGATGCTTCATAATAAGCATCTCTTTGATTATCAGATCCATATAACATACGGGGCAGAATAAATACTATTCTGCAAGGTATGGCTTCAGAGTAGCCATGATCTCATCGATACCGCTCTCTGCATGAATGTTAAGTTCGATAGGCTTTGAGATATCAAGACTGAAAATACCCATGATTGACTTTGCATCAATTACGTAACGTCCTGATACGAGGTCGAATTCTGCGTCAAATTTCGCAATGTCATTGCAAAAGCTCTTGACCTTATCGATTGAGTTTAAAGAAATCTTAACTGCTGTCATAAATAGTCCTCCTAACCCTTGTAAGTTTTTTATGTACTGTCATTATTATATTTTTATAGAATACAAAAGTCAATATAAGGAGTGTAAAATACATGCTAAAAGGAATGTCTGTGGCTGGCCCAACACTTGGCTGCAAAGTCAATCAGGCGGAGACTGACAGCATGCTCGACATGCTGAAGGCTGCCGGTGCAAATATAGTGGAATTTGACGAAAAAGCAGATATATATATAGTAAATACCTGTTCTGTGACCAATATTGCGGACAAAAAATCAAGGCAGATGCTTCACAGAGCCAGAAAGATGAATCCTGATGGAATAGTGATAGCCGCAGGATGCTATGTGCAGTCAGCCAGAGAGATTCTCGAGCAGGATGAAGCTATAGATATAGTAATAAGCAACAATAAGAAGAAAAGTATCACAGAAATAGTTAATGATTATATTAATGTGAGAAACAATGAAAAAAATGCCCCGGGTAAAGATCATGAAGCCATGGAATACTTCGTGGATATATCCAGAGAGACTGAGTACGAGGAGATGGGCGGCCATGTCCCTGTGGGACACACAAGGGCATATGTCAAGATCCAGGACGGCTGCAATCAGTTCTGCTCATACTGCATAATCCCGTATGTAAGAGGAAGGATAAGAAGCAGAAGCCAGGAGGCGATCCTTGCAGAAGTATCAGAGCTTGCGGAGGCAGGAATAAAAGAAGTTGTGCTTACCGGTATACACATATCGTCATATGGCAAAGATAAGAATAATGAGGGAGCACTTATAGAGCTTATAGAGGCTATCTCAAAAATCAAAGGAATCAAGAGAATAAGGCTTGGTTCACTTGAGCCGGGGATAATAACAGAGGAGTTTGTGGAGAGGATTTCATCCAATTCGAAAGTATGTCCACACTTCCATCTGAGCCTGCAGAGCGGCTGTGATTCAGTGCTCAAGAGAATGAACAGAAAGTACACTTGCGAGCAATACTTTGAAAAATGTGACATGCTGAGAAAGGCGTATAAGTCCCCTGCGCTCACCACGGATGTGATAGTGGGCTTCCCGGGAGAGACTGAGGAAGAATTTGCAGAGACTGTCAGATATCTGACGGAGCTCAATCTGTATGAGATGCATATATTCAAGTATTCTCCGAGAAAGGGAACAGTCGCTGCCGCCATGAAAGAGCAGGTTGCCCCTGAGATAAAGAATGAGCGAAGCGATGTGCTGCTTAAGCTTGCCCATGACAACAAGACCGCATATGAAGCCCAGTTTGAGGGCTGTGAGCTTGAAGTCCTGGTGGAAGAGGTTGTAAAGAAGGACAATAAGACATATCTCAGAGGACATACGGAGAGATACATGGATATACTCATAGATGTGGGCGACATATCCATGCCGGAGAGTTTTGTGAACAGCTTTGTGTATGTGACATATACCCAAAATGGGGGAAACCTTCCTTTACTTTTGTAGTTTTTTATATTAGAATAGGAATGTTAATTGGCTCATGAGATAATAACAAGATGAGGACGTGATTTGATGAATAACGAAAGTACACAGAATATTGTTCCAATCAAGGACGCGACAGTGGACGTACGCGAGATAATTGGAGAAGTATACGATGCACTTACCGAGAAAGGATATAATCCGGTAAGCCAGGTTGTTGGGTACATAATGAGCGGTGACCCGACATATATCACAAGCTACAAGAACGCGCGAAGCCTGATCATGAAGGTGGAGAGAGACGAGATCATTGAGGTTTTACTTGAGGACTACATCAAGAATAACCTCGTGTAAAGGAAAAGAATAGTATGAGAATATTGGGACTTGACTATGGAACCAAGACGGTGGGAGTTGCCGTGAGCGATCCGCTCAAGATGACTGCCCAGCCGCTGGAGACGATAGAGAGAAAGTCGGCGAACAAGCTGAGACAGACACTTGCCCGCATAGAGGCCATACTTGAAGAGTATGGAGCGGCAGGAGAGCGCGACCGCATAGAGCTGATAGTGCTTGGCTACCCGAAGAACATGAACAATTCAGAGGGAGACAGATGCGAGGCCACCCAGGCATTCAAGGAGGATCTTGAGCGCAGAACAGGACTTGAGGTTGTTCTGTGGGATGAGCGCCTTACCACTGTGGAGGCAGAGCGGATCCTTATGGACAGCGGAGTGAGAAGAGAGAACAGGAAGACGTACATAGACAAGATGGCGGCTGCGGTCATACTGCAGAACTATCTTGATGCGAAGTGCAGCAGTCTGTGATAGACACAGACCTTCTGCCTTTGTTTTGTGTACGCCTGAAGAAGTATTAAGAGGTTTATATGGCAGAGAACAGGAAGACGGACAACAGTATCATATTTGAAGCAGAAGATGGAACAGAAGTGGAATTCTCGGTTGTGGAGCAGACCACACTTGGCGGCGTGAATTATCTGTTCGTTATAGACAAGGCGGATGATGAATCATTCCTTATCCTTCGCGAGAACAACGGAGCTGATACGGAAGAGATGGCAGCATACGATATTGTGGAAGATGAAAATGAATTAGAGGCGGTCATCAAGATATTTGACGAACTGCTTGAGGACGTAAATTTGGAGGTATAAGAAAATTGAATAAGAATAATAAAGAGACAGTGAAGATCATTCCTTTGGGCGGTCTGGAACAGATTGGAATGAATATCACTGCGATAGAGTATGAGGACTCTATCATAGTCATTGACTGCGGACTGGCATTCCCTGAGGACGACATGTTAGGAATCGATCTGGTAATTCCTGATGTCACCTATCTCAAGGAAAACGCGGACAAGGTCAGGGGACTCGTGGTTACCCATGGACATGAGGATCACATAGGAGCCATACCGTACATTGAGAAAGAATTAAACATGCCGATCTATGCGACCAAGCTGACCATGGGTCTTATAGAGAACAAACTGAAGGAACACAACCTTATGAACAACACCAGAAGAAAGGTTGTAAAGTATGGTCAGAATATAAATCTTGGGGCATTTAGAGTGGAATTTATCAGAACAAACCACTCCATAGCAGATTCGGCGGCCCTTGCCATATACACACCGGCCGGACTTATTGTCCACACCGGAGATTTCAAGATAGACTACACACCGGTATTTGGTGGAACCATAGATCTTCAGAGATTTGCTGAGCTCGGCAAGAAGGGTGTGCTTGCACTCATGGCTGACTCGACAAATGCTGAGAAGGAGGGCTTCACACAGTCAGAGAAGACAGTGGGAAGAACATTTGACAACCTGTTCAACGACAACAAGGATCACAGGATCATCATAGCGACATTTGCATCCAACGTTGACAGAGTACAGCAGATCATCAATTCAGCTTACAAGTATGGCAGAAAGGCTGTCATAGAGGGACGAAGCATGGTGAACATCATCACCACGGCGTCCGAGCTTGGATATATCAACATACCGGATAACACACTCATAGATATAAGCGAGATGAAGAACTACCCGGATGAGAAGGTTGTTCTCATCACCACGGGAAGTCAGGGAGAGAACATGGCTGCGCTGTCACGTATAGCTGCATCCATACACAATAAAGTAGCCATAAAGCCTGGTGATGTGGTCATTTTCAGCTCACATCCTATACCGGGAAATGAAAAGGCGGTATTCAAGGTTATAAATGAGCTCGAGGCGAAGGGTGCACACGTTATATTTGAGGATACACATGTATCCGGCCATGCCTGCCGTGAGGAGCTCAAGCTTATATATGCGCTCACAAGACCGAAATATGCAATACCTGTCCACGGTGAGTACAGACACCTCAAGAGACATGCAGAGCTTGCAGTTGAGATGGGAATCCCTAAGGAGAATGTCAAGATCATGACCACAGGCGATGTTCTTGAGATCGGCGAGGAGAAGTTCGACGTTGTTGGCAAGGTTCCTGCACAGGGAGTATTTGTGGATGGACTTGGAGTTGGAGATGTTGGAAATATTGTCCTCAGAGACAGACAGCTTCTGTCACAGAATGGTCTCATAATCATAGTTGTGACCCTGGACAGATACAGCAACCAGCTTGTTGCAGGACCGGATATAGTGTCAAGAGGCTTCGTGTACGTCAGGGAGTCTGAGACACTTATGGAAGACTGCAGGATCACATGTCAGGAGGCTCTCGACAGATGCCTGAGCCGCGGCGTGACAGACTGGGGTAAGATCAAATCCGTGATAAAGGATGACATGGGAGAGTTCCTCTGGAAGAGGACAAAGAGAAGCCCTATGATCCTTCCTATAATCACAGAGGTGTAGAAGGGTGAGAAAATGACAGATACATTGGAACTTAGCAGACAATTGAATGCGTGCATCAAGGATTCTGATGTCTACAAGAATTATCAGTATTGCAAGGATAAACTTAGACAGAAACCAGAAAAACTTCAGCAGCTCATGGAATTTCGTAAGAAAAATTATGAAATACAGAATAACGAAATGCTTGACAATCCATATGATGAAGTTAATAATCTATTCATGGAATATGACTCCATAGTCCATGATACTATAGTCAATGACTTTATCAGGGCGGAGCAGAAGCTGGTGAGAATGATGAAGCTTGTATATGAACAGATAGCGGACGATCTTGATTTCGATATCATAGATGAGGACGCCCGGTGATTCGCGCTGGCTGAGATGTATTTGTGAACAAGGAGAATAACGATTATGGCTTTAGATAGTGCTAGAAGTATGAAGAAGATTCTGAGATTCCTTTTTGGACTATTCATCAATGTATGTATTTTATTTATATTGGTAAAGGCTTTCTCATACTCGTATGATTTTGCGTATCAGGTGTTTGCCACAAGGGCTGCGGATCCGGGCAGCAACCGTAAGGCAACTATACAGATAACTCAGGACGAGCCGCTTCTTGATGTGGCGGATTCCCTTAAGACGGCGGAGGTCATCAAGGACAAATACGCTTTTATACTGAAGGTCAGAATAGGCGGATATGCAGATGATATCCAGCCTGGTACATATCAGATAGCACCGAGCGATACAAATCAGGAGATAATAGAGATCATAACGGGAAATGGCAAGAGTTCCTCGGGGGATAGCAACGGAGACAGCAGTGATGATTCCTCCGGTGAGGACAGTGCCGAGGAATAGACAGAGAGGATAATTATGGTATGTGATGAAAGACTTGCGTCATTTATCAATTCCTTCAATACAGACTACGATGAGGTTGTGACCTCGATCAGAAGAGAGGCAGAAGAGAACAGGGTACCTATCATAAGACGAGAGGCCGGAGAGTTCATCAAGATGTTGATTCTTATGAACAGGCCGAAGAAGATTCTTGAGATAGGTTCAGCCGTTGGCTTTTCTGCCATTTTTATGAGTAGATTTCTGGATGATGACGCACATATAACAACTATAGAGAATTATCAGCCGAGAATAGAAGAGGCGAAGAAGAATATAGTCAGAGCCGGGGCTTCAGACAAGATCACCCTGCTTGAGGGCGATGCACTGGAGATATTACCGGGTATGACAGAAAACTATGATATGGTGTTCATGGATGCAGCTAAGGGTCAGTATGGCAATTTTTTCACGGAGGCTATACGGCTGCTAGCTCCGAAGGGGGTATTGCTCTGCGACAACGTGCTTCAGGACGGAGATGTCCTTGAGAGCAGATTTGCAGTTACCAGAAGAAACAGAACGATACATTCAAGGATGAGAGAATACCTGTACGAGCTCACCCACAATGAACATTTGGAGACGGCCATACTCAATATAGGGGATGGAATGAGCCTTAGTATCAGGAAATAAACGAAAAATGGTTGGAGGAAACGATATGAGAGATAAGAAACCAGAGCTTCTTGTCCCGGCGGGCGGACTGGACACGCTCAAGGTGGCCGTGGACTATGGAGCTGACGCAGTGTATATAGGCGGACAGGCATTTGGCCTCAGAGCGAAAGCAGACAACTTTTCCATAGAAGAGATGAAACAGGGCGTGGAATATGCCCATGCACATAATGCTAAGGTGTATGTGACAGCCAATATATTTGCACACAACTATGATCTGGATGGAATAAGAGCTTATTTTGGCGAGCTGAAAGATACAGGTGTGGACGCTGTTCTTGTATCCGATCCGGGTGTGTTTACCATAGCTCGGGAGACTATGCCGGATATGGAATTACACATAAGCACACAGGCTAACAACACGAACTACATGACATACAAGTTCTGGTATGACCACGGCATAAAGCGGGTTGTGTCTGCCAGAGAACTGTCCCTTGCGGAGATATCACAGATAAGAGCAAACATACCGGACGATATGGAGATAGAGTCATTTATCCATGGCGCTATGTGCATATCATATTCAGGAAGATGCCTTCTCAGCAACTACTTCACAGGCAGGGATGCGAATCATGGTGCGTGCACCCATCCGTGCAGATGGAAGTATTCCATCGTCGAGGAGACCAGACCGGGAGAGTATATGACTGTCAACGAGGACGACAGAGGAACATATATATTTAACTCCAAGGATCTGTGCATGATAGAGTACATCCCGGAGATGATGGAAGCCGGAATAGACAGCTTCAAGATAGAGGGACGTATGAAGACGGCTCTGTATGTGGCGACCGTTGCCAGAACCTACAGAAAAGCCATAGATGATTATATGGAGTCAGAAGAGAAGTACAGAGCAAACATGGAATACTACAAGAGAGAGATAGCCAAATGCACATACAGGCAGTTCACAACGGGATTTTATTTCGGGAAGACAGACTCAGAATCACAGATATATGATAGCAACACATATGTAAAAAACTATACGTATATTGGAACTGTGAGAGAGGTTACCCCGGATGGCTGTGTATGCTTTGAGCAGAAGAATAAGTTCCTGGTGGGAGAGAAGCTTGAAGCCATGGGCTTTGATGGAACAAATATAGAGTGCGAGGTTCAGGCGATATACGACGAGAAAGAAAACAGCATGGACTCTGCGCCACATCCAAAGCAGAAATTGAGGGTGAAGCTTGATAAGGAGCTTGAGACCGGTATTATACTGAGAAGAAAAGAGTGATCATAAGGATGTCTGGATGTCAATCCAGGCATCCTCTTAATTTGCCAAGAGCCTTTTTCTCTATGCGCGATACATATGACCTGGAGATTCCGAGCATCCTGGCTACCTCCTTTTGGGTGAGAGGTGACTGCCCGTCAAGACCGTAGCGCATACATATGATCTCCCTCTCCCTGGATGAGAGGAGCGATGATATGCAGGAGGGAAGCAGGCACAGGTGGTCGTCCTGTATCATTTTGTCCAGAACGTTGACGTTCTCCGAACCTATGATGTCAAGGATGACGATCTCGTTACCCTCTTTATCAGTGCCGATGGGATCGTAGATCGAGACCTCACGCGCCTTCTTCTTCTCGTGGCGGAGAGTCATGAGAAGCTCGTTTTCGATACATTTGGCGGCATAACCTGACAGCTTACAGCCTTTGTCGGGCTTGTAGCTGTCTATGGCTTTGATGAGACCTATCGTGCCTATGGACAGAAGATCCTCGGGATCCCTCACGGCGGAATTGTACTTTCTGGATATGTGGGCGACCAGACGGAGATTGTACTCTATCAGAATGCTGCGGGCAGCCTTGTCGCCGGACAGGCACAGCGCAATATATTTTTTCTCTTCTTCGGGAGTTAGTGGGTTTTTAAACGCTTCCATATATGAACTGCTCCCGTAAATTGATTGTACCGGCTGTACATTTGCTGGACGGGCTATTTTACAATTAGTACAGTCAGCTTGCTTATATAATATGTTTATTGTGCAGAAATAGTGCCTATCCACCCTGTAAAAAAGCAAAAATCCGATAAAAGTGCAAAAAAATGTATCTAAATATGTACAAAATGTTTAAAATGTGAAAATACTGTGATATAATACGCTTTAGGTATTTGGATAATTCTGCCTGTGCGTAGAATTGCGAGAGACGTGAGGAGGGTATTTAGAGAATGCGATTAAGCGTGGGACGTAAGAAGATCAGAATTGGAGATGTCCTTGTAGCAGCGGGGGCTATCACGGAGGAACAGCTTCAGGAAGGACTTGCAAAGCAGAAGGAGACCGGCAGAAAGCTTGGTAACGCCCTGGTTGATCTGGGATTTATAAGTAACGACATGCTGATTACGGTACTTACAACCCAGTTGGGAATTGACTACATAGAGCTCAAGGGAGCTAAGATCGAGGAGAAGGTTATACACATGGTGCCTGAGAACATGGTCACCAAGTATCAGGCCATACCTATAGAGATAGATCCTGATAACCCGAACATCCTCAAGGTAGCCATGGCAGATCCAATGGATATCATGGCCATGGACGATATTGGTCTTGTGACAAATCTTCAGGTAGAGCCGATGCTCGCATCTGAGGAGGGAATCAGGAATGCCATAGACAAGTATTACGGAAGCGCTCAGGCTATGGAGGCTGCTGAGGCCTACAGACAGGAGCAGCAGAATGTGCTCGGCGGAGGCGACGAGGAAGAGGGCAACGAAGAAATCGATAATTCCCCTATCGTACTTCTGGTTAAGCAGATCATCGAAGGCGGAGTAAGACAGAGAGCGTCAGATATACATATAGAGGCTCTGGAGAACAGCGTCAGAGTCAGATACAGAATAGATGGTGCACTTAAGCAGGTTATGTCATACGACCTCAGCATACTGGCAGGTATCACAGCCCGTATCAAGATCATAGGCGGTATGGATATAGCAGAGAAGAGAAAACCACAGGATGGTCGTATCACCATCATGGTTGACAGAAGAGAGTTTGATGTCCGTGTTTCTATCCTTCCAACAGTTTTCGGAGAGAAGACGGTTATGAGACTTACATCCAAGGACGGTCTGACAAAACCGAAGAGTGCCCTTGGTTTCGATGCAGAGCAGGAGAAGGTTTTCGATAATATCCTCAGCAACCCACATGGTATCATCCTTGTAACGGGACCTACAGGATCAGGAAAATCAACTACACTGTACACATCACTCAGTGAGCTTAACACAGAGGATGTTAATATCATCACCGTTGAGGACCCTGTCGAGGCGAACATCAACGGTATCAATCAGGTGCAGGTTAATAACAAAGCGGACATGACTTTCGCGGCAGCCCTCAGATCTATCCTTCGTCAGGATCCGGATATCATCATGATAGGAGAGATCCGAGACGGTGAGACAGCAGGAATCGCCGTACAGGCCGCTATCACAGGACATTTGGTTGTATCGACACTGCATACTAACTCAGCGGCTTCGACCATCACCCGTCTTATCGATATGGGTATTGAGTCATACATCGCCGGTGATGCTGTTGTTGGAGTTATTGCACAGAGACTTGTGCGAAGACTTTGTACCACATGTAAGCAGCCAAGACTTGTGGAGGATGATGAGAGAGTTCAGCTCGGTGTTCCGGCTGACGAGGAGGATGTCATCATCTACGAGCCACAGGGATGCCCACTGTGTAACGACACAGGCTATTCAGGACGAATCGGTGTATACGAGATGATGCCTGTATCAAGAGAGCTTCAGGCTGTTATCGCTTCCGGAGCTACAGCGGATGTCATTGAGAAGCAGGCCCTCAAGGAAGGAATGCTCACACTGAAGATGGGAGCTGCCAAGCACGTTCTTGATGGTATCACATCCATAGCAGAGATGAACAAGATTGTTCACAGTACAGTGACCGTGGCCGAGGGAGTGGACATGGGAGAGCTGTAAGATATAAGAGATATATAATGAGATTATATATAAATTGTAATTATTAATGCAAAAGGGAAAGGAAGGGACAAGTTATGTTAGACATGAAGGAATTACTTGCCTTCTCTGTAGAAGCAAAGGCGTCAGATGTTCATATAGCTGTAGGTATACCACCTAAGCTCAGAATCAACGGTAAGCTCACCGAGGTTGAGGTTCCGGCACTGTCACCTGCTGATGCGGCAGAGGCAATTGGATCTACTATGAAGGACAGGCATAAGGCCATACTTCAGGACAGAGGAGAGGTCGATTTCTCATTCGATTCACCTGAGACCGGACGTTTCCGTGTCAATGTATTCATGGACAAGGGAAACATGGCAGCAGCGTACAGACGAGTTGAGACACAGATCCCAAGACCTGACCAGCTTGGTATTCCAAGGGAGGTTGTTGAGCTCTACAAGAGAAAGAGAGGTCTGGTTCTCGTAACAGGACCTACAGGTTCTGGTAAGTCAACCACACTTGCATCTATTATAAACAAGGCGAATGAGAACCTTACGGATCACATCATCACACTTGAGGATCCTATAGAGTACATTCACCATCACAATAAGGCAATAGTTAACCAGCGAGAGGTTGGTATGGATACACTCAGCTATGCAAATGCACTTCGTGCAGCACTCCGTGAGGATCCTGATATCATCCTCGTAGGAGAGATGCGAGATCTTGAGACTATCTCCACAGCCATAACCGCTGCCGAGACAGGACACTTGGTATTCTCCACACTGCATACAATCGGTGCGGCAAGTACCATCGATCGTATCATAGATATCTTCCCTACAAACCAGCAGCAGCAGGTAAGAGTTCAGCTCGCGATGGTTCTTGAGGGAGTTATCTCACAGTCGCTTCTTCCTATAGCGAGCGGCAACGGACGAGTTGCAGCCTTCGAGGTAATGCTTGCATCACCTGCTATACGAAGTCTGATACGAGAAGCCAAGACTCATCAGATCCAGTCAACTATCCAGACAAGCAGAGCCTTAGGTATGATCACTATGGACGATGCATTGTATGAGCTGTATGCTTCAGGGACCGTCACAAGAGAGGTTGCCATGACATACGCACAGGATCAGCAGTACCTGAGAAAGAAGATCAACGGACAGTAAGATATATGGAATAATCGATTGCCATATGGAAAAATGTGGTATAATAACCAAGCCGCATTGTGCACATTGTCTAAAAAATAACGTGCAAATAATTAAATGTTGATTAAATCTGTGTGGTATAGTAAGATATTTTACATATAATTTATGTTGCATTATTGCGCTTTTAAAGTGCAGATACATGAAAACGTAAGAATATTAAGATTGGGTCGGAGGAGAGACAATGGCAGTATTTAATTACAAGGTTGTTGACAGAGATGGTAAGAATAAAAAAGGTACCATCGAGGCCCCTAACAGAGACGGTGCTGAGAAGAAGCTGAAGTCAGAAGGCTACTCGATCATGAGTCTGACGGAGCAGAGCAGCCCGCTCGGGGGTATAGGATTTAAGAAGAAGGTCAAGTCAAGAGACCTGGGTGTATTCTGTAAACAGTTCTCGGCGGTCATCAAGGCCGGTGTTACCATCATATCCGCACTGGAGCTGATGGGGGATCAGATTGAGAACAAGACACTGAGAAAGGCCATAGCAGATGCGCGTACATATGTAGAGAAAGGTGGAACTCTGGCGGATGCGCTCAGAGTTAACCCGGATGTATTCCCGCCTATCATGATCAACATGGTGTCGGCTGGTGAGATGTCTGGTAATCTTGAGATTTGCTTGGACAGACTGGTAGAGCATTTCGAGAAGGACAATGCATTGTCATCCAAGATCAAGGGTGCCATGACATATCCTATAGTAGTTCTCTGTGTTATGGTTATAGTTATCATAGTAGTGTTGGTAGCGGTTATACCAAACTTCTCAAGTATGTTTGAAGAGATGGGAACTCAGCTTCCACTCGCAACTCGTATGATGATGGCGGCGGCAGATTTCGTTATGTATAAGTGGTGGCTGCTCATAATCATAGTGGCAGCTATAGTGTTCGGTGTTAAGTTCTTCAAGAAGACACCGTTTGGCGAACAGCTCTTTGCGAACATAGGACTTAAGGCTCCAATATTCGGAAATCTGAATGTTAAGACAGCCTGTGCAAGATTTGCAAGAACCATGAGTACATTGATGGCGTCAGGTATATCGATGATAGATGCTGTTGAGCAGGTTGCAAAGATGATGGATAACAAGATTATCAGAGACGGCCTGATGGATGCTAAGGTTCAGGTGTCCAAGGGTGTACCGCTTTCAAAACCACTTAAGGATATGACGATGCTTCCACCGATGCTCTCAGCCATGACAAAGATTGGTGAGGAGACAGGAGATATAGAGGAGATGCTCAGCAAGGTTGCTGACTACTATGACGAAGAAGTTGAGGCGGCAACAAATGCGCTTACAGCAGCTATGGAACCTATGATTATGGTTCTTCTTGCAGGTGTTGTTGGCATGATAGTTGCAGCGGTATATGGACCTATCATGAGTATGTACGATGCTATGGATAATGTATAAACAAAAGAGGAAATTAGATGAATAGAAATAAAGGCTTTTCACTGGTGGAGCTTATCATAGTCATAGCTATCATGGCTATTCTCGCCGGAGCACTTGCACCGGCGCTCATAAAGTACATAGCAAAGTCAAGAAGATCGACCGATGTGTCGAACGCCCAGACTATAGCGACGGCAGTCGCCAATGCCTTATCGGTAGAGAAGGCATATGATGATGCCACACCTGGTGATTACCCGGTGAATACCGATGGCACACAGCTTGGCACATCGAATGCGTTCACATCAGAAGTCACAAGTCAGCTTGGGACAAGTACATTCAAGCCAAAGTATGACAAGGACAAGCAGTTCACTATCACAGTCAATAGTGATAAGGCTACATTCACCGTAAAGGTGGACAGCTCAGAGCTGTATCCGGATGTGTGTGATGCTTACAAGTAACATACGTCTGGTAGCTATTTGATATATCATGTATGACCTGCATGATAACTAAAAAGGTTAAACCCGGTAGAACGAGGATGCCGGTTTGATATAGTGCAAAGCACATAACAACACACAATAAACAACTAAAAAGGAGAGTAATATTATGAAGAAAAACAACAAAGGTTTCTCATTAGTAGAGTTAATTATCGTTATTGCTATCATGGCAATCCTTGCTGGAGCTCTTGCACCGGCACTTATCAAGTACATCGCTAAGTCAAGAAGATCAACAGATGTATCAAATGCACAGACAATCGCAACAGCAGTTACAAACGCACTTTCAGTAGAGGCAGCTTACGATGCAGCAGAAGCTGGTGATTATACATTATCAACAACAAAGCCTGTTGCAGTAAATGGAACTGGCGCTGCATTTACAAGCGAGGTTGTATCACAGCTTGGTTCAGCTGCATACAAGCCAAAGTATGATAAGGATCAGTCATTTATGTTTACACTTAGCTCAGATAAGTCTACTTTCACTGTAACAGTTAATGGTTCAGAGCTTTATCCAGATGTATGTGCAGAATACAAGTAAGATTCTGACAGACTTGTGTAAACTTACGGATTGTTCATGAGAACATGATTGATGTTACATAAGTGTAGCACAGACGGTGATTATACCTGTTGCAACCTCGTACAGGCAGTGAGTGTGATCATCGTCAGGTGCTGACACATTATCTACTATTTATATTTATAGTAGCTGGGGATTTTCCCCGGTTGCTATATCTTTACACAGAGCTGAATATGAAGGAAAGAATGTTATATAGAGTGTTATATAGTCTGATCCTTTATACTCACTCTTTCTTTGCAGTCAGCGGTTTTTTGTATATGTGACATGTCACATAGCATGACTTATGGCGGCAACTGGCTTACCTAGGTAGAGCTGGTACTTATTTTTCAGTGAGTTTCTTCTATATAAAAGGGTCATTATGTGGATGAGATGAGCTATTAAAAGGGTGACAGAATGTTGACCTTTATCCGGAAAGCACTTATCCGGAACAATTATATGAATGGGGTGAACAGCGGTAAGCTGGTACTCAAAGCAATGTGGAATTTTCCATACAAAACTACTGATTAGCGAGGGAGGCTATAAAAATGGCGAGTAATAATAAAGTCTTAACAATCGACATTACAAATGAAAGTATTACTATCGTTGAAGTTACACCTTCAAACAAGAAGCAGTCAACGATACACAACGCTATCATCTTCGAGACACCGGAAGATGCCTATGAGGATGGCGTGATCAGAGACAAAGAGAGAATAGCAGAGGCAATCAAGTCTCAGCTCTCAGCAAATGGAATAACAAACAAGAACGCGATATTCGTTCTTACCTCTACAAAGATCGTTAACAGAGAGGTTCTTGTACCTTTCGTTAAGGAGAACAAAATTAAAGGAATTATTAATGCGAACTCATCAGAGTATTTCCCTGTTAATATAGAGGATTACGTAGTGTCTCATACAGTTCTTGAGACAGTTACTGATGAAGAGAATAACAAGCAGCTCAGAGTTCTTGCAGTCGCTGCACCAGAGAACATGGTAAGATCATACTATGATCTCGCAGCTATGGCTGGACTGAAAGTAGTAGCACTTGATTATATTGGTAATGCAATGCTTCAGTTGATCAAGACTCAGACAACAGAGGCAATGACAACTATGGTAATCCAGTTGGGCAGTGAATCAACAGTGCTCAACATCGTAAAAGGAGATACACTTCTCCTTCAGAGAACAGTTCCATACGGAACAAATGTTGTTGTGAATGAAGTTATGGATGCGAAGGGCGTGGATGCAACAACAGCCATGACATTACTTCAGAATGAAAGACTTCTCACGGTAGATTTCGACGACAACGCAATAACAGGAGCGTTCAGATATCTCATCAACAACATCGGTCGAGTTATGGACTTCTTCACATCAAAGAATCCTGATAAGCCTATTGATGATGTATTCCTCACAGGTGATGGAGCCCTTATCAAGGGAATCGACGGCTTGTTCAAGGTTCAGCTCAATGTATCAACCAGAGTAATGGATACATTGTATAACATCAAATTTGACCCAAAGATTGATCTTAAGATTTATAATCCTGTATATCTCATGGTTCCTATCGGAGCTGCCTTTGACCCTATGGGCTTCGAGCTTGGTGAGACTGGCAGCAAGGGCGGTGCAAGCAGTGTTGACACAACACCACTGGTTATAGCATTTATCATCATAGCAGTCATAGTTGCAGGTGGTGTTACAGCGTACTCGTTCATAGCTAAGAACAAGGCTCAGTCAAAGCTTGACCAGGTGAACAGAGATATTGATTCTATCAAGGATATAGAGCAGATCGTACAGGACTATGAGGATGCAGAGTCTGTATACATGGATGCTCAGAATATGTACAGCTACACAGAGAACCTCAATGAGAATGTTGGAACACTTATTGCGGAGCTTGAGGACAAGATGCCAAAGGGAATCAGTCTTACAGCGTTTGATTCATCTTCAACAGAGGTTAGTTTCACAGGTAACACGAAGTCGTACGAGGATATAGCTGCATTTGCAATAAACCTCAAGGATATAGAGTGCATAGACAATTCATTCGTTCAGTCTGTCACTGAGAATGTGGATAAGCAGAGCGGGGATACAACATACGACTTTACAGTTACATGTATCTACAAGGATGTAAATGCAGATGACACCGAGACTTCAACAGATGAAGTATCAGTTAATTAAGGAGGGACTATCATGGATTCAATCACAAAGGGCCAGAGAAATCTATTATTATTCATATTGGGAATTGCTATCTTAGTGCTTCCTATAAGATTCCTTGCCATGAGCAATTTTGATGACAAGAAGAGTATTGAAAGTCAGTACAACGAGAGACAGACATATTATAACAGCCTGCTTGAGAAGGATGCGAACAGACAGCAGTACATAGCTGACACTGAGAAGTACAAGGCAGACTATGAGGCTGTTCTTGCAGAATTTCCATCAGAGCTGTATCAGGATAACACAATCATGTATTTACAGGGTGTAAAGGATAAGTATAAGTTCAACTTTCCTAGTGTAACAATGGGTGAGGAGACACTTTTCTATACACTTGGCGCAGGCGCTGTGGGCGACGTTACCGTTGCTGATAATTCAAGTGCTTCAACAGATGCAGCAGCATCTGACGTGACTATAGATGATTCAGCAGCTACAGCATCAGGTTACAACTGCTATTCAGCATCATTCCCTGTCACATACGAGGGAGACTACAAGGATATCAAGGATGTCATCGACTACATCAAGAATGGTGATTACAGAATGACTCTTGACGATGTCACTATAGCATTCAACGAACAGACAGGAAAGTATGAGGGAGATATGACTATAACCTCATATGCAGTAAACGGTGATGACAGAACTACAGATCACGCAGATGTGAATGTACAGACAGGTACAAACAACATCTTTGGAAACCCAACAGTAAAGTCTACTACGACTACGACCACAACAACAGCCCAGTAGATGCATACACTTAAATGGAGTGAACAAATAAATGGTTAAATCAAACAATAAAGGATTTAGTTTAGTAGAGATTATAATCGCTGCTGCCATATTTGCCATTCTGATCTATCCGATAACCAATGCATTGATCACAGCCACGAAGACGGGTACTACATCGACGAAGAAGCAGTATGCAGTCGAGAAGGCTGAGGAGATCATGGAGATCTTTAAGACCGCTGATCTGTCAGGAAATGTGAATATTCCTGATGGCAATGGAACAAAGACATATTCCTTTACAAAGGGAACACCATCGGGAAAGTCTATTACATTGCCGAATTCTAAAACGGCGGAATATTCGGACACAACCTATACCTGCAACGATGTATCCATAGGAAAATCTTATGAGACCTACACCTGTCAGGTGGATGTGAATGATGCGGCATATCAGGTTCTTAAGAATGGATATGTGCTTGCAGGTCTTGATGGTGGTGCGACATTCAAGAGCGATGAAAGTGGCGCCATACAGACTAATGCTACGGAATCGGGAACTATCAGAAATCTGGACAGCAAACAGTCGGCTATCATTATAGGTGCCACCTATAATGTAGCCGCAACAGGCAGCAATCTTGATAATCTCGCATATCAGTATTTCCTGGATGCGAAGCTTGACGTGCTGAGAAAGTATGATGTGCAGTACAACCATTATCTTTCCGGTGGTGGAACATTCGATGAGGATCATTTCCAGAAGAATACCAAGATCAAGATATCAAAGCTGGGATCCACATATACAGTTGAGTGTTATGTGGAATACACAGATTATACAACGGTCTCAGTTATCAGATCACAGTATGAGAGCTCAGGCAAAAATGTATACAAGCCTACCACCTTATATGGTGATGGAATAGTATACAAGCAGGAGTTTACGAATGGTCTGCCACCTGTGTATCTTCTCTATGTTCCGGCGATATACAATGGTTCATACTGTACGACAGATACCATAACGGTGGATAATTCAGGAATATCTGAGAAGGCGGATGTGTATGTATTCGAGACGACAGCAGAGCTCAGCGATACATACAAGAAGATCATACGTGAGCAGTTCAATGTGGCGAACGTTGATGATCTTACATATACGAATGCAGGAAAGAACACCAAGATGTCAGATGTCAAGGTGAGACTTAAGCTGGCAGCGGGAGCAAAGTCGTCAGATCTTAATGTATATGCCAACTTTGATTTTGACAATGTTAATTCTGACTATCCTGTAGCTCGTTTGACAGAGGATCAGAGTGACAGTGTATATATGTACGATATAACAGTTACTTTGACAGATAGTAAAGGAAACAAGACGACGGTTACTGGAACAAGGGGGAAGTAACAGATGATTGAGAGATTAAAGCGAAAGCTTAGGCATAACGATGATCACGGTTCAAGTTTCGTCCTTGTAATAGTCGCAACCACATTTATGTGCATTCTTGCTTCAGCGATACTTATGGGAGCTATGATGACATACAAGCTCAAGTTTTATAAGCTGAATTCCCTGAATAACTTTTATGAGGTAGAAACTGCACTTGATGAGATGTATGCGGGGGTAGGCGCAGCGACCAATGAGCACCTTTATTCGGCGTACACAACTACGGCTGAATTGGTTGTTGTGTATGATACTAAGGCTCAGGCGTTTACTACCCTTGACAATAAATCGGCAAATGAGCTTTTCAAAAAGCTTTTCATGACAGGCTTTGTTGCAGATACAAACTATAAGAGCCTTAAGAACGTGACAGATACACTTCAGTCTTTCATATCTAATGAGTATGATGCGGTGGACAATCCGGATGGTGTCAGACTTGATACATCGAACATGAAGCTTATATATACTGATGTTAATAACAAGACAACAACTCAGTATTATAAGAATAATGGAGGAATTAAGACGGAGAAGCAGTCGGGTTACGAAAATGACAAGGTTCAGTCTGTCACATTCAAGAATGTGTGTGTTAAGAGAAGTGTGAATCTGCAAGGATCAACAGCAGGAACCTATGAGCAGTCTATCACTACGGACATTGTTCTCACGGAGCCTGAGTACAATGTTTCATTTGATACAAGCAGTGTATCAAACAATACATTGTATGAATATGCGATACTTGCGGATATGGGTGTCGAGGTAGGAGAGGACAACGACAACCGGACAACCGACGCACAGGTTAAGGGTAACATCTACGCAGCAAGCGATTATTACAATAAGGATTATAATGATGTAGCCGAGACAAAGGTTACGAACAAATATGAGAGTAAGCCTACCACAATGTGGGGTACAAAGGAAAGCAGTGCATACTCAGGAATATTTGTAAATGGTAAGAATTCCACACTTACACTCAACTCAGATGTGGTTGTGTGTTCAGGTTCTCTTGCCGCATATAACGGAGCTGAGATAAATCTGTCAGGTCGTACACAGACTTTATCAGAGCTTTGGGCAGATAATATCGTCATTGGAGGAAAAGACGGAGGCTCACTGAAAGCTTCTGCAGATGCGTATATCTTTGATGATACAGAGCTTAATGCAGAGAAAGCAAGCTTGAAATTTACTCAGGGAAGTTATTTTGGATATAGCTACAATGCACAGGATACAAGAAGTCTGAATTATCTCAGACAAAAAGGATATCTTGCAACAGGATATAAGCTCAGATCACACTTTAGTGATAGTGCAATTATTGTAAATGGTAAGAATTCAACACTTGACTTACAGGATCTTAATTCACTGTATATAGCAGGTAAGTCATATATCGAATTCTCAAAGATTGCTGCTTCAAGTGTTCCTGAGGACGATGAGAATATAACAGTTGATGAGAATGCAGATTACGCATTCACAACACTGAAGGATTATTCTACAGGACAGTCTCTTGATGTGAAGACAAATCAGCTTATGTTCCTTACCCAGTGGTCTGTAGTGAACAACACTGAGAAGGTTGACCCTGACACAGGAATCACTACAGTTACACTTCAGTTCCCAAAGACATTTGAGGCAGATGCGAACATACTTGATCTGTATGATGATTTCCTCAAGGATCTTGCTACAGAAGGAGAAAAGGGCGTAACAGCTATTAAGCAGACTGTTTCAGGACATGATTATTATTATCTGTATATTGAGGATGGAAAGGATTCATCCAATGTAAGCAATGCAGAGAAATTTGCTGAGAAATATTATAAGCTTCTCCAGGATTATGGCGATGAGATAAGCAGCAAGCTTTATAATGTACAGAAGTACGAGCAGTTCCAGGTTAAGCTGGTTCTTCCGGCAGAGGGCAAGATAAATGCAAGTGGTGCTGTCACAGATCAGAATAACGATGATTCGCTGTTCCTGAGAGCATCCACAACTACCACAATGGATGTGGCTACAGCTCTTGATAATGTTTCAACAGGCAAGGTGTTTACTAATATTCTTGGAAACAAGGGCACAGACAACAATAAAAAGGCATTTAATGATCTCAAGGCGGATGCACTTAAGCTTGCTGGTTCAGGAACTGCAAGTGACGAAGAACAGACAAGCACATTCCTTTCATATATGTATATTAATATGAAGGATCATCTGTCGGTTCTTAACAATGTGGATGATAAAACAAAGCGTACACAGAATGCGTGGGAAATAGCTAATTACACTTCCTCATCGGTAGGATATTTAAGCTCATATGATAAGGATAGAGATACATATTCATATGATTACAGTATCACTCCTTTAAACCACTACGTTGATTTGGCGTATGTGTTCAGCAAAAACCTTTCAATTGAGAAGACAATTGGAAATGCAACAGATAATGAGGCTAAAACCATAGTTATCAATTCTGGTGATGTTAAGCTCCAGCCAAACAATGGAGATGGATCATTCCAGGGAATTATAATTGCCGGTGGTAATGTAAGATTTGATGAGAATGTTAAGAGCTTCCGAGGTATGATAATCACTGGATCAAAGCTTATAATTGACCATAATATGTCAATATCAGCAGACGCTGCATTTGTTGCAAATCTTCTTGAACAGTGTTCAGAGAGCACAGACGAAAAGCTCAATACGCTTACAACAAAGGTGCTGAAGAACTATACATCATCCAAGAGCGAAGGTAACACAGAGGTAACAGGAGCATCAATATCAGACATCTCATACGAAGATATTCTTGTATTCCAGAACTGGAAGAAGAATGTTGAATAGGGGGTGTAGCTGATGAAGAATGGTATAAAATCAAATAATGGATACACGCTTATAGAGATGATAATTGTTATTGCTATAATTGCAGTAATGTCAGGCGTGGGCTTTCTCACTATATCATCAATAAGAGCGTCTCAGGCAACTGCTTCACTGCAGAAGTTTGACAGTGAATTGTCGGCGCTTGAGATGAGAACTAGGACGCAAAAAAGTGGAGAGGCGGTAAGGATAGTCCAGAATGGTGCTAATTACGATATTTTCTATGGTATATGCGCTGATGGAAGGGCGGAGTCATTTACTGCTAATTCATCTGCACCTGACAAGGTGCTGGAGAGAGTTACGATATATTATGCTGACGATTACGATGCAGATTCAGTGACTACTCCTCTTTCAGAGCAGGTTATTATTATCAGGAAATCTGACAGTCAGGTGCTGACTGGATATGGAGAGTATCGTTTCTGCAAGTATAACAGCAACAATACTGTTGGAAGGGTCAACCTGAACCAGTATACAGGCGGTCATACATATGGAAAGAATTAGGGGGTGTGAAGAATGATATGTAGAAATAAAGACAAGGGCTTCACATTCATAGAGCTTATACTGTATATGGCAATCTTGGGAATATTCATGGTTGCTGTCATGTCCCTTATATCTACAACTGTTGCGTCACATAAGAAGCAGTCGTCCAGACAGAAGCTTCAGTCTCAGGCGACTGAGACATATGATGCGATAGCAGACATACTGATGGGGGCAAGTGATATCAAGATGGATGGAACTGCTTACGTACAGACTGGAACATCATTCACTCAGGTTACAGGAAGCTTTATTGTTCCTGAGGATACGTATGTGAAATCCGCAGGATCGGGAAGCACACTCCGTAAGCAGGGAGGCGTTGCTGATGTAATCCAGGATATAGTGTCAGATAGCGGTGTGATAAAGAAAAAAAGCAATAGCTATGATATAGCGGATGTTAAGCCTTTTGGCGGCGCTGGTGCTTCAGAGGATGTGCACACATTTATAGATGCTGATTATCTGTGGGTTCAGTATTCATCTGAGCTAGATAAGACTGCATTCTGTACGATTACCTACAGCAAGACAGACAAGAAATTGTATGTTTTCAGACAGGAGATGAGTGATGAAACGCTTAATCAGGCAAAGCAGGATCTCAAGAGCAGCGATTCAGCAAAGGTAAATCAGGCACAGGCGGTGCTTTCATCGTGTACAAAGTATGTGGATGCAAGCTCCAAGAAAGGTACAGTGCTTGCTAACAACGTGAAAAGCTTTCAGCTTCAGGTCAATCCTGCAGACAATAGTGTTGCAGTGATTATTGGATTTGAAGACACAAAAACAAAAGAGACATATAAAGTAACAAGTGTAGTTGGACTCAGAAATTCATTCGTGCTCAAGAAGCATGAGTGGGATTAATAGAGGAGGAAAATACAGTGTTTAAGAATAAAAAAATAGTCTTATCATCTATAGCTATTATATTCGCACTTGTAGTCAGCTCTATATTTGTGAATTATACACTGGCTAACTCCGATTCTCAGGCTTCCCTGAGTGATGCGAACGGCAGCGGAAGCAAATCTACAAGTCTGACAGGATTGTCCAATATCGATCTGGCAGTCAAGAACTCCAACGATGCTGGCAAGAAACAGACAGGAGAGGACAAATTCAGAATCGTCCAGATAGTACCTGATTCATATAGTGGTAATGCAGATATGGATGAGAAGCTGAAGGAAACCGTCACTGATAGCAAGTTTTCAGGTGATGCGAAGAAGCTGACAGGATACGATTCAACAACATATCTCTGGAGATATGTGTATGCAGGTGAGTATTTTAGACTTGCAGTGTTCAATGGATATAAGACGATAAGCGATAACATGGCTGCCGGTGCGGTGACTCTTACAACTTGTACAGTCAGCGAGCTGAACAGCATGGATACAACAGCCCAGGGAATCCTCAATCAGGCGGATTTCATATATATTTGGGCGAATGGTGCCAGCGATTATGCCAGCAAAGCAAATGATATAAGCGAGGATCTGTATAACTGGTTGGATGCGTATGCTACAGCAAACTCACATCCTATAGCATTGTGTACAGGAACTCTGTGTACATCAGAGCCAGAGCTTATAACAGGAAATAATGATGATTACAGAATGGGTGCACTTGCATACAAGCTGATCACTAAGGGTGCTGTGGCAAGATATGATAATGTCCTTGTTACAGAGCCGGATTTCTTTAAGACACTTTATCAGGAGGCAGATGATAACAAGACGACTCCTGATATAAACAAGACAACAAAGACGATCTCTGACTTTATTCTTCAGGCAGAGAGAAAAGCCAGCGAGGGTGGTAGCGATTACCTTAACTATGGAACATACTATAAGTGGTATGAGGGTGTATCAATACTTGATTTCCTTGATGGTAACATACCGGATAATATCAAGGATTCCACATATGATAAGGCTGGTTCAAGATCAGGTCTTACAGGAGACAGAAAGTCGTGGAACTTTGATAATGCCAAGATACTTGTGATTTCAGAGGACGGAGCCGGCAGTGCAATGTTCAGTGAAATCACAGAGAAGAATAGCAGTGCTACACGTGGAGACATGGCTTCTGCTGATTACACATTCAATGCGAAGACAAATACATGGGAATCTGTACAGAAGGCTCCAAACAGCGATCTGACAGGACATATGTATGCGAATGGTACTTCAAGCAGTGGTACAGGTCTTTCAAGATATGTGCCAAGTGGTGCTGATGTTTATCTCATTGACAGTGCCGATCTTGTAGAGGCGATGACCAATGGCGGTAAGGCATTTAAGAATGTCAACTTTGCAACATCATACTATAAGGATGTCAAGACAAAGTCAGTTTCCGGTACAGTGAGATGTACTGATGATGCAGGTGATGCAGTGGATCCAGCAGCAGATATGTATGCATATCTTGTAGTAGAAAATGGAACACAGCTTAATCTGGCAGGAACATCAGTAGATATTCTTATGAAGGCTCCTCTTGAGATGAAAGAGGTTCCGAAACTTGACGAGAATGGTCAGGAGATAAAGGATGCTGATGGCAACACAGTTATGGAGACTGTATACACATACAGCTTTGACAGACTCAGCCCTGAATATAGCTACAAGGTTGTAGTTGGAGGAGATGTCAGTGATGACCAGTTCTCTTATGATGATCTTGTGGTTGGAGTAGCTGATAATTCCGGTCTTGTTGACGGAAGTGATACTGATTATCAGTATGATTTCAATATTAAGACAGTTGACGAGGACAATGTATCAGGATACACATACAGAATAGACGCAGCAGGAACAGAAGATGAGAATGTTGTAGTTACATATCAGGATTTCCAGGAGAATGTTGGTAATGCAGATCTCAATTATGAGTATAAGAGTGATCTTGTATATACTAATCTGGATTTCTCAGATGCGGCAAAGGTTGTTTCGTATGTTACTGGTCTGCATGACAAATATCTCGAAACCCAGGCAGTATTCATGAATGGTACTTATGATAAGCTTGATCTCTCAGAGTATGACTTTGTATTTATTGACAAGGGTACATATAACAAGGAGATAGGCACAGCGGTATTCAAGGATCTGTGCAGTGCAGTCGAGAGTGGACAGTATTTTATAGTTTCTTCTAAGGCCGGTGACGGAAAGGGCTCAGGAGATGGCAGTGGCGATGATTCAGATCCAACCATTCCGGTAGTTGATTCACCATCGGCAAAGGCAGTGGCTGATGTTATCAATGCCAGTGTGTATCGCGATGGTTCTGATAACAAGTTCAAGGTACTTGAGATTCAGCCGGATTATCCGATTGATCTTGAGGTGGCAGCACTTCAGGATACCGTAAGTACAGCTTATACAACAAGAAGTGATGGAACAACTAAAATAACAGGAAACTATTATACAGTTCCATCTGATGTAGTAAGTGGTAAGTCTAAACAGGAGCTTGCGGCCAGAACAGAGTATTATGATTTTGATCTTACCAAGGCGAAGATAGCGTATGCTATCGATGGAATATCCATTGGAGATATTCAGCTCACTCAGGTTTCGACCGAGCAGCTCATTGGTATGAAGGAAGATATAGCAGCGACATACGATCTGGTATATATCGGTGGCGATATAAGTGCTATGGATAGAAATCCAGCGGAGATGTACAAAGGACAGAATGATATCGGTAATGCTACGCCGGGTTACACATATCAGATATTCCCAACATTCATCATGTATTACCACACAGGTACACTCAGTCAGTTGATGAATGCATCTACATATAGCCCAGATACAGCACCTATATCAGGATCAACAAATATGCTTGCATCACCAAAGGTTGGTGACAAGTATTACACAACAACATATCTTGCAGAGAATGGTAACGACCTGACAAACACAAAGTATCAGGAGCTTCTCACATACATGGCATCAGGCAGACCGATGATCATAAGTGATGAGCTTACCAGCGTATATGAGAATATGCAGGGTACAAATGCAAATGGTGATAAGCTTTCACAGGCTGAGCTCCTTCAGGGATATTGGTATAAAGATGGAAAGCTTGAGAGAAAGAATTATTATCTCGATCCATCATCAAGAATGTATCAGTTGGTAGATACTCTCTATGCAAGACATACAGGAGCAAATGGATCAAATATTCTGTGGGGATTCGATAAGGATGCAACACAGTATATAAGTGATAAGGATGGAATATACGGTAACAGTTTATGGACAAAGCGTGTTCAGTCACTTGCTGGAGGTAAGTTCAAGGAAACTGATTATATGGACTCAGACGTACAGGATCAGTCATGGTATAAGCGTCCGGGAACAGATACTGTATATTATAATTACAAGGTAGTCTATGATGATGCAACTTCAGCATCTCTTAACAGACTGGTGACAGGAAGTGCACATAGAACAAGACTTACTATCACTACAAAACCAGTTACATATCAGCAGGGAATACAGCAGACTTATATCAAGTCCAACAGACTACAGTTTACATTCCAGGTTGATGGTGACAAGTCAGTATATAACTACAAGTTGTTTGTAGATGTTGATAAGAATACAAAGTTCGAGAAGGGCGGCGGTGATTATTGTCTTGAGGACAAGATCACAAATGGTCAGGAGAAATCACTGACAGTAGCGCTTGACTCAGAATTCTTTGGATCAGCAGCATGGTATCTTGAGATAACAGATGAGGATGGCAATATAGTTGCTTCTTCTACAGGTCTCAGCAAGATAGTAAACAATAATGTATCAAAGAGTGAGATAAATGTTCTTCAGGTTCAGACAATGGCAGAGGGACAGACGGCAACCTCATGGGGAGCAACTGATACACTTTACTTTGATATTGAGTCACAGACAGCTCACAAGATTGCAAAGTACAATGTATTTGCAAACATGGCAGAGCTTGATAACGCTTCAACTACTCAGTATGCAGTTCTTGGAAGACATGAAAACAGATTCGGCGTATATGAGTTTGATACAAACACAGATGCGGATGATTATTATTCGAATCTTGCAGATGAGCTTTCAGAGGATTATGACATAAATCTTGATCTTGTGGTTGCTTCAAGTGATAGAGCTTCATTCAAGACAGGAGATGGAGTAGATGCTCAGTATGATTGCCTTGATACTATGGTAGAAGAGGCTGAGAAGCTTGCCAAGGGTGAGAAGGTTGATGGACATAGTCAGGAAGAGTACGAGAGCCTTGCCGCTGTTGCACTTACAGAATATTCAGCAGCGTCAGCAAAGGTTGCAACGCCAAAGAAGATTCTTGATAACTATCTCAAGAATGCAATAGACTATATTGATGGTAAATATACAGGAACTACAAATTACAGTACATTTATCAATAATTTCAGGACAAGCAATGCAGAGACAAAGAAAGTCCTTCAGTATATGCAGGATACAGGCGATTATTATCTGATATTCTGGCCAAAGTACAACACAATGAATCACTGTGAGGGTGACTTCAAAGCAGGAAAGATGTCAGATGATTTCGGAGCTGATTTTGCTAAGTATTATTCAGATTATGTGACAGCAAAGAACGCAGAACTTGAGGCAAAGGATAAGTACAATACTTACCTCAGACGTTCATATGGTAAGAGCTTTATGAAGAACATGTACTCAATACTTGTTCTTGGACCATCGGATTCATTTGGTGGATTTAAGGTTGACTTCAAGAAGGAAACATGTCAGTACATACTTGACTATGTATCAGCAGGAGGAGATTTGTTCTTCTTCCACGATTCAATGTCACCATATGCAAATGCAGGTGCAGTTAATCTTACAAAGTCACTTATATCAGTAGTAGGAATGAACAGATTCCATGTTGATGTAACAGACAATGTTGTCAAGTATGACAATCCGCTTAAGCTTGGTAAGTATAACGTTAAGAGTGTTTCTTACAGCAAGGCTTCTGTTAATACAAGTACATTGGATGTTACATACACAGCAGATGGAACAGTCGATGATGTGACATATACATCACCGGATAGCAGCTTGTATTACCTGACACCATATGCAAATAATCCTACAGCGGGCGAAGGATTACTGAACAGTATGAATTCTAACATTATGGATGTATTTGTTGAGAAGAATGCATACTGGCAGCCATATCTTGGAAAAGATAAGAAGGTATATGTAAGTGCACTTGCAATGACAGCACTTTACTACAATGGTAATATGGCCGGTGCAACAACTACACTTCCATATGTATATGCACAGGAGTCATATAAGGCAGCAACAGCCTGGTCACAGGCAGCAAATCAGGATCAGTCAGCTTGTGCTGAGACAGTTAAGGCTACACAGCTTAACTCAGGTCTTGTAACATTGTATCCATACAACATAAGTTCATCACTGAACATATCGGGTACACATCAGCAGGCATTTGCACTTGATCTTGAGAGTGACAACATAACAGTATGGTATACTCTTGCAGGTTCAAATAACTCATCGAACAGTAAGATGCGTTCATCAAAGTATGCAGCGGATCCTGGAGATGCAATGGAGGCTTACTTCATCTACACTACAGCTTATGGCAGTGGTGCGATCACATATTGTGGTGCCGGACATTCATCAGTTACAGGTAGACGTACAAGAAACAATGATGAGAGAAAGCTGTTCATCAATGTTATTGTAAACAGTGCATCAGCAGTACCAGAGATGCCAACTATTAAGTGTTACGATCCAAAGCAGACATGGGCTGCAGAGGATGAGCTTCCAAAGGATGCAGAGGCACTTGCTTCGTCAGGAAAGACAGTATATGTTAAGGAAGTTGATTCAAAGACTGACGATCCTGACTTTGATTACAAGATTGGTATTCCAGAGAAGACAAAGGTAACAAAGGTTAACATTTACTATGATCTGGATTATGATGATTCCGATTACTCGATCAGACCAAGCTACACAGAGGATACTGATAGAATGATCAAGTCATACACAAAGATTGGTACAGCAAAGTTAACATCTATATCAGGCGACATAAAGGATATTGTGAGAAATGGTGATGATTCAGCTCTTACACCTGATGATTCGTGTTATGCACCATATGGTGGAAATTACACATACATCGTTGTGGAGGTATATTACCAGGGCAAGACAGTTCCTGTATATACAATGATCAAGGTTAAGGCCGCAGATCCATTGTTTGACCTGACAGACAATACTATAGACGTTCCGGCACTTGGAGATTTCATCGCCGAGAAGAAGAATGTATTTGCATAATGCGTATATAGTATAAATAATAGCAATAAACATAGAAACCGGGGTGGTTATATACTCCGGTTTCTTTTTGTGTTATACTAACTCTGTTTAAAATAACAGACTGAAGGATGGAGATACATATGGAGATAAATGGAAAGACAAGATTATTGGGTTTGCTTGGTGATCCGGTTCAGCACACCTTGTCACCGCTTATACACAACACACTCAGCGATATATTGGGGATAAATGAGGTGTATGTACCGTTCCACACCCATAAGGAGGGACTGGCGGATGCTGTAAAGGGTGCATTTGAACTGAATATACTGGGAATGAATGCCACTGTGCCTCACAAGAATGAGATAATGGCTTCACTTGTGGATATAGATGAGGGGGCAGCGGCAATAGGTGCGGTCAACACTCTTGTCAGGACTGCAAACGGTTATAAGGGATATAACACAGATATGATGGGGCTGTCCAGAGAACTGGAGTCCTACGGAGTGGAACTGGACAGTAAGAGGGTAATCATACTTGGCGCAGGCGGTGCAGCGAGAGCTGTGGCATATATGTGCATGAATAAGGGTGCGGATAAGGTATATATTCTTAACAGAACGATCGAGAAGGCACAGACGATAGCAGAGGACATGAATGGTCATTTTGGCAGAGAGACAATGACTGCCATGAGACTTGGTGATTATGGACAGTTACTGCAGGAGAATGTAGATGATAAGTTCGTGGTATTCCAGTCCACATCGATAGGTCTGGCACCGAACAATGAGGCTGTAGTCATCGATGATCCACATTTTTACGACAGAGTCAGTGTGGGAATCGATCTCATATATAATCCGTTTGAGACAAAGTTTATGAAGCTTTGCAGACAGGCTGGAGCATTGGCGTACAATGGTTTGCGTATGCTCCTTTATCAGGGAATAATTGCATATGAGCTCTGGAATGATATATCCATATCGGAGGATGTTGCTGATATTGTGTACGACAGGTTGCTGCAGTCAATCAGAGAAAATGTGATCCTCATAGGATTTATGGGATGTGGTAAGACAACTGTCGGAGAAGCTCTTGCGAGAAAGCTGAACTTTGATCTGCTGGATGTGGATTTTTATATAGAGGACAAGGCTGGTTGCAGCATAAAGCAGATATTTGCCGACAAGGGGGAAGAGTATTTCAGACAGCTTGAGACAGATACTCTTAAGGAATTGAACAGCCGGCTGTCACATACGGTTATATCCACTGGAGGTGGACTTCCTATGAGACAGGCGAATGTGGATGAACTCAGGCGAATGGGCAGGATCATATATCTGGATGTTAAGCCTGAGGAGGTAGTAAGGCGACTTGCGGGAGATACGACCAGACCTCTTCTGCAGGGAGAAAATGTAGATCAGAGAGTGAGGAAACTTATGGGACAGCGAGGACCGGTGTATGAAGCTGCCGCTGATATCATAGTTCCGGTTACAGGAATTGAAATAGATGAGATAGTACAGGAAATAAGTTCTTATATAGAAGGTGGGAGATGATGGTTATGGACACAGCAATTGCTTATGAAAAGGTCAGAAGGATAATAGATGAGATGAATCTTGATGCGATATTGATCACTGACAGGTACAACATGAGATATATAGCATCGTACCGCGGCGAGGGCGTTATAGTTCTGGCAGGATCAGGTAAGACAGTCATAACGGATTCAAGATATACGGAGCAGGTCCAGCGCGAGTGCGAAGGATATGAATGTGCGGATATTGCTGGAAAAGGATATGTTGCGTGTATTTCATCTATTCTTGATGGACAGAGAAAAAATTCTGGGAATCTTAGAGTTGGATTTGAGAATCTTAGCATCAGCTATAGAGAGTATTCGGAATATTCGACAGGAATATTCGGTGTGGAATGGATAAGCCTTGATGGTAAGCTGGATTCCTTAAGAGAGATAAAAACTGATGAGGAGATCGAGAATATCCATATAGCGGAGTCAATAGGAGACAAGGCATTTTCACATATACTGGAATATCTCAGACCTGGCATTACAGAGAAGGATGTTGCGCTTGAACTGGAGTATCATATGAAGAAAAATGGTGCGGAGGGCTTGAGTTTTGACACCATAGCTGCATCTGGAATGAATTCATCTATGCCGCATGCTATTCCTACGGATAAGACTCTGAATAAGGGGGACTTTCTCACTATGGATTTTGGCTGTATATATGAGGGATATTGTTCAGATATGACCAGAACCGTAGCAATAGGAAAGGCATCTGATTCAATGAAATATGTGTATGATACGGTACTCAAGGCTCAGACGGAGTCTATGAATATGATAAAACCAGGAGTCAGATGTAACGATGTTGATGCTGTTGCTAGACGTATAATAGCCGATGCCGGATATGGAGATTGCTTTGGACATGGACTTGGACATTCGGTGGGATTGTTTATACACGAGAATCCGAGATTTTCACCTAAGTGTGATGACATATTGAAACCTGGCATGGTCATAACGGTCGAACCGGGAATCTATATTCCTGGACAGTTTGGTGTCAGGATTGAGGATCTGGTTGTTGTGACGGAGGATGGTTATAGGAATCTTACAGGATCAGAGAAGAAGTTGATAGAGATTTAGTAGTGGCGGCTATCACGATATAGAACTCAGGTATTATACCGCAGGTCTTATACCGGGAGCCATCGTGAGTGCCGTAGGAGTATGTACGTTTGTATTGCTGTGTATATACGACAGTAGAAAGCGCAGAAACGTAGACTTACCTGATAAAGGTTGATGGTATGGTAAAAAATAGTTGAAAATTTATTTCATATATTATAAAATGTGACAAGAAGTTTATATCTTTAAGGAGGATAAGATAGTTATGGCAGAGATGATCTCAGCAGGCGATTTTAGAAACGGCGTTACAATCGAATTCGAAGGAAATATTTATCAGATTATAGAGTTCCAGCACGTTAAGCCAGGAAAGGGTGCAGCTTTCGTTAGAACAAAGCTTAAGAACATCAAGAGTGGCGGTGTTGTAGAGAAGTCATTCCGTCCAACAGAGAAGTGTGAGAAGGCTCACATCGAGAGAAAGGACATGCAGTATCTGTACAATGACGGAGATCTTTATTACTTCATGGATCCAGAGACATATGATCAGATTCCTATCAGCTCAGCAGCTATAGGTGATTCACTTAAGTTCGTTAAGGAGAACGAGATGTGTAAGATCTGTTCACACAATGGCAACGTATTTGCTGTAGAGCCACCTCTCTTCGTTGAGCTTGTTATCACAGAGTGCGAGCCAGGTGTTAAGGGTGATACAGCTACAGGTGCAACAAAGCCATGTACAGTTGAGACAGGCGCACAGGTATCAGTACCTCTCTTCGTTAACGAGGGTGACACGATCAAGATCGATACACGTACTGGCGAGTATCTTTCAAGAGTATAATAATTGTTACCAGCATTAGGATATAACTACCTACGATAACATATAAGAAGAATAAGAGTCCCGGTGATTCAGGATATTTGAATCGCCGGGACTTTTTTGTGCTGTAAGCAACCCAAGGTTCTAACCTCTCCACCCTCTGAATATACTTTTTATGTAGCTGTACAGACAGTGTTATATAGAAGAAGGACGATACATATGTGTGGAGAAGATATATTGCATCTGCTTCCCATCAGGATCAGGTGCATGGTTGAGAAGCTGAGGCTTGATTATGGGAGACTGTGGGAGATACGTCTGAGGGTGAATAGTCCCTTTATACTTAGATACGAGGACTCGGAGATATATGTTGATTCCTGCGGATCAAGAACCTGTAATATGAAGGATGCGTACATAGTGACTGCCAGGGATGTGAACGACACTCTGGAATGTATCTGCAATCATTCCCTGTATGCCTATGAGGATGAGATACGTCAGGGCTTTATCACCGTGTGCGGTGGACACAGGGTAGGAGTTGCGGGCAAGATCATACTCGATGGAACAAGGATCAAATGCATCAGACACATATCATTTCTTAATATCAGGGTGGCACATGAGATCAAGGGATGCAGCGGTGATGTCCTGCCATACATATACAGTGACGGCAAGCTGATGAACACGCTCATAGTGTCCGCTCCGTGTCACGGCAAGACCACACTGCTCAGGGACATCATAAGAGTAGTGTCTGACGGAGGAATGACAGTTGGTGTGGTTGATGAGAGATCGGAGATAGCGGCGTGCTACAAGGGTGTTCCGCAGAATGATGTCGGAATGAGGACTGATGTTCTTGACTGCTGTCCAAAAGCTTCAGGAATGATGATGCTGGTTCGAACCATGGCGCCTGATCTCATAGCGGTCGATGAGATAGGAGGGCAGCAGGATGTCGATGCCATTTTCGGCGTGATAAACTGCGGCTGCCGTCTGCTTGCAACTGCACATGGCTATTCCATGGATGATGTGAGAGACAGGGCAGGGATAAGGCGTCTTGTGGAGAACAGGGTTTTTGAGAGGTATGTTGTGCTTGGAGGCGATAAGGCAGGACAGATCTCTGATATATTTGACGGCCAGGGCAACCGGCTGTGCTGGTACGATTAGATGGGAGGCAGGACATGGTTAAGGCGATAGGAGGCTGTCTGATCGTATATGCCTCATTTATGGTGGGACATGCCATAGGGCAGTTGCATGGGCGCATGGTGAAGGAGATGGAGGAAATGCTGCTCTTCATACAACTGTTCAAGGGGCAGATCATGTATGCCGGATCGGAGCTCCCGGAGATACTCGCCGACAGTGCAAAGCGTCTCAAGGGAAATGTTGGTAAATGGGTGAACGGTCTGGCGGAGATGTCTGAGAAGAACAGGGACAGGCCATTTGCAGAATTGTGGACAGACTCACTGGCGATGCTGAGGCGGGACAGTGCCCTGAGCTTGGAGGTGCTGGCGGATGTGGACAGGCTTGGAAAGATAATGGGAGATATGGACGTTGAGGCACAGCTCTCAAGGATAAATCTTGTGGAAGATATAATTACGGACAGATACCAGCGGGGACGCGCCAGAAGTTCCGGGATAAAGAGGCTTGCCAATTCACTTGGGCTGCTTGGAGGCGTATTCATAGTTATATTGCTCATGTAGGTTAAGAGGGAGAGACGATGACGATCCAGATACTTCTAAAAATAGGTGCAGTGGGAATTCTGGTGGCACTGCTCAACCAGATACTAAAACATTCAGGCAAGGAGGAGCACGCCTATCTGCTCAATCTGGCGGGACTCATCATTGTGCTTTCCTGGGTTATCCCGTACATAAGTGACCTGTTCAACGAGATCATGGATATTGTAAATATAGGACAATAAATGAGAGTAGATGTGGGGGTAAATGATGAATCTCATGGCGGTTTCTCTGGCTGCGGTGATCGTGGTTCTGATAGCGGTGAAGATAAAAGAACTGGATTCCGGGTACGGGATCGTGTTGTCCATAGCCGGGTGTGTGATGCTCATGTATTTTGTGGTGAGCAGGTTCAGACTTATAGCTTCGTACATAGACAGGCTGACTGCGTACGTGTCGGTGAATATTTCATATATAGACGTGATCCTGAAAATGATAGGTATAGCGTATATATGCCGATTTTCATCAGATATCTGCAAAGATGCCGGCTGCAATGCCATGGCATCCCAGGTGGAGATGGCGGGAAAGATAACTCTTATTTTGCTCAGTATGCCCATACTCATGGGAGTTATAGATCTGGTGGTGACCATAGTTGAGGGGTAATTTGATAGTGGTGGTGCTGATGCTCTTTATGGGGGTGTCAGTGCCTGATGCGGCAAATGTGTGTAATGAGAGTAAAGTTGAATCATATGATACAGATATCAAATATTGTCCAGAATTTTATGCTGAGAATGAAAAGGAAAATACCACGGAAAGTGACTCTGATATTAACTCAGATATATTGGAGGACGACTCCGTCATCGGAAGCCTCAATGAGATCACAAAAGACAAATCCGACGTGACCTTCTACGACATATACGAGTCCCTAAAGAGTGGTGACGTGGATTCCACCATAGACATGGCACTAAAAGTGTTTTCCGACAGTGTCATATACGAGGTCAGGACAAGCAGGGGGCTGGCGCTGCAGATCATAGCGGTGATCGTGCTCGGAAGTACATTTGCCCAGCTTGCGGGAAATATGGGCGAGTATGTATCCGCCCATGGTTTCATGGTTACATACATGGTGTTGTTATCGCTGCTGCTGGGGGATTTCGTCCTAGTGCAGTCCATCGTGCAGGACACCATAGGAGATGTCACGGAGTTCATGAAAGCGTTCTATCCCATGTATGCCTCGTCTGTGTTATATGTGAGCGGCCCGGAGAGTGCCGGATATTCACAGTCGGTCATAATCCTGGTGATATACATTTGCCAGAATGTGATAATAAAGTTCATACTCCCCCTCATCAAATGCGGCGGGCTCATAGCACTCATAAATAATCTTGGAAGCGAGGATTATTTCTCCCGGATGGCGGGGCTTATGAAGAGCCTGGCGGTGTGGGGAATGCGGACAATGTTTGCGGTGGTAACCGGGATAAATGTGGTCAAGAGCATGATAGCACCGTCCATGGACAGGCTTTCAAGAAATGGCATACTCAGGACATTGGGAAAAGGTGCAGGTATGTCCACGGTGAGCGCTGTCATCAGTGTGATGGTGAGCACAGGAGAGTTTATCAGAAACTGTATGGGGATGGCGTGTACGATCATGATAGTCATACTGGCCGCAGTGCCAATGATCAAGATAATCGTCATCATGTTCATATTAAGGTTCATCGCCGCGGTGGTGCAGCCGGTCGGAGACAAAAGATATGCCGAGGCAGCAGGCATCATGGCGGAGACAGTGGAGCTGATGCTGAGGGCGTGCGGAATAAGCGTGATGATGTTCATCATAAGCATAGCCCTGATGTCGGTGAACATATCATAGAACGGATGGAGGATGTGCATGCTTGCTGAGTGGCTGAAAAATATAGTTGTGTGCAGTATACTTTTTTCTGTCGTGCTGTATATTGCCCCGGATCCGAAGATGCGCAGATATGTCCAGTCGGCTGTGGGATTTGTCATGATGATGGTCGTGATAAATCCTGTCATAGGCTGGCTTGGGTATGCGGACAGGATAGAGTTCAATACATACAGTGAATCGCTTGGAATGGACGTGGCCGAGGGCGATGATGAGATGTATGTCAGGGCCATGGAGGAGGTAGTGGAGCGGTTTATATCTGACAATTGTAATGCCGATGCGGTGGTGCGTATAGTCACCGGGGAGGAGCTTGGGATAGACAGCATGGAGATATACATACAGTCTGATAAAGTAGACACAGACGGACTGAGATCCGCAGTGTCAGAGGAATATGGTGTTGATGAGAACAGGATTACCATCAGGAGGGGCAATACAGATCATATGCAGGAGGGACTGTAGTGGAGGATTCTAAGAAAAAGGGAATATCGGGGATCATGAATATATTGAAGAGCAGCAACAACAGATTATACAAGTTGCTGCTCATTTTGCTGTCAGGGATTTGTCTGATGATAGTTGTGTGGCCGGCAAATAACAGCAAGACTGATAAAAATGACCTAAAGAGCGGATGGACCGGACAGTCCGATGAGACAGACGCGGATGTGACCGGCGGAAATGACCGGAATATGTCAGGGGATACCACGGATTATGTGGAGTATATGGAGGAGAGACTCACATCAGTGCTTGAGCAGGTGGACGGAATATCGGATGTGAGAGTGATGATAACGGTCAAGGACAGCGGTGAGAACATAGCACTCAAGGACTCCGGAAGCAGTTCCAGTGAGAACGGCGACAGCAGCCAGAGAAGCGTGTCGGAGGAGACGGTCATGGTGAGTGAGGGCAGTGGGAGCTCGCCGTATGTGGTCAGGTACAGGGAGCCGGAGACCGAGGGTGTGGTTATCATTTGCAAGGGGGCGGAAAATGGCGATACAACGCTGAAGATAACGAATGCAGTGCAGGCATTATTTGACGTGCCGACGCATAAGATTGTGATATTAGAAGCAAATTAATGTGGAGGGACTATGAAGAAATTCAGTGGAAAGAACAGACTGGCGGTCATCGCACTTGCAGTTATGATAGGGGTGGCCGGTTACATGAGCTTTGCGGATGCAGGAAAGGACAAGAAGAAGGAAAAAACTGACAAAAAACAGGTGGAGGTGATCAACTATGAGGATCTCTCGTCCATGGCGGAAAATGAGAACTCACAGGCGGTGAAGGATGAGAATGGCCAGACCGAGGATGTGGAGCTCAATGGCCAGGAGGATGAGATCGGTGACGCTGTACTCACCAGTGCACAGGTGACAAGCAATATGGCCGCGGCAAAGTTGAACCGTGAGCAGAGCAGATCAAGGAGCAAGGAAGCTCTGATGGATGTGATAGGTGATGAGGCACTCAGCGATTCGGCAAAGAAGGAGGCGACAGATACATATGTGAAGCTGAACGATACCATAGAGAAGGAGACAGATGTCGAGACAGTTCTGGCGGCAAAGGGGTATAGCGATGCCATAGTGACGATAAGTGATGAGGCTGTTGACGTGTCGCTGAATGTGGAATCGCTGTCGGATACCGAGAGAGCACAGATAGAGGACATAGTTATCCGAAAAACAGGGTATGATATAAGCAGTGTTGCAATATCTGTCATGGGTGGCAAATAGACAGCGGAAGGATAAGCCGTGAATCGCATATACTTGCAAAATAGCTGCCTTCAGATTATAATAAGATTCAAATAACCCATACGAAACGGGAGGTATGACCATGAGTGATAAGTTGAATGATGATATCGTGATTGAAGGCAGCGCGGTTCAGGATAATTCTTACAATATAGAAGAGAGCAATTCTCTGGGCAAAGTTCAGATAGCGGATGACGTAGTGGCTATCATAGCAGGGCTTGCAGCCGGAGAGGTTGAAGGTGTATACAGACTTACAGGCAACCTTCCAAATGAGCTTGCCTCAAAGTTCGGAAAGAAGAACCCTGCAAAGGGCGTTAAGGTAGAGCTTCTTCCTGGCAAGGTAAAGGTTGATATTGCGATAGAGGTTCTGTACGAGTACAGCATACCATCAGTATCAGGTCAGGTTCAGGATAAGGTCAAGCAGGCTATAGAGACCATGACAGGACTGAGCGTTGAGGAAGTCAACATAAGGATAGCCGGTGTACGTGTTGGAGATGGCAGATAGGATACAGATAAAGCTTTATATAGTGGAGAGGAAGATATGACTAGAAGAGATATAAGAGACAGGATATTCAAGATAGTATTTACACTGGAGTTCAATGACGCTGAGGGCATGCAGGATCAGCTTGATTTTGCATTTGACCCTGAGATGCCGGGAGATGAGGAGGACGATCCGCTTCTGTACGGAATAGTCAGCAATGAGGACAGAGATTATATAACCACCAAGGTTAAGAATATCATCTCTAAGAAAGCAGAGATAGATGAGATCATTTCACAGATATCAGAAGGCTGGAAGCTTCCTCGTATAGGCAAGGAGGAGCTGGCTATATTAAGGCTTGGTGTCTATGAAGTGAAGTACGATGAGAGCATACCGGAGAAGGTCGCCATCAATGAGGCGGTTGAGCTGGCAAAGAAGTATTGTGATGCATCGGCGAGCAAGTTCGTGAATGCACTTCTTGCAAAGCTTGTATCCGGTGATAAGGACAAGAAGGAGAGTGGCGCAGATGCCACAGCAGAATAACATATATACAGTCAAGGAACTCAATGAGAGGATACAGGAGTTGGTCAGCGGCGAGCCGTGGCTTGGCAGTCTGGGAGTTGAGGGAGAGATCACAGGACTCGGAACAGACAAGAGAGGTCATATGTATTTCAGTCTCAAGGATCCCAGCGGAGTTCTGGCGGCTGTTATGTTTGCGGGAAAACAGGTATATGGACTCAAGTTTGCTCCGAAGAACGGAGACAAGGTTCATGCATTTGGTCATATTGATGTCTTCGTGAGAGACGGAAAGTATCAGCTCTATGTAGACAGGCTGGTGCGTGTGGGTGACGGCGAGGTGAATGCCAAGCTGGAGAGACTCATAGCCAGACTGGACGGCATGGGGCTGTTTTCGCAGGAATACAAGAAGCCTATTCCCGCCTATCCGAGGCGTATTGGTATAGTGACGGCGGGGGCAAAGGCTGCGATAAGCGATATCCGTGCAGTGGCAAAACGGAGGGATCCGTATGCCCAGCTCTATTGTTATCCTGCGACCGTGCAGGGACAGTATGCGGCGGCGGATATATCCAGAGGAATCGAGATACTTGATTCCATGGGGCTCGACCTCATCATCGTCGGAAGAGGCGGAGGTTCCAAGGAGGATCTGTGGGCGTTCAATGAGGAGCAGGTGGCATGGGCCATATTCAATGCGGAGACACCTATCATATCGGCTACGGGGCATGAGATAGACACCACAGTTGCGGACATGGTTGCGGACAGGAGAGAATCCAATCCGTCCACGGCTGTCATGCATGCGCTTCCGGTGGTGGCAGAGACAGTTGCCGGATTTGACAGGAGACTTGAACAGCTCACCATGCTGATATCCGGCAGGATAGACAGACTTGCGAGGAGTCTGGATGGATATGACAGGCAGCTCAGACTCTTAAGTCCATCCGGAAGAATGGACAGTCAGAGGCAGCAGCTTGACAGAATAGAGAAACAGATAAATGAGCTGATGGCGGATAAGATAGAGGACAGATCTATGCGCTGCGACAGACTTCATGATAGGATGAAGAGCGCGATGGTCAGAAAGTACGACATGACAAGGAATGCCCTTGCGGTCATGACGGAGAGAATACATGGCCTTTCGCCTACAGCTAAGCTCATAAATGGATTTGGATATATTTCATCGGATGGTGAGCCTGTCAGATCTGTGGTAGGGATCACACCTGGGGATGATATAGAGATAACTCTTCATGATGGAAGAATACAGGCGGTCGTGGCTGACGTGACCGGGCAGGAGGAATAGATATGGCAGAAGATACACAGAATATGGATACAGCGGACACTCTTCAGGATGTGTCCATAGAGGAGGCTCTTGCCAGACTTGATGAGATAGCGGCTGCGCTTGAGAATACTGATACGGGGCTCAAGGAGTCCATGGAGCTTTATTCTGAGGGCGTCCAGCTCATAAACAGATGCAGGAATTACCTGTGCGATGTTGAGAAAGAGATGATAACACTTTCGGGTCAGGAGGAAGCATGATAGATAAACTTATAGCGGAGAAGGCGGTAAGGATCAACGATATAGTTGAGAGCTATCTGCCACCTGCAGACGGATTTAACAGGACAGTGTGTGAGGCCATGGCGTACTCGGTAGAGGCGGGTGGAAAGAGGCTTCGTCCAATGCTCATGGAGGAGACATACAGGCTGTTCGGTGGCAAATCAGAGGTTATAAAGCCGTTCATGGCTGCGATAGAGATGATACATACATATTCACTCATACATGACGATCTTCCGGCTCTGGACAATGACGATTACAGGCGCGGAAGAAAGACATCCCATGTGGTATTTGGCGAGGCGATGGCCATTCTTGCGGGGGATGCGCTGCTCAATTATGCATATGAGACCGCATGTAAGGCATTTGGCATGGGTGAGGATATACATGCTGTGGCGTCTGCGATGTGTGTGCTTGCGCAGAAGCCGGGTATAAACGGCATGATAGGCGGTCAGGTCGTCGATGTGGAGATGACCGGCAAGGAGCTCTCAAAGGAGCAGCTTGAATATGTGTATGAGAACAAGACCGGAGCCCTCATAGAGGCATCCATGATGATAGGCGCGATACTTGCGGGGGCAGACGAGGCTAAGGTTGCGGCGGTACACAAGATAGCATCGGACGTCGGCATGGCATTCCAGATCCAGGACGATATTCTGGATGTCTGTGGAGACAGTGCGCTCCTTGGAAAGCCGACGCTGAGTGATGAGGAGAATGGCAAGGTTACATATGTCACGATACATGGAATTGATGAATCCAGACGTTATGTGACTGAGCTGTCGGAGAGAGCAGTAAGAGAATTGGAAGAGATAGGCGGGGACAATGAGTTTCTGAAGGAATTGGTCATCTGGCTGATAAACAGGGATAAATAGGACTCCTCTCGTGGTGTGCATATGAATATACTGGATAGAATAAATAAACCAAACGATATAAAGGATATAGACAGGGAAGATCTGCCGGAGCTGGCGGATGAGATCAGAGAATTTCTGGTGTCGCATGTGAGCGAGACCGGTGGACATTTGGCTCCGAATCTTGGATGCGTGGAACTTACAATGGCACTTCACAGGGTTCTGGATTTCCCTGAGGATAAGCTTATATGGGATGTGGGACATCAGTCCTATGTCCACAAGATACTGACGGGCAGGAAGAATGAGATGGGCACTCTCAGACAGTTTGGAGGAATGAGCGGTTTCCCGAAGACCAGTGAGAGCCCGTGCGATGCGTTCAATACAGGACACAGCTCAACATCCATTTCTGCTGCGCTCGGAATGGCGTGCGCCAGAAGTATCAAGGGTACAAATGAGAAGATTGCCGCAGTGATCGGAGATGGCTCCTTCACAGGTGGTATGGTATATGAGGCCATGAATAATATGGCGGATATCAAGACCGGTTGCCTTGTTGTGCTGAACGATAACAATATGTCCATCGATCGGAATGTTGGCGGCATGTCCACATATCTCAGCAAGATACGTGTTGGGCAGCAGTACAATGATTTTAAGGGTAACGTGGAGAAGATCCTCATGAAGATTCCTGTGGCTGGAGAGCATCTTGCCAGAGGGCTGAAGAAGTCAAAGGATTCCATCAAGCAGATATTTGTGCCGGGTATGTTCTTCGAGGAGCTGGGTGTCACATATATAGGACCTATAGACGGACACGATATAGATGTGATGGAGGCCACTTTCCGCAAAGCGCTTAAGCTCAACAGACCGATCCTTGTGCATGTGAAGACTGTGAAGGGCAAGGGTTATACCCATGCCGAGAGACACCCGAGCTATTTCCACGGCATTGATCCGTTTGATATACAGACAGGAAAGGTCATGAAGGACAGGAAGGTCATGACAAACACAGGAGTGTTTGCCAGAAAGCTGGTGGAGCTTGGTAAGGCTGATCCAAGGATAACGGCCATAACGGCTGCCATGGGCAAGGGAACAGGAGTGGCGGCATTTGCCGCGGAGTTCCCGGACAGGGCTTTTGACGTGGGCATTGCGGAGGAACATGCGGTGACGTTTGCCGCGGGACTTGCTACGTCGGGACTGGTGCCTGTGGTTGCGATATACTCGTCATTTTTGCAGAGGGCATATGATCAGATCTTACACGATGTGTGCCTGCAGAAGCTGCATGTCATATTTGCCATTGACAGGTCAGGGCTTGTCGGTGCAGATGGCGATACACATCAGGGCATATTTGACACTGCGTTTCTGTCACATATTCCGAACATGACCATCATTGCGCCGAAGAACAGATATGAGCTCACCAGAGCGATGGAGTGGGCTGTTGCTTACGATGGTCCGGTTGCGCTCAAGTATTCCAGAGGAGAGGCTTATTACGGACTTAAGGAATACAATGCGGATATTGAGTATGGCAGGAGCGAGATGATCCACAGGGGACAGAAGCTTGCCATAGTGGCTGTTGGGAACATGGTCCAGGAGGCCGAGAAGGTGTATGACAGACTGCTGGCCGATGGAACAAATGTCACATTTGTCAATGCAAGATTTCTGAAGCCGATAGATACTGATATGATAGATGAGCTCAGCAGGGATCATGAACATATAGTGGTTATTGAAGAAGAGATAAAGCATGGCGGATACGGATCTCTGGTCGAGGAGTATGTCATGGACAGACACCTTGATGTGGATGTGACAGTGTGTGCCATTGAGGATACATTTGTACAGCATGGAAGCGTGGAGGAGCTCAGGAGGATGCTGAAGCTTGACGCGGATTCGCTGTATGACAGGATAAAACATATAATATCGACAGATTGTACAGAATAAGAGGAAGACAGATGAAGAAGAGACTTGATGTTCTCCTTGTAGAACAGGGACTGGCAGATTCACGAGAGAAGGCGAAAGCCATCATCATGTCAGGAATAGTGTATGTTGACAATAACAAAGAGGATAAGGCCGGCACGACATTTGACGAGACTGCTAAGATAGAGGTCAGGGGCAACACCCTCAAATACGTGAGCCGTGGAGGCCTGAAGCTTGAGAAGGCTATGGATCATTTCGGCGTGGAACTTGCGGGTAAGGTGTGCATGGATGTAGGTGCTTCCACTGGTGGTTTTACCGACTGTATGCTGCAGAATGGTGCGGTGAAGGTGTATTCTGTTGACGTGGGTCATGGACAGCTTGCATGGAAGCTCAGAAATGACGAGAGAGTTGTCTGTATGGAGAAAACAAATATACGATATGTCACACCTGAGGATATTGACGATAAGATTGAATTTGCTTCGATAGATGTGTCATTTATATCTCTTACAAAGGTGCTTCCGGCGGTAAAGGAGCTGCTTACGGATAGTGGAGAGATCGTGTGCCTTATCAAGCCGCAGTTCGAGGCGGGAAGAGAGAAGGTCGGCAAGAAGGGCGTTGTCAGAGAGCTTTCAACCCATATTGAGGTTGTGGAGATGATAGTCGGTTATGCCAGAAGCATAGGATTCCGCACACTGCACCTCAGCTATTCACCTATAAAAGGACCTGAGGGCAACATAGAATATCTGCTCCACATATCAAAGGACGAGTCGAAGACGGATGAGGAATTCGACATAAAGGCTCTGGTGGAGGAGTCCCACAACGAACTGAACAAGTCATAGAGGATACGATATGAAGAATTTTTATATAGTATATAACCCGGATAAGGATGAGGATAATCGTATAACGTCGGAGCTCACAGCGTATATTGAATCGCAAAATGGTGCGTGTAAAGCCATGGACTGCTACAGCTTCAGTGCATGTGACAAGCAGCATGTTACGGATGAGCTTGAGAGCTTTGACTGTATACTTGTTCTTGGAGGGGATGGAACACTCCTCAATGTGGCATCCAGTGCCAGCCATGTGGAGATTCCTCTGTTCGGGATAAATCTTGGAACGGTGGGATTCCTCACTGAGGGGGAGATCACCAACTGGCAGACCATCATAGACAGACTGCTTGCGGATGATTATTCCATGCAGGACAGAATGATGATCAGGGGAACAGTCAGAACAGGAGACGGCAAGGAGTGCAGGAAGAGGGCACTCAATGATATAGTTATCAGCAGGGCAGGATTTTCAAGACTTATAGGCCTTGATGTCTATGTAAATGGAAGCTTTCTGAATGCCTATGAGGGAGATGGAATCATCATATCGACCCCTACTGGCTCCACGGGTTACAATCTCTCAGCCGGAGGTCCGATCGTGGATCCTATGGCAAGACTGATGATCATCACTCCGGTATGTCCACATTCGCTGACTTCGAAGAGTATTGTGCTTCCTAGTGATGCAAAGGTTTCAATAGAGATCGCCAAGAAGAGGAAGACGCAGGACACCGAGGCGATAGTTTCATTTGACGGTGGAAATGATTTCGAACTGGCAGCAGGCGATGTCCTTGATATATGCGTGTCACAGAGAACCACGCAGCTCGTAAAGGCGAGTGACGTGAATTTCTACGAGATACTTAGAAACAAGCTTGGGGGAAAGTGATATGAAACAGAAGCGACAGGCGATGATTTTGTCGATAATCGAACAATATGATATAGAGACCCAAGATGAACTGCTGGAGAAGCTGGCCGAGGCGGGTTTCAATACGACCCAGGCCACCATATCGAGAGATATAAGAGAGATTAACCTCACCAAGGTTGCCGTGGCGGGTGGCAGGCAGAAGTACACTCTGGGAAAGTCGGCAACACATGAGTCCATAGAGTCGTACAGAAAGGTTCTCGGGGCTGGCATATTATCCATGGTGCCGGCGGAGAATCTGATAGTGATCAAGACAGTGTCGGGCATGGCTATGGCAGTTGCCGCAGCACTTGACAATGTGGAGATAAATGGACTCCTCGGAAGTATAGCCGGGGACGACACCATATTCCTGGCGGTCAGAAGCCGGGAGATGACCGATTCGGTCATGAAGACGATAGATAAGATGCAGAGATGACAGCTCTCTGTAATATGTTATGTGTAATAAAGTCTGTGCGTCAACAGGAGGATACAAATGTTACTTAATGTACATATCAAGAATATTGCACTCATAGACGATGCAAATGTTAATTTTACCGATAATCTCAACATACTTACCGGTGAGACCGGTGCGGGTAAGTCCATAATCATGGGAGCCCTGAAGATTGGTATGGGAGATAAGCTTCCGAAGGATATAGTCAGGGAGCCTGACAAGGAGGGCTTCTGTCAACTGCTTTTCCTGGTGGATGATCCCCAGGTGATTGAGCAGATCAGAGATCTGGGAGTGGAGCCATCGGAGGATGGCGAGATACTCATCACGCGGAGAATAAATAATTCCAGAACCATCAACACTATAAATGATATGGCGGTGACCGCCGCAAAGCTCAGGGAGGTATCTGCGCTTCTCATAGATATGCACACGCAGCACCAGCAGCAGACGCTCCTTAAGAAAGCGGAGCATATGAAGCTTCTGGATAAATATGGCAGAGCATCCATAGATCCCCTGAAGCAGAAGGTTGCAGAGTGTCACAGAGAGTACGTCACACTCAGGCGTGAGATGGACGAGCTCTCGATGGATGAGGCGGAGCGGAGCAGAAAGGTAGAATTCCTCAAGTATCAGATAGCGGAGATCGAGTCAGCAAATATAAAGACTGGTGAGGACGAAGATGTTGAGCATCAGTACAACAGGATGGTCAATTCACGCGATATAGTTGCGGCAGCTTCGGATGTATACAGCGTTACAGGTTATGAATCTTCTTCATCTGCGGGAAATGAGATCGGCAGAGCTCTGGCATCGATGAAGGGTATAAAGGATCTCGACGGAGAGATAGACGGTCTGTATAGCCAGTTGGAAAATATTGACGCGCTGCTGAATGATTTTAACGTTGAATTAAATGATTACATGCAGAGCATGGACTTTGACGATTCTGAGTTTAGAAGTGTTGAGTCCAGGCTTGACGTCATCAATGATATAAAGGGAAAATATGGAAGCACCGTGGAAGAGGTGTTCAAATATCTGGAGGACAGCAGGAAGGAATATGAAAGGCTGTCTGAATATGACGAATATATAGCAGGACTTTCAGACAAAATAAAAAAGGTGGAGAAAGCCATGCTCAAGGCAGCAGATGCGCTTACTGCTGAGAGACAGAGGCAGGCTGAGAATCTGTGCAGAGACATCAGAGATGCACTTGCTGATCTGAGTTTCATGGAGGTTCGGTTCGACATGGTATTTGACAGGCTTCCGGAGTGTACGGCAAATGGAATCGATGACTGCTATTTTGTCATTTCGACAAATGTCGGCGAGAAGATGAGACCGTTATATGACGTGGCTTCAGGCGGTGAGCTCTCAAGGATCATGCTGGCGATCAAATCCTGCATGGCGTCCGAGGACAATATCGGCACTCTTGTATTCGATGAGATCGATGTGGGAATAAGCGGCCGTGCAGCTCAGAAGGTTGCTGAAAAAATGGCAGTTATTTCCAGAAGCCATCAGGTTATAAGCATAACCCATCTTCCGCAGATCGCAGCGATGGCAGACAGTCATTATCTCATAGAAAAGTCTGCCGACGAGGGCAAGACAGTGACAAGGATCGTCCGATTAAGCGACGAGGAATCAACAGAGGAGATCGCAAGACTTCTCGGCGGCGTGACCATAACTGAGGCAGTCATGAGCAATGCCCGTGAGATGAAACAAATGGCAGAAAAGACAAAAAAATACTGATATAAAGTTATTCCTAACACAACATACTAAGAGTAACAGCCAAGGCTGTTACTCTTTTTTTATAAGCTATTAGTTGTTTTTAAGTATATGTAGGAGGAATAGATTATGAGGCGATATAAGAAAGTGATCATATGGGTGGCTGTGGCGGATCTGTTGCTCCTTGCAGCACTATTGGTTTTATGTGTGTTGGTGGACAGACGAGTGGATGTTGAAAGGTCAGAGAAGACAAGCTCAACACTTGATGGGGTAGTGTCAAGGGCGACCACGAAGGATGCGGAGTTTGGAAGTGATATATTTGACCGACCTGTAGTTCCGTCCGGCGAGGCGATGGGAATCTATATGAAGACGGATGGAGTTTTGGTGGTGGATGTATGCAGCTTTAAAAATGAAAATGGCGAGTCCTGTTGCCCTGCTGATGGAAAGGTCTGTACAGGGGATTATATTGTGAGTGTAGACGGTATGGAGATATCTAAGAGGTCGGAGCTGCTTGATATTGTTGCTGAAAGCCAGGGTGATAGCTTGTCCGTGAGATATATAAGGGATGGGGAGGAGAAGGTCTGTAGCATCACGCCGGGAAAAAACGAGAATGGCGCTTATCTGCTGGGCGCGTGGGTGAAGGATGATGTGTCGGGAATAGGCACGGTTACATTTGTCGACGGAACAAATTTCATGGCCCTTGGACACAGTGTGTCGGATATAGATACGGGAGTTATGATGCGGTGCAGCACCGGCGGTGTGTACACAACGGATATTACAAATATAAGCAAGTCGTACTCCTCGGAACCGGGCAGACTTCAGGGAAGCATTGCCTATAGAAGATCTTTGGTCGGCATTATTGACGGCAACAGTGCAAGTGGAATATATGGTCATCTGGACACAAGCTATTGCCAGGCAAAATACGGCGATGCGGAGCGTATGTATATAGCCAGAGGTCATGAAGTCCGCAAGGGGCAGGCTTATATATATTCCAGAATGAGCGGCGAGCTTGAGAAGTATGAGATAGACATAGAGTATGTGGACAGGAATTCATCCGACAAGAATATAGAATTCCACGTGACCGATGATGCTCTCATAGACCTGACGGGCGGAGTGGTACAGGGAATGTCCGGTTCCCCGATCATCCAGGATGGCAAGATAATCGGCGCAGTCACCCACGTATTCGTAGACGATCCAACCAGGGGGTATGGGATTTTTATTGAAAATATGCTGGAGGAGTGAAATTAATCCTGTTTAGTGATAAAATTAAGAACAGAAGTGCCGGACTTTAGCATAAGGCAGACCGGCACACACAAACATCCCAGGAGGGCAAGAAAATCAAGGTTTCAAAAATTTCACTATGTCATACACTAAAGAATTATAAAAAAGAGAATTTGCTTCCTGATCTTTTGACAGGAATTATCATAGCGGCGGTGTCCATACCGATATCGATGGGGTATGCACAGATAGCCGGGCTGCCGGCGGTATATGGATTGTATGGTTCGGTGTTCCCGATCATAATATTTGGATTGCTGTCCACGTCGAGGCAGTTCGTGTTCGGTGTGGATGCCGCGCCTGCGGCGCTGGTCGGAGCTGCACTGGTGACGCTTGGGGTTGCGCCGGGAACGGAGCAGGCGATGCAGGTTGTTCCAGTGATAACATTTTTCACGGCGCTGTGGCTGCTGGTATTCTTCCTGTTCAAGGCGGGCAAGCTTGTAAATTACATATCGACTCCTGTCATGGGCGGATTCATATCAGGAATATGCACCACCATCATACTTATGCAGGTGCCGAAGCTCTATGGAGCCGGAGCGGGAACAGGAGAGCTGTTCGAGCTTGTGGAGCACATAGCAGAGACGATAGGAGATGTAAATGTGCCGTCAATAATCATGGGACTTACGGCTCTTGCGGTACTGCTTGTTTCACGAAGATTAATACCAAAGTTTCCGATGGCGATATGCGTCATGACAGCGGGAGCGTTGCTGTCCTGCGTGATAGATATGGATGAATACGGAATAGTATGTCTGTCGGAGGTGAGCAGAGGACTTCCACAGATCGTTGTACCACAGATAGATGAGAGGATGCTTCCAAATATCATGACGGTCAGTCTGTCGATAGCAGTGGTAATCATGGCGGAGACGCTTCTGGCTGAGAACAATTTCGCCCAGAAGAACAGATATAAGATAGACGATAATCAGGAGCTTCTGGCATTTGGAATGGCAAATCTTGCAGCGGCATTCACAGGCTGCTGTCCGATAAACGGTTCCGTGTCCAGAACCACAATGAGTGAGCAGTATGGAGGCAGGACACAGCTCACTGGAATATTTGCAGGAGTAGTGATGATCGTGATCCTCGTGTGTGGAACGGGATTTATAGGTTATCTGCCGGTTCCGGTGCTCACGGCAATCGTCATCTCCGCACTCTACAGTGCTCTGGAATTTGATCTGGCGGCAAAGCTGTGGGAGGTGAGTAAGGTGGAATTCTACATATTCTGCGGAGCTTTCCTAGGTGTGCTGGTACTTGGAACGATAAATGGAGTTCTTATAGGAATCATACTCTCATTTGCCGCAGTCATAAGGAAGGCTGCGGACCCTCCGAGAAGCTTCCTTGGACTGGTACCTGGACATGAGGAATTCCTTGCGCTCGAGAGGTTCAAGCATGCATACCCGATACAGAATATAGTTATTTACAGATTCAGCAGTAATCTGTTCTTTGCAAATATAGCCATATTCCAGAAGGATATCATGGATGCGGTACAGGATGACACAAAGGCGGTCATAGTGGATGCGTCCGCCATGGGAAGCGTGGATGTGACGGCTGCCAAGGCCCTCAGGATCATGTATGATACGCTGAAAGAGAAGGGGGTGAAGCTCTATATCACGGAGCATATAGGCCAGCTCAACGCCCAGCTCAGAAAGCTTGGACTTGGCGACATGATAGAGGCAGGATGCGTGAGACAAACCATGGAGAGAGCACTGTCAGACTGCGGCCTTGAGAGTCCATATCCATTGGTTGGTGTACATAACAGCTATCATGACATCAGGAGAAAGAGAGCGGAGCACATGGCTCAGGAGCTTGTGTGGGCATTTGGCGATGATGCGGAAGATGTCATAGAGAAGCACATCCGCGAGTCCATAGGCAGTATGAAGAATGGAACCGGGGTTGAACAGCTCATGACCGGTTTCTGGAAGCAGATGGATATACAGGATGAGGAAGAATGGCTTGAGCATATGGAGGCCCACATAGAGGAGATCGTGAGGGCCACAGGCGAGGATGAGGACTCTGTTGCAGAGCGTATCGAGCGCAGGCGGAGCCAGCTTCTTCACAGGCTTGAGAGCGAGCATCCTGAATTTGTCGACAGATATAAGGCGAGAAGAAAACGAATGGATGAGCACCTGAAGGAGCACAATCCGGCGGCCTATGATGCGATCATAAGACTCAGAGAAAAAGAACATACAAAAGAGAAGTGATCATGCGCGGCATATCGACCCGAAAAGGGAAGATATGCCGCATTTTTTCATTAAATGTGCGTATGTGGTCTGCTGGTGTCAGTCGCAGTAGAAAAAATGTTTTCCGGAAGCTGATGCTGTCGTAACTTGCGAAGTTCTATATATTCCCAAGAAAACTACATTTATATATAATGTTCGTAGTGGAATAACAGGAATAAAAAAGTAAATATTGTTATTCCGTCACTATACTTGGGAAGGAGTATAACATGAGTCATGTTAAAGTTATGATGGTAAAACATGACAAAAGAGAAATTGAACAGCTAAAGCACGTATTTGAGGATATGCCTGATTATGAGTACATTGGATGTTGTGAGAAGGGTGACGAAGCTGTTAAGAAAATTGCAGAAGATAAGCCAGACATAGTGATCGCGGACGAGGTTATACCCGGTACGGATATCACGGATATGGTCGAGGGCGTATCTGGAAATAAGAACCTGAGAAATGTCAAATTTGTGCTCTGTTCATCGAAGCAGCACAGAAATTATCTGGACTTTGTATTTTCGACGATAGGTGACAAGGCAGTGGTGAGACTGCTTGAACAGCCATACGATGAGAAGAAGGTCAGAGGTGTGCTTGATGATGCATGTAAAGGTCGCGGAAGCAATACGACTCAGCTTCTGAAGATGGATGAAAATGAGCAGAAGACGGACGAGCTGGAGGCGGTGGTGACCAGGATAATCCACGAGATAGGCGTTCCGGCGCACATCAAAGGCTACCAGTATCTCCGAAGTGCGATAGTCATAGCAGTTGGGGATATGGACATTTTGAATTCCATAACAAAGCAGCTTTATCCGACGATCGCCCAGATGTACGGCACAACTGCATCAAGGGTAGAGAGAGCCATAAGACATGCCATAGAGGTGGCCTGGAGCAGAGGAAAGATAGAGACTATCAACGAACTGTTTGGTTACACCATAAGTGCGGGCAAAGGAAAGCCTACGAACTCAGAATTTGTCGCCCTCATTGCCGACAAGATAAGACTGGAAGCGAAGATGAGAAATGCAGGGTAATTTGTAGTAAAATGTTGTCATAATATGTGATATTAAAAATGATATTAAAAGCACTTGACAAATTATATCATATTTAATATTATTATAAAGTAGTTGGGATAAGCGCTTAATCCTGTAAATTTATACATAACAAGGGAGATACTATGGGAAACAAAGGGATCGAAATTGTAATTGCTGATGGCGACAGCACACAGATAGCAAAACAGATCGCCACATATGCATCAAAGGACGAGATGAGAGTAGTTGATATGGTCAGCACCGGGGATGAAGCGGTGGAATCAATAAAGCTTTACAAGCCGGATATAGTGATACTGGACATTTGCCTTTCGGGAATGGATGGCTTGGGAGTGATGGAGCATATGAGTGAACTGCCTGAATATCAGAATACGATATTTGTGGTACTCACATCGGTGTCATCACAGAGACTTATAAGATGTGCATTTGAGATGGGTGCGACATATTATATCCTGAAGCCATACAATCCGGTGCAGCTTGTGACAAGACTCAGACAGATGTATATGAAGAAGAAGGAGCTTGAGTCAGGGCTGAACGACAAGCTTACATGTCTCACAGAGAAGAGTATGGCACACAAGATAGAGAATACTATAGAGAGCGATGTGACGGATATCATTAGGGATATAGGTATTCCTGCAAATATAAAGGGCTACCAGTACATCCGTGAGGGCATCATCATGGCGGTCAACGATGTGAACATGCTGAACTACATAACAAAGCTTCTCTATCCGACGATAGCGAAGAAATATAAGACCACATCCTCCAGCGTAGAGAGAGCCATAAGACATGCCATAGAGGTGGCGTGGAACAGAGGTCAGATAGACACCATCAACGATTTGTTTGGATATACAGTGAATGCGGGAAAAGGCAAACCGACAAATTCCGAGTTTATCGCACTCATAGCGGACAAGCTCAGAATAGAGTATAAGAAAAGGGCATAACAGGCTCACAGAGTAGGCAACATACCTTGAAGAACTGACAGTTATCATGTATAATAACTTAGGTACAAGAAGCAGGATACGGCAAGTACCCTGCTTTTCTTTATGTACCGGGATAATTTGCAAAATTACTAACGAATAAATAATACAAGGTGGACAAAATATGATAGAAACTGTAGTATCAGCTAACATGCTGATCGGGGAAGTCATGAGGGTGAAGAAGAACCATCTGGCTCCGGATTTCCCAACTGGAAATGAAAAGAGGCTGTGTATTGTGTCCGGTATACATGGGGATGAGGTTGCCGGACAGTACATATGTTATGAACTGATCAGAAGGATCAAGAAGGATTTTGACAAGCTTACTGGAATCGTGGATGTATATCCATTTATCAATCCTATGGGACTTGAGGCTCAGTACAGGGATGTGCCTGTATTTGACATAGACATGAACACCCTGTTTCCGGGATCAAAGGACGGAACTGTGGGAGAGTATACAGCGGCAAAGGTCATGAAGGACATAGAGGGGGCGGACATTTGTGTTGATGTCCATTCCAGCAGTGTGTACATCAAGGAGATCCCACAGGTCAGGGTTAATTCTGACGTGGCATCGGATCTTGCTCCGTATGTTGCGTGCATGAATGTGGATGTTGTATGGATACATCCGTCGTCTACGGTCATGGAGGGAAGTCTTGCACATGCCCTCAACGAGATCGGAGTCAAGAGTATGGTAGTGGAGTCCGGAGTTGCCCTCAAGATAGATTACGATTACTCGAACCAGATAGTGGACGGACTGTTCTCTCTTATGAAGAAGATGGGAATATGGCAAGGCGAAGTCGAGACTGCACATAAGCCTAAATTTGCAAAAGACAAGGATGTTGTATTTGTAAATGCTGAGAGCAGCGGAATCTTCCTTCCTGTGGCAAAGCACTCAGAATATATACAGCAGGGAGAGATCATAGGAAGAATTGTAAATGTGCTCACGGGCTCGGTGGAGGAGACCATCAGGTCGCCGAGAAGCGGCATTGTGTTCTCACTGAGAGAATATCCGGTTATAGAAGAGGGGTCACTTGTGGCCAGAATTTTCGGAGGTGGCCATGAATAAAGAGATCATATATTCCATGAATACAGCCTACAGAGGAGAGTACGAGATACAGGGATTTTTCTATGGCAGCGGAGACAAGGCTGCATGCATAGTTGGTGCCATGAGAGGAAATGAATTTCAGCAGCTCTACATAAGCTCACTTCTGGCAAAGAAGCTTGGGGAGCTGGAGGCGAGGGGCGCCATAGTGTCGGGCAAGAAGATACTTCTGATACCATCAATCAATTACAGCTCGTTCAATGTGGGCAAGAAATACTGGATAACAGACAATTCAGATATAAACAGATCATTCCCAGGCAATCCTGAAGGTCAGGCGACAAGCCGTATTGCAGCGGCGGTGATGGAGAAGGTCACCGGCTACGCATACGGAATACAGTTTGCAAGCTTCTATATGGATGGTGAGTTTATCCCGCACGTCAGGATGATAGAGACAGGCAAGCAGAGCAACAGCCTTGCCAGCCAGTTCGGTATGCCGTATGTATTGACAGCGGAGCCTAGATCATATGATAAGGCAACGCTCAACTACAACTGGCAGATGCGCGGCACGGAGGCTTTCTCGGTATATTCGGGAGTTACCGACACCATCAATGGTGAGAGTGCCAATCAGGCGGTGTCCTCAGTGCTCAGATTCCTGACACGTATGGGCGTTATAAGATACAACTGCCATGCGGGATACATTTCCACCATCATGGACGAGGAGGATCTGCTCAGCATAAGGTCCGAGCATGCCGCCGGCTTCTTCAAGAAGCTTGTCCAGCCGGGAGACGAGGTTGTACGAGGCGACATAATTGCAAATATCATCAATCCGATGACGGGCGAGAATACGACGGACATATACGCACCGACGGACGGAATCATATTCTACTGTCAGAATTCACCTATGATATACCAGAATTCGGTGATATTTAAGATGATACGAAGACTGCATAACTAGCATGGAAAAGTTATGACATATTTGGTGAAAATGCAGGGTTAAGATACAATTTTATGCTTAAATAAGCTGAAAATAGGCAAAAAGATAAAAACTACTACAAAAAAAACAAGATAAATGCTATTATTAAAGAATTGAAATAACAAAAACGCTTTTACTATGGAGGTATGACATGAGTAAGGTCAAGAGAGTGTATGTTGAGAAAAAGCCTGACTATGCGGTCAAGGCGAAGGAACTTCACGAAGAGATTAAGAACTATCTGGGTATCAAGGCTGAGTATGTGAGAGTGCTTGTCAGATATGATATTGAGAACATATCATATGAGACATATGCAAAGGCTCTTGAGACAGTATTTGCTGAGCCGCCTGTAGATGTGATCTATGAGGGTGAGCCTGAGCTTGCTGCCACAGATAAGGTGTTCTCAGTAGAGGCACTTCCAGGTCAGTTCGATCAGAGAGCCGATTCAGCAGAGCAGTGTGTAAAGCTTCTTGCAGAGGATGAGGAGCCTGTTATCAAGACTGCCACAACATATGTACTTTCGGGCGACGTGACAGACGAGCAGATGAAGGCTGTCATGGACTACTGTGTAAACCCTGTTGATTCAAGAATATGCGGTATGGAGATTCCTGAGACTCTGGTTACAGAGTTCCCTGAGCCAGCCGATGTTCATATATTTGACGGATTCAAGGACATGGCAGAGGCAGATCTTAAGGAGCTTTATGACTCACTTGGACTTGCCATGACATTCAAGGATTTCCTTCACATCCAGAACTATTTCAAGGGTGAGGAGAAGAGAGATCCATCCATGACCGAGATCAGAGTTCTCGATACATACTGGTCAGATCACTGCCGTCATACAACATTCTCAACAGAGCTCACAGATGTAGAGTTCGACGATGGAGATTACAAGGATCTTCTTGAGAAGACATTTGACGCATACAGAGCAGAGATGAAGGAGATGTACAAGGACAGAGATGACAAGTTTGTATGTCTCATGGATATAGCCCTTATGGGTATGAAACAGCTCAAGGCAGCAGGCAAGCTCGATGATATGGAAGTGTCAGACGAGATCAATGCTTGCTCTATAGTTGTTCCTGTAGTTGTGGACGGAGTAGAGGAAGAGTGGCTCGTATTCTTCAAGAACGAGACACACAACCATCCTACAGAGATCGAGCCATTCGGTGGTGCTGCTACATGTCTTGGCGGTGCTATCAGAGATCCGCTCTCAGGAAGAGGTTACGTATACCAGGCTATGAGAGTTACCGGTGCGGCTGATCCTACAAAGTCTCTCAAGGACACAATGGAGGGCAAGCTTCCACAGCGTAAGATCGTGACAACAGCAGCCCATGGTTACAGCTCATATGGTAACCAGATCGGTCTTGCAACAGGCCTTGTAAATGAGATATATCATCCAGATTATGTTGCAAAGAGAATGGAGATCGGAGCAGTTATGGGTGCAGCTCCAAGACGTGCTGTAAAGCGTCTCACATCTGATCCGGGAGATGTAATCATCCTGCTCGGCGGACGTACAGGCCGTGATGGCTGTGGTGGAGCAACAGGTTCATCCAAGGCTCACACATCACACTCACTCGAGACATGTGGTGCTGAGGTTCAGAAGGGTAACCCACCTACAGAGAGAAAGATCCAGAGACTCTTCAGAAGAGAAGAGGTTTCATCTATTATAAAGAAGTGTAACGATTTTGGTGCCGGCGGTGTGTCAGTTGCCATCGGAGAGCTGGCAGACGGACTTGTGGTAGATCTTGACAAGGTGCCAAAGAAGTACGCAGGTCTTGACGGTACAGAGCTTGCAATATCAGAGTCCCAGGAGCGTATGGCTATAGTTGTCGATCCTAAGGATGTTGACACTATGCTCGGATACGCTGAGGAGGAGAACCTCGAGGCTGTAGTAGTTGCAAAGGTTACAGAGGAGCCTAGACTTATCCTTAAGTGGAGAGGCAAGGACATCGTGAACATCTCACGTGCATTCCTCAACACAAATGGTGCTCATCAGGAGACACAGGTCAAGGTTGAAGTTCCAAGCAAGGCTGACAATTACTTTGATTCAGTTAAGGAGCCTGAGGATGTCAAGAAGGCATGGCTCGATACACTGTCAGATCTGAATGTGTGCTCACAGAAAGGACTTGTGGAGATGTTCGACAGCTCTATCGGAGCAGGAACAGTCACAATGCCTTACGGTGGTAAGTATCAGCTCACACCTACACAGACAATGATCGCAAAGCTGCCTGTACTCAAGGGTAAGACAGACACTATTACCATGATGAGCTACGGATTTGACCCATATCTGTCAAGCTGGAGCCCATATCATGGTTCAGTATATGCGGTTGTTACATCAGCAGCCAAGATAGCTGCAGCAGGTGGAGATGTAAGCAAGATCAGACTTACATTCCAGGAATATTTCAAGAGACTTGGAACAGACCCATACAGATGGGGACAGCCACTGGCAGCACTCCTCGGAGCATATGATGTTCAGATAGGACTTGGACTTCCGTCTATCGGTGGAAAGGACAGTATGTCAGGTACATTCAATGATATAGATGTACCACCAACACTTGTATCATTTGCAGTTGACGTGGCAAGCTACATGGACGTTGTGACACCTGAGCTCAAGAAGGCAGGCAATGTTCTTGTGGAGATGGATATAGAGAAGGACGAGAACGACATACCTGTATATGAGAATGTTCTGTACATGTATGACCTCCTGAACAAGAAGATCAAGGAGGGCAAGATCCAGTCTGCATACGCAGTTGGATTTGGCGGTATCATAGAGGCTGTCAGCAAGATGGCATTTGGAAATAAGCTCGGTGTTGAGCTTGAGGATACAGTGAGCAAGAAGGATCTCGTTGCCAAGAACTATGGCGCTATCATTCTTGAGGTTAAGGCAGCAGATCTTGATCAGCTCGGAATTCCTGTCAAGAAGATAGGTAAGGTTACAAAGGAGCCTGTATTTACATACAAGGATGTCACAATCACTATGGACGAGGCTCTTGCAGCATGGACAAAGACTCTTGAGAAGGTATTCCCAACAGAGTCAAATGTTCCACAGACAGAGATCAAGACTGGACTCTTCGACGCCAAGACAGTTTACACATCAAGGAACAAGGTTGCCAAGCCAAAGGTATTCATACCTGTATTCCCTGGTACAAACTGTGAGTATGACTCAGCAAAGGCATTTGAGAGAGCAGGCGCAGACGTACAGACGATAGTATTCAGAAATATGACAGCACAGGGAATCAGAGATTCAGTTGACGCATTTGCAAAGGCAATCAGCGATTCACAGATCATCATGTTCCCAGGTGGATTCTCAGCCGGTGATGAGCCAGACGGATCAGGTAAGTTCATCGCAACTGCGTTCCGTAATGCAAAGATCTCCGAGGAGGTCATGAAGCTCCTGAACGAGAGAGACGGACTTGCACTTGGTATCTGTAACGGATTCCAGGCACTCATCAAGCTCGGTCTTGTGCCTTACGGCGAGATCAGACCACAGACAGATGATTCACCTACACTGACAATGAACAGCATCGGACGTCATCAGTCCAAGATGGTATACACCAAGGTTGTAACAAACAAGAGCCCATGGCTGAAGAAGGCAGAGCTCGGCGGAGTATACACAATTCCTATCTCACACGGTGAGGGACGTTTCGTTGCAAGCAAGGAATGGTGCGAGAAGCTCTTTGCAAATGGACAGGTTGCAACACAGTATGTCGACATGAACGGCAACCCAACCATGGACGAGTACTACAACGTCAACGGTTCATACTATGCGATCGAGGGTATCACAAGCCCAGACGGACGTGTCCTTGGTAAGATGGGTCACTCGGAGCGTATTGGACAGGCTGTAGCTGTAAACGTATACGGCGACCAGAACCAGAAGATATTCGAGAGTGGTGTGGAGTATTTTAAGTAAGATGAAATCATGTCACACGGATTATATCCGGTGATATACCAATAAAAATAGCACAGATGTGCAGGAGTCATAAACAGTTTTAGATGACTGAGAATACGGGGACAGGTGAGAGTAGATTCCATACCTGTCCCCGTTTGTCTTTATATTTATGCGTACTGACTGCCGGGGATGATGTGGCAGAGCTTTGACGACCGGGAGGAGATTCTGCGTGATAGAAAAAAAGAAAAACAGAATAGAGATTCTGGGAATTGCAATGCTGGTGCTTCTGATAAGCGGTGTATGTATGATCCCTTGTTTTAAGACAGGCCTGCCATACGGTGATGACCAGCAGGTTCATATGCTCAGGGTGGAGAGTATCCTCAAAGCGCTAAAGTCAGGGCAGGGATACCCTGTATATATATATCAGACTATGTTGGAAGGGTATGGCTACGGTATGGGAATATTTTACCCTGATTTGTTCTTGCTGCCAGCCGTTCTCTTCAGACTTCTGGGGGCATCACCGGAGATTGCAATGAAGATATATATATATGTACTGATGATATGTACGGGACTTACTGCGTATTATACAGGGCGGAGCATTGGCAGAAGCCGTTGCGCGGGTGTTGTCACTATGGTGCTTTACACAATGGGACATTATCATCTTGAGGATGTATATACCAGATTTGCACTTGGCGAAATTGCTGCCATGGTATTTATTCCACTGGCGTTTCTTGCTCTTTACGACCTGACTGAGATGGGACACAGTAGAAAAGGCCTTTTATGTGTATCATATTCGTGTCTTATGCTTTCACACACGATAAGCTTTGTATTATGTGTAGTAATGGGAATAATCTGGGTGTGTGCGAGGTGGAAAAGAATTGCGGCTTGCAGAAGACTTATTGGGGCTGTGTGTATGGAAGCTGTTGCGTGTGCAGTACTTACATGTTATTATTGGCTTCCTGTACTTGAACAATTTGCAGATGGAAGGTTCTATGTAAGCAATGAACCGGCATTTTACACACATGAGGAGACTCAGACACTGCTCGCGATAGTGAGTGGAAAGTATTCGGTTGCATTCATTGAGATTGGAATACTGGCACTTATGGTATTTGTCAGTATATATAAAAAAGTATATAATAAAAAGGCTTTGATGTGCCTTGTGACAGCGGCGGTGCTTCTTGTATGCGAGACAAAGATTTTTCCATGGAAACTTATCGACAGAACTCCATTTGTCAGTATACAGTTTCCGTGGAGACTGAATATGTTCACAGAATTCTTTGTGGCGCTTGGTCTTGCACTTCAGTCAGTGGATATAATAAAGCTGTTGCCATCATACAGAAGAAATGCGTGTTTATGTGCGGCTGGAAGCATACTTATCGGTATTTTTAGCCTGAATATGGTATGGAATATAGAACTTGGTGGCTATGTGAACTATCCGGAAGGTTATGCGGATAATGCAGGAAGTACAGACAGCATAGGGTTCTGGGAGTGGCTTCCAGCAGAAGGGGATCTTGCAACATCTGTCGGAGCAGAAAGCAGCGGGATGGTAAAGTGCGAAGATACTTACATACGGGGGCGCTATGGATCAGACGGAAGCTATGAGTTTGATGCGGGTAAAACTGCGGGGAAGTGCATAGTTCCAAAGTATTATTATAAGGGATATGAAGCAATAATGGCTGATGGACGGAAACTGACGGTAAGCAAATGTCTAAATGATGGATTGGTAGAAATATCAGTTTCGCCAGAGGCAGGTAAAGTTGTTGTAAAATATAAGGGGACAAAGATTCAGCATTGGTCATGGAGAATAAGTATATCAGCGGTCTTGCTTATGTTATTGATACTTATAATGCAACATGCTGTCGAAAAAGGAAAAATACAAAGTTATATGGAGTGATGGAGTAATTATGGAAAAAAAGAAAATCAGGTCAAGAAAAATTGTTAAGTATGGAATGGCATTTCTGATTCCTATCATATGTATAGTGATACATATGATGATGATGGACTGTTATCCATTTGGAAAGAATACTATACTGCTTGGAGATTCTAATACCCAGTATTATGCGTTTTTTGTGGAATTATCAGGCAGGATAAGACAGGAAAAATCAATTTTTTTCAGTTGGGACATGGGACTAGGATATGATTTCTATACTAATTTCTTTTATTATCTGGCAAGTCCTGTCAATCTAATAGCAGTTTTGTTCGGCGGTTCACATATGGAGCTGGGAATGATCGTCAGTATGTGTATTCAGGTTGGACTTTGCGGAGTTACTATGACCTATTTCTTATCGCATACCAGCAGAAATAAAATGCAGCACGGATGGCTGAATGACATACTCTGTGTTGTGATGGGAATGGCTTATTCCATGTGCGATTATATGCTTGCATATCAGTATAATCTCATTTGGCTTATATGCCTTCTTCTCGTGCCTGTTATGATGCTTGGCGTTGAGAGACTTATTGAGGGCGGTGATGTGAGACTTTATTTTGTGATGCTTTTCATGTCATTTGTATTCAACTTCTATTTTTCGTGGTTTGTGGCTATGATAGCTGTGATATGGTTTATCGATGTGAAAAAGGATAGCTGGAAAATGTTTTGGAAGCGTGGAGTGAAGTTTGCACTCACATCTATGACGGCTGCACTCAGTGCATGTGTTGTACTTGTGCCGTGTTTCCTTGCGATAGTTGGAAGAGAAGGTGCAAGTTCACTCACAGAAGATATACCATTTAGCAAGTTTGGTAATTTTGCAAATTTGTTCCAGAGCTTTTTCTGGGGACATGATATAGATATAGCTGGAAGAACTCTGTATGCAAGGAATATGTATATGGGACTGTCTCTGCTTTTCCTTGCGGTTGTATATGTGTTTAACAGGAATATACAGCTTCGGGCAAGAGTTAAGAGACTGGTGGAGATAGCGCTGCTTGTTGCCTGTCTGAATCTGACAGGAGCACTGTATGTTCTTCATGGGTTCACATATCCACATCTATATTCTTACAGATATGCTTTTATTCTTGTCATACTTCTTATTGTTTCAGCTTTTGAGTGTGCTGTGAACTGGACGAAGCCGGGGGTTCGGGAGGTGATACTGACCGCAGTTGTATTTTTGGCTTTCTTTGGGGGCGTTTTTCTGGAAAATAATGAGGTGCAGAATGTAGTCTGCTATATGGTTACGATCCTGCTTATTATATATTTGTTTATGGTATTTGTATTACAGGCCAGAAACAGCATAAAGATAAATTCTTTGATTGTGAATTTTATAGTAATACTTTTTGCGGAGCTGATATCCAATGCCGTATATGTGAATACGGATGCATATACTACGGGCAAGGAGCATCTAGGCGGAACTGACGGATGGAGAGCCATATATAATGAAAAGGACAACAGTGATCTTAATAGAAAGACATCCTGGATTTTGTCACAAAATAATACAGTCTATTCAGACACTAATATATTCTCTTCAATCATAAATACAAAAGTGACATGGCTTTTTGATGCGCTTGGAATGGTATATCAGGATCACGGCGCTACATATGCATACAGAAATACTACACCGGTAACTGCGCTTATGTTCAATGTAAGAAATGTATTATCGGATGCAGATGCATATTATGGTGGGTATACAAAGGAGCAAAGATATAATCTGAAGAACGATGTGTATGATATAGACGATGAGATTGCATGGTATACAACAGACTATGCTGTGGGAGCGGGCTTTTCTACAGATGGCAGCATAAAAGATTGGAATGTGTCAGATGTAGTTCCGTTTGAGGTGCAGAATGAATTCGTGAAAGATGTGTCGGGAGTTGAAGGAGTGTTCACCCGTGTTTCACCGGATGAACTGACTGATTTTGATGTGAAATACAGAGGAAGCGCTCCGGATAGACAGATCTTGCCGGATGGAGTAACTTTGGAGAGAAAGACTGATAAAAATGCTTATACATACATGAATGTGTCACTTGATGAAGATTACCATGCCTCACAGATTTATACGTTTACAGCTCCGAGGGATATGCATCTGTATGTGAGCCTTGAGGATGCAAATAAGCTGTGTAATATTGTAACTGTAGACGGAAATGTGATAGCGGATATAAATGAGTATGACGCTTATCCCTCACCAAAGGATGTACTTGATCTCGGCGAGCTGAAGAGTGGGCAGAAGGTCGAGATACAGGCAGTCAATCTGTCCACAGTCCTTAAAAAAGGAGTAACGTGTATAGATTTCTATGAATATCACGATGACAAGATGCAGGAATGCAAGGAATCAATTAAGGATAGGACACTTTCACTTGACACAGTGACATCTACATATGTAAAGGGTACGGTGACAGCAAAGGAGGATGGTATATTGTATACATCAATTCCTTATTACAGAGGCTTTACAGCGTATGTTGATGGAAATAAGACCGATATAACACCGTTGGCAAACGGTGCGCTTGTGGGTCTGGAGCTGACAGCAGGAACACATACAATAGAATTCAGGTATGTAACATATGGCTTTAAGCTAGGGCTTATGTTATCTGCAGCAGGATGGCTCATAGTTGTATTATACATGGTGAATCTCAGACGCAGCAGGAAAAAGAAGGTACAGGCTGCATAGAACAGATAGCGCAATAAATTAAGTGGGGATTGATATGGGTACAAAGCAAGGAGAAGTAAACAAACATAAAAAGAGCGGGATTCTGTATGCGGCTGTATTCTTAGTTACATTTCTGATATATACAGTAATTCTGATTCTGCAGAAAGCATATCCGTTCGGAGATAAAAGTTTTCTGACGTATGATGCATATGTGCAGTATAAGAATATGTTTCATATGTTATTTGAATGGATTTCAGGAGGTGGCAAAGGAAGCTTTATCTGGTCGATGGGAATGGGAATCGATGCTGTACAGGAGTCACTGTATTACTGCCTGAGCCCGTTCAATATCATCGTTCTGATGTTGGGAGAGAGCAGGCTGGAACTTTCCATGGTATTGCTTATCATCATAAAATCCGCCTGCCTGCCGGTCACGGCGCTTTACTTTTTCAGACATACCAATAAGAAAAATACAGAGAATGGGTACAGCCAGACAGTTGCAACGTTCATAGAGCTGGCATGCAGTATGGCATATGGACTGTCCGGGTATGTCCTTGCATATGGACATAATATTATGTGGCTTGATGGGCTTATTCTGCTTCCGATAGTGGCACTTGGCATAGAGCATCTGTCAGATGGAAAAGGATGGATGTTATACACGCTGTCTTTGGCAGTGTCGATCATATGCAATTTCTATTTTTCATTCTATATATGTGTGTTTGCCGTGATATATTTCTTGCTGGAAAAACGGGAAAATGTCAAAGATTTCCTACGCAGAGGGCTTTCGTTTGCCGGCTGCTCGGTGCTGTCTGCTCTGCTCGCAGGAGTGGTTCTGGTTCCTGCCGGACTGGTGGTCATGAGAGCGGCGTCTTCGGTGACTGATATGGGGCTTGAAGGAACACAGATGTGGGGACAGTTTGGAGCGTATATATCTTCATTCTATCCGCTGAAGGATCTGGAATGTGTATCTATGTTCAGCAATAACAGTTATTGTGGAAGTATTGTTATATTTGCTGCCTGCATTTTTATTCTGTCTGATGTGTGCGACTGGAAGACGAGGGTGAAATACTGTATAGCCATGGCCCTGCTAGTGCTTGCCCTGAACTATCTTCCGCTCAATTACGTGTTCCATGGCATGACGATCACACATGGACTTGGAAACAGGTTTGCATTTATATTAACGTTTATATTAATTGCTGCAGCATATCGAATTCTCATGAATCTTGGTAAGCTGAGACTGAGGTATATTGCTGTAAGTACTGCGGTGGCAGGCGTAATATTTGTGGCAAGTCTTATTGACAACAGAGAGATGAGTACCCCGATTGGCTATGTTATATTTATGCTTATGCTGGCATTTGCAGCCATGCTGTGCGTGCTTTGCAGAAGAGAAAGCATAAAGCCGGGAGTGGCTGTGTGTATCATCTGTGGCTGTTGGATAGTTGAACTTATAGGAAATGCGTTATATGTAATGCCGGGCAAGACGGAGGACTGTCTCCTGGCAGACGCTGTAAGACTGGATCAGTGGGAATCTGTATACAATTCTCTGGATACAGAAAATGGCACCAGAAAGAGCGCTATGGTTTATGAGAATTATGCGCCATATTCTCAGACAAACTGGTATTCATCCATGGCAAATGGAAATACGATCAGAGCATTTTCCAGTATGGGGCTTGCTCACTTTGACAATGTTGAATATATATACTCTGGCACAACACCGCTTACTTCCCTTATGTACAATGTCAGATATGTGTTGAGTCCGGAAAAGGGAACTTATTCGGGATATAGTCTGATTGATGATAATGATGTATATAATATATATGAGTCTGATATGCCGGAGATGATGGGCTTTGTGCTTGATGATGATATCGAGGGATGGAAGGCTGATAAATCACCCCTTGAAAACCAGAATGATTTTATAAGGCGTGGCTGTGGGCTCTTATCAGATGTATTTACAGAGGTTGATATATCGGATTGGAGTAATTCTTATCTGAATCAGGATACGCTTAAAGAATCTGTGGGATATTGTGTATACAGAACGTCAAATGCATTTGTGCCGATGACACGTTACGAGTTCGATGCGGCATCGGATATGGATATGTATGTCTACAGCAAGGACAGCCGTGATCATTATGTGGAGATGATCGTGGACGGAGAGCTCAGGGTATCGAATGGGTCATATGTTACAGAACAGCTGTCACATGTCGGCCTTGTAAAGAAAGGTCAACATGTCAGGATAACTATAGGCGGTGCGACCAGCTCTAAAGCAGGAAGTGTTGGTGAGCGATTTGTAAAGGTATACAATTACAATGCAGATGAATTTGAGAAAGCAGAAGAGAAGATACTCGATAGTCCGCTTGAGTGCACAGGATTTGGAAAGAATACTTTCTATGGAAGTGTGGATGTGAAAAATCCAGGTATCCTGTATATCGCATATCCATATGATGATGGGTTTAAGATATATGTGGATGGAGAGCCGGCAGAAAAAATTCGCCTTGGTAGAGGCAACATGGGGGTCCGGATATATGCGGGCAGTCACGATATAGAAATTGCATACAGAACACCTGGGCTTATGGCTGGCGCACTGGTTTCGCTGTTTGGAATATGCATCATGCTGTTTATGCTGAGGTGGGACAGTAAACAGAAGCATGTAATCACACCCCTACCCACTCCATAAATTTCTTCATAGCCGTGCTCTGATTCTTCATTCCTGAGTAAGCGAAGCCGACACTCCTGCTCGGAATAGGAGTGTCAAGCGGAAGTTCGGTTATAACACCGGATGAGAGTTGTTCATGTGCGAATTCACGTACCACGCTTGCAACGCCCATTCCTATGGCGGCGAAGTCGATGAGGAGATCCATGTTGTTGATCTCAAGTACCTGGCTGCAGCTTATGCCATGTGAGCGGAGATACTCGTCCACGTGGGTACGGGTTACATTTGCCTCCTCCAGAACCATGAGGTTGGAGCCTTCAAGGATGTCGACTGTTGATATATTGGACATACATGAGTTGCTTGAGTTATGAATAGTGGTAGAAGCAGAGACGCCGGATGAATGTCCGGTATCTCTGCTTTTTTTTCCCACAACTTGATCTGTTGCATCGTCATGTGTGGCAGAGGCTAAGCCTGAGTTAAGCAGTGGTATAATGTTACCCTTGATGTTGCCTGGAAGCTCATCGGCAAAGCTGTATTGATCTCTGCCATTTGCGCGTTCGTAGAAATTATCCAGATATTCAGGGCTTGCCACAAATACGTCATGTATCTCCTTGACAGGAGAGTAGACTATTCCCTTTGGAAGCTCTGTGTTGCAAATCAGGCCTATATCTATATCCTCATTTCTGAGGAGCTTGATGGTGTTCACGGTTGAGTGGCAGTCTATGCTGAACTTGATGTTGGGATTCTCCCTGATGAAGTCCTTCAGATAGTCCAGGAGTATGTGCTTGCACAGGGATGTGCTCACGCCGATTCTTATGTGACCGATTCCAAGCTCCTTGTAATTCTTCAGATTTTCCTCACCCATATTCAGAGAGTCAAATGCCCTCTCAACATATTCATAGAGAACCTGTCCCTCTTCAGTCAGAGTTACCCCTCTGGAACTTCTGTTAAAAAGCGCAGTGCCGAGTTCTTCTTCAAGTTTGGAAATAGCCTTGCTTATCGCGGGCTGACTGATGTAGAGCTGATTTGCGGCCTTGCTGATGTTGCCGGCTTTGGCAACTGTATGAAAAATAACGTAATTGTTCAGATTACTTATCATGATATTCCCCCAGGTTATAATAACTATTCTTTTTATATATTGTAATTATACCTAGATGAGTGATATTATCAAGAGTAAGAATTTGTATTTAGAAACAAATGATAGGAGGACTATAAATATGGGTATGACCATGACTCAGAAGATTTTAGCTGCTCATGCAGGACTGCCATCAGTTGAAGCAGGACAGCTTATCGAGGCAGATTTGGATTTAGTATTAGGAAATGACGTAACAACTCCGGTCGCAATTCACGAGATGGAGAAGTTCAACAAGAAGGAAGTATTTGACAAGAGGAAGATAGCACTTGTCATGGATCACTTCACACCTAACAAGGATATCAAGAGTGCAGAGCACTGTAAGTGTGTAAGACAGTTCTCAGCGGCAAATGAGATCGAGAACTATTTCGATGTCGGAGCAATGGGTATCGAGCATGCGCTCCTTCCGGAGAAAGGACTTATCGTGGCTGGTGAGACATGTATCGGAGCAGACTCACATACATGTACATACGGAGCACTCGGTGCATTCTCAACAGGTGTCGGAAGTACAGATATGGCAGCAGGAATGGTGACAGGCAAGGCCTGGTTCAAGGTTCCATCAGCCATCAAGTTCAACATCGTTGGAGAGAAGGCAAAGTGGATCAGTGGTAAGGACGTCATCCTTCACATCATCGGTATGATCGGTGTTGACGGTGCGCTTTATAAGTCTATGGAGTTTGTTGGAGAGGGAATCAAGAACCTCACAATGGACGATAGATTTACAATTGCGAACATGGCCATCGAGGCAGGTGCTAAGAATGGTATCTTCCCTGTCGATGAGCTTACAGAGGAGTACATGAAGGAGCACAGCACAAAGTCATATACAAAGTATGAGGCAGACGAGGATGCTGTATACGATGCAGAGTACACCATCGACCTGTCACAGCTTAAGCCAACAGTTGCTTTCCCTCATCTCCCAGAGAATACAAAGACTATCGATGAGGTCGGTGACATTAAGATCGATCAGGTAGTCATCGGTTCATGTACAAATGGACGTATCTCAGATATGAGAATTGCAGCAGATATCATCAAGGGAAGAAAGGTTGCTGACGGTGTCAGAGTTATCGTCATCCCTGGAACACAGGATATCTACCTTCAGTGTATTGAGGAAGGTCTTATGACTATATTTGTCAAGGCTGGAGCAGTGGTTTCAACTCCTACATGCGGCCCATGTCTTGGAGGACATATGGGTGTCATGGCAGCGGGAGAGAGAGCTGTATCAACAACCAACCGTAACTTCGTAGGACGTATGGGTCACGTAGACTCAGAGGTGTATCTTGCCAGTCCTGCTGTTGCAGCAGCTTCAGCTATCACAGGTAAGATCAGCAGTCCTGACGAACTTGGATTATAAAAGAGATAAAGGAGATAGACTATGAAAGCACATGGAACAGTACACAAATACGGTGACAACGTAGATACAGATGTAATCATCCCTGCAAGATACCTGAATTCATCAGACCCTGCAGAGCTCGCAAAGAGCTGTATGGAGGATATAGATAAGGATTTCGTAAAGCGCGTAAAGCCGGGCGATATCATGGTGGCAAGAAAGAACTTCGGCTGTGGATCTTCAAGAGAGCATGCACCTATAGCCATCAAGGCTTCAGGAATAAGCTGCGTAATCGCAGAGACATTTGCCAGAATCTTCTATAGGAATGCCATCAATATCGGACTTCCGATCATCGAGTGCCCTGAGGCAGCAGAGGCTATCCAGGCAGGCGATGACGTGGAGATCGATTTCGACAGCGGTATGATCTATGACAGAACCCAGGGAACAGAATTTAAGGGACAGGCATTCCCTCCATTCATGCAGGAGATCATCAAGAGCGAGGGACTCATCAACTATATCAATAATAAAAATAAATAGAGTATGAGCATGTTTGGCCAGAGTGAAGATATATCATGAAAGGCAAAACAGGAAGGAGACAAAAATGCAGTGTAATTTAGCCGTAATAAAAGGCGACGGTATCGGCCCTGAGGTAGTCACAGAGGCTATGAAGGTTCTCGATACAGTTGGAGAGAAGTTCGGACATACATTTGACTATGAGCAGATCCTCATGGGCGGATGTTCAATAGATGCGACAGGCGTGCCACTCACAGACGAGGCAGTGGCAGTTGCAAAGTCAAAGGATGCGGTTCTTCTCGGTTCAATCGGAGGAAATACATCCACATCACCATGGTATAAGCTCCCTCCAAATCTCCGCCCGGAGGCAGGACTTCTGAAGATCAGAAAAGAGCTTGGCCTCTTCGCAAACCTTCGTCCAGCCAATCTCTACGATGAGCTGAAGGAGGCATGTCCACTTAAGGCTGAGATCGCAGAGCGCGGATTCGATATGATGATGATGAGAGAGCTCACCGGTGGTCTCTACTTCGGCGAGAGACACACAGAGGAGGTTGACGGAGTTATGACAGCCGTTGATACCCTCACATACAATGAGAACGAGATCAGAAGAATAGCCATCAAGGCATTTGACATAGCTATGAAGAGAAGAAAGAAAGTCACATCCGTTGACAAGGCCAATGTCCTTGACTCATCAAGACTCTGGAGAAAGGTCGTTGAGGAAGTGGCAAAGGATTACCCTGAGGTTGAGCTTGAACACATGCTCGTCGACAACTGTGCGATGCAGCTTGTGAAGGATCCTGCACAGTTCGATGTGGTTCTCACAGAGAACATGTTCGGAGACATCCTCTCAGACGAGGCATCTATGATCTCAGGTTCTATCGGAATGCTTTCATCTGCATCACTTAACGAGACAAAGTTCGGTATGTATGAGCCATCAGGCGGATCGGCACCTGACATAGCAGGCCAGAACAAGGCGAATCCGATAGCAACCATCCTGTCGGCGGCAATGATGCTCAGATACACATTTGACCTCGACAAGGAGGCAGATGCAGTTGAGAACGCTGTAAAGACGGTTCTCAAGGACGGATACAGAACAATAGATATCCACTCAGAGGGAACACAGCTCGTAAGCTGTTCCGAGATGGGTGATCTTATCTGCGAGAGAATATAGAAAGGACCATTATTGGAGGAGAATAAGATGAAGAGTGATAATGTTAGGGTTGGAATGCAGCAGGCACCACACAGATCTCTGTTCAACGCACTGGGCATGACAAAGGAAGAGATGGAGAGACCTTTAGTAGGTATCGTATGTTCATACAATGAGATAGTTCCAGGTCACATGAACCTGGACAAGATAGCACAGGCAGTAAAGATGGGAGTTGCCATGGCAGGTGGTACACCTGTTATGTTCCCGGCGATCGCTGTGTGTGATGGTATAGCAATGGGACACATCGGAATGAAGTATTCACTGGTTACAAGAGATCTGATCGCAGACTCAACAGAGGCTATGGCTATAGCACATCAGTTTGACGCGCTCGTCATGATCCCTAACTGTGACAAGAACGTTCCAGGACTTCTCATGGCAGCAGCCAGAGTAAATGTCCCAACAGTATTTGTATCTGGCGGCCCTATGCTTGCCGGACACGTAAAGGGAAATAAGACAAGTCTTTCAAGTATGTTCGAGGCTGTAGGTTCATACGCAGCCGGAACCATGACTGAGGAGGATGTATACGAGTATGAGTGCAAGACATGTCCTACATGCGGATCATGTTCAGGTATGTACACAGCAAACTCTATGAACTGTCTGACAGAGGCTCTTGGAATGGGACTTCCTGGAAATGGAACAATCCCTGCAGTATATTCAGAGAGACTTAAGCTTGCAAAGCATGCAGGAATGGCAGTTATGGATATGTACAGAAAGGGCATCAAGCCTAGAGACATCATCACAAAGGAGTCAATCATCAACGCTCTTACAGTTGATATGGCGCTTGGATGTTCAACCAACTCTATGCTCCACCTTCCAGCCATCGCACATGAGATCGGTTTCGACTTTGATATCTCATTTGCAAATGAGATCAGCGCAAAGACACCTAACCTGTGTCACCTTGCTCCTGCAGGCCACACATACATGGAGGATCTCAATGAGGCCGGTGGTGTGTATGCGGTTATCAAGCAGCTTGCAGATGCAGGACTCATCAACAAGGACTGCATGACAGTTACAGGCAAGACAATAGGAGAGGCTGTTGCTAATAGTGTAAACAAGAATCCTGAGGTCATCAGACCTATGGACAATCCATATACAGTTACAGGTGGTCTGGCTGTACTCAAGGGTAACCTTGCACCAGACGGCTCTGTAGTAAAGCGTTCAGCAGTTGTGCCTGAGATGCTGGCTCACAAGGGCCCTGCAAGGGTATTTGACTGTGAGGAGGACGCAATCGCAGCTATCAAGGGCGGCAAGATCGTAGAGGGTGACGTGGTAGTCATCAGATACGAGGGACCAAAGGGAGGCCCTGGTATGAGAGAGATGCTCAACCCTACATCAGCCATCGCTGGTATGGGACTTGGCTCATCAGTTGCCCTTATCACAGACGGAAGATTCTCAGGAGCAAGCCGTGGAGCGTCCATCGGACATGTATCACCTGAAGCTGCTGTGGGCGGACCTATCGCTCTTGTTGAGGAAGGCGATATGATCGAGATCGATATCAACAACCTCAGCATCAAGCTCGATGTCTCAGACGAGGAGCTTGCAAAGAGAAAGGCTGCATGGAAGCCAAGACAGCCAAAGGTTACAACAGGCTATCTTGCAAGATACGCAGCTATGGTTACATCAGGCAACAGAGGTGCTGTTCTTGAGGTGCCAAAGAATTAATTGATCACAATTAAGGGAAAAGGAGAAAGTAAGATGTCAAAGATATCAGGTTCTGAAATTGTTATAGAGTGCCTTAAAGAACAGGGCGTTGACACCGTGTTCGGTTATCCGGGAGGAACTATCCTCAACGTATATGATGCCCTCTACAAGCACCAGGATGAGATCAACCATGTGCTCACATCACATGAGCAGGGGGCTGCCCATGCGGCAGATGGATATGCCAGAGCTACAGGCAAGGTCGGAGTATGTATGGCCACATCAGGTCCGGGTGCCACCAACCTTGTAACAGGTATAGCTACAGCATACATGGATTCCATTCCTGTTGTGGCAATAACAGCAAATGTAGGTGTAAATATGCTCGGTAAGGACAGCTTCCAGGAGGTAGACATTGCAGGTGTTGTTATGCCTATCACCAAGCACAGCTTTATCGTGAAGCACATAGATGATCTTGCACCGACCATCAGACGTGCGTTCAAGATCGCAAAGAGCGGCAGACCTGGCCCGGTGCTTGTGGATATAACAAAGGATGTAACCGCAGCGGAGACAGAGTATATACCAGAGACACCGGAGGTCATCGAGAGAAAGACAGACACCATCCGCGAGGAGGATGTGAACAAAGTTCTTGAGATGATCAAGGTTTCAAGAAGACCATTTATCATGGCAGGTGGCGGATGTATCATCTCTGACGCATCAGCAGAGCTTGCAGAATTTGCAGATAAGGTGGATGCACCAGTGTGCGATACACTTATGGGCAAGGGCGCATTTGACGGAAGAAGCGAGAGATATACAGGCATGATCGGTATGCACGGAACAAAGGTGTCCAACCTCGGTGTGTCAAGGGCAGATCTTGTGATCGTTGTTGGTGCCAGATTCTCAGACCGAGTTATCGGAAATGCATCCAAGTTCGCGCCAAATGCAAAGATCATACATATAGATATAGATGCAGCTGAGATAGACAAGAACATCCCTACAAATGCCAGCATAGTCGGCGACGCAAAGGAGGTCCTGAAGATCCTCAACAGCAAGCTTGCAGCCCAGTCCAACAAGACGTGGATGTCTGAGATCGAAGACCTCAAGAAGCAGAATCCTGACGTGTATAGCTTCGACACACTGAACGGACCTGCAGCTATCAAGAAGATCTACGAGCTTACAGAGGGTGATGCGATCATCACAACAGATGTCGGACAGCATCAGATGTGGGCAGCCCAGAACTATACATTCAAGGAGCCTAGGACATTCCTGTCATCAGGCGGACTTGGAACCATGGGTTACGGTGTTGGCGCAGCTATCGGAGCAAAGTACGGCAGGCCTGATAAGGCAGTCATCAACATAGCCGGTGACGGATGCTTCAGAATGAATCTGAACGAGATAGCGACAGCTGCGAGATACAACGTGCCTATCATCCAGGTAGTTCTGAACAACCATGTACTTGGAATGGTAAGACAGTGGCAGACGCTGTTCTATGACCACAGATATTCCAACACTGTGCTTGACGATTCGGTAGATTTCGTCAAGGTAGCAGAGGGACTTGGTGCCATGGGAATCAGAGCCAACACACTTGATGAGTTCGAGGCAGCAATGAAGACAGCCCTGACAGCAGGCAGACCTGTGGTAATAGATGTAACAATAGCGGGAGACGACAAGGTATGGCCAATGGTAGCTCCGGGAGCAGCCATCGACACCTGTTTCTCAGAAGACGATATGTAATATATGTCAATATAAGCTCGGAAAGGCACCATATTTGTGCGCGTACAAAACATAGATATGGTGCTTATATATATAATCCCTACTTGCCGACAGGCGAAAAGAGTGCTATAGTACAGGGATATAAGCGATAATAAAGTTGTTTTACTTGATAATATAAGAATTTAGTAAAAATAACTTGTTAATCGCAAGCGAGATACACCAAAAGAACAAAGATAAGTCAGAATTTTCATATAAATGGGAACGAAGGACATTTTTGTTAAGTAAAATATCTCGCACACATTTTATTAGGTCATAAACAGATGATTTCGTAAATAAAGTAAATTAGCCTGTGTTTAGCTGCCTATATCGTTCGAAGGACATTCTCCTCCGCCGGTCCTTAGGTGGCGCTGTAGGCGGCACCTTAGTACCGCTGCAGGAGGAGACGAGCGGGAGCGCTCCGCAGAACGATATAGGCAGCTAAACACAGGCTTACATACATTAAAACGAAATCATCGTCACAACTAAAAAGAAGGAGAGATAACAAAAATGGCAAGAGTGTACAACTTTTCAGCAGGCCCTTCAGTTCTTCCTGAGGTGGTATTAAAAGAGGCAGCAGAAGAAATGCTTGATTACAAGGGAACAGGCATGAGCGTAATGGAGATGAGCCATCGATCTAAAGCCTTCGACAATATCATCAAAGAGGCAGAGAAGGATCTCAGAGATCTCATGAACATACCTGACAACTACAAGGTGCTTTTCCTTCAGGGAGGAGCTTCTCAGCAGTTCGCAGCAATTCCAATGAATCTCATGAAGAATGGCGTAGCTGACTACATCATCACAGGTCAGTGGGCAAAGAAAGCATACGAAGAAGCAAAGAAATATGGAAAGGCAGTTGCAGTTGCATCATCAGCAGACAAGACTTTCTCATATATCCCAGATTGTTCAGATCTTCCAATAGATGACGATGCTGATTATGTATACATTTGTCATAACAACACTATATATGGAACAACATACCACACACTTCCTAACACAAAGGGCAAGATACTTGTTGCAGATATGTCATCAGACATTCTCTCACAGCCTGTAAATGTTGAGGATTACGGTATGATCTACTTCGGAGTTCAGAAGAACGTTGGTCCTGCAGGCGTAGTAGTGGCTATCATCCGTGAGGATCTTATCAGAGATGACGTAATGCCATTTACACCAACCATGCTCAAGTACAAGACTCAGGCAGATGCAGACTCACTCTACAACACACCTCCATGCTACGGCATCTATATCTGTGGCAAGGTATTCAAGTGGGTTAAGGAGATGGGCGGCCTTGAGGCTATGAAGGCTCACAACGAGAAAAAGGCCAAGATCCTCTATGATTTCCTCGACAGCTCAGAGCTCTTCAAGGGAACTGTAGTAAAGGAAGACCGTTCACTCATGAACGTACCATTTGTAACTGGTGACGCAGACCTTGATGCAAAGTTCGTCAAGGAGGCTACAGAGGCTGGATTTGTCAACCTCAAGGGTCACAGAACAGTAGGTGGTATGAGAGCATCTATCTACAACGCAATGCCTATCGAGGGTGTTGAGAAGCTTGTAGAGTTCATGAAGAAGTTCGAGGCAGAGAACAAGTAATATATAGTAATAGAAAAGGGAGAAAAAGACATGTCAGTAAAGATTAATTGCTTAAACCCTATCGCCAAGTGCGGTATGGAGCTTTTACCTGATACATATGAAGTAACAGACAATTTCGCAGATGCAGATGCAGTTCTGGTCAGAAGTGCATCCATGCATGATCTTGAGCTGTCAGACAACCTTCTGGCAGTAGCCCGTGCAGGTGCAGGTGTCAACAACATTCCACTTGATAAGTGCGCTGAGAAGGGTATCGTAGTATTTAACACACCAGGAGCAAATGCAAATGGTGTTAAGGAGCTTGTAGTAGCAGCACTCCTCATGGCTTCAAGAGACCTCGTTGGCGGTTACAACTGGGTCAAGGACAATGCCGCTGAGGCAGATATCGCCAAGATGGTGGAGAAGCAGAAGAAGAACTACGCAGGCAATGAGATCCTTGGCAAGAAGCTCGGTGTAATCGGACTTGGTGCCATTGGAGCAAAGGTTGCAAATGTTGCGCTTAAGCTCGGCATGCAGGTATACGGATATGATCCATATGTGTCAGTAGATGCAGCATGGGGACTTTCAAAGGATGTAAAGCACATCACAAATGTAGAGGATATCTACAGAGACTGTGATTATATAACAGTTCATGTTCCAGCTCTTGACAGCACAAAGGGAATGATCAATGCAGATGCATTTGCACTGATGAAGGACGGCGTGAAGATCCTCAACTTCGCAAGAGACGTACTGGTCAACGATGAGGATATGAAGGCGGCACTCGACTCAGGCAAGGTTGCAAAGTATATGACAGACTTCCCTAACCCAGCTATAGCAGGTTACAAGAACGTGGTAGCATTCCCACATCTTGGAGCTTCAACAGCAGAGTCAGAGGACAATTGTGCAGTTATGGCTTGTAAGGAGATCAAGGCATACATCAACGATGGAAACATCAAGAACTCTGTAAACTATCCAAACGTAAACATGGGACAGTGCAGTGATGTAGCCAGAGTTACTATCTGCCACAAGAACATCCCTAACATGCTCACCCAGTTCACAGGAGTATTCTCCAAGAAGGGCGGCAATGTATCAGGAATGATCAGCAAGGCAAAGGGCGATTACGCATATTCTATCCTTGATATCGGTGTAGAGCCAACAGCAGACGACATCGCAGAACTCTCAGCAATCGAGGGAGTTGTTAAGGTAAGAGTCATAAAGTAATAAAAGATAAATAGGAGAGAAGAAAAATGAGTGACAAGTTAAAGGTAGGTATCCTTGGCGCAACAGGTATGGTAGGTCAGAGATTTATCTCACTTCTTGAGAACCATCCTTGGTTCGAGGTCGTTACAGTTGCAGCCAGCCCAAGAAGCGCAGGCAAGACATACGAAGAGGCAGTTGGTGACAGATGGAAGATGGATACACCGATGCCAGAGGCAGTTAAGAAGCTTGTAGTATACAATGTCAATGAGGTAGAGAAGGTTGCTGCCACAGTTGATTTTGTATTCTCAGCAGTAGATATGACAAAGGATGAGATCAAGGCTATAGAGGAGGCTTATGCAAAGACAGAGACTCCTGTAGTTTCAAACAACTCAGCTCACAGATGGACTCCTGATGTTCCTATGATGGTTCCAGAGATCAATGCAGACCATGCAGAGGTTATCGAGTTCCAGAAGAAGAGACTTGGAACAGAGAGAGGATTTGTTGCAGTTAAGCCTAACTGCTCAATCCAGAGTTACGCACCTGTACTTACAGCATGGATGCCATTTGAGCCATACGAGGTTATCGTAAGCACATATCAGGCAATCTCAGGAGCAGGTAAGACATTCAAGGATTGGCCTGAGATGCTTGGCAACATCATCCCATATATCGGTGGTGAGGAAGAGAAGTCAGAGAAGGAGCCACTCAGAATCTGGGGTAAGGTAGACAAGGAGAATGGTGTGATCGTTCCTGCAGAGGGAATCACTATCACAAGCCAGTGTATCAGAGTCCCAGTTCTCAACGGACATACAGCAACTGTATTCGTAAAGTTCAGAAAGAACCCTACAAAGGAGCAGCTTATCGAGGCTATGACAAGCTTCAAGGGCGCGCCTCAGGAGCTTGGTCTTCCAAGTGCACCAAAGCAGTTTATCCAGTACCTTGAGGAGGACAACAGACCACAGGTTGCTCTGGACGTTGACTTCGAGAAAGGTATGGGTATCAGCGTTGGACGTCTCCGTGAGGATTCAGTATATGACTGGAAGTTCGTTGGCCTTTCACACAACACTGTAAGAGGTGCTGCAGGTGGTGCAGTTCTCTGTGCAGAGCTTCTGAAGGCTAAGGGATATATCACAAAGAAGTAATAAATTATATGGATATTTGAAGTGTCTGTGCTAACAATATCATAAAGATTTGCCGGGATAATGTTGCTGCTATGAAGTGAACATGTTCCGGCAATTTTTTTGTTTTGCATGGCGTTATATTATGCAGTATTATTGATAACATTATGTTGACATTGCACAAACAGGTATACTAAAATTAGATTAATTGTAAATAAACCATGAATTACTAAGGGAGGTATTTTATGAGAAAAGGGAAGAGATGGCTGGCAGCGGCTGTGAGTGCAGCGATGATTGTCCAGTCACTGGCCAGTGTTGGCCCAGTTTATGCAGCGGATGATGGCGTATCCATAGCTGACACGTTTACGGATTCGTCGTTTAGAAGCTATGTGTCGAGTAATTTCGATACAGACAGTAATGGTTATCTGTCAGATGCGGAGATCTCGAATGTAACATCTATAGATGTTTCGAAGTGTTCTCCTGCTATATCAAGTTTGAATGGCGTAGAATTGTTCACCAATCTGTCAAAGCTGGATTGTAATGAGCAGTCTATAAGGAATCTTGATATAGAGAATCTTGAGAATCTTGAATATATAGATGTCTCAAGTAACAGAATAGACAGTCTGACATTGCCGGTAAGTGCAGAGAAACTTACATATCTTGATATAAGTGGAAACAAGATCACAAGCCTTACATCTCTGGCTGATTACAATAATCTTGTACTGCTCAATGCCAATTCAACAAACCTTTCATCGATAGATGTCAGCAATATGAAGGGGCTTAAGGTGCTTGGCGTAAGTGGAACCACCATATCAACACTTGATCTTGGCTCAAACATGGAGCTTACAACACTTTATTGTGACAGCATGCGTTCACTGCCTGTCCTTGATGTGTCAGGTCATGAGAAGCTTAAGAATCTTTATTGTGCTGGAGCAAAGAGCGACAGTGGAGTTGTTGTTCGTTCGTCAATTACCAAGCTTGACGTATCCGGTGATATAGTCCTTGGTTCGCTTGATTGTTCAAATAGCTATGTGGCTGAGCTGAACATAGACAATACCCCGGCGCTTACAACACTTGATTGTTCTAACACGAGACTTACATCAATAGATGTGTCAAAGAACACAAGTCTTAGCTACCTTGATGTCAGCAGCAATGTTCTGGGTGCGGTGGATTTTACTGCGAATACAGCACTTAGAGAGCTTTATGTCAAGGATACTGGCATAAATAAGCTTGATGTATCTACTCTCACCAATCTGGTTAATCTTGACGCATCATCAAATTCTCTTGCAGAGCTTGATATAGCATCAAACAGTTTATTGGAGAAGCTTTATATTTCAGACAATAATATCCAGGGTATAAAGCTTGATGGTCATCCTGACCTGAAAGAACTTGAGATTGACAACAACAATCTTGTGGCCATAGATATATCAGTGTGTCCTAAACTTTATGGCGATGATGGTGTGTTCAGTTGCAGTGGGAATAGCAGGGATATAACACTTGATACTACGAACTATGATTATGATTTTAGCGATTTTTCAAAAGTCTATGGTTTGCATAAGGCGTGGTATGACTATGAACTTCCTGTTGCTGTAGATAACAACGGCAAGCCTTTAACGGATGATAATGGGGTTGAAATTCATAAACGAAACAGGAATACTACAGGATACGCAGGAATACAGGGCATAGATGCCAGCAATGAGGCGTCATCCGTGACTGGAGGACAGCTTGATGGATATATATTTACAGCGGAGCCGGATGCGGAGAAGATTACATACAATTACTATACAGGAGCAGGAATGGGGAAGGTCAAGTTCACACTCAACATTCTTAACCCGCTCAAGGTCACAGTATGGTATACAACTGATGGAAATGTTGTAAAGTCAGACAGTTCTACACTCAGCTTCAGAGTTGGTGATACGACTACACTTACAGCTACGGATGACGAAAAGAATCCACACAAGAACATAACATGGAGTTCGTCAAATGAAAGAGTTGCACAGATAGACAGGGAGACAGGAGAACTGACCTGTGTTTCGGCGGGAACAGCTCAGATTAACATTCTGCTGAATGATCGTGCTATAGGATATGTGAATATGGAGTGTCACAAGCCTGTTACCGGACTTTATCTTGTAGATCAGAACGAGAAGGATGATGCAGGCAACCAGATAACATACGAGAATGGCGCAGTCATCAACATGGACTGTGGAACATATCCAAGAAATGGCTCTAAGAAGCTGGATGTAAAGTGTGTTACCGAGGATGGTCTTGCGTCCAAAGAGATATCAGGATTCACTTGTAAGGTGACTGATGCGGATGGCAAAGAAAACAATAAGGTTTTGTCGTTTAATACATCAAGTAAGACTATAACAACAAGAGGTGCAGGAATCGCATTCCTTCATTTTACATCAACTGATAATCCTGATGTAGAGACAGTAATTCAGGTAAATGTTGAACAGAGAGTAAACAGCGTGACACTTTCACAGTCTAGAATGACAATCATTGCAGGTGGAAGCAGTAATCTCGTTGCTACGGTTTCTCCAAATACTGCAGTGGAGCAGAGCGTTGTATGGTCATCATCAAATGAGAGCATTGCTACGGTCGATGCCGAGGGAAATGTGAAGGCTGTCAATCCGGGAGAAGCTGATATCATATGTACATCTGTTGATACTGAGCAGGTGTACGGCAAGTGTCATGTGACTGTACAGCCTCCTGTAAAAGGTTTGACTCTCAATATGAACAGTGCAGAATTGCTGCTCGGAGCAGATACGGAAAGCAGAACAGTATCACTTGAGGCTGTTATCGATGCGGATGATGCAAGTATTTACAAGAATTTGAAGTGGACATCGTCAGATACAAACGTTGCTTCGGTGTCATATAGTTCAACAGATAAGACAAAGGCTACAGTTACTGCCAGATCAGCAGGAACTGCTGTTATCAGATTTTCAATTTCAGATGATGAGTATGTGGATTGCAACATTACAGTAAAGCAGAGAGTTACAAGCCTTAGAATAAACAGAGACAAGACAACAATATATGCTGGTGATACACTGCAGGTAACAAGCACTGCATCCCCTGCAACTGCATCGAATCAGGAAGTCATCTGGGCATCATCAGACGAGAGTGTTGCAAGCATTGACAAGGATGGTTTGATAACAGCCCTCGACAGAGGAACCACAGTTATCACAGCTACAGCAGTTGATGGAAGTGAGAAAACAACATCATTCACTCTTACAGTAAAGAAGTATGTAAGTGCTATAACACTTGACAAGGATAAGCTCACTCTGTATGTGGGTGAACGAGGAACTGTTAAGCAGACCGTACTTCCAGAAGATGCAAATGACAGAAATGTTATATGGCAGTCAAGTGATCCGGGTGTTGCAACAGTATCAAACGGAACAATAACAGGTGTTAAAGCCGGAACAACAAACATAACATGTACAGCTAGAGATGGCAGTGGAGTATCAAAAACATGTGAAGTTACAGTAGTCCAGCAGATATCATCAATAGTATTGGGTGAGAGCACTAAGACTGTGAATGTAGGTGATAAGTTTACCCCGAATGTGACTCTCAATCCGGAGAATGCTTCAAAAACAGAGCTGAAGTGGACAAGCTCGAGTGAAGCAGTAGCATCTGTAGATCAGAATGGAGAGGTAACAGCAAAATCCCGAGGTACAGCGACAATCACATGCGAGGCTGTCGAAGGCATTGAAGGAAGAAAGGCCAAGGCAGCTCTCAGACTTACAGTTAACCAGCCGGTTACAGGAATAAAACTTAATCAGACAAAACTGAATCTGTTTGTGGGTAAACAGGGCAGAATAACATCGACTGTAGCTCCTGCTAACGCAAATAACAGAAATGTTGAGTGGACAACTTCTAACAGCAAGGTAGCAACTGTAAACAATGGTACTATCACAGCAGTATCAAAGGGAACAGCAGTTATCACATGTAAGGCTAAGGATGGAAGCGGCAAGCTTGCAAAGTGTACTGTTACGGTTTCACAGCCTGTAACATCCATCAAGCTCAATGCAACAAACAAGACTATCAAGAAGGGTGCGACATTCACACTCAAGGCAACTGTAGGTCCTGCAGCGGCAAACAATAAGGCGGTTACATGGTCATCATCGAACACCAAGGTTGCAACAGTTTCGTCAACAGGAGTTGTCAAGGCTGTTGGAAAGGGTTCGGCAGTTATCACATGTAAATCAAAGGACGGAAGCAATATTACTGCCAAGTGTACAATCAATTCAGTTATTATGGTTTCTTCAATCAAGTTAAACAAGAAGACAGCAACCATAAAGAGAAAGGGAAAGATAACACTCAGGGCAACAGTAGGTCCTGCAACTGCAAACAACAAGGCAGTTACCTGGGTTTCTTCAAATAAGAAGATCGCCACTGTAACAACAAGAGGAACAGTAGTAGGTAAGAAGAAGGGCCGTGCGGTAATTAAATGTAAGGCTAAGGATGGCAGTGGTAAGTACGCAAAGTGTACAATCATAGTAAAATAAAAATATAACAACATACAGTTGGGAGATATGATCTTAATCGTCAGGCCTGCAAAACAGGTCTGACGGTTTTTTACGTATATTGTTCTTTGCTGTTCTTTATTTTTATTTAACGTTAAAAAATGTTGTAAGCAAATAGCAATTGTGATAAACTATTAGAAAAATTGATTTCATTTACATGGAGGCATTTATAGATATGAAGAAGCTTATTTTAGTTACATCACCACCAGCATGTGGAAAGACATTTATTTCAAAGCAGGTTGCAAAGGCACTTCACAATTGTGTATACCTTGACAAGGATACACTTATCGTGCTTTCAAAGCAGATATTTGTGGTTGCCGGACAGGAGTACAACCGTTCATCAGACTTCTTCCAGAAGGAGATCAGAGATTACGAGTATTACTGTGTGCTGGATCTTGCATTTGAGGCATTGGATTACAATGATACAGTTCTCATCAATGCTCCGTTCACAGAGGAGATCAGAGATGATGAGTATCTTGACAATCTTCGCGCTAAGCTTGCAGAGAAAGATGCAGAGCTCTTCGTTATCTGGGTAAATACAAGAAAAGATGTATGTCATGAGAGAATGATCAAGAGAGCTTCAGACAGAGATACATGGAAGCTTGAGCACTGGGATGAGTACATCAACAGCCAGAACTTCAATCCGCCTACAAACATCAAGGATCTCTTCATATTCGAGAACTCATCAGAGGAGGAATATGAGGATTCGATCAAGAAGGTTGTCAAGGCTGTGAGAGGTTAATTGGCACATACAATAAAATATTTATGACAGGAGTAGAGAATATGGCAACAATCAGAAGTTTTAGAGCCTATAGACCGAGACCAGATGTTGCAGGCAGAGTAGCTGCCTTGCCATACGATGTGTATAACCGTCAGGAAGCAGAGATAGAGGTCAAGCGCGAACCATTATCATTTTTGAAAGTGGACAGAGCAGAGACATCCTTTGGACCAGATGTGGATACATATGCTCCATGTGTATATGATAAGGCTGGTCAGCTGCTTCAGGGCATGATAGATGATGGAACATATATCATGGAGCGCAGACCAGTCTATTATATTTATGAGCTTATCATGGATGGCAGGCATCAGACAGGACTCGTGGCATGTTCTTCTATAGATGACTATATGAATGGAGTCATCAAGAAGCATGAGAATACCAGAGAGGACAAGGAGATAGACAGAATAAAGCATGTCGAGGCATGCGGAGCGCAGACGGGACCTATATTCCTTGCGTACAGAGCGATAGATAAGGTTGACGAGATCATCGATAGAGTGAAGAAGGGTGATAAGTTGTACGGCTTCACATCACCTGACGGGATCACTCACAACGTATGGATAATAGATGGCCAGGAAGATATAGACACCATCAGAGCTGCATTTGAAGGAGTGGACGATATCTATATAGCGGATGGACACCACAGGGCGGCATCGGCCGTCAAGGCGGGAATCCATATGAGAGAGAAGAATCCGGGATATACCGGGGATGAGGAATTCAATTATTTCCTCTCTGTACTTTTCCCTCATGACCAGCTTATGATCATGCCGTACAACAGAGTGGTAAAGGATCTCAACGGACATGACAAGCAGGAATTCATGGATGAGGTTTCAAAGATATTTGATGTGACAGCCAGTGATGTTCCGGTGGAACCACAGGTCAAAGGACAGGTGGGAATGTACATGGATGGAAGCTGGTACAGACTGGATGTCAGAGAAGGTATTGTTCCGGATGATGTCGTGGGCAGACTTGACGTATCGGTACTTCAGGACAATGTGCTTGCACCGATACTTGGAATACATGATCCGAGAACTGATCAGAGGATCATGTTCGTAGGTGGAATCAGAGGACTTGCAGAGCTTGAGCGTCTGGTGGATGGAGGAATGGCGGTTGCATTCTCGATGTATCCGACATCCATCACTGAACTGTTCGACATTGCAGATGCGGGACTTCTCATGCCTCCAAAGTCAACGTGGTTTGAGCCAAAGCTCAGAAGCGGAATATTTATACACAAGATAGACTAACATTAGGAGAAGGGGTTTTATGGAGATATTTGTATTGAAATCAGATGAGGTTGCAGCGATAACAAGGGGTACGCATGGCAACCCTCATCATATTCTTGGTATGCACCAGTGTCTTAATGACTGCTATGTAAATGCATACCTTCCGAGGGCTACGGCTGCGTTTGTTCTCAGGATAAATGAAGAAACGGGCGAGCCGATATTTAAATATCCTATGACCGAGATAGGTTCACAGGGATTTTTTACAGTGAAGATCGAGGATAGCGGGGCATTTGCATATAAGCTCATAACAGAAGGCGAGCAGGCGGCTGAATTCTATGATCCGTATTCATTCGGATACAGCGTGGATCCAGTCAATGTCATGAAGGTGGTAAATGGAGACGATGGAATATTGTCGGATTTCCATGTAAAGGATCTGTTTGGAGCAAGACAGATCACGCTCGATGGTGTACAGGGTGTATCGTTCTGCATGAATATGCCGGGGGCAACCAGGGTCAGTGTGGTCGGAGATTTCAACGGATGGGATGGACGCGTGAATCCTATGAGAAGGATTGACTACACTGATATGTTTGAGCTGTTCATTCCGGGCGATCTCATGAATACCAGATACAAATTCGAGGCATTATACAGAGATGGAAATACAGATATATTTGCAGACCCTTACGCTGAGGTTTATGAGGTGGCACCGGGAAATGCGTCGGTACTTGCAAAGCTTGAGTATAGCTGGTTAGACTCTTCATATATGAAGAAGAGAGGCAGTGTATCTGCCCCGGTAAATATATATGAGGTCCACATGCCGACATGGAAGAGAAACTCAGATGGATATCCTCTTAACTATCTCGAATTTGGCAAAGAGGCTGCCATGTACGTGAAGAATATGGGATACAACTACATACAGTTTATGCCACTTATGGAATATAGAGATGACAATGGCTGGGGCTATGATACCGTGGGAATGTTCGCTCCGACATCGAGATTTGGAACACCTACGGAGTTCATGGCTATGGTCGACCATTTCCACAGCAAGGGAATAGGCGTTATCATGGATATGGTATCTGTGAGGGATGTGGATTGCATCGCATATTGGATAGACACATATCATCTGGACGGAGTAAGGCTGGAGGACGAGGAACTTATCAGAGCATTGAGAACAACCCTCGGCACTGCAGGCGATGCTGTCATGACAGATCTCAGGTGGAATAATGAAGCTGTGTCCAGAGTGACAGATTTCATGATGATACCTCCAGTGAACAGAGGAAGCTTTACGGATTATACATGTGGTATACCATTTGACGAGAATGATGATACCGTATGGGCGCTCAGCCATGATGAGGTTGCATATGAGCGTGGAAGTTACGCATCCAAGATGTCGGGTGGCTATGAGGACAAGTATGCTGATCTCAGACTTCTGTTTGGTCTCACCATGTCACTACCGGGAAGAAAGCTGACGTTTATGGGACAGGAATTAGGCGGATTTGCCGGGTTTGACGGAAGAACCCAGATCGACTGGTCGGTTCTTGAGTTCGATGCAAACAGCTATTTTCAGAAATATATAAAGGAACTCAACAAATTATACGATACAAAGAATGCTCTGTGCGGTGATGGCAGGGACCTTGCCGGCAGTGCACTTGATATACAGGAGAAGGGACAGGTAATATCATTTGTAAGACATGGTTTGGATGTCGCAGATGATGTGTATATTGTCTGCAACTTCGGACTTAAAAATGTGACAGGATATAAGCTTCCGGTTGAGACGGATGGAAAGTACAGAGAGATCTTCTCAAGTGATAACCTGAAATACGGAGGCGAGGGCAACAATAATAAAGGATATGAGACTGCGGCGGATGGCGTGATAGAAGTGAGTGCTCCTGCACTGTCATTTGCAGTGTTTGCCCATGTAAAATAGGAGGAATAGACATTTATGCTATTGATTGGTGATCTGTATAACATGGCGGCTGATACTGCGACCACAGAGAGTGTGGTCGGGGATGCGGTGAAGGAGGCCACGGATCAGGTAAGTATCGTAGGGCAGTATATCCAGAAGCTTACAGACTGGTGTATGTCCAAGCTTGGCAGTATAGTTGTGGCTGTCATATTCATGGTCGTCTGCTTCAAGCTGGTGAAGTTGCTGCTCAGGATACTCAGGAAGAGTTTTGAGAGGTCAAAGCTGGATCCAAGCGTTGCTGGTTTTTTCATATCTGCGGTCAAGATTGTTCTGAATGTGTTGATCGTGCTCACTGCGGCGAGCATTGTGGGATTTCAGATCACTTCATTTATAACTATACTAGGCACAGCGGGGGTTACCCTCGGACTTGCACTTCAGGGAAGTCTGTCGAATCTTGCGGGCGGCTTGTTGATTCTCATATTAAAACCATTCAGGGTCGGTGACTATATTGTGGAGAACAATACCCACTGCGAAGGAACAGTCGTGTCCATAGACATATTCTATACAAGGCTGATAACTTTCGACAACAAATCAGTCGTCATACCGAATGGCAACATATCCAACACATCCCTTGTGAATGTGACAGAGCATGATATGAGGAGGGTGGATATACCATTTTCTGTTGCGTATGATTCTGATATGGAGAAGGTCAAGAGGGTTACCATTGAGACCATTAAGGATGTGGATGGTTATCTTCCGGATGAGCAGATTCTGTTCTATATAGATGAATTTGCAGACAGTGGGATCAATATGTATGTGAAGTTCTATGCCACGATAGAGAAGTTCTTTGATGCCAAGTGGGATGCCATGTGGAAGCTGAAAAAGGCATTTGACGAGAATGACATAGAGATTCCATTTAATCAGATGGATGTACACATGAAATAAATACTCAATAATCCACATATGATGTCTGATTTCTTGCAAAAATAAAAGCAATCGAGTATAATCATGTGGATGTAGATATCAAAGACCGTGTATTTAGTATACATGGTCTTAATATAAATTTGTTTAAGGAGTGATTGATATGACAAAGATTGATATTATCTCAGGCTTCCTTGGAGCTGGCAAGACAACGTTGATCAAGAAACTTATTGAGCAGGCATTTAAGGGAGAGAAGCTGGTTCTTATAGAGAACGAGTTTGGTGAGATAGGAATCGATGGCGGTTTCCTGAAGGATGCCGGCGTTCAGATCACAGAGATGAACTCAGGTTGTATCTGTTGTTCACTGGTCGGAGATTTCGGTACTGCACTTAAGCAGGTTATCACAGATTACACACCTGACAGGATCATCATTGAGCCATCAGGAGTTGGCAAGCTGTCTGACGTTATCAAGGCAGTAAAGGATGTATCAGGAGATCTTGATGTAGAGCTCGACAGCTACACAACAGTTGCCGATGTGTCAAAGGTTAAAATTTATATGAAGAACTTTGGCGAGTTCTTCAACAACCAGATCGAGAGTGCTAACACTATCATCCTGAGCAGAACACAGACTACTACACAGGACAAGATAGAGAAGGCTGTAGCCATGATCAGAGAGAAGAACGATCATGCAACCATCATTACAACTCCATGGGATGAGATCGATGGAGCAGCCATCAGAGAGGCTATGCAGAACTACAAGTCTCTTGAGGAGACAATGATGGATGAGGCTAAGAAGGGACATGATCATGACCACGACCACGGCGATGAGTGCACATGTGGCTGTCACGACCATGAGCATCATCACGACCATGATGACGACCATGAGCATCATCACGACCACGATGAGCACGAGCATCACCACGATCACGACGAGCACGAGCATCACCACGACCACGATGACCACGATCATCATCATGATCACGACCATGGCGATGAGTGTACATGTGGCTGCCATGACCATGATCACCACCATCATCATGCAGATGAGGTATTTACAAGCTGGGGCAAGGAGACACCACACAAGTACAATGAGGACAAACTCAGAGAGATCCTTGACACTCTGGCTGACACAGAGAAGTACGGTGTTATCCTCAGAGCAAAGGGTATCGTACCTAGCGATGCAGGTGAGTGGCTGTACTTTGATCTTGTACCAGGCGAGTTTGAGGTCAGAAAGGGCAAGGCTGACATCACTGGTAAGCTTTGCGTAATAGGAAGCAAGCTTAAGGAGAACGACCTTGCAGAACTGTTCGAGGTTTAAGCAGGTTGTTCTATGATAAGGAGTTAATATGATGGGACGTCAGAATAAAGAGATACCTGTATATGTGTTCATGGGATTCCTTGAGAGCGGTAAGACAACATTTGCCAAGGAGACCCTGATGGACAGAGGCTTTACAGGTGGAGCCAAGACACTTCTTCTCGTCTGTGAGGACGGAGAGGAGGAGTATGATCTTGAGGCTCTGAAGAAGGCTAATATATATACAGAGTTCATAGAGGAAGATCAGCTCACAACAGACCATCTCCTTGACCTTCAGGACAAATACAATCCAGAACAGGTCATGATCGAGTACAATGGTATGTGGAAGCTCGATAAGATATTTGAGATAAGGGTTCCAAAGGGATGGACGGTTGTCCAGGTTATCTCATTTGTGAATGCGGAGACATACGATGTGTACTCACAGAACATGAAGGCAACCATGGTTGAGCAGTTCAACAGTGCGGACATGGTCATCTTCAACAGATGTGATGAGAATTCCAAGATCCCTGAGTGGAGAAGATCCATCAAGGCGGTGAACAGGAGAGCGCAGATCATCTTTGAGATGAAGGATGGCTCCATTGCACCTGAGACAAATGAACCTGAGGATCTGCCATACGATGTGAGCGCAGATGTGATAGAGCTGCCGGATGATGATTTCGGTATCTGGTATGTGGACGCATCGGATATGAAGGAGAGATACGATGGCAAGAAGATACACTTCAAGGCCATGGTATTTAGACCAAAGCAGTACGGCAGCAATGCATTTGTTCCTGGAAGATTCGCCATGACATGCTGTGTTGAGGATATCCAGTTTGTCGGATTCAAGTGCTATTATCAGGGTGCTAAGAATCTTGTGGACAGACAGTGGGTTGATGTCACAGCCAAGATAGGCTACGAGTATTACCCAGATTTTGAAGGTGAAGGACCTGTTCTCACAGCAGAGAAGGTCACACTCACAAGTGCACCTGATGAAGAGGTAGTATATTTCAGTTAAGAGTTGAGCAGCTCCCTGAATACATGATATTTGATGTATCCGGGGAGCTTTTTTTGCGCGGACGGGGAATGCCGGAAGAGCTTTGACGTGTCCTTACGAAAGTGTAAGTTGCGTTATTTACCGGCAGAATTTATTATAAGTTTAGTGTAAAAAATAAAGTCAAATTGGAAGGAAAGACTTATGATCAGATCGGCGAAACTTGCGTGTGGCGGTGCGGTTGCACTTATGCTGCTTGGAGGTATGATCTGTCCAGCTATGGCGGAAACGAACACAGATAGTGCATATGGACGGGTTGAACAGAGGATAATTGAAAATAACCCTGATTTTGATATACAGCTAAAGTATGGACTCAATGGATATGCGGTAAATGACAGAGGCAGTGTTATCAGGCTGGATATTGTGTGCGACACAGATTTTGCGGGAAATGTGTCTGTACAGACGAGCTATTCCGAAGGCTTTGGCACGAAGAATATGACATATGCCAGAGATGTGGAATTAAAGGCAGGAGAAAATACAGAGCTGGAATTCTGTGTCGATAATATGGGCTCCGGTATAGCAAAGGTTGAGATCAAGGACAGTGACGGAGAGCTGGTGTACTCAGAGCGGGATTCACTGAGTATAGAGGGCAATGATATGGTAGCCGCGGTGGGCGTGATGAGTGACAGACAGGATGCCATGTCTTATATAGAGGATGTCTCCATGGACAATGTGTATGATAATGCAAAGGTAGAGACTGTTGCATTATCACCCTCAGACATTCCTGAGTCCGAGGAGGGACTGGAGGCTATAGAGTACCTGTTGGTGGATGATTATGATCTGTCGGGATTGTCAGAGAAGCAGAGTGCTGCCATAAAACAATGGGTGTACAGTGGTGGAGCTATGATACTGGCCAAGTCGTCAGATGAAAATGAACTCAGCAGCTTTGACGGCGATTTTGTCTCCGCTGTGAATGACACACAGAAGGTACATGAGCTGGACGGCTCAGATGGGTACTATCTGAATATGGGATATGGCAGGATCGTGGTGCTCCCGTATTCGCTTGCACAGACGGATGAGAAGGATAAGACTGCCCAGGCGCAGGCTGTTCTGGAGGCAGGCTTTACGGATATGACACAGAACTGGATCGATGGAGGCTGGTATTATGGTGGCACATATTATGGATATGATGTGGCAAATGCAGCCAACAAGAGAAGCACCCCGTCACCTGTTGTCATTATGCTCGTGCTGATCATATATATCATTGTGTGTGGTCCTGTGGCGTACATCGTCCTCAGCAGGCTCAAAAAGAAGGAGCTCATATGGGGAGTTATCCCGGTATGTGCAATTATCGGTACAGGTGCCATATATATGGTAAGCCTCAAGTACAGAGTTACAAAGCCTATCGGACTTACATTTGTGGCTGCGGATATAAGCGGTGATACCAAGCGGGAGGATGCATATTCATATATAATAGGCGGCAGATCAGGCCAATACAAGATAGACATCAACAGCAAATATTCCAACATCGAGATGGATGATTCCATGGAATCCAGCTTTTATGACAATCTCAATGCGGTAAAAAATGATGGAAAAGATGGCGTTACACTGAATTATTACAGCAATCGTTCATTTGGCACTATATCAGCTAATGCAAGCTTTGCTGGAAGCAACGATATTGGAAGGATTCGGAAGAATTTGACATTATATACAGATGGCTTTGAGGGAACATTGACAAATGACACCTCGTACGATGTGGAGAATCTTGTGGTCATGTCCGAGGGATATTATTACGTTGCTGATGTCCTGAGAGCGGGAGATACCATACGGATAAGCAGGAAGAATACCCACAAATTTGACGGCGGATCCATACTTGACGGAATGAGATCATATTACACGAAGAAGTATGGTGAGGATTATTTCGGAGATGATGAATCGTCGGCGGAATGGTCCAGAAATTATTACATGCAGCTCCGGCTTGCCCAGTACAGTAGACTCGCTGCAGATGACGGCGTTGTGGCTGTGTGGGGAACCATACAGCGGGATCCGGATATGATGAGTGATGCCGATACGGAAAATTATGGCAGCTATATGGTATACGACATAGATACCCTAAAATATGAGGATGTGGATGGAGTTTATTATTACAGCATTTATGACAGGGATGAGAATGGAATCGGCGGATCAGATTATGGTGATGACGATCTGTTGATGTATTCTGAAACCGTGGACGTTAACATCAGATTTGGCAAGAATGATGATATAACGGAACTGATATACGATAAGGCCCAGGCGGGAAGCGGCAAGAACAAGGTCGTAGTGCAGATGCTCAACAGAGAGACCGGCGAATATGACGCGGTATTTGCCGATGGACAAACGATCATAAAGGGGCAGGAACTTGACAAATATATGTCGGACGGATGCCTGGCTATGAGATTTATATCTCCTCAGCAGGGAGATTATTATGTGGACAGTTACCTTCCACATATCAGTGCGAGGGGAGGTGTCCGGTAATGGTTGATATAGAAGAACTCACCAAGAGATATGGAAAGTTTGTTGCGCTCGATCATATGAACCTTCATATTGATAAGGGCGAGATATTCGGATTTGTCGGACCAAATGGTGCCGGTAAGACAACAACCATGAGGATCATGTGCGGACTCCTTAAAGCCACATCGGGAAAGGTCACCATAGACGGTGTAGACGCACTTGGCAGACCTGCGGATGTGAAACGGAAGATAGGATATGTTCCTGACTTTTTCGGTGTGTACGACAATCTGAAGGTCATGGAGTATATGGATTTTTATGGCTCCATGTACGGCATGAGCAAGCGGGAAGTGGAGAAGGTCGCAGATAAATATCTGGAGCTTGTCGCCCTTCAGGATAAAAAGGACGAGTTCGTCGACAGCCTTTCAAGAGGTATGAAGCAGAGACTCTGTGTAGCAAGAGCGCTCATACATGATCCCGAGCTTCTGGTGCTCGATGAGCCGAGTTCGGGTCTGGATCCAAGGTCAAGACATGATATGAAGAATATACTGCGTGATCTGAAGGAGATGGGCAAGACCATCGTGATAAGCTCGCATATTCTGCCGGAGCTTTCAGAGATGTGTACGAGTATAGGTGTCATAGACCACGGAAAGATAGTGGCCAGCGGAAGCGTGGATGAGATTGTAAATGGTGATAAGAACATGCCTCCTGTAAGGATAAAGGGATATATGTTGGGACTTGATGCGGAGGCCTCAGCCAACAGGATATCTGTCATTGTGAAGGAAAGATTCAATGTGGATCGCATAAGTATACAAGATCGAGAAATTCTTGTCTATTATTCAGGCACGAGGGAGTCTGACGCCGAGCTTCTCAGAAGTCTTGTGGACAACGGTGTGCACGTTCATCAGTTTTTCAGGGAGAAGGAAGATCTGGAATCCCTGTTCCTTAAGATTACGGGAGGTGAGAATCGTGGCGCGAAGAACAATTATTAATCCCATATTGAAGAAGGATATTCTGGTAAATGCGAGAAGTGCCAGAATGGTCGTGACGATAACACTCATCAACTGCCTGTTTGCGCTGGTTGTCGGAATGCTCTTCATGACGAGCAGAGGCTCAGCATATCAGGTATATTATTCAAATATTGCACAGATGTTTCCTGTGCTTGCGGTGTGTGAGCTGTGCATAATAGGACTCATAGTTCCGATAATCACATCCACCTCGATATCCGGTGAGAGGGAGAGACAGACGCTTGAGATCATGCTGACGACTCCGGTAAGACCTATATCGATAGTTGCCGGAAAGCTCCTGTCGGCAGTTGCCACCACGGCAATGTATGTCATAGCAACTCTTCCGTTTATGGCGGTTGCATTCATAGTTGGAGGAATGGGCTGGGACGAACTGTTCAAATACCTTGGAATGGTTCTCTTTATAGATATATACGTTGGTAGTATCGGAATATTTTACTCCTGCGTGAAGAGAACTTCTGTGTCGGCAGCCATATCAACCATAGTGACTATAGCCACTGTTGTGTTTTTATCATGTGCGATAGGAAAAGTTTTTGAATCCATGATGTATATGTCGGACGGTTCAAGAAGCAGTTATGCTGCTTATATGATGGGAAAGGCAGTTTGCTATGCAGTCAATCCTGCCATATGGATAGCAGAAAATTTCGTCAGATTGCTCGAGAATGAATCTGTGGTGGAAACCATGACGGGATACGGTAAATACACGAATTTCGTGGTGGATCATATGGCCGTGATCTCAGTGTGTGTGAATCTAGCAGCATCATTTGTGCTGCTTAAGGTGGCTTCGGTGAAGCTGATTAAGGGCAGCAGAAAAAGGAAAAAGTCAAGGATATGATATTCCAAACAGGTATACAAAATGGAGTTTGACTTGTGTTTGATTATGGGATATCCTTTTTAGTGTAATATGTGCTCCGATGGAGAGGCTGCTCGGCAGAGCGGGAAGGAGCACTTGCTTATGTATAGTAAAGTATTAAGTGGACTTGTACAGGGAATCGACGGGACGCTCATATCAGTGGAGACGGATATACACGATGGGCTTCCCGTTATGAATATGGTCGGATACCTGTCTTCCTGCGTGAAGGAAGCAGGAGAACGGGTCCGGACTGCACTGCGCAATTCCGGTTTCAACATTCCTCCGAAGAGAATAACGATCAATCTCTTTCCGGCGGATATCAGAAAGGAAGGCACTGCCTTCGATCTGCCCATCGCAGCGGGTATGCTGGCGTCCATGGGCGTTATTCCAACAGACAATATAAAGAACATACTTATCCTTGGAGAGCTGGGGCTTGACGGACATGTGAATACGGTGAGCGGTGTGCTGTCCATAGTTCACTCTGCGTACAGCGAAGGTGTGAGGAGCTGTATAGTGCCGGCGGGGAATTCCAGGGAGGCCGCCATTATACGTGGGATGACTGTTATACCGGTCACAAGTATAGGAGAGCTGGTCGATCACTTGAGTGGTATACAGACCATAGAGCCTGAATATGTTGATGTAGAAGCCATGCTGGATACGTCAGGGGATGAAGCTGAAGTGGATTTCTCTGAGGTAATGGGGCATGAATCCCTTAAACGTGGAGTGGAGATAGCCGCGGCTGGAATGCACAACATACTCATGACAGGCCCCGCCGGGGCAGGCAAATCCATGATAGCCAGACGTATCCCGACGATACTTCCGAGACTCAGCCTTGAGGAGAGTATAGAGATAACGAAGGTGTACAGTGTGGCGGGGCTTCTGGATGAATCCTGTCATATAATAAACCGCCGTCCATTCCGGGCACCTCATCATACGATATCCCTGCATGCCCTGTCCGGCGGCGGGCATAATCCGAGACCAGGAGAGATAAGTCTTGCACACGGTGGTGTGCTGTTTCTCGATGAGCTGCCGGAGTTTAACCGGAACGTGCTCGAGGTCATGAGACAGCCCCTTGAGGACGGTGAGGTCAGTATATCAAGGCTTGGTGGAATATACAGATTTCCTGCGGACTTCATGCTGGTTGCGGCGAGAAATCCATGCCCCTGCGGACAGTACCCGGATATGAACAGGTGTACATGCACGGTCAGGCAGATCAGGAATTATAATGCCAGGATAAGCAAGCCTCTGCTTGACAGGATAGATATAAATGTGGATGTTAGGAAGGTGGACTGCAGACAGTTATTTGGTGGCCGGACAGGGAAGAATTCAGCAGAAATGAGGGAGAGTGTGCTGAGGACCCAGAGGATACAGAGTGAAAGGTTCAGCGGTGAAAATATACGGTTCAATTCCCAGATGGATTCGGCATTATGTAGTAAATATGTAGTGCTTGACGGCGAGGCAAAGAATTTCATGGAGGACTGTTTTGCCGATATGGATATGACTGCGAGAGGAGCATACAGGGTACTCAAGATAGCCAGGACTATTGCGGATCTCGATGGAGATCCTGAGGTCGGGATAAAACACCTGAGAGAAGCGGTGTTCTTCAGAAATGCGGACATTCAGGGAGGTGTGTGACATGACGGAGGAATTACTTTATCTCTGGTTTGGGATGATAAGCAGGATGACTCACACTGTGAAGATGAACGTTGCCATGAAATACGGAGGTATAAGAGGACTGTGGAACACTTCTGAGGAACAGCTTCGGGATGAACTCACACAGGCTCAGGCTGACGGATTCCTTGAACACAGGGATGCCGGGAAAGTTGCGGCATATGCAGAGGAGCTTCGAAGAAATGACATTACATATATTTATCCGGGACATAAGCTGTATCCCGGGAAGCTGTATGATATACCGGATCCCCCAATGCTTCTGTTTGCAGCAGGGGATGTGGATGTGCTGGCGGATCTGGACCCTGCGGTTGCGGTGGTAGGGGCAAGAAAGGCCTCTGTGTACGGAAGGGAAGCTGCCAACAGGCTGTCGGGGGAGCTTGCAGCATCAGGGGTTACTATAGTCAGTGGAATGGCACTGGGAATAGATGGCGCTGCGCACAGAGCTGCCATGAAGGCCGGAGGAAAGACTGTGGCTGTGCTCGGAAGTGGTATAAATGTTCCGTATCCGAGGGAGAACTATGATATATATCACGACATAAGAAATGGCGGCGGAGTAGTGCTGTCGGAATGTGGGCTTGACATAAGACCGGATGCTTTCAGATTCCCGTACAGGAACAGGATAATCAGTGGACTTTCGTCCGGTGTGCTCATCGTTGAGGCGAGGGAAAAAAGCGGTTCTCTGATCACTGCGGACCAGGCGCTGGAGCAGGGGCGGGAAGTGTATGCTGTTCCCGGGAGGATCACGGATTCGGGCAGCAGAGGCTGTAACGGACTTATCAGAATGGGGGCGGTGTGTGTCACACAGGTGGAGGATATACTTGATGAAATGGGCATAAACCGAGCTGAATCAAAGGCGTTTAACAAAAATTTACTTGCGCCTGCAGAGAAAAAAGTGTATAGTTGTGTACGTTTGGAATCAAGGCATATAGATGATATATGCTTCGAGACTGGAATTTCAGTGTCTGAGGTGACTCAGATATTGTATGAATTAGAACAGAAAAGATTGATAAAACAGTTGGTAAGAAATTATTATGTCAGAGCCTGACCATGAAAATGAACACTGCCGGAAGATGCTCTGGGATGATAAGAATTACAGGAAACCTACAGAAAGGACAGATAGCTATGGCAAAAAATCTTGTTATTGTTGAGTCTCCAGCTAAAGCTAAGACAATAAAAAAGTTTCTTGGATCAAACTATGAGGTGATTGCTTCGAATGGCCATGTGAGAGATCTGCCAAAGAGTCAGATGGGAATAGACGTTGATAATGATTTCGAGCCCAAATATATCACTATAAGGGGTAAAGGTGATATTCTTGCCGCTCTGAGAAAAGCGGTTAAGAAGGCCGACAAGATCTATCTCGCAACTGACCCGGACCGTGAGGGAGAGGCTATATCCTATCATTTGATGAAAGCACTTAAGCTGGAGAATAAGGATTACAAGAGAATTACGTTCAATGAGATTACAAAGAATGCGGTAAAGAATTCTATAAAGCAGGCAAGGGACATAGACATGAACCTTGTGGATGCCCAGCAGGCGAGACGAGTGCTCGACAGACTTGTTGGTTACAAGATCAGCCCGGTTCTCTGGGCAAAGATCAAGAGAGGTCTTTCTGCCGGACGTGTACAGTCTGTTGCGCTCAAGCTCGTGTGTGACAGGGAGAAGGAGATAAATGATTTTATCCCGCAGGAATACTGGACACTGGACGCGAATCTGACCGGCGGCAAGCTCAAGAAGCCTATCACGTTCAAGTTTACCGGAGATGGTAAGAATAAGGAAGAGATATCAGGCAGAGCGGCACTCGATGAGATACTCAGCGGTCTTCAAGATGGAGAGTACGTTGTAAAGTCCATAAAAGAGAGTGAGAGAAACAAGAAGGCACCGCTGCCATTTACAACAAGTACGCTGCAGCAGGAGGCTTCATCGAAGCTCAATTTTGCGACATCCAAGACGATGAGGATCGCACAGCAGCTCTATGAGGGAGTTGATATCAAGGGCCGTGGAACGATAGGTCTCATAACATACCTGAGAACAGATTCCACTAGAATATCAGAGGAAGCAGTTGCTGCTGCTGACAAATATATAACGGACAATTTCGGTGATATATATATTGGCGATTCAAATGGACGCGCCAAGACAGACAAGAAGATACAGGATGCTCATGAGGCTATCAGACCTACAGATGTGACTCTGTCACCGGTCATGGTAAAGGAACAGCTCTCAAGGGATCAGTTCAGACTGTATCAGCTCATATATAATCGTTTCCTTGCAAGCCAGATGGCGGGGGCGGTATATTCTGTCAAGAGTGTAAAGGTAAGCAGCGGCGATGCGACATTCCAGACATCCGCATCAAAGATAGCATTTGACGGATTCCTTGCTGTATACAATCTGGACAATGACAGAGGAGAGACAGTTGCGGGAATCAACAATCTTGCTGAGGGCGATGTGCTGGAGCTTGACGGCTTTGAGGAGAAACAGCATTTTACACAGCCGCCTGCAAGATATACAGAGGCATTGCTTGTCAAGACATTGGAGGAGCTTGGAATTGGAAGACCAAGTACCTATGCTCCAACCATATCGACCATACTTGCGAGAAGATATATAACGAAGGAACAGAAGAAGTTATATGTGACAGCCATAGGTGATGCGGTTAACCAGAGCATGGAGCAGGCGTTCCCGGTTATCATAGATGTGAATTTCACGGCTAACATGGAGTCTCTTCTCGATAAGATAGGAGAGGGAACCGTGGACTGGAAAGTGGTTGTCCGCAATTTCTATCCGGATCTCGATGAGGCGGTGAAGAAGGCGGAGGCAGAACTTGAGTCCATCAAGATAGAGGATGAGGTGTCCGAGGAAGTGTGTGACGTGTGCGGACGAAACATGGTCATCAAGTATGGTCCTCACGGCAAATTCCTGGCGTGTCCTGGATTCCCTGAGTGCAGATTTACAAAGCCGTTCTACGAGAAGATAGGTGTTACCTGTCCTAAGTGTGGCGGAGACGTGGTCATCAAGACGACGAGAAAGGGCAGAAGATACTATGGATGTATCAATGCACCTGAGTGTGATTTCATGTCATGGGCAATGCCAAGCAATGAGAAATGTCCTGAGTGTGGAAAGTACATGATAGTAAAGGGCAATAAGCTGGTATGCTCAGATCAGGAGTGTGGTTATACCTGCAACAACAAGGCGGCGGAGACTGCTGATAAATAATTAAGATATAAGATATGTGACAGACAGATTCCTAATTGGAGACAATTAGTGAATTTGTCTGTTTTTTTGTTGAATTGTAGAAAAATTAAAAGAAGTGTATGGTTGTCATAATTATTAAAATTGTGTCGAAAAAAAGACTGACCACTATATGTTGTGGCTGAAAAATCCAGTAAAATCAACACTTTCTTAAATCTTTGTTTTTAGGACAACTTTACATAAAATATGGTTGTTATGTCAATCTTGTTGTGGTAGAATCACAAATAGTCATAATATTTCGAGCAAAAGATACTTTTTGTTACATAAAAAAATGGAGGATAACTTATGAGTGTACAATTGTTAGATAAAACACGAAAAATCAACAAGTTATTGCACAATAACAATTCACATAAGGTTGTTTTTAATGACATTTGTGATGTGCTCAGCGACATTCTTGCTTCAAACGTGATGGTAATAAGCAAGAAGGGCAAGATACTCGGACTCAAGAACAGAGAGGATATTCCGGAGATCCATGAGCTCATTGAGGGTAAGGTAGGAAGTCTCATAGACAACATGCTCAACGAGCGTCTTCTTCTCGTCCTGTCCACTAAGGAGAATGTTAATCTGACGACACTTGGATTTGATGGAAAGGATATAGACAAGTATCATGGTCTGCTCCTTCCTATTGATATAGCAGGAGAGAGACTTGGAACTCTGTTTCTGTACAGACTTCAGACTGAGTACGATATAGATGACATTATTCTTGGCGAATATGGAACCACCGTTGTGGGACTTGAGATGATGCGGGCGCTCAATGAGGAGAATGCTGAGGAGAACCGCAAGCTGGCCATAGTGAGATCAGCGATCAACACTCTGTCGTTTTCAGAGCTGCAGGCGATCAAACACATTTTTTCCGAGCTTGACGGCGAAGAGGGAATACTGGTTGCAAGCAAGGTCGCAGACAGGGTAGGCATAACAAGATCGGTTATAGTGAACGCACTCAGAAAGTTTGAGAGCGCAGGTGTTATCGAGGCGAGATCATCGGGAATGAAGGGCACGTACATAAAAGTGCTGAATGATGTGGTGTTTGATGAACTGAAGAATGCCTGAGAACAGAATTATAAATACATCGAAAAGGAGAGACGTATATGATACCGGCAATAGTGACATTGATAGTAGGTGTAGCGATAGTGATAGTAAGCTTTTTCCTCACTGACGGTCCAAAAGAGAATACAGAGAATTCTGTGATGGATGAGAGCAGGGAGAATCTGGAGAAGAAGCTTGATGAGTATTGTGACAGCCTTGTAGAGAAGAAGAAGAATGAGCTGAAGAAACAGGGCGAAGCTGTGAAATCAGACATGAAAAAGGGCCTTGATGAGGTCAGGGAGTCATCGAAAAAAGAGCTTGCTGAGATGAGAGAGAGTTCAAAGAAGGAAATGAGTGAGCTCATGGACAGCACAAGGAAGGAGCTGGATGAATTCAGAGCCGGCACAGTCAAGGCAAATGAGACAGCCCAGGCTGATACCCAGAAGAAGATAGATGATGCAGTCAAGGCATACGAGGAGGGTATAGAGGCTGCAAAGAAGAAGATGCAGACAGAGCTTGAGGCTTGTGAGAAACAGTTGTCAGAGAAGGCCAAGAAGCAGATGATAGATTACATCAACCAGAGCCTTAAGGATGCATACGAGGCATATGATCCGGATGACACCAGCGAGAAAGAGCCTGTGACATACGATGAGCCTGAGACTGTAGAGACTTCCGAGTCAGAGCCTGCGGAGGCAGATAACGGATCAGAGAAGACTGAGCCGGATGCAGAGAAAGCTCAGTCAGAAAATGATTCTCAGGCAGCAGATAAGACAGAGACAGCAGATGTAGCTGAGACTAAAGCTGATGCTGAAACAGAAGATGACGTAAAGACAGATGGTATCGCTGACAATGATAAGTCGGAGACATCCGAGGGTGAAGCGCAGAAAGAGAATACCGAGTCAGAGAGCAGCACTGAGGCTGCTGCAGATGCAGAGGCTGCCGAGAAAGCAGTCAGTGTGGAGGATGCACCGGTAACAGACAGTGCATTTACAGTGGTAGAGGCTGAAAATCCTGAGAAGGCAGCCGCAGCAATCGCTGAGAATAACAATGCTGCCAGATCTAGAAACAATCGTTCAAAGAAGAGAAAAAAGAAGAAAGCCGCTCAGAACAAGGTTGTTGATATATGGGATGAAGGCACAGATGTAGAGTCACAGGTTGCAGACCTGCACAAGAAGGGACTCAGCATCATGGAGATCGCAAACAAACTTGGAATAGGAGTTGGAGAGGCTAAGGTTATGATAGACAAGATCAATGAGGCTGACAAACAGTAATCAGTCCGGGAGGTAAGCTATGTATAAAAAAAGTTATTTCAGAGGCCTTGGTACAGGGCTGGTGATAGGAGCACTTACCATGACTGTTGCGTTTAATTTTGGAAATGCCGGAAAAACTGATTCAGGTCAGGGCAAGACGGCGGTCGTAAGTCAGCAGCAGGATAAGAGCACAGAGGATTCTTCCACAGAGACAACAACAGAGAAGAAGACCGAGGATAAGACGACAGAAAAGACAACGACAGAGAAAGTAACCACGGAAAAGAGTGCCAATGCCGATAAGACTACAACAGAGACAGGCAAGTCAGAAAATGGCAAGAGCGATGCAGAGAGCGGCAGCGGAAGCAACAGTGGTACTACCGGAAGTTCCGACAAGTCAAATGAAACCGGCACAACAGATAACAACGGAGGCCTTTCTGATAAGACAGAGAGAGTTCCATCTGCCAAGGACAACGGCTATACAGAGGATAAGAATTCGCAGACCGGTTCAGGAAGCAGCACAAATAAGACTACCGAGGCGGCGACAGAGGCTGTGAAAGCGAGTGCCATCAAGTATGACAATGGCGGCGGAGAGATCACATTTGGAGCCGGCACATCAGCATACGAGATATGCCAGTTGCTTGGACAGATAGGCATCAGGGATGCAGATGAGTATTATGACTGGCTGCTCAGGTCAGGATATTCAGGCAGTCTTGTGCCTGGAACATATACATTCACCGGCAATGAGACAAATGGCGGAATAGTATGGATACTATTAGGTAATCAGTAAAGATACGAGAAAAGGGAGGAGTAATCAATTATGGGAGACAATATGAATAATGAGGAGATGGGATATCCGGGACAGCGTTTCAGTGCGGGTAGTGGTAGTAGTAGTATGGATCCGTTTGCGCCAAATCCGGCAGCCTTGCAGTATGTACCGAATGAATTTGGAATAACTCACAGTGAGACCAGTCCTATGTACCGGTATAACAATCCGGCTGAACCGGATAGTGGAGCTGCCTCACAGACGGACAACTATTATCCGGGACAGCAGTACGGTCAGAATCATCAGTATGGCCAGAACCAGATGTATGGACAGAATCCACAGTATGGACAGAACCAGATGTATGGACAGAGTCAGCCATATGGCCAGGGCTACGATCAGGAGACTATGAATCCACAGGGGAAAAAAGCAAAGAGTTCCGGATCAAATGTTCTGGCAGGACTGGTAGGAGCGTTTCTTGGATCACTGGTCGGAGTTGTGCTCTGGCTTGTTGTGTATAAGCTTGGTTATATCGCAGGCATATCAGGAGCGGTTATGGTCATATGTGCCATGATGGGGTACAACAAGTTTGGAAAGAAACTTGACCTGAAGGGCATAATAATCTGCGTAGTGTTGTGTATAGGAATGATATACATTTCAGAGAGACTGAGTGTCAGCATGGAATTATATCAGGAATTTAGTGATTATGGATATGATGTGAGCTTCTTTGACTGTTATAAGAGTATGTATGATGTGCTGGATGCTGCAGATACTATGAGTTCATTCTGGGGTGAGCTTGCGGTCGGTTATCTTCTGTTTGTTGTAGCCAGTGTTTCATATATAATAAACAGCATCAGGACAAGAGCAAAATAGAACACGGACCGGCAGACAGAATACTTCTTATAAAACATATATTTTCAGAAAAAAGTGCTTGAATGCACTTTTTTTTTGTGTTACAATGTCGATTGCGTGAGTGCGCATAACAAATATACATGCTGGTTGATAGTTGGCGTGGTGCCTGTGCTCGGGTGGTCCAAAGAGTTGATGCCGGCAGAAGATTTTAACCATGGAGGTAGAAAAAATGAGCGTTATTTCAATGAAGCAGTTATTAGAGGCAGGTGTACATTTCGGACACCAGACAAGAAGATGGAACCCTAAGATGAAGCCATACATCTACACAGAGCGTAATGGTATCTACATCATCGATCTTCAGAAGTCAGTAGGAATGGTTGACGATGCTTACAATGCAATCGGTGATTGTGTTGCAAACGGTGGAACAATCCTTTTCGTTGGTACAAAGAAGCAGGCTCAGGACTCAATCAAGAGCGAGGCAGAGCGTTGCGGTATGTACTATGTAAATGAGAGATGGCTTGGAGGTATGCTTACAAACTTCAAGACAATCCAGACAAGAATCGCTACTCTTAAGAAGTACGAGGAGATGGAGCAGGACGGTACATTTGACGTTCTTCCTAAGAAGGAAGTTATCCAGATCAAGAAGGAGATGGAGAAGCTCGAGAAGAATCTTGGCGGTATCAAGAACATGAAGAGAATCCCAGACATGATCTTCGTTGTTGATCCTAAGAAGGAGAGAATATGTATCCAGGAGGCTCAGTCACTTGGAATTAAGCTTGTTGGTATCGCTGATACAAACTGTGATCCAGAGGAGCTTGATTATGTAATCCCTGGTAACGACGACGCTATCAGAGCTGTAAAGCTTATCGTTTCAAAGATGGCAGACGCTGTTATCGAGGCTCAGCAGGGTGTTGATGCTGATTCAGTAGATGAGGCAGAGGCTGAGGAGGCTGCAGAGGAGTAATTATAACAAATATTCGGAGGTAGAAATAAAATGGCAATCACAGCAGCTCAGGTTAAAGAGTTAAGAGAGCTCACAGGTGCCGGTATGATGGATTGCAAGAAGGCACTTGCAGAGACTGATGGTAATATGGAAGCAGCAGTAGATGTACTTCGTAAGAGCGGTGCAGTTAAGGCTGAGAAGAAGGCAAGCAGAATCGCAGCAGAGGGTATCTGCCGTGCAGCAGTTAATGGTACAACAGGTGTTGTTGTTGAGGTTAACTCAGAGACAGATTTCGTTGCTAAGAATGAGATATTCCAGACATTTGTTCAGCAGATAGCTGACCAGGCACTTGCTTCAGCACTTGTTGGTGGCAAGGATGGCGAGGATGTTGAGGCACTTCTCGGAGAGAATGGTCTTAAGGAAGAGCTTGTTGATAAGACAGCAACAATCGGAGAGAAGTTATCATTCCGTAGATTCCAGAAGCTTTCAGGCGATGTAGTAGTTGACTACTTACACGGCAATGGAAGAATCGGTGTTATCGTAGCTGGTAACGGCGCAAGCGATGACGCTGCTAAGGAAGCACTCAAGAACGTAGCTATGCAGATCGCAGCTATGAACCCACAGTACATCAGCAGAGCTGATATCTCAGCAGACGCTATGGCTAAGCTTAAGGAGATCACAGTTGACAGTGCACTTAATGCACCTGATACACTTCCAAAGCCAATCCTTAACAAGCTTATCGCAAAGGCTGTTGACGGCGTATGGAGCGCAGAGGATGTAGCTATCTACGAAGAGAAGAAGAGCAACATGAACTTCTTATTCAACTTCCTTTCAAAGGAGGCAAAGGCACAGCTTGCAGAGCTTGCTATTGCTGATAAGGATGTTATCGTTGCAGATAAGATCTTCAATGGTCTTGTTGAGGGACGTATCTCAAAGCAGGTTAAGGAGATCAGCCTTCTTGATCAGGTATACGTTAAGGCTGAGGATGGCAAGCAGACAGTTGCCAAGTACCTTGAGTCAGTTAACAAGGATCTCAAGATCGCCAGCTTCGTTCGTTTCGAGGTTGGAGAGGGAATGGAGAAGAAGAACGAGGACTTCGCAGCCGAGGTTGCTAAGCAGATGAACGTTTAATCATATCCCGTATCTGAATATATGAATAATTGCCTTGCGGTTGGCTTTTGAGCTGGCCGTGGGGCTTTTTTATTGTCTGTTTCTGTTGATATCCAGCACTGTATAAAATATAATCTATGTAATTGCGGTTCAGATGATCGCAAACGAGCTGAGTAACGAGCAGGGACACATAGAATCGGCATCCGGGCTTTTGGTCGACCTTATGCTTGACGGTGTGGAGGCAGGGAAGCGGGTATGAATGCCCATCTTGCCAAGCCTATAGATATAGACAGACTTGTCCAGACAATTGTTGATGTCATGAAGGTTTAAGCTTTATTTAAGCTTGAGGGGTATAATACGAATTATAGATGGTTTGCGTGATATCTGGTGGAGACCATAATAATATGAGACGGAGATAAGATTATGAGATTGCTTCTTGCGGAGGATGAGAAAGCGCTTTCAAGCGCGCTTCAGGTTATATTGAAGCATAACAATTACTCAGTGGACGCTGTGTATAACGGACAGGATGCCTATGATTACATTATGGCAGGGGTGTATGACGGAGTCATACTTGATGTCATGATGCCAAAGATGGATGGCTTTACTGTGCTGTCAAAGATCAGGGCTGAGGGCTGCGATGTTCCGGTTATTATGCTCACGGCCAAGGCTGAGACTGATGACAAGATCAACGGCCTTGATCTGGGGGCGGACGATTATCTTGCAAAGCCATTTGAGACAAAGGAACTTCTGGCAAGGATACGCGCGATAACCAGAAGAAAGAGTGAGGCGGTCAGCACAGAGATGAAGTATGGCGACTGCACGTTAAACAGCCTGAATTATGAGCTCAGTTCATCTGGTGTAAGCGTAAAGCTGCAGAACAAGGAATATCAGATCATGGAACTGCTGATGGCAAATCAGAATGCGATAATATCAGCAGAGCTTATGATGGAGAAGATATGGGGCTATGACACGGATATGGAGATCAGTGTTGTGTGGGTCAATATCTCGTATCTCAGGAAGAAACTCAGTCAGATAGGCTCAGGGGTGTCCATTAAGGCAGTAAGAAATCAGGGATACACACTTGAGTATAAGGAAGAGGATAGAACATGATAAAGAATCTGAGAAAAAGATTTATATTTGCGGCAATGGCATCCACATTTGGAGTGCTGTTTGTCATAATGAGCATTCTCAACATAGCAAATTATGCCCGCATGGTTTCAAGGGCGGATGATACCTTAAGTGAACTGGTGGATAATAATGGACAGTTTGACCGCAGGGATTTTCTGAAAGAGAAGGTTAAGACCAATGCGGATTCCCAGCCACCTGATAAGCCTGATGGCAAGAGCAATGATAAGTTCTCACCGGAGACACCATTTCAGACAAGATATTTCTCCGTGGTCGTAAGTGATGGGGCTGTTGAGTCCTACAGCCTTGACAATATAGCTGCTGTTGATGAATCGGAAGCCGAGTCGTATGCTTTGAAGATACTTGGGGACGGTTCAGACAGTGGATTTACGGATATATACAGATACAGGGTAGCGGACTGTGAGGATGGAACCAGGATAATATTTGTCGACTGCCGTCAGGAGCTGGAGTCGTTCAGAAATACATTGGTATACAGTGTAGGAGTGTCACTTCTGGGATTCCTTGCGGTGTTCATGCTGGTGTTGTTCTGGTCAAAGAAGATATTCAAGCCGGTGGCTGAGAGTTATGCCAAGCAGAAGCGGTTTATCACCGATGCAAGCCATGAGATCAAGACACCCCTAACCATCATAGATGCAAATACCGAGGTCATAGAGATGGTGAACGGTGAGAGTGAATGGACGAAGAACACCAGGGATCAGGTCAAGAGACTGACAGCGCTCACAAATCAGATGGTGGCTCTCTCCAGACTGGATGAGAATCCTGAACCGAAGGAGAAGGCAAAGTTTGATCTGTCTGATGTGGCGTATGAGGTGATAGATCATTTCTCGTCTCTGTCGGAGGTTCGAGGCAAGAAGATCAGCGCGGATATCGAAGATGGAATAAAGTATGTCGGAGATGAGAATTCCATCAGGCAGCTCATAAGCATACTGGTGGATAACGCCATGAAGTATGCTGTTGAATCAGCGGATATAAGTATATCCTTGAAGCGTGATGGCAGAAAGGTGAAGTTTGTTCTCAAAAACCTCACAGATGGCATGGAAGAGGGCTCTCAGGATATATTGTTTGAGAGATTCTATAGACCTGACAGCTCAAGAAATTCGGAGACCGGAGGTTCGGGAATAGGACTTTCTCTCGCCAAATCGATAGTTGAGTCTCACAAGGGCAGGATAATAGCAAGATGTGACGGGGATGGATACATCACATTCCAGGTTACATTATAGAATAATACAGTGTGTATACGTTAAAACGCTCTGTTCATGATATGAAGTTTACATAACATATCATGGACAGGGCATTTTCTTTGTGAAAGCGTTGGGATTTATTGTGCATATTTGAAAATACATAACATAATATCATTCTGTTGCGCACAAAATTGCACACAAATTGCGCTTAAGTTGCGCCTTGACATATACAAAATACACAAATAATTCCTAAAAACATTGTCTACAAGCGACATGGTAACCAGAACTCAAATATGTTAATATATCAATATGAGGACAAACGGTTGCGCAACTGTTGATCAACATTATTATTGCAAGGAGGAATCCTTGTGATAATGCAGACGCCGCGCGGAGCGCATTGGGATGCGTCTGCGTAATAATACTTATTAGGAGGGCATATATGAGAAGAAAGAGAATTGTAAAGCAGATTGGCTGTGCAGTTCTTGCAGGAGCGCTTATGGTAGGGCAGATCTTTGGATCTGGAGCTTCACTGATAACAGCGAAGGCTGCGGAGAGCTGGGTGGACACACTCAAGGTTGCAAATGGCGATTTTGAAACAGGTGACAGCAGTAACTGGACTATAGAGAGTGGATCGGGAGCTGAGCTTGTTGTAAAAAACGGTGGAAGTAATGTAAACTCCACATATTATCTGAATATCTGGGCTTCAGATGCGGCTGATGTCAGCATCACACAGACTGTAGAGGCTGTTCCTGCAGGAACATACAAGCTAGAGTATGATGTCGAGGGCGATGCCCAGGATACAGGGCTCACAGTATCTGTCGCTGATAAGTCACAGGCTGTTGGAGCCACGACCGGATGGGATGCATGGGCGACAAATGAGACAGAAGAGTTCGTTCTTGAGGATACAACTGATGTCAGCATTTCATTCAAGGGCAGTCTAGCCAAGGGATATTGGGGCAAGATAGACAATGTAAAGCTCTGCAAGCTTACAGACGAGGAAGATGTAGTTGAGCCTGTGGAGGCTGGAATATATGTAGACCGCGTGAGTGATCTCATATACACAGATCTTAACGGAGAGAAGCAGTCATTTATCGAGGGTGTAGACGTATCATCCTATGTGTCACTGAAGAACAGTGGAGTTAAGTATTATGACTTCGATGGCAATGAGCTTGACGATATCGGATACTTCAAGTTCCTTGCTTCATGTGGAATAAATTATGTTCGTGTCCGTGTATGGAATGATCCATATGATGCAGACAAAAACGGTTACGGCGGCGGTAACAATGATTTGGAGACAGCCAAGAAGATCGGACAGTATGCAACAGCAGCCGGAATAAAGCTTCTTGTGGATTTCCATTATTCAGATTTCTGGGCTGATCCAGGTAAGCAGCAGGTGCCAAAGGCTTGGGCTGACTTTACTCTTGACGAGAAGGTAGCTGCAGTTAAGTCATACACATCGGAGAGCCTTAAGACTCTGCTCGATGCTGGCGTTGATGTGGGTATGGTTCAGATCGGAAATGAGACGACAAATGGAATATGTGGTGAGTCATCCACGAACTGGGAAAACATGGCAAAGATCTTCAGTGCCGGAAGCGAGGCGGTGAGAGCCATCGACAAGAATATCCTTGTTGCCATCCATTTCACCAATCCTGAGAGAAGTGGCAATTACGCAAATTTTGCAAAGAGACTTAATACATACAATGTAGACTACGATGTATTTGCATCATCATACTATCCTGTATGGCATGGCACACTTGACAACCTCACATCAGTTCTCAAGAATGTGGCTGACACATACGGCAAGCTGGTAATGGTAGCAGAGACATCATGGGCATACACACTGGATGACGGAGATGGACATGACAACACAGTCAGAAAGGGTGTAAACGACTCGACAACTTATGATATATCAGTTCAGGGTCAGGCAAATGAGATCAGCTCAGTTATCAAGGCTGTAAAGAATACAGGTTCATCAGGAATCGGTGTATTCTACTGGGAGCCTGCGTGGCTTCCTGTAAATGTGTATGATTCATCTGCAGAGAATGCAGCAGACGTCCTTGCAGCCAACAAGGAGGCATGGGAGAAGTACGGTTCAGGCTGGGCTTCATCATACGCAGGAGAGTACGACGCAGCAGACGCCGGCAAGTGGTACGGCGGTTCAGCAGTTGACAACCAGGCACTGTTTGACTTCACAGGACACCCACTTGAGTCGCTCAAGACATTTGCCTATGTTCACACAGGAACAAAGACAAAGAGAGAGGTAGTCTCAATAACAGTTGATGATGTTGAGATCGAGATAACAGATATTGCAAATGTAGCTCTGCCGATTGCAGCAATAGTAGCTTACAATGATGGCAATTCAGAGAGCACAGACATCACCTGGGAGGATGGAGCACTTGAGAAGGTAAAGAACTACGGTGCAGGAACATGTACTGTAAAGGGAACTGTGACAGTAAATGATGAGACTGTCGAGGTTAAGTGCAATGTAACAATATTAAAGGAGAACATCCTTGTAAATCCTGGATTTGAGTCAGGAAACGAGGGATGGACCATCGCTGATACAAGCAAGGGATTTGCAATCAAGACAAAGGAAGATTTTAGAAACGGTGCATATTGTGGTCACTACTACAATTCATCAGATTTTACATATGATGTATATCAGACCATCACACTTGAGCCGGGAGAGTATGTGTTCAGCTCATATCTTCAGGGCGGTGCAAATGGAGATAACGATGTGTATGAGGTGTATGCAAAAGCTGGAGATACAGAACTCGCATCCGCACCTGCAGTCCCACAGGGCTGGAAAATCTGGCAGCATCCTGAGATTAGATTTACAGTGGAAGAGACAACAGAGGTTGTTGTCGGAATGAGAGCAACCGCATCAGGTAAGGCATGGGGAACATGGGATGACGCATATCTGTACAAAGATGCGGATATAACACCGACACCAGATCCAAATCCAGATCCAACACCGGATCCAGATCCAACACCGGACCCAGATCCAACACCAGACCCAGATCCGACACCGGACCCGGATCCAACACCAGATCCAATACCAACACCTGATCCAGATCCAACACCAGACCCAACTCCTTCTATTGATACAAGCAAGAATGGTCTTGTGAAGGAGAATGGAAAGACCTACTTCTATAAGAAGGGCGTGGTTCAGGAGAATTACACAGGATTTGTCAAGAGTGCTGGAGTCAACTGCTATGTTGTAAATGGCGTGGTAAAGACAGAATACAAGGGACTTGTAAAGAGCCCTAAGACGGGAAAAACATATCTTGTAAAGAATGGCAAGATTTATACAGCTTACACAGGTTTCTACAGAAATTCAAAGGGACAGCAGTGTCTCATAATAAAGGGCAAATTTGCAGAGAGCAAGACAGCCCTTGTCAGAAGCACTAAGAATAAGAAGTATTACTATGTAAAGAAAGGTATAATCCAGTCAGGTTATACAGGCTTCTTCAAGAGTACCACAACAGGTGCTAAATGCTATATCTACAAGGGTGTATTCCAGTCAGGCAAGACGGGAATAGTAAAGAGTCCTAAGAATCACAAGAACTACTATGTGAAGAAGGGCAAGATCGCCACAGAAGTTACCGGTATAGTTAAGATATCAGGTTCAAGATATAAAGTAGTGAGAGGTCTTGTTGTCAAAAAAGTAAAATAGTACAGAGTAATACATATATACGATAGTCCGATTGGGGAATACCCGGCCGGACTATTTTATTATTTGTTTATATGTTATTTAATTTTTGTAAGGAACATTAAGAAATTATTTGAAAGTAGTTGAAAAAGTATCATTAAGTGATATAGAATGGATAAGTATTTGTTTATATTATACTAAAACGAGAAAAGGAGAGTAATCATGGACAAATTCTTCAAAATCTCAGAGCGTGGGTCTACAATCAAGACCGAGATCATGGCAGGACTTACAACATTCTTCGCCATGGCATACATCGTTCTGGTCAATCCAAATCAGGTTGCAGGAGAAGGCAGCAATGGCTGGCTGGCAGGGGCAGTTCCAGACATGGCTGGTGAGCTTGGTACAGTATGGAATGCTGTATTCATCGCATCTATTCTTGTTGCAATAGTGGGAACACTTCTCATGGCGTTCCTCGCGGACATGCCATTTGCACAGGCCTGCGGAATGGGACTTAACTCATTCTTCTGTACTATCTTCGTAGCTGGTGCAGCATTTGCAGGTGTGAGTGTTATCAGAGGTTATCAGGCAGGTCTGGTAATAGTATTGATATCAGGTCTCGTATTCCTGATCCTTTCAGTGACAGGACTCAGAAAGTACATTGCAGTTGCAATGCCTGAGTGCCTTAAGAAGTCAATTCCGGCAGGTATTGGTCTGTTCATAGCTCTTATCGGACTGAAGAATGCAACACTTATCCAGGACAACCCATATACATTTGTTCAGTTCTTTGATTTCCACGGTGTGATCACAAGCGCTGGCAGCACAAAGGAGGCTATTGCACAGATCGCACCTCCTATAGTAGCATTTGTAGGATTTATAATAATTGCGATCCTTGCAAAGCTTAATGTAAAGGGTAACATTATCATAGGTATCCTTGTATCTACAGTATTATATTATGTTATGATGCTTCAGGCACCTAACTTTGATTTCTCATCGATCGGACAGTCATTCAAGGATTTCGGTTCAGTCGGATTCCTCGGAGTGTTCCAGGGACAGGCATGGAAGGATGCATTCTCTGCTGAGTATATCGGCGGTGTGTTCTCAGCAATCATGCTTGTTGTCAGCTTCTGTCTGGTAGATATGTTTGATACCATCGGAACTCTCTATGGTGCAGCTTCCCAGGCTAATATGCTTGACGAGAAGGGTGACCCAATGAAGCTTGACGAGTGTATGATGTGTGACTCTATAGGTACTGTATCAGGAGCTATTCTCGGTACATCAACATGTACAACATTTGTAGAGTCAGCTTCAGGTATCGCTGCAGGTGGTAGAACAGGTCTTACAAGTTTTGTTACAGCACTCTGCTTTGCAGTATGTCTGTTCCTCAGCCCTGTTGCCAACATCATTCCATCATGTGCAACAGCACCAGCACTTATCTTCGTAGGTGTACTTATGGCTAAGAACTTTGCAAAGGTTGATATGGAGGATATGCGCTCAGCAGTTCCTGCATTCGTGACATTCCTTATGATGCCACTGACATACTCTATTTCAAATGGTATCGGTCTTGGCGCTATCACATATGTTCTTATCACACTGTTCACAGGCAAGTATAAGAAGCAGGATATCGTAGTGACAATTATTGCACTCTTATTCATAGTAAAATTCGTTTCGGTAACTATGTAATTATTTAGTGACACAAGAGAATTCAAAGCGTTCCCGCATATAAGTGCGGGGACGTTTTTTTATTTGCCAAAGTGAGTTTTTTGTAGTATCATACCAACTGTGTACCAGTAGCCAATCGGATACGGCAATGGCCTCCGGAGCCATGACGGGCGGTTCGACTCCGCCCTGGTACGCTTTTTTATACTCTGATATTTATTTCGTAAAAGGATGATATGCAGTGATGAAGAAGAAAAAGAATTTGGAAGCGGAAGAACAGAATATAGAAAATGAAGAGCCGGAGTTGGATGGGAAATCAGAGATCGGTGGAGATTCAGAGACAGATGATGACTTAGATGACGGTGAAGATCCGGAGTCAGACGATGAATCGGATGACAGTGGAGACTCGGGATTAGATGATGACTTAGATGACAGTGAAGATTCGGAGCTGGCTGATAACTCAGAGCCCGGCGGAGCTTCAGAGGTTGAGGAGACCCCGGCGAGACAGAAAAGGCCGTATGAGGATTATGTCATAGAAGATCCTGAGGATATGGATGATGCACCGGATACCGGAGATATGTTCGATGATGAAGAGCTGTATGGCGATGACGATTATTTTGCCGAAGAGAAGGCAAAGACGCGGAAAGGCCGAAGAAGATCCAGACATGGCGGGATCTCTGGTGGCGTTCTTGCCTTGCTGTGGGCGGTATTTCTGATACTTGTCGGAGTCTATGTGTATGTATTTTTTATAAACGATAAGCTGTTCACAGAGAACATAACCGGAAGAGATAACACGGTGAGACTGGAGATACCAGACGGAGCAAATTACAGGCTGTGTACGATTGATGAGATAAATCAGCTAGTGAACAATTATCTTTTGGCGAGAACAAAGGCAGATCAGACGACACTTCAGAGACTGGTCACAGATCCGTCGGAATTTGACGACATGAAGAGCATTGAGATAGCAGCGGAGTATATAACGGCGTACAACAAGACCACCTGTTATATAGCCAACGGATATACCGCAGATTCGTATATCGTGTACGAATTATCCAATCTGATGATAAAGGATGTCAACTCGGAACCGCTCGATATAAGGTCGTTATATGTGACGAAACAGTCAGATGGAAGCTACAAGATCAACAATTCGGCTTTGTCTGACAAGGAGAGCTCGTATATCAACACCATCAACTCATCTGGTGATATACAGGCGATATATGAACATGTAAAAGAAAACAATGATTATCTGCTTAGAACGGATGAGACATTTAGAAAGTTCCAGAATATGTATAATTAAAGAAAACGCAGGCTTTATGCCTGCGTTTTCTGCTGAACAGCTATTTTGTTACATAGCCTCTGAAGAGTCTACAGTATCTGTGTCGATCAAAATCCCTCTGGTAGGAACCGGTGTGGAGAATACTATCTGTGTCTCTGTGCTGCCAAATCTCTGGAGCTGTCCGATAAATGAGTCGAGATCCATGGTATTAGGAAAGCAGACCTTCATGAGCATGGAGTGCGCACCGGTCACACAGTTGCATTCCAGTACATTTGGACATGCTTCAACAAATGGATAGAAGGTTGGCTTCTGTTTTGGATCAAGAGCCATGTGTATAAATGCTGTGATGTGATATCCGAGAGCCTCATGGTTGATGCTTGCGTGATATCCGGTCAGTATTCCTGCTTTCTCAAGTCTCTCTATTCTTGCTGAAACTGCCGGCGAAGAAAGGAAGACTTTGTTGGCCAGATACTTGAGTGGGGTTCTGGCGTTGCCCTGTAAAAGATGAATGATTTTTCTGTCGATGTTATCCATAATATGCACTTCCTTTTCCTAAAATAAAAAAAGGTGCGTTTCCGAAGAAACACACCTTTGCGTTTGCTTAAATATACATTAATTGATAAAAAAAATCAAGGACTTTTACAAAATTAATTTAACTGAATCTTTGCTGTGGGTTATACATGGTGTGATGAATGGTTCACAAAATGAAAAATAAATGGTATGATGGTTCTGCATATTGGTTAGAATTTACTGGCCTTGGTCTGGCTGATACATAGTGTATGCTGACCAGAAATTAGAATGTGAGATATGTATTAACAATATAGGAAAATAATAACAGAGGAAAGATTATGGCGGATGGAATAAGACTTAACAAATATCTCAGCGAGGCGGGCGTGTGCTCAAGGCGCGCTGCGGATACACATATAGAGAATGGAAAGGTTACGATCAACGGAGAGACTGCAGTCATGGGTCAGAAGGTCATGCCCGGGGATGTGGTGACATTCATGGGCAGGAAGGTTCAGCAGAAGGATAGGACAGTGATCCTAGCATATAATAAGCCGATAGGACTTACCTGTACAGCGAGTAAGGCTGATCCAGACAATATATTTGATCACATAGATTATCCGATCAGACTTCAGTACGTGGGAAGGCTGGACAAGGACTCCCAGGGTCTACTTCTTCTGACAAATGATGGTGACCTGTCAAATGCCATCCAGAAGTCGGTGAACAACCATGAGAAGGAATACAGAGTGAGGGTGAACCGTGAGATAACAGAGGACTTCATCAGGAAGATGTCGGAAGGAGTGCCTATACTTGATACAGTGACAAAGAAATGTAAGGTGCGAAAGATAGATGACAGATCATTCATGATAGTGCTGACGCAGGGTCTCAACAGGCAGATCAGACGAATGTGTGATGCATTGGGCTACAGGGTAGTGAACCTGAAGAGAGTCAGGGTCTGCAACGTGAAGCTTGGCAATATGAGACCTGGAGAGTTAAGGGAGCTCAGCCACGAGGAAGAGGCAGAGCTGAGACGGATAGTGGGGATGTAGTAGAGAGTGTATATAGGATTTTTTGTGGGGTGTGTATGGAAGATATTAGTAGAAATACCAGTGAAAATATTAAAGAAAATAATGACATCAGTGGCAATAACGATAATGGTAAGATAGCCAGAATTAAAGAACTTGTAAAGCAGCTCAACGATGCTGCAAAGAAATATTATATGGAAGATACAGAGATCATGAGCAATCTGGAATATGATGCTCTGTACGATGAGCTGAGTGCCCTGGAGAAAGAGACCGGGATGGTCATGAGCAACAGCCCGACGGTCAAGGTAGGATATGAGGTCGTCAGTGAGCTGCCGAAGGAGGCTCACGAGCATCCAATGCTTTCTCTTGACAAGACAAAGGATGTAGGTGCTCTTGCGTCATGGCTTGGCGGTCAGAAGGGCGTAATATCCTGGAAGATGGACGGACTCACAGTTGTTCTCACATATGAGAACGGAGAGATGATAAAAGCGGTTACCCGTGGAAATGGTGAGATAGGTGAGGTCATCACGAACAATGCGAAGGTATTTGCAAATGTACCTCATCACATCCCGTACAAGGGCAAGCTGACGATCAGAGGCGAGGCGGTCATCAAATACTCGGATTTCAATGCGATAAATGAGAAGATAACGGATGCGGAATCTAAGTACAAGAACCCGCGAAATCTGTGCAGCGGCTCAGTGAGACAGCTCGATAACAAGATAACAAAAGAGAGAAATGTACATTTCTTCGCTTTTAATTTAGTGGACGGTGAGGATGTGGACTTCCACAATTCATTCAAATATCAGCTTGACTGGTTGGAGCAGCAGGGATTTACCGTGGTAGAACACTACCTGACAGACTCGGCGGCACTTCCTGATAAGGTGAGGGAATTTTCAGAGAAGATAACGGAGAATGACTTCCCATCGGATGGTCTGGTACTCATGCTGGATGATCTGGCATACGGAAGGAGCCTGGGAACCACAGCCAAGTTCCCGCGAAATGCCATGGCGTTCAAATGGGCGGACGAGGAAGCGATAACCCACCTCCGCTATGTGGAGTGGAGTCCATCAAGAACTGGACTCATCAACCCGGTTGCTGTATTTGACCCGGTGGAGCTCGAGGGAACAACAGTCAGCCGTGCCAGCATACACAACGTCAGCATACTTAAGTCATTGGCGCTTGGCGAAGGTGATGAGATTGCAGTATACAAGGCGAATATGATCATTCCGCAGATTGCAAGGAATCTAACCATGAGCGGTAACGTGGTCATACCGGCTGCGTGTCCTGCATGCGGAGGAGAGACTGAGATAGTGAGGGAGGAAGGCGGTGCAGCGTCAGGAGTTGAGACTCTGTACTGCACAAACCAGTTCTGCCCTGCGAAGAAACTCAAGTCATTTTCACACTACGTGTCCAGAAATGCGTTGAATATAGATGGACTCTCAGAGGCGACCATAGAGAAGTTCATAGATGAGAGGATCCTCGATGAGCTTCCTGATCTGTATAAGCTTGCGGTTCACAGAGAACATATAGTTGAACTTGAGGGATTTGGCGAGAAGTCGTACAACAAGCTTGTGGCTGCGGTGGACGCATCCAGACAGACGAACATGTGGCGTCTTGTCAATGGTCTCGGCATTGCAAATGTCGGAGAGGCGACAGCCAAGCTCATGGCAAAGCATTTTGCAAATGATATGGATGCCATGAAGAAGGCAGATGTGTCAGCATACGTTGAGATAGACGGAATCGGTCAGGTTATAGCAGAGGATATAGTCAGATACTTTGAAAATGAGAAGAATTGTGCTATCATAGATAGGTTGATGGCTGAGCTTACGTTTGTGGATGAGGTTTCTGATACGGAGCAGGATCTGGCGGGCAAGGTGTTCGTCATAACCGGTTCGCTCACCCATTTTGACAACAGAAATCAGCTCAAGGAACTGATAGAGAGCAGAGGAGGTCAGGTTACAGGTTCTGTATCTGCCAAGACCTCATATCTTATAAATAACGATGTGAATTCTACATCATCCAAGAACAAGAAGGCAAAAAGCCTTGATGTGCCTATCATATCTGAGGAGGATTTCTTAGAATTGATTGGACAGTAGGAGTAACTGTAGTAAATGGAAAGGAATGAATAGAGATGCCGATAAGAATAGATGATGATCTGCCGGTTAAGAAAACATTGGAGGACGAGAACATATTTGTCATGGGAACAGGAAGGGCGCACAGCCAGGACATAAGACCCCTTGACATCCTGATACTCAACCTCATGCCGCTGAAGGAGGATACAGAGCTGCAGCTCATGCGAAGCCTGTCAAACACCCCACTTCAGGTGAACATCACGCTTCTTAGAACCATGTCCTACGAGTCCAAGAACGTGACAAAGGGACACCTTGACAGATTCTACGAGGATTTTGACAGCGTAAAGAACCGCAAATGGGACGGTTTCATCATAACCGGAGCACCTGTTGAAAAGATGGAATTTGAGAATGTTGACTACTGGGACGAACTTCGCGAGATCATGGATTGGTCCGAGACAAATGTCACATCGACCATGCACATCTGTTGGGGCGCCCAGGCGGGACTCTACTACAGATACGGTGTGCAGAAGTTCGACCTTCCGCAGAAACTGTCCGGCATATACGAACATCACACCTTCCACAAGAGAACACCGCTTGTCCGCGGTTTCGACGATGTATTTTACGTGCCACATTCAAGATACACGGGCGTATCCAAGGAGGACATTGTAAACAATGAGCACCTTGAGATCGTAGCCGAGTCAGACGTGGCTGGCCCGTACCTCATAATCGGTGACGGCGGCAAGAACATATTTGTCACAGGACATCCTGAGTATGACGTGCTGACCCTTGACCAGGAGTACCACAGAGACCTCGCCAAGGGACTTAATCCACAGATTCCGGTGAACTATTACCCGGACAACGATCCAGAAAAGAAACCAGTGAAGAAGTGGAGATGCCACGCGAATACTTTGTATGCGAATTGGCTCAATTATTACGTTTATCAGCTCACACCTTATAAGTGGGAGTAGGAGCCTCTGAGACCGCATAAAATCTAAGGATTTAAGCCAAATGCGTTACATAGCAATAAAATCATAAATGTATGTAAAATGATGTGATTTTCTGTAATTTTATGATTTTGTGGCGATTAATTGGTGTTTTTTCAAAATGCAGATGGTGTTTTTTTAAACGGCGCTAGGCAGAAGATATTAAATATAAAATTAAAACACAGCACTATGTAGATGAGTTGTAGTTATCTATGTAGTGCTGTGTTTTTTCTGCTTGTCACTTGTTCCATAATTCATTTTTATTAGTTGATATGATATAATGACCAATGAGACTAATGAATGAAAAACAACATAATATAAGGGGAAGATGTATGGATAATTCTAATGATGAAAGGCAGGAAGCTTTAATAAGACTTGAACAATTGCGAAAAAAAGGATCGGTTGTTGATGATGAAGCAGAATTAGCTTCTTACAGGGAAGAAAAGTTCAGGAGGTCTTATTTAGATGAAACAGGAAATATTAAATAAATTGAACCTTGGCGAAGATCATGAGAGAGAATGTAAGCTAGCAATTGGTGGGCTTCCTGAGAGCATATGGGAGACATATTCTTCTTTTGCAAATACCGATGGTGGAACTATTTTGCTTGGAATTAGGGAGCACAGGGATTCCTTTACTATTGAAGGATTGACAGAGAAACAGATTGTTAAATATCAGAAAGATTTCTGGAGCACTTTAAATGATAGAAATAAGATATCTAAGAACATTTTACTGAATCATCATGTACAGGTAGTCGAGGTGGAAGATAAAAAGGTACTTAGAATTGATATTCCTGCAGCAGACAGACATGATAAACCTGTTTATATTGGAACAGACCCGATGAGAGGTACTTATAAAAGAGACTATGAGGGCGATTTTCTTTGTACAGAAGAGGCAGTCCGTGCAATGTTCGCAGATCAGAGAGATGTATCTGGTGACGTGGAAGTACTGGACGAGTTTGGATTGGATGTGCTCAACCAGGATACGATAAAGGGGTATAGAATTGTTTTTGAGCAGCTTCACAGTGGGCATCCATGGAATGCTCTTGAAAATGATGAGTTCCTTATGAAATTAAGAGCCGCAGCGAAGAATAAGAAGGGTACATTGTCTCCAACGATAGCTGGACTATTATTCTTTGGAGAGGCTTATCATATTACTGAAATTTTTCCAAATTATTTCTTGGACTATCGTGAAGAATGCAATGATAAAGCCGTACGTTGGCTGTTTCGGACACACTCTAACGAAGGTGACTGGAGTGGAAATATATACGATTTCTTCTGCAAGGTGCGTACCAGAATGGATGATGAGGTAGCAGTTCCATTTGCAAATAGAAGAGATGGGTACCGAGTGGACAGGGTTGATGTTCATGATGCTTTGGAAGAAGCACTGGCAAATGCGTTGTCACATGCAAATTATTATGGCAGAAGAGGAATTCTTGTCGTTAAAAAGGGTAAAGAACTTAGCATTTCAAATCCTGGTACTATCCGGGTAACAAAAGAGGAGTTTTATGCCGGAGGCAATAGCGATCCTCGAAATCCTAATATTTTAAAGATGTTTGGATTTGTTAATGTCGGTGAGCGCGCCGGAAGTGGTGTCGATAAGATAATGACTGCTTGGGCAGAACAAAACTGGAAGAAGCCGGAATTTGATTTTTCGGAGCGTAATGACAGGGTTACATTAAAGCTTGAAGTTGGACAGGTTGTATATATTCCGAGGGCTGCTGATATAAGGAGCACAACAGAGAGTAGGAAAACAGAGACCACAAAAACTATGTCAAAGGAAGATAAGGTACTTGAGTATATTCGGCAGAATGGAAGTATTTCAATGCAAAAAACAATGGAAATTTGTATGTATAAGTCAAGAACCGGAGCTAGAAAGTTAATAGATAAAATGATAAATGCAGATTTGATAGAAAGATCTGGAGAAAAAAACAATACGTTTTATAAAATAAAGGAATAGTTCGGTGGTCACTTTAAATATTGAGTGACCAGAATGTGGTCACTTTTGCGATTAAGAGATCACTGAGTGACCACTAAGTGGTCACTAGAGTTTGCAAAAATGACCACAATCACTAATATTAAGATTTATTTGTGCAGACTGATTTGCATATATGAATGATCATGAAAAATAATATGACTTTTATACATGAGCCATCTAGGACTACACTAGATGGCTGTTTTCATATGTGGAGTGTGAAGATTGCTTTGGACATAAGGAATGTCTACGAGGTGCCTCTGTGGGAGAATTTCCGTACATGGTTTATGATAATCTATGTTCAGAAGTAGGAAAATAAAATAAGTTAAGTGATAAATTACCAAATCTGAAAGGAGACATAAGTTATGAGTAAGAAATATTTTACGATTGCGGGATGTAATCACTACTATGGAAATGAGTATATGAAAAAGGGGATGAAGGTAAAACTTGTTAAGGAGCCAGATAATGCATATGATCAGGAAGCGATACAGGTGAAAATCAAAGGCCTCGGCAAGGTTGGTTATGTGGCAAACAGTTCTTATACAGTCAAGGGAAAGTCAATGAGTGCTGGAAGACTTTATGATAAGATAGGCAAAAAGGCTAAGGCGAAGATAGTATTTATACTTGATGGCAGCGCGATATGCGAAGTTACGGATGATGGACTAGCCGGTAAATAAAAAGATATAATAAGTATATCTACGTGGAAGTAGTTAATTATTGTCAATAGCCAACTGAGGCATATGTCTGGATGGCTATTATAAAAGAGAGAGGTGAGTTATATGAAGAACAATTCAGTTGGCGCAAAAATCTTAATTGTTGTGATTATAATAGGTATCTTGTATATCATCGGAAGTGCAGTGGATGCAAGCAAATCAAAGTGTGTTAAATCAGGATGCAATAATGAACGGTCATCAGGAAGTGCTTACTGTTTTTTACATAAACCATATGAAAACTCATCGTATAAGAATTCATATAGCAGCACCACAAGGGCCACGACAGAAAGTACGACTGAAGTTACGACAAAGACAATTGAGAGAACCACGACCAGTGTTACTACAAGAGAAGAACCGACAACCAGAGCTTGGAATGATAACAATTCATATAAAAATAATACATCTGGTAATCCATACAAGTCATACGATGATGGATATGATGACGTGTATATGGATGGAGATTATGATGATGACAGATATAACAGAGATTCGGATTACGCTGATGGTGTGGACGATGCTATAGAGGATGATTATGAAGAAGGAGATGGGGATTGGTAGAATATTTTATACTACACTTCGAATTAAATTAATAATTTCAAGTATAGACATAGCCGTCTGGGATATTAAAGTACCCAGATGGTTATCACTTTATTTGGTGTGATGTGTGTAGTAGAAAATAATAGACGCATAGAATCGCGGGAGTAAAAAAGACCATAATAAAATTGAATGTTATAATATAACAAAGTATAATAATTCTATATAGATTTCACCGAAACTATTAAATAAATGGAGTGCAATAATATCAGATGAACAGTACAAACATGACTTTGGAGTATTACAATCGCAATGCTGCTGATTTTACAGCAGGTACTTTGAATGTTGATTTTCAGGAGAATCAGAATAGATTTCTGAAAATGCTTAACAGAGGTGATTTAATACTTGATTTTGGATGTGGTTCGGGAAGAGATACGAAATATTTTCTAGAACATGGTATGCGGGTTGAGGCAATTGACGGTTCAATAGAACTGTGCATGATTGCATCAGAATATACAGGAATAGAAGTGAGAAATATGCTTTTTCAGGATTTGGATGAGTGTGAACGATATGACGCCATATGGGCATGTTCGTCGATCCTGCATTTGCCTAAAAAGGAATTGAAAGATGTATTTCAGAAGATGATCTGTGCGTTGAAGCCAGATGGTATCATCTATACATCATTTAAATATGGCGATTTTGAGGGTGAGAGGCATGGTAGATTCTTTGTTGATTTTAAAGAGACATCATTTTTAAAATTCATTGAGGATATACCTGGAATAAGGCTGGAGAATGAGTGGGTTACAGAAGATGTACGACCAGGAAGAGGTAATGAGGCATGGCTGAATTTGATTCTGCAGAAAAAATAAATTATGAATATCAGGAATATTATCGCACGGATGTGATGACTGGGGATAAAGATGCAAGAATGCAGCTCTATTACCAGTTGTCAAGGAGTCTCAGGGGTGCAGAGAGTGTGGATATAATTGTTTCGTTTCTGATGGAGTCAGGGGTGAAAATGATCGTGAAAGATCTTGAAAACGCTCTGAAGCGAGGTGCAAAGATCAGGATATTGACTGGCAATTACCTTGGAATCACACAGCCATCAGCACTTTACATGATCAAGAGGGAGCTTGGCGAGCAGATTGATCTGAGATTCTACAATGAAAAGAATAGGTCTTTTCATCCAAAATCATATATATTCCATTATAAAAATTACAGTGAGATATATGTGGGTTCTTCGAATATTTCAAGAAGTGCACTTACATCGGGAATTGAATGGAATTACAGGTTCAGGAGTGATTCTGATCTGGAAAGCTATGAGAAGTTTTTTTGTACGTTTGAGGATTTATTTTACAATCATTCGATAGTTATTGATGATGAAGAACTGAAACGATATTCAAGAAATTGGCATAGGCCGGCCGTGGCAAAAGACCTTGATCGTTATGATGTGGAAGCGGATGATAAGGATACAAATGTGAGGGTTATGTATGAACCGAGAGGTGCTCAGATAGAGGCTTTGTGTGCTCTGGAGCATACGAGAATGGAAGGCGCAAAGCGTGCACTTGTCGTTGCGGCAACAGGAGTTGGAAAGACGTACCTTGCAGCATTTGATTCAAAAGGTTTTAAGAGGGTGCTGTTTGTGGCGCACCGTGAAGAGATATTGAAACAGGCAGCAGTTTCGTTTCATAATGTAAGAAATTCTGATGATTATGGATTCTTTGATGGCACAGAAAAGAGGACGGACAAATCAGTGATATTTGCATCTGTAGCAACTCTTGGGAGAAGTGAATATCTGAATGAAAGGTATTTCTCCAGAGATTATTTTGACTATATAGTGGTGGACGATTATGCAATAATAGGTCTAAGTCAAGAAGCCGCTTAAAGCGATGGCTTTTCAGACTTAGTCCTATTTTTTTGACCAATTTATAGGCGGTTGAGATTAAGGACGGCGCTGAACTTAATTGAATAACCTACACACAAAAACAGCAGAAGTATTAGGCTTCTGGAGAACTGTTTTATTGCTGTGTGCAAATTGATGGGACTTTACATATTCGGATGTGGGTCCCTTTTTTCGCAGTTTGTTCTGGAACTGTATTTTATCAAATCGGAGGTATGTGTATGGCAGTAAAGAAAGAATTCAGAGATGTTACAGTAAGTGATTTTTACAGAAGTGGAAAGAGTGTTCCTATGATCAGAGTCAATGGTCTGTGGCTTGAAGAACTGGGATTCAAAGTTGGTGACTGTGTTCGTATCAAGTGCGATAATGGGCAGTTGGTAATTAGTCTTAACGAAGAAAAGGCACAAGAAAAGGCTACTGAAAAAGCTTTTATGAAAGAAGAAATAAAGAAATTAGAGAAAAGATTTCAGAAGGAGAAAAAAGAAATTCATGTCAGGTATGTGGCTGAAGGAAAGGCTGGGTATGGTGTATGAGAAGAGAAACAGAAGTAATGATAAAAGCGATATGGCTAGTGCTTGTTATTTTTTTATTGGTTTCGTTTGGACCAATGTTATTAGAAAAACTGATGGAGGCAATGATTAATTCAATTAATATGCAGGCTGAGTCTTTGGTAGATCAGTTGCTCAGATAATGAGGCAATTATGGGAAAAATATATATGACAGCGTGCATGAAAGGCGGTTGTGCAAAGACGGTTACTACATATAACCTGGCTTATTCATTAAATGAACTTGGAAAGAAAGTATTATGTGTAGATTTTGATAGCCGGGCAAACTTAAGTACTTGCTTTGGGATGGAAGATACGGCAGCAGTTCCGGTTACTATTGGCCATCTGATGATGGCACAGATTGAGGATGAAGAGCTCCCGGACTCAGAGAAATACATACAAGAGCAGAAAGGGGGGATTTCATTCCATCATCAATGATTTTGTCAGCAGTGGATGCAAAGCTTCGTCTTGAAATGGGAGCAGAGAAAATGCTCTCAAGTATCCTGGAACCACTCAGGGACAGATATGATGCGATTATTATTGATACTGCACCGACACTTGGAGCACTGAATATCAATGCCCTGGCTGCAGCAGATGAAGTAATCATCACGGTTAATCCGCAGCTTCTGGCAATGATGGGATTACAGGATTTCCTTAAGACAGTGAAGAAGATTAAGGCAAGAGTGAACGAGAGGCTTTTGGTGGCAGGAATACTGCTGAATATGTGTGATGCAAGAACTAATCTGTGCAAGGTCATTACAGAGCAGGTCTGTGATACCTTTGATGGTCAGATACGAATCTTTGACAGTAGGATTCCTAACACTGTAAAGGTAGGCGAGTCGGTTTATTATTCAGAGCCGCTTATCGAGTATGCACCGGAATGTAATGCCAGTAAGGCATATCAGAATTTGGCAAAGGAGTTGATTGCTTATGAAGGCTAATGCAGGAAAAAAATATTTGATGCGGTGGATCTGCTGACTGAAGATACTTCGGCGCAGACAACAGAAGCTAAGTCAGAGAATGGTGTGGAGCAGATTGCTATTGATTCCATTAAGGCATTCCACAATCATCCGTTTCATCTATATGAAGGAGAACGCCTTGATGATATGGTGGAGAGCATTCGTGAGCATGGTGTTTTGAATCCGGTTATTGTGCTTAAGACAGAGGATGCTTATGAAATGCTTTCCGGGCATAACATAGCCAATGCAGCAAAACTTGCGGGGCTTACGGAAATACCAGCCATTGTGAAGGTTGGCTTGTCAGAGGCCGAGGCTTATGTGTATGTGATTGAAACGAATCTGATGCAGAGGCCATTTGCGGAACTGATGCCATCAGAGAAGGCGGCTGTTATGGCGGCACACTATGATAAGGTGTGCTGCCAGGAAAAGAGAAATGACATTATCAGAGAATTACAGATATTGAGTGGTGTTAATCCGAAAGATACTTGTTGCCATAATGGCAATAAGTTAAAAAAGCCTGGATGTGATTGCTTCCGAATATGGTTTTTCAAGCAGAAATGCGGCAAGGTATCTTCGACTCAATCATCTGATTCAGCCATTTAAGAATATGATGGACAAAAACAAGATTGCTTTGCTGGCAGCAGTGGATGTGTCTTATCTCACAGAGGAAGAGCGGCAGATGCTTTGGAACATTGTGGAGCGTCAAGGACTTAAGGTGAAGCCTGTATATGCAGAGAAGCTTTGCAAGGCATCCGGAAATCTGACAGAAGAGAAGATGGCAGAGATTCTGGAAGCATTACATGTGAAGCACACGGATGGCAATGCCGGTGTAAGCTTTAGGCTCCCAAAGTCTATCTGCAGTAAGTATTTTGATGGAATGAATTCAAAGCAGATGGCAGCAGTTGTGGAGCAAGCATTGGCTGCATGGTTTGAAGGGCAGGAGGCTGCGGGTGTTTAATTTAGATGATTTGAAGTGCCTTGATCCCGAATACTTCTGTATTATCACAGTAGATGATTATGATGTGACCGTAATGTCCAGAAATACTGGGCATTACTGGTACCTACATAATTCAGAGTATCCGGGAGAAGGTTCAGTGGTTATTTTCCATAAGCATAAGTTTTCACATCCGTACCATCAACATGGCAGAGCGAATACGCTGAGACAGGCGGTGAGAGGAATTAAGAGCCATGATAAGTGGCAGATGGGTGGGAGAAAAAAGAGACAGGGCCTCTCGTATTGAGAAAGCCCTGTAGATGATTAGTATGTCTTAAGAATAGAATCTGAATCAGTTTCAGAAAGCGAATTAAGTTCGGAAATATCCAGTTTATAGCTGAGTTTGTTTACAACATCTGGAATGACTGGAAAAGGATTTATATCTTCTGCTGCAAAGAACTGAATTTGTCTAACACCAAATCGAATTTCTTTTACATCAACTATAGAAACACGTTTCAATTCTTTGGCCAAGTTAATACTGAAGTTCATTCCGTTGAATGCATCTGGATCAGCATACATCGCAGCAATAACCTCTTCAATTGTTTCGCCATTTTCATATTGCTCACAATTAATTGCAACTAGGGTGCAAGGATGATCGCCAAATATCTGCTGGTGTTTAATAGTAACTTCAGAGTTGTCGGACATGGTAGTTTTTATCTCGATACTAGATTCTCCATTAGAAAAATCGTATTGAGAATAGGAACCACTTTTATGCCAGGACGTTGAAATGTCTACCCGCGTGCGCTCTTTTGCGTATTGCATAAACTTTAATTCACCGTATAAGCCAACAGCGTTCTTAAATGCCTGTTCTGCAGGTAGTTGAAATAGAGCAATTAAGGAATAGAAAAATTCCTTGAAATTCAAATCGTCAGAATTATTGGCATGTATGGTACATAATTGGATAAAGGACGAAATATTCGAATCATCTAAATTGCCCTTATAAATAATCACGTTATAATAGTCATCGCTAAAGGTCTGATTATTTTTGACAGAACTGATTCTCACATGCGTCTGTAATTTTAGGTAATTTGTTTCTATACCTTCATAAGGATATCCATAGATATCTTTTGAGATATAAAGTAATCTACCATCATTAGCAAAGAAACCAGTTGTTTCTGTCAGCGCTTCCAATAAATATATGCTGGAGGTGTCGGTGATGGATTTGATTTGTGATTTAATATGTTCTACATCCATTTTGATTACCCTTTCACATAATATTTCTTTTCTTTTGGCACATATATAGCAAACATGTACTGTGTATAATCTGTAAGTATTGTAACATTGCCAGAAGAATCTTTTTTCTTCGGAATTATCTTATGTATTTGAATGTTAATCTGATTTGCATCAACCACTACATGACTATCGCCTAAAAATACTGCCTTGTCTTTATCTTTGTTATCAGCACCCTGTTGGAGAGCGTAAATCTTATTGTTTGGATAAAAACTACGTTTTCTTCCAGAACCATCAACATCATTCATGAGAATTACTGGAATGTCACCTGAACTCTCTATCAAATCGATTAAAGGACGACGTTCAAATGGTTCTAAATCAAAAATGGCTTGCATATGATCAATTAATGCAGAAAGAGCATCCCTGCTTATTATTGAGTATTGTGCAGTGGTTCCTCCATCTACACGTCCTGCGGAGGTGTTCTGTAAAGTAACATTGCTAAGTAAGTCATCCACAAGAGCATTATTGGCAGCTATCTGATTTTTATCGAATATACCAACACGCTGCTTTATCCACTTATTTCTAAACGCAACGGCATTATAAGTAGCAACATTTTTTCTGGTAGGTTTTTGCTTGGTGTTATCAGCGCGAATAAGTATCTCATCTATTTGCATTTCACCAGACTGTATTGAGTAGAACTGTTCCCACAAGTCGGTTTCTATTTCGGATAGATTTGTAAATTCTCTGGCAATTGTTTCGGAAGTGAAAATTTTACATAAATCAATCCATTTCTCACGATAGCCGAACCAACGAGCTCTCTGAAGATTGGTGTCCATATTACCGCTATCTTTAGCCCAACGTGAGAAATAAGTGGTTACAAGACCTGGGAAAGTAACTCCTCGTTGAAGTAAATCACCACCAATGTATATTTTGTATTTTCTTAAATTTTCGTTTGCTTGAGTGACCTGTCCAGCAGAATTCTTCAATATCAGATATACTCTGCGGATTATTTTGCCACAAATAATATCCCATAACGAATCAAAATCATAAGATTGCTGTATGGCTGTATCAAAGTAAACGGAATACGCAAGAGCATATTCGCTTTTGGTTATTTCAAGACCTTCAGTATCCTTAAATTCCACCTGATCCTTAAATGATTGAACGAAAACGTCAACCATTCTATAAATGGTGCTATGATCACTGACATTCCTGTGAGAATGAATAATCATTTCACTAGATTTTCTGCCACGTTTAAACATGATAGCACTTGCAATTATATAATGTCGAATGGCATTTTTTAGTGAATCGGCAAGTACTCCGTCTGATAAATCCTGCTGATCCTCATCATCTATTAATTCAATCGTTCCAGAATCATATAAGTGGTAGGCATCAACACCACAGTATCCTTTTCCAGGCTCAATTAGACGTATAGAGTCAGGGCGAAGACGACTATATTCGTCTAAGAAGATAAGTGCTTGTGGAGTAGCAGTTACAGACAGGTATAGTGGATCGCTTAAGTGGTCCTTCATTGAAACAATAGAGGCGTACGTTGCAGATGCATCTATCGCCTTGTTCTTTTTTGTATTCAAACTTGCTTGATCGCCCTCATCATCAATGATAAAGGCTTTAAGGTTTGATTTATCAATACGTGCGAGCAAATCATTTACTTTATTCATTGCAGCAGGTCGTTTCATTGATATTAAGAATATTGGCTTATCTGCATCCAATAAGTCTTCAATTATTTCATCATCTACAGTTAATAACTGGGCAGAGTCGTCGGAAGAAAAGACTACGGGAGTATCATCCGAATAATCTGTGTCATTAGGAATATCAAAAGTTTTTTTGAAACGATTAGTAGTCTGACTTAATAAGGTACTATCATAACCTCCATAGATGATTACTAAATTGAATCCATTATCAAATGCTAGAGCCGTAAATAACTCCAAATTTGATGTTTTACCAGATTGAACCTTACCCACAAGAAGCATATTGTTACTTTTGCTTGGCGTATTCAGCTGAATAAGAGCTTCTCTAAATGTGCTGGTAATGTTATCTCGAATATTTGCAGCCCCAAATTCTCCGTAAGAGGACACATGCTTTTCATGTATCTTTTCATAATATTTGCCCTGGACTACAGTAACAGAGTCAACTTGATTTCCAGAACCCATAACATATTGTTCCATTATTTATCCTCCGCTAATTTTTCAAGGAATCTATTCATGTAATTTTTAATGACATTAGCTTGAATATAACCTTGTTTACTAGACCCTAACTTTGCCTGGCGTTCGGCCAGAATGAAAGACAGGGCAAATTTTTCCAATACTTTTTGAAAACCATCCTCTTTTGTAAATGGCATAAAGAAAGGATGATCTATATTTATAAGTACTTCATATTTATCAACATCTGTTTCGGTATATTCAATCCAGTATTTGTTGCTTCCGCGTGCCCATTGAACAGAGAAATCAACATGTGTAACAGGTGACATTTGAACAGAATATGAACGGGTTGTGCTTATTATTTCATCTGTAGGTTCAACATTTAAAACGGTTTCAATATATTCTGTGATGTCAGCTCCTGATGTGTCGTTGGTGTCAGGATTTTCAGAGGCAGTATCCTCTACATTTGTATTGTCGGTATTCTCATCTTCAGAATTAGCGATATCATCATTGGTTGAACTAAATGCATTATCAATGATATTGGATACATCCTGCTGTAGTTCAGAGGAAGCTTGATCTGAGAATTGAATTTCGTTTGCACGTTCTTTTATAGACATATCTGCTATTTCAATATATTCTTGTATATTATCCTTAAGAGCATCAATGAATGCATCTTCAAGACCATCATCCCAAATAAATCCGTCCTTGGCCTGATTTACAGGGAAGTCATTCATATTAAGTTCACCAAATAATTTTAAAGATTTCTGGCTCTGAGCCTGTCCGAAAATCTGGGCTGGCTTGTAATTGCTATCAGTTCCGCCGATTACGACGCGCTCTTGTCTGAAAAGGGCAAAACCGGCCTTGGGGAAACTACCAGGATTCATAATTGCAACAAAACCGGTAACGTGATAAGATTTTCCATCAAAGTCTACAGTAAAATCGAGATCTTTTTTCCATGATTTGCCACGGAAATTAGTTAAAACTGGATATTCTTCAAATACAATAGGCTCATCGTTAAACCAAATCTCAATATTTCTGCTATTGATGTCACGACGATACATACTGGATAATAAATCACGTATTTTACCGATAGTTCTTGATCCGGTTATTTTTTTCGTTACTTGTTCAATGATGATTTCCGTTCCGTGAGTATCAGTCGCTACATAATCACGGTATATTTTGGTGTTCTGTAAGTGGAGTTCATCAAGTTTTGGGATATCCACAGTGGCGGTATATCTATTGCTAGATCCGTATTGTGTACTAGTAACTTTCCATACCTTTCCGAACCATGATGCTGCAGTTTTTAATCCCATACCGAATTCATTTCTTCCAGACTGGGATTCGTTTCTTGAATCAAGCAGAATAGCATCTCTGAATCGATCTATCTCCATACCATATGCATTGTCGATGATGGTCAGAGTGTTTGATTCAGAATCATATTTTACATTTACAATCAATTTGTCAAATTCTGGTGCTGCAGATAACTCATCCGAGTGAGAAATATAAGACTGAGTAGAGTTATCAACGAATTCTGCAATAGCATACCAAGGCTTATAACTTAAACGTGAAAAGACATTTAATATGCTAGCTGGTGGTTGGATGTTTAACTCCATTACATCAGCATTAAAATCACCGGATTCAGAATCAATGGTGTATGAAATAGGAGATTCTCCTTCTATTGTATATTTATAATCACTATTTTCGCTCATGATGTGAACCCCCTTGATTTCCGGTGTTTTGCTCTTTTTTCTTTCTGGTAAAATCCGTCTGCTTTCAGAAACGATACTGGCGGTTGGGATTTCTTCATAAACTAAATTCAAACCACATTCTGAAATAGATTCAGTACAAGCGCGGATTAGTCCAGGTTGTGCATTATTGACACTTTCACGGTAGGCAAGATTCCCTTTTACAGCAGTGATAGCATTTATGTAGTCAGTTTTTCCAAAGTCACGATAGATGCTATTTAACAGAAATTTAGTAAAAGGCTCGCTTGTTCCCATTTTGTAGCATTTACCTTTTCGCATACATGAAAAGATATTAAAATACATTTTAAGGGACGAATCGGTTCCTTTTACTTTTCCTTTTAAGAATTTGAGAGCATATGCTACAGCATATTTCCCGTCATAAACATCTTTGGAAACGTCATAAATGATTTGCATTTCCTTCGGATCTGATAATCCTCTGCCCATAGGAGTACCTCCGTTCTTTTCTGAAATTAATCATCAATTTCAGTATTTTCTATACGTACATCATCTTTAAGTCTTAATTCAAACAAACCTTTACACAGGATTTTTAAAATCCTAACATTTACAGAGTTACCCAACTGTCTGTATATCTGTTTATCTGTTCCAGAAAATTTATATCGCTGATCAAATTTCTGAAGATTTGCAGCTTCTCTAGGTGTAATATGTCGATACGCATTCATTTGATTATCCCAAATGATAGGAGTATTTACTATCGCAACCAGAGAAGGGAAGTAAGTAGTCCTTTTTACACGAATACCAGATTGCCTAATCTGTATTATTCCGTCGTGCATATTTTGAACATCTTCCCCGCAATTCCACTCAAATTTCTGATACAGTTTTATGCGGTTAAACATATCGTATCTTTCAATCCAAGGATCAATAAAGTTTTTATGTTCAAGATAAAATTCTCTGTTTTTATCAACGAAACGTTTTTTCCAGTCTGGCATATCATCATATCCAAGAGAACTTTTCAGGTCGTCAGTATTTTGTATGCCAACGCCAAAACAACTTATCCAGATAGGGAAACCAATAATCTTGATTCCTGTTCCGAGACGGAACTCATCCCATGCTTGAATCATTAGATTCTGTTCATCAGTTATTTTGTAATCTTCTGAGACGTTTTCTTCCAGAAGCGTTAACGCATCACCGATTTTGCATTTTTTTCTATATTTATCAATGTTTAAGTCTGTAGGTTCGATATAACCTTTATCTTGAATTTCAGCTGAGCAGCCATCCTTTTTTATACCCAAAATATAAACTCGTTCCCTGATCTGAGGGATGCCAAAGTCAGAAGGGGAAAGGATAAGTGGCTTCTGAGTAATGACAAAATCTCTCTTGAGTAATTCTGTTCTAATTATTTCCCAGTTCTCTGACTTATCAGCTAAATTACGTACATTTTCTAATACGACAAATTTACATTCTGGATGTGCATCGAGAATGTCCATAATCGAATAAAAAAGGTTGCCACGTGTTTTATCATTGAAACCCTGCTGAAGGCCCGCTTTACTGAATGGCTGACAAGGAAAGCCAGCACACAGTACATCAAATCTTGAAATAGTAGTTGGATCAATTTTTTTGACATCACCACGGACTCTGCCTTCGAGCGTTTTGAAATTTAGGTTATAGGTGTCAACACATGCCTGATTTATTTCGGCAGCCATAACGCATTCGCCACCTAAAAATCTCATAGCCTGATGGAAACCACCTATTCCTGCAAATAAATCAATAAAGCGAAAATTCGCATCAGAGTCTTCATCTATATTTCGTTTTCTCTTATCATCTGGACGTACAATGTCAGTAGGAATCATCCAACGCCCTTTTATTTTAGTAGCTCCATCTAATTGACCATTAGCACACATTACCGTAATTCTGGTGGGTGTAATGCCCCAAATGCTGGAGAGTTCTTTTGCAGAGATATAATCAGCCATTATTAGAAATTCCGCCTTTGCTATATAGTATTGCCCGTGAGGGCTGGAATAGTACACAGCAACACTCATGATTATATCCATGCGAAATGGAATATAATTTCCAGTAGTTGTTGCCAAGAAAACGATTACTTTACGATTTCCATAATGTCGCCAAAATCAACATCAAGCGACAAACAAATTTTTATAAGAACTTCCATTCTTACACATTCGTTTTTTGCAAGTTTACTTACTGAGGCCGAACTAATGCCGGCTTTTTTCTGTAAATCCTTTTTTTTCATGCCACGATCTATTAATAATTTGAATAGTTTATTGTATGAAACATTCATCTTGGATCCTCCATAATCATCAAGACTTTAATAGCGCTATTCTAACAAAAAATTATATCATACTTTCTTTATAAAAGCGAGAAAATTCTTTTAAATCTAAAGAATTCTTTTAGAAAAATGAACGATAAAGTTGACTTGATAATAACATACAATATGTCTTATAATGTTAACGAGTTAGCTAACAAGCAAAGAAGATAAACAGGGGCGATATAAATGGAAAACAAATACAGTAACTTCGGTGAGTTTTTGCAAAAGAAAAGAGAAGAAAAGAAGGTCACTCTTCGTAAAATGGCTGATATGTTGGGGTTTTCTGCACCGTTCTTAAGCGATGTTGAGAAGGATAGAAGAAATCCTCCCGAAAAAGACAAATTGGACATGATAGTAAATATATTAGGGCTCAGTGAGGAAGAAAAGGATTTGATGTTTAATCTTGCTGGAAGACGTAGAAATACAGTTGCCCCTGATTTGCCAGAGTATATTATGGAAAGAGATTACGTGTCTTCGGCTTTAAGAACAGCAAGAGATCTTAACGCCAGCGAAGAAGAGTGGATGGCGTTTGTTTAAGAACTAAAGAAGAGGAAGGGGTAAAATAGTATGTAGTATAGAATGTGTCAGGTTCAAATAAACATAATTTTATTTTATGAGATATCTGTAGATTGGTATATTAGGCAGAACAAAGACTGACAATCAAAAAATAAAAGCGTATTTGTGGTAAATTTGTAGAGTGAAAGAATGAGGTTACAATTCAATGAAACTTAACAATATTAGAATAACAAATTATAGATGTTTCAAAGAAGCAGACATTGCTTTTGATGATCATATCACATTGATTGTCGGAAAGAATGGGGCAGGAAAGACTGCAATATTGGATGCAGTTGCAGTTGCGGTCAGTACATTTTTACTTGGTATTGATGGCGGTGTAAGCAGGGGTATTTCAAAAGACGATGCAAGATACGAATTCCATGACCTTAATGGTACCGTTGATCCACAGCATCAGTTCCCGGTAAGCATTGACAGCGTAGGTGACTGTTTAGATAATCAGGCTGTGAAGTGGGTACGTTCCCTGAATTCTGAGAATGGAAATACTACAGTCAAAGAAGCGAGAGAATTAACGACTATATCAAAGAAAGCACAAAATAGGATTATGACAGGAGACAAGTCATTAGTTCTTCCACTGATATCTTATTATGGCACAGGTCGTTTGTATGCTCAGAAGAAAGAAAAGAAGAACATAAAATCTCTCACGGAATTTAAACGACAGGTTGGTTATGTAGATTGTATGGCAGCTGAGTCGAATGAAAAGCTGATGCTTAATTGGTTTCAGACACAGACATTAAAATGTCTCCAGGAGCAGCAGAGAACAGGTGTTATAGAAAAATCGTTATTGTTAAAAACTGTAGAAACAGCTATCTGCAAGTGCTTTGAGAGAATCAGTGGCGCTAAAAATGCCAGTATTATATTTGATCTCGATACACACAGATTGGTTTTGAATTTTGAAAGTGCAGATGGCAGTTTACAAAAATTTGCAATGGATGAAATGAGTGATGGATACAAGAATACACTTAGTATGATTGGAGATATCGCATATCGCATGGCGGTTTTAAATCCTATGCTGGGTGAAAAAGTTCTGGAAGAAACACCGGGAGTCATCTTAATAGATGAGATAGATTTACATTTGCATCCGCAGTGGCAGCAGACAATTATAAGCGATTTAATCAGTATTTTTCCAAAGATACAATTCATCGTCAGTTCACATGCCCCGGCAGTTATCAATTCTGTTTCCAGAGAGCAGATTCGAATTCTGGATAACGGAGAGATTTATATTCCAGCGGCGCAGACATATGGAAGAGATGCAAATTCCATACTAAGGGAAGTGATGAAGGTATCTGAACGTCCAATGAGAATAACAGAGCTATTGAAGGCATTTTATGTATTCATGGATAATAAGCAATATGATGAAGCGGATAAAGTTTTATCGGAGATTGAGGATGTTGTTGGAACGACAGATCCTGATATTGCAGCAGCGAGAACAGCACTTGATTTGGAAAAGATATTGGGAGAATAGTGTATGATAGTTGTAAGAAGAGGAAAGGAACCGAACAGCCTGTTGCAATTTCGTAAGCAGTATCCTGATGCAGATTATGAGGTGGACATGCCTACGAATGTTTTACAGGATGTCAGGATCCAGATGTGGGAAGAACAAAAGCATTTGTGTGCATATTGTATGAAGAAAATTGCTAGTCCAAATGTCGAAAGAGTTGAACACTGCAGACCGAGACATCCACATGGTGAAATTGAACATGACAAAAAATCTACTTTGGATTTTAAATGGATGCTAGGAGTCTGCTATGGAAACAGTTTGACAAAAGGCGTAAAACATGAGGATACAACCTGCGATGCACATAGAGGAAATACGGAGCTTACAGTTAATCCCTTTGATGAGTTGTAAATTAGAAAGATAAAGTATAGATCAGATGGTAGCATTTATTCGGATGATGAAGAAATCAATAAGGATGTGACAGAGACCCTGAACTTAAATTGTGAGGCTGTTTCTCTTCCAGCGACGCGTAAAAAAGTATTGCAGGAAGAACAGCGTAGAATCATGAGGAAATGTAAGGGAAAATCCCAGGAAGTATTTATACGTGAGTTGGAGCGTACATATGAAAGCCTGGTTCGGGAAAGAAATTTAACACCGTATTGTGGAATAATTATTTCTTGGCTTGAGAATAGGTTGAAGATATCATAGTGTTTCGAGGAGACTTTATTGGGGCTTCAGGAAGTGGTGAGACCTACACCCCCAAATACGGTCTCATACCATCCAGAAACGCTTCTGTCAGGAAAGCAGACACCTTGTCGCTGCTTTCCTGACAGTTATCTACCGCAAACTTGTGCAGGATACCAACCACGCCGCCTATTGCGTATGCTACGGCGTATGAGAATTTCTCCTGGGCCAGGCCTGTCTTGCTGGATTTTTCCAGAATTAATTGCACGTATCTGTGGAACATTGTCAGTGCCTTTTCCACGAAATCGTAAGCTTCAGGTGTGGCAATGATGATCATGAGAAATCTATTTGCTTTCATGTATTCGCATAGAGACCTGAAGAACTGGTGGCAGATCTCAAGATTGCCTTCTGGTTTGAAGCTATTCATGATCTGAAATATTTCATCGATGATGCGGTCTTCCATGGCATTGATGAAAGCAGGCATGTCTTCATAGTGGTTGTAAAATGTGCTTCTGGTCACACCTGTGAGTTTGGTTATCTCGGACACGCTTATTTTGTTCAGAGCCTTTTGACCTGCAAGTATCTTGAATGCATCTAGAAGGTCACTTTCAGTTCTATCATATCGGGGATCGGTTGAGTTGATCATGGCTGTCTCCTTTATTTGCTGCATAGCTTGGTGGTGCAGTTTTGTCGCTATCTAATACAGCAATGTTACAACAATAATGCGTGTGAGTCTATTGTTATACGAGATTTCTTTTGATCTTTTTAGTCGAACTTTTTTCAAATGGCTCTTTTCTTATATCCAGTGCCGAGATCCTTTTGTATGTTGGCTGGTTTTTGTTGAAGGTATCAATAATTTTTTGCAATTTTTCAGAAGTCCTGGCTGCATCCATATGTTTCTTGTCTACAAAATCCTGATCTGGATATATGTGAGCAGTGAGATGGTTGCCGTCGCCGGTAATGACTATTTCTGAAATAAGGGGCTCTACAGAAAGCTTTCCTTCCAGTTCCTCAGGGGATATGTTTTCACCATTTGCCAGAATGATGAGGTTCTTTTTCCTTCCGGTTATATACATGAAACCATCGGAGTCGAGATAACCAAGATCTCCGGTGCAGAGCCAGCCGTCTTGAAAAGCTTCTGCGGTCTCGTCTGGCATGTCGTAGTATCCGGACATGACGCTTGTGCCTTTTATCTGAATTTCCTCATCGACAAAACGAACAGCGCAGTTGTCCAGGAGTTTGCCAACGGATCCGGGTCTGTTGTATCTGTGATTGTTGGAGCAAATTACAGGGGAGCATTCAGTCATGCCGTATCCCTGGAGTATGTCTATTCCATATTTTTTGAATTCGGTAACATACATAGGATCCAGATATGCCCCTCCGCAGAATATATATTCCAGTTTACCGCCAAATGCTTCCTTTGCAACCAGCTTTTTAGGAAGGAGAGGGTTGACGTCTTTGAGTTTTTTGTAAATGGTTTCTACCATGAGAGGAACCATCAGCATACCAACAGGCTGAAACCGTTTCATGTTTTTCAGCATGTGTAGCAACGAGTCATTGATGCAGATAGTGGCGCCCAGTGAAATGCCCTTCATCCATTCCATTGTCAGGCAGAAGGCGTGATGTATAGGAAGAACGCTCAGAATAGTTACACCAGGTTCCAGATTTACATATACATTTTCAACATTTTGTGCGAGATTGAATTGAGACAGCATGACGCCTTTGCTTTTACCTGTTGTTCCAGAGGTATACATAAGCGTACACATTTTATCCTTATCCTGATCGGCAAATGCAAAGTCATCCGGTATGGTAATTTCGCTGCGGAGCTGTTCAAATGACAAAATTGCTAATTGTGGATTTGAATCTGCACCCTCCGGACGCTCTATATCGACTTTCTTTTCCATGGTGAATACAACATTCATTCTAGGACAATCTGCTTTCAGTTCTGTTATCACATCTTTTCTGGATGCTCCGCAGAATAATGCAGTTGATTCTGATCTATTCAGAAGTTCATGTAATTCCGGAGCAGACAGGTTTGCATCCAGCGGTACAGCAGTATTTCCCGTGAAAAGTATAGCCATGTAGGCGCAGATCCATTCATAAGAGCTGCTTCCCACCAGTGCAATATGTGTTCCGCAGAGTCCATTATTTCGTAAAATGACAGCAGTTTTGCGAATATCATCCCACATATCTCCGTAGCTCTTTTCAACAATCTCTCTGTGAGACAGATATTTAACAGCTATTACATCTCTATATATCCGACAGCTTTTTTCAACAATTTCCAGAATAGTTTCTTCCATATATCATATCTCCATTTCTTTTATGTGAGGCAAAATGGGACATACTCCGTCGTCCCAGATTTTTAATGTTAAACCGATGCAGAAGAGCTTGTCAGGTTGTCAAGGTACTTGATGGCGTCTTCTATAGTGTGAATATTGATGATCTCATCTTCATCGATTTCCACGTCAAATGTATCTTCAAGGTCGCCGAGAAAAGTCATGAAATCAAGGGAGCTAAAGCCCAAATCTTCTATGAATCGCATATCATTAGTGATCTCATCAGCTGGTGTATTGCAGTATTCGGCAACAATGTTCAAAAAAGTTATATTAGTATTCATATTAAAATTCTCCTTATTGAATTAATTAAAGGGGACAGGAACCTCCGTCCCCAAAAAAAGAGTTAGATGCATTCGATGATTTCGCCCACGGTCATTTCTGGCTCGGCAATGCCTTTGAAGATTATCTTCATAAGGTAGTAGTAGAACAGTTCAATGTCCTGTTCGGAGAGACTTGCGGTCTGGTATCTGAAATAGAAATTCAGGCCCAGATCATTTGCACTGTGCATGACGGTGAGATAGATCTTTTGTTTTGATGTACCATTTGGAATCCACATACTCCTTACGGAAATGTCTTTGAGATGCGGATTTTTAAGCCTGATAGGAAGAGGCTGGTAAGTAAGCCCCACGCTCTCATAAGTAGTGTGTGGAGGAGTGTGGAACATTTCTTTCATCTGGTCAGACAAAAGTTCCGGGTCATAATTGCAGTGTCGGTATACATGATTCTGAACATCCTGAATCATGAAAACTGCATCCAGAAACTCTGTGTCTGGATCAATGATGGTTCTGCAAGGGTATGCCATTGCGCGAGAGCCACCTGATACCCACTCGGCATGTGTGGAACGTCTTGAAACATAATTCCTTATGGAAATGTCAGTCTGTCCGCCATTTGCCTTGGAGAGATAAGTTCGTATTCCCATGAGAATGAGGTTGGTCATGGATATGTGATTGTTCATACAAAAATCTAGAAGATTCTGGGTTGGCTCAGCATCTAGATGATAGTTCTTTGTAGCGACAGACAGGTTGTTAATTTCCTGATCTGCAGCGCGGAGTGACTTGTCATTGTGAAGGCGCCTGCTTTCCTGAAGTATCCGTTGTCCCTGTATATCGGAGTAAATAGGTTCTCCATTTTCCTCCAGCACATTTTGCCAGTACATGCGGTCTTTTGAGACACGTTTTTCGTCTGTGCTTTTTTTAAGATCACGTTCGACCATGTCAGTGAAACTTGCCATGTCCTCGGGATAAGGCGTGCCAAATTTGTAATGACAGTACAGTTCCATGATGTCATTCACCATGACGATAGCTCCACATGAATCCATGAGTCTGTGATCGATCTTGATGTACAGCCCATTGTAGCCACCCGGAAGCGAGATCATTTTTATCACATTCATTGGAATATTGTCCCCGTCAAACGGAATTCTGGACCATTCTTCCATGCGGTGGTAAGCGTCATCACCGGAAAGCCATGAAAGGTTTTCGTAATCAATATCTCTGTCATCGTGAGAAACAACATATTGCCGTACCTCTCCATTTGGGTCAACTTTTGTAAAACGGATTCGCAGGCATTCGTATCTTTCGTACTCCAGCTGTATGCATTTTTTCAGCAGACCAAAATCAAGCGGCGCTTGCAGAGTCATACAAATGCTTATATTTGCGACTTGCTGAGTGCCAAATTCAATAATTGGTTTGAAATGTATCTTTTGTGAAGGTGTTAATGGATAATATTTTCTTGGCATAATTTATTCCTCCTGATGTTCTGATACGCTGTGGGAAAAGTTATCACAAGAAAAATGAGGATTCAATATGCCGGATCCGCTAATGGACACTTTAGATGAAATTGACCGGAAATCGGGGAAATCGGGGACGTTCCTTCTGTCACCAAGAGTGTCCCCCTGTAACGAATAAGACAGAGGGACACTCTTGGTGACAGAAGGAACGTCCCTACAGCCGCGCCATATCTGCTGGTGTGTCAATGTCCATCAATTCAGTCTTGCTGGTGACGGGCAGCTGCCTCACCTGAGATTCGTGGCTATGGACCACAATATTTCCGCCTTTTCCTTGTGGGAGAGACATAAGCTCATCAAAATATTCTTTTGGAAATATCACAGGTGATCCTGGAGTTTTGTCATAACACGTTCTCCATATATATGATGGCTCATTTTGGGCACATAATAATAGTGATGCTATAGACTCCGTCTTTATGAGTGGCTGATCGGAAGGAATAAAAGCACAGCGGTCAATATAGGAACCAATTGTATCCAGACCAAGACGGATCATATCATTCCGATATGGTGAGGAGTGAAGGATTACCGGTATACTATATTCTGTGCAAAGCTTTTCAATATCCTGGTGTATGGTGACAACAAGTCGTCTGGCAAACAAATCTTTTGTTATATCAAGTATCCACTTTATGAGCGGCTGTCCGTGATATTCAGCCATGAGCTTATTGCTGCCAAAGCGCTTTCCCTGCCCTGAAGCCATGATGATACATCCGGAATTGCCAAATGGTCTGTCAAGGTCAACAAGGAACACATCTTTATGGACGCACAGCCAGTTTAGAAATGAGAGATCCTGTTTTCGAACAACCATAATGATCCGCTTTTTATTCATGAGCCTTTCGAAAGCTTTTTGATAATCGTATGATGTGTTTTCAAGATATCCAATTTCGTCTACAGTAATCCATGGTGCTGTTGTGTCTGCTAAGCTTTCTAAAAAAGCAATACATTTGCTGTTAAAGGCATCTTTAATGGGTTGCATGAGGTTCTCGCAACCTGTGGCATCAGAGCAGAATCTGCCGATACGTACAACTTCACCGCTTGAGTTGTTTTTCATGTATACGCCTTCTTTTGGAACGGCCCATGATGTAATTCCGGGCATTTGTCTGTCGAAAAGTGAAGAGAGAAGTGTTGATTTGCCACTTTTCCTGTCACCGGTAATAACGATATGTCTCTTTTTGCTAGTCAGAAAAGATCTCCATATACAATTGGCTTCCAGCCTGAATGCAGGCTTCTCTGTATTGTTCATATTTTTTCAGCCATTCCTTTCCCTCTGGTGTTATCGTGCTCCCCCCACCTGACCTGCCACCTGTTGTGCGGCTTGTAAGTGAAAATCCCAGTGCTTCTTCAGCGTTTTTTATCATGTGGAATGCTTTACTGTATGCAAGTCCCATGGACTTGGACGCGGAGCGGAGAGAGCCAGTTTTTTCTATAGCCAAAAGTAGGCGGTATGGACCCTCACCAAAGAATTTCACATCATTATCATCAAAAAATGTTATTTTAATAGCAGCTCTCAATGCATATCATCCTCCTTCATCATGACAAGCTGGCGATTTCCCTGACGGTTGCGAAGTTTCCTGATACTGATTGTACCATAAACTTTGGATAGAAGCATTTCCATTTCCTCAATGGGTGTTTTATCGGGATATATTTCACCGATCAGTTTTGATTCAGATAAAATCAGAAGAGCATTGCAGTAATTTAATGCAAGTGATGAATCGTGAAGCGTTACCAGGGACACCGCGTGGTTTCGTTCAACATAGCTGCACAGAAGGTTCATAATCTGGTAACGCAGCCTGAAGTCCAGTGCACTTTCCGGTTCGTCCAGGAGTAAAAGCTTCCGTTTTGCCACAAATGTACGTGCCAGCAGGGCAAGCTGTTTTTGACCCTCGCTCAATGTCTGAAAATTATCGTTTATCCGTGAATCAAGTCCGACCATTGCAAGAACTTTATAAGCTTTTTCCTTCATGGCCTCAGTAGGGGGCTGAAGCAGCTTAAGCTCTGGGTTAAATCCCATCATGACAACATCTAAGAGAGATATGTCTATGGATATGCCGCTTTTTTGAGGGATATATCCACATAGCTGTGCTAGTTTTTTGTGAGGCATATGTTCCAGCTGGAGATTATCTAACTCGCAGCAGCCACTATGCGGAATCAAATTGGCAATAGCTTTGATAAGGGTTGTTTTGCCACAGCCATTCTCGCCAAGTATACCAACAATTGTACCTTCTTCTGCAGAAAAGCTGATATTATTTATCACATTTTGCACATCTGTGGTGTTGGTGCGACTGATGTGGTGGTAGCCGGCTGACAGATCGCATATGTTTAATATACTCATTTTACAGGTTTCCTCCTTATGCATAGATAGATAAGAAATGGTGCTCCTATGATACTTGTGAATATACTGACCGGTAGTTCTGTGGAACATACACTGCGGGCAAGTATATCACCGAAAGTGAGAAGGCATCCACCTATAAGACCACTCAGAAGCATAGTTGATAAGCGGTTATTTTTGAGCAGCATTCTGGCTCCGTGCGGAGCAAGCAGAGAGATAAAGCTGATAAGTCCTGTCATGCTGATCACACTTGAAGTTGCCAGGGTTGCGATCAAAAGAACCAGCATTCGTATCTGGTTAACATTCACGCCAAGCATTTTGCCCTCTGCGTCATCAAGGGAGAGCATTATGATCTGTCTGTACAACAGGAACATTATCAGCAGGCAGACCGCACATAGTATTACGTTTGAGCCAATGGAATATATGCTTATGTCATTAAGACTTCCCATGATCCAGTATTCAATTGATGCTAATTGTTTTTCAGGGTCGGCAGTCAGTTTCAGACACACAAGAGCGGTCTGGGCAAGACTGTGTACTGCTATGCCTGCCAGTACTATGCTTTTTCCATCACGTTCATATGTCAGCGATGACAGAATCAGAACCAGTATCACACAGCATATGGCTCCGGCAAAAGCAGATATGGTTACAGACATTGTTCCGGACAAAAACAGAATGCCAAATGCGGCACCTGCGCTTGCACCTGAGGATACACCTATGATGTCTGGAGAAGCCAATGGGTTCTTAAAGACAGTCTGATATACAAATCCTGCTATGCCGAGAACAAATCCCCCTATACAGCCGATGATTCCGCGGCTTGCGCGAAGCGTGAGAAATACACGCCACTGCATGTCATCGCCTTGCAGCAATCCATTCAGTGTAAGAGGATATCTTCCGACAAAAAAAGAAAATATACTGAGAGCTGCCAGAATGACAGCTCCCAGTATAATAGTTATTGTTGCTTTGTTTTTATTTTTACGCTTGTTATTAGTTGTTGATTCCATAGAATGTTTCATAATAATTTGTTATTTCAGTTGTATATGTGTCAGCTGATACCTGATCAGGATGAAGGATCCCTGCAAGCCATACAGATGCCAGGATTCCTGCAGGTACAGGGCTATCCAATGCTTCCATGTCTCCAGGAATAGCATATACGTGGCTGTTTTTTACAGCAGTGCATTCTGCAAGGTTTGGATCGTTCATTACGTCATCTACTGTATATTCGGCATCCGATGCGATTATTATATAAGAAGGATCCCATGCAAGAAGCTGCTCATAGCTTATCTCGGCCCAGTAGGTGTCTGTGATAGAATCAGCTGCATTTTTTCCACCGGCAAGCTCTATGATGCTTGACTGATACATAGAAGGACCGGCAGTAGACAGGAATGATGAGTTGCCGGCAAGGTATACACTTTCAGGTTCTACGCCAGACAGAGCTGAAGTAAGCATATCCTTCTGAGAATATATATATGCGAGCAGCTTTGCAGCCTCTGAGTTGGTGTTAGTTGCCGTAGCTATGGTGTTGATCATTTCTGTCAGAAGATCCTGACTTTCAGGATTGACGAGCAGTACTGTTATACCGAGGTCTGTCAGGCTCTGGGCTGCATCCTTCAGCTTCATTGGCAGAATAACCAGATCAGGTGAAAGAGCAGCACATGTCTCAAGGTTGAACTCTTTGGCAGTTCCAACATTCGGCAGCTCTGTCAGTTCTGGTGCAGCAAGCTTATAAATAGGGCGCTTGTCTGCTTTTGCCTCAATACCGACAACCTTATCCTTGAGACCAAGAGCGATCAGAAGGCTTGAAGAAATATAGTAGCCACTCACGATAGAAGATGGTTCTTTTTCAATTGTGACTTCACGGCCGGCCTGGTCAGTAACTGTTACAGGGTAGACAGTCTGTTCAGCATCTGCTTCAGTGGAAGACTCTTCAGAAGATAATTCTTCAGATACTTCTTCACTGGAAGCTGATTCGGATACTGAAGCAGCTGTGGTGCTTTCCGTAGTACTCTGTGTTGTTGTAGCACTGTCTGTACCACAGGCTGTAAGTACTGCCAGCATAGTACAGATAAGTATGATAGATAGTTGCTTTTTAAAAGTTGTTTTCATGAATTCAATGTTCCTTTCGTTATTCTTGAAATAATACAACGGTATTGTAACAAAGCATCTTTTCAAAGACAAGCTGTTTTAATATAATATATTTTGAAAAATTGTGTTTATATGTTAAAAGGAGCTTTTATGGTAACAATACAGAATTATGTACGCGCACAAAGTATTGATGAGGCATATGAACTGAATCAGAAAAAGGGAAGCTGTATTATCGGAGGAATGCTCTGGACAAAAATGCAGGATCGCCTGATACAGACAGCCATAGATATGTGTGATCTGGGACTTGATAAGATTGAAGAAAAAGATGACGAATTCATTATTGGTGCAATGGCATCACTCCGTCAGATAGAGCTGCATGACGGATTAAACAAATATACACATGGTGCAGTATGTGAAGCTGTGAAGGATATTGTGGGGGTTCAGTTTCGGAATCTCGCCACGATTGGCGGAAGTATATGGGGACGTTTCGGATTTTCGGACATTCTGACAGTTTTTTTAGCTATGGATGCATTTGTGGAGCTTTATAATGGTGGTATGATTCCTCTCAGGGAATTTGTCAACATGAAGCAGGACAGGGACGTGATTGTACATCTGATCATCAGGAAAACTCCTGGGGTTTTTGCTTATGCATCAGTCCGAAATCAGAGAACAGATTTTCCTGTCATTGCCTGTTCAGCATCATGCGTGGATGGAGAATACCGTCTGGCTGTGGGAGCAAGGCCTGGAAGGGCGATGCTTGTTCTGGATGAAGAAGGTTTGCTCACAGGGGGACTTTCAGATGATACAGAGAAAGCATTTGCCAATTGGGTTTCTGACAAGGTTCCGGTTGGAAGCAATCATCGTGCTGGTGCAGAATACAGAAGCCGTCTGATACGTGTGCTTGGACAGAGATTATTGAAAAAAATTGAGGAGGAGCAGCAGTGGAAATAAAAGTTAAATTAAATGGGAAATTTGTCTCGGGAAATATAGCTCCTGATATGCTCCTTATAGATTTTCTGCGCGATCATGGCTGTTATAGTGTGAAACGCGGCTGTGAGACGTCCAATTGCGGCCTGTGTACAGTGCTTATGGATCAGACTCCTGTCCTTTCCTGTTCTATGCTTGCTGCCAGGGCAGATGGACACGAGGTGCAGACCCTTGAGGGCCTTCAGGATGAGGCGGCAGAATTTGCCGGGTTCATTGCTGATCAGGGTGCTGATCAATGTGGTTTCTGCAACCCGGGTTTTGTGATGAATACAATAGCTCTTCTCAGAGAAAATCCTGACCCATCGGATGATGAGATCAGGGCATATCTTGCCGGGAATCTGTGCAGATGTTCCGGATATGAGGGACAACTGAGAGGAATTCGAAATTACTTAGACAGTAGAATTCCTGCAGATGACAGACAGTAAAGGGGTGAACTCATGGAACATAAAAAATATAATGTAGTTAATAAATCCGTTAGAAAAAAAGATTCTATGCAGTTACTTCTTGGCAAACCGGTATATGTGGATGATATCACTCCCGGTGATGCACTTGTTGTGAAACTGCTTCGCAGTCCACATGCGAATGCTATTGTGGAGGATATAAATGTCTCCATAGCAAAAAAAATACCCGGAATAGTAGATATTTACACATGGCAGGATGTGCCAAATAGCCGGTTTGCAATAGCAGGACAGACATATCCTGAGCCGTCACCGTATGACAGACTCATTATGGACCGCCATGTGAGGTGTGTGGGCGATGTGGTTGCAATCATAGCAGCTGAGGATGAAAAGTCAGCAATCAAGGCTATGAAACTCATAAAGGTAAAATATAAAATCTTAGAGCCTGTTCTGGATTTCCGCAAGGCAAAGGATAATGATATATTGGTTCATCCTGAGGACGACTGGTTCCCACCGGTTCAGGTAGGAGGCGATCCGAAACGCAACCTGATAGCAAGCGATATAGGCGGTGATGGCGATGTTGATGCTGTTATAGCTGACTGTGATGAGGTACTGGAGAACAGATATCATATGAGAGCCTTTAACCAGGCTATGATGGAGACTTTTCGAACGTATACACACCTTGACCGTTATGGAAGGCTTCATGTAATTTCTTCTACACAGATCGTGTTTCATGTACGTCGTATTTTGTCAAGAGCGCTTGGCATTCCAAAGAGCAGGATCAGAGTGGAAAAACCACGTATAGGAGGCGGATTTGGAGCAAAGCAGACAGCGGTAAGTGAGGTGTATCCTGCATTTGTGACCATGAAGACAGGACGTGCGGCCAAGATCATATTTACGAGACAGGAAAGTCAGATCGCAGGCTCGCCGCGCCATGAGATGGAGGTGAGAGTCCGTCTGGGAGCAGACCGCGATGGACATATAAGAGGACTTGATCTGTATACGCTGTCCAACACTGGAGCGTACGGGGAGCATGGACCTACAACAGTCGGACTTAGCGGGCATAAGTCAATTCCATTATATACGGGAGGTCTTGAGGCATATAGGTTTGGATATGATGTTGTATATACGAATACTATGGCGGCTGGTGCATACAGAGGCTATGGGGCTACACAGGGAATCTTCGCACTTGAGTCTGCGGTGAATGAACTTGCGGAGAAACTGGGGATAGATCCGACCGTGATCCGTGAGCAGAATATGCTGCGCGAGGGAATGAAGATGCCTGCGTATTATGGTGAAACTGCAAATGCGTGTGCTCTTGACAGATGTATGGCCAGATGCAAGGAGATATTTAACTGGGATGATAAATACCCTGTCAGGGACATGGGAAACGGAAAAGTCAGGGCTGCAGGAGTGGCAATGGCCATGCAGGGTTCTTGTATATCGAATGTGGATGTGGGATCTGCAACGGTCAAGCTTGCGGATGATGGTACATTTAACCTGATAATCGGTGCTGCAGATATGGGAACCGGATGTGATACTATCCTTGCACAGATGGTTGCGGAGTGCATGGACTGCTCGGTTGATGACGTGGCGGTATTTGGAGCAGACACAGATGCTTCACCGTATGATTCCGGCTCATATGCTTCATCCACTACGTATGTAACAGGAAAGGCTGTGGAGCTTGCATGTGATAAATTGAAGAAGAAACTGTGCGCAATTGCAGCAGGAATGCTTGGATGTGAACAGGATGAAATGTATTTCGAAAATGGCATGGCATATCGGACAGGAACAGATCAAAGCGTTTCTTTGGCTGATATAAGTGTTAAGGATCAGGTCGCAAATGATATTGCCGCTGTAGCTACAGTCTCTCATTCATCTCCGGTTTCGCCTCCTCCATATATGGTCGGAATGGTTGAGATAGAACTTGACAGATATACAGGAGAAGTGAAGATATTGGATTATGCTGCAGTCGTGGATTGTGGCATAGCCATAAATCCGGCACTGGCACGTGTTCAGGCGGAGGGAGGCATAGTTCAGGGAATCGGACACACTCTGTTTGAGAACATCACCTACAATGCGAAGGGATGCCCGATAGAGTCGAGTTTCATGCAATACAAGATACCAACCCGTCTGGATATGGGACATTTGAGAGTGGAATTTGAAAACAGCTATGAGCCTACAGGTCCTTTTGGAGCCAAATCGATAGGGGAAATAGTTATCAACACTCCGGCACCTGCTATTGCACATGCCATATACAGGGCGACAGGTGTATGGCACAGAGAACTACCGATTACACCGGAGAAGATTCTTATGTCCATGCCGGAAGAGTGATTGGAGATAACATAAGCAGAATAACAGAATCTGTAATATGAAAAAAATATACAGGAGAAAACAACAGATGAAAAATAAGTTTAAACTTTCAGAAACAGCATTCCAGCTTGATGGAAGGATGCCTCTTTCCCAGGCGATACCTCTTGGACTTCAGCATGTCCTTGCAATGTTTGTCGGAAATTTGACACCATTATTGATTATCACAGGAGCATGCGGACTGGTCGGTGGTGAATTTGCTGATCTTCAGCTTTCACTGCTTCAGAACGCAATGCTTATCGCGGGAGTTGTCACCCTGATACAGCTTTTCTCAATAGGACCTGTTGGAGGAAAGGTGCCGATCATTATGGGTACATCTTCAGGTTTTATAGGAGTATTCAACAGCGTGGCGGCAACCATGGGCGGTGGAGTGCTTGCGTATGGTGCGATTATGGGCGCATCCATTATCGGTGGCTTATTTGAAACTGTGCTTGGCTTTTTCCTGAAGCCATTGCGCAGGTTTTTCCCGGCTGTTGTAACAGGTACAGTGGTTTTATCTATTGGACTCAGCCTTATATCGGTGGGAATAAATTCGTTTGGAGGTGGAAATAATGCCGCAGACTTTGGCTCCATGGAGAACCTTCTGCTTGCATTATTTGTCCTTGTGGTCATCCTTTTCTTTAAGCACTGGACAAAAGGATTTTTAAGTTCGTCATCTATTCTTTTTGGAATAATCGCAGGTTATATCGCGGCGATCATAATGGGACTTGTTCTTCCGAGAACAGGTATAACTGCTGATGGTGTGGAATATACAAAAGCCTGGGTGCTGAACTGGGACAAGGTGAAAGATGCTTCCTGGTTTGCGATTCCACAGCTCATGCCTGTAAAACCGGTGTTTGATGTGCGCGCAATCCTTCCTGTGCTCATAATGTTTATTGTTACAGCGGTGGAGACTGTAGGCGATATATCAGGTGTTATGGAAGGTGGTCTTGGAAGGGAAGCCACAGACAAGGAACTTTCAGGTGGTGTGATGTGTGACGGTCTGGGTTCATCTCTTGCAGCGGTGTTTGGAGTCCTTCCAAATACATCGTTCAGCCAGAATGTGGGACTTGTAGCCATGACTAAGGTCGTCAACAGATTTGCACTTGCAACAGGAGCGATATTCCTGATATTATGTGGCCTTTGCCCTAAACTTGCAGCACTGGTATCGATCATGCCTCAGTCAGTGCTTGGCGGAGCTGCGGTTATGATGTTTTCTTCGATAGTTATCAGTGGTATTCAGCTCATAACAAAGGAACCATTAAGCGCACGCAACCTGTCCATAGTTTCGGTAGCACTGGGCGTGGGCTATGGAATGGGAGCCAATCCTGGTATTCTAGCAAATGCCCCTCAGCTGCTCCAGCTTGTTTTTGGAGGCTCAGGAATTGTTCCTGCGGCAATGGTTGCAATTCTGCTTAACATTATCCTGCCTAAAGAAAAGTAGTAATCGGGGACGCTCCTCGTTACAAAAGGAACGTCCCTGTTATATATAACAAAAAGTTGCGCTACAAAAGTAGTTGTTGATAACAAAAAAATATGCTAACATAAAAATAGTAGTTTCCGAATGTATGTTCGATATAGTATAATATATACTGTATATACATTTGAGACTGCTATTTTTTAACTTGAAAAATATATAGTAATAAAACATATTCGGTATGGAGGAGAAGTTATGTACCTTGTGATAGACGTAGGCGGAACATTTATAAAGCATTGTGTGATGGACAGAGATGCTGAGATAATGGAGAAGAATAAATTCCCTACACCTGGAAGATTTGGGAATGGACTGGAGAACATACAACAGGGGCTGGATGCATTCCTTGATGCACTTCAGTCGATATATGATGGATATAAGGAAAGATATGATATACAAGGAATAGCTATATCACTTCCTGGACAGGTGGACGTGGACAACGGGATATGTTATGCCGGCGGAGCCTTGCCTTACCTTGACAAAGCACATATAGGCGAGCTTGTAAGCGAGAGATGCGATGGACTTAAGGTAGCGCTTGAGAACGACGGCAAATGTGCAGCATTGTCGGAGATATGGCAGGGAAATGCAAAGGACTATAGCAGCGCAGTTGTATTGGTATTTGGCACAGGTGTCGGTGGAGGAATAGTCATAGACAGAAAGATACTCCACGGCAGAGGTATGGTTGCCGGTGAGATGTCGTACCTGTTTGAGGATGTGAACAGGGATAATATAGACAAACTTGTACCGCTTGAGGCGAATCTCAAGAATACAAAGAAACATGTAAAACTTCCGGACAATGTCACCTGGACGATGCAGGCATCGGTAAGCTCACTCAGAAGAGAGGTGGCAGCAGTCAAGGGCATGAGGGAAGATGAAGTGTCAGGTGAGATGATATATGAGTGGGAGACTGCCGGTGATAAGGCGGTCATAGATGTGCTTGAGGACTGGTATCTGAACATCGCGAAGCACTGCATGAATATACATGTCATTCTTGCACCGGACATCATACTCCTTGGAGGTGGAATCAGTGCGGAACCGAGGTTCATACAGGGCGTGAAGAAGTACGTGGATAAGCTTGCAAAATTTTCAGTGATCTATAATGAGATGCAGGTTGGACTGTGCAAATTTGGCAACGATTCCAATCTCATAGGAGCACTTTTCAACTATCTTCAGAAGTATGAGGGTGCCCACTAGATAAGAAAACGGAGATCATATCAGGATGAAACACAATGACGGAAAAGAGACGGACATCAGAATGAAGCACAATGACGAAAAAGAGACTGACATCAGAATGAGCGCAGAAAAGAGTAAAGAAAGAAGCATAGAAAAAAATATAGAAAAAAGCAAAGAAAAAGGCAAAGAAACGAATACAGAAAAGAACACCGATCATAGAAAAAAATCGCACGAGATGGATATGTTAAATGGTTCACTGGCGCTTAAGATGCTTATATTTGCCATGCCACTTGCCGCCAGCAGTATACTGCAGCAGCTTTTCAATTCGGCAGATGTAGCTGTGGCAGGAAGATTTGCAGGAAGTGATGCCCTGGCGGCCGTTGGAAGCAATGCGGCGGTTGTTGCCCTGTTTGTGAATGTGTTCGTGGGGCTTTCAGTGGGTGTGAATGTTCTTGTGGCCCATTATATAGGCCAGAACAAAAAAGATTCCATAAGCAGGTGTGTGCATACCAGCGTGAAGTTTGCCCTTATATGCGGAATAGTTATGCTTGTTGCGGGAATGTTTGTGGCAAGACCGATTCTTGAGGCCATAGATACCCCTGAGAGGGTGCTGGATCAGGCTGTACTTTATTTGAGGATATACTTTGTGGGAATGCCGTTTATCATACTTTATAATTTTGGAGCGGCTGTGCTCAGAGCTATAGGTGATACAAGGCGTCCGCTTTACTGCCTGATAGTTTCAGGTGTACTCAATGTTGTACTCAACCTGTTCTTCGTGTGTGTGTGTAAACTTGGAGTGGCAGGCGTCGGCATGGCAACGGTCATATCAAATGTTGTCAGTACGGGAATAGTCATGTATATATTGATGCATGAGGAAGGTCCACTCAGACTCGATATAAAGAATATACGAATAGATAAAGTGTGCCTGGGAAAGATACTCAGGATAGGAGCTCCATCAGCGATACAGACGGCAGTTTTCTCATTGTCAAATGTGCTGATACAGGGCGGAATCAACAGCTTTGGTCCTGATGCTGTGGCAGGCTCATCCACGGGTCTTAATTTTGAATATTTTGCATATTTTGTCATATCCGCATACGCACAGGCAGCAGTGACATTTGTGAGCCAGAATTATGGTGCAGGTGAGAAGGAGAGATGCAGAAAAGCTCTCAGGATTGCCATGTTAGAGGGCATGCTTATGACGGCTGTGTTCAGCAGTGTCATGATGCTTTCAGGGGATTTTCTTGTGAGATTTTATACAACAGATACAGAGGTTATAAAGTATGCACTTATAAGAATGAAGCATGTCATGCTCCTTGAGGCGATGACAGGAACATATGAGATGACAGCTGCGGCACTCAGAGGCCTTGGCAGATCCATGCTGCCGGCTATTATAACAGTTGTGGGTTCAGTAGTGTTCAGGATCATATGGATATATACGGTGTTTGCGCGATATCATTCTTTTGGCATGCTTTTGAACGTGTATATAGTTTCATGGATAATAACAGGTACGGCGATGATAATCGCATACATACTCGTATCGAGGAAAGTGCTGGGGCATACACGGGCCGGCGGGACGGCTGCTGTATAGTATGTGACCCAAGGCACATAAGCATCAGAAAGAGAAGATTAAGACTGAGCAAGAAGTGACAGGGGGATTGACTGTGGATAGGGATAAGAAAGATAGAACGTATATTGCGATAGATCTGAAATCCTTCTTTGCATCGGTTGAATGTGTTGAGTGCGGACTTGATCCACTGACCACCAATCTGGTAGTGGCAGATGCGTCGAGAACAGAGAAGACCATATGTCTTGCTGTTTCCCCGTCGCTGAAGAGCTATGGTATACCTGGAAGAGCCAGACTGTTCGAGGTGGTGCAGAGGCTTAAGGAGGTCAATGCCAGCAGGAGAACACTTTCACCCGGTGGAAACTTTTCCGGGGAGAGCTGCGATTCCAATGAGCTTGCGGAGCATAATGAATTTGCGGTTTCGTATATAGCCGCTCCGCCACGTATGGCATATTACATGAAGTACAGTACGGATATATATAACATCTATCTGAAATATGTAGCACCAGAGGATATGCATGTGTATTCCATAGATGAGGTGTTCATGGATGTGACGGATTATCTTGGGATATATAAGATGAGTCCGCACGATCTTGCCATGACGATCATACAGGATGTGCTTGCACAGACCGGTATAACAGCAACAGCAGGGATAGGAACGAACCTCTACCTGTGTAAGATAGCGATGGATGTTGAGGCAAAGCATATAGCCCCGGATAAGGATGGAGTCAGGATAGCAAGTCTTGATGAAATGTCGTACAGACAGAAGCTGTGGAATCACAGACCGCTCACAGATTTCTGGAGAGTGGGAAAAGGATATGCGAGAAAACTTGAGAGTCATGGACTTTATACAATGGGTGATATCGCCAGATGCTCACTGGGACATGACGATGAGTATTACAACGAAGATCTGCTGTACAGATTATTTGGTATAAATGCAGAGCTGCTCATAGATCATGCATGGGGCTGGGAGCCTTGTACCATTGCAGATATCAAGGCTTACAAGCCGGAGAGGAACAGCATAGGTTCAGGACAGGTGTTGTCATGCCCATACGAATATGAAAAAGCCAGACTTATTATCCGTGAGATGACGGATCTGCTCGTGCTGGATCTTGTGGATAAGAATGTCAAGACAGATCAGATGGTCATAACAGTGGGGTATGATATAGATAATCTCAAAAAGAACGCTGCGGGAGCGAAATTTTCCGGAGAGATACAGACAGATATGTATGGGAGAAAGATACCGAAAAGTGCCCATGGAACGGTGAATCTTGGAGAGTATACATCATCTACAAAGGTCATCATGGATGCGGTGACCGGATTGTTTGAAGAGATCGTAGATCCTTTATTGTATGTCAGAAGGATATATGTCACGGCGAACAATATCATATCGAATACTGCGGCACATGAGAAACAGTCAGCAAGGCAGCTCAGTCTGTTTGATGATTTTGGAGACGGTGCAGCAGAGACGGAGAAAAAGCAGCAGGATATGAAGCGGGAGCAGAGCATGCAGAAAGCGATGATAGAGCTCAAGAAGAAATTTGGCAAAAATGCAGTCCTTAAGGGAATGAATCTTGAGGAGGGCGGTACGACGATAGAGAGGAACGGACAGATAGGCGGTCACAAGGCTTAGGAGGGGCTTATGGAAGATAATTACGATGACATAATACAGCTTCCACATCACGTGTCCTCTGTTCATCCGCACATGTCTATCCATGACAGAGCAGCACAGTTTGCCCCGTTTGCCGCACTCACAGGACATGGAGCAGCCATAGCGGAGACTGCAAGGCTCACCGATGAGAAGTTGGAGCTGGATGAGAGTCAGAAAATGGTTCTTGATCAGAAACTGTTGAATATAATGCATAATGCAGACAAAAAATGTGTGAGTATAGAGTATTTTGTAAAGGATGACAGAAAAGCTGGTGGAAGATACGAACATGTGTCGGGATATATACGCAATGTTGACGTATATGGGAAAAAGATAGTTATGGAAGACAGAACCGAGATACCGATAGATGATATATATGATTTAAATATTGATCAGAATGGAGATGTATATTTGCATGAATAGAGAGACTATGGTGATAGCACACAGAGGAGCGAGTGCCCTTGCGCCTCATGAGAATACACTTGAAGCGTTTCAGATAGCTATAGATCTGAAGGCGGATATGGCGGAGTTCGATGTGAGGAAAACCAGTGATAATATACTCATAGTATTTCATGATGGAACTATAGACGGCAGAAAGATAGGAGATATGACATACAACAGGATCAACGATATTGCATCAAAAGAAGGCTACAGAGTGCCTACGCTTGACGAAGTCCTGGAACTCTGCAGCGGAAAGATATGTCTTGATATAGAATTAAAGGAGAGCGGATACGAGAGGCGTGTCATAGATCTTGTCAAGGGGAGATTTGGATACGGTGAGTTCTCGATAAAATCCTTCAAGGACAAAGTGTCGTACAATGTGAAGGCCATAGACCCGAGGATAAAGACCGGACTGCTCGTCGGTAAGAAAAAGGCTAAGCTCGGTGTCAGATTGAATGAGTATTTTCCTGAGAGAAGAATGAGACGGTGTAAAGCGGATTTTATATCGCCGAATTATCTTCTCTGCACGAAGAAATTTGTGAAGAGAATGAAGCGCAAGCACATACCGGTATATGTGTGGACTGTGAATGATCCACACTGGATGAGACGTATGTGCAGACTGGGCGTAGATGCAGTGATAACAGACCGCCCGGATATAATGCGTTGAAAGACCTAGAAATATTTGTTATATTATTCTATAGGTGGAGGAGTTGGACATAGGAGGATAATATGAGCAAAGTACTATACTTTGATTACGCGGCATTCTGCGTGTTTACTCTTATCATGGTCTCAGTCATCATGAAGAAGATGACCAGAGGCAAATTAAACAGGCAGTTTCAATTTGTTCTGACCATTGCAATGGTTGCCACAGCGTTTGATATAGGCGCCATCGCATTTGACAATATGGGTGAAAGGCATGTAGTCACCCAATACATATTCCATACGGGATATCTCTTTTTCCATGTCGTTTCATCGGCTATGTATGCCACTTATGTGGTGAACATAGTGGATGCCATACATATATTCAGAGGTAAAGTGAAGAGTTTCATACTGGCACTTCCAACGTTGCTGTGCATGATCATGCTCGGAGTTAATTTTTTCACTCCGTGTGTATTCAGTATAGGCGGACAGGGAGAGTACAGAAGAGAGTTTTTCATGACATTTCTGTATGTTGCCGGAATATTTTATATGATTCTGGGCTTCATGGTTGTTACGAGATATCACAGGAGACTTACAAGAGGAAGATTTGTATCAACCATAGCGATATTCCCATTGGTTGTTGTTGCGGCCGTATTTCAGATGTTTAACCCGGATATTCCGATTGAGATGTTTGCAAATGCGATTGGATTACTGTTCGTTGCGTTGCTGATACAGAGTCCGGAGCAGGTTATAAGCAGTGCCACGGGCCTGAACAAGATCACAAGATACATGGATGACGTGAGAAATTCTCTGGATAATGGCCTTGATATAACGGTAGTTATGATAACTATGGAGAATGACAAGACTCTTCGCGGGATTCTGGGAGTTGAGGAATATCATAAGCTGCTCAGGGAGATCTCTGAAGACTTTTTAGAGTGGAGCAGACCATACGGATATGATGTTGAGTGGTATTATCTGGGAACCGGAATGTTCAGATGTGTCATGAACCAGCGTATCAAGGATCAGGCTGAGGATTTTGCGGAGCGGATAAACGAGAAGCTGAAGAAGGGATATAAGTATAATGATATGTTTATAAATCTATTGCCGATAATATGTATCACCAGATGTCCTCAGGATATAGAGGATGTTGACAGTGTGATGCGGTTTGGCGGTGAGCTTGCTGAGCACGAGTATACAGGCCGTGTTCTCTATGCCAGAGATATCTATAACAAGGAAAGATATGATCTGATGCGGGACATGGACATGATACTTGATAAGGCATTTGCCGAGAACAGGTTTGAGGTTTACTATCAGCCGATATACAGCATAGATTCTGGAAAATATAACAGTGCTGAGGCACTTCTGAGATTAAATGATGATATGTATGGATACATTTCGCCGGAGATATTTATCCCTGCTGCGGAGGAGAATGGAATGATCCATAAGATAGGTAAGTTCGTTCTTGAAGAGGTGTGCCGTTTCATAGCTGGAGAGAAATTCAAGAATCTCGGACTGGAATATGTTGAGGTGAATCTGTCGGTCATCCAGTGCATGAGCAGTGAGTTATCAGAAGACGTGCGGGCAGTGATGGAGCGTTACGGAGTCAGCAATGAGCAGATAAATCTTGAGATTACTGAGACTGCGGCTGCCTATGCTCAGACGACAATGATGGACAATATCAACAGTCTCACAGATTATGGTATTGCATTCTCACTTGACGATTTTGGAACAGGTTATTCCAATATGAAGAGGATAGCATCCATGCCGTTTGCGATAGTTAAGCTGGACAAGACATTTGCGGATATAGACACAGATGACAAGATGATGAAGGTTGTCAAGAACACCATAAGCATGGTTAAGGATATGAATATGAAGATCGTAGTGGAAGGCGTGGAGACGGAGGAATCCCTCAGGGAGTTCAGCAATCTTGGAGTGAATTACATTCAGGGCTATTATTTCTCAAGACCATTGCCACAGGATAAGTTCATATCAGAGGTGAAGAGAGTTAACCAGAGCTAAGAGAAAGGACGGCGTATGACAGATATAGAGAACCGGGTCGTTGATGAGGTAGAGAAGGTCGTAAAGGGAAAAAGAGATATAATAATCAAGGTCTATGCTGCCATACTTGCGGGTGGACATATACTGCTTGAGGATATCCCGGGTGTGGGCAAGACCACTCTTGCAACGGCATTTGCCAGAACTCTGGATATGAAATATAACAGAGTCCAGTTTACACCGGATGTTCTGCCGAGTGACATAATGGGATTTTCCATGTACAATGCAAAAAGCGGTGAGTTTGAGTACAGAGAGGGTTCAGCGTTCTGTAATCTGTTCCTTGCGGATGAGATAAACCGAACATCGCCTAAGACTCAGTCGGCACTCCTTGAGATCATGGAGGAAAAACATGTGACAGTCGATGCTGTTACAAGGGAACTTCCACAGCCTTTCACGGTCATGGCAACCCAGAATCCGGTTGGTTCGTCGGGAACGCAGATGCTTCCGGAGTCCCAGCTTGACAGATTCATGGTGAGACTTTCCATGGGATACCCATCCCACGAGGCTGCGGTGCAGATACTTAAAGGTCAGGAATTTGTACCTATGGACAGTGTAGAGAGAATAGTGACGAGAGATGAACTGATAGGTCTTCAGGATAAGGCGAGAACTTTGAGTGTGCATGATTCAATATTTGATTACATAGTGACTCTGGTTGAGGCTACCAGGGAGAGTGAGCTCTTCTCGATGGGAGCAAGTCCGCGAGGCGCAAATGCACTTCTGCGGATGAGCAGAGCAATGGCGGTGCTCTCTGGAAGAGAATATGTTGTGCCGGGAGACATAGCAGAGGTGTTCAACGACGTGCTTGGGCACAGGGTAAAGCTTGCAGCCCGTGCCAGAGCTAATGGAATGACTGTCGCAGAGGCTCTGGATGAAGTGAGAAGTCAGGTTAAGGTTCCAAGGACTTAGAACTGAGAACATAAGAGATATAAGTAAAGGAGGATCAGCGGATGAAGTACGCATGGCATGTATTCAAATACATTCTCGTGTTTGTTATAAATCTGTTGATCCTTCTTTTGGTGCATTCATATTTTAATTTCATAGTTATGATACTGATGATAGTTCTGCCGGTCGTGTCAATAGTATGCGCCTTTGTGCTTTCAAGGCATTTGACTGTAAAGTTTGGCGGCGGGGAGCAGAACCTTACGGTGGACTCGCCATTTCTCGTATCGGTTGTGCTCGACAACAGCAGCATTATTCCGAATATGAACACAGAGATAGAGATAAGCATGGAGAATGATCTTTTCCATACAAATGGCAGGCATACGCTGTGCATACCTGCATATTCGCGCAGTGCGAATGTGGTGGACTACCAGATCGCCCAGTCATATGTAGGTGCACTGGAGGTGAAAGCGGACAGAATATGCGTTACTGACTGGCTTGGATTTGTGAGGATAAAAAGCAAATGCAACTCGGTAAAAGAGTACAAGGTTTTCCCTTCCGGAAAGGTTGATGTGGAGGCGGATATGACCGCTGTTTCACAGGGGATGAACGAGGCTGAGGAGAGCCGGAAAAAAGGGCATGATTTCTCCGAGGTTGTGGATGTGAGAGAATACCAGCCGGGGGATAAGCTTCAGAATATACATTGGAAGCTGTCAGCAAAAAAAGACGTGCTGATGGTAAAGGACAGAGAGAGCATGTCGTCAAGCCAGCTCATGATATTGGTAGAGCTTGCCGATGATGAGACACATATATTGAATGATGTACTGAAATCCGCCTACGGCATGGCTGTAAGTCTGTTGGATGAACAACTGCCGTTTACATTCTATTACTGGAGCGGCGCGCAGGGCGATATAGTCAGGACTTCGATAGACAGCAGGGATGATCTCGCTGAATGGATGGAGAAGATCTTTTATGAGCAGGCGTATGCAGATTTTGGCTATGGGTTATCGATGCTTGAGAAGAATCTGGATTATGACAGAAGGATCATAGTTGTTTCCGGCGATATGAGAGCGGATGGCAATGTAGTGTTTACATATGGAGATCGTGTGAAAGGATACATAATTGGGTAGAATCTTTGGTAGAAAAAAGAAAACTGAAGACAGGAAAGCGGTAGAATTCTGTGAAGGTGTAAGGCTGCTCAACGATCCGGAGATCACAGATGGAGGCAGAGAAGGCGCGGATTACAGAAAAAGAAAGCTGCGCAGAAGAAAATCGGACAGCAGAGGTATTGCTGCAAAATGCCTGCTGGAGATATTTATCATAGGCGGTTCAATGTGCGGCTTTTTGTCGTGTATAGATATGGCGTACGGTGTTCCCGTTATATTTCTGGCGTATGCGCTGCTGGCCATGTACTTCTGTGGTCTGTTCAAATCAGGCAAGGTGTGGGTGAGAGATGTTGGATATGTCATATTTCTTGTCGCTTTTGTCCTGTTCATCATGCTCCTCAGACGTTATATAAACAGTGGATTTTATGCTATCGTAAATGAGTTTCTGGATCATGTGACTGATTATTATGGAGCCCAGGAGGTTAAGGTATTCTCCGAGACTTTGTCCAACAGGGCGCTCACTGTTCCTGTGGCAGCCATCGCTATAGGCTGTGTAGAGATAATAATCCTCAACATTTTCCTTAACACGAATATGAGTGTGTTCTGGGCAGTGTGGTTTTCACTTCCTGTGTTTATATTACCATTGTTTTTCAGGTTTGAGCCGGATGTTATTTACATGTTCATGGTATCCACAGGACTTTTGGGAGTTATCTGCCTTAAGGGAAATGGTCACTTCCGTATAACTGACAAGGACAGTACGTTTGAATATGATGAGAAGAAGCGAAGATTCAGTTACAGGCATAGTGACAGGGCGTCTCTGCAGCTTGCGGCCGGTGTGGCGGCTGTATGTATATTGGTGGGAAGTGCGGTTATCCTTGTCAAGCCGCAGCAGACTTATCTGTACAGGTATCGTGATAGCTCGGCGAAGAACAAGATCGAAGGCCCGCTTGGAAACCTCATCATGTATGGATTTGAATCCCTAAGGAATTCGGCGAATACCGGAGGACTGGCGAATGGAAAGCTTGGAGGCGTGTCGGATGTCACACTTGATGGACAGACGGATCTGATAATCACATTTGCACCATATAGCACAAACAGGATCTATCTGAAAGCGTTCGTTGGTGATGAGTATAGCTGGGATCATTGGGACAGAGATAAGGATGGCGACTATCCGTCACCGGTCAATTCTGAAGGACATGCCAGAGGACGAATGGATATACAGAACATAGATGGCGCCGGAGATCTAAAATATTACCCTTACTACACTGATATAGAAGCCATGAATACTTACAAAGAGGGCGATTCATTGTACAGTGTGGAGTACAGTCCATCCGCTCTGGCTGAGCCGGTTATGTCGTCGGTGGATGACAAGTATCTTGAGATTCCAGAGGAGAATATGGATTCAATACGAAGATTCTGTGAGAGCGCAGGAATCACGGAAAAAGACAGTGTGGATAATGTGCTGCAGAAGGTGTATATATACTTCCTGGAGAATTATCCGTACACACTGCATCCGGGAGCCACGCCGAGGGATGAGGATTATGTCAATTATTTCCTTGATACCACGAAGAAGGGCCTGTGTGCCAATTATGCCACTGCGGGGGCGCTGATCCTGAGATACATGGGGATACCCACAAGATATGTGGAGGGGTATGCCGTGGATTACACCGAGGTCCTTGACGGAACAATGCTCGATGAAGAACAGTTCAGTTACGATGATTATTATTCAGGCTCATCAGAGCTTGGAAGAACGGCTGTTGTTCAGGTGGATGTGGACGATGGCGGAGCTCATGCGTGGATAGAGGCGTTCATACGTGGCAGATGGCAGGTCGTGGAGCTGACACCTCCGTCGAGTGAAGATGAGGATGAGACCCAGGATGATTTCTGGTCCAGATTTGGAAGATGGCTAGTAGGTGATGACAGCGGAGATACCGGAACAGATACGACCGGCACAGCATTTTCACTTGGAAATGCCGTGTGGATAATATATGTTCTGGCGGGATGTATAGCATTTGCAGTGCTCTTGCTTGTGGGGCGTACAGCAGTCAGGAAGATAGTTCGTTTTGTGGGTTATCACAGGAGAGATAAGACTGGAAATGTGATAGCTTACTATAGGTATATGTGTGATTATGCAAGACTTGCGTCGGATGATTTTTCGAAGGCGGGAAATCACAGGCAGCAGCTTGAATATTTCTGTAAGGGCGCAGATCCGGCGGAGACTGAGGACCTTGCGGCATATATGGAAGGCATAAGCTATGGCGGCGAGGTGTCCGGGGACGAATATGTACAGCGTATGGGAGAACTTCGGGTGCTGTTCAGGAGCTTTAGGAGACAGGTTCCTTTTATGAAGAGGATATACATATTCCGAATGTTGTAGTATAGTTGACAGGTAGCAATGGATAATGGAGGTATAAGAGATGCTTGGAATCATAGGTGCGATGGACGAGGAAGTCGCAAGACTGAAAGAGATGATAGATGGGCTCCAGGTCACAGACAAGTGTGGCATGAGCTTCTACAAAGGACAGATAGAAGGAACGGATGTCGTGGTCGTAAAGTGCGGTGTCGGCAAGGTCAATGCGGCCATGTGTACCCAGTCGCTGATCGACATGTATGGAGTGTCAGCTATCATCAACACCGGAATAGCCGGATCACTGGATGCTGACATAGATATAGGAGACATCGTTCTGGCTACGGATACCGTGGAGCACGATATGGATGTATCCGCCCTTGGATATGAGCCGGGTGTGATCCCTGATACAGAGCTGAGCGTGTTCAAGACCAGCGATGAGCTGCTTAAGATAGCACAGGACTCAGTGGATGCAGCAAATATAGGAGTCAAGGTGTTCACTGGAAGAGTGGTGAGCGGCGATCAGTTTATCTGGAGCAAGGACAAGAAGAAATGGCTTGTGGAGACATTTGGTGGAAGATGTGCAGAGATGGAGGGCGCGGCCATAGGACATGTTGCAGTGCTGAATAAGGTTCCGTACCTTGTTGTCCGGGCCATATCGGACAAGGCTGATGACAGTGCAGAGATGGATTATCCTACATTTGCGGCAAAGGCTATAGAGAATAGTGTAAACATGATGACAGAGATAATAAAGAGATATGAGGTGAAGTAGACATGGATAAGATAGCAAGTTTTCAGATAAATCATCTTCTCCTGAATCCGGGCATTTATGTGTCGAGAAAGGATAAGGCTGGGGATCAGATCCTCACAACATTTGACATAAGGATGACAAAGCCGAATTATGAGCCGGTTATGAACACTGCGGAGGTTCATACCATAGAGCATCTCGGTGCGACATTCTTGAGAAATAATGAAGAGTATAAGGACAGGGTCATATACTTTGGACCTATGGGCTGCAGGACGGGATTTTATCTCATACTCGCAGGCGATTATGAGTCGAAGGATATAGTGGAGCTTATGATATCAATGTTCGAATTCATAAGACATTATCACGATCCGATCCCTGGAGCAAATCCAAGAGAGTGCGGCAATTACCTGGATATGAATCTCGGTATGGCGAACTATCTTGCAGAGAAATTCCTGTCACAGGTTCTGTATGATATAGATGACAGCAGACTTAATTATCCAGAGGGTTAAATTCCAATTTACAAATGAGATCAAAATATACAGACCATGTAAAAAACGGGTGATTTTCAGTGGAAATTCGCTTTGTTGAGGAATGTTTGCCATTCTATTGACAATGAAGCTTGCGTGCTTTTTAATGCACGTAAGCTTTTTTTGTGCACATAAAACAGCTAAACAGATTCATGAAGACGGCTCTTACCGGATACGGTTATGAATGGGCTGAAACTCAAACAGAAAGGAAGAGATTATGAAAAGATTGTATGTATATAAGATTCTGCTGGCTGTTCTTCTGGCCGTATGTGTGGCCGGTGTGGTTTTTTATCATAGGTTCAGTACAAGGTCAAGTGCTGACGAACTGTATGCCGGGGAGAAAAGCAGGCATACTGATGTTATGGCCACCTCAACGGATGGAATTGCGGCTATGGCCGGATATGAGATAAGTTATGAAGATGTGGACTGCATCCTAAGCGGCGATGTGGTGTTTTACAATGGGATGCCATACACGAGGCATTACACGGTGCATAAGGATGGTGTAGAGTACAGGGCATACTGCGGCGATCATAAGAAATATGAAGTTAAGAGCACGGACAAGGTGGCATTTTCCGTGACAAATGACAGACTGCTTCAGAAAGCGTTTCTGTATGGACCGGGAAGTGAATATGCGTGGTCTGGTTTTAAGGGGGTGTCCGCAGATCACAGACAGCTCATCATGACACTGACTTTGAATTATATAAGACATGGACAGTATTTTGACGTTATAGACGAATTCTATAAATACATATCGGAGACAAAGCGAGATGAGATCGTCCTTCAGGGAGATCAGGCAGATATAGAGATAATAGATGATGGAAGCAAAGAGAATTACGGTAATTATGTAAGTCTTAAGGATTATACCGGTTATGTGGACAAGAAGACTGGTGAGAAGAGAAGAAGAACCAGGATAATGAGGTGTAAGGCAGATGCTGAGAATGGAGTGAGGATCTCGGTACCGGCGGATACATGGCTCCATATCAGGAAAAGCGGAGAAAAGGAGTTCACCATCCACAAGACAGGTAAGGTAACTATAATGGGAGGCGACAGATTCTTTTTCAGTGCTGAGAAGGCTCATAAGGGAACGGGCACAGTAAAGTCTGGTAAAGGGATCCCCGGAGTTACAGTGTATACTGTAGATTCCACTCAGGTAGATGATGACCAGCAGTTGTTATTTGGAACGGTAGCTTCAAGCAGTATTTCTATGGATATTGAATGGACGGGAGAGAAGCCTGTTCTTGGAAAGTTTAGTCTGCATAAGACCGACAGAGATTCCGGCGCCGGTGTGGGAGAAGCTCTGTACAATATTGAGATGGAAGTGAAAAACGGCACACAGAGTCTGCGCACTCTGGTGGCTCAGATAGAGACTGATGAGAATGGACATGGTATAGTTGTGATGTCAGAATATGGCGGACTTGGAACCTATGAGATCACAGATATGCCGTTTGGAACATACAGGATATATGAGGAAAGGGCGCCGTACAACTATGAGAGAAACAGTGCTGTGGCACAGCTCGTTATAAACGAAGAAGGAGAATTCCTGTCCGTGGATGGCAAGGAGGTCAGTACATCCACTGAGCTTGAAATAAGCTGGGAGACTTGGGACAAGGTGATCTCAGGCAAGATTGATCTGAGCGTATACAAACAGGATGCGGAGACGGGAGATAAATCTCAGGGAGATGCTGTCTTGTCAGGGGCTGAGTTTACAGTCAATTATTACAGGAATTTTTATAATTCCGTGGACGAGCTTCCAGAGAAGCCGGATCAGAGCTGGACGCTTAAGACGGATGACAGCGGTAAGTGCGGCCTTGAGGATGTGGTTTTGCAGACGGGAACAATCACGGTTCAGGAGACAAAAGCCCCAGAAGGGTACACGCTTGTGAATTCAATATTTAAAAGCACAAAGAATGGCAATATTATAAAGGATAGTTCAGATGGAATATATCTGGACAGAATAGAACAGGATGGCGACACTGTTCGTCTGGTAAATGGCTACGAGCTTGTGGTCGGGAACCATGTCGTAAGAGGTGACTTCAAATTCAAAAAAGTGGTTGCCGAGGATGGGACAGCGATCGCAAATGTGAGATTCCTCGTCGAGAACTCCGATGGCACCCAGTCTGCGGAGATAACAACTGATGCCAATGGCGAATACTCCAGTTCTGCGGATGATATCTGGTTTGGGGATGGAAAGCCGGACAAGACCAAAGGGTCACTGCCGTACGGAGAGTACACATTGACAGAGCTTCGTTGTGATGCAAATAAGGGAAAGTATAAGAGCATTGCTCCGATAAAATTCAAAATAGATTCAGATGAGTGCGTGCTTGATCTTGGGGACATAGTTGATGAGAGGATGCCGGAGATAGAATCTGTAGCGAAGAACAGTGAAGACGGATCGAAGTTCATTGATCCGGATGCGGAAACTGTAGATATCACGGACACGGTGAGTATGAAAGGGCTGGATATCGGGCACAGATACAAACTGAGCGGAAGCGTTGTCTCACAGGAGTCGGGCAGACCGCTTGGGGCAGATGGATCAACGTCAGAGAAATGTTTTACCGCAGATGCAGAGGAGATGACGGTGGATGTGAATTTCAGGTTTTCGACTGACAGCATAAGTGGTTCGGCTCTTGTCTGCTATGAGGTGCTTACGGATGAGGATTATGAGGGAGAGGTCGTAGCTTCACATGAGGATGTGAACCTTGCTTCACAGACAGTTTATACAAAAGAAAAAGAGAAGATCAGAGGGAGCATAAGTGTCCACAAGACGGATGATATTCTGGAGACACCTCTTGCGGATGCGGAGTTCACATTGTATAGGGCATCTGATCATGAAAAGCTCATGACAAAAAAGACTGACAAAGCCGGCAGTGTAGAATTCACCGGACTCGAGCCGGGAGAGTATTATATAAAGGAGACCAGAACTCCCAAGGGTTATATTGCCGACCCGGGGGTAAATTCCATACCGGTAAGCGTGCCGGAGAGTGCAGATGAGCCACCGGTGATAAATGTCAAAAATCACTATGGCATGGTGCATATACTCAAGACGGATCAGGAGGATGGCAGTCCGCTTGCCGGGGCTGTGTTTGGCATATATGATGACCGGGGGGCTCTGATCGCAAAAGCTGAATCGGAAGAAAATGGACAGGCTGTATTTTACGGACTTGCCAGAGGCACGTATAGCATAGAGGAGTTAGCTGCCCCGGAGGGTTACGAAAAAACAGACAAAAAAATTCAGATAGACACATCAAAAAGTGAATATACCATGGATGATCCGGTGATCATAACAAATCAGAAAATAAAAGAACATCCATCACCCGACACACCAAACACTCCTGATACGCCGGACACCGGAGATCGGGATCCTGTTTCGAAGGTCATACTGCTTATGTGCTTTGCCGTAGTTTCGGTTGCGGGAATCGTATTTTACAGGAAAAAATTTACCGGAGAATCAAAATGACAGTAATAATAACATGGGACAATGTGGTTGACCTTTAGATTTATAAGTGATAACATACAAAATGGACTTGTATAAATAATAAATATCACGTGAGGTGCGAAAGATGAGTAAAAGTTTTGATGATTTATTGGCAAAGGTTTCACAGTGCAGCAGAAAGACAGTTTCAGTTGCAGTAGCACAGGATGCGCCTATTCTTGAGGCTGTAAAGGCAGCAAAGGAGAAGGGAATCGCAGATGCTATACTTGTGGGTGACGAGGCAAAGATCAGAGAGGTCGCAGATCAGATCGGTATGGATCTTACAGGTTATGAGATCGTAAATGAGCCAGATGATATAGAGGCTTCACTTAAGGCAGTGAAACTTGTTCATGATCATAAGGCTGACATGTATATGAAGGGACTTCTCTCAACAAAGGATTTCCTGAAGAGTGTCCTCAACAAAGAGGTTGGTCTCAGAAATGGTAAGCCACTTTCACATGTATGTGTATTTGAGATCCCTGGTATTGACAGACTCCTGTACCTTACAGATGTTGCGTTCATGACTTATCCTTCACTTGAGGAGAAGAAGTCGATCATAGAGAACTCTGTAGAGGTTGCTCATGCGTGCGGAATACCTTGTCCAAAGGTTGCTCCACTTGCAGCAGTAGAGGTTGTAAATCCTAAGATGCCTGTAACAGTAGAGGCTGCTGAGCTCACAAAGATGAACGAGAACGGTGAGATCACAGGCTGTATCGTTGACGGACCTCTTTCAATGGATCTTGCGATCGAGCCAGAGGCAGCTATCCATAAGGGAGCTACAGACAGAAAGATCGTTGGAGATGCCGATATCCTTCTGTTCCCAGACATACATGCAGGTAACCTTGTATACAAGACACTTGTTCATACAACAAAGTGTAAGAACGGATGTATCATAACAGGTACAGATGCTCCTGTAATCCTTACATCAAGATCAGATACATTTGAGGTTAAGCTCAACTCAATAGCACTTGCAGCAGTTGTTGCAGAGTCACTTAAGGCAAACAAATAAGCCATACATAAAAAACATTTGGAGGTTTAAAAAATGTCATATAAGATTCTTATAATAAACCCAGGTTCAACATCGACAAAGATCGGTGTGTTCGAGGACGAGACACTTCTGTTTGAGGAGACACTCAGACATACAACAGAGGAGCTTGCAGGCTTCAATATGATAGTAGATCAGAAGAACTTCAGAAAGAAGGTTATTCTTGATGTCCTTGCTGAGAAGAACTTTGACATCAAGACACTTGATGTATGTGTAGGACGTGGTGGAATGCTCAAGCCAATCCCAGGCGGTACATACGCAGTAAGCGATGACCTTCTTGAGGATCTTAAGATCGGTAAGCAGGGTCAGCATGCATCAAACCTTGGCGGTATCCTCGCAAGAGAGATCGGTGATGAGCTCGGAGTTCCTTCATACATCGTAGATCCAGTCGTTGTTGATGAGCTTATGCCATCATCAAGACTTTCAGGAGTACCTGAGCTTCCAAGAATAAGCGTGTTCCATGCACTCAACCAGAAGGCAGTAGCCAAGAGATATGCAAAGGAAGTTGGCAAGAAGTACACAGACCTGAACCTCATCGTAGTACATATGGGTGGCGGTGTATCAGTTGGTGCCCATGATCACGGTAAGGTAGTAGATGTATACAACGCACTTGACGGTGACGGTGCATTCTCACCAGAGAGAGCAGGTGGCGTTCCTTCAGGAGCACTTGTAAAGATGTGCTTCTCAGGCGAGTATACACAGGCTGAGGTTATGAAGAAGCTCGTTGGAAAGGGCGGCTTCAACGCTTACATCGGAAGCAACGATGCAAGAGATCTTGAGAAGCTTGTCAATGAGGGCGATGAGCATGCAAAGCTTGTTCAGGATGCATTCTATCAGCAGGTTGCCAAGGATATAGGTGGTATGGCAACAGTTCTCAGAGGAAAGGTTGATCAGATCATCCTCACAGGTGGAATCGCATATTCAAAGCACACATGCGAAGAGCTTGAGAAGAGAGCAGGATTTATTGCTCCATTTACAGTATATGCAGGAGAGGATGAGCTCCTTGCACTTGCTCAGGGCGCACTCAGAGTCATGAATGGCGAAGAGGAGCCAATGAAGTATTAAGAGAAAAGTGATTTTCAGATAAAAAGTTCATAGCACATAACAGAAATTGCCATTATAACATAAGCCATATTGTTAATAATACTAACAAGACGAAAGTCTTAAATAATTATTTCAATATGGAGGTACAGGGTTATGGCAAGTTCAAACTCTAACAAGACAAGTGTTCCAGAGGCAAAGAGTGCTATGAACAAGTTCAAGATGGAGGTAGCCAAGGAGATTGGTGTTGATCTTAAGGATGGCTACAATGGAGATTTAACATCAGCTCAGTCAGGTTCAATCGGTGGCGAGATGGTTCGTCAGATGATCAAGAGACAGGAAGAGCAGATGTCAGGAAGATAAGCTTGGCTTATAATCTCCGTTAGATCTACGAACAAAAAGAAGACCTGGTGTATGATCCATACATCAGGTCTTTTGTGTCGTGAAAACTTTCTATTATAATAATAGTATAATGGACTGGACAATCATTTGCACATTATGATATAATCGATGATTGATGTGGACTTTGTCCACACATATAAACAAGAAAAAGATAAATGGATGCTATCTGAGTGCCTTAATTGTAGGGCTTAAGGCACCATTTGCACATTTCAAGGAGGAAATAAAAAGATGAGTTTCACAGTAGAAAAGCTTGAGCATAGCATGGCAAAGCTTACAATCACAGTACCTGCAGCAGATTTTGACAAGGCAATGACAGCAGCTTACAACAAGACAAAGAACAGATTCAATGTTCCAGGCTTCCGTAAGGGCAAGGTGCCAATGGCATTCATCGAGAAGATGTATGGCCCGGAAGTATTCTATGAGGATGCTGCAAATGCAATGATCAACGAGTATTATCCAAAAGAGGCTGTAGCTTCAGAGCTTGAGATCGCATCACAGCCAGTTATTGACGTAATAGAGATGGGCAAGGGCAAGGATTTCGTATTCACAGCAGAGGTTGCTGTAAAGCCTGAGGTTACACTTGGCGATTACAAGGGAATCGAAGTTGAGAAGATCGACGTTGAAGTAACAGATGACGAGGTTCTTGAGGACATCAAGAAGGAGCAGCTTCAGAACGCAAGAAAGGTACTCGTAGAGGGAAGAGCAGCACAGCTTGACGACGAGGTTACTCTTGACTTCGAGGGATTTGTTGATGGTGTTCCATTTGATGGTGGAAAGGGTGAGAACTACAAGCTCGTTCTTGGCTCACATTCATTCATCGATACATTTGAGGATCAGCTTGTTGGTAAGAACATCGGAGAGGATGTTGAGGTTAACGTAACATTCCCAGAGGATTACCAGGCTGAGGAGCTTGCAGGAAAGCCGGCAGTATTCAAGTGCAAGATCAACTCTATCACAGAGTCACAGCTTCCAGAGCTCAATGATGAGTTCGCAAGCGAGGTAGGCGGATGCGATACACTTGACCAGTACAAGGAAGAGGTAAAGCAGAAGATACTTGCAAAGAAGAACAGAGACGCTGCAAACGAGAAGGAAGCAAAGGTTCTTGACAAGGTTATCGAGAACGCAACTATGGATATTGCAGATGCACAGGTTGAGGATATGCAGAAGAGAATGAAGGATGAGTTCGCTCAGACACTTCAGTATCAGGGAATCAGCCTTGAGCAGTATATGCAGATCGTAAACGTTACAGAGGAGTCTCTCATGGAGAGAATCAAGCCGGACGCACTCAAGAGAATCCAGCAGAGAGCAGTTCTTGAGGCTGTAGTAAAGGCTGAGAACATTGAGGCTACTGACGAGGAAGTTGACGAGGAGCTTTCAAAGATGGCAGCTCAGTACCAGATGAAGCTTGAGGATATCAAGGGATTCATGGGCGACGCAGAGAAGGACAGCATCAAGAAGGATGTAGCAGTTAAGAAGGCTGCAAAGCTTCTTGTAGATGAGTCAAAGGAAGTTTAATATTTTAACAGACAGATTGGCTTGATATGTATTGGAGGTAGATAACATGGCATTGGTACCATACGTTGTAGAACAGACTAGCCGCGGAGAGCGAACATACGATATTTATTCTAGATTGCTGAAAGACAGAATCATCTTTCTTGGAGATGAGGTAAATGATGCAACTGCAAGCCTTGTTATAGCACAGTTGTTATTCCTTGAGTCAGAGGATCCTTCAAAGGATATCTCGTTATATATCAACAGCCCGGGTGGATCAGTTACAGCCGGAATGGGAATATATGACACAATGAGATATATCAAGTGTGATGTTTCAACAATATGCTGTGGAATGGCAGCGAGCATGGGAGCATTCCTTCTTGCAGGAGGAACAAAGGGCAAGAGATATGCGCTTCCAAACTCGGAGATCATGATACATCAGCCACTTGGTGGAACTCAGGGGCAGGCAACAGAGATAGAGATCGCAGCCAGACATATATTAAAGACAAAAGAGAAACTCAACAAAATGCTGAGTGAGAATACAGGAAAACCACTTGATGTTATCGCGGCAGATACAGATCGTGATAACTGGATGACTGCTGAGGAGGCTTGTGCATACGGCCTTATCGACAGCGTTATAACAAACAGATAATACAGATAGAGATATCTGATATGTAGAAGATGTATCAGTTGGTTGGAGCCAGCCTGCAGAACCGGCGGTGTATTCGCAGATTCTGGAAAAGACTGGCTCCAGACAATTATAAATAGTGAATAATCGAGGTATTGTAATGGCAGATCGTAGTGACGAGAGAAAACAGCTCAGATGTTCTTTCTGTAATAAGACACAGGATCAGGTTAGAAAACTCATAGCCGGACCTGGGGCTTACATATGTGATGAATGCGTAGAGATATGCTCAGAGATAATAGAAGAAGAACTGGTTGACGCAGGACTTGATTCAGATGGTGATATCAATCTGTTAAAGCCAAAGGAAATAAAAGAATTTCTTGATGAGTATGTAATAGGTCAGGAAGAGGCAAAAAAGGTACTGGCGGTTGCCGTGTACAACCATTATAAGAGAATACTTGCGCAGAAGGATTTTGAGGTTGAATTACAGAAGAGTAATATCCTCATGGTTGGCCCAACGGGATCAGGTAAGACATATCTTGCCCAGACCCTTGCAAAATTGTTAAACGTTCCTTTTGCAATAGCAGATGCTACAACTCTCACAGAGGCTGGATATGTAGGAGAGGATGTTGAGAACATTCTCCTGAAGCTTATACAGGCCGCTGATTATGACATAGAGAGAGCTGAGCATGGAATAATCTATATTGATGAGATAGACAAGATCACAAAGAAGAGCGAGAACGTATCCATAACCAGAGACGTGTCGGGTGAGGGCGTTCAGCAGGCTTTGTTAAAGATAATAGAGGGCACTGTGGCTTCAGTTCCACCTCAGGGTGGAAGAAAGCATCCGCATCAGGAGCTTATCCAGATCGATACGACCAACATATTATTCATATGTGGTGGTGCGTTCGAGGGACTGGAGAAGATCATAGAGAACAGAGTTGGCCAGAAATCAATTGGCTTTAATGCAGAGGTTATAGAGCAGTCAGAGCAGGACGTTGGACAGCTCCTCAAGCAGGTTATGCCACATGACTTTGTAAAGTATGGACTTATCCCTGAATTTGTGGGAAGAGTTCCTGTTGCAGTGACTCTGGATCTTCTGGATGAGGATGCACTTGTGAGAATACTGACAGAGCCAAAGAGTGCAATATGCAAGCAGTATAAGAAGCTTTTTGAGCTTGATGGAGTTCAGCTTGAGATAGAGGATGATGCACTCAGAGAGATAGCAAAGGAAGCTATGGAGCGTAAGACCGGAGCTAGAGGACTTCGAGCTATCATGGAGAATGCTACACTTAATCTTATGTACGAGATCCCTTCAGATCCAACTATAGAGAAGTGTGTTATTACCAAGGGTGTCATAACAGGCGATGAAGAACCTGTACTGACTTACAGAGATCCATCAGAGGATACAGACCTTCCTAAGAAAAAGGTAAGGAAGAAAAAGGCAAATACAGATAACGGCGAGAGTGCATAGTCATTATTGCCGAAATGAGACGTTACAACGCTGACATACATTTGCGCCCTTATAAGCCTTTAAATGTGCAGTGTTGATAACGTCTTATTTTTTAATGATATATACGGAGATAACAGGTATGAATGAGAAAATGTTAGAGATGACAATGATTAGTCTTGACGATGGCGTGGTTATGCCGGAATTGTCCTTCTATCTTGATGCGACAACGCGTGAAGCCTGCGAGGCGGTGGGACATGCAGTCAAGAATGAGGAATGTATATTTCTGGCAAATCCTGTTCATAAGAACGGCGATAAGACAGTTTCGTTTTATGAGATAGGTGTCATAGCCAGGATAAAGCAGTTTGTCAGACTTCAGAACAAAGGCATGAGAGTTCTCATACAGACTGAGAAGAGAGCGCGCCTTGTGGATTACAGCAAGGATAAATATTATGTGTGCCACGTGACAGATGTGGAGGAGACTAACGACATCAGCGAGGATGAGGAGAAGGCTATACAGAGCATACTCAAGGAAAAGCTTAAGGAAGCATTTGACGAGGGTATAGTGAAGAACAACGTTCTGTACAGGGAGATACGTTCATTCAAGTCTGTCAGAAAGCTGGTTGACAGCATGGCCGACTATGTGAATATATCTGATGACAACAGGCAGGAGCTTCTGGAGATGCTAGATGTCAGAAGCCGCGCTATGAGGTTGATACAGATAATGGAGGAAGTTCTCGGAATCGGCAAGATCAAGAAAGAGATCATGGAAAAGGTCAATCAGGAGACCGCTGAGAATCAGAGAAAGTATGTGCTCAGAGAGCAGATGTCCGTTATCCGTAAGGAGCTTGGTGACGACGGCGTAGATGCAAATGTCAGAGAATTTCAGAAGAGACTCGATGAGGCGGGCTGCAGCCAGGAAGTATACGATAAGATAGAAAAAGAGATAAATTACTATAAGGGCATACCTCAGAATGCAGTTGAGAGCAGTGTGTCGGCAAACTATATCGATGTGATGCTCAGCTATCCGTGGAATGTGTCAACGGAAGATAATAATGATCTGCAGTCAGCCATAGACATACTTGACAAAGATCACTATGGCCTTGAGGAGGTCAAAGAGAGGATCGTTGATTATCTTGCTGTTCATATATTGAGCAATAAGGGGGACCTTCCGATCATTTGTCTTGTGGGACCTCCGGGAACAGGAAAGACATCCATAGCAAGGTCGATAGCCCGTGCAACATCGAGGAAATATGTCCGCTTATCACTGGGCGGAGTCCACGATGAGGCGGAGATCCGAGGTCACAGGAAAACATATGTGGGAGCTATGCCTGGAAAGATTGTACAATCCATGATAAAGGCAAAGACGAACAACCCGCTCATGCTTCTCGATGAGATAGACAAGGTGAGCAGTGATTACAAGGGAGACGTGTCATCGGCACTTCTCGAGGTGCTTGATGGTGAGCAGAACAAAGAGTTCAATGATCACTATTTTGGAGTACCGGTGGATCTGAGCAATGTACTGTTCATAGCAACGGCGAACGACCTCTCCGGTATACCGGGGCCGCTCCTCGACAGAATGGAAGTTATAAATATATCGGGATACACGGAGAATGAGAAGTATCATATAGCAAAGCTGTACCTTGTGGAGAAGACCCGTGAGAAGAACGGACTGACAAAATCTCAGTTCAAGATAGATGCCGGTGCCATAAGGGAGATCATAAGCCACTACACGAGAGAGGCGGGAGTCAGAAGTCTTGAGAGAAATATAGACAAGGTGTGTCGGAAGGCCTGCCGCAAGATACTCACCGGTGAGATGGATGTGGTCAAAGTCACAAAGAAGAATATCCAGGATTTTCTTGGCCCATACAAATATAAAGATGAGAATGGAAATCTGAAGAATAAAATTGGCGCTGTCAGAGGCCTTGCTTGGACGGCGGTTGGCGGTGTCACTCTGGAGATAGAGGTCAATGTGCTTCCGGGGACAGGAACTCTTCAGCTCACAGGTAAGATGGGCGATGTTATGAAGGAATCCGCTTATGCGGGAATGAGTTATATCAGATCCCTCAAGGAATCACTGGCGCTTGGAGACGATTACTTTGCAAAGCACGATTTCCATATCCATATACCGGAGGGGGCAGTTCCAAAGGATGGTCCGTCTGCCGGAATAACCATGGCGACAGCGTTGTATTCAGCCATATTTAACGTGCCGGTTAATGGCAGAATAGCTATGACAGGAGAGATAACTCTCAGAGGAGAGGTGCTTCCTATTGGAGGCCTGAAGGAGAAGCTCCTTGCAGCCAAGATGATCGGTGTTAAAGATATACTGATACCGTCGAAAAATGAGAGCGATTATCTGGAGCTGGATGAAGAGATAACATCGGGAGTCAATATTCATTTAGTGGAAGACATGAGGCAGGTGCTTGACCTTGCCCTTGTCAGATAAGGAGAAGTATATGATAGTAAAGAGCGCTGAGCTTGAGACTGTGTGTGGAATTACAAGTAAATTACCTGATAACGATCTCCCGGAGATCGCATTTGCCGGCAAGTCAAATGTAGGAAAATCATCTCTGATAAATGGATTGCTTAACAGGAAGTCGCTTGCCAGAACATCCGCGCAGCCAGGTAAGACACAGACGATCAATTTCTATAATGTAAATAAAAATCTGTACTTTGTGGATCTGCCGGGATATGGATATGCAAAAGTATCGGTGGAGATAAGAGCAAAATGGGGCAAGATGATCGAGAGATACCTTCACGGTTCTCCGCAGCTCAAAAAGGTATTCCTGCTGATAGACATAAGACATGTGCCATCGGAGAATGACTGCATGATGTATGACTGGATCGTGGACAATGGCTATGAGCCGGTGATCATTTGCACAAAACTGGACAAGATCAAGAGAAGCCAGGTTCAGAAGAACTTGAAGCTCATACGTGAGAAACTGGATCTTGTTCCTGGAACAACGATGATACCGTTCTCCGCACAGACAAAGCAGGGAAGAGATGAGATCTGGAATCTCATAGAGGAGACACTGGCACAGGAGCAGCAGTAAAGTAATATGAACATATAGTCAGATAAATAGACAAAAAAATGACTGAGAATATCGAGGAGTATAATTCTTTTCGGTATTCTCAGTCATTTTTATGCTGATATTAGCTGGATGTGTTGGATGCCCATAACTGTTTTACGAGTATATCATATATCTCAGTGCTTTTCTGACGCCAGTTGTCACATATGGCAACAGCCACGGCCTGGGTAGGCACGCTGAACTTTATATCCAGCAGCGGCTCGTTCCTGTCGTTGATGACGCAGGAGACGGTATATTCATTGGAATCGTTGAGGTAGTAGTCAGACTGTATCTCAGTTTCCTTTTTGAGGTTGATCTGCTGTTTCTCAAAGAAATCCAGTATATCCTGTTTGATGGCATATGGGATCCTGTTCTCGAACATGCTCAGGGCTTCCTCACCTTTGTAGGTTATCTTATAATGGGATGCGCCTCTTATGCTTGATACATATACAAATTCGCTTTCTATAAGTCCGTTTATGGCTTCCTGAAGAGTGAAATAATTGGTGTAGCCCTTCTCCAGAACAAAGTCTGAAATCTGTGAATTGGTCAGAGTGAAGTTAACTCTGTCAAGCATATAGAGCACTATGAGTTTATATAATACAATAGATTCGGTTCCCATATCGTGTATCCTTTGTTAAAATGTTTGTCCGTGCTGATGAACGGACAACATTCATATGATAACATTAGTAAAATTTAAAATCAATATATTTACAATTGTTCTATTTATGTTATAATGAGCGGGAATAATATGCGTGCTTAGCGCATTTTTATTTTTTACCGTAATTGAATTTGATGTATCATTGAGAGACACTACTTATTTCTTAGAGTGTTTATATTCCCATAATACTTAATTTATTTGTTGATCATTGGTTTCAGTGAAAGGAGACAATTATATATGGATTTTAGTAAAGCTTCTCTTGCAGAGCTGCGTCAGTTTACCAAGGATAATGGTATAAAAGGCTGCTCGGGAATGAAGAAGGCGGAGCTTGCGCAGTTCCTCATAAAATATGTGGAGGAGCATGTGACAGCGGTTTCAGTGGAAAATAAGAAAAATGTGTCAGAGCCTAAGACCGAGCATGTGGTCAGAGAGACAGCCGGAGACACAGAATACAGAAAAACCAGGATAGTACATCACTCTGAGGGCTCGAGAGGTGATGATTCCAGGGAGAACAATGGACAGAGACGTATGAGAAGAATGGCTACATATCAGGATCACAGCCAGAATCAGGAGAGATACCAGGATAGAGGTCAGAATCAGGACAGAGGTCAGAGCCAGGAGAGATACCAGGACAGAGTCCAGTCAAATCAGACGGCACAGAACGTGAACGAGTATCTGCCGGAGCTCGACAGTGGAAGACAGGCTCACGGAATACTTGAGGTCATGCCTGAGGGATATGGCTTCATAAGAAGTGCAAACTATCTTCCGGGAGATCAGGATATATATGTGTCACCGGCACAGATCAGAAGATTTGGTCTCAAGACAGGAGATATAGTCACAGGTAATATAAGAAACAAGACACAGGGAGAAAAGTTCAGTGCCCTTTTATATGTGGCAAGCGTGAACGATGAGGATCCTGCGGTCATAGCGGCCCGCAAGAGCTTTGAGGAGATGACCCCTATCTTCCCTAATGAGAGGATAGAGCTTGACGGAGACGGTGCTCCTATCCCTATCAGGATGATCAATCTTCTTGCCCCTATAGGTAAGGGACAGAGAGGCATGATCGTTTCACCACCTAAGACAGGAAAGACGACTCTTCTCAAGCAGATCGCAAAGCAGATCAGCAGAAAATATGAGGATATGCACCTGCTCGTCCTTCTCATAGATGAGAGACCTGAGGAGGTAACAGACATAAGAGAGTCCATAGAGGGCCCTAATGTGGAGGTTATCTATTCAACATTTGATGAGCTTCCAGAGCATCATAAGAGAGTGTCAGAGATGGTCATTGAGAGAGCAAAGAGACTTGTGGAGTCCAAGAAGGATGTCGTGATCCTGCTCGACAGTATCACACGTCTGGCAAGAGCGTATAACCTCACGGTCGCTCCTAGCGGAAGAACTCTGTCAGGTGGTCTTGATCCTGCAGCGCTTCACATGCCAAAGAGATTCTTTGGTGCCGCCAGAAACATGCGTGAGGGAGGAAGCCTTACGATCCTTGCCACAGCGCTGGTCGACACGGGCAGCAAGATGGATGACGTTGTATTTGAGGAGTTCAAGGGAACCGGTAACATGGAGCTTGTGCTTGACAGAAAGCTCTCAGAGAAGAGGATATTCCCTGCCATAGATATAGCAAAATCCGGCACCAGAAGAGATGATCTTCTCCTCAACAAGGAAGAGCAGGAGGTTGTCACAGCCATTCACAAGGAGCTCATGGGAAGTAAATCAGAGGATATTCTTGAGGATGTCAGAAAGCTGTTTGTTCGTACCAGAAACAACAAAGAATTTATCCACTATGTAAAGCAGTCACTTCTCAGAAAATAACAGCAGGATTGTTGAGATGATTTTGTCAAAAAAATCAAAAAACTGCTTGCATTGTACTGGTCACTATGTTAGAATACAGAAGTTGTGTTATGAAGAACCCTGGCTTTATGCCTGTTCTCATATATAAATATATATGTAAAGAGGTGAAAAAGAATGCGTAAAGGAATACATCCAGATTACTATCAGGCAAAGGTTGTATGTAACTGTGGTAACGAGTTCGTTACAGGATCAACAAAGGAAGAGATTCACGTAGAAATTTGCTCAAAGTGTCATTCATTCTACACAGGTCAGCAGAAGGCAATCAAAGCACGTGGTAGAATTGATATGTTTAATAAGAAGTATGGCGTTCAGGCCAACTAATAAAAACGTTGATAGCTTGAGGTTATTTTACAATAATCTCAAGCTGTTTTTTTATTATCCAGTTAAATATACCGATAGGAGATTGGCGTGAAGAGAGTAAGAATAGGCGGTCAGGCTGTCATGGAAGGTGTCATGATGAAAAATGGCGACAGATATGCGGTGGCAGTCAGAAAACCGGATAAAGATATAGAAGTGAAAGTTGTGGATTATGTGTCCATGGCATCGAGAAGTGTATTTTTCAGAGTTCCTATAATCAGGGGAGTTGTCAATTTCGTGGAATCCCTCGTGATAGGAGTGAAGACCCTCACATACTCAGCATCGTTTTACGATGACGAGGAGCCTGAGAAGGCGGAGAAAGAGAAAAAAGAAAAGAAAAAAGAGAGGACACCTGAGCAGCAGAAAAGAGCGGACGATGCGGCGATGATAGGTACAGTGTTATTTTCACTTGTATTTGCCATCGCGTTATTCATGATGCTTCCTGCATTTATCGGGGAACTCATAGACAAGGTTATAGATAACAGGATCATCATGTCTGCCATAGAGGGAGTTATAAGACTTGGAATATTCCTGGGATATGTGGCACTTATATCGCTTATGAAGGATATACAGAGAGTGTTCATGTACCATGGGGCAGAGCACAAGACGATCAACTGTTTTGAGGCTGGGGTGCCACTGACTCCGGAGAACGTGAAGAAGTATTCAAGATATCATAAGAGATGCGGAACAAGCTTTCTGTTCATCGTAATGATAATAAGCATAATTGTTTTCATGTTTATAAGCGCAGATACGGCATGGCTCAGACTTGTCATAAGACTGCTGCTGGTTCCGGTAATCGCCGGTATATCATACGAATTTATAATGTTTGCTGGCAAGAGTGATTCAAAGCTTGCAAATGCGCTGTCAGTTCCGGGAATGTGGGTTCAGAGACTCACCACAAGGGAGCCGGATCTTGACATGATAGCAGTTGCGATAAAGTCCGTGGAGGCAGTTATAGACTGGGAGGCATACCAGGACGCCATGCACAAGGGCGAGATAGAAGATTAAAGGATTTCGATAGAGATGAAGCTGTGTGAACTTTTGAGAATGGGACGGGACAGGCTGGAGAAAAGTGATGTTCCTGATGCGGATATAGACGCTGATATATTGTGGCAGTACCTGTCGGGTATGAACCGTATGGATATGATCATGGCCAGAGAAGATGATGTGGATGATGATAAATCGGAAGCCTACATGAAGCTCATAGAAAAGAGGAGCACAAGGATTCCGCTTCAGTATATCACAGGTGAGCAGAATTTCATGGGATATGATTTTGATACTGCAGAAGATGTGCTCATTCCAAGGATGGACACAGAGACTCTTGTTGAGACGGCATTGAAGCTTGTAAAGGACGCTGACCATAACGTTGATGTTCTGGACATGTGCTGCGGTTCGGGCTGCATAGGAGTATCGTTTGGACTCTGGAACAAGAACAGCAGGATCGTACTTGCCGATGTATCTGAGGCAGCGATCGGTCTTGCAAGGAGAAATGTAGCGAAACTGTGTGCAGGGGATGATAGATTTGAAGTGGTCAGGACGGATCTCTTTGAGCAGATATCCGGGAAATATGACCTCATACTGTCGAATCCTCCATATATAAGAAGTGATGTCATAGAGACACTCATGCCGGAGGTCAGGGAGCATGAACCACATCTGGCACTTGACGGAACGGCGGATGGATTGTATTTTTATAGAATAATAGCCGATAAGGCGAGAGAATATATAAAGGATGAAGGATATGTTGTATTCGAGATTGGCAATGATCAGGCAGAAGATGTACAGTACCTCCTTGTAGATTCAGGTTATGACGATATACATGTTGTACAGGATCTGAGTGGTAATGACCGGGTGGTGTACGGCAGATATGACAGAGAAGATAACCGGTAGATTTAACGCTGTAGGAGACAGCGTGACAGAATGAATATAGAGAGGTATAGATATGTTTGACAGATTAGAAGAACTTGTAGATAAGCTTGATACGATAAATAATCAGCTCACCGATCCTGATGTTGTGTCAGATCAGAACAAATTCAGAAAGCTCATGAAGGAGCAGAGCGATCTCTCACCTATAGTTGAGAAGTACCATGAGTACAAGGATGCAAAGACTACCATAGAGGACAGTCTTGAGATTCTTGAGGAGGAGAGCGACGAGGAGCTCCGCGAGATGGCAAAGGAAGAGATGAATGAGGCAAAGGCGAATCTCGAGACCATAGAGCAGGAACTCAAGATTCTTCTGCTTCCAAAGGATCCTAACGATTCCAAGAACGTAATCGTGGAGATCCGTGCCGGTGCAGGCGGAGATGAGGCTGCTCTGTTCGCATATGAGGTGTACAGAATGTACCAGAAATATGTTGACCAGTTTAAGTGGAAGGTTGAACTTATGAGTGTCAACGAGAACGGTATCGGAGGATTCAAGGAGGCTGTGTTCATGATCACCGGAGACGGTGCGTACTCCAAGATGAAGTACGAGAGTGGTGTACACAGAGTACAGCGTATACCTAAGACAGAGTCAGGCGGAAGAATCCATACATCGACCATAACAGTTGCGGTTATGCCTGAGGCTGAGGAAGTTGATGTAGAGATAAATGAGAATGATATAAGGATAGATGTAATGCGAGCATCAGGAAACGGTGGACAGTGTGTCAATACAACCGATTCGGCAGTACGTCTTACACATATACCTACAGGAATAGTGATCTACAGCCAGACAGAGAAATCACAGCTCCAGAACAAGGCAAAGGCATTTGCCCTTCTGAGATCAAAGCTGTACGACATGGAGCTCCAGAAGCAGCATGACGCAGAGGCTGCGGACAGAAGAAGCCAGATAGGAACAGGAGACAGATCAGAGAAGATCAGAACATACAATTTCCCTGAGGGAAGAGTTACAGATCACAGGATCAAGCTCACATTATACAAGCTTGACCAGATCATGAACGGAGATCTGAATGAACTTATAGACAGTCTTATAGCGGCTGACCAGACAGCAAAGCTGGCACAGGTGAATGAGGAGGAATAATATGGCAGCGTGGAGTGACAATATAAGAAAAGTAGAACCTTATGTTCCGGGTGAACAGCCTAAGGATACAGATGTGATAAAGCTCAATACGAATGAGAATCCGTACGGCCCGTCACAGAGAGTGAAGAATGCAATAATGGATATCGATACACTCAGATTATATCCGGATCCAACAGCATCGGCACTTGTCGATGTGCTTGCAGAGTATCACGGAGTTGATCCTTCACAGGTATTTGTGGGAGTGGGTTCGGATGATGTGCTTGCCATGTCGTTTCTTACATTTTTCAACTCTGACAAACCAATATTGTTCCCTGACATTACATATTCCTTCTATGATGTGTGGGCAGAGCTTTTCAGTATCCCTTACGAGAGACCGGCACTTGACGAAAACTTCAGGCTGGTGAAGGAGAATTACTACAGAGAGAACGGGGGAATCGTATTCCCTAATCCAAATGCCCCTACAGGAATATACGAGGACATAAAGAATGTGGAGGATATAGTCAGCCACAACAAAGATTCGATAGTCATAGTAGACGAGGCGTATATAGATTTCGGCGGCGAGTCGGCACTTGGCCTTATAGACAAATATGACAATCTTGTGGTTGTAAGAACGTTCTCAAAGTCGAGATCCATGGCGGGACTCAGGATAGGATATGCAATAAGCAACCCGGTTCTGATAAAGGCCCTCAATGACGTAAAGTATTCATACAACTCATATACAATGAACAGACCATCACTGATAATGGGAACAGAGTCAGTTAAGGACGATGAGTATTTTAAGGAGACTGTTTCAAAGGTGGTCGCCACGAGAGAGAGATTCGTGGAAGCTATAAAGCCACTTGATTTTACATGCCTTCCTTCGTCTGCAAACTTTGTATTTGCAACGCATAAGGATATTCCGGCAAAGGAGATATTCCAGGCTGCGAAGGATGCCCATATATATGTCAGATATTTTGACAAACCACGTATAGACAATTATCTGAGGATATCCATTGGTACGGATGAAGAGATGGATAAATTCACAGAGTTCCTTACAAATTATATACAGGAGAGATAATAAACAGACCGCTGTGCCGAAGGCATGGCGGTTTTTTCTTGATATGGCGGCAACAACTGTGCCAGGATTCCACTATAAAGCGCAGGATTCCACTATAAAGCGCACCAAAACTATTGAATTTGGCAGAATTTTTCTATAGAATTCACCCATGAAATATTTCAGGAAAAAATATCGGGACGTTTCGTTTGATTTTGTTTGTAAAAGGAGAATTGAATGAATTTTGATGAATTTATAGCCAGAGTAGTGGATGAAATGAGAAGCAGACTTCTCAGACAGGGAGATGGATCAGACATCCGGGTCAATAAGGTTTTGAAGAATAATGGGGTGGAGCTCACTGCGATGAATGTGTGCAAGAGCTCTGAAGAGGTGTGTCCTACGATATATCTTGATCCGTTTTACAGGGATTATGAGCAGGGGATGGATTTTGATGTTGTTATGGAAGATATATGCAGGCTCAGAGAGGCGAACTGCAGGTGCAGGAAGCTTGATATACGCGATGTGGTGGATGAGACGAAGGTTATGGACAACATAATATTGCGGCTTGTCAATAGGGAGCGAAATAGCCGGCTGCTTGAGAGTGCACCATTTATAGAGTTTAATGATCTTGCGATAACTTTCAGAAGGGTGCTGAGTCTGGATAACGACGGACTGGCAACCACGATAGTCAACAATAATGATGTGAAGAGGTGGAGAGTCAGTCTGGATACATTGTATAAGAATGCACTTAAGAACACCCAGAGAATGTTTCCGTGTGTAAGGCAGAACCTTTTTGATGCGCTGAAGGGCAGATATGAAGGGATAGATTTCGATGACGACTGTGACAATGTGGACGAACTGTACATGTTGTCAAACACGCACGGTATCAATGGGGCCACGGCCGTACTGTATGATGGAATGCTTGAGGAGTGTGCGAATATGGTGGGTGATGACATATATATCCTGCCATCCAGTGTGCATGAGCTGCTGTTTATCAGGGCAAGTGCGGATTACACAGAGGATTATTACAAGGATCTCATAAGAGAGGCGAACAAGGTAACAGTGTCTGCCTTGGATTATCTGTCTGACAGTCTGTATATGTACAGCAGGGAAAAAGGAAAACTCTTGATAGTCTAAAATGTTGACAAAATATATCCCATGACATAGAATAAAATCAGTGTTCTAAGGGCAAAATTATGTGTAATGGGAGGAACAGACATTGGAGGATAGTTATATTTCGCGCAGAGATAAAATTGTCGCTTCAGCTATCGAACTAATTGGAGATTTGGGATTACATGCTCTTACACCGAAGAACCTTGCACGAAAGCAGAATATATCTGATACACTGATATATAAGTATTTTGGGGGTATAGATGAGGTACTTATAGCGGTTGTGAACGAATATGCGGCATTTGATGTCAATATCCAGAGGACTGTTGAGAGACTTGACGGGACATACCTGGATAAGATCAAGTATTATGCAGATACATATGCAACATATTATGATAACTATATTGGTATGGGTGCGATAATGCTGCATTATGAAGAATTGCTTCACATGTCAGAGACGAGAGAGATCATCTCTGAGTGTATGTTGAAGCGTAATGATTTTGTATGCACATTGTTTCAGAGTGCGATTGACAGCAAGGAGATACGAGCGGTTTTCTCACCGAAGGAACTTACGCTCATGTTCAACGGAATTTTTACAGAGGGATTGCTTGAACGGAGAAACCAATACTCAAGGAAGAGTTTCAGGGGTGAGATCAAGGAGATGCTCAGTCATCTTGAGAAAGTACTTAGGTTGTAAAATTAGGGAGGAATTGTCATGAAGATATTAATAGCTGAGGATGATGTTGCAAATGCAAAATTTTTATCCAAGTATTTGAGTAAGTTTGGTGATGTGGTCATAACACCTGATGGAATCGCAGCGGTTGATGAATTTGTAAATGCTCTTGAGAAGGGCGAACTGTTCGAGCTGGTGTGTCTTGATATCATGATGCCAAAGATAGATGGGTATAAAGTTCTGGCATCCATAAGAAGTGCAGAGAGAAAGCACGGAGTGTCAAGGATGCTCAGATCGAAGGTCATAATGACCAGCGCACTTGACGAGGCAAGCTTTGACAGTAATCTCGCCAGCGACGATTATGATGATTACATATGTAAGCCGATTGATATCATGAAGTTTAATGACATGCTGAAGAAACTGGACATTATCAAGTAGATGATATGATATTGATACATGCGAAGCCCGTTATTGTAAGATATCGGGCTTCGAAGTGTCTTATGACACTGAATATTAGATGGCAGGGACATAAAGATGGATTTATTTGAGTATATGAGGGAGAATTTCTCGGAGGATGATTCTCCTCTGGCAAAAAGAATGAGACCGACCAGCCTTGATGACGTGGTTGGACAGGAACATATTATAGGCAAGGACAAGCTTTTGTACAGGGCGATAAAAGCGGATAAGATAAGTTCGCTTATATTTTATGGCCCTCCGGGGACCGGCAAGACTACGCTTGCCATGGTCATAGCCAATACAACCAAAGCGGAGTTCAGACAGCTCAACGCCACAACGGCGGGCAAGAAGGACATGGAAAAGGTTGTGGAAGAGGCGAAGAATACCAAGGCTATGTATGGCAGACGGACTATACTGTTCATCGATGAGATCCACAGATTCAACAAGTCACAGCAGGATTATCTCCTGCCATTTGTTGAGGATGGAACGGTGGTACTCATAGGAGCGACCACGGAGAATCCTTATTTTGAGGTTAACGGGGCTCTTATATCCAGATCCCATATATTCCAGCTCAATCCATTGTCCAGGGAGGACATCAAGAAGCTCATCCACAAGGCGGTGTACTCAGAAAATGGCATGGGTGCATTTGATGCAGACATTGATGAGGATGCCGAGGACTTTCTTGCAGACATGGCGTCGGGAGATGCGAGAAGTGCGTTAAATGCCATAGAGCTCGGAGTTCTGTCGACGGAGAGAAGCGAGGATGGCAGGATACACATAACGCTTGAAGTGGCGGAGGAATGTATCCAGAAGAGAGCTATAAGATATGACAAGGACGGAGATAATCATTATGATATAATATCCGCATTTATAAAGAGCATGCGTGGATCAGATCCTGATGCGGCGATATTCTACCTTGCAAAGATGCTTTACGGAGGTGAGGATATAAAGTTTATTGCCAGAAGGATCATGATATGTGCCAGTGAGGATGTGGGCAATGCTGATCCGAATGCTATCGTGGTGGCGTCGGCATGTGCACAGGCTGTGGAGAGAGTCGGAATGCCTGAGGCACAGATAATACTTGCCCATGCGGCTTCCTACGTTGCGTGTGCACCGAAGAGCAATTCTGTGGTGAATGCGATATTTGCGGCTATGGATGCGGTAAAGCATGAGGACACGGGTCAGGTTCCGGTGTATCTCAGAGATGCACATTACGGCGGTGCAGCAAAGCTTGGACACTCAGGATACAAATACGCTCATGATTATCCGAATAATTACGTTGACCAGCAGTATCTTCCTGATAAGATTGCAGGCAGGGTATTCTATGAGCCGTCGGACAATGGTTATGAGAGAGATATCAAGGCGTATTTTGATAAGATAAAGAAGAGAGACTGATATGGATATATTGAAGAGAATTGGAGCTATAGTGCTTGTACTTGTGCTCATCGGAATGTATGTTGCGACATTTATAATGGGAATAACCGGAAGTGATAATCTGATGGGTATGATATTCCTTGATGTGGTCATTCCTGTTGTGTGCTGGGGAATATGGCTCATCGCCAGGGTGCTCAGACGCAAGGGCGAAGATATGAGAGATCAGAACAAGTAGAACAGTACAAATGTGTTGAAAAAAATTACATAATTTGATATACTCTTTAAAGTTCAAAAAATACTTAAGAGGTAGATGAAATGAGTTTATTAAAAGAATGGCGTGATTACGCATACGGATTAGATGACAGAACACCTGAGGGGAAGGAATTCTGGGTTAGTTATTTCCAGGCAGAGAAGGGCGTATATGAGCAGCTTCTTGCTAATCCTCTTGCAGACCCTGTACATGGAACTGTAAAAGAGCTTGCTGAGAAGTACGGACTCACTATTCAGTATATGATCGGATTCCTCGACGGAATAGATGACAGTCTTGCAGAATCAAACAATCTTGATGATGTGACAGAGGACTCAGAGGTTAAGCTTCCTATAGATTATGAGAAGCTTTATATGAACATGGTTGAGTGCAATGCAGAGTGGCTCTACACTCTTCCTCAGTGGGAGGGAATATTCTCCAAGGCAAAGAGAGACGAGCTCTACAAGATACAGAAGTCATCTAAGACTATCATCAAGGCACCAAAGGTTGGAAGAAACGATCCATGTCCATGTGGAAGCGGACTTAAGTACAAGAAGTGCTGCGGTAAGTAATGATATATATCATGCTGATATAACTGGCAGATATGAGAAGGCGGTTAAAGGGTAAACTTTTGACCGCCTTTTATATTTGCGTGAAAGGATATACAGATGGAATTTAATGAATCCCAGAAGAGAGCGGTGAGACACTGCGATGGGCCGATGCTGCTGCTAGCGGGGCCTGGTTCAGGTAAGACTACGGTCATCACCCACAGGATAAAATACATGACAGAGGAACATGGTGTGAGACCGGACAATATCCTGGTCATAACCTTCACGAAGGCTGCGGCGAATGAGATGAAGGGGCGGTTTCAGGAGCTGTGTCCGGGAACCCGCGGAGTAACATTTGGAACGTTTCACTCTGTGTTTTTCTGGATGCTCAGAAATGCATATAATTACACAGCGGCGAATATCGTCACGGATTCCGAAAAGTATGGAGCAATCAGGGACAGCATAGACAGACATGGCTTCAGGTATGACAGCCAGGAGGATTTTGCCAAGAATGTTGTCGGGGAGATAGGCAATGTCAAGAGCGGGAGAGTGAGTCTTGAGAACTATGAGAGCACAACGATGAAGCTTGAGGATTTCCGCATTGTGTACGATGAGTATGAGAATTTTCTGAGAAGATGCGGGAAGATAGATTTTGACGATATGCTGGTGTTCACATATGAGCTATTGTCGGAGAGACCAGACATACTTAAGATGTGGCAGAACAAGTTTCGGTACATACTCATAGATGAGTTCCAGGATATAAATATGATCCAGTATGACATTGTGAAGCTGCTAGCCGGAGAGAGACAGAACGTATTTTCCGTGGGTGACGATGATCAGTCGGTGTATGGCTTCAGGGGGGCTGCTCCGGCTATAATGAAGAAGTTCCCGGAGGATTTCCATGGTACGGTCATAGAATACCTGAATGTCAATTACCGCTGCAGCTACGATATAGTTGAGTGCTCGAAGCGGATAATACAGAACAACCGGGACAGATATGAGAAGCAGCTCAGGTCGGCATTTGCCGCGGGACAGAGCGACAGAGTCCATATAGTTAAGACGGACAGCATGACGGAGCAGAATAAGAAGATCATAGACAGGATAACAGAGCTTAACCGGGCTGGTATTCCATACCGTGAAATGGCGATCATATTCAGGACGAATACCGAGCCGAGGGCGCTGGCTTCAAAGCTCATGGAAAATGGCATACCATTTTTGATGAAGGATAACATACCAAATATCTTCACGCACTTCCTAGCTGAGAACATATTTGACTATATAAGGCTTGCAAGGGGCAGCAGGGACAGGAGAACGGTCCTCAGGATCATCAATAAGCCGAACAGGTATATAAGCAGGGATGCATTTGATTCGCCGGTGGTGAACTTTGAGGAGCTGAGGCAAAATTATAAGGATAAGTATAGGATAGTCAACAACATAAATGTCCTTGAGAACGATCTGGAGAGGATAAGCAGACTTGCACCGTACGCGGCTGTGAATTATATAAGGAAAGCGGTTGGACTGGATGCGTATGTGAGGGAATATGCTGAGTACAGGGGCGTGAGTGAGGATGATTATATTGATATCCTGGAGGAGATACAGGACAGTGCAAAAGACTTCCTGAGCTTCGACGACTGGATGGAGTATATAGACGAATACACAAAACAGCTCAGAGAGCAGAGCAGGCAGGGCAGTGTGGCAGGTGATACAGTCACACTTTCGACTATGCACTGTTCAAAGGGACTTGAGTATTCATATGTATTCATAATGGATGCTGTTGAGGACATAACGCCTCATAAGAAATCGGTCGGAGATGGAAATATAGAGGAGGAACGCAGGCTGTTCTATGTGGCAGTCACGAGGGCTAAGTATGGACTGTATGTGTATGTTCCCCAGAAAATGTATGGAAGAAAAGCGGTGACCTCGAGATTTGTCCAGGAAATGCTTGTGGACAGGTCTCTGATAAAAACAGGAAACACCATAATCCACAAGCGGTATGGACGTGGAGTCATCACATATGTAGATGACAGAAAGCTGTGTGTCCACTTCGATGATATACATGAAACAAAGACGCTCAGCCTTGAATACACGATAAATAACGAGCTTATAGAAAACGCATAGATGTACGGATATTATTCCTCGTCATCTGAATTGAATTCCAGATCGTCCAGGATCTCGTCGAGGGCGTCAGCGACATCGTTGAACTCAGCCTCGTCGGTGATCTCGTCGAGGGTGACATCGTCTCCCTGCTCGCTGTATCTGTATACGATGATATCGGCATCCTCGTCATCTGCAGGAAGCAGAGCGGCATAAGAGATGTCATTTACCTCGAATTTGGCAATGATCTCACATGTGCAGGATGTTCCATCCTCGTATGTTATATCGATCATCTCGATATCCATTTCGTCGGTTTCGTTATTGTTTATATCTGACATATAGGTATCCTCCTGATTGTTTTATTCAGTTTATTCTAGTAAATAATTGGTGCTATGTCCAGTACAATTATAAAATGAAATTATTGACAAAGCCTGCACCCGCACATATACTAGACACAAAAGGCGAAGAACAGGAATTGTAGTATTTAATACAATCAGAGTGGAACCGCGGAGATAATACTTCGTCTCTATATGCATATCATATGTATATTGGGACGAAGTTTTTTGTTTGCTTACAGATATATTATCGACCAATATAGAAAGGACATTATATTTATGAAGATTTTAAACACGCTCACAAGAAGAAAAGAAGAGTTTGTGCCTATCAACGAGGGTAAGGTGGGAATATATGTATGTGGTCCTACTGTATATGATTATATCCATATAGGAAATGCCAGACCAATGATAGTATTTGATACGCTCAGAAGATATCTGGAGTACAAGGGCTATGATGTCAATTATGTATCGAATTTTACTGATGTCGATGACAAGATCATAAAGCGTGCAAATGAGGAGGGTGTGGATGCCAGCGTTATATCAGAGCGATATATCGCAGAGGTCAAGAAGGATATGGCGGCTCTCAATGTGCGTGAGGCGACAACACATCCAAAGGCAACAGAAGAGATACCGGATATGATTGAGATGGTAAAGACTCTTATAGAGAAGGGATACGCTTACGAGGTGAATGGAACCGTATACTTCAGAACCAGAAAGTTCAAGGACTACGGCAAGCTGTCCAAGAAGAATATCGATGACCTCCGTTCAGGTAACAGAGACCTTCTTGTATCAGGTGTTGATGAGAAGGAGGATCCGCTTGATTTCGTTCTCTGGAAGCCAAAGAAGGAGGGCGAGCCATCATGGCCATCACCATGGGGCGATGGAAGACCAGGCTGGCATCTTGAGTGCTCGGTTATGTCCAAGAAATATATCGGAGATGTAATAGATATACATGCGGGTGGAGAGGATCTTGTATTCCCACACCATGAGAACGAGATAGCACAGAGTGAGGCTGCAAATGGCACAGAGTTCGCAAGATACTGGATGCACAACGGCTTCCTCAAGATCAACAATGAGAAGATGTCCAAGTCACTTGGCAACTTCTTCACAGTCAGAGAGATAGCAGAGAAGTACCCTCTTCAGGTCATTAGATTCTTCATGCTGTCAGCCCATTACAGAAGTCCGCTCAACTTCTCAGCAGACCTTGTTGAGGCTTCAAAGAACGGCCTTGAGAGAATCCTTACAGCAGTTGACAGACTGAAGTCTATAAGCGGAACAGAAGGAGAAGTAGATAAGGCAGTTGCAGACGAGATGGATGCATTTGTGAAGAAATATGAGGCAGCCATGGATGACGACCTCAACACTGCAGATGCGATCTCAGTTATATTTGAGCTCGTAAAATATGCAAATGTAAATGTGACAGAGGAGTCAACAAAGGCTACTGTGGAGCTTGTGCTCAATACAGTGACAAAGCTCTGCGACATACTTGGAATCATCACAGAGAAGAAGAAAGAGATACTTGATTCAGATATAGAGGCTCTTATCGAGGAGAGACAGGCTGCAAGAAAGGCAAAGAACTTTGCTAGGGCAGATGAGATCCGTGACCAGCTCAGTGATATGGGAATTATCCTTGAGGATACCAGAGAGGGCGTAAAATGGAAAAGAGCATAGACAGTTACTTTACTGAGATACTCGGGGTGACATACACTAATCCAAGGGAGTATTCACCGCTTTCACTTGCATATATAGGTGACAGCGTGTTTGATCTTCTCATAAAGACCCTTGCTGTCACAAAGGATAACAAGCAGGCATACAAATACCACAAAGAGGTGAGCCAGCTTGTGAAGGCGGAGGCTCAGGCGGGATATATAATGTATCTTCTGGACAACGGACTGCTCACCGAGGAGGAAGAGTGGATATACAAGAGAGGCAGGAACACCAAGACTCATTCAACAGCCAAGAATGCGACTGTGGGACAGTACCGAATGGCAACGGGCTTTGAGTGCCTTATAGGCTTTCTGTATCTTGATAAGCAGTATGACAGGATGTTTGAGATCACGAGGATCATACTGAACCATGATCCAGTTGAAACGGACAGGGCAGAACAGCAGCACAAGGATCCGGGCAAAGCAGTACAGGAAGATACAATAGAGGATACCTCAACACTTGAACAGAGTACAGAGAGTACAGATGGAGAAAAAGATGCAGAATAGAGAATTTGAGAATAACATTAAGACAGAGAGCGATGAGGAAGCATTTGTCATAGAGGGAAGAAATGCAGTCCTCGAGGCTTTCAGATCAGGCAAGACCATAGATAAGCTGTATGTCCTTGACGGATGCAGGGATGGAATCGTGAACAGCATAGTCAGAGAGGCAAAGAAGCAGGACACAGTGATAAACTACCTCTCAAAGGAAAAGTTAAACCAGATGTCACAGGCTGGCAAGCATCAGGGCGTGATAGCTCATGCAGCGGCATATAAGTACGCAGAGATAGAGGATATGTTTGCACTGGCTGAGAGCAGAGGAGAGGATCCATTTTTCTTCATACTCGATGAGATAGAGGATCCACACAATCTTGGTGCGATCATCAGAACAGCGAATCTCTGTGGTGCCCACGGTGTGATCATACCTAAGAGGCGTGCAGTCGGAATCACAGCAACGGTTGTAAAGGCATCAGCGGGAGCTATCAATTATACACCTGTTGCAAAGGTTACAAATATCAGCAAGACCATAGAGGAGCTGAAAGATAGAGGCATGTGGTTCGCCTGTGCGGATATGGACGGAGAACTCATGTACAAGTGTAACCTCACAGGTTCCCTTGGACTTGTCATAGGTAATGAGGGAAGCGGTGTCAGCAGACTGGTCAAGGAGAAGTGTGATTATGTCGTATCTGTTCCTATGAAGGGAGACATAGACTCACTCAACGCGTCAGTTGCTGCCGGAGTTCTGGCTTATGAGGTCGTAAGACAGAGGATGAACAAGTAAAGGTAGAGTATATGTATTCGGAATTATCAGATAATGAACTGCTGGAGCTTATAAATGAACAAAAGGATAACGATGCTATGGAGACACTTATCAAGCGCTATGGCCCAATGATAACGGGACAGAGCAGAAGCCTTTATATCATAGGTGCTGATGAGGAGGATCTTATACAGGAGGGCATGATCGGACTGGTCAAGGCTGTGAATAATTACAGACCTGACAAGGGCGCGACATTCAAGACCTTTGCGTTCATGTGCGTGAGAAGGCAGCTCATTACCGCGGTGAACAATTCAAACAACAAGAAAAACGGACCGTTGAACTACTATATATCGATCTATGGCGATGGCGGGGGAGATTACTCCAGCCCGCTTGATGAGATAGATTCGGGTGTCATAACTAATCCTGAGGATATCATGATGGCGAAGCTGCGTGAGTCAGATCTTATAAAGCTCATCGACAGTAAGCTTTCTAAGCTTGAGAAGCGTGTTCTTGACGAATATCTAACAGGCGCTTCTTATGAAGTGATAGGGGAGAGACTCTGCAAACCGGCAAAATCCATAGACAATGCGGTTCAGAGGATCAGAGCTAAGCTCAGGGATGTGTAATTAGAATAATAAAATTTTAAGTTGTTTAATCAAAGACAGGAAGTGGCAATATGTCGCTTCCTTTTTTTGCAAAGAATTTGCTAATAAGCCTGCATATTAGCTTGAAATAAACTAAAATAAATGTATAGCCAACCTTAATCGAAAGTAACAAAAGGTAAAAATGATTAATTTTTATTGATCATCAGATTAAGGAGTGGTGACATGAGAGCGGAGAGCAAAGCTAAAAAAGGTAAAGGTAAGGTGGGAACGATCGTATTGTTCCTGGCTTTGCCGGTATTGCTTCTTATCGTATTCACTTATATACCATTTGTGGATATGTTTAAGAACAGTTTGACGGACTGGGATGGAATATATGAAGCTGAGACTGCGGGCGGAAAGTAAGTGATCCGGTCTGCGGTGGATAAAAATAAAGCCGCTCAAGGCGGCGTAAATACGGACAAAAAAATAAAAGCTACTAACGGGAGTCGGACCCGTGACCTCAACATTACCAATGTTGCGCTCTACCACCTGAGCTATAGTAGCTTGCTTTTCAAAAGCAATAATAACTATAACAAAATGGACATCAAAAATCAAGTAAAATATTTACATTTGTGCGAAAAATAATGACAAATCAAAAGATAATTGTGGTACAAGCAGTAAAAGTATGGTAAACTAACTGTAATCGTGTGCAAATTCGGTTGCAGACATTTAGAATTATCAAAAAAAGCGGGAGGCAGTTTGGAAATGGCTGAAGAGATGACAGGTAAGAATTTCATTGAACAGATAATTGAGAAAGATATCGCAGAGGGTAAGGTGCCGAAGATCGTTACCAGATTCCCACCAGAGCCAAATGGATATTTACATATAGGACATGCCAAGTCAATACTTTTGAATTACGGACTGGCACAGCAGTATGGCGGACAGTTTAATCTCAGATTTGACGATACCAACCCTACAAAGGAGAAGACAGAGTTCGTAGAGTCAATACTTGCAGATGTCAAGTGGCTGGGAGCAGACTTTGGAGACAGAGTGTTCTTTGCATCAAATTACTTTGACCAGATGTACGAGGCTGCCATAAAGCTCATCAAGAAGGGCAAGGCATATGTGTGTGACCTCACAGCAGATGAAATCAGAGAGTACAGAGGAACTCTCACTGAGCCGGGAAAGAACAGCCCATACAGAGACAGAAGCATAGAGGAGAATCTTGATCTGTTCGAGAGAATGAAGAACGGTGAGTTCCCTGACGGAAGTAAGGTACTCCGTGCAAAGATAGATATGGCAAGCCCTAACATCAACATGAGAGATCCTATTATCTACAGAATAGCGAGAATGAACCACCACAACACAGGTGACAAGTGGTGCATTTACCCTATGTATGACTTTGCACATCCTATCGAGGATGCCATCGAGGGTGTTACACATTCTATATGTACACTTGAGTTTGAGGATCACAGACCTCTGTATGACTGGGTGGTTATGGAGCTCGGTTACAAGGATTCACCTGAGGGCACACCAAAGCAGATAGAGTTCGCAAAGCTTTACCTGACAAATGTCATAACAGGTAAGAGATACATCAAGAAGCTTGTCGAGGACGGAATAGTAGACGGATGGGATGACCCACGTCTTGTAAGTATTGCAGCCCTCAGAAGAAGAGGCTTCACACCATCAGCTATTAAGAAGTTCATGGAGCTGGTTGGAATATCCAAGAGCCAGTCGTCTGTTGATTACGCTATGCTTGAGTATTGCGTGAGAGACGACCTGAAGCTCACAGCCAAGAGATACATGGCAGTTGTTGATCCTGTAAAGCTTGTCATCGACAACTATCCTGAGGATCAGGTTGAGTACCTCGATGTCGAGAACAATCAGGAGAACGAGGAGCTCGGAAGCAGAAAGGTAGCATTCAGCAAGTATCTGTATATAGAGAGAGAGGACTTCATGGAGGAGCCTCCTAAGAAGTATTTCAGACTGTTCCCTGGCAACGAGGTTCGTCTTAAGAATGCATATTTCGTAAAGTGCGTGGGATTTGAGAAGGACGAGGACGGCAATGTCACAACAGTACATTGTACATATGACCCAGAGACAAGAAGCGGTTCAGGCTTTGAGGGACGTAAGGTCAAGGGAACCATTCACTGGGTATCGGCAGAGAGCGCAATAGATGCAGAGGTTCGTCTGTATGAGAATATCATCGATGAGGAGAAGGGGAAGCTCAACGACGATGGTACATTGAATCTCAATCCAAACTCACTTGTTATCAAACAGGGATGTAAGCTTGAGAAGGCATTTGAGGAGGCTCAGCCGGGAGAGGCATTCCAGTTCCTGAGAAATGGTTTCTTCTGTGTTGACTCAAAGGATTCTACAGCGGAGCATCCTGTATACAACAGGATCGTGTCACTCAAGAGTTCTTACAAGCCGGGCAAGTAATTACCGGGGATGCGTTTATAATTTATGATGTGGGGATTGGCGCTTATCCTGTGGGGGGATATGCGTACATCAAAATAGGTGATTGGAAACAAAAATATGAAAGATGAGAGTAAGAAGGTATACATACTTTTGTCAAAGACAAAAACAGTTCCTTCAAATCTCATAAAGCTTATGACCAGAGAGCCGTATTGTCACACATCTCTGGCACTGGACATAAGTCTTGATGAGATGTACAGTTTTGCAAGGAAAGGTGTATACAATCCATTTAACAGTGGATTTATCAGTGAGAACATAGAAAAGGGAATATTTGGAAAGCACAAGGGAACCAGATGCGCTGTGTATGAGCTGAAGGTCACGAGTAAGCAGTATGACAGGATACAGCAGGAGCTCGCCAGATTCAAGAAGCATCCGGACAGATACGGATATAACTTCATGGGTGTATTCAGCGTATTTTTCCATCTTGCGTATGAGAGGGAATACAGTTTCTTCTGTTCACAGTTCGTGGCATCGGTGTTGAAAAATGCCGGTGTGGATATATTCCACAAGAAACCGGGACTTGTCAAGCCGGGGGATTTCAGAAGGTGCCCTGAGCTCAGACCGATATTTACCGGGCTTCTCACAGAATACAGAGCATATCTCCATGAGAGAATGAAACAGGCTCATGGCATAGAGAACACAGGCAGAAGGCCTGGCATGATAAAGCCGGCGCTTCCGGATGGTCTCATTGCATGGAGAGTCAGTTAAAATAAGCCGCTTTACAGATATGTAAGGCGGCTTTTATTTATTGTCATGTGTTTATTATTCTACAAATGTGTGGCCAATCTTGATGATCCCTCTCGGGAGGGCGTCCTTGGAATTCTTCCATGGCTCGTTCTTGTATCTGTAGTCAAACTTGTCTATGAACCAGCTCAGGTCACCATTGACACGTTCCATATTGTCAAAGTATACCTTGTTGAGGATTTCGATGAACTGCGCATACTGTTCCTTGCTCAGTTTGTTCTGGCCTGTCTTGTACAGTATTCCGTAGTGGTATGTACAGAAGCCTTTGCTCGTAGCAAATTTGTCCCTGAACTCGGAATCTCTTTTCCACATATGGAAGATAGTGTCTACATAGCGTACGAACATGTCATCCATACGTCCACAAATGAAGCAGCTTTTCTCCATATTCTCTATATAATCGACAACAGGTGCATTTGGTGTGTTCTTGCCGAACAGACCGGCTTTGGCGGCGGGACCTTTGGCAGCCAGCGCCCTCATATCTTGTATAGTCTTATTCATATGGGTGTTCATCATGAGTGCCAGACCCAGACGATTCTTTTCCTGATAGAGCATTCTCAGATGATGACTGCAAAAACCAAGCTTGTCAGTCATGGCACGGTTGTCGTCCTCCATGTAGCTTGGCCCCATCGTATATTCAATTGCATTTCGTTCAAGATCCTTCTGCATCTGGCACATAGGGCATTCGCAGCCGCTGTCAAATGCATCGTTTACTGGTATAGTGTATATCTGTTCAGCCATAGATCCTCCTGTTTGTGATAGTGTCAGTTTTTGCCACACTGCTTATGTGACATTGAAAATAATATACAGGTATTATACAATAGCCTGGAGAAATTTATAAGACAAAAAGCACAATTATACAAATATGAAATGGCAGGTGTACGGAAGATGAATGTAAGTTGTGATGGCAATATAGTTACGGTAGACGGAGTGAAGGATTTCAGACTTTCTCAGATACTTGAGTGTGGTCAGTGCTTTCATTTTGACAAGCTTGATGATGAAGTGTATGAGGTCATAGCATTTGGCAGGGCTGTGAAGATGGAACAGTCAGGCGGCGTGCTCAGGATATATGGTTCATCCATGGAAGACTATGAAGGAATATGGCGTCCTTATCTGGATATGGACAACGATTACGGGCTCATCAAGGAGAGTGTCATAAAGGCGGACAGCGCACTTCAGACGGCTGTGAATGAGAAGGATGGAATACGTATACTCAATCAGGACTTCTTTGAGACGCTTATATCATTTATCATATCCCAGAACAAGAATATCCCTCAGATAAAACAGTGTGTGAAAAATATATCGCATAGATTTGGTGATGAGGTCATAGGATATAATGGCGAGGCATTTTATGTGTTCCCTGATGTAGACAGACTTCATGAGGTCACAGAGGATGAGCTCAGGGAGTGCAAGGTCGGATTCCGTGCTCCATACATAATGAATGCGACGGAGGCGGTGTACTCGGGAAATGTCACAAAGGAGAAGCTTGACGCACTTGACATAGAACAGGCAAGGGAACTTCTCATGACTATAAAGGGAGTAGGAGAGAAAGTTGCCAACTGTGTCCTGCTCTTTGGACTTGGAAGACGTGAGGCTTTCCCTGTGGATGTGTGGATGAAGAGGATCATGGAGAGCATGTACTTTGATGGCAAGGACACAAAAAAACTGGAGATAGAGGCATTTGCCGTGAAAAAGTTCGGAAATCTCGGGGGATATGCGCAGCAGTATCTGTTTGACTATGCAAGAACGACTCTTTTTAAGTGATATGTATTACTGTAGATGACAGACATATTTTTATATATTTTTTAGAAAATAAGGGTTGATTTTTTTATAGAAATGGATAGAATATAAAACAGTGTTAGCACTCACATAAATTGAGTGCTAAGAACGAAGATGAGAAAATAAAAGAAAAAATAAATCAGGAGGTATATATCATGAAGTTAAGACCACTTGGAGACAGAGTAGTATTAAAGCAGTCAGTAGCAGAGGAGACAACAAAGTCAGGAATCGTATTACCAGGCCAGGCAAAGGAGAAGCCACAGTATGCAGAGGTTATAGAGGTTGGCCCTGGAGCAGTTGTTGATGGCAAGCTGGTTCCTATGGACGTTAAGGTTGGAGATACAGTTATATATCAGAAGTTCGCTGGTTCAGAGGTTAAGCTTGACGACGAAGAGTACATAGTTATCAAGCAGGACAGCATCCTTGCAATCGTTGAGAAGTAAAAGCATATATCCAGACAGCGTGAGCTGTGGGAGACATATGCGGATGATATATATGTAATATAACATGGAGGTAGATAGAAATGGCAAAGGAAATTAAGTACGGTGCTGAGGCTAGAAAGGCACTTGAGGCAGGAGTTAATCAGTTAGCAGATACAGTAAGAGTTACACTTGGACCTAAAGGAAGAAACGTTGTACTTGCAAAGTCATACGGTTCACCACTCATCACAAATGATGGTGTTACAATAGCAAAGGACATCGAGCTTGAGGATGCATTTGAGAACATGGGTGCTCAGATCGTCAAGGAAGTTGCAACAAAGACAAACGATGTTGCAGGTGATGGTACTACAACAGCTACAGTTCTTGCACAGGCTATGATCAATGAAGGAATGAAGAATCTGGCAGCAGGTGCTAATCCTATCGTTCTCAGAAAGGGAATGAAGAAGGCTTGCGACAAGGCAGTTGAGGCTATTCTTGATATGAGTGAGACTATCAGCGGAAAGGATCAGATCGCAAGAGTTGCATCTATCTCAGCTGGTGACGATGAGGTTGGACAGATGGTTGCCGACGCTATGGAGAAAGTGTCAAAGGATGGAGTCATCACAATCGAAGAGTCAAAGTCAATGAAGACAGAGCTCGACCTTGTAGAAGGTATGCAGTTCGACAGAGGTTATATTTCAGCTTACATGGCAACAGATATGGAGAAGATGGTTGCAGAGCTTGATAACCCATATATACTTATTACAGATAAGAAGATCTCAAATATCCAGGAGATCCTTCCACTTCTTGAGCAGATCGTTCAGAGCGGATCAAAGCTACTGATCATCGCTGAGGATATCGAGGGTGAGGCTCTCACAACACTTATCGTCAACAAGCTGCGTGGTACATTCCAGGTAGTAGCTGTAAAGGCTCCTGGTTATGGCGACAGAAGAAAAGAGATGCTTCAGGATATCGCTATTCTTACAGGCGGTAAGGTAATCTCAGAGGAGCTTGGATATGAGCTCAAGGATGCTACTCTTGATGACCTTGGACGTGCAAAGAGTGCTAAGATCACAAAGGAGAACACAGTTATCGTTGATGGTATGGGCGCTAAGGAAGACATCGCAGGTCGTGTAAATGTCATCAAGGCTCAGCTTGAGGAGACAACATCAGAGTTTGATAAAGAGAAGCTTCAGGAGAGACTCGCAAAGCTTGCCGGTGGAGTTGCAGTTATCAGAGTCGGCGCAGCTACAGAGACAGAGATGAAGGAAGCTAAGCTCCGTATGGAGGATGCCCTTAATGCCACAAGAGCTGCAGTTGAAGAGGGAATCATCTCAGGTGGTGGTTCAGCATACATCCACGCTGCAAAGAAGGTTGCAGAGCTTGTAAAGGATCTTGAGGGCGATGAGAAGACAGGCGCTAAGGTAGTTCTCAAGGCTATGGAGGCTCCACTGTTCCACATCGCAGCCAATGCAGGACTTGAGGGATCAGTCATCATCAACAAGATCAAAGAGTCTGAGGTTGGTGTGGGCTTTGATGCATACAATGAGACATATGTCAACATGATCGAGGCAGGAATCATTGATCCTGTTAAGGTTACAAGAAGTGCACTTCAGAACGCTACATCAGTTGCTTCAACAATGCTCACAACAGAGTCAGTTGTAGCTGATATCAAGGAAGACGCTCCAGCAATGCCAGCAGGCGGAGCAGGAATGGGCGGCGGAATGGGCTTCTAAGGAATAGAGTCAGACACGATTTCGCAGTAAAATACAAAGACTAAGATAAAAAAGGATCACATCATTCGTAATCGGGTGATGTGTTTCTTTTTTTATGTAGGTTAATTGACACTAACCGGCATGTGTGAGATAATCAGAACAGATATTTTTCGACTAAGGGAAAGTATGGGTTACAAAAAAGTTATAAATGAAAGGCAGGAAGAGATGGGAGAAGATAACAACAGCTTTGGCGGCTATCAGCCAACAGAAGACAACAGACAGGCGGGACAGCAGAATCCATATGCCGGTGCGCCTCAGTATGGACAGAACGACCAGAACTATGGTCAGTCAGACGGCCAGTATGGACAGAATTATGGTCAGCCAGGTGGACAGTATGATCAGAATTATGGTCAGCCAGGCGGCCAGTATGGACAGAATTATGGCCAGCCAGGTGGCCAGTACGGACAGGGATATGGTCAGTATGGTCAGGGCTACGGACAGCCGGGAGATCCATACGGACAGAATTATGCTAACCAGGACATGAATATGGGCGGAGGTCCGGCATATCCACAGAATAATATGCAGCCACAGGAGAGCAAAGGCGTATCCATAGCATCTATGGTGCTTGGTATCTTTTCTCTTACATTTGGATGTTGTATCACATATGTGGGAATTGCCACAGCCATTGCGGGACTGATAACAGGTATCATAAGTCTTAAGGATAAGAAGCCTGGCAAGGGAATGGCTATCGCAGGTATTATAATGAGCGCAATAGCACTTGTGTTCCTGGTGTTCTGTATTATCCTGGTTCTTACATCGGACACATATCAGGATATGGTGGACGAAATACTCAGACAGATACAGTCAGGAAGCTATTAAAAATGTAATAAATTGAATAAAGAGAAGTGATCGAGAGGCCGCCGGATTTCGGGCGGCCTCTTGTTATGTGCACCAAGCTGATAATATTTGAACGTTTAATACTGTGTGGGTGATTGAATCTAAAGGTGGATTAGTGTTATTATTATGGAAGTGCGTAGAAGGTATCAGAAAGGAGGTCCTGTATTATGGAGAGTGATTATATTATTGAAGATACAGACATCAGGCGTCTTATTGTGAAAGCGGTAGAGGCGAGAGAAATGGCATATGCCAGGTACTCACAGTTTAAGGTTGGGGCAGCACTCCTGGCTGGCCGGGAGAATTCTTCGGATGCAGATGAAGTCGTTGGCAGAGAGACAGACAGCCGCGATAGAAATGCGAATGAATACAGAGTGTTCACGGGCTGTAATATAGAAAATTCCTCGTATGGTGCAACTATATGCGCAGAACGTGCAGCGGTGTGTAATGCAGTGAGTAGTGGCTATAAAGATTTCAAAGCGATTGCTATTGTCGGTGGCCTGAATAGTACAGGGATAAATGGAATAACATATCCATGTGGGATATGCAGACAGGTGCTCTCGGAATTTTCTGAGGATATGTATGTTATCGCAGCACATTCAGAGGATGATTACGACATGAGAAGATTGTCAGAGTTTCTTCCGGCTTCGTTTGGTGCCGGACAGATGGAATAGTGAGCGTTGAAAATTTATATAGAAGGAGAATATGAATTGGGAAATATCAAAGATTTAAAGGCTTACAGAATAGTTGAGGAGAAGGATCTACCGGAGGTACATGGCAAGGGATATGTGCTGGAGCATATAAAGACAAAGGCAAGGGTTCTCATCATTGAGAATGACGATGTGAATAAGGTATTCAATATAGGCTTCAGGACACCTCCATATGATGATTCAGGAATACCTCATATAATTGAGCACTCAGTGCTTTGTGGTTCAAAGAAATATCCGGTAAAGGATCCATTTGTTGAGCTGGCAAAAGGTTCTCTGAACACCTTCCTAAACGCCATGACTTATTCAGACAAGACGGTATATCCTATAGCGAGCTTCAATCAGAAGGACTTTGAGAACATCATGAGTGTGTATCTGGATGCAGTGTTCTATCCGGATATCTATATACATGATGAGATCATGAAGCAGGAGGGCTGGCACTACGAGCTTGACTCTATGGACGGAGACCTGAAGTACAACGGAGTTGTGTATAATGAGATGAAGGGCGTGTACTCAAGTCCTGAGTCGATTATGTACAGAGAGATAGAGTCATCACTCATGCCGGACACTCCATATGGCAATGATTCAGGCGGTGATCCGGTATCCATACCTACACTCACCCTTGAGAGATTCAGAGATTTCCACAGGACATATTATCATCCATCGAACAGTTATATTTATCTGTATGGTGACTGTGATATGGCGAAGGAGCTGGAATTTATAGATGAGGAGTATCTGTCACATTACGATTACAAGGAGATAGATTCAGCGATCCCTCTTCAGAAGCCATTTGACGAGATGAAGGATATCACTAAGGAGTACTCCATAGCTGATACTGATCCAGAGGAGAACAATTCCATACTCACATACAGCAAGATAACAGGGCTCAGCACCGAAAAGAAGAAGGTTACAGCCCTTGAAATACTTGAGTACGTGCTCATGGATGCGCCGGGAGCTGTCCTGAAGAAAGCTCTGACTGATGCGGGTATAGGCGAGGAGGTCTACAGCTCATTTGACAATGGCTGTCAGCAGACCACATTCTCTATCATAGCAAGAGGCGCGGATAAGAACGATAAGGACAGATTCATAAAGATAATAGATGATACATTTGAAGAACTCAGCCATGGTATAGATAAGGATGCGGTTGAGGCTGCAATCAACAAGTTTGAGTTCAAGCACAAGGAGGCCAATTTTGGAAGGTTTCCTAAGGGACTTATGTACGGACTGGATGCATTTAACAGCTGGCTGTATGACGATACCAAGGCACTCATGTTTTTTGAGATGAATGATGTGTATAAGGAGCTGAGAGAGGATCTTCAGAATGGATACTTTGAGCAGCTTATAAAGGAATGTTTCATTGATAATACATTTGGCCTGTATCTCACCATGAACCCTAAGAAGGGTCTTGACCAGGAGAATGAGAAGAAGATCGCTGATGAGCTTGCGGCATACAAGGCTACGCTCAGCCGTGAGGAGCTTGAGAAGATCGTGGAGGATACAAAGGCGCTCAAGGAGTATCAGGCGACTCCTTCATCCGCAGAGGATCTTGCCAAGGTTCCGCTTCTGGCGATAGATGACATTGACAAAGAGGCTGAGAAGCTCAAGAATGTTGAGTCTGAGATCGGCGGACTTCCGGTTGTAAGCCACGATATATTTACAAACGGTATAGGATATCTGAGGTTCTATTTCAATATAAATGATATAGATAATGACCTTGTGCCATATCTTGCTGTGCTGTCATGCCTGTTTAAATATATTGACACAGAGAAGCATACCTATGGACAGCTTTCAAATGAGATAGACAGTAATATAGGTGGAATAGAATTTGATATGGTTGGATATGCCAGTGACACGGATATCAAGAAGTTCTTTTACGTGTCAATGAAGGCACTCTATGAGAAGCTTCCATATGCCGTTGAACTGATGAAGGAGATTATGTTCTCATCTAAGATCGATGACAGGAAGAGACTGAAGGAGCTCCTGACGGAGGAGAAGTCCAGCATGAAGAATGGCATGGCTGCATCGGGACATGTGACCGCATACACCAGAGCCATGTCCTATATAGATGAGGGAGCAAGATTCACGGATGAGACCTGTGGAATCGCTTATTATGAATTCCTGTGTGACATAGTGGATCACTTCGATGAGAAGTACGATGACTTCATTGAGAAGCTTCAGTATGCCCTTGCAGAGGTACTCAGAAAGGGGGCACTTACGGTTTCATATACAGGAAATGAGGACGTGACAGATCTGCTTGAGGAATCATTTGCGGACTTTGGCATGGCACTCTCTACAAGACCTGCACATAAGGATGTGAAGCCTTTTGAGAAGGATCTCAAGAATGAGGGCTTCAAGACAGCCAGCCAGGTTCAGTATGTTGCCATAGCGGGTAATTTTGAGGATGCGGGATACAAGTACGACAGCTCACTGAGCGTTCTCAAAATCATATTCTCATATGGTTATCTGTGGGAAAATGTCCGTGTGAAGGGCGGCGCATATGGTGCCATGTGCTCATTCCTCAGGAATGGAACCTGCTATATGAGCTCATACAGAGATCCAAACCTCATGGAGACATATGACATATTCAAGAATGCATATAAGTTCGTGGAGAACTTTGAGTGCTCAGACAGAGATATGACCAAGTATATCATTGGAACCATGGCTCAGATAGATGCGCCGACGACTCCTGTTGCGGAGGGTATAAGCCACATGGCGAGATACTTTATGGGTGTTACAGATGAGCAGATCCAGAGCGAGCGTGACAAGATCCTCTCCACAGACAGAGATGCCATCAGAGCCCTTGCACCACTTGTGAAGGCTGTTACGGATTCAGGAATCATCTGCGCCATCGGCGGAGAGAGCAAGATAGAGGAGAATAAGGACAACTTCAAGGATGTACTTGCGATTTTCTAGGTATAGCCGACAGTCGATATAATGAGCGCAAGTGAGTGGGCGTGCTTGCATGACTTGCGAGCGGCGAATTAGGGTCATGACATAGTAAAGCTAGATGCGTATGCGTAGGTTAGCCTGCGCATGCAGGATGAAGGAGATATATGAATAAAGAATACAAATCAGGCTTCGTGTCCATCATAGGCAGACCAAACGTTGGAAAGTCGACACTTATGAACAGACTGATAGGACAGAAGATAGCGATAACAAGCAACAAGGCGCAGACCACGAGAAACAGGATACAGACCGTGTATACCAGCGATAAGGGACAGATTATCTTCCTGGACACACCGGGAATAAACAGGGCGAAGAACAAGCTTGGAGAGTACATGCTCAAGGTTGCTGAGAGTACGCTGGATGAGGTCGATGTGGTTCTCTGGATAGTTGAGGCCACAACATTTATCGGTGCAGGAGAGCGGTATATCATAGAACAGCTCCAGCATGTAAAGACACCTATAATTGTGGTTGTGAACAAGATAGACAACGTGGAGGAGAGCAAGGTATTTGAGGCGATAAATACCTATAAAGATGCCTGTGACTTTGCGGAAATAGTTCCTGTGTCGGCATTAAAGGGCAAGAACACAGATGAGCTCATAGATACCATTATGAAGTATCTTCCGTATGGACCACAGTATTATGATGAGGACACGATCACTGACCAGCCGGAGAGACAGATAGTTGCCGAACTCATCAGGGAGCAGGCGCTCCGTCAGCTTGATAAAGAGGTTCCCCATGGTATTGCAGTTGTGATTGATTCCATGAAAGAGAGACCGGATGGCGGCCTGATCGATATCGATGCGACAATCATATGTGAGAGGGACTCCCACAAGGGAATCATCATAGGAAAGCAGGGCGTCATGCTGAAGAAGATCGGTACTCATGCGAGATATGGAATAGAGAGACTTCTTGACACCAAGGTCAATCTGAAGCTTTGGGTAAAGGTCAAGAAGGACTGGAGAGATACAGATACATTGCTAAGGAACTTTGGGTTTAGAGACGAGTAGTGTGTGCAAACAGGATCGGTAAATGTGCAGTTGCTGCGGGCAGTGCATAGTTTGCCGATCTTGTCATGTTAAATTTGTTATGGAGGTGGATATACAATTGAGAGAAGAAGTAACATTGCATGGAATTGTACTGTCCAGCAGCCTCCAGAGCGAATATGACAGGAGAATGGTGGTCCTCACCAAAGAACGGGGCAGGATCACAGTATTTGCAACAGGTGTGAGGAGAGGAACGAATCCGCTCCAGTCCAAGACACAGATGTTTGTCATGGGAAGTTTTACATTGATCCCGGCGCGGGATTCATACAGGCTTGTGAATATAGATGTGGATGAATATTTCCATCAGCTCACCATGGACATAGATGCATACTGTTATGCATCGTATTTCTGCGAGGTCATGGGCTTCATGACCCATGAGGGAGACAGGGCAGCAGATTACCTCAATCTTCTGTATGTGAGTCTTAAGGCTCTGGAGAAGGGGCAGATGCCAGCAAAGCTCATCAGGTGCGTGTACGAGATAAAGCTTATGGATGTGTTCGGACAGGGAATACAGAGCTTCCACTGTCCGGTATGTGGCAAGGCTGAGGTGTCAAATGTATTCGATGCAGCATCGGGTGGACTGCTCTGCGATGGATGCAAAGGCCGGGCAAAACATCCGCTTCATCTATCGGATGACGCAGTATACACGATACAATACATAAATGGTGCACCGCTTGGCAAGATGTACAACTTCAATGTGTCAGATCCTGTACTGGCGGAGATACAGCTAGTGTCGAAGCAGTTCATGGATATGTATGTGGACAGGAAGTTCAAATCGGTGGAGATCATAGACTCGCTGCCATGAAAAAAAGAAGAGAATCCTACATGACGTGAGATTCTCTTCTTTTTGTATATTACCTGTCTAAAATACAAATCACAGAGAGTGTATTATTTTAGAGAACGCCTTCATCGCGCCGGGAAGTTTTTCATATGGTATGGCGCTGAAACCAAACAGAAGCTGGTTCTCAGGACAGAGATTCTTTCTTATCCAGAATGGTTCTGTGGAGAAGATTCGTATGCCTTTCTGTTCAAAAGCTGATATGAGCTCTGTCTGGGTAAGCTTTGAGTTCTTAACCTCTGCCACAAAGTGGAGACCGGCTCCGGCACCATACATGATCACATCATCTTCAAGATTCTGTTTCACATAATTCAATATATAATCATGCTTCTTTTTATAGTGATTCTTCATGGCGCCTATGTGGCGCTGATAATTACCACTCTGTATAAATTCAATAAGTGCAAGCTGCAGAACCGTTGGAACTGTGCAGTTGGTGTGTGAATATCTGGATTCATATGCCTTCATCAGATCTGCTGGAAGCACCATATATGATATTCGAAGATCCGGTGACATGGATTTGGAAAATGTCCCGAGATATATAGTGTGGTCGCTGTTATCGATGGATTGCAGGGATGGAATTGGTCTGCTTTGGTATCTGAGCTCGCTGTCGTAATCATCCTCGATGATATAACTTCCCGATTGAGCCGCCCACTCTATGAGCTCTAGCCTCTTGCTGATAGGCAATATGCTTCCCATAGGGAATTGGTGGGATGGGGTCACATATAACAGCGTGTCTCTGAGCCTCTGTATATGGTCTATTGATACACCGTCATTCTCAAGAGGTATGGGGATGATCCTGAACGGACTCTGGCTGACGATCTCCCATGTTCCGTTGTAGCCAGGGTCCTCTATGGCAAATGAATAGTCTGACGGACTGAATATATGCGTGATTATATCTATTGATCTCTGGTGGCCGCTCGTGAGAATGATCTGCTCCGGTGTGCAGTTTACACCTCTGGACATGTACAGATATTCGGTGATAAGACTGCGGAGGGTGTAACTTCCCTGTGACATCTGGTAGGAGGCGGTATCGGCCATGGATATCATGTCCCAGGCGTTCATAAGGCATTTGCGCCATGCCCTGGAGTGATAGCAGTTGTAGTCCAGATTGCCGTAGCTGAACGTGTAGTCAAATGTCTTTCCTGATTGTCTGGAAGAATGCTGTATATTGTGGCTTTGTCTTGGCTTTTTGTCCGGAGAAAATGCAGAGATGTTCTCAACATAGTAGCCTGAGCCTGTCACGGAGCGTATATATCCTTCAAGTTCAAGCTGGTTGTAAGCAGATACTACTGTGTTGCGGCTCAGTTTATGTTCGGCGGCTAGCTGCCTTGTTGCAGGGAGCTTTTCACCTGCAGCATAGTGCTCATTAAGTATCTCGGATTTCATTTGTTCATATAATTGTTCGTATAGAGACTTATCGGAGGCCTTGTCTATTGATATCATTTCCGTGTTCCTTTCCTGCATATTATAAGCGTTAAAAATACCTTGTATCATTGGATATTTGCGTATTACTTGATTTGTTCATATTCCAATACTGCAAATTGGAACTATAAAAATACTTGAAATTGGAACTTTAGAAAGAACCAATCTGGTGCTATTATACAAGAGTCATAGCGAGTAAGCAATAAGAAGAAGTCATAAGGTGATGTCTGACGGCACAAATTATAGTAGCTTTGTATAAATAATATTACAAAATATGCCGTGAACCTTGCAAAAATATTTGAATGAGTATAAAATAAGGCGGATAGAGTGAAAAAATGCAAATTCGAATATGATTTGGAGGATTACAATGGAAAAGACATTAGACAAGATCGTTGCATTGGCAAAGAGCAGAGGATTTGTTTATCCAGGTTCAGAGATTTACGGTGGTCTCGCAAATACATGGGACTATGGTAATCTCGGAGTTGAACTCAAGAACAATGTTAAGAGAGCATGGTGGAAGAAATTCATCCAGGAGAACCCTTACAATGTAGGAGTTGACTGTGCTATCCTTATGAACCCACAGACATGGGTTGCTTCAGGCCACCTTGGAGGATTTGCTGATCCTCTTATGGATTGCAAAGAGTGTCATGAGAGATTCCGTGCAGATAAACTTATAGAGGACTTTATGGCTGAAAACGGAGTTGTTCCAGAGGGCGCAGTAGACGGATGGAGCAACGAGCAGATGGAAGAGTACGTTGAGAAGAACAATATCTGCTGTCCAACATGTGGTAAGCACAACTTCACAGGCATCAGACAGTTCAACCTTATGTTCAAGACATTCCAGGGTGTAACTGAGGATGCCAAGAACACTGTATACCTGAGACCGGAGACTGCACAGGGTATATTTGTCAACTTCAAGAATGTACAGAGAACTTCAAGAAAGAAGGTTCCATTTGGAATTGGCCAGATAGGAAAGTCATTCAGAAATGAGATAACACCTGGTAACTTCACATTCAGAACAAGAGAGTTCGAGCAGATGGAGCTTGAGTTCTTCTGCAAGCCGGGTACAGATATGGAGTGGTTTGAGTACTGGAGAAGCTTCTGTATCAACTGGCTCAAGGATCTCGGAATCAAGGATGATGAGATGAGAGCCCGTGACCATTCACCTGAGGAGCTTTGTTTCTACTCCAAGGGAACAACAGATATCGAGTATTTATTCCCATTTGGATGGGGTGAGCTCTGGGGAATCGCTGACAGAACAGATTACGATCTGACACAGCACCAGAATACATCAGGAGAGTCCATGGAGTACTTCGATGACGAGACAAAGGAGAAGTACATTCCATATGTAATCGAGCCATCACTTGGTGCTGACCGTGTTACACTGGCATTCCTGTGTGCTGCATATGACGAGGAGAACATCGGAACAGAGGAGAAGCCAGACATCCGTACAGTCCTTCATTTCCACCCACAGCTTGCACCGGTTAAGATCGGTGTGCTTCCACTTTCCAAGAAGCTCAACGAGGGTGCAGAGAAGATTTATGCAGAGCTTTCAAAGTACTACAACTGTGAGTTCGATGACAGAGGCAACATAGGTAAGAGATATAGAAGACAGGATGAGATAGGAACACCGTTCTGTGTAACATATGATTTCGATTCTGTTGAGGATGGAGCAGTCACAGTTCGTGACAGAGATACCATGGAGCAGGAGAGAGTCAAGATTGAAGATCTGAAGGCTTACTTTGAGAAGAAATTTGAATATTAATTGATGGTGTGACCGGAGATAATACGGGACACTGAATTACAGGAGGCATTAAGATGCATAGTAAAGAGTTATTTTCAGAATACGAGGCAAATGTAAGATCGTACAGCAGAAGTTTCCCAGAGATATTTACAAAGGCCAAGGGAGCCAAGATGTATGACGAGAATGGTAAGGAGTATATAGACTTCTTCGCAGGAGCAGGCGCGCTGAACTATGGTCATAACAATGATTATATAAAGGAGAAGGTTATCGATTACATCCAGAGCGATGGAATCATGCATTCTCTTGACATGATGACAGCACCAAAGGCTGAATTCATCGAGTTTTTTGAGAAAAAGGTCCTTGAGCCTAGAGGACTTGATTACAAGATCATGTTCGCAGGTCCTACAGGAACAAATGCAGTTGAGTCACTCTTAAAGCTTGCACGTAAGGTCAAGAAGAGAGAGATGATCTGGGCATATATGGGTTGTTTCCATGGTATGACACTTGGCTCAATATCACTTACAAGTGATGCTGCAAGCCGTGCAGGAGCAGGCGTTGGACTTGACAACGTATACCACATTCCAGCTCCTTACATGTTCCCAGAGCTTGATACGATCAAGTTCATGCAGACACTTCTTGATGACGATCATTCAGGTGTTGAGAAGCCTGCAGCAATCTTTATCGAGACAGTACAGGCAGATGGTGGTGTAAATGTATTCTCAGTAGAGTACCTCAAGGCACTCCGTGAGTTCTGTGATAAGAACGATATCCTTATGGTTGTTGATGACGTACAGGTAGGCTGTGCAAGAACAGGTACATTCTTCTCATTTGAGAGAGCAGGAATCAAGCCTGATATGTTCTCACTTTCAAAGTCAATCGGCGGATACCCATTCCCTATGGGACTTGCAATGTTCAAGCCTGAGTATGATCTCTGGAAGCCGGGTGAGCATTCAGGTACATTCCGTGGAATCCAGCTCTCAATGGTAGCTGCAAAGGCAGGACTTGAGTTCATGCTTGACAACAACATCGAGGCAGAGACAAGACGTAAGGGCGAGATAGTTAGAGAGTATCTTGAGAAGAATATAGACGGCGATCCAAATGTAATTGCAACACGTGGTATCGGACTCCTCTGGGGCGTAGAGGTTAAGGACGATGCAACAGCAGGTGCCATCACAGCAAGAGCTTTCAAGAAGGGTCTTGTAATAGAGAGAGCTGGCCGTGACAACGCGGTCATCAAGATCATGCCACCACTTATCATCTCAGATGAGGATCTTATTGCAGGTCTTGATATTCTCAAGGCAGCTATTGATGGTGAGTAATTTGTAATTTAATGAGCATTGTGACAGTTGTAATTGCGCAAGACTGATATAATGCGAATATCCACATGAAGCCGATAGGCGACATGATATAAAGTTAAACATAGGCTGCGGAGTTTTCCGCAGCCTATGTTTTTGGTGGGATGAATAGGGCTGTGCGGGCAGTTTGCCAATTTGGAAATTTTTGAATACTGGTCAGCGAAGATCAGTTGCCGGTCTGTTTCAGGTCGGCACACAAATGTTGCTGTAATTAAGCGTAATATAATGGAATATACATATAATTCAACTATATGTAAAAATGGACTGGTTTATACACAAAATATAGAAAAAAGAGTTTGCTAATGTTGACATATATGTTATAATCAGTCTAGCGCGTGTGGAGACTTCACGGGGACTTCACACCATGAAATATAAAGTTTACGTAGGAGGTAACAAACAAATGGCAAACAAGTGGGTTTATATGTTTAGCGAAGGCGACATGACCATGCGTAATCTTCTCGGTGGTAAGGGTGCAAACCTTGCAGAGATGACAGCAATTGGTCTTCCAGTTCCACAGGGTTTCACAATTACAACAGAGGCTTGTACTCAGTACTATGAGGATGGCCGTAAGATCAATGACGAGATCATGGCTCAGGCTATGGATGGCGTTAAGAAGATGGAGGAGATCAACGGCAAGAAGTTCGGAGATCTTGAGAATCCATTACTTGTATCAGTTCGTTCAGGTGCAAGAGCATCTATGCCAGGTATGATGGATACAATCCTTAACCTTGGTCTTAACGATGACGTTGTTGCAGCTATGATAGCACACAACCCAGATCCAGCATTCGAGCGTTTCGTATACGATTCATACAGACGTTTCATCCAGATGTTCTCAGACGTTGTTATGGAAGTTGGTAAGAAGTACTTCGAGCAGCTCATCGACAAGATGAAGGAAGAGAAGGGTGTTAAGTTCGATGTAGAGCTTACAGCACAGGATCTCAAGACACTTGCTGAGCAGTTCAAGGCAGAGTACAAGAACCAGTTAGGAACAGATTTCCCTTCAGACCCAGTTGAGCAGTTAAAGTTAGCTATCGAGGCTGTATTCCGTTCATGGGATAACCCACGTGCGAACGTATACAGAAGAGACAACGATATCCCTTATTCATGGGGTACCGCAGTTAACGTAATGCCTATGGTATTCGGTAACCTGAACAATGAGTCTGGTACAGGTGTTGCATTTACTCGTGACCCTGCAACAGGTGAGAAGAAGCTTATGGGTGAGTTCCTTATCAATGCACAGGGCGAGGACGTTGTTGCCGGTGTTCGTACACCAATGCCAATCGCTCAGATGGAGCAGGAGTTCCCAGATGCTTATGCAGAGTTCATCAAGGTTTGTGAGACTCTTGAGAATCACTACCATGATATGCAGGATATGGAGTTCACAGTTGAGAACAAGAAGCTTTACATGCTTCAGTGTAGAAATGGTAAGAGAACAGCTCAGGCAGCTCTTCAGATCGCTTGTGACCTTGTTGATGAGGGACATAAGACAGAGGAAGAGGCAGTTGCAATGATCGATCCTCGTAACCTTGATACACTTCTTCACCCACAGTTTGATGCAGCAGCTCTTAAGGCAGCTACACCAATGGGCAAGGGACTTGGCGCTTCACCAGGTGCTGCTTGTGGTAAGATCGTATTCACAGCTGACGATGCTGAGGCATGGGCAGCTAGAGGCGAGAAGGTAGTTCTTGTACGTCTTGAGACATCACCAGAGGATATCACAGGTATGAAGTCAGCACAGGGTATTCTTACAGTTCGTGGTGGTATGACATCACACGCTGCAGTTGTTGCCCGTGGTATGGGTACATGCTGTGTATCAGGTTGTGGCGATATCGTTATGGACGAGGAGAACAAGAAGTTCACACTCGCTGGCAAGGAATTCCATGAGGGAGATTACATCTCAATCGATGGTACAACAGGTAACATTTACGATGGAGTTATCAAGACAGTTGATGCTCAGATCGCAGGAACATTCGGCCGTGTTATGGCATGGGCTGATAAGTATAGAACACTTAAGGTTAGAACAAATGCAGATACACCAGCAGATGCTAAGAAGGCACGTGAGCTTGGTGCAGAGGGTATCGGTCTTTGCCGTACAGAGCATATGTTCTTTGATCCAGAGAGAATCGCAGCATTCCGTGAGATGATCTGCTCTGATACAGTAGAAGAGAGAGAGGAAGCTCTTAATAAGATCCTTCCATATCAGCAGGGAGACTTCAAGGCTCTTTATGAGGCACTTGAGGGTAACCCAGTTACTATCAGATTCCTGGATCCACCTCTTCATGAGTTCGTTCCAACAGAGGAGGCTGACATTGAGAAGCTTGCTGCTGCTAAGAACAAGAGCGTTGAGGAGATTAAGGCACTTTGCAACTCACTCCATGAGTTCAACCCTATGATGGGTCACAGAGGATGCCGTCTTGCTGTAACATATCCAGAGATCGCTAAGATGCAGACAAAGGCTGTTATCCGTGCAGCAATCGAGGTTCAGAAGGAGCATCCAGATTGGACAGTTGAGCCAGAGATCATGATCCCACTTGTATGTGAGGTTAAGGAGCTTAAGTACGTTAAGAAGGTAGTTGTTGAGACAGCTGACGCTGAGATCGCTGCTGCTGGCGTAGATCTTAAGTATGAGGTTGGTACAATGATCGAGATCCCAAGAGCAGCTCTTACAGCTGATGAGATCGCTAAGGAAGCTGACTTCTTCTGCTTCGGTACAAACGACCTTACACAGATGACATTCGGATTCTCAAGAGATGATGCTGGTAAGTTCTTAAATGCTTACTATGATGCTAAGATCTTCGAGAACGATCCATTTGCTAAGCTTGATCAGACAGGTGTTGGTAAGCTCATGGATATGGCAGTTAAGCTTGGTAAGCCAGTTAATCCAAAGCTTCACATCGGTATCTGTGGTGAGCACGGTGGAGATCCTTCATCAGTTGAGTTCTGCCACAAGATTGGTCTTGATTATGTATCATGTTCACCATTCAGAGTACCTATCGCTAGACTTGCTGCTGCACAGGCTGCAATCGCTAACAAGTAGGAAGGATTTCGTTTGTAAAATCTATCTTTGATAATTAGGGGAAAATTCCAAATATTGGGTTTTCCCCTTTTTTATTTTATACAAAATTCTTAAAGGAGGTTCGAGGTTATGAACAACACAGCGTTAAGAGCACAGGACATTTTGCAGGGAGAAATTAGTGAGGGCGAGATACAGGGACAGTTATCACAAGTCACTCATTTACATCCTTGGAATATCTGATGACACGAGACGGCATTTCGATGAAGTCTACGACTTGAAAAGCGGATACATTAAGCCGGATTGCCTGAAAGCAGGCTGGATTACAAGTGGAAGTGCTTGTGCAGTAAGGCTTGACGTCGGTATATGCCCGTCCGTAAACCGAACTATATTTTGTCTTTGCTTTATTATTATATGTGCCAGTCGGGAGTTTGTATCTGCCTTCCCATCTGCCGTCTTTTCTTTTTCGAATGTTTTCAACATGTCGTGGCATTTTCAATCCTCCTACCATAAGTTTGACCATAAATAAAATGATAATTGTATCAATTATCATTTTATCTACAAATATAAATGTGATTTTGTGCGATACTTACTATTTTCATGCTATAATGTGCCGAATTTTGTTGACAATCTGACACGCAATCACTATAATTTTTTATTGTGATGTGACTGAAATCTATGGCAGTATATATGTTTTCCTTTTCGCAGATGTTGAAATTCTGCGAAAGGAATATGTCCTTGCATGATGCGAATTATCTATGCAAGATACCAAATTATAATATGACAAAAGGTCAATCACAATCATCATAGTGTATTTGAAAGGATCTATGCATAAATTAGTAAACGGTTATTATGGCGTTTGGTGAAGTATTGAAAAGTCTGCGTGAAGAACGAGGAGTAACACAGGACAAGCTGGCACAATACTTACATGTAAACAGAGCTACGATAGCCGGTTATGAGGTAAAAGGTAAAGAACCTAGATATGAGACACTGATAAAATTGGCTGATTACTTTGATGTATCGATAGATTATTTGGTTATAGGAGAAGAAAATCGGTTAGGCATACAAAAATAGAAACAATTTGCTGGGGAGCAGAAGATTTATAAATGAAAGTCAGGGGGATAGTCCCTTCTTATTCTAAAATGACATGAGGCTAAAGGTGTAGCCTGATGTTCTATTCGTTTATGAATCCCATGATCTATATAAGATTGTACGTTATATTGACGGTATCATGAATGCTTTTTTGCTTGAAGTGCACGTCCTGCGAGAGGGGAATGCTTCTGGAGGGACATGAACGTCGTATATATCAGATACGCCGTTTGAAATGTCCGAAATGCGGAAAACTCCACCGGGAACTGCCGGATTTTCTAACTCCATTCAAACAGTACTCCACTGAGATTATTGCTGGAGTATTGGATGGAAGTGTCACATCAGAAGATGACGAATCCGTGGATTATCCGTGTGAGGAAACTATTTTCCAATGGCAGCACTGGCTGATGGTAAATCAACTGAGGATAGACGGGTATCTGAAATCAATTGGATATCGTCTGCTGGGGTTCAGTGAGGAACTCCTGATATCCGGCATGTCATTACTTACTGAATTACGAAGTTCCATTCCTGAATGGCTAGAAACCATTCTTCGCTTTATTTATAATTCAGGAGGCTTTTTGGTGTCTGCCTGAGCGATTTGTCTTTGCACCGACTTTGTTTTGATGTCATCAGCAAGACATACGGTAGCAGTATCACATATTCATCCAAATGGTATTAAAGGGGCTGTTGTTACAGCTACATGTATCTGGATGGCGAGGCATGGTAAATCAAAACAAGAAATACATGATTATGTGTTGAAACAGTATCCATCTGATAAATATGCATATAGAATTGATAAAGATATGAATTATCTGAGGGATAATTATAGATGGACCGAAGCGTGTGCAGATACAGTGCCAGCTGCTATGCGATGCTTTTATGAAAGCACAGATTAAGAATTATTTATTCGTAATGTATTTGGTCTTGAGTGTGATAGGATACCATTGGTGCTATTGCAGGTGGCGTTGCAGAAGAATACTATGGCGGTTTTGAAAGTGTAGATGCTGAAGGGATTGTAAAGGAGTATTTGGATGAGACACTGTACGGGATATTGGCTAATAATAACAGAGAATAAAATTATACGTATAAGGAAATCTGAAGTTATATAATCGCTGTATTTGATGTAATGAGTATTTTATAATAATTAGTAGTGTATAAGGAGGGCGATCGGGTTGAATTATAAGTTGTCAAGATTTAATGTTATGTTTCAAAAAAATGATAAATACTATATCAGTAATACATTTGCACATTCTTTGATTGAACTTGAAGAAGATGAGTATAAAAAATTGGTAAAAGGTGATTTGACTTCTTTTTCAGAGGAATCGATGGACATTTTTGCCAACGAGGGCATATGTGTTGATATAGAATTGGACGAAATAGGATTGTTAAGATATGCATATGATTTAGCTAAAAATAATTCGGATTATATGGAATTTGTAGTAGCACCTACATTAGATTGTAACTTTGCATGTCCGTATTGTTTTGAAACTAAAAGGCACCATTTTATGGAGTTAGATGTTCAAAAAAATATAGTTGATTTTTATCTCGAACAAGTTAGCCTTTCTAAATACAAGAGGGTTAAATTAGCATGGTATGGCGGCGAACCTTTATTACAATTTGATACAGTAAAGAAAATGACTGAACAAATTAATGAAATAAATGAAAAATATAGTGTTACATGTGATGTGGTTATGACAACAAATGGATATTTGCTGACAGAGGATATCGTACGTGAATTAGAAAAGTTAAACTTTAAATATATACAAATAACAATAGATGGACCTAAAGATATACATGATAACAGGAGAATGCTTGTCTCAGGAAAGGGTACGTTTGATAAGATTATAGAAAATATAAAATTGTTTAAGGACTCTAGTGTTGTGGTTTCTGTAAGAATAAATATTGATAAAGAAAATGCAGCTATGTATTCTGAATTGTCAAAATTAATCGATTCACTTGATATGGATAACGTGAGAATTTATCCAGCTTTAGTTGAATTTACACCTAATCAGGAATCGTGCAGAGAATGTAAGTGTATGACAGCAACTGAGTTTAGTGAGTTTGCATCGACAGATGCAAGAGAATATTACTTTGATAATGGCGGATTTAATTGTGGTAATATTTCTGTGAATTGTGGAGCAGAACATTTATATTCTTATGTAATCGATGATTATGGCGATGTTTATAAATGTTGGAATTCGGTAGGATATGAAAATGATAAATTATTTAATTTAAAAGATAGAAACAATATGAATCCAGTTATTTTATCAAAGTATTTGGGAAGAGATCCGTTTTCAGAGAAAGAATGTTGTGATTGTGCGTATTTGCCTATATGCGGTGGAGGATGTGCATATGATTATCTTTTCAGAGGAGTACACACATGTGTGCCTGAAAAGTTTTTATATGAAGAAATAATTCTGAAGGAGGTATATGGAGATGAAGGTTGTTAAAAAGGCAGAAGTATCTGCAAAAAAGTACGTTCAGAAGGTTGATGGAATTGTAAATGCATCATGTACTGATTTTAAGTGTAAGCATTGCATTTTATCACCAGGACCAAATGGTTGTCACTGCAATTAAGTGTTGTCATTTGATTGAAATGGTAGGCACTATTCAATTATATTGTGTAGTGCCTATTATTGTGTGCGCCTAGCGGCGCACCAGAATTTAAACTGCGACAACCGTCTTTTATCAAACAATCGAAAGGGGAATTTAACACGATCAGGCGTCGGACAGCAGATAACCACGATCACAGAAAAAGCTGCAGAACTGTCCCCATCTCTGAACAAGAAAAATGTCACACCCCATACGTTCCGCCATAGTGCTGCAATGAATTTGCTGCAGGCTGGTGTAGATATATCTACAATCGCCATCTGGCTGGGGCACGAAAACATTGAAACGACTCATAAATATATGGTGGCTGACATTGAGATCAAACGTCAAGCTATGGAGAAACTTGATGAAACAACAAACAGTTCATTCAACTACAAACCGAGTAAGTCCATTCTCGCATTCCTAGCTTCTCTGTAATAATTATGTTCTGTAAAAACAGTGCCGTGTAGTGAATTCAAAGGATTATGCGGCACTACAGAACATAATTTTGCTCACAGCATAATTCTTGTTATGCTCTGTAGAACATAACAAGAAAAACTGGGTTATGTGCGATACAATAAATGTAGCTGAAGCCAGTGCAATAATTTATAGTCTTGTCGAAACAGCAAAGGCTAATAAGTTAAAGATATACGAATACTTTAATCATTTGCTAACAGAGATTCCGGAACATATGCAAGATAAAAACAGAGATTTTTTAACAAACTCATGCCATGGTCAGATGAACTGCCAGCAGAATGTAGAAAATAAAAAATGCCGCTCGTTGAGCGACTGTTCTTTGTGGGAGTACCCACTAAGGAGCGTTTACGTTCGATTGCAACGCACACAGTTCTCTAAGTCTTAATCCGGAGTACAGACATAACAATATCCCTGCTTTATATGTGTCCGTTCTGTATTGGAGAAAAGAAATCAACTTCTGTTGCTTTCCGGGCGTAAAGACCGAAACATGCTTATCCGAATATTTGTTATCGGCGATGATGACTCCCGGTATAGATACTTTTATATTTGCCTGTGAGTAATCAAGAATCTGATTCAACACAAGCTTCATTCCGTTCATCGTGCTGTATATTCCGACCGCTAAAACCTACTTGCACGGACTTTTAGACCCATCTTCACGAATGGACTGACCCACCTTCACGAGAAGGAGAGCCATTCAGATATATTTATCCTATAATGAGATTGGCACACAGATGTGTGACTACCATTATAGGAGGTCGATAATTATGGTGAATTATCGAGAGATTCTTAGGCTTGACAGCCTCGGATATTAGCAGCATCAAATTGCTGCAAGTATCCACAGTTCACGTAACACAATACGCGAGGTTCTTCATGCGTCAAAAACGAAGGGGCTTACATGGCCGCTTGAGGACACATTGACGAATGAAGAGATTTTAACACTGCTGTTTCCTGCAAAAGTGGAAATGGCAACCAAACGAAAGGAGCCGGATTATACTTACATTCACAGGGAACTGGCCCGTCCCGGTGTAAACCTCACACTGCTATGGACAGAATACTGCAGCACATGCAATGCAGAGGGCGTAATGCCTTACATGTATTCGCAGTTCTGCGATAAGTATCGTCATTGGGCACAAGTTACCAAAGCAACTATGCGTATTAAGCACAAGCCAGGTGAAGCTATGCAGGTCGACTGGGCAGGAACCACACTTCAATATCAGGATCCCGTCACCGGTGAGCTGATTGATGTATATTTATTTGCTGCTGTTTTACCTTGTAGCTGCTATGCTTATGCAGAAGCCTGCGACGATATGAAATCGACGAACTGGCTTATGTGCCATGTACATGCTTATCAATACTTTGGCGGTGTGACACGTTTATTACTGCCCGATAATCTCAAAACCGGCGTGGTAAAGAACACAAGGTATGATACCGTTCTCAACAAAAGCTATCAGGAAATGGCTGAATACTATGAGACTGCAATCGTTCCGGCAAGAGTCCTTCACCCTAAGGATAAAAGCCTTGCAGAAGGAACGGTCAAATTTGCAACCACATGGATCATTGCCGCCCTGCGAAACCGTAAATTTTTTTCTTTTGAAGAAGTCAGGCGTGCTGTGGCAGAGAAGCTCGAAGAGCTTAATCATTATTCCTTCAAAAAACGGGAGGGATGCCGCTACAGTGCCTTTACCGATGAAGAGAAGGAATTTATGAAGCCGCTCCCTTTGACCCCGTATGAACCGGCAGTCTGGTCCACTGCAAAGGTTCCTCTTGATTATGTCATAAGTGACGGAAAAAATAAATATTCCGTTCCTTTTGATCTTATCGGAGAGGAGGTGGACATCCGGCTGACGAAAGCGACTGTTGAAGTATTCTATCACGGCTCCAGAGTAGCATCTCATCCAAGAACAGCCAAGCAGCTCCGGGATCCGATTACCCAGCCGGAACATATGCCGATAGAGCATCGTAAATATCTGACGTACAACGCAGATGAATTTACCCGATGGGCAGAATCTGTCGGAGAGTACACCGCTCGGGTAGTTCAACACTTTCTAAGTGCAGGACGGGAACCTGAACAGGGATACAAATCCTGTGCCAGTCTTATCAAACTTGGAGATAGGTATGGTCATAAAAGACTTGAAGCTGCCTGTGAACGTGTTCTGCAATACAGTTCCCAACCTGCCATCAGAAACATCAGTACTATACTGAAAAACGGTCAGGACAAAGTACACGATGCAAAAAGCCCAATGCCGGCATCAAAGAGTCACGGTATAACGCGTGGCGCTGCTTACTTCCAGAGGGGAGGTGAGCAGGTATGATTACACAGAGCACAATCGATTCCCTCAAGGCGATGAAGTTAACTGCCATGGCTACTGAACTTGAACATCAGCTGGAAGACGCATCCACCTATGGAACCCTCGGCTTTGAAGAACGTCTGGGGTTACTGGTTGATGCAGAATGGAACCGGCGTCAGGCTAATAAACTTGCCAGGTACATCAAGGCATACCATTTTTCAGCACCAAATGCCACCTGAATACGGTAGGGTACTGGCTATGGCGCGTTTACATTATAGTTTATGCGAACAAACGAATTCGTTAAATGATGACTTCAAAGGAGCAATATCCTTTCGTGCGCGATATAGCCAGTTATCAAGGTTAGTTCTGGTTACTTCTTTAGCAGGTATCTTAAAATTTAATTTAAGACCATTGAGATAACGCACATCAATATTTTCTAATTCATAAAGCGTATTTACGACCATATTCAAACAATAGTTATATCCATATGTATTTATATTATTTAACAGGTCAATGCATGACATACCTGCGTAATCGGCAAGCCACCTTAATAGACGCTCGGGGTGTGGCAGGAGTGTTTCTATAATTTTAGGAATAAGCTCTTCGTCAACAAAATTAACTAAGAGTCCGTCTGATGTTTCCTGCTCTATATTAACTTTGCTATCTTCAATTTCAAGTTCCGTCTCATTTCCATCTTCATCAGAGATAATATTATTATTCGAAGGAAATTTTTTTAGCCATGTTTTCATGGCGCGTGTCATATCTATAAGTTTATTAGTGACGCTACGTTTTATAAGTAAGTATGTATCTATAGCGTTATCAGAGTGTGTCATATAATGATTTGTTTTAAGAAGTATATGTGTTAATAAGTCATCAAGTATTTCGTCATTAACAATTCCGGTTGTAATATTATATTGTTTAAATCCGGATTTTCTCATGCTACAAACCATTTGATAGTTACTTGTAGTAACTGGATTATTTTCCTTATCTTTTGCTGACGTTTTCACCAATTGTGATGAGTGCATAAGCGAGGATATGATTTGCCTTACACACATTACATAATCCCTCCACTCAGTATAGTGTCTCGTTTCAAGCAGACGCAGATTACCTGTATCGTATCGAGAGAGTGTTTCGTAAGCCTCAGTAAAAGATACAAGTGCCTTCGGAAGCATAGTTGTACTTGTAATATTTGTGATGCTATGGTTAAATGAAGATGTCATGGTCAGTTACCTCCTTGAATTTTTTCAAGGAGTTTCCGGAAACTACCTTATAAATAGTATTGCCAGATTCATCCTTGGCATGTGTTTCTATCAATTTTGTCGAATACATGAATGCTGATAAGATACGCCTTATACTTACACAGTATTCTACCCATTGTCTAGGGTGATTCCTTTCAAGCGTACGTAAATTACCTGTGTCATAAAAAGAAAGCACAGTACAAGAGTTAATAAAAAAAGTTGGTATTTTGGGGGTTCTAGAGGAGTAATCTCCACTTACATTTGTATGGTTTACTGATATTAACATAGCCGGTTACCTCCTTGTTTGTTTTCCCTTATTATGCAAGCAGAAAATCTCCATTCGCTCTCTGATTATGGTAATATTGGAGATTTATTTTTTTTTGAAGAAAAAGGGCTGGAGTACGTTTTTAACAGGTGTAATGAGAAAATAATATAGGCTGTTATTGTTACACTAGATGCAAAAGGCAGTGAAGGAGTGAATTTACAATGAATGGATATGACGAAAAAATGAAAAAGCTAATGCTTGAAAACGATGGTGGAAAACAAAGTGACTACGTGGCAAGATGGATACGAAGAGAAAATGAAAAAGTTGCAAATGATATATTAAAGAATTTTATTCTTTGTTCTTCTGAAAATAATGATAAGTATAAGAACGTAGATGTTGACAAGTGGGATACATATGTGTCGGATAGTGTGATCAGAATGCTATTTAAGATGAATTATGTTGAAGACGCGTTTTATTTAGAATTAGTAAAGTATATCAGATGTCTGGAGAGTGAGTACAATGCAAGTTGTATTGTTTATGGGTTATCGTTAGATAAGAGATTGCCCTATTCAAGAACGCTAGTTTTTGATGAAGAAAGGAAAGGGGTTCTTACTAATGAGCAGTATATGGTTACATTGAACAAATTGAGAAATGATGGTACAATTAACAAACTGGAGCAAATTATCAACATTCAGTGGGCATTTAGAACAGAAAGGACAGATAGGATTCTGGCTTTAATGGATGACCTAGAAGTTCAAGAAAAAGAAGTCCTACTAACGGTAGCATTGATTAAGTATTGTGAATTTGTAAGTTAACAACAATCTTATAGATGTATATAATCAACTTTAATAAAATTATGAAGCAATAAGTAAAAATTTAGCGTTTGCGGTTATTATTTGTGTCGCTAAAGGGCGCGCAGAATGGAGATTACGATGTATAAAATTATCAGACCTGGAGTAACTGATTATTGTTGGAATTTTGATGAAAATAGTGGAGAGATTTTCAGAATTGCTGCTGATAAAAAAATAGCAATTAATTTCACTAAAAGCCAAAGACTGCTTTTAAAAAAATTAATTACAAGTGAATTGTTGATGGTTAGTTATGATGCATTACTTGCTGCTTCACATGGCGACTTTGGAACGTATGAGGATACTGTTGATGAGAAATTTGTGAATGATGTGCCGGATACAGTGCAAAAGGCGGTTTCAAAAATCAAGAAAAAGGAACCGGAGTTAACAGAATTAATTGAGAATATATCAGGATTGGGGTATAGATTTAACGGTATTAGAGAGAAAATTGAAACTGCTAATAAGAGTAAAACAGAAGTGGAGTTGACAGAAGAATTTGGAAAGAAATTGAAGCAAAGTTCAATAGACATTCTTGCTAAATGGGAGAAACAAAATTATTTGATAGAAACGGAACTATTACCATCGTGTAATGTAAATGGGAAACGCTTTAATACATTGTATGATTATATCAGGATTGAGATAATGCAAAATAGACTACACAATCATTTGATTTATGCAGTAGGTGGGGGTGGAAAAACATCTTCTCTAGTTTATGCATGCAAAAAATTGGCGAATGATAAAATGACAGATAATGTAATATCTGCATTTATAAGAGTGAGGAATTTGGATTGTAGTGTGCCTAATCCGATAAGTAATTATTTATATCAACATTTTGCTTATGTAACAAATATATTTGGCACATATAATCCGGAAAAAATCTTCATGCATAATTTAGAAGTTTTTTTAAAGGAATCTGGTTCCAAACTTTTAATAGCATTAGATGGCTATAATGAAGGGAAAGAACAATCTTTAGCTGATATAAATATTATTACGGAATTACCAAATACAATGGTTGTCGTTTCGTCGAGAAATTCTGAAAAGTCGTTAGCAGATTTTTCTGGCATACAAATCAACGAGCTGGAGAACAAAGCGGTTATAAACTATCTGAGGCATGCAGGAATTACTTTTACCAAAAATTATGATCCTAAAAGTTTGAGACTGCCAATTTATCTTAATTTGTACTCGACAATATATAAAAATGAAAATGGCTGTGAGTGCATTAATAATGAGATATCGAGCCAAGCTGAAATTATTGATTTGTGGGTAAATCGTCAAGAAAAGATTTTTAACTCCACAAGAGAAAAGTTTGCAGTGGAGGTATTTCTCCCCTTGTATTCATTAACAATTTATATGAAAAGGAATAGCACTTCACATAAAAATCTAAACTTTACTGTAAAAGAATGCTTAGATGCTGTAGCAAATATGCAACAAATATTTTCGAATGAAAGTATTGCTGCTTGGATTATGCTAAAGTATAATATTTGCAGTCTTAATAAGAATAGTTGTGTTCAATTATTTAATGAGATTATTGTGAATAGATACGCATTCTTTCAATACGATGAAAGAGAAGCTGGTGCATTATCGTGGTCTCATGAATGTTATAGAGATTGGTTTACTGCTAAAGGGATGTATATATTATATTTATATTCAAAAGAACTGTTTGAAGAGTATTTTACTACATTTATGGAAGAAAGGTTTGTATATCCTGATGTATTTGACATAAACAGGGACTATTCGACATTTGCAGTAGCTGTGTATTTTTGTGAGCTTATTGGTAGAGAAGCCTTAATAAATGCTTCTGATAATAAGTTTGAAAAATTTTTGAGGAATATAGCATTTTTTTATGAAGACATTGGTGATGCTGACAATGTAATTAAATATGGTGATTTAATACTTGATAGATATCGTAATAATTTAATTAAAGTACCGGTTATAGAGAAATCGCTGACTCTGAGTGGCTTGGCATATTCATATTTACATATTCAAAATGTTATTGATAAAACAGTTGGCGAAGAATTGGTTAAGCGCTCATTTGAGTTTTTAAAATTTGCTGAGAGGCAGTTACATTCGGTTGTTCCGATTGAATATTTAACCAATATTGATGATGATAGACTAATGAGTCTATTGCCGAATGATTTGCTCGATCTGTTGGAGTCAGAGTCGGTGTGTAATCCACTAATTCCGATAAACGCGATTTTGTCCAACCATGTTGATGGTACAAAGACATGGAATGAGAACTTTGAGCTTAATGAAGGCGTATTGAGCACAAACGAGTTATTAGAGATAAAACATAATTGGAAAGATTATTGGAAAGATTTGGATTTGGATGATACGGATTTATGGGATATAAGGAATAATAAGAGCAAAGTATTGCCATTGCTATCACGAATATATGGCAATTTGGGGTCTTATTATTTAAATAGATATTTTGCAGATAAAAGTACCGAAAATCTGATAGAAGCTCATAGAGCACACATGACTGGAGCAGTATATAAATATAAAATTTTAAAGACATTAACTAGGGGGACAAAAGGATATAGAGAAGCAGAACAAGCGTTTGCTGTTTCTCTAAGATCACTTGGTATTGATATGTTTTTTGCTGGGAAGTATGAATTATCATTGATGTATTTCTATAAAGCATTAAATGAATATGAATCTTCAAGCAATGTTAAGGCAGTACTCAGAGCCTATATAGTAAGAAGTAAAGTTAATGAGATGCTTAATCATAATGAATTGCATCAAAAATATAAAATGAAAGATATAATTTGTGAAGAGATCAAATTACTTTCATTTTTTGAAGAAAATCAAATGTGGGGGGAGATAAACCATATGGTGAGTATTGTAGCAAACACAATTCAATTATTTCGAGAAAATTATAGTGAATGCGATAAAGTAATGCTTGTTACATTAATAAAAAAAATTGAAGAATTACATACAAAATATTATACAACAGATAATGATAGTTGTAATCTCATGAATTTTCTTGAAGAAGGAGGAGAAAATATATGGCAGACTTATTACGAATAAAATGTCCTGATGTTTCATTAAACAAGAATGAGAGGGTGGACTGCCTGTTTCAGGATATTAGGGAGTGGCTATATTCTGACGCATTAATTAACTTGGTTGAGATTTTTGGCGGAAAAGTAAACAAACAGAGAGATATAAAAAGTGCCATTAATAATTTGCATTTGTTTGCAAATATATGGGATTATAGGAAGAAACAGGCTGCTGGAGGCGAACGATGGAAAATTTATAACGACAGCTTTGTGGAAGAAAATTCGGACCAAATAATGAAATTGGTTGGAAGATTGGGTTTAAAAGATATAACAAGACCATTGTGTGTACCTGATTACATTTTACCATTGGGTGGAGCAAGGCTTGCTAATTTATCACGATGCCAAAAAGCAAAATCGTTGGCAGATAGTTTTAATGAACAATCGGTAAATATTGTTGCGTTAGGAGGTATGCGACCACTTGATGATATAGAGAAAGAGTATACAAATGAATATGCTCCATACGCAGGGACAGAGTATGATGCCATAAATAGAGGATTAGAGCTTTCATTTAATTTGCAAGAAGTCAATTACGTTGAAAATGGTTATTTAGGTGTTGACAGGAATGCCAATTGGTCAGTTAGAGAATATAAGGTTCCACAAAAAATATTTTCTGTAGCTGCACCAAGTTTTGAGTTGAGCAGAAGAGCAAATAGTATGGACACATTTAATTTTTTTATAGAAAAATTTAATGTTGAGAAAGGCACTAAATTGTTATTAGTAACATCTTGTATTTATGTGCCTTTTCAGTTTTTGAAATTCATGAGTATTGCACTGGATAAAGACCTATATATTGACTGTGTTGGAGTGTCGTCATCTCAACCAGGTGTACAATTTTCTAAAACCAGTAATTATTTACAGGAAACAAAAGCAACTATTGATGCGATGAAGATGCTGGCCGATAAGTATTTATAGAAATCTGATATGTAATGACTTTTGTCAAGGGGTAAATTAACAAGAATCATCACAAATTTTATTTTTTTGTAGCCGAAGGCATCGTGAAAGAGCTTTAGTGTATCAGTTCCCGGCATTGGCCACTCTGATATACGTGGATTCAGGGAATATGAAAGATGTCGAATTTAATCTGCGGTATATGTGCAGTAGGTGGGAAGATTAATTTGACGCGTGACAACTGCCTTTGGTGTTAAAAAATTTTATTTTTGCGATGATGATTTACTCGACCCTAATAATGAATTAATTAGAGAGAGAATTGAAGAACTGTGCAATAATATTATTGCGTTGAATTATAAATTAGTATTTACGTGCTTTATTAAAGCGGTTTCATAAACCTTAACCCATATTCGATACCGGAATCTATTAGAACTAATTTTGATTTCCTAGTAGAACATGATATTTCAAAAGTATCTTTGTATATTTAAATTTTAAGACCGTATAAAAATACACCTATATATCGAACGATGATTAGGGATCAATTAATAAACAAAGAATATTCTTTTAATAATTTTATGCATTACTCTTTTGTAGATAAGAGGGTGGAGAAGGTTGCAAAGTTTGTGGTTGAACGTATTTATCGATATTTTGATGATTTGGAAATTGAGTTTGAATGGGTAGAAGAACTTTATTATGATTGTATTCATGTGAATACCGATTGCACAAAGTTTTATGAGGATATTATGAGAATAAAACAACAGCAGCAAGCTGTTATGTTAAACTATTTCAGCAAATTGTATGTCGATATGGATATAGATTGGTGCGAGCAACACATTAATGAATTGTTTGAGTTCTTAAGCAAAATTCAACCAAAATTAAAAGAATTGTATGATAAGATTTTGAATTTGTACATTGTTTGAGGCTTTTAAATATATGTTGCTATGTCAATCTATCTGCGAAGATTATTCAGAACCTCAAAAGATGGACTAGTTCGAAAAAGTTAATGCACTAATGTATATAACTATTTTAAAAATATGTATTATGTAAAAAGATGTATATAGAATATTTAGAACAACGATATCGTTATCTATAGATAACTTTGTTTTGTCTAAAATTGTGAGGGAAAATTATGGAAGTATTGAAATTATTAAAGGAAGTTAGACCAGATGCAGATTTTGAAACTTCGGATGCATTTATCGAGGATGGGTTGTTGGATTCATTTGATGTGTTGATGTTAGTTGGTCTTATTGAAGAAAAGTATAATATTGAAATAAGCCATGAATTGCTAATTCCTGAGAATTTTGAAACAATAGATAGTATTTGTGAACTTGTAAATAAATATTTATTTTAACTATTTTCGTATTTGAATTGCTTTCTTGGTAACAAAATAGGTTATGGGGGTAAAATGAAAGAATTTGATTATTCAGCAATGATATCTAATATTCCTATCAATGAAGGGGATACGGTTGATGTTGTATCAGACATGCTCAGCATAGCCGTATACTGTAAAGAAAATGATCTATTATTCGACCCGAATAAGTTTATTGATTGTTTATGCAAGGCCGTTGGGGAAAATGGTACTGTGCTTATACGTGCTTTTTCACATGACTTTTGCAAAAAAAAATTATGGGATTATTCATTAAGCCGTAGTAGTGTTGGAGCACTAGGAAATATTGCTTTAAGAAGGAAAGATTTTGTGAGATCAAGGCACCCGATTTTTTCTTGGATGATTTATGGACATGATGCAGATTATTTATGTTCTTTAAATAATAGTTCTGCATTCTCAGAAGATTCAATTTTTGGCTGGGAATATAGAAATGGAACATACCTTATAACGATAGGATCGCCTATGTCAGAAGGATTTACATTCTTGCATTATGTAGAACAGAAAGTAGGAGTACCTTACCGATTTGAACAATTTTTTTGTGGAAAATATGTAGATAAGAATGGAAAATCAGAGATAAAACAATATTCAATGTACGTGCGAAATGGCGAAAAGTTTGAGATTGGAAGACCGGATGTTGCTTCTTTTTTTTCGGTATTCAGAGACAAAGATATTCAAGTGCAGGGTATGTACAATGGAATTGAGTTGAAGAAAACGAATATTAGTCAAGCTGCAGATTTATTTGAGGATGTTATTCGTAATAATATTCAGTCATTTATTCCTTATAAATTGAAAAATAAGTGAAGGTCATGTTAGATGAGATTTGATAAAGTTATTATTTTAGGATCAGGGAAAATCGCATGTGATGTTGTTACGTATTTGAATGGGATTTTAGAAAAAAACATATTATATGTATTAGAAATTTTGTCAAATCCGTTATCTTCGTTGAGCAAAATTTCTAATAAGTATGGGATTTCATATTCGAATAATTGTAAAGAAAATGATATAGAACAATTTATAGATAATATAGGTGGAGCACAGAAGCTGATTATAAGTGCTAATAATCAACATATTTTTTCGGGAGTTTTCTTGGCTCATAAAAATATAGAAGTAATAAATTTTCATTATTCGTATTTGCCAGAATACCGAGGTATGAATATCCCAACATGGGTTATATACAATAATGAAGATTATACAGGGGTAACATGGCACTATGTTACCCAAAATATAGATAGCGGAGATATTATTTCTCAAAAACGAATAAAAATAAATGATGATAGTACTGCATTTGAATTAACATATTTGGGAATGAAATTGGGAATTGAACTTTTTAAAAGTTTTATCATTGATTTACTAAACTTTCCAATTGCGGGAGACAGAATTTATAGAAGAGGTAAATTATATTTACAACATATGGTGCCGGATAATGGATATTTAGATGTTCGCTTGCCGATTGAAGATATATATAAATTACTAAGATGTTTTGATTATGGGAAAGTGCAAATTATTGATCCATTAAAAGTCAAAATGGAAGGAAAAATCTATATTATTAAAAAATATAAAAAAGTATACAGTAAAGAATATGTAACCAAGGACGATGAGATTGTAATATACGGAGATGAGTTCAGCTTGATTGTAACTTTAGGAAAAATGGTGTAGTATCAAGTTTGTATGCTTAAAGATAAGGGGTGGTCATTATAAATAAATTCCATAAAATTAATATTGCAGCACAGTTTATTGAAACTGCTGAATTTTATCCAGATAAGATAGCATTGATTTATAATGAAGAAAGATATACATTTGATAAATTGAAAAGATTATGCTGCACCGTGAGCTTTTCTTTGAAGAAGATAATAGATTCAGGAACCATAGTTGCTGTTTTTTTGAAAAAAAAATCTGATGTTGTTGTATGCGACTTAGGAATTCTTTTATCTGGAAATTGTTTTATGAATTTAGATGTTACGACTCCGAAAGAAAGAGTACGGAATGTAATTAACCAAACACAACCATCGATAGTAATAGCTGATAAAGAGTGTGAAACCGAAGTAAGTGAAATATATAGTGATTATATACTACTTGATGCCTTGTTAGATCCAACGGATGAGGATATTAATGGGTTCGTAGAAAGAATAGATACAGATCCTTTCTGTATAATAAATACATCTGGAACCACAGGAACCCCTAAAAGTGTTGTTTTAAATCATAGATCATTTGTTGATTTTATGTCTTGGGCTGATTCCGTATATAGATTCACCTCAGTGGAAAGAATAGCATCTCTTTCTCCAGTTATATTTGATATATATGTGTGTGAATTATGTATGATGATATATTTTGCATCAACACTTATTTTGATACCAGCTAAGTTAGTGGTGTTTCCATATCGTTTGTTGCAGTATCTAGAAGATGTTAAACCAACATTTTTGTTTTGGGTACCGACAATTATGGTGAATATTGCAAATCGTAATATGCTTGAAGAAATCAATATCACTTCAGTTAGAAATATTTGGTTTGCAGGCGAAGTGTTTCCTACAAAGCAATTTAATTATTGGTATGAAAAGATGCCTGAAACGCAGTTTACTAATTTATATGGACCAATAGAGATAACAGTTGACTGCACGTATTATATAATAGATCATAAGCTGAGTGATGATGAAGAAATACCACTTGGATACCCTTGTAAAAATTCTGACGTGTTTATATTAAACAATAATAATGAAATTGCAGGGGTAAACGAGAAAGGAGAGATATGCGTAAGAGGAACTTCTCTTGCGATGGGGTACTATAATGATAAAGAAAATACAGAGAAAAGTTTTGTCCAAAACCCATTAAATAGCACATACCCTGAGCTTATATACAGGACAGGAGACATAGGCTTGGTTGATGAAAAAGGTCTGATAATGTTTAAGGGGCGTAGAGACTCACTCATAAAGCATTTAGGCTATAGAATTGAATTAAATGAGATAGAGCATATAATCATAAATGTTCTTCAGATTGTGGACAATGGATGTGCTGTTTATAATTGTTCAAAAAAACAGATAGTGTTTGTATATGAGGCAGAATGCGATATTTCACCAATGTTGTTCAGAAACAAATTATCTCAAAAATTACCAAAATACATGATTCCGACTATATATATTAAAATGAATGCCTTACCCACTAATACAAATGGTAAACTAGATAGGTTAAGCATAAATGGTCTGGTAAATAAAGACAAGTAGTCAAGTTCTAGGAGGTGATATGAGTTATGAGAGCTTTAATTAGCGTGAATATAAAGGATGGAATTACAGAGTTTGCAAGAAAACTAGAAGAAATGCATTTTGAAATTGTTACAGCAGGTGCCACATATGAAATACTAAAAAAAGAAGGTATTCAGGTATTAAATGTTTCAGAAATAATAGCCTGTGATAATTCGTTAGATGCAATAATTAAAACACTCTATTCTGAGGTCTTTGCTGCGGTAGATGCGGACAGGTATGATGATCTACATATGAGCCAACTAAAAAAAATGCAAATAGTGCCTTTTGATATGGTGGTTATTAATATTCATCAATTCGATGAAGATATTCATGAAACTACACATTTGACATTAAAAAATATAGATGTTGGAGGCGTTACATTGCTGAAAAGTGCATGCAAAAACTTTGAAGAGATAGTTATTGTATGCGAGCCGGAAGATTATGATCGAGTTATCCAAGAAATGGAATGTAATGGTAAGGTATCAATAGATACAAAAAAACAACTTATGAAAAAGGCATTCAATAAGCTGTGTGATTATGATAATATGATACGAAACTATATAAATGAAGTTATATGAGCTTTTTGATAATTTGTGCTGGGTTTCCAGCAACAACACAATTATCATCTACGTCTTTGGTAACCACAGAACCGGCACCAACAACTGAATTGACACCGATGGTTACACCAGGAAGTATAATGCTACCAGATCCAATCCAAGCATTATTTTTAATGTGAACTTTTTTGCAATAAAGAATGTTCCTTTTATGGTAGTCGTGATTTGTAGTCAGTATGGTAACATTTGGAGCAATCATTACATTATCATCAATATCAATGCCACCTCGTGCGATGCAATTAAAGCCATAATTGATGAAGACATTATAGCCAATAGTAATGCAATTGGCTCTGTCTATATATACCGGAGGAAGAATTGTACTATTTTGTGGTAGACGATTCTGCATTAACTTACTTAATTTCCTTTTGATAGATCTTGAGTAAGGAGACATTTTATTTATTTGATGGCACAGCTTTTTGCAACGAATAATCTCTTGCTTGCTGTCGAAATAGTCGGATGAAGAAAGATCATATATAAACATAATTAGTGATATCCTTATTTAAAATGGAAGCACCAGTTGGAATCGAACCAACGCTCAGAACTAATGATAATTCTTGCCTTACCTCCTTGGCTATGGTGCCATTATTATTTTATCATAATTATTAGTATTTGAAAAGGAAAATGAAATGGATAATTTTTTAATATCGTTACCTTATATGTATCCAGTTTGTCCTGTGAGTATTGATCATGCACGATTATTCGTTATTGCTGATATTATTGCTCGTTATCATCGAGAAACGCATAATGTGCTCTTTCCAATTGCTGCACACTATAGCGGTGTGACAGCTGATATTATTATGGACAAAATAGGAAAGCAAAATCAGGAGACAATTAATTTGTATGTAAATTATTATAAAATGCCGAAGAATGATTTGGAGAGAATAAAATCCTCCGTTGAATTGTTGGATTATTACTCAGAACAAATGCTAAATAATTTAAGAGAATTGCAGATATCTTGTGAGTATGAGCATTTTTATAAGACTAATTCTAATAAATATGAGATTTTTGTAAAAATAATGTTTGAACAGTATTTAAAACAGAACATGATTATATCAAATGATAGCAATGAGTTAGCGTTGAATTTTAATAATACCCATTGGCGTTACAATACCCGTGAATTTATAAGTAGCATGGAATTTATTCAAAAATTTCATAAGAAAAATATTTTGGGATCGTTTGATACGTTGACAGATGATTTTGGTTTTATTAGACCTTATGGAATAGGAACTTACTATGCTGCAAATCAGATCATAGATCCAATGTTTGATGGAGATTTTTTTATGTTGTTTGATTCCATTACAAGGGAAATAAACATAGATGACTATTCTGATGCTCTGTTTGCAACATTGGTTGAAAATATTTTTAAAGCGGCTTCGGGGATATCTCATGAGAATGACATTGTGATTGATAGAATACTTTCTTGGCTTCCTTGTGATGTTTTTGTATGCGAAGAACATCTTAAAACTTGGATAGTGAAAAAAGCATTTTCTGAAGTGCTTTTATTGAAACCAGAATATAGAACAAAAAAGTACTTTATTACTGGTTTGGGAAGTAGAAATAATAAAAGAATGTCATCGTCTAGAGGAAATGCTGTATTGTTGAAAGATTTGTTAGAACAACATGGAAGTATTAAAGCAAGGATGCTTATACTACTTTGTGGAGGCCATCCGTCTAAAAATTATCATTATGATGAAGAATTAATAAAAACGGTTGACAATATGATAAATAAGTTTGGAAAGTATTATTATAAAAATCTATTAGGGATTAATACTCATAGTAATTATTTGATAAGAGCCTTAGAAATAGAGGAAAATACTATTAAAAGGTATATAGAGGAAGGTTATTATGGACAGGCAATTAACACATTGATGATTGGTATTCCCAGTACATATAAAAACAATCCGAATTATATTGTACGGGAAGATATAAGTTATTTATGTGAAAAATATTTAGAAATATTATTACCAGGTATTACGGAGTACATAAGGGGGGTATGGGATGGCGAAAGAATTTGAAAGAAATATCAGAATTGCAATTGCACCTATTTGTAATATGAATTGTGTTTATTGTATTGGAGATAATCGAAAAATTGACAATCGAAAAATGGCCGCTATGGAAGATATAAGAAATACACCGTTAAGTTCTGGATGCATTTCTACAGAACAATTATTAAGTATGTTGGAAGTTTTTTGTAAAGTAGGGTTTAATGGTATCTCACTCACTGGTGGCGAACCTATGATTAATAAAGAGTGGGCCTATATCATTGATTCTGCGGCTGATATAGGATTTTCGAGAAGAGAAATAACAACAAACGGTCTTTTATTAGGTAAATATTGCATTGAGCATAGGAGTTTGCCGAAACTTACCACTATAAAAGTTAGTTTTGATACTGCAGAAAAAGAAATCTTTAATGCTATTACGGGCGGAAATAATTTTGATACAGTTGTTAATTCTGTTAGAATTGCAAGTAAATACATTAAGAATATTAGAGCCAATCGTGTCATGTTAAGAAGCAAAATTGATGATTTGAGCGATTATTTGAGGTTTTGTATAGAAAATGGTTTTTCGTCGGCTAATTTAATGGAATTGTACGCCTACCCAGATGAAAATTGGACTATTGAAGAACGCAATTTTTTTACAAGTCAATATGTTCCGTATAAAGAAACCTTTGAGACCCTAATTGGGCTTGGAGTTATTGATGAACATAGACATAGATATGGACATAGTGTTAGATTGAATAATGGTTTTACGGTTTTGGCTACAGATAGTACTTACACTATTCGAGATTTTGAATGCAAAAAATGTAAAGTGTTTTGTCAACAAGGAAAGTTTACAGTTAGAATTGCAACAGATGGTACGATTACAATGTGCCCTAATTTTAATGGAAAGTTATACTCTATAGATGGAATTGAATGTTTAGAAAATGGGACATTGGAGGAAAAGATAAAACCTATGTATAAATCCTTAGCATATACACCTGAAGAAAATGTGTTTCAACATTTCTTAACTAGACACAATATCAATATATAAGTAAGTCAATAAAAATGAGGTGGCAAATTGATGACAGAAATTTTTTCAATATTTAGTTCGAAACCTTCTGTTATGATGTAAACGCTCCATAGCCAGTATCTTACCGTATTCTTAAAAAATTTGAGATAATCTTCCTAAAAAGTTGGAAAATCCGTGCGGATTTTTCAACTACGTTAAGGAGGTTGTCTATGGATACACGATTAGTTGCAAGAGAAAAACAATTAGAAAGCTGGGCTTTGATTATCCAAGAATGCAAGAATAGCGGTTTGAAGACCAAGGACTGGCTGGTTCAGAATAACATTTCAAAAGACCAGAATTATTATTGGCTGAGGCTTGTACGAGAAAATGCTTATATCAAAAGCAAAAATGAGGCTGCTCAAATAAATCAAGTAGTGAGGATCGAGTGCGAAGATGTTGATACCTCGCAAGATATTTCTACAGATATGATCACTATAAATCATGGACAATTAAATATAAGCATACCGGTGACAGCAGACGTGAACACAATACGGACAATTATGGAGGTGGCTGTACGTGCTAAATAACGCCACCTGTTTTAATAATATTTACATAGTATGCGGCTTATAAACATGAAATTTTTATCCTCATCTTTTGTAAAAAACATTGATTTTACAGTATCTTTTTTAAAAAAAATGAGGATAAAAAAATTAGTTTATGGAACAATGAAACCATCAAAAATAGGAGGTGGTTTCATGAACCAATACAACATCATAGTGCAACAATTATTAGCGTATCTGACCAAACGTAAACAATGCAGTTCAAGCAGGCTGTCCTACAAACAATGTTATGAGGAATTCGGCCAATATCTGGAAGAGAATAATCTTTATCTTTCTCAAGAAGCAGCAGACCAATGGATTGCAAGCATTCAGGGGAAGTATAATCGGCATGTAAACGCTATTATAAAAGTTGACCACTTTAGTCCATTTCGCTACTGAATAAGTTTACCACTTGGAATACATCCTGTAAGATTTTTATGTTCAAAATCTTACGAAGGAGACGAAAGGTGTGAAAGTAGAAATGGACATTTATTACCTTATCCGTTCATATCACAATGACGGAATGTCGATCCGAACCATAGCCAAAACACTTGGCATATCCAGGCAGACAGTCAAGAAGTATTGTGATGGAACTACTATCCCGGGTAATCGTAAAGAGTACCACAGGGATTCGACAATAATCACCGACGAGACTCGTGAATTCATTCTCTCTTGTTTCAGAGAAGGTGAACAGGAAGGTCTCGCCAAGCAACGGCACACGGCAAAACGCATTTATGACCGTCTTGTCGCTGAGAAAGGATTCGCCGGAGGTGAATCTACCATCCGAAAGGCTGTAAACGATCTTAGAAAAGAGCATTCTGTGCATTCACAGGCAGACATATCACTTGAGTATGATCCCGGAGATGCCATACAGATAGACTGGGATGAATGCACTGTTTATCTAAATGGCATCAAGCAAAAGCTGTATAGTTTCTGCGGGCGCTTATGTTACAGCTGTGACATATTTGTCCAGTTGTTTTATACGCAGAACCTTGAATCGTTTCTAGAAGCCCAGTAGCGTATGTTTGATTACTTTGGCGGCGTACCAAATCGGTTGATCTTTGACAATGCCAAGGTTGCTGTCAGAGAAGGCTTTGGCAAACATGCTATAGCAACCGACGGATATGCGGCATTTGCTGCTCATTATGCATTTCAGACTGATTTCTGCAACATAGCAAGCGGTAACGAGAAAGGCCTGGTCGAAAATCTGGTCGGTTATTCACGAAGAAATTTTATGGTGCCAGTACCCAAAGCAAAGTCTCTTGAAGGGCTTAATGCAAAGCTCATAGAGGACTGCCTCAATTACCGCAAAACTCACAAAGTTCATTCAAGAACGATAAGTGTAAATGAAGCATACCATGAGGAACTGTTGTATCTTCATTCGGTTCCTGTATATAGGTATGATACAAGCCGTACTGCCACTCCTGAAGTAGGTGATTACTCTACAGTCAGGTTTGAAAAGAATAACTATTCAGTGCCGGTAAGATATCTACGTCGCACAGTAACCGTAAAAGGATACGCAGATAAAGTCCTCATCATGTATAATGGCAAACTTGTTGCAACGCATGACAGGCTCTTTGGTTCAAGTAAAACCTCATACCGGCTTGAACATTACATTGATCTGCTGGAACGCAAGCCAAGAAGCGTATTTCAGGCAAAACCAGTACGTGACACGGTTGCTGAAGAACTCATCGACTGGGGCAAAAAGCTTCCCGGTGGTAATGCCGAAATGGTTAAGCTTCTCAGACTGTGTGTGGATCATGGTGAAGAAAAAATCCTTGCGGTCAAACACAGCCTTCCATCAGGAATTATACCTACGGTTGACATCATCCGCACCCATCTTCATAAACCGGCGGAAACCAATCTCATTCACATGAGCAATGACATTGAAGTAGCTGACCCTGATCTCGTCAGATTTGATAAGAAATGTGGGGTGAGCTGATGGATGAATTAAAACAGCAGACAATAGAGTTCTATTCCAAACTCTTAAAACTGCCAACTTTCAAGCATTGCAACGATATAATACAGCATCTGGATGATGGTGCCGGTTATGCAGATTTCCTGATTGAACTCATGAAAAATGAGTATGATACCAGACAGGCTGCGACAAGACAAAGACACATAAAAGCGGCTCATTTTCCATATCTAAAAACTTTTGATGAGCTTGATCTGCACAGATTTGAACACCTGGATGAAGCTTATCTTAACGAACTGGCAACATGTGACTTTATCAAAAAACGTAAAAACATAGTTATGATCGGGAATCCCGGTACCGGCAAAACACATCTGTCCATTGCACTCGGCATCAAGGCCTGCAACCTGGGCATGAAGGTTAAATTCTACACTGCGGCAAATCTTGCTAACTCGCTGATTGAAGCTCAGGACAATCGAAGCCTCATGAAGCTTGAGCGCCAACTGGATAAAGCCGAACTTCTTATAATTGACGAGCTCAGCTATCTGACATTTAACCTTCATCAGTCTGAGCTGTTATTCAAGATCATATCTGACCGGGCAGAGAGACAGAGTGTTATAGTATCAACCAATCTCAAGTTCTCTGAATGGACAACTATGTTTGAAAATAAAACAATGGTAGCTGCTCTGGTTGGTCGTCTGACATTTATGTCTCACGTACTCAACATGAACTCATCCAACCCTTATCGGGACGAGCATGCAGCTGTGATCACTTCAGGAAAGGAGGTCGCCTCAGATGAATGAGTACCACTTTCTTGATGAAAACACAGAACTGACGAAGTCAGATCTGATCAGAAAATACAACTGTCTCATAGAAGATATCTGGCTCCTACAGCAGACCGTAAGAGAACTGGATGACAACTATGAACTTATGCTTAATGCATACGAGGATGTAGCTGATAAGCTTTACGGCTAACATCCGGGGGAATGTCAATTACCATGGGCATTCCCTTATATTTGAACCAAAGTGGTAAACTTTTTCAGTAGCAAATGGTAAACTTTTTCGTTAGCGGAGTGGTAAACTTTTTCGCTAGCGACTGGTAAACTTTTTCATTGACATTTACACGGCAAAAGTGTTATTTCTGGCGGCAGTATATCAGTCAATTAATTGTTTTTCAAACTACTGGATCCATACCGGATGCCCTTTTTTATAAGATCCAGTCATCCTATGATAAAGTTCCGGATTCTTTGAAGTATTACCTGGATCTGTATCTTAAAAACTGTCGTTCCAGATATACAGACAGAGCGTTTGAGATTGCAAAAGTTCACTGTTCAAGGATCATGTATTATCTTTCAGAGCAGAGAATAACTGAGATACAGGAGATTTCCTTTTTTGCGATTGATATGCTGATCCACACAGACTTTCATTGTTCCAAAGATACAAGGGAAATGTATCTGATTCATGCTGGATTTTTTTGCTTCTCTTAATATAATACCAGGGGAACTGAGTATAATGCTTGATGATAGGATCTATTTTCAGGTCGGCCGTATGGAATTGTTTTCATCAGAGCATCAGACACTTCTTGAATAATTCCGTAATAAAAGCAGTCTTTTTTCTGCCTGCGAGTTTCATGAACGTATCTCTGCTTTTGAAACAGTCCTCCGGGATCTTGGATACGGTACTACCCAGTTGAAAAGTTCGTCACATATTCTCAAAGCTTTATACCTTTTTCTTTACAGATACGGATTAGGTTATCATCCTGAAATAGCCGGAATCTGGTTTGAGGAAATTAGGAGAACCCTGGGGAATTCCTGGAAAAACTGGAGACGTATCCTGCGGCTTTTTAAACAGTACACGGAGGAAGGGATTGTGCTTAAAGGAACACGCTATACATACAGGATAGATATCCTTGATATCTTCCCGGAATGGTGTATATTCCGACCGCTAAAACCTACTTGCACGGACTTTTAGACCCATCTTCACGAATGAACTGACCCACCTTCACGAAAGGGAGCAGATGTGTCTCGATATTTTGACATAGCGGAACTGGATCATGTAGAAGTTTATGCAAACTACTCAGATGATTTTGAGTAGAGTACTTTCATCAAATTTAGGTCACAGTAATTTGACTGACCATTTATATAAGCATAAGCAGGCATGGAAAAGAGAAAGTTTACAAATCCACATAGAAGGCGGTGAAATCCAGAAATGAATGATGCAAGCTTGAAACCAATGATCGCAAATCTTGAAAGTTTATTTTCAAAATTTAACGACTTGTTTTATGACGGGGAATTACAGTCACCTGTTATAACCATAAGTCCGGATACAACAAGGGGTGCATATGGTTGGTGCACATCTGGGAAAGTGTGGAAGAATCAGGATACTGGCTTCTATGAAATCAATATGTGTGCTGAATATATGACCAGATCGGTTGAGGGAATCGCTGAGACACTGCTTCATGAAATGGCTCATCTCTATAATGCACAAAAGGGAGTTAAGGATACAAGCCGTTCTGGAACTTATCACAATAAGAGATTCAAGGAAACAGCTGAAAAGCATGGATTACATGTAGGGAGAGATTCAAGCCATGGTTGGGCGATAACGACACTTAATAATGAGGCAAAAAGCATCGTTGATGGAATCTCGGATAAAGAATTCAAAATATATCGAAATTATAGGCATAAGTCCAAACAGAGTATGCGTAAATATATTTGCCCTCATTGTAACTGCATCATTCGTGCGACAAGAAAGGTCAATATTGTGTGTGGAGATTGCGGAGTTAATTTTAAGGAAGTGTGAATAATTTGCTTTGTGAGGGATTGTCACACGTCAAATTATAGTTCCTATCTATGGTAGTTTCACCGGCGTTTACGTTATTTTGTAAGGCTGTAATACAAAAATATATCTAATTTAGGCAGAGATAACTTATTTGTTTTGAAGTTATCTCTGCCTTTTACGTTATAGGGTATAAAGGTCAATCAAACTAGGTTTGCAAGGAATTGTAAATAAACGTAAAGATTGATCGTTATATAACAATACATGAAGGATGCTAAGTTGTGAAAGGAGGTCAATACGATGTCAGAAGATAAGAATCCGAACAATTATATTAAGTACAGATTCCTTAATCCTATGTTCATTATTATCCCTGGCGTTAATACGTCATTTGGATTTTTGGAGACAACCACTGGAAGGAGGGACAGTGCCAATAATCAGCTTTGCAGAAACGGCGATGGTTATATTACACCATATGTCGACACCAAAGTTCGTAAGTGTGACAGCTACATTGATAAGTTATACTTGAGGACTTCGCTTATCCTGGAGCCAATTGTTGAGGAGGCCGAGTCCCTTGTTGTTGAGTTGAATTTATTATTGGGTAAGAGTGTTGACTGCGAGGTACATGCAAGCGGAGAGGAAGCAGATCGACAGAAAGCTCATTTAGCGGCTTCGCAGGCAGCCAGAGAGAAAAGAACAGTTGAGATTCTTACAAGGATCTCTGAAATTAAGGGTAAAAGCACAATGATTGATGAAAGTCTGAAGCATTTGATTGAACGTGTAGAAGGTATTCTCCATGCAAGAATTTCCCGTTATTGGAGAGGTATCCTTGCTACTGCAACAGGTTCCGATATGAATCATTTCCCAAATGTGGATAAACGTCCATTACATGGGAGAGATGTATATGAGACAAATAGAAAGCAGCTTATTGATAAGATCAATCGGGCGTTAAGGAGTGGAGGTGGTTATGATGTTGTGGAAGAGGCATAAAAAGTCATGCGACGAGATGAGCACATCTAATGAAATGGAGAGTAAAAGTATAGCTAATCCTAATGAAGTAACTGCTACAGTAGAAATTCCTACATACGCGCCTCATCAGGGAATTGTACCCAGAGAGTATCAGATTAGTCCAAAGATGGCAGAGCTTGAAGCATCATTTGGGAATCTGTGTTTAGAGTCACTTGAAAAATTAAATTCCGATGTATGGAATTCTACATATATGGATGCAACAATTGAGCGTATTTGCGTGGAAGCTATTACATATTTGAGAGTACAAAGAACAGATCATATTCTCTCAATCACAAAGTTATTGGATGATATGCATCGTGGGGATCGTATTAAGGCTGAAGCAAAGCTTGTAAATCATAAGGAGGAAAAGGAAAGTGTAGAAGCAAAACTTAGAAAGTACAGGCGTGTTTATCATTACGGAACCTGTTTTGCTGAAGAAGGGGAGGGTAATCGAAATGAAAAGAAAGCATGATATCGATACAAATACAAACCAGGATGGTTGTAAGGCTGTAATTCCGGAAGATTATTCCAGACAAAAGGCTGCGAAAATTCAGGAACATGAAACTGATAGTACACTGATAACCAAGCAGAAGGTAAAGCCTATTCTCATTGGTGGAGTTTCCGTGATGGATGGCGCGGTTATCTTGTCAATCCTTAAGTCAGCTTTACTGCAAGAACCAGCATTGTCATTCATCATGTCGTTTGGCGTTGCACTTGTTGTTAATATTCTTCCGGTCTTCATAGCCAAGTTTGTACATCAGGCAATTTATCAGTCCAAAAGATATGCAAAGGTAATGGCAATTGTATTTATAGCAGCATTCCTGATCGTTTATGGATCTACCGTGATGCTCAGGTTCGCATATAAGGATACATATAAAGAGGAAAACCAGACAATTCAGCTCGAAAATGATATTTCAAGTGTAAACGGAGCAACTACATCTTCGAACAGCAACGATAATAGTAGTTCTTTAGACGTCAAAAGTACTGCTCTTGTTCTGTTTTTGAGCCTTATTCCGTTGGTAACTGCTAGCTTGGCTTTTGGAATATCGTATGTAACTGACGATGAAATAAGGAAGAGACTCGAATTTCTGGAGTGTAGGGATATTGAATTAGCAGAGGCAATTTCCGATATAGAGGCAGCATTGTCGGCGATGAATTCAGATCTTGAAAGAGACCTTGCATTGGATGAGGCGGCAATGAATGCAGCAAAAGATGAAATATACGCAAGGCGCGATATCCTTAAAGCAATAGCCAGAAGGATACTTGCAGAACACCTGGGTAATGCTTCGGCAACATCAAAGCTGTCTGCTGAGATGTTGATTAATGACAAGGAGGCGATGCCAAAAAGCGACAACATAACTATATTTCCATAGGCTATGAGTTCAAATTATAGCTAGGGATGCTGCGAATGAAAAGTATATCGAGGAGGAATTCGTATGAAGAAAGTGATATGTATTATTGTAATGTTTATGATGGTTTGCCTTATGGGCGGTTGTTCAAGTAATAATGGGAATAATGGGAATGATCAGATTTCACTGGCTGTAGTTGTCGGAGTCCATTCAAATGCCCCAAATATTTCAGTAGAAAACGAGACGATAAAAAACGCCATTTATAACAGCTGCTATACATATGGTCATGTAGCCTTTTTGACGGTTGATGGAAATCCACAAGTGTCATATCAGACAAGCATTCCGAAACCTGAAACAGGAATGGCTGAAACAAAGAAAAAATCTATAGCAAGTGATTGCACTTCTCAATTGTTTGGTGTACTTTCTAATCTCCAGCCTGAGATGCCGGAAGTTGACACACTTGCAGCGATCCGCCTGGCAGCTATGACTCTGAATAGCGTATCTGATAATTCGGATAAACAGCTAATCATTATGGATTCAGGGTTATCAACAACCGGCTATTTGAATTTTACAACAGGTTTGCTGAGTATGGAACCTGAGTATGTTGTAGAGAGTTTAAAGAACAGCAATGCAATCCCAGATTTGTCGGATATTACTATCACATGGATGTATATTGGGCAGACAGCAAGTCCACAGTCAGAACTTTCTGAGACACAAAAGGTTAGATTGCAGAAAATATGGCAGACTGTGTTAACTGAGGCTGGGGCTACAACCGTTACTTTTACTACCGATGTTGCCTCAGGTAATACAGAACATATATATCCTGACGTAACCGTTGTAGATGTAGAAGCTAGAAAATTGGATATCGAAACGGAGGCTACGACAACAGAAATATCAGAACCGTTGGAGACAGTAGTGCTTACGGCAGCACAGGTAGAATTCGTTGGTGACACGGCTGAATTTGTAGATCGTAATAAAGCACTTGAGAGTATTCAGTCTGTGGCAAATCAACTGTTACGGCACCCAAATAACCGTGTATATGTAATTGGAACCACAGCAACTGGGGGTGAGGAATATTGTATGGAGTTGTCAAGTGCACGAGCACAGGCTGTGACAAATGAGTTGATTAATTGCGGCATTCCCGAAGAACAGCTGATTCCGATTGGATTAGGGTTTAACGATCCTTGGCATATCAGAGATTTGGATGAAGATGGAAAGCAGGTTGAGGAACTTGCCTCTCAAAACCGTAAGGTGTTGATTGTAGATGTGAACAGCGCAGATGCTCAAAAATTGCAGTAGTTGCTTACTAGTTGATGGTGGTAACCTTCCGCGACTTAGCCTCCGGAGGGGTGCTACCGATAGTAAGTTCTATGTTTCCCATTTAAAAATGTCAAGACCTATCATTTTGTTTTAAATAATTTGAATAATTACGTCATTCAAACGTTTATATATAGGAGCATGCACTGATATAAGAGAGGACTTACAAATTAATATGGATGTGAAAACAGATAATGAATATTACAAGTTTAAAATCAGTTCTATGATTTGGAATTGTATGTTTGTTATAACTATAAGATCAGATGCAACAAGGGGAGTATAGGTAGGCATACTAGAAAGACAGGAGTGATGATATGAAGACAGTAGAAAACATATTGATGAAATTTGAGGAGTGTTGCAGGATGGAGATTCACCCGCCGGCATCCACCATGTCTATCACTGAAATGAAGACGAACCATCCATTTGTTCCTTCACAGGTGCTTGATCTTTACAGGATTACAGACGGTATGGAGATTGGGATGACGGGAACAGAGTTTTATCCGGTGAGGGAGGTGCAGATCTGTAAGTATGGGGGCGAATCTTCGCCAAGTTTTTTAGAAATCGGTCGAATGTCTTTTGGTGACCGGATCGCAGTTACACCTGAAGGCAAGATTGCTCTGCTTGATCATGAAAATGACTACACAGTTCAGCTTGAGTGGGATTCATTGGTGGATTTTCTTGCCGATGAACTTTCGGCTCTTGATTAGGGGGTGTTCCTATGACAAGAGAAGAAAAGCTTCAGTTGATCAGAGATCGTCAGAAAGCTGTGAGAGATGCATGGAGTAGAGAAAAGGCACTTGTTTGTCAGGGAAAGGGTACCGTGAACTGGAATAGTGAACAGCAGAGAGAACTTATGGAAAAAGGACGGGTATCCGGATACGAGGGGCAGCATATGAAATCGGTCTCACAATATCCGGAATATGCTTCGTCAGCTGATAATATCCAATTTCTGACACATGAGGATCATTTAGCGGCGCATAACATGGGAAATGTCAATGAGCAGAATGGTTATCACTCGGTTACCAACGGTTACTTTGATCCGGAAACACATGAGATGCAATCATTTGGAAACAACCCACCTCATGCTCCGGAAGCGCACGAGTTGTCAAATCCATGCTATAAGGGAGCAGAAAACAGCTACAGCCAGTCGAATGGGAATGAGCAGAATCGTGAATATTCCAAGTTAGCTTCAAATGCTGAATATTCACATGAAAGTAATGTCGGCAAGAATATGAGTAATGGATATGCAATGTGGAGGTGATAATGATGTATGGACAAAGTGTGAGGAGAATTTTAGGTACAAGTGGTCTGCAAGAGCCGCCTACATACGACGATCCGCTTATTAAGATTCGGGGGATTGGAATTGCTGATACAGGACCTACCGGATTCGCGAATATGGAGTTTACCGCCGATCATCTGGTGAAAGGTACAGCTCTGATAGGCGCAACAGGTTCCGGAAAGAGCTATTGCCTTTCCAAGATGATCAAAGATCTGCGGTACAACATGATAGAAGACTATTCCATGATCATCATCCAGGCAAAGAATGATTTCAACAGTTTGATGAAACCCGGTGATTTGGTCATAGAACAGGGTGTGAACTCAAATAGAAGTGTGAGGTGGAACATATTCCGGGACATCCTTAGTGATGGCTATGACATCAATATGATTGAGCTCAATACACGCGAATTTGTAGCTCACCTTTTTGCAGATAAGAAGGACTCTAAGGAGCAGTTCTTTGTGCAAGGAGCGAGAGAACTTATGTTTTGCGTAATCATTTCATATATCAAGTGGGGCTTGAACAACCTGCATGCGAGAAAACAGTGGTCAAACAGGGCATTAAGAGATTTCTTCCTGCAGTTTGATGAACATTCTTATATGCGTTTGATCGAGGATTGTGGAGAATCGGGGGTATTAAACATGATTCTTGGCAACAGAGGAAACGGCGACAATCTGCAGGCGTTAGGTGTCTTTGGAGAACTGGTCACGACCGCTTTGCAGACCTTGATTGATGTTTTTGCCGACGACGGGGATTTTTCAATTCGGGAGTTTGTAAGAGCGAAGGATAAGAAGGCGCTGTTTATTAACTATGATATGGCATATAAGGCATCCCAGGTTCCGATCTATGGTTCCCTGGTAAATCTTATGCTGAAGGAAGTACTTTCCCAGAACAACAATGTCGGAAAAACCATACTGATATGTGATGAGCTCGTGACGATGGGGAAGACAGATATCGCACAGGCTGTGAATCTCGGGCGTGCCAAAGGATTGATGGTCATCGTCGGACTTCAAAGTATTGAGCAGCTCAAATCAATATATGGGGAACACGATGCGATTGCGATGCTTGCCGGTATGTGTAATAAGCTGTATTTCAGAGCAAACGATCCGACCACGAGAAATTACATCAAGGAAGATTTTGGAAAGACAACAAGAGAATATATGCTTCTTTCGCCGGGTGGATGCATGAGCGAGCGCAGAGAAGGTTACATCATAGAGGATGCAGACTTCAATCGGCTTGGCTTAGGTCAATGTTATGTGAAAAATGCAGACGGTATAACATATCTGTTTCAGATTGATTGAGAGGTGGTTGAAATGGCAAACCTGTTATCAACGTTATTTGCTAGTAATGAGATGTATTTGTCGAAACATGTTTCAGGCTTAAATAAGAGGCAGACGTTTCCTGTAAGGAACAGAATAGCTATGCGTGAGTTTTTGAGCGGGGTGAGCCGTGATTCTATTTTGATTTCCGGCGGCACGGATGAGGAACGAAGCGTGTTCCTTACAGGCATCGTCCGTGCTTTCCCGGGGTGTACGGTAATGTTGCATAATGGAAATCCGTACATGACAGTTGAGAGACTGCGGCATTATGGTATTAACGCTGAAAACTGGCACGATAACATTTATGAGGGAATGACAAAGGCACAGATGATATCTCTTCTGACTGAAAACGAAAAAGATGATGACCTTTCCTTCTTCTTTTCTTTTGCGCTTGAGGTTTGTGAGGTGCTTGGGAAACCGCTTACGCTTGCAAGTTTAAGTCAGATCGATTGGCTGGGTATTGGCTGGCAGGAGAAATTGCTTTCCGTCCGGGGACAGAGAGAGCGTGCGATGGATCTTCTCAGCAGATATGACAGGCATATGGCGGCCAGCTCCGTCCGTGGCATGTGTAGGATAGAACGATTGACACGCAGCCATGGGAATGCCAATGGAACTTCTGTTGATTCGGGACTGCGAAATGGACGGGTAGTTGTCAAGGCTGTCCATGGAAGTCAGTCAGCTATCACAAAGCAATGTCTGGCCATCGTTCAGGAAAAAGCAGAGGAAGGTCAGAACTTCACACTGGTTTTGGATGATGTGTATGTAGATGCACCGATTATCAGGGACAACTTCCGAAATGTTCGACTCATATTGAGCGGAGCAGACATTACGCAATACGCGGACAACATGAGGCTGACAAACCGTGTATGTTCGGTTGTGGCATTTAATCATGCGGCATATGGCAGCGCAAGGGCAATCTCTGAATACTACTTCGGTGAGTATGACCGACTCTACAGTGATATCAGCACAGGAAACAGCAGGTCATTTTTATCGCCTACGACGCACAATAAAAATGTGACGGTAAGGCAAAGCCGTGATACCAGATTGAAGCCTGAGAACTTAACGGCGATACCCGTAGGTGTTGCCTTTGTGAAGTTATGCAATGGCGCTGAAGGATATCTGGACATGAGATAGGAGGATGAGACACATGATGAAGCGAGAGGTTATTCGTATATTAGTTGCAGCTGGAATCGGAGTTATTGTTGCGCTTGTTTGGGCGTACAGGTCTGATTCTGTATGTTGGGAAATGTTGTTGCTTCCGTTTTACTTTGTGGGCACGTTTTATGCGGGAAGTGTACTGTTTAAATTGATCGGTGGGGTGCTGAAGACATATTTTTCCGGGCAGTTTACAAGTCTGCTGATGAACCCGCTGTGGGGAACCATCGTGTGTCTCTTATTCCTTGTGCTGGGACTTGGCGCTGTGCTTGCATTTGCCTGGTTATATGGAATCGGGAGGTGTATCTATTCGATTGTAGTAGCCCATCAGCTTGATAAGCAATGTGGGGATACACAGACGGATTTGTACTGGTTGGAATAATAAGATAAAGATTTTTAATTACGAAACGTTATAAAAAACAAGATGACGAAGGAGGCGCATTTTTATGAACAAAGTACAAGAATCCATTGAAAAAAATATTGAAAAGTTAAATATTGACGCGAAGGCAAAGACTGCTTTGTATCAGATTCAGACGATTGCCAGATCGGATGCTCCATATCGCAAGCAGCTTGTTCCAAACTTGCTGCTGGTGAGTCCGTCCGGTGCAGGCACAACGGAGTACGGGAAAGTATACAGCCGGATTATAGATGAGAATCATATCTATGATATTCGGGGATTGAGTACTTTCCTTGAACTGGATTTTCCATGTGATGATTCACCGCGCGAGTACAATCTGTTTTTCTCGTCGCCACGTGTGGCGGCTTCAACGCAGAATAATTTTTATGGCACATTTTTGTTGTCTTTCTCACGTTTTGAGGGCAGGGATTTGTTTACCAATCCGTACTTTGATACGCTGCTTGAGTTTGTAGAGCAGAACAGGGATAACATGCATTTCATTTTCCATGTGCTCCCAGAGTTTACGGAACAAGATAAGCTCCAAATGTCGCTGAACCGGATTCTTCACATGGTAAGAGTTGAATTTGACCATCCGAATCTGGAGATGTCAACTGAATATGTCTGGACAAGACTTGCAGACGTGGGTATCTCGCTTCCGAACACATATAAGGAGAAGTTCAAGACGGCATTGTCTGGGTGGCTGGAGCAGACAGAGTTTGACGGATACAGTTCATTGGAACTGATAGCCAGGCGTATTCAGTATGAACTGTTTCTGGTAGGAATAGGGAATGTTGACATGGAGTGCTTTGAGAAGATAGTTAATAAGGCACTTCCGGATATTACGGTGTCAGAGGGAAATAGTGTTGGATTTTGTATAAGCGGAGGTGGTAGATAATGGTGAATGCGACACATGTTACGGAAGAAGTGCGATTTGAGACGGAAGAGGAAATTAAAGGCAGATATACAGAGGTAAACTTTGAATCGGGAAAAGTTAAGGGCGCCGGTATCCCGGTTATCAGTACAGGAAGAACTGCATATGTAGATGACTCAGAGGCTTCAACTTTTGTTGTGGGTGCGTCCGGCAGCGGCAAGACTCGTAAGGTGCTCATGCCGTATACGCTTTCCTGTATACGGAAGAATGAGAATCTGATTATTCACGATCCAAAAGGCGAAATAAACAGATATATGTACAGAGAGCTTGAGAAAGAGGGATACAAGGTTATTGTTCTTGACTACAGAAGACCTCTTCGCGGCGACAGATATAATCCGCTTGAATATCCGTCCAAACTATACAGGGAGGGGAATACATCAAGAGCTGCTGAAATGTTTCTTGCGTTTGGTGAAACGATGTTTTCAGATCGCAAAAGTGAGAAAGATCCATACTGGAATCTTACTGCCTCATCATATTTAACAGGTTTATCCTTACTTCAGGCAGAGTTGCTCCCTGAAAAAGAGTGCACAATCAATCATTTATATGATTTGCACATCCAGGGCGATAAGAAATATGGGTGCTCGAAGTACATCAAAGAGTTTTATTGCCGCCCCGGAGCAAAGGAATCATCTTCATATAAGCTGGCGGCTCCGGCAATTAACGCTCCGAATGACACCCAGGGTGGTCTGTATTCTGTATATACGTCTTGCCTTACGCCGTTCATATTGAACGAGGACATTATGGATGCGACCGCAAACAGTACATTTGATGTAAGAGACCTTGTGGAGAAGAAGTGCGCGATATTCATTATCACAAAGGATGAGGGAAGCGTATACAACAAGCTCATTTCAGCAAATATTGACCAGATCTACGAGAGATTGATTGATATTGCCGAGGAAGAATACGACGGCAGGTTGCCAAGGAGAATCAACTTTATTCTTGATGAATTCGGCAATCTACTGGCTGCGATAAACAACATGCAGGGTAAGATTACTGCTGGCAGAAGCCGTAACATTCGTTGGCTGATTGTCTGTCAGAATATGGAACAGCTCAATCTCTTATATGGGGATAAAGGTGCGTCCATCATCTTTGGTAATTGCGCAAACATTGTATATTTATACTCGACCGATATTAAACTCTTGCAAAGAATATCAGCCATGTGCGGCTTGTATTCCGATGAACTGACCGGTGCAAGACACCCATTGATGTCGATGGATCACCTGAGGTATCTGAATAAGGACAAGGGAGAAGTTCTGCTTCTTCTTGAACGGGCTCGACCGTTTGTAGGATATCTGCCGGATATATCTGCATATCCGTTGTCTCCGACACAGCATGTCAATGTGAGTGAGAGGAAGAGACAAACTTTGACGCCAATAGATTTTCAGGAGATTGTTAATAAACAGAAACGTGAGCAGATGGCTGAAAAACGGGCTGAGGATGAGCGCAATGAGCCTGTCATTCCGCCTGAGGACATAGACAAGATGATAGCGGAGATTGATCGCAAAATTGCTGAACTAGAAGAGGAAGAACGCGAGGAAAAGAAGCGGGCGCAGATTCACAAGAAAAGCAATAGCAAAGGAAAGAAAGCTAATAGTAGAAAGAACAAGCATGAGCTGAAGGACGATGACAGTGGTGATGAGAAGTCATAGAGTTCACAAGTGTGCTTTTCCCAAAAAAATTATCGCTGAAGCTGTGATATTGTAGGCTTAGGCAAAAGATTTGTCCGCACATGCGACAAAATCGGAAGGTTTGTTGATATACATAATAGAAAACAATTCAAAGGAGGACGCGTTATGGACAAGAATTATCATGTTAGTGGGAGTCAGATGGACGGAGAGTCATTTAAACAGAATGATGACGATCAGAGTGAGAAGGATGTGGACATGTAATTTTTGCAACGGATGATATATTTACATCAAATGCAGATGTCGGCGTCGATGCTTGGATCTGGGATAAGTTGTATGCGGCATAAAGCTTGAAGAGACGATTGTATGCTGCCGAGGCTGTGAAAGAATACTATGACGAAATAGATCTTATTTTAGAAGAGCAAAAAGCAAAAGAGATGGAAGGTGGTGTAAAGAATGAATAAGAACATTGAACATATGTTGTCTACTTTGCTTGTTGGAAACGATGCAAAGGATGCGTTAAGAGGACTTGATAAGATACTCAATTCAAAGTCTAGCAAAATCCGTGAGAGTGCGTCTGCCTTGCTTGTGACAGCGGGAGAGGGATGCGGATTTACTAGCTATTCATGAGGACTATGAAGTGAAGGATAGTTTCATCTATGTTTATCCTACATACCGTATTCCTACGATGTTTAGACCGTATATTTTAATGCTTGATGGTTCGAGGATGGAAATTTCCCAAAATGATGCGATTGCCTATGTGATGGAAAAGGTAAACGATGATATATGCGATTTTGGAAGTCCTTTTCTCGATGATGATGAGGACAAGTTAAAAACAGGAGAATATAATGAAAATGTTGTTTTTTCACTTGATTATTTTGACAGGTTCCTGACTGGTAGATATGACTTGGAAGATTACAGGGAAGCGAGAACATATCATTTTATAGTTAAACTGTTAGCAGCATATTTGCCATCTGATAAGGATGTATTAGACTACTTCTTCGTGCTGTCAGATGTGTCAAAGAGATTAACTAAGGATAGAAGCCTCAGCTTTATCAGAAATGGTGTGTATTGGAAGTTGAACGAATTGCATTTAACAGGAAAGCTGTCGAGTATAATTAACGATAAGGACAAGTTAAAAAAGAAACTCCTACAAGATGCATATTGGGAAGATGATTCTATAGACAATGACACGTATGAAAGCGATTGTGCTAAATATGTGGGCTATTTTTCCATAGTGAAGGGAAGGATAGTTGCCCATAAAGAGGAAATCAGAAATGCCATGTGCATTGGAGATATGCTGTTTGCAAAGTGGCTGGATAGACCGGGAGTGGTTTCATACAATCTTGAGTCTGGCGCATACGAAATCCAGTATAACAGAGAACTGACAAAGGAAGAAGTTCAGTTGGTACTTAATGCATATCATATTGTTTATGCGGCTTATTGCGTTAGCGTAGACAAGTGCCGTCTTGATTGACTACACCATTATTATACTAGGAGGTGAGTGGCTGTGCATAAATCTATTTTAGCGGTTACAGGAGATACACATGGAGAAGAAGGCAGATTTCTTTATCCAGAAGAATTAGCAAACAAGCATTTGCAAAAAGGAGATTATTTGTTTATCTGTGGTGATTTTGGCTATCTGTTTGACGATTCATACAGAGAAAGGCAATTCCTAAAATACCTTGCAGAAGATGTGCCGTATACCATTTGTTTTTGTGATGGAAATCATGAGAATTTTGATTTGATAAATGCTTATGATGTTACAACTTGGAATGGCGGTAAGGTACATATTATAAAAACGGATGAAAACGGGACTCCTAAAGTCATCCATTTAATGCGAGGACAAGTATACGAAATAGAAGGAAAGCGAATCTTTGTTTTTGGTGGTGCGTATAGCATTGACAAGGCCATGAGGATTGAGGGAAGAAGCTGGTGGCCACAGGAGATGCCAAATGAGGAAGACATGAGCGAAGCAACCAGGAATTTAGAGGCTGCTAATTGGAAAGTGGACTATATACTTACACATGCAGCTCCGGAAGAAACAATGTCAATTTTTCATCCAGAGCATGTACATGAAATGCCACTTAATGGTTTCTTAGAGTATATTCGTGAAAAAACGCAGTATAAACACTGGTATATGGGGCATCTTCATCGTGATGAGGATGTGTGGCGTCATCAAACAATTCTATGGTTTTCACTTCGGAACATGGAAGACAATACAGAATTCAGTTAGTGAAAGGAAAATTACGAGTGATATGAGTGAGGATTGGAGGAATGAATGTGCTGTACATAAAGAAAGTAAGACTGAAAGATAAGTCAACGCTCAGCAAATTTTTATATGTAATATTGCATATTTTGGTGGGCGGATTTGTTGGAATTTGGTATTTTTTCTGGCTTTCACTATTCACCAGCGTGCCGTCATCGCTGTATGGTGATTCACCTGTCTGGCTGTTTGGCTGCATGGTATTAGTCTGTTCGATTGGAGTAGCAGTTACATTTTCGACTCGAAGGACTTGTGGTAATGTGGTCTGTAATATAGCGGCAGGCTGTGGGCTATATGTAATTTTTGAACTTGGCTGTTATTCTGTCGCTACTCTGATTGCGATAATGGTTGCGGCTGCTATTTGCTCCGGTGTTGGAATCGTAAGGATTTGCCTTAGACATACCGGAGCAAGGACTGTGAGCAGGCAAAGATTGGCGATGGCGCGAAGAATTCGCGTCAGGGATCTTATTAGACGGAATGCTTGTATTGCCTGTGGAGTTTGTGCAATCCTGATTCCACTTGCAGTGGGTCACACAGATTGGATGAAATTGTATAAAATCTATTGCAATCAAATGAATCGATCAATGGGAAGTAATGCTGATTTTGATTATGCGGCGACAAATTACTATGAAGATCACGGTATTGAAAAAAACTTTGATACAATCAAACGGATTTACGATAATGATGAGTGGCAAAGTCTTACTACTGAGCAGAAACACGAAACAGTGAAAGCAATTTTTGATTGTGAATGTAAGTATCTTGGCGTGAACAATGCCGTGTCCCTGGAGTTTTCGGATAATCTTCCCAGCTCTCTGTATTACGAGGTTAGGGCTCAGTATGACTCGAATAATAGAAAGGTAATGATAAAAGATGGACTTCTCGATTACGATAATGATGAGGTTTTCATGGTGATTGCTGAGGAAGTCTACCATGCATATGAGCACGACATGATGGAACTTTATTCACAAACGCTGACAGAGTCGCAGAAGTCCTTATGGTGTTTTAAAGATGTGGGGGCATGGATTAAGAATAATGATTCGTATGTGATAGGCAGCAATTCCAGCTATGAAGCATATGAATCGCAACCCATTGAAGAGGCGGCAAAGGAATACGCGACTTATTCATGGGTTTCGTACATGCAAAATATAGGGGATGTTGTAGACGTATGCTATACCGATGAAAATTCTGATTGAATTCATGCGACATTTTACCGGATAGCAAGGATATATTTTATAGCTTCAAATCACAGGAGGTGGTCGTATGTTTGGAAACGAAAGCAAGACACAGGCAGAGATTCTGAAAATGGAACCTTATGCTGAATTTCTGCGACAGTTTAAGGATGTTGGCGGGGAAACGGTACATATTCGTATTGCATCCGATAATATTGCTTGGAACGAAGATAAGGTAATCGTTGGATTTGAATTAAATCGGAATTATACAAAATGGTATGACCTGAGATTTGTTTTCAGAACTGTGTTGGATAAGAAGGATGATTTACAGCAAGAGAAGTTCTTCGTATACCATGAGCTCCTTACGGAATTCGATGAGGAATTTCGAGATTGCTTGATGGACATGTCAGATGATATTAGGAAGAAGCAGGGCTGCATGTTTATATCTTCGCTCGCAAAATCCTGTGAGATTGAGGCAGCAGTGAAAGCAAAAAACAGATTCTCTTTATCGTATGAGGTGGGATGCGAAAAAGAGAATGCGCGTGAAATCTGCTTGCAGTTGATTAGTCATGATGTGGCTATATTTGCAAGGAGTTTCTGATACAAAGACTTATCGAAATTTACAAGGGAGATGAACATCATGTCAATGAGTAATGAAACAACAAATGATGTAAACGATTCAAATACCGTGTCGGAGGACAAATCGCCGTTTACAAGTACAGCATTAGGTTACATCGTCGAGCATATCTTACTTGCGGCGGTGCTTGGATATGATCTGCTACATTTCCTGCCAAAGTTCATTCGGATAGCAGCCTTTGATGAGTCGGTGGTTTGTCTTGTAGTCTGCCTGCTGATTAGTTGTGCAGTCGGGATTCTGATTACATGGCGTGACAGGAAGTGGCAATATATCTGTGTGAATGTACTTGCCGGACTTGGAGTTTATGTCGCTTGGACATTTATGAATTATCTGTCATCAGACAGATTCCGATTGATACTGACGATAGCGGTGTGTGTAGCGATTGTTGGTATGGGTTTGGCTGTATTTAGCCGGAAGAAAAATGAATCAAGTAATGGAGATTTAAAGGTAGATGGAAGAGGTAATGTTGCGGGATTGCAGATCGCTTGGCTGGGAGCCTACCTGGCGGCTGTTACAGTTTGCATTTTTATGCCAATCTCTGTGAAGTGTATGGATGACGCGGAGATCAAGAGCACATATTATGAAAAAGTCGGCTATGATGCTGTAGCCGATGATGCCTATGAGCCAACATATGTATATGGAGATGAGTATTCTCTGGATAATAATATCGAAACCATCAAGAACATTGATGACAGCATTTGGACGACGATTTCCGATGCGGAGAAGGAGGCAACTTTACAGGCTGTAGCTTACGCCTATGCAAATGATCAGGGACTTGGCAGTAAGATGCAGTTTGTATTCAGCGATGATTCTTACGAGGATGAGTATGGGAAGTATGAATATAATGCGGATCAATCCACGGTGTATATCAGTACAGAATGTCTGTCTGATTCTGAAACAGCTTGCCAGGCGGTGATTCATCAGGTGTATCACATTTATCAGCAGGAACTTTGTGATATCTATATAACACTTACAGACACGCAACGCGCTTTTTGGAAGTTTGATAATTGCGCTGCATATATACGTTATCTGAATGGAGATCCTCTTCTTGGCTATGAAAATGATGATGACAAGAGAAGTTTTGAATTTCTTGCAGAATTAACAGGTGAAACGGAAACGCGATATTATAGAAATCACGTGTATAATTATCTGAATCCAGACCAGGAAGACTAGGGGGGGATGACGTATGAGATTATTAGATGTAGACGGAGAATATGGCTGTATTGCCAGCTGGGTCACTCCCGAGATATCAGAAGGTGGTAGAAAGGTAGTGTTGCACAATGAATTCCTGGGTAAAGAGAGGGAACTGAATCAGGATGAGGCACGTATCCTGTTTAGTATGACCGGAAACAATGATCCGATTGTGGACAGATGTTCTTCTGATATCTGCAACAGCTTGTGGAAAGAATCATATATCGAGAAAGAGGACATAAGAGAATATGAAATATTGGAGTTTGCCGCTACGATTCAGGAGAGCATAGATGAAGAAAATGGTGTGACAGGACATACAAAGATAGAGGTGGATGAGACCGGAGAATATGTAACGGAGCTCGTATGTGAGGAGGCTCTTACAGAAGCAAAAAAGATTTATAACGAAAAGTGGAGAACATACAGCAAGTCGGCTCATCCGATGTTATGGACAGTCGTGTTATCCCTGTTGGGTGTAATGTTATTTTCCTTTGGAGCAACCTTGTTGCCTCGGACGTTGATTTCGGCTGCTGCAAATGACATGGAATGGGAACTTGGTGGATTTTTACTTATGATGTTAAGTACTGTGGTTGTATTCCTCTTAGAAGGGTTTTCGAGGGATTTGTGTCATGGTGCTGTCGGCAGGTTGTTCGGAGCCCGTGTCATTTATAAGGGATTTTTAAATGGTTCATTGCTGCATGGCGATTGGTACCTGATAGATGACTCTGTGGTTATCGGGAAATATTATGCAATCCGAAGGATGCACATCAGGCTTGCCGGCGCATATTGTGACTTCTTGATTGCTTCGATTTTGTCAGGAGTGTTGCTTCACACGGAAAATACAATTCTCTATTGGATTGTCAGCGGAATGTTGTTTGGCATTCTTATAAGGTGCGCGGTACATTTCTTTCCGTCATTTTTACATGAGGATTGTATCCAAGTGTTAGATGCAATGATGCATGCAAATCACATTTCCTATGGACTGAGTTATTTTGGCCGACTGTTTTGTGACAGTGATACAAGGCATGAACTTCTGGCTCAAAGGGGAATCCATGCAGTCGGCGCTTTGCTTGTGTGTACATTGATAGTGTTTCTCCAGATTATAGGGCATATAGGATTTTGGAGCTTGATCATATTTTATGTCGGATTGATGGGGTGATGATTATGGCGTTTGATATAATTAAGTTATTAATATTGGGTGTAAACAGTGGGTATTTCCTTTATACGGGAGCCGTTCAACGGGATCTGATTGATGGCGGAATTGGAGTATTGCTGCTTTTTGTTATGATTGGAATGGTTGGCTTTACATCCGGGCATGAAAGCCTGTGGTCATTTTTGTTCGCTTTTATTGTGATAATTCCGTGTAATATCAAGGTTACAGAGTTGTTGCTGTTCGATATGATGTACAAAAGGTATCCGGATAGCTTTAACATGTTTTATGTAACGGACTATCCGTTTAAAACATTTGGTGTGGCATTTTCAAGATTGCCGGTATGGAGTAAAGTCTTTACGGTAAGTATGGGTGTATTCATTTGTGTTATTATACTTATGGCGGAGTTATATGCGACAGGCTTGATCGTTCAAACAATCTGGCCAGATCAAAAAAGAGACACTTTTCGCTTACTTGTTCCGGCAAAGAAAGCTGAACAGGAAGATGATGTCATTATGCGGGTGACTTGGTCAAGAAAAAATATGTATTATTATGCTCCTGAATCAGAGATGGACGATGAAGTAGAGGAATTCGATTGGAGAGAAATTGCGCTTGAGGGTGATAAACCAGTAGGGATAGTCCGTTATAAGAAACGTACAAAGAATTCAACAATTACGAACCGGTGACATTTGAGGAGCTACTTGAGAATAATAATCGGTGGTGTGAGCGTGGAGGCACTTGCGATGAGGGAGGTGACGCGAATTATGAGTAGTTTTGAATATTGGGATTTGTTTAATCGGAATCGAGTCTGGGTAAGAAATCACCACAAGCGTGGAGACAAGATTCCTGACGGATTGTATCATATCGTCGTTCACTCATGGGTCATGGATTACTACGGTAACTTCCTGATCTCGCAGAGGCAGAAGGGGCGGACGGATGAGCTGATGTGGGAGAGGACAGGTGGCTCTGTTCTTGAGGGTGAGTCTTCGATCGAAGGTGCAAAGCGTGAAGTCGGGGAAGAATTAGGAATAGATCTTGCGGAAATACAACCAGTTTTGATAAAATCAGAGAGACGAGATAAGTATAGTGATTTCTTTGATGCCTGGCTGTTTGTGGTAGACAGAGAAAAAAACATCTGTAAGATTGACAATGTTGAAGTTCTGGACTTTAAGTGGGTGGATTTGTCTGAATTGAAACGTATGGATAACGATGGGTTGCTTGTCAGCAGCTCGCTATATTATGAAGAGGTATATGAGCTTTATTCTTCTTTGAAAAAGCAGGGATTTCATGTTGGAGGGAGCGATGATGTATGAGTATAATGAGGACATTTGTCGTATCGGATATTCATGGTGATTCCAAGAATTTTCACAAGTTACTTGCAGACGTTTCTTTTGACGCAAATGCCGACAAGCTGTATGTCAATGGCGATGTGCTTGACCGTGGAAAGCGTTCACTGAAGCTCTTGTATGAGATTAAGCAGATGTCGGAAGAGCATCCGGGACACGTATTTCTCACCATGGGCAATCATGAGCTGTTCTGCCTTCAGTATATTCGCAGAGAATTATCGGATTTTACATGGCGGGCATTTGGCAGCACGGACACGGTGGAGGAGGTCAATCGCCTCAATCCATCTGAAACGGAAGCTCTTGCTGAGTATATACAGAGCCTGCCGTTATATCTCACGATTGACGGCGCGAAGGAGGGCAAGGATGGACAACTGCTCATGACACATTCCGGCTTTCAGGCAGATTATATTGTCAGAGAACCGGACGGCAGCATCAATGTCGTCAAGACAATCGAGAGCAGTGCACGTTCGGATTTGTTCAAGCATTTGGTATCAAACGATATTCACTACATACCCACTGCAGATCGGAAAGCATTTGACCGGACGGTGTTGGTGGGGCATGTTCCTGTGATGCGTCTGAATTATGACGGCTCATACAAAATTCGCCGGGACCGAAACCTGATCAGTATAGATTCCGGGGCGGGACACAGAGAAAGCGGCGGACGGCTGTCACTGTACGAAGTCGAGACCGGAGCGGAATATTATAGGTAAAGAATGAGATTATAAAGGAAAGCAATCTTTCGTGGATTGCTTCTTCTTATTTTTCAACATGATAAATTCATTATCGGAACATGACTGTGGCACAGAACTGTTAAATGTGATAAAATTTATTGCGAGATTTGAGAAAGAAAACATGCACATGGAACACCTGCGCTGTGTTGTGGAACGAATTACATATCAGAGCGACGCACATGTCGGTTCTGTGCTGTCGCTTGAAGGCACATGGAAAGTGGACAGCAAATACGGCAGGCAGTTTCAGGTAGAGAAATGGGAGGAAACGCTGCCGGCAACAATTGTCCAGAAGTGAATAATCTGTGCCTCAATGAGTTTGATTTGAATTGAAATTGAAATATCTGGTAAGTATATATAAAAAAGATGTTGTTGGATAGTTGTTTATGTATTGAAGGAGTGAGTATGACAACCGAAAAATTAGAGGAAATGTTGCAGGCTGGAGAGGGCTTCACCGTTGAGTATAAAGAGTGCGTAAATGGATTGAATAACAGTGTTTTTGAAACGGTTTGTTCTTTTTCAAATCGCTATGGCGGACATATTATTTTAGGAGTTAAAGAGACAGAAGACCACAAGGGTAGGGTAATAGGTGTTAATCCAAAATGTATTGTGGATATGAAGAATAATTTTGTGAATGTGCTGAATAATCCACAGAAGATGAGTCCGTCATTGTATTTAAATCTTGAAGAATTTGATTATGGTGATAAGAAAATACTATGGGTGTATGTACCGGTCAGTTCACAGATTGAGTTGTGTGGTGGTAGGATTTACGATAGAAACAATGATGCAGATCAGGATATTACGACATCGTCTGATTTGGTGTCAAACATATCGAACCGGAAATCAAAAACATACACAGAACGCATCATCTTCCCATACTGTACAAAAGAACATTTGAAAATGGAGATGATACCGAGGGTAAAAACACTTGCTTTGAACAGGAACGAGAACCATCCGTGGAAAGATATGGATGATATGGAACTGATGAAAAGTGCAGGACTTTACGAGGAAGATATAATGACTGGGAAAAAGGGATTTAATCTTGCGGCAATTTTACTGTTTGGCAAGCCGGAGGTTATAAGGTCTTGTGTGCCGGGCTATAAGACGGATGCAATCTATCGCGCAGAAAATATGGACAGATATGATGACAGACTGATTGTTGAGGAGAATTTGGTAGAAAGCTATGATCTATTGATGAACTTTATTGCCAAGCATACAAATGACAAGTTTTTCCTGATTGATAATGTTAGTGTAAGTGTTAGAAATGCGATTGCACGTGAAATTGTAAGCAATATTCTTGTACATCGTGAGTTTAGTACGGCATTTCCGGCGAAACTTGTGGTTGAACCGGACAAGATATATACAGAGAATTGGAACAGGGCGCAACGAGTAGGACGGATAGAACCTCAAAATTTCACACCGTATCCCAAAAATCCGGTGTTGGCAAATTTCTTTGTTAATATTGGCTATGCAGATTCATTAGGTTCAGGAGTTCGTAATTTGTATAAGTATACAAAAATATATTCGGGCGGTGAACCTGATTTTGAAGAGGGAGATGTGTTTAAACTGACAGTTCCACTTAAAGAACGCAATGAAAGTGAACGTGTTGATGATAATGGCACCAAAACTTGCACTAAAGTTGGCACCAATGGCACTAAAGTTGGCACCAAATCTGGCACCAATGACACCAAAACCGGAACGGATGTACACGAAGAGGATATTGAGGCAAAGATTGTTGAGTTGATTCGTGAAAATAAAAAAATAACGCAGAAAGAAATGCAGGAACAAACCGGAACTTCACTTAGATCAATTAAACGTTATATATCAAAATTGCAGAGTGATGGTGTTATAAAAAGAGTTGGCTCAAGTCGGAGCGGATATTGGGAAATAAACGAGTAATTGTCTATGGAAATTAAACATAGGAAGAATATATAATGAATGAAAGAGATGTAGAAATTAGTAAAAGAGAAGCTAAGAAGAAGGAACGTAGGTCGAGAAAGGACAAGCTTGCAATAGAGAAGAGAATACTTCGTCTGTCTTTTATGGGAAGTGTCTTCTTCATACTTGCGGAGGGCGTGATGGCATGGTATACCCATTCACATTCGCTTTGGACGGACTGCCTGTTCGACTCCGCAGATCTGGTCATGATAGGACCATTTATGGTGCTGGTTCCGCTTCTGTATAAACCTGTGACAGAGAAACATCCATATGGCTATGCCCAGGTGGAATCACTTTTCCTCCTTGTGAAGTACAGTGTATTACTTGCACTCACATGTAATCTCATGGTTGAGAATATAAAGCTGTTGTTTCATGGTGGACATGAGGTAGATGCGGGGAGCATAGCGGTATTCGAATTTCTTGTATGTGTATGTTGTGCGGTTATGTATGCGATACTCGGTCATTACAGTAAGAAATATGAGTCTACAACTATCAAAGCGGAGCTGTATATGTGGAAGCTTGACGTAATAAGCAGTATGGGAGTTGCTATAGCATTTGCGGTACAGACTGCTCTGTTGCATACAAAACTGCGTTTTATTACCCCTTATATTGATCCAGCAGTAGCGGTGGTTATGGCACTTCTTCTCATAAAAGAGCCGGTGTGCGAGATATTTCAGAGTATCAAGAATCTTATTCTTTTTGCTCCGGAGGAAGAGACGCTTAGTCAGATACGAGCCATAGTGGATCAGCATATGAAGGATTACCCATATGAGGTCACTTTTCTGGATGTCATCCAGACCGGGCGGAAGCTGTGGGTTGAGGTATATATAGGAAATCAGACGGATGTGATACATATAAGTATCATTCATAAGGTGAGAGACGAGATAAAACAGGAGCTAAGGGATAAGTATGATCAGGTGTATATAGAGGTCATACCAGATTGATAGTAAAGCTGTAATACAAAATACAAATGATCAAGGGGATGCAAGGATATTGTTACATTATGAAGTTTTTGAAAGCTCATGTGATACCGATAGATATATAGTTCTGCTTCATGGATTTGGAGGAAACAACAGGGTATGGAAGAATCAGATTCCCTTGCTTCAGAAGAAGTTTAATGTTCTGGCGATAACTTTGCCAAGTCATGGAGACAGTGAACTGAAATTGTCCAAGATGGGAAGTACGCTGGATGTTGTCGTGGGTGAGATAACGCAGGTGCTTGATGAGCGGGGGATACAGCGAGCTGTTTTTATGGGTGTATCACTTGGAACTATATTTATCAAATATATGGAGATGAGATGCGGAAGTTACATAGATAAAGCAATACTTGTGGGTGCGCTTGGCACGGTTGGAAAACCACTCAGGCGTGCTGTCAATGTCTTTGCTAAGATAGGTGACAAACTTCCATTTCCTGTTGTCTACAGAATAATGGCAAAGTTATTTATGCCATGGAAAGTCAGCAAGACAAGCAGGAAGGTGTTCTGCAAATGTGCCAAGGCATTAAACAGTCAGGAATTTAAGGCGTATATGAATATTTTTATTGAGCATTTTTCACTTTGTGACGAGTTCGTGAGCAGATTACACGAGGAGAATGTATATATTTCCGGGCGTGGTGATCTGTGTTTTATAAATGGAATCGTGGAGGAAGCTGATCTGACAGATGCGGAGCTGATAATAATAGAGCATTGCGGTCACGTGTGCAACATAGATCAGAGCAGACAATTCAATGATATTATTTCTGAATTGCTTGACATTGAATGAATTAAAAGTGGAATATGATACGACAAGGATATACTATCTTAAAATGCTGATAAATAAGTATAAGGAGACGGTGATATGGCAACGATGAACACGTATACGGGGAACAAAATAGATCCGATGAATATGACAGCTTCAGACATATCAATACAGGATATTGCGCATGCGTTAAGCCTCACGTGTCGCGGTGGAGGGCATGTGTCATATTTCTTTTCTGTGGCACAGCACTCCATCAACTGTATGAATGAGGCGAAGGCAAGGGGATGGTCAGAGCGGTTACAGCTTGCCTGTCTGTTGCACGATGCCAGCGAGGCGTATATATCAGACATAATCAGACCGGTAAAAGCGCATTTGTCCAATTATCTTGAGATAGAGAGTTCGATTATGAACGTTATACTTGAGCGATTTGGACTTGCTGATCTGAGCGAAGAAGAGAATGCGATGTGGAAACAGATAGATGATGATATGATGAACTTCGAACTTAAGAATCTGATGAAAGGCGAGGCGTACAGGAATACGGACAACCTTAGTTCAGTCCCTGCTGAGGCCGAAAGACCATGGCGAGAAGTGGAAGATGAATTTGAGGCTGAATGTAAGAAACTTGCAGAGAAAATGTCAGATCAGACCGGCAAGTAGTCGATAGTGAATAGTTATTTTTAATTACAAAAATGTATGATAATACCTCCCAGGCGGATGATGGAATATAACGATCTGCCCGGGAGGTATTTGTTTTGACAATTATGATCAGATGTTGTCAAAGTATCCGACATAGTCGACCTTGTATGTCCCATTTGGGAAAAGGTATTCATACAGATCTATGAAATAGTCATCGGTCATGCTGGCGATGAAGTCTACTACGATTTCGTTTGGATCCTGACTGAGATAATTGTCGATGAATTCTTTTTTACCAAAATAATTGCTATACCGGTTTGCATCTTTTATGTAGTTGACATGGTGTTTATACAATATGGAATCAGTGTCTTTGCTCTTAGCCTGCCTCAGTAATTCTTCGTATATACAATAGAACATTGGCTTTATGTTGTCATTATACATTGTGTTGAGGCTGTCGTTGTTATATATGTTCTGGTAATTCTCAGTCTTGGCTTTGGAGAAGGTCTCATATACATCCGGATCCATGCTTATATAAGGTTTTCCGTAGCTGTTTTCTATGATATTGACAGTCATATTGTGAATTATCTGGGCGTTGGAGGATCCAAGGCTGCCTGCAGAGAAAGAATCATCATTTGGAATGAGACCGATCTTTATTGCATCCTGCCTGTCTTTTCCGAGGTAGGCTATGATATCGCTGATCCTCATGATACAGCCTTCAAGTGTACCTGGGATCTGTTTTTTATTTGCAGAAGGATCTGTGTAGCAGTCCTCAACCGATCTGTCAAATTCTCCCCATGGATCGTCAGTGTTAAATGTCTTAGGTGTATAGCATTGCTGTTCCATTTCACCGTTGTGACATATAACACCATCAAGCACCTGGAGGCTGATATTTCGGAATATAAGTTTGTCAAGTACTCTGGCGCTATGGATGTTGTGGTTGAAGAGTCTTCCGGTATGCTCGTTGTAGATCTCATTCAGATAACGCTCTCCGGCATGACCAAATGGAGTATGTCCGATGTCATGTCCAAGGGAGATTGCCTCTATGAGATCAAGATTGAGTCCAAGAGTCATTCCGATAGTCCTTGCAATTCTGGATACAAGCTGGACGTGAAGTGCACGTCTTGATATATCATCGTTCTTGTAGCATGAGATAACTTGTGTCTTATCAGAATAGCGATTGTAATAGTTGTTGTGAAGTATCTTTTCCACATCCATGACGAATGCCGGTCTCCACAGATGTGGGGCATCATGGTCTGGCTGACGCCTTATAATGTCAGAGTCCTTGCATGCATATGGGTTTATCTTGCCGTGTTCACGGTCGCCTAAGATCTGTTCATAAACTTCTTTTGATAAAGAATGGTATTTTGAATCTTTATTTACACTCATTAAAAATCTCCTGTTCAGTAAAATGTGATAGTTAACATATGTATCATATATATCAGAATGCATATGAATTATTATAAATATTCTTGAGATCATAAGTCAAATGTGCTGAAAGTTATTTATTACTAAATCGGTATATTTGAGAACCATATGACAGTGATTGTGGATTATATTTTATCACAAACTTTAAAAATACTATATTTAGTGAGACTATTCAACCTTGGGGAAACAATTCATTATGTGCCTGGGAAGCTTCGGGCATGTCGTTTTCTTGCCCGTTTTTGTGCATGGGGTAAAATCGGTTATCTTATGTTCTACATTTTATTTGTCTATGGGGTAGAAATTTACCTTATGTTCCAGCTTAAGTTTTGTGCAGGGGTAACAAATTTTTTTATACCTGAAAATGCCCACAAATGGCTGAAAATCAGCGTTTGGCTGAAAATGCAGAAGTTGCTTGAAATGCGTTGAAAACGGCAGAAACACTAGCTATAATGCGTTGCAAGCAGATCTGTTAAATGTCAAAAATTTGGAGGTTGATTGTGAAGAAATATATAGATATCCAGGTGGTAAGGGAAATAGAAACAGTGCTCGATGACATCACACTCCCGGTAAACACAGGGGCATTTCAGGTTGGAGATATCATCAGTATCACGGAAAAAATGGATGGGGCCAATGCAAGTATACGGTATGACGAAAAAGAGGATGTCCTCAGAGCGTTCAGCCGCAATAATGAGCTGAGTAAGGACCAGAACTTAAGAGGTTTCTGGGAATACGTTCAGAAAATGGACAAGGAACCATTTGCAAGGTATCCACATTACATATTTTTCGGAGAGTGGCTTGTGAAACATACGGTGATATATGAAAAAGATAACTATGACAAATTTTATCTGTTCAGCATATTCGATGGAGATGCTGATCAGTGGCTGCCTCAGGACTCTGTGAAATCTATTGCGGATGAATGTGGCATTCCATATGTACATGAACTCTATTATGGAAAATTTATAAGCTGGGATCACTGTAAACAGTTTGCAAATGATCCCGCCTATGGAAAAAAGCAGGAGGGAATTGTCATAAAGGATCAGACAGCTCTTTTGGAGGGACGTGAGCCACATGTTTTGAAGTATGTAAATCCAGAATTTTATGAGATAAAGGTGGATAACCGCAGGCAGAATATGAGGAAAAGGGATGATCAACAGAAAAAAGCAGACATGGATGAGGCAGAAAGATATGCTCGAACGATCGTCACCGAGGCCAGGGTGCGGAAAATAGTAAATAAGCTTGTGGATGAAGGAATAATGCCTGAAAAAATCGAGAGGAAGGATTTGCAGATTATTTATAAAAATCTTCCAAAGAGAATTTATGAAGACTGCCTGAAAGAAGAACCCGAAATCATTCAGAAGGCGGGAAACTATGCCGGAAAGATGTGTATGAAGGTTGGGATAGAGATATTCAGAAAAAACTGGGAACTTTGATACACGGCTATAAGCGTAAAGAGGAACATTTAGATTTTTAAACTACGGGTTTATAGCCAATCAGCCGGATGTGATATAAACTAGGGCATATCAATAAATGAATATGCGGAAGATTTGAAAGATATGAAAGATTTGAAAGAAAGGAAGTGGCAGTGTGGCAAGACTTCGAGATGATATAGGTACCAGAATGAAGAATTTTTATGAGCAGATACCGAAGACAAAGCTTATGAGACGTTGTCCGGTTGCGATACGAATAGACGGCAAGGCATTTCATACATATACAAGGAATTTTAAGAGACCGTTTGATTCTGTTTTTATGAGAGCTATGCAGGCAGGAGGTTAAAGAAGAGGGTACGGAGGATCCCCAATATATCAAAGTCCTTGATAAGGCCTGTGAGACTGGGGCGATGTTTGATTCAAGATGCTTCAATATACCGAAGGAAGAGGTGACGAATCTTATATATTGGAGGCAGTTCGACGCATCCCGCAATTCGATACAGATGGTTGGGCATGCCAATTTCTCACAGAAGCAGATGCATGGCAAGTCCACCGGTGATATACAGGATATGCTGATGCTTGAGAAGAATATAAACTGGAATGACTTTTCGGTGACATGCAAGAGGGGAAGCTGCTGCATCAGGGGACAGGCAGATGAAGTCCCGTCATGTACAGGAGACAGTAGCAACGAAAATTTCAGAGGATGGATGATAGACAATGATATACCGATATTCAAGGGCGAGGAAAGAGAGTATGTTGACCATCTTATATATATTGGAGAGCAGTAAAAACAGAGAGTATTGGAATAGCAGGTTAAAAAACTAACAGGATAATAGAGTAATGTAATAGCATAATATCAAAGGGGTGTAAAAAATATGGATCGCAGAGAGATGAACAGAAGTATATTTCAGGATACAGAGCGCATGTGCAAGACGGATGCTGAGCTTTCAGCTGTCACAAAGATATCGGTGGCAAATCAGCGCTTTATAGCAGAGGCGGAGGTTATACCAACGCCTGAACTGAATATTTACAAAAAGGCAAATGTGGTTGTCTCAAAGAAGAGAAGCTATGAGGCGGCAAAGGCCTATAAAGGGAATCATGTAGCAGTGCATAACTTTGCATCAGCGACAAATCCAGGCGGCGGAGTTGTAAATGGTGCGGGGGCGCAGGAGGAATGTCTCTGCAGATGTTCCAATCTGTATTTCTGTCTGAACACCCCTGATATGTGGGGAATGTTCTACACACCGCACAGAGCGGCGCATGATCCGATACATAACGATGACATCATATACACTCCAGATATCGTTGTGTTCAAGACTGATACAGATCGTCCGGAACTAATGGAGCGTGATGACTGGTATATAGTTGATGTGATCACATGTGCGGCGCCAAATCTCAGGGAAAACCCCAGCAATAGATATAATTCCGGAGATGGAACGAGAGCGGTGACACCCAGCAATAGAGAACTTCAGGTCATCCATGAGAAAAGACTCAGAAGAATACTTGACAGCGCGGTTATAAATCATGCAGACACAGTAATACTCGGGGCGTTTGGTTGCGGAGCATTCTGTAACGAACCGCAGGTCGTGGCAACTGCTGCGGCAAATGTGGTGAGGGATTATATGTACGCATTTAAGAATATCGAGTTTGCTGTATACTGCAGACCAAGCGACGATTCCAATTATAGAGTGTTTAATAGCGTATTAAGTTCATTGTAAAAAACAAACTGGTACGAGAGAAGACTTGAGTATGCAAAGGCGAACATAAGTCTGCCGGATGAGCCGGATTACAAGGCAATTAAATAAAGGAGTGATTTTGAAATGATTTATATTACAGGCGACTGTCACGGGAGGTTTGGGAGATTTATGTCAGGAGGATTTTCCTGCTGCCCGGATCTAACTGAAAATGATACAGTGATCGTATGCGGGGATCTTGGTTTGCTCTGGGCAAAAGGAGAGTCCTTTGAACAGGACTGTGAATTCTTCGCAAAGCAGTCATTTACACTTCTATGGGTTCAGGGAAATCATGAGAATTACAATATGATAGATGAATACCCGGTGGAGAAGTGGCATGGTGGCAAAGTGCGGCATATAGTCCGTGATAAGGTGATACTTCTTGAGCGCGGACAGGTATTCGATATAGAGGGAAAAAGATATTTTACGTTCGGAGGAGCACAGAGCCACGATATAAGCGGTGGCGTGCTTGATAAGGATGATCCTTTGTTCGAGCATAAATATAATTTGGCAATGGGGAGTGGCAGACCGTTCAGAATATTGAACACATCATGGTGGAAACAGGAGCTTCCGACAGATACAGAGATAGAGGAAGCAAGGGTAAATCTTGAGAGTTGTGATTACAAGGTCGACTATGTCATAACCCATTGCGCATCAAACACTATACAGCTGAAGCTTGAAGATATAAAGAGGATGCATGGACGCCTGCATGAATTGTACGCTCAGAATATACTGACGGATTTCTTTGAGGAACTTGAAGGAAAACTTGAATATTCCATGTGGTACTTCGGACATTATCACGAGGATATGTACGTGGATACGAAGCACAGACTTATATATTATGATATGGTGCCTGTGGTATGGAATTAGTTCGTTAGAGATAGCAAATATCGTGATGAACAGATCATATTTGAAGAGCCAGATGTTAAAAATCACCTGAAATAAAAGGGGATAACATATAAATGTAATTATTAAAATAAGGAGGATACGAATATTATGGAGAAAATGATAGTGACAAGAGCTCTGGATGAGAGAGACCTTCTGATAAAGAAGATCAATGATGCCATAGACAGAGCCAGTTTTGTGACAGTGAAAAAGACATCAGATGATATCGTTATCGGTGGTAAGAAGAGCGTGCAGGAGTTTGATGACGAGGCGAGGGCGGATCTTCAGAGTATAAGGGATCTCATAAGCAGATACAACAGGCTTGATGCAGCGATCCTGCTTGCAAATGCCACTACGGATATAGAGGTGGCAGGGGTGACCATGACGAGGGCAGCGGCAATCAATCTCAGAAAGACTTTACTTGGAAGAAGTTTCTCAAATACTAACTTTGATGACGCTCTTATCAGAAAGATAAATAACGATTTCACCAAGGCCAAGATGGCTATCAATAAGTCACAGGAGAATGCCGACAGACAGAAGGAGGCCATGAGTACAGCGCTTGCTTCAAGTGATAAGAAGGTTCTCAGTGACGACAGTCTGAAAAGCATATCTGCCTACTGCGATAATCTTGTATACAGCATGGTGGATCCAATTGACGCTGAAAAGGTTGTTGGAGACTTACAGGGCAGACAGGATGAGCTTAAAGCTAATCTTGAGAGTGCTATAAGAATATCGAATGCGACCACATATGTAGAGTTCTGATATTTCAGAACGGACAGGCAAATTCTTCATAAGTATTGCTTACAGTACGAATAGCTTCTATTCAGTCCGCAGCACACGGCGATAAGTGTGTACTTAAGCGTTTATACCCAAGTGGTTTAAGGGAATGGCTAAACAGTCATAGGGCAAAAAATATTTGCCGCGAGGGTTCGACTCCCTCTAATCGCGCCAAAATTATCTTGTTGGTCAAATGGTAAGACAATGCTCTGCAACAGCATGAATACAGGTTCGATCCCTGTACAAGAACCCAAATGGTATTCTTCTTTAAGGAAGGCGGGCTTGAACTGTTAATAGTCACCGGTTAATAGATAATGGGTATTGGTTAACTTATAAGAGTGTTGAATAGATATCAGATATATAATAATTGTTCTTTAGGCATCAGAATGTGATGCTGAAATCCATGAGAATGGTTAATGGAGGTGCTGACTGATCAGCCCGAAGCTGCCCACATGGCTGTACTGTAAGCAATATTTATAATTTTGCCTGTGTTTTCAAAAGCGTTATACAAATTTTAGAAATAATTAATTGAATAAATCCTCCTTGTGATATAAGGTTAGAATAATATATATGATAATGGCGTTTCTGTATTGTGTCAGACATATATATACTAAAAAATATCACAAGGAGGATTTTTATATGAAAGAAGTAAAACAGCCAAAGAAGCCGCTGATATTTTATTATCTGATAGTGTTTATCATAATAATGGTTCTCAATTTCATATTTGTCCCATGGTTTGCTGAGAGAAGTATAGAGGAGGTGGACTATGGTACGTTCATATCCATGACAGATGACAAGAAGATCGATGAGGTAGACATTGAGGCACAGTCAAATGTCATCTATTTTACAGGCAAAGATGACAAGAAGGTGTATAAGACTGCTATGGTGAGTGATGAGAACTTAACCGAGCGACTTTACAAGTCGGGAGCCAAGTTCTCAGGTCAGGAGATCAAGCAGACATCACCGATACTCAGTTTTATACTCAGTTGGATCGTGCCTATACTTATATTCACATTACTTGGAAGAATGCTTGCCAATCAGATGATGAAGCACGCCGGAGGCGGCAAGAATTCCATGATGTTTGGAATGGGCAAGAGTAATGCGAAGATATATGTTAATTCCACAGAGGGAATAAAGTTTACAGATGTCGCCGGAGAGGATGAGGCGAAGGAGAATTTGACTGAGATAGTTGAGTATCTTCACAATCCTGGAAAGTACAAGGAGATCGGCGCTTCCATGCCAAAGGGTATTCTTCTTGTGGGTCCTCCGGGAACAGGTAAGACCATGCTTGCCAAGGCTGTAGCCGGAGAGGCGAATGTACCTTTCTTCTCAATGTCCGGTTCAGAGTTCGTTGAGATGTTCGTAGGTATGGGTGCTTCAAAGGTAAGGGATTTGTTCCAGCAGGCAAAGGAAAAGGCTCCATGTATAGTGTTCATCGATGAGATAGATGCCATAGGTAAGAGGAGAGACGGGCAGATAGGCGGCAATGATGAGCGTGAGCAGACACTTAACCAGCTCCTCACCGAGATGGATGGATTCGAAGGCAACAATGGTGTCATCATTCTTGCAGCAACCAACAGACCGGATTCGCTTGATCCTGCACTGCTCAGACCGGGAAGATTTGACAGACGAGTACCTGTAGAACTTCCTGATCTCAAGGGACGTGAGGATATACTCAAGGTTCACGCCAAGAAGGTCAAGATAGGAGACAATGTAGACTTCAATAAGATAGCCAGAATGGCATCAGGTGCATCAGGTGCCGAGCTCGCAAATATTGTAAATGAGGCGGCGCTCAGGGCTGTCAGAGCCGGCAGAGGCTTCGTGACACAGGCCGATATGGAAGAGAGCATAGAGGTCGTAATTGCAGGTTACCAGAGAAAGAATGCGATACTTACAGACAAGGAGAAGCTTGTCGTGTCATACCATGAGATCGGACATGCGCTTGTAGCTGCCAAGCAGACTGATTCAGCGCCTGTCCAGAAGATAACCATAGTTCCGAGAACATCAGGAGCTCTTGGTTACACCATGCAGGTGGATGAGGGTAATCACTATCTTATGACCAAGGAAGAGATTGAGAATAAGATAGCGACACTCACAGGCGGAAGAGCTGCAGAGGAGATAGTATTTGGATCTATTACAACGGGAGCCTCCAACGATATAGAACAGGCAACAAAGCTTGCAAGAGCTATGATCACCAAATACGGAATGAGCAAAGATTTTGATATGGTAGCCATGGAGGTAGAAACTAACAAATACCTTGGCGGTGATTCATCACTTTCGTGCTCGGCAGAGACGCAGACACTCATAGACAAGAAGGTTGTGGAGCTTATAAGAAAGCAGCATGAGAAGGCGGCAACCATTATCCTCGAGAACAGAGCGAAGCTTGATGAGCTTTCCAATTATCTGTATCAGAAGGAGACGATCACAGGCGAGGAGTTTATGAAGATATTGAATTCATGATTCTCTTAGATATAATTTCAGTTACCGGGTGCTGGCATTCTACAATTCCGCACCCGGTAACCATAAGATAGACTTGTACTGGATTCAGAATAGTAGTATTACGTCAATTCCTCGTGGTCAAGCTCCAACAGTTTGAAATGATTCTTTTTGAACTCTATAAGTCCTTCACTCTGCATGTTGGACAGCTCCTTTGACAGTGCGGTTCTGTCGACATTCAGGTAGTCGGCAAACTGTTCCCTGTTAAATGGGATATCGAACTCAGTTGTTCCAAGAGAGCTGGCAAGTCCTGAGAGATAATAGCTGACACGCTCACGTATCTTCTTTGGCTTTATATAGAAGATATGAAGAGAGAGTGTGAGACTTCTTCTCGATGATAGGAGAAGAAGATTCTTCAGCATTTGCAGATGCCACGGATAACTGTTGTATTTGCCGGACATGATATCCTGTGCGTTGAGCAGGAATACGATAGTAGGCTCTGTTGCTCTTGCGTCGATCATGAGTTTGTGTCCGGACAGGGCGTATGTTTCACCGAACACCTTTCCAGGAAGTGCTGAACTCAGGATACTTTTGGAGCCCCAGTAGTCAACATTCTCAACAATCACCCGGCCTTTGATGACTATTCCAAGCTCCTCGGTTATTTCGCCGGCTTTGAATATAGTGGAGTTGTATCTGTAATAGTGTTCGCGCAGGATCCTGAGATCCATCATGGTTTTGATATCGGCTTCAGAGATTCCTTTAAATGCCATCATGTTGAGTACTTCAGACAATTGATATTGAGGAATTTTAAGTTTCATACATAACCTCCATCTTATTATTTATTTCTATGCAGAGCAGCAGTCTGCAGCGTAGTATATTATAGTGACAAGGTGTCATGATGCGGGGGTGCGATAAGGCTTTCAGCTATAGAATGTATATTTTTTCAAAACACAGTATATTGTATATGTGTAATAAATTATCCCTTGTCCATACACAATATATATTATTCATATATTTTCTCAAATTTTTTCAAAAAAAGTTGTTTAAATCTTTATTACGTGGTTATAACAACCGAATTTATGAGTAAAGTATAATATACTTACAAATGAAAAGCAAGGAATGTGATAAGCATTATTGAATTATAGAAGATTATTCTGTATAATAAGTAAATAGTGTGTCACATTTTCACATATTAAAACACTGAAAGGAGAAATTTTATCATGTTACAGAACCAGGAATGGGAATCATTCACAGGTAGACTCTGGAAGGAAGAGTGTAATGTAAGAGACTTCATCCAGAACAACTACACACAGTACGATGGAGACGAGAGTTTCCTTGCAGCCCCAACAGATGCTACTAACAAGCTTTGGGATAAGCTTCAGGCACTTCAGAAGGCTGAGAGAGATAACGGTGGAGTTTTAAAGGAGGATGCTGATGTTGTATCAAGCATCACATCTTATGGCCCAGGCTACATTGATCCAGAGACAAAGGATCTTGAGCAGATTGTAGGTCTTCAGACAGATGAGCCACTTAAGAGAGCATTTATGCCTTATGGTGGTATCAAGATGGCTGAGGAGGCTCTTCAGATGTATGGATATACTCCAAACGAGAACTTCCACAAGATCTTCACTGAGTATCACAAGACACACAACCAGGCAGTATTTGATGCTTACACACCAGAGATGCTGGCAGCTCGTCATACACATATCGTAACAGGACTTCCTGACACATATGGTCGTGGACGTATCGTAGGTGACTACAGAAGAGTTGCTCTTTACGGTATTGATCAGCTTATCGCTTGGAAGGAAGAGGATAAGGCTAACTGTGGCGATGGCAACATGTTTGATGATGTCATCCGTCAGAGAGAAGAGCTTTCAGAGCAGATTAAGCGTCTCAAAGAGATGAAGGTTATGGCTCAGTCATACGGATATGACATTTCAAAGCCAGCTTCAAACGCTAAAGAGGCTGTTCAGTGGTTATACTTCGGATACCTTGCAGCTATCAAGACTCAGAACGGTGCAGCTATGTCAGTTGGACGTGTATCTACATTCCTTGATATCTACATTGAGAGAGATATTAAGGCTGGTAAGCTTACAGAGGCTGAGGCTCAGGAGCTTATCGATCATTTCACAATGAAGCTTCGTATGGTTAAGTTCGCAAGAATTAAGTCATACAACGAGCTGTTCTCAGGAGATCCTGTATGGGCTACTCTTGAGGTTGGTGGTATCGGTGTTGACGGACGTTCAATGGTTACAAAGAACGATTACAGATTCCTTCATACACTTGAGAACATGGGACCAGCTCCAGAGCCAAACCTTACAGTTCTTTACTCATCAGCTCTTCAGGATACATTCAAGAAGTATGCTGCTAAGATTTCTGTAAGAACAAGCTCAATCCAGTATGAGAACGATGATGTAATGAAGCCAATCTGGGGCGATGATTACTCAATCTGCTGCTGTGTATCAGCTACACAGACTGGTAAGGAGATGCAGTTCTTCGGAGCTCGTGCAAACCTTGCTAAGTGTCTTCTTTACGCTATCAATGGTGGTAAGGATGAGAAGTTCCTTGACAAGAAGACTGGTAAGCCAATGCAGGTAGGTCCAGAGTACTCACCTATCACATCAGAGTACCTTGACTATGATGAAGTACTTGCTAAGTACAAGAAGATGCTTGACTGGTTAGCAGGACTTTATGTAAATATTCTTAACCTCATCCAGTACATGCATGACAAGTACTACTATGAGTCAGCTGAGATGGCACTTATCGATACAGATGTACGTCGTACATTTGCAACAGGTATCGCTGGATTCTCACACGTAATCGACTCACTGTCAGCAATCAAGTACGCTAAGGTTAAGGTTATCCGTAACGCAGAGACAGGACTTGCAGAGGACTTCGAGATCGAAGGCGAGTTCCCTAAGTATGGTAACGATGACGACAGAGCTGATAACATCGGTGTATGGCTTCTTCATGAGTTCCTTACAGACATCAAGAAGAGACACACATATCGTAATTCAGAGCCTACAACATCTATCCTTACAATCACATCTAACGTAGTTTATGGTAAGTACACAGGTAACCTTCCAGATGGAAGACGTGCTTGGACACCATTTGCACCAGGTGCTAACCCAAGCTACGGCGCTGAGACATCAGGACTTCTTGCATCACTTAACTCTGTTGCAAAGATTCCTTATGAGTGGTCACTGGATGGTATCTCAAATACACAGACAATGAACCCATCAGCACTTGGACATGATGAGGAAGAGAGAGCTACAAAGCTTGTAAGCGCAATGGATGGATACTTCGATCAGGGCGCTCATCATCTGAACGTAAACGTATTTGGTAAGGATAAGCTCCTTGATGCTATGGAGAATCCAGATAAGCCAGAGTACGCTAACTTCACAATCCGTGTATCAGGATATGCTGTTAAGTTCATATCACTTACACGTGAGCAGCAGCTCGATGTTATCAACAGAACATTCCATGACTCACTTTAATTCTTAGCTGACGCTGGATTTTCAGTGAAGTTATAGATGCTTTGTCAGATATAACAAGAACCATGGTCCCGGGGATAACCTCTCCGGGACTTTTTTTAAGAATATGTATTTATATCATTTTTATAAGAGATAATAGACATGTAGTTTTGTTTGTAATTACTTTCATTAATTGAGAGTTATATTTGAATAGGAAGAACTTAGAGGTGAAATATGTCTGAAAAGAAACAGGTTTTAGGATATGTCCATTCGACAGAGAGCTTTGGAGCAGTAGATGGTCCAGGCATAAGATTTGTAGTTTTTTTACAGGGCTGCAAGATGAGATGTAAATATTGTCACAACCCAGAGACATGGAATCTTGTGACAGACTATAGTAAGCTTTACTCAGATGAAACAAGCGATGCTGAGAGAGAAGAACTTGAGAAGAAGATAGAAGAGAATACAAAGCTGCTGAAGGATAAGGGCGTCAAGATCGAGGCGAGGACCCCTGAGGATCTGTTAAAGCAGGCGCTCCGCTATAAGCCATATTGGAAAAACGGCGGTGGTATAACAGTGAGCGGTGGTGAGGCGCTGCTTCAGATGGATTTCCTCATCGAGTTTTTCAAGCTTGCAAAGGCTGAGGGTATTCATACAACAATAGATACAGCCGGCAATCCATTTACAAGGGAGGAGCCATTCTTCTCCAAGTTCAATGAGCTGATGAACCTCACAGATCTGTTCCTGCTCGATATCAAGCAGATCAATGATGACAAGCATAGAGATCTCACAGGATTCTCCAACAGCAATATACTTGATCTTGCACAGTATCTGTCAGATCAGGGTAAGCATATGTGGATCAGACACGTACTGGTACCAACCATCACAACTGATGAGGATGATCTGAAGAAGACAAAGGAGTTCATAGATACTCTCAAGACTGTCGATAAAGTTGAGGTACTTCCATATCACAAGCTCGGAATCACTGAGTGGGAGAGACTTGGAATACCATATAAGCTTGAGGGAATCGACCCGCCTACTGATGAGGAGCAGAAGCTTGCAAAGAGTATTCTGGAATAAATTTAAGAACAAGAACCGGGAAAATCATCGATAGTTCAATTCCCAGTCGATGCTGTAGCAGTGTATAAAAATATTTGTATTGAGACACAGGTGCTATATAAGATGTTAAAACCGTTGTAACGGGTGTGACATTTTATATAGTACCTGTGTCTTTGTTATATCAAAAAATAAGTTTAACATAATTAATTAGTAAACAGTGGCTAGGTGCATGCAAAAGAAGTTATAATATATAATTAAAGTGCTACAAACACGTTATATCACTGCAAAGTATATGGGGGAGTAAATTATGTATAAGATAGACGAGAACGCATGGGATGAAAAATATGTACTGCTGATCCCTGCCATGCTGGATGCGCATTTTCCTCTGATAAAATACGCCTTTTATTCAAGGGATTATCATCCGGTCATACTGTCAAATGAGGATCATATCACGGATGTGGGACTTAAGTACGTGAACAATGATATGTGCTATCCGATAGTGTTAAATGCCGGGCAGATGATAGATGCACTGCAGTCAGGCAAATATGATATCATACGGACAAGACTTCTCATGCCGACGGCGGGGGATGCATGCAGGGGAGCCAACTACTTACATGTGTTAAAGGAGTCGGTGAGAAAGGCTGGATTTGACAGGGCAAAGATACTATCCCTGAATGTTAAGGGGTTGGAGAAGAATTGTCAGATGCGTGTGCAGCCATTCATGGTGTGGAGAGCACTGTTCGGACTTTTCTACGGAGATATACTCATGCTGCTCCTCAATCAGACAAGGCCAAATGAGGTGAAAAAGGGGCAGTCGCAAAAGGTTTGGCAGAAGTGGATAGATATCCTGTCCAGAGATCTGAAAGAGGGAAAGAATCTGACACTTGGAAAGATGAAGAAAAATTTCGACAGGATAGCCAGGGATTTTTCAAGGATAAGGCTGAATGATAAAAGAAAACAGCGTGTTGGGATAGTTGGGGAACTGTACATAAAATATTGCCACTTGGGAAACTGGAATATGATAAAGTTCCTTGAGTCAAATGGATGTGAGAGTCATACAAATGTACTTTCATGGTATGCCATGTACTATATGGATTCACACCTCACGGACAATATGACATTTGAATCTCTGCTTTACAAGGCGGGGCTGAAGTTCTTCGGCAGCCTGCAGAGAGCAATGATAGAGGCGCTTAGAAAATATGGGTTCTATACCATGGAGGATTTCTTCACGATGAAGCGTGAGGCTGAAGGATATGTGAGCTGGGGATATAAAACAGGAGATGGCTGGCTCATCGGCGCGGAGATAACGGGACACATACTCCATGAGTGTCCAAAGGTTTTGGCGGTTCAGCCATTTGGCTGTATGCCTAATCACACCTGCGGAAGAGGTTTGTACCCTTCGCTTCAGAAGAAGCTGCCGCAGGGCATGATAGTGAGCTGTGATGTGGATTCCAGTGGTTCAAAGCTGAATGTCTACAACAGGGTGAGGATGCTTGTGGACATGCCACTGAAGGAGGAATAAACGTGAAAAAGATATTTGTTGTTGAAAATGACGAGAGTATCTGTCAGGAGCTTGTGCAGATACTTGAGAATGAGGGCTATGAGGCTGAGAGTCTTAAGAACTTTGATAATACAAAGGACGATATATTGAAAGCGGCACCGAATCTGGTGCTCATGGATATCAATATTCCGGGGATAAACGGCAGAAACCTAGTGAAGGAGATAAGAAAGGAATCTGATGTGCCTATCATCATGGTCACAAGCAGGACTTCCGAGATGGATGAGGTGCTATCCATGAGTTATGGCGCGGATGATTATATAACAAAGCCGTACAATCCGACGATACTCTTGCTCAGGATAGCGGCGGTGCTCAAGCGCATGGAGGGCAGCCAGAATACGGCATCATACAGAGATGCGGAGGTCAACTTCAGCAAGGGTACTATCAGCAAAGGTGATCAGGAGATGGTTCTCACCAAGAATGAGATGATCATATTCCAGCTGCTGCTTGCCAACAGGGAAAAGATAGTGTCGAGGGATGAGATCATGACAGACCTGTGGGATAATGATGAGTTTGTAAATGACAATGCACTCACGGTGAACATCAGCAGGCTCAGAGGAAAACTGGCGGATCTTGGATATGATGATGCAATAGAGACCAGGAAGAAGCAGGGATACCGACTTGTATGACAGGTAAGTGGGATTGTATATCATTTACAGCGACAAAAGATTGGAGTAATTTTGTAAAATGAAATTTGGCTTGTATATAAAGGATAAACTTGGAATAATTGCGGGATATGCGGGATTTGTGATATTCACATATCTGCTTATGATGGCATTTCACTCACAGTTACAGATGAGAATTATGTTCGTGATCGTGGCTGTGATATTTGTCGTCTCGGTTATCGCTTTCGATTATCTGAGAAAATATAAGTTCTACAACAGTCTGGTTGGACATCTGGATGAATTGGATCAGAAGTATCTCATACTTGACACTTTGGACGAGCCTGACTTCTACGAGGGCAAGCTGGTGTATTCAGCTATGTACGACATCAACAAGTCCATGACTGAGAATGTGAGAAAGTACAGGGACAGCGTGGAGGATTTCAAGGATTTTATAGAGATCTGGGTTCACGAGATAAAGCTTCCGATAGCCAGTCTGGTGCTCATGTGCCACAACAACAGGGATGTGATCCCGAGAAAATATACGGATCAGGTCGCAAGGCTTGACGCATATGCAGATCAGGTTCTCTACTATGTGAGGGCAGAGCATGCATCGGCAGATTACAGATTTGCCGAGACAAATCTTAAGAGTGTCATCGGAAGGGTGGCTGTGAAGAACAAGGATATGCTGCTTGATGGTGACATATCGCTGAATGTTCATGATGTGGATGAATGTGTTGTGACGGATTCAAAATGGCTTGAGTTTATGGTAAATCAGATCGTGAGCAACAGTATCAAGTATATAGACCGAGGACAGGAAAAGACTATAGAGATCTGGACTGAACCGTTGGGTGACGGGATGGCTCTGCACATAAAGGACAATGGAATAGGTATACCGCAGTCTGATATTCCACTTGTGTGCAAGAAATCATTTACCGGGGAAAATGGTCGGAAACATGCGAAATCAACAGGTATGGGACTTTATATAATAGACAATCTGTGCAGGCAGCTGGGACATAAGCTGGATATAGCGTCAAAGGTGGACGAATACACAGATGTGAGTATAGTATTTGGACATAATGATATATACAAGATTGGATGATATAAAAATTGAGTTTTGCGATAGTGGGATACAAGATCTGGTGAGCGTCCCCAAGGTTACAGAATTGTAATGTTAGGTAATAATGGAAAAAGGACAATTGCTTTCAAAATGTGTAAACTGCAAATATGTTCAATGGTGAGAGCAGTATTAAACAAACATTTGAGGAGGCATTTCAATGGAAACAATATTAAAGATTGACAACATTGAGAAGTATTATGGAAACAAATCCAATATGACAAAGGCCATAGATGGAATATCATTCGATGTGGAGGCAGGAGAGTTCGTTGCTATCATGGGTGCATCGGGAAGCGGTAAGACGACACTGCTTAACTGCGTTTCAACTATAGATAAGGTTAGCAGCGGCCACATCTATGTGGGCGGCAAGGATATCACAACACTCAAGGGCAATAAGCTCAACGAGTTCAGGAGAGAGGAGCTGGGATTTATATTTCAGGATTTCAACCTTCTTGACACACTCACGGCGTATGAGAATGTTGCGTTGGCACTTTCAATACAGAATGTGCCTGCAAAACAGATAGATGCGAAGGTCAGGGCTGTTGCAAAGGAGCTTGAGATCGAGAGTGTTCTGAAGAAGTATCCGTACCAGATGTCGGGCGGTCAGAAACAGAGAGTAGCATCTGCGAGAGCAATCATCACTGATCCAAAGCTTGTGCTTGCAGATGAGCCTACGGGAGCACTCGATTCCAAGTCGGCAAAGCTGCTTCTGGAGAGACTTAAGCACCTAAATGAGGATCTCATGACAACGATACTCATGGTAACACACGATTCATTTACAGCCAGCTATGCAGGCAGGATACTTTTCATCAAGGATGGCAAGGTGTTCCACGAGCTCAGAAGAGGAGGAGATACAAGAAAAGAATTTTTCAATAAGATCATAGATGTCGTGACACTGCTTGGAGGTGATCTGAATGACGCTCTTTAAGCTTTCCGTATCAAATATGAAGAAGAGTATAAAGGACTATGCCATATATTTCTTCACTCTGGTACTCGGTGTTGCAATTTTCTATGTGTTCAATGCCATAGAGACGCAGACCGCAATGCTCCGGATATCGGCTGACACAAGACAGGTCGTGCAGCTCATGAGCAAGATGATTGCGGGTGTCAGTGTGTTCATCGCATTTGTGCTCGGATTCCTCATCATATATGCAAGCCGTTTCCTGATGAAGAGGCGTAACAAAGAATTTGGTCTGTACCTCATCCTTGGAATGGAAAAACGCAAGGTGTCCACAATGCTTTTCATAGAGACACTTATCATCGGACTTGTATCACTTGTGGTAGGACTTCTTGCCGGAATAGGAATCTCACAGATAACAAGTGTACTTGTTGCAAACATGTTCGATGCAGATATGTCATCATACAGCTTTGTGTTCTCGGGCAGCGCATTTGCCAAGACCTGTCTGTATTTTGCAATCATATATGTGGTGGTTATAATCTTTAACACATTTATCATCAGCAAATGTAAGCTCATCGACCTTTTCCAGAATGGAAGAAAGTCTGAGAACTTCAAGATCAAGAATCCATGGGTATCAGTTATCGTGTTCCTGATATCAGCTGTATCACTTGGATATGCTTATCATGCGGTAATTACCGATCTAAATGACATGTACATGAATGATCTCTACAAGTGGATCGTGGTCGGATGCGTTGCAACGGTGCTCTTCTTCTGGTCGGTATCCGGAATGCTCTTCAGGATTGTGTCATCCATGAAGAATGTGTACTATAAGGGACTCAATACATTTGTCGTCAGACAGATGAGCAGCCGTGTAAATACAAATGTACTTTCAATATCAGTCATCTGTTTGATGCTTTTTGTGACAATATGTGTGCTTTCATCAGCGCTTGCAGCGAAGAATTCCTTAAATGAGGGCATTGCAAAGTACGCAAGAGCGGATGTGAGTATATCGAAAACCCAGAGCAGTGATTCAATCTATTATGACGAAGACGAGATGGGTAATGACAGCGAGACAAATGATCTTTTGAAGAAACTTGAGGTGACTGATGGAAAGAGCATAGAAGATGTATATAGTGAAAATAATGTGGATCTTGGATCATACTTCTCAGATTACGTTGACGTACACACATATACATGTCCTGCACTTACAATCAGAAACTATCTGGGAGATGAGGCTCTGATTGATTCTCTTGGAATAGATGTAAACGCTTTGTCTAGTTATGAGGGAACGGAGGAGATCATATCACAGTCCGACTATAACAAGGTTGCAAAGATTTATGACAATGCTGAGCTCCAGCTTGCCGATGACGAGTATGCCATCCTTGCAAATTATAGAATATTCGTTAAGATCCGTGATGAGAGACTTCAGGAGGGAAAAGAGATAGAGGTATATGGCAACAAGCTTAAACCGGTTATCTCGTATTGTATAGATGGTGATATAGAGCTTGCCACTCAGCCCCTCAACACAGGTGTGTTTATCGTGCCGGATTCAGCCATTGAAGGTGCACAGTTCGCGAAAGAGTATTTCATCGGAAAGTATGCCAATCAGGACAGGGATGTCATACAGGATAGTGATACGATCATAAGGAATGTATCAAAGAAGGATGAACTTGGCGGACTTATCACAGTAAATACCAAGGACAACGTGAAAGCAGCCAGCGTGGGAGTCGGAGCCATCGCATCATTTATAGGTATGTATATCGGACTCATATTCCTTATATCTGGAGCAGCCATCCTTGCACTCAAAGAGCTCTCAGAGAGCACAGATAACATAGAGAGATACAAGATGCTCAGGAAGCTTGGGGTGGATCAGCACATGATCAACAAGGCTCTTTTCTCGCAGATGGGACTATTCTTCATATTCCCACTTGCTCTTGCCATAGTCCATTCGGTATTTGGAATGATGGTCAGCACGAAGATTCTTGACACTATGGGAGCGTATGATATAGCAGGTGCTATCGGAATCACGGCTGCCATTGTGGTAATCATATATGGCGGATATTTCCTTATAACGTATCTGTGCAGCAGGAAGATTATCAGTGAGTGAGGATATAACTATTATTGAAAATAATTGCACTTTTTATTGAATGAATAACATAATTATGTTATCATCAACATACGATATAAATGTGACATGTCACATTGTCTGGGCTGGTCGTAAGACCCAGGTCCAACCTAATTAGGCGGGGAGACTCCCCGCCATTTTTTATATAGAGTTGTAATGGGGAAATTCCTCAAAGGGATACATAAAAAGGAATTTTGATGGTTAACAAATGATTATTTGTATATGGATTGGAGGAAGTCATAATGAACAAACACGTAGAAAAAGCTATGGAGATAAGAAACGAGACACCGATGGTCAATAACTGTGCTCAGACCATTCTGCGGTCTTACGCGGACGAGCTCGGAATAACAGGAGATATGGCGGCAAAGCTCAGTGCTAATTTCGGTGGTGGCATGAAGTGTGGTTCAACCTGCGGTGCGATCACAGGAGGGCTTATGGTACTTGGCGCTCTGGGCGTTGAGAATCCATACGTGATAAATCAGTTCAGGCGCAGGATAGCAGATAACCACAATGGCATGACCGATTGTGCCGATCTGTTAAAGGCAAATGCCCAAAAGGGCGGAATCAAGAAAGTGCACTGCGACGGCATGATCAGGGAGGCTATAGAGCTGATAGATGAACTGGTGAAGAGTGAATAAATATAACAAGAACAACGTGTTTACCTATCCTGGAGGAAAAAGTGATTCTGGAATGGAGGATGCGCAAGTAAATGAAAATAGACTACAGAAGACTTACAGAAAATGAACTTGATACATTTATAAATATGAGAATAAATCAGCTCAGGGAAGAGGGCGCAAAAGAAGAGATAGACCTGGTGCCAGCGCTTAAGGATTATTATACCCGCCATATGGCAGACGGAACATTTGTATCATGGCTGGCTTTTGACGGGGATGATATTATAGGGACAAGCGGCATGTCATTTGTGGAGAAACCGCCATATTTTGGATGCCCAAGTGGAAGAATTGGGTTGCTCTCCAGTATGTTTACCAACCCTAATTATAGAAGAAATGGCATTGCAAAGGAACTGTTATCCCGTGTTGTAAATGATGCAAGGAATTATGGATGTGGAACGATACAGATCACGGCATCTGACATGGGTGTTAAATTGTATACGGATTTCGGATTTGTTCATAATGGTAATTTCATGCAGTATAAGCTGTAGTATATATGATGATAGAGCAAAGTTACATTTTGAGATCGCCCTGCCTATCACAGTGGGAGATAACGTCTGGATCGGAGCGAATGTTTCAGTGCTGCCGGAGTTACTTATCTTAGGGCGAAGTTATAAGTAATTAGTATTGACACAGCAATAAACTCCTTTATAATAAATACTACAAATGTAATATTTATTATAAAGGAGTTTTGATATGATGAACTTATATTTTTTTATCTTGAAATACTACGTGTGTAATATATACAAGAAGTTATATTGTATGCTACTTTTGGTTGGCATAGCCATATTGTTATGCAGTTGTTCCAATAAAAATGCAGTGGCAGACGCAGAGCGGACAGTTATTGATTTTAGTATATCTGATGAAAATCAGTTTATTGCAGATTTGGACGATATATATTCATCCTGTCAGGATAAGAAATGCAAGACCGAGGAAGAAAAACTGAATCAGACTAGGATCGTAATAGAATCGATGGGAAGTAAGGGGTACATAGCTGTGGATGTGGAGAATCAGATCAATATGGCAAATGCAGAGAACGCGGAGATGTTTTTATCAGAGGTGGCTGAAAACAGAGATGCGGGATGTACAATACTGCAGGTCATGTATGATAAGTCCTTTGTAAGGTTTGATTTTAAATCAGGCGGTAACAATGTTATGATAACCAGGCGATTCTATGTGTGGGAGAATAACTGTTTTGTTGAGAAAAATGAAGAAAACTATAAGGCCTATACATGGAAATACACAGACGGATATCTATTTTTTGAGAGGTACAGAATGGGAGGATATGACGGAGATTCTGCGTATACGGCATTACGAGTTGATCCTCTGGATGAGAAGTTAAGGGTACTTAACAGAAAGTATATCAAGACGATTGGATATGATTCGAATAATTTATTTACCACAAATTGGGATGAATCAGATATGAACAAAATAAATTATTACGATATCTATGAAGCACTTTACAAAATGAAATATGGTATGTCTAGTCCCTATTCGGACGAGGGGGTTACATATATGATAGAAGGGAAGTTATACGAGAAGGTGTTTCAGGAGTATTTGCCTGTGTCTACAGATGTACTTCAGCATGTCAATGTATATGATGTGTCCAGACAAATGTATCAGTACAGAACGAGGGGGATGTTTGATCACAGTGTAACACCATTGGTTCCATTTCCAGAGGTAGTGGATGCTGAGTATAATGCTGACGGAACAATAACCCTCATAGTAAATGCTGTTTCGGAGAAGGATGAGAGTGGAAGATTATTTACACATAAAGTTACAATAAAGGAGAAAGAAAATGATGGATTTGAGTATGTGTCAAATGATGTTCTGACGATGGGCAAAGAGGGGATATATTGGTACAGAGACAGGCTTTCTGATAAAGAGTGGCAGGAGCACTACGGAGATAAGACCATCACAATAAATCAGAATGGAAATGTTATTGATGATAGTCTGTTATCCGATGACGAAATGGAGAATGTTAAAGTAAATATAATAGGAATATTGCAGTCAGATGCCATAAGAAAGTTGTATGAGGATGAAGATATTTCGAATAATAGTGATTTAATATATGATGTAGTAGATATCTTAGGAAGCAGTGGACTGATATGTTTTGCTGATGATACCAATATGTATAATTATCAGCTATTTCAGTCTTTTTATAGAAATTATACAGATGGTGGAGAGCGAGATTACATTTGCGTATATAGGGTAAACAGGGATGCAAGCGTGACGGAGATGACATTTGTGTATGATGACAGCCGGATACAGATGATTTTCAACACAGCAAAATTCGAGAATCATGACTGGAAGTTTATAGCGACTGGCATACGGGATTTAAAAGATATGAAACTCACAGAAAAAGGCTACTTTATATATACATACTCAAATATAATAGCCCATGGTGGGCTGAAGGAGTATTTCAGAGTCAGTCCGTTGACGGATGAATGCAGGAAATTGACAAGAAAATATGTGTATGGGCTTAGTTATGTGAATTACAATATGCTTGTTATCGATTGGGATGAGTCAAATGCATCAGATATACTTGTGCCGTGTATGTTTGATGATATATACAGACTGTACACTGGTGAAAATCTGAAACCTGATGGTGGATGGATAGATGCAGACAAATATGAGTCTGTTATGTTGTCAATGTTCCCTGTCACTGTGACGGAGCTGAGGGATAAATGTGATTACAATCCAGAAAAAGATTCGTACAGATACCATGTCATCCTTGGAAAACAGTACCCACCATTCGGAGAGGTTGTGGACTATACCTACAACGATGATGGAACTGTTTCGCTTATTGTTGATGCGGTGTGGGCTGACAAGGGATCGGACATTGCATTTAGAAATACACTTACAGTAAAACCGGAAGATGATGGTACTTTCAAATATATGTCAAATCATATAGAGAAGATGGAATGTGACATACCGGTTTATTCTGACTGATATCCATAGGCATATATTCCTAGATCACGCAGTATTGACAGAGAGATCTTCGATGCGGAAAGTCCGTCCGCTGATAAAAACTGATTGTCATTTTCAGAAAGTGATATATTCGTGGCGAAAAAGTAATCATTATCATTAGATGTAATGAATCCGACGAACCAGCCGTTTATATTTATATCATCAACTCTGCCGGTACCTGTCTTGCCATACAGACTTTTTCCATCTGAGTTTGCAATAAACATGGACTCTATGACTGTATCCACATTTGTCTTAGACAGCTTCCAATCATTATTTTTCAGGTGACATAGCAGTTCTACCTGCTCTACTGGGGATATAGTCAGAGAGGATTCCAGCCAGTAACAGTTCTGAGCTGAATTGATATTCTGATTTCCATATTCAATAAGACCGAGAAAATTTTTCGCATCTGTGTGGTCCATAGCTGCATCCAGATTGTCAAAATACCAGTTTACAGATCCGGTCATGGCAGATCGAAGTGTCTGGTCTGTGTTCCAGGCATCAAAAGGGTAAGAGCTCCCATCCCAGCGCATAAATGAGTTGTCGGAAGTTATGATGCCATGTTCAAGAGCCATCACTGCGTCATATATTTTATATGTAGAATCCGGTGAAGTGCGGCATAGGGCTTTGTCCTGGTTATAGATATACCATTTATCATTTCCCTTGTCGTACAGAGCAAAACAGCCGTTGTAGTCAGAAAAGTAGCTGGATAGATCCAAGGATTCCAGATTCACCGGGGCAAAATCCTTGTATTGTGTATCATCCAGAGCATATACAGATAATGGCGCACATACAGTCATCAGCAATATGATAATGAAAAATGCATATATACATTTTCGTTTTTCTCTCTTGGTGACAGGTTTGAAATCAACAATAAGCTGAAGTCTTGTTTTAAGAAATTTTTTCCTGCTTTTGCTCTTGAATGATAGCGATGATGAACTACTGAATCTGCTTGCAGCCGCACGGAGGATGGTCTGCCCATACTTCGCGGCATAGTTTTGACCGAGGCTCTGCAATACATCATTGTCACATGCTTTTTCTCTGTCATGTCTTGCTGTATGTAATGTGTATATAACAACAGGATTGAACCAATACAGTATGCAGAATATACAGATAAACATATTCACGGCATTGTCTCTGCGTTTAAAATGTTGTAGTTCATGTAACAAAATATGTCTCAGGTCGGTTATTGTGTAATCGGATATGCAGTCGTTGATTTGCCGTGGAATATATATAACAGGGCGGAATACACCTACAATGACCGCTCCAGATAAAGCAGAGGAGGAATATAATTTCGGTTTGTATCTGCGCACATTGCAGAGCTCAAGGCATTCCGAATATATATTCAATATGACAGTATCGTCGGTGACTGGAACAGCAGATTTTTTCAGCTTGTATAGTGATATGCCTGACACTATTAAACGGATGGAAAATATGTAAACTCCGGCAAGCCAGATAATAAAAAGGAGCTTTGGATATATTGTAGATGTACTGTTTACAGATATAGCAAAGTCGTTCATCCAGTTCCCATTTGATGAAGGGCTGGTATTGATAGGCACAGGAGTAACTGTATTTGCGGCAGAAGTACTTCTGTTAAATAATGATCGTATGAAACCTATGGCCTGGAATATAAATGAATTATTTACAGGGATAAATGGAATTACGAGAAGAAACAGCACAATATATATGGTGTTGTATCTGCCGTTACATGTTAGCTGTTTTCTGAACATAAATCGAACAAATATCATTAGCAGCAGAGCGAAACTTATGGATATATTGCTGATAAAAAAATGTGTGAAAAATTCAGTCAAGCCTTATTTCCTCCCGGTGCCTTTTACATTTAATATGTCTTGAAGTTCCTTTATATCATCAGCACTAAGCTCATCACTATCCACAAACGCAGAAACCATGTCGGATATGTGTCCATTGAAAAATTTCTTTAGAAAAGATGAGCTTTCATGTTTTCGATATTCCTCCTGACTGATGACAGGGGAGTAGACGAACATGCGGCCCTTTTTCTCATAGGAGATGGCAGACTTATCAGAAAGTCTTTTGATGAGAGTCTGGATAGTCCTAGGATTCCATGAAGTGGTCTGCAACAGTTTGTCAGTAATGTCATTTGTGCTTATAGGGGCATATTTCCATATAACCTTCATAACTTCATATTCAGCTTCGGAAATCTGGGGAATGTGTTTCATAGATTATACTCCTTTAATACTACATTTGTAATAACAGTATAAAGATTATCGGGTGGGGTGTCAACCTTTGTCTATACATATGAGGAAACTTTCCAAAAAGGATTGTTTAGCAGAGTATATAATTTTCAAACACCGGGTAACATACTCATATACAGGCTAAGGAGGTATATGGGATGATATCACCAGACACAATAAAGCTGCTCAGGGAATGTGATGCCGGGATCAAGATGGGCGTTTTGTCTATTGATGAGGTGCTTGGGTATGTGCATGCGGCGAAGATGAAGAAGATACTTATAGAATGTAAGGAGGAGCACAACGCAATAAAACAGGAGATACAGAAACTACTGGATGAGTACCATGACGATGGCAAGGATCCCAATCCGATAGCAAAGAGCATGTCCTGGATCAAGACAAATGTGAAACTCATAGTGGATGAGTCGGACAATACCATAGCGGAGCTTATGACGGATGGCTGCAATATGGGTGTGAAGTCGCTGAATAAATATCTAAACGAATATAAGGCGGCGGATGACAGGGCGAAGGATAAGACGAAGAGACTCATAGAGCTTGAGAAGAAACTCTGCGAGCAGATGCATCCTTTTTTATAAGTGCTTGTTGACTAAAAAAGTTTTATTAAATATACTTGTAAATATGAGAACCCAACATGTCTGTAGATGACGCGGATCATGTTGGGGATTTATTGTTTTAGGGGAACAGAAAAAATTGATACAAGAAGGAGAAGATATATGAACAGGCAGGTTTACAACCCTTTTTTGCCGTTGAATGAGTACATACCTGACGGCGAGCCGCATGTATGGGGCGACAGGGTTTATCATTATGGATCTCACGATAAGGAGGGCGGTTATACGTTCTGTATGCAGGATTATGTGGTGTACTCCGCGCCGGTAAAAGATCTGACAAGCTGGCGATGCGAGGGCATTACATACAGGGCGAGCCAGGATCCGGCATACCCGGAGCTGAAGTATATGTACGCGCCAGATGTTGTGAGGGGGAATGATGGCAGATATTATCTGTATTACTGTATGGGCGGTGACTACGGTTACGGCGGATACACAGGTCCGATCAGTGTAGCTGTGTGTGATACACCGGCGGGCAAATACGAATATCTTGGCCATGTGCATTACAAGGACGGCACTGTGATGAAGAAGTACATTTGCTTTGATCCGGCAGCCATGAATGATGACGGAACCATTAGGATATTCTACGGAACCCAGTACGGATACGAGGAAGAGCCTGATTTTCTGACAAATGGCAGGCTGGATGATGAGGTATCTATGTTTGGAAGAACAAAGGAGGAGATACTTGGCTACAAGGACAGCATCATGGGACCGATCATGGTGGTGCTTGAGGACGATATGCTAACGGTTAAGGAAGAACCGAGGCACATCATACCTTATGCCGTGAAGGGAACATCATTTGAGAAGCATCCATTTTTCGAGGGTTCATCCATGAGAAAGGTGGGAGACAAATACTACTTTGTTTATTCGTCATGGCAGAACCATGAGCTGTGCTATGCTGTGAGCGATTATCCGGATCACGGATTTACATTTGGCGGAACAATAGTGTCAAATGGCGATGTGGGATATAAGGGAAGAAGTTTCGAGAACAAGCTGAATATGACCGGGACCACGCACGGAAGCATAGAGTGCATAGATGGTCAGTGGTACGTGTTCTATCACAGGCTCACACATAAGTCGGACTACAGCAGACAGGCCTGTGCCGAGAAGATATATATAGCTGCGGATGGACACATAGACCAGGTGGAGGTTACGAGCTGCGGTCTGAACGATGGCCCGCTTGTGGCAAATGGCACGTATCCGGCGGTGATAGCATGCAACCTGACAAATGGACATATGCCACACGGCTCCAACAGTATATACACGACAGAATTCCCTAATGTGACGAACAAGGGTGAGGATAGATTTATTGCGGAGATAGAGGATGGAACACTCATAGGGTATAAGTATTTTGCGCTTGAGGGCAGCAGTACATTTGGCGTGAATGTCAGATATGAGACGGATGACAACAAGGTGGTGTACGAGGGCCCTGTCAGGGTAGACGAGAGATGCGAGAATCAGGAGCAGATCAAGGATGCAAACGACCTGGCAGAGAATGTAGAAGGATACTTTGACATATGCGTGACAGAAGACGGTGAGAGTATTGGAAGAATAGATATACCTGTATCTGAAGATATCTCAGAGACAGAGTGGAGATGGTGCGAGAACAAAGTGAATTTTCCAGAGGGAGTCCACGCGGTGTATCTTGTATACCATGGCAGAAGAAAGGTTCAATTAAAAGATATACGATTTAGGTAAAATATTGAAAGAAGAGGGAGAATTATGAAGAAGTCAAATGGTGCGGCACTGATACCGATATACGTCTTTCTTGTCCTGTATCTGGGACTTGGAATACTGTTTGAGTACGTGCTGAAGATCCCGATGGGATTTTACAATATTCCAATAGTGGTCGCCTTTATGGTGGCGATATTTGTGGCATGTCTGCAGAACAGAAAGGTAAGTTTTGATGAGAAACTTCAGATCATGGCAAATGGACTTACAGACAAAAATATTATAACCATGCTGCTCATATTCCTGACGGCGGGAATATTTGTGGGAGTCGTGGGGCGGAGCAGTGCCGAGAGTGTGGCATACTTTATGCTGAGTATCATTCCGGCGAGATTTTCCGTGGCAGTTCTGTTCGTTGTAGCGTGCTTTGTCTCAACAGCTATGGGAACGTCTGTTGGAACGATAACACTTCTGACGCCTATAGGAGTTGCGGTTGCCGATGCGTCAGGATTTAATCTGCCGCTCTGTGTGGCGTCCATCATGGGCGGTGCGATGTTCGGAGATAACCTGTCGTTCATATCGGATACGACCATAGCAGCATGTAATGGCCAGGGGTGTGCCATGAAAGATAAGTTCAGGGCAAACTTCTGGATAGCATTTCCTGCGGCGATTGTGACGCTCATAGTAATCTTGGTTAAGTCATTCAGTACTGAGATAGGCGGAGTAGTACAACATGATTATAATATGATACAGATCATACCTTATGTTCTGGTACTCATAGGAGGAATAGTGGGATTTAATGTGTTTGTAGTCCTGATAGTTGGAATCGTGTCAGGCTCCATCATCATGCTTGCCACAGGGCAGACGGCAGCAGTGGATCTCCTGACGAATATGGGAAGCGGTGCAGCGGGAATGTTCGAGACGAGTATGGTAGCTGTACTTGTGGCTGCCATGTGTTCACTCATCAGAGAGTATGGCGGGTTTGAGGCACTGCTTTCAGCTATAAAGAAGGTGTTCAAAGGTGACAAGGGAGGCCAGCTTGGAATTGGACTCCTGGTTGGAGCCATGGACATAGCCACAGCCAACAATACGGTCGCGATAGTCATGGCGAATCCGATAGCAAAGGAGATGGCAGAGGATTATGGTATATCCCCAAAGAGATCAGCGTCACTGCTTGATACATTTTCATGCATATTCCAGGGAATCATTCCTTACGGTGCCCAGATGCTTGTTGCAATATCAGCGGTGTCGGAGCTTGGACATGAGATATCGGCATTCCAGATAATTCCAAATCTGTTTTATCCAATACTTCTTCTTGTAAGTTCACTTGTGTGGATGCTTATAAGAAGTAATGACAAACCACATATGGCAAAGAGACGGTAAAGAATATAAATGTGCGTTATTTCGTAATATAATAAATAAATATTCAAAAAAACACGCAAAAAACAAGAAAAAACTTGAAAATGCGTGTTTTTTCGTTTTTATTTAAGAATTTTTATGCTATAATTTACACTTGTGAATTATAAATAAAAAATAGGAGGAGTAACATGGACGCATTCACAAACTTTTTAGGCAAAGTTGATGATATTGTCTGGGGCTTGCCACTCATAATACTCATCATCGTCTGCGGAATCTATCTGACGATCAGACTTAAGTTCCTTCAGATAGTTCATCTGCCAAAGGCACTGAGATTCATGATCAAGAATGAGGAAGACGGTACAGGAGAGGTGACGAGCTTTGGCGCGTTATGTACAGCACTTTCAGCAACTATCGGTACAGGTAACATCGTAGGAGTAGCAACAGCTATAGGTATCCTTGCCGGTGGTCCTGGAGCACTTTTCTGGATGTGGGTAGCAGCGCTTTTCGGAATGGCAACAAAGTATTCAGAGGGACTGCTTGCTGTAAAGTACAGAAAGATTGACGAGGATGGACACGTTCTCGGAGGACCTTTCTACTACATTGAGAATGGTATGGGTCACAAGTGGAGGTGGCTTGCAAAGATATTTGCATTCTTCGGAGCATGCGTAGGTCTCATGGGTATCGGTACATTTACACAGGTAAATGGTATTGCTTCTGCAGTTCAGGCTTTCTTTGATCCTGACAAGGCAAATACAGTATCAATCTTTGGAAATGACTACTCAATAGCTATCGTCATCTCAGCATTTATTCTTGCAATCCTTGTAGGACTTGTCGTAATCGGTGGAATCCAGAGAATATCAAAGGTTTCTCAGATTATAGTACCATTCATGGCAGTTCTCTACATCGTGGTGTGTCTGGTTCTTATCATAGTTAATATAAATAAAGTTCCAGCTGCATTTGAAACAATAGTCAAGTGCGCATTTAAGCCTATGTCATTTGCAGGTGGTGTTACAGCAAGTCTTGCAATAGCCATGCAGAAGGGTGTTGCACGTGGTATCTTCTCGAATGAGGCTGGTCTTGGTTCTGCACCTATCGCAGCAGCAGCAGCTCAGACAAAGGAGCCTGTTCGTCAGGGACTTGTAACAATGACAGGTACATTTATTGATACTATCATCGTATGTACAATGACAGGTCTTTCAATCGTTATGATGGGAAGCTGGCAGGATGGCAGCCTTGAGGGAATCGCAGTCACAACTGATGCATTCCAGAAGGGACTTTTCTTTATGCCAGGTCAGGTTGCAGCATTCATCCTGATGATCTGCCTTGTATTCTTCGCATTTACAACTATCCTTGGTTGGGACTATTATGGTGAGAGATGTCTTGAGTACCTCACAAACGGCAGCAAGGTTTCAGTTCAGATCTATCGTTGGTTATACATACTTTGCGTATTCATCGGACCATACATGACAGTTAAGGCTGTATGGACTATCGCTGATATATTCAACGGACTCATGGCGATTCCGAATATCATAGCACTGCTTGCACTCAGCAGTGTGGTTGTGGCAGAGACAAAGGATTACTTTGCACGCCACAAGGAATTGTAGGGTTCAATAGAAGTAAATATTTATATGTAATAATTGGGTGAGCACCTACCAGCAGTCAGGCAAAATTTTGTCTGGCTGCTTTTTTATTTGCGGGAGTTTTTTGATTTATAAAGCAATAACACTTGACAATAAAGTTAGCAGCGTCTAACATTGTGGCTGTTAAGAGAATTGGATCAGGGGGATGTAACAAATGAAAGGTTCTGAAACTATAAAAGAAACACTGCACAAGGCGGATTGTGTCTTATATCCGGTTGGTGACAGAAGAGATAAAGTTGTCATTGTGTTATCAGGCAGCGAGGGCGGTCTGGAGTATACAGGAAAATGGAGGAAAAAGTTGTGAAAAAACAGTTTTTTGAGATCGAGAAGGATGGGTTCTACGGAACATACTACGAGAATCCAAATGGGGCTGACTGTGCATTCATAGGACTGTTTGGAGACGATCCGAATGATTTTATGGCGAAGTGCGGAGCAAAGTGGCTGCACAAAAATGGTGTGAACGCACTCTGCATATCTCCTGGAAAGAAGAATTACAGCCATGTAAATAATCCGCTTGAGAGAATAGAGTCGGCTATTGCATGGCTGAAAAGTCATGGAAACCGGAAAATAGGCATCATGGGAATGAGTACGGCTGGAATGGATTCCATTGTTGCGGCATCGTATTTTCCTGATATCACATTGACATTTGGACTTACGGCAAGTGACTTTGTATGGCAGGGATTTGAACAGGGCAAAAAAGACGGATGTAAGGAATGGCCGATACCGGGTGCATCGACTCTTTCGTGGAGAGGCGAGCCTCTTGCTTATATGCCATTTGTGTATGAGCATCCTGTGTACTGGCAGAAAATCGAGGAGGAGACAAAGGGCTCCGGCGACATTGAGCGCAGTACCTGTCTGTTTATCGATTCGGAGAAGGCCAGAGAACACACAGAAGAGGAAATGATCAAGGTCGAGAACATAAGGGGAAAGCTGTTTTTGATTGGTGCAGACGACGACTCGTTCTGGGAGGCGGGCAAATACATCCGCAGAATGGATCAGCGACTGAAGGAGCGTCCACATACATGTGAGTATGTGCCGCTTGTGTATGAGCATGGAACTCATTTTGTTCTGCCGGAATCGATGCTTCGTATGGCACTTCCGGTTGGACTGAAATTCGTCATGAAGTTTATATTCAAGGCTGCAAAGGATTATCCAAATGAGTGCGAGGCGACGAGAAAGGATATAGACAGAAGACTCTCAGCCGCACTTAAGGAATGGATACAGGAATAAAAAGGGCAGGCGATTAAAATGTTGAAATATGGAATGTATGCAAAAGCTGTGGAACTGCTGTGTTTTAAGCAGGCACTTGCAAGGCTTGCGCAGATATATCCTGATATGGACATGAAGAGATATAAAAGATCCGTGAAGAGAGAGTACAAGGAGATGCTTCTCAGAACTCCCGATATAGGTGGAAGCTCACTGGAGATGAACCTGTATATCGCAGCATTTGTATTTTCACTGCACAAGGCAGAGCCGGATAGGATCACACCTGAAGTTGTGGATGAGATGGTCACTGCGGTGTTCGATTCGCCTTTCATGGTGAAGGCGCATGAGAACAAGAAGTGTACGCTCTTCACTGACAATGTTCAGGACAAAAAGGTGCAGGAGAGCATAGCAAGCCAGACATCAAAGTATGAGCTTGACTGGAAATTCCACTACGAGAAAGGTGTAGACGAATTCTATAACACTTATACGGAATGTGGAATATGCAAACTGGGCAAGAGGGAAAACTGCTTTGAATTCGTTCCGTGCCTGTGCAATATGGATGAGAGAAATTACAGAAATGAAGGAGGCCAGCTTCAGCGTACCAAGACCCTTGGTCAGGGTGATGAATGCTGTGATTTCCATGTCACACTGATAAAATGACGTTAAAATGGACTAGAGTCCAATGTTCACAATGTTAGCCTGTGGATTTACGATGCACTTGCAATTCCAGGCAGATTCGAGGAATATGGATTCTACGAGGAGTCATTTGACCAGCGTTTCCTTGATCTGATTGCGGCATTTTATAAATGCGGCAAATATTTGTATGAGGGGAGCTTGAAATGGTAAATACAATAGCATTTTTACTTATAGTATTTGGGATTATGTTTCTGATTGGTATTGCAATGGCAATGATTGTAATGGCGGTGAAAAATATCAGAGACAATTGTTGAATATGCACTCTTTATGCGAATGCCCTCATTGAGCCGGCAGGCGGCATGATGGGGACAAGTGTATCAGCATGATGCGTAATTGTTGAGCGTTGAATTGGATCATGATGGCAAGAGTTTAATATTTTCATCATGATCTAAAGAAAGAATATGGTATGAGGAAGGAAAAATACAATGACTATCCATGAGTTCGGAAAAGAGAATAAAGAAACGATAATATTGATACATCCATCTGTTGTGAAGTGGGATTACTTTGAGAATGTAATTCCTCTGTTAGAAAAGAATTATCATCTGCTGGTTCCGGCACTTCCGGGTTATGATTTTGACAATGACAATGACTTTACAAGCGTGGAGCAGATTGCATCAGACTTAAATAACTGGATCAAGGCGAAGGGATTCACGGAGATATATGCTGTATATGGCTGTTCTATGGGCGGTTCCGTTGCGCTTATGGTTGCGCTGGGACAGAAGGTTAGAATACAGCATTGTGTAATAGACGGCGGAATCACACCGTATCAGTTGCCATGGATCGTGACACGCTTTATTGCGCTCAAGGATTATCTAATGATGATGATAGGCAGAGCAGGCGGTGTGGCTTTGCTGGAAAAGGCATTTGCTACAGACGACTATTCCAAGGAAGATCTGCAGTATGTTGCGGATGTTCTGAGACATTGCAGCAGCAAAACACTGTGGCGAACATTTGAATCGTGCAATAACTATAAGGTGCCGGATCCTGTTCCGAAGATTGATACGCACATCCATTATTGGTACGCAAAGAATGAAGAAAAAGAGCGGAAAAATGATATAGCGTATATCAGGCGCAGGCTACCTCAGACGGAGTTTGAAGTATTACCGGAACTCGGACACGGCGGACTTGTCTTACTCAGGCCTGAGTTGTTTGAGGAAATGATGAGCAAGTTTCAGTGAGATATGGAAAATATGAGTTAATATACGTTTGACATGAAGGGGGTGGAGAATGCTAATATAATATCAAAAGGTGCAACCGATAGACGGTTAGCCCTGATATTATTGGATACAAAAGTAACCGCTAAAGTTTGTTAGGACTGGGCGGTTATTTTTGTGTCTTATCATTGCTCTTAGAGCCAACGGCATAATCAAGAGCAAAGCAAGTGATGCATAAAGCTGATTATGGCTATAAACTCCTGTGATGAAGGCTAACCGCCTACCGAATAGGGTAGCACCGCATATATCACATCAAACAAATGTTCGACTCTCAGTGTAGGTAGTTTGGCGAGAAGGGTAGCTTGGAGAGAAGTGTAATCAATAAAAAGCGCATAATATTTTCGCAAATTAAAATAAAACCGGGAAAAGGATACAAAGACATTAGAAATTGTATCCTTTTCCTGGTTTTTGTCATTTTAGATAAAATTTTATGCACTTTTGAATGCTGAGAGGTCTTGCTGGCCAACAAATTGTAAACTAGAGCAAGCCTCTAGTCCTTTAACTGGCAATCCGGGCTACCTGAGCGGCAAAGCCGCCCGCGCCCGATATTACTCAGCGTCCTTTATCTCACTGTGAAGCTCCTGCAGTGACTTCACATCGCTGTCGCCATGCGCCTGAACGTACAGGATACCCTTTGCGGTTGCTCTTGCGCCTGCAATTGTAGTCACATAAGGAATCTTTGCCTTGATGGCAGCCTTTCTGAGGTAACTGTCGTCGTGGGCACTTTCCTTACCGCTCGGAGAATTGATTATCAGGTCTATAGAGCCATTTGTTATAAGGTCATTGATGTTTGGTCTGCCCTCCTGGAGCTTTTTGACTTTCTCAGCTTTTACTCCGGCAGCCGTAATTATGGCATATGTTCCGCTTGTAGCAAGGATCTTGAAACCAGCTTTCTCGAAGAGCTGAGCGATCTCGATAACCTCATCCTTGTCCTTTCTGTTTACAGAGATCAGGACAGTTCCGCTTGTAGGAAGGAGAGTTTGTGTAGCCTCCTGAGCCTTGTAGAATGCCTCTCCGTAGTAGGTTGAAAGTCCGAGAACCTCACCTGTAGATCTCATCTCAGGTCCTAAGATTGGGTCAACCTCTGGGAACATGTTGAATGGGAATACAGCCTCCTTAACTCCGTAATATGGTATGTGCTGCTCCTTGAGAGCTGGAACAGGAGATGGTCTTCCTGTGAGCTCTGATGTGATGATATCAGTAGCGATAGGAACCATGCGCACGTTACATACCTTTGATACGAGAGGTACTGTACGGGATGCTCTAGGATTTGCCTCAAGAACATATACCTTGCCTTTCTCAATAGCGTACTGCATGTTCATAAGACCTACGACATGCATCTCCTCAGCGATCTTCTTTGTATATTCTTTGATAGTAGCAACATTCTCAGCAGTGATGTGTACTGAAGGAATGATGCAGGCTGAATCACCTGAGTGAACTCCGGCAAGCTCGATGTGCTCCATAACGGCAGGAACAAATGCGTGAGTTCCGTCGCTTATGGCATCTGCCTCACACTCAAGGGCGTGATTCAGGAATCTGTCTATAAGTATAGGTCTGTCAGGTGTGACACCAACGGCAGCTCTCATATATCCGTCAAGGCTCTCATCATCGTATACGACCTCCATACCACGTCCGCCGAGAACGTATGATGGACGGACCATGACTGGATAGCCGATCTTGTGAGCGATCTCAAGTGCCTCGTCAACAGTAGTAGCCATACCAGATTCTGGCATAGGAATCTCAAGCTTATCCATCATCTCACGGAAGAGATCTCTGTCCTCTGCAAGATCGATGACAGCAGGAGATGTACCGAGGATCTTTACGCCGTTCTTCTCAAGGTCAGAAGCAAGGTTAAGAGGTGTCTGACCGCCGAACTGTGCGATGACGCCCACTGGCTTTTCCTTGTTGTAAATGCTGAGAACATCCTCAAGTGTAAGTGGCTCAAAGTAGAGCTTATCTGATGTATCATAGTCAGTTGAAACAGTTTCTGGATTGCAGTTTACTATGATAGTCTCAAATCCGAGCTTCTTAAGTGCAAGTGATGCATGTACGCAGCAGTAGTCAAACTCGATACCCTGACCGATCCTGTTAGGGCCGCCGCCGAGGATCATAACCTTTGGCTTGTTCTCATTTATTGGATTGCTGTCAGGTGCATTGTATGTGGAGTAGTAGTAAGCGCTGTCCTTTGTTCCACTTACGTGTACGCCTTCCCATGCCTCAGTAACTCCGAGCTCGATTCTCTTATTTCTGATGTCCTCCTCAGGAATCTCAAGGATCTGGCTGAGGTATCTGTCTGAGAAACCGTCTTTCTTTGCAGTGGTGAGTGCCTCGTCAGATGGGAGAGTTCCCTTGTGTGCTGCGAGTGCTTCCTCTTCCTCAACGAGTTCCTTCATCTGCTCAACAAAGTAGTGTTTAACCTTTGTTATATCGAAAATCTCATCTACTGTAGCACCCTTTCTGAGCGCCTCGTACATGATGAAATGTCTGTCGCTTGATGGATGTGCAAGCATGCGCAATAGTTCATCCTTGCTCTTTGTATTGTAGTCTTTGGCGTAGCCGAGACCGTATCTTCCTGTCTCAAGGCTTCGGATAGCCTTCTGGAATGCCTCCTTGTAGGTCTTACCGATACTCATGACCTCACCTACGGCACGCATCTGGGTTCCGAGCTTGTCCTCAACACCCTTGAACTTCTCGAATGCCCAACGTGCGAACTTGATAACCACATAGTCACCGTCCGGAACGTATTTGTCCAGTGTGCCATACTTACCGCACTCGATATCCTTGAGGGTAAGTCCTGTTGCCAGCATGGCTGACACAAGGGCAATAGGGAATCCTGTAGCCTTTGATGCCAGAGCAGAAGAACGGGATGTTCTAGGGTTGATCTCGATTACGATGATTCTGTCAGATACAGGGTCATGTGCGAACTGTACATTTGTTCCACCGATGACCTCAACAGAGTCAACGATCTTGTATGCCTGCTCCTGAAGTCTCTTCTGAACGTCCTCAGAGATTGTGAGCATAGGAGCGGAGCAGAATGAATCACCTGTGTGTACGCCGAGAGGATCGATGTTCTCGATGAAACATACAGTGATCATATTGCCTTCGCAGTCACGTACAACTTCAAGCTCAAGCTCCTCCCATCCGAGGATTGACTCCTCAACGAGGACCTGACCTACAAGGCTGGCCTGGAGACCTCTTGCACAGACAGTTTTGAGCTCCTCCTTGTTGTATACGAGTCCGCCGCCGGCACCGCCCATGGTGTATGCAGGACGAAGAACAACAGGGTAGCCGAGCTGATCTGCGATGGCGAGAGCCTCATCTACAGAGTAGGCAACCTCGCTTCTTGCCATTTCTATTCCGATTGCGTTCATGGATTTCTTGAATTCGATTCTGTCCTCACCGCGCTCAATGGCATCTACCTGAACACCGATGACCTTGACATTGTATTTGTCTAAGATGCCTTCTTTTGCAAGTTCAGCACAAAGGTTAAGTCCTGACTGTCCTCCAAGATTTGGAAGAAGAGCGTCAGGTCTCTCTTTTGCAATTATCTGCTCAAGTCTCTTGACATTGAGCGGCTCAATGTATGTGACATCAGCTGTCTCAGGATCTGTCATGATGGTAGCAGGGTTGGAATTGACCAATACGATCTCGTAACCAAGCTTCTTAAGGGCCTTGCACGCCTGAGTACCTGAGTAGTCGAACTCACATGCCTGACCGATGATGATTGGACCAGATCCTATTATCAGAACTTTGTTAATGTCTTCTCTTTTTGGCATATCTTTCTCCTTATTGTAAAATGATTCTTGTTCAGAGCGAGAGCACTGAAAACTACATGAAATCACACAAAATAAAGAAGTATTTTAATGTGATTTTAAACATTGCCGGACATCGTTTATTTTCTTTTATAAAAATGCCCAAATTATTGATATTATAAAGTATAAGAGCCCAAAAGTACATAGCTAATAAGGAAATAAATTGAAAAAATGAACTGAAATATGAAATGGATCAAGAATTGAATTGGAAAGTACGTATGAATATATAGTAAAAATTATGAATGGCATGGAATTTTTTATAAAAAATCCGGCACATATGAAAAAACACACATGCCGGATAAAATGTCTTATAACACTTTTGAAAGGAAATCCTTAAGTCTAGGATTCTTAGGGTTGCCGAAGAATTCCTCCGGTGTACCGGATTCTAGAATCTGTCCGTCGTCAATAAATACAACCTTATTGGCAACCTCTCTGGCGAATCCCATCTCATGGGTAACAATGATCATTGTCATGCCTTCGTCTGCAAGAGCCTTCATAAGATCAAGAACCTCGCCGACCATCTCGGGGTCAAGAGCGGAGGTTGGCTCATCAAACAGAATGACATCAGGATTCATGGCAAGCGCACGGACGATGGCAACACGCTGTTTCTGACCGCCTGAGAGAGTAGATGGATATACATCCGCCTTGTCCTCCAGACCGATCCTCTTCAGGAGTTCCTCCGCCTTTGCATGTGCCTCGGCAATGATCTCTGATTTTGTTGTTGTTATTTCCTGCTTTGTCTGCTTTTCCTTGCGGAAGAGATTGGTGACAGGAAGCAGAAGATTATGCCGCTTTGCCTTTTTCAGATCCTGACATCTGACATAGACAGGAGCAAGCATGATATTCTGTATAACAGTCTTGTTGTTATACAGATTGAAATGCTGGAAAACCATACCCATATGACGGCGGTGTATGTTGATATCAACCTTAGGGTCTGCTATATCAACACCATTGAATATAATCTGGCCGCCGGTAGGATCTTCCATACAGTTCAAACAGCGAAGAAATGTACTTTTACCAGAACCTGAAGGGCCGATAACAACCATTATATCGCCTTTGTCTATGGTGATATTGATGCCGTTTAAGACTTTGTTATCACCGAAGCTTTTTTCAAGATTAATGACGTCTATCACTCTTTCTCAGGCTCCTTTCCATTAATTTGATTCCCAGGCTGATGAGAAGCACCATCACGATGTAGATAAGTGCCATGACCAGATAAGGGACCATGAATTCGTAGCTGTTACTTCCGATGTAGTTGAATGCAACGTAGAGATCAGTTGCTCCGACAAAACTTACAACTGAAGTCTCCTTTATTAAAGAAATAAATTCATTTCCAAGGGTTGGCAGAATATTCTTGACTGCCTGAGGTATAACGATTTTGAGCATGGTAGTCGAAAAACTGAGTCCCATGGCACGTCCACCTTCCATCTGACCTGGATCAACGGAGAGTATACCACCACGCATGATCTCTGAGATGTAGGCACCGCTGTTGAGTCCGAATACAAGCATAGCCACCTGAACTCCTGTCATGTGTCCTCCCACTATAGGAAGAAGAACATAGTAGAAGAGAAGAAGCTGTACAACCATAGGTGTTCCACGGAAGAAACCTACATATACACTGCAGATCGCATCCAGAACCCTAGGCAGACGCTTGTACTTTGGAATTACCCTGACGGTAGCAATGAGGGTACCGATTATTATACCGATGATAAGACCGGCAATGGCTATTATCACAGTATTCTTCAGACCCTCGACTACCTTAACATACCCGTTGTTGTCGATGAATATTTCTATGAACTTTTGTATTTTTGTAGAAATGTCTCCCATGAAATATCCTTTCAAACATAATTGGCGTTAATACTAAAATTACTAAATTCGAATTAAAATTTACTGCATTGCGTTAAGAGCAGCAGTGATGCTGGCTGCAGGAGCAGCATCGATGATAACATAGTTGAGGTTACCATTTAAAAGATCCTGAACTGCAAGAGAACCGTTCTTGTAGCCTGTTGAAGTCATAGCAAGCTTTGTGAATCCCCAGTCTGCGTCACCCTCGCAGTAGAACTGTCCGGTAGTACCTGTCTGGAAACCAATCTTCATGTCTGAGCCTTTAGCCTGAAGGATCTTGTTGACATCATCAGCTGTCTTGCAATCATCAAACTCTGTATTGTCTGATGTAACGATAAGCTTCTGAGAAGCCTTGTAGTATGAATCTGAGAAGCTTACATACTCCTCACGATCTGGCTTTATAGTAAGACCTGCCATAGCGATATCACACTTGTGCTGACCAACTGAGAGACATACAGCATCGAAATCCATGTTCTGGATAACGAGCTCCTTGCCAAGCTTGTCTGCGAGAGCCTTAGCTATCTCCATATCGACACCATAGTAGTTCTCTCCCTTTGTATACTCAAATGGCTCGAATGCAGCATTGGTTGCAACTACAAGCTGATCCTTGTTTGCATCGAGTGTTGCTGACTCAACTGCAACAGGCTCGCCATCGCCGAAGTAGTGATTGCAGATCTCTTCAAATGTTCCGTCTTCGTTCATTGACTTGATGAAATCGTTAACCTGTGTTAAGAGCTCAGGCTGTTCCTTGTCAACACCGAAAGCATACTGCTCGTCTGTAAGGTCAATCTCGATGACCTTTGCAGTCTTCTTTGATGAAGCACTCCCTGAACCTGCCTCCGAAGAATCATCCTTGCTTCCACATGCAGTAAGAGCTGTCATAGCCAGAACTGCTGACATTGAAATTGCTAATAATTTTTTGAGTTTCATTTTTACATCTTCCTTTCATATTTTATCTGAATAAATATACCATTGTGTTTCAAAAAAAGCAATTAATATATGAAAAAACTCGTTCCAAAAGTGGGAAAAAGTGATATGCCTAATAAAAACAGGCTTTTATTCATGATTTATAAATAAACATTGTTATATGAATAGTATTTACTATATAATACATTTGTACCAATTAAAAAAATGAAACTCATATTAAATATGGAGAATACAGGGAGGTCAGATTATATGAGATACGAGATCAAAGGCGGCATGATGCCTGTGGTAGAAATCATTCTGGAGGCAGGGGAATCTATAAACTGCGAAAAAGGTGCAATGGTATGGATGTCTCCGAATATGCAGATGCAGACATCAGGTGGCGGAGTAGGCAAGATGTTCACCAGAGCCATATCCGGTGAATCGATGTTCCGAAATACATATACGGCTCAGGGGGGACCTGGACTGATAGCATTCGGTTCAAGCTTTGTGGGAAATATTATGGCGGTTGAGATAGGACCTGGCAAGGAGATCATTTGTCAGAAGTCAGCATACCTTGCATCGACACCGGGAATCAATCTGGAGATAGCTTTTCAAAAGAAGATAGCCGGTGGGTTCTTCGGAGGTGAGGGATTTATTATGCAGAGGATTACAGGTCAGGGAATAGTGTTCCTTGAAATCGATGGTTCTGTTGTGGATTACATGCTTGCACCGGGACAGCAGATGGTCATTGACACAGGTTATCTTGCAATGATGGATGCAACATGTTCCTTAAACGCAGAGACAGTAAAGGGTGGTGCCATGAATATGTTCTTTGGAGGAGAGGGATTCTTCAATACAGTGGTAACTGGTCCTGGCAAGATAACACTTCAGACCATGCCGAAGTCGCAGCTTGCCGCTGAGATAGCATCCATGATACCATCTAAATAACCAATAGAGCCATATATTTAAGCCGACCCCAAAAGAACACTGCAGCATCTTTCAATGTCGGCTAACTTGAAAATAAAAAGTTAAATATGAAATTTTGACGAAAATATAGTCGAATACAGTGATTAAACTTAGATTTTTCAACCAAAATTTGCAAAATACTGCAAACTTATGCGATTAAGGTCTAGACAACCGGAGAAATAAATTATATGATACAAGGGTTGAACGTTAGGATAGTCTATTTGATGTAGAATATTTTGACGTGCAACCTGGACATATAACTATAACATTGTTAGGTAGCAAGGGAGACTTTTATGAAAGCGTACAGTGAATTATCAAGAGAAGAGTTAATGGAACTTAGAGAGCAGCTGCTTGCGGCATATGAAGAGAAGAAGGCTCTTGGCCTGAACCTTGATATGTCAAGAGGTAAGCCATCACCAACCCAGCTTGGAGTATCTGTTGGTCTTATGGATGTTATCAACAGTGATTCTGATATGAAGTCAGAGTGTGGCATAGACTGCAGAAACTATGGGTGCCTTGATGGAATTCCAGAGGTCAAGAGACTTATGGCTGAGATGATGGGAACCACTGAGGATCATATCTTCATCGGTGGTAACGCAAGTCTCACTCTTATGTTTGACACTGTATCAAGAGCATATACACATGGAATAATGGGAGAGACACCTTGGTGCAAGCTAGATAAGGTGAAGTTCCTCTGTCCTGTTCCAGGATATGACAGACATTTTGCCATCACAGAGCATTTTGGAATAGAGATGATCAACATACCTATGTCAGAGACAGGTCCAGACATGGATATGGTTGAAGAACTTGTAAATTCAGATCCAACAGTAAAGGGCATATGGTGCGTGCCAAAGTACTCAAACCCACAGGGAATCTGTTACAGCGATGAGACAGTAAGAAGATTTGCAAATCTAAGACCAGCAGCTAAGGACTTCAGAATCTTCTGGGACAATGCATATGTCATCCATCATCTGTATGAGGACAATCAGGTAGAGATACTTGATATCATCGGAGAGTGTGAAAAGGCCGGCAATCCGGATATGGTATTTGAGTTTGCTTCAACATCAAAGGTAAGCTTCCCTGGTTCAGGAGTTTCAGCTATGGCTACATCACATGCAAATCTTGAGGATGCCAAGAAGCATTACACAATACAGACCATAGGAAACGATAAGGTAAATCAGCTCAGACATGCAAGATACTTCAAGAACCTTGACGGACTCAAGGAGCATATGAAGAAGCATGCTGATTTCATGAGACCAAAGTTTGAAACAACTCTCAAAGTTCTTGAGGAGGAGCTTGATGGACTTGGAATTGGTTCATGGATCAAGCCTCTCGGCGGATATTTCATATCATTTGACGCTATGGAAGGCTGTGCAAAGGCTATAGTTGCCAAGTGCAAGGAGGCAGGAGTTATCCTCACAGGCGCAGGAGCAACATTCCCATACCACAACGATCCAAAGGACAGCAACATCAGAATCGCACCTTCATTCCCTACACCGGAGGAGATGCAGCAGGCAACAGAGATATTTGTTCTCTGTGTAAAGCTTGTAAGTGTTGAGAAACTGCTTGCGGCATAAATGACAATGTCAGAGCTATAATGTAGATAGGATTTATAGACAAATGTAAAAAGATCTCATTCATATGGATGGGATCTTTTTTTTGTGCGGCCATTCACATTATGACTATTTGACGGATTTTGTGATTATACAATCAATAACGATCAAATAGATAATAAAATATGAATAGCGCAATCGGTTGAAATGTCCTTGTTATACATAAAGTCACAATATGTTCATAAAATAGCCATAATTTTGGCGATTTTTCATCATTGATATATCACAATGATGTACTTATAATTTAGAGATGATAAGAATGAGTCTTATTAAGTTGAAATAGAAGTTTATGGTCGGGAGGGGTATGGTTGTTTAACTACTATATATACAGAACCTACTTTAATGCAAAACATAGTTTTAATGGCGACATAACGAAGATACATGGACACTCATTTACAGTTGTCACTTATATAGGTATGAAGGATAGTAAAGAGGATATTCCCTTTTTTAAGTTGGAAGCAATCATCTCGTCATTTATAGATCAGTATAGGGGACGGTATCTTAATGAACTTCCTGAGTTTGAGGGATGTGGTAATACCCTTGAGACAATAGGCGACTACTTCTACGAGAAATTGCGAAAACAGTTTATGAAAAGTGGTATGGAGTTATACCAGCTTGATATATCTGAGAATCCGCTATGTGTGTATCAGGTATCTGACAGGATGCTGCTGCCGACCATGAACATGGATACAAGCAACAGAAATTATCAGAAGATATTTGATGATATATTGAAACTTGAGAGTATGACAGGACTTAGCTGATATAGATGAAATATATACATATATAAATTGAGCAATGAAAATATACTACAGAGATGAGGCGTGATGAGTATGAAGAAAAGAGAATCGTATAAGAAACATTTGAACAGAGGCGTTATGGCTGTTTCTTTCGCTGTTATTTTTATAGTTTTTTCTATTATGGGCGGCAGAATACAGGCATTTGCGGATGATGCAGTTGCAACCCAGACAGATGCGGCAAAGAGCAATTCAAGTGGACCTGTCACAACAGGGCTTGCCATAGATGGATATTACGGTGAATGGAGTCAGTATCCATCTGCTGATATAACATATAACAGCAACAATGGCTATTCGGTTCACAAGGGACAGATTGCGATAGATGGCGACAGGCTGTATGTGCATTTTTCCATGAATGACCTGTACACATCACAGATGCAGTTCCAGTTCTGGAACATTACAGTAGATGGTAAACAGTGTGTGCTCAATGTATTACCTGTGAATTCAGATGGTTCGATCAACTGGTCGGGACAGATTTATAATCTAGGTGAGGGAATATACAGGAATTTTGGTGTGTTCGCAGGTTACTATACAGATATAGATGGCGATGTGGCATTTACGGTTTATGATGCAGCACACACTGAGACGGGAAAGGGTGATGAGATAGAGTTTTCAATATCAATGAAGAAACTGGCTGATTATCTGGGTATAAACATTGATCAGGGGGCGACTATCACAGTGTCCAACCCTAATATCGGCGCGCAGGGCGTAACTATAACCGGAACTCCGACAGGTCCGTGGGCAGGGGCAGCTATGGCGATGGCACTTGCAACAGGCGGAGTGTTTGTGTGCAGAAGAAAGAAGAGGTAAACCCTCGTATAATAAAATTACTATGTGAAAAGGAGACAGAACACAGGATGAACATACTGTTGATCGTAACGTTTATTATATGGATATATGTGCTTACGGTTCTAAAACGTGGCAAACTCGAATTCTGGTATTTCATTGCAGGCAGTGTGGGTCTCTTTATATACATGCTTATACTGGTTGAGCCGGTCATTCTTGCCCCACTGCAAAAAGCAGTATCCGCAGTGGCAGGGATGTTTGGGGATATGACTGGAATATACGAGTCTTATTTCAACAAAAATGTAATATTTATATCCACAGGGGATACAAACCTTTCAATGTATATAGACTATGAGTGCTCAGGCATCATAGAGATACTGGCATTTTTGGCGCTCCTGTGGTTTTTTCCTTTGTATCACACATATGAGAAAAGCGTGCTCAGCGTAGTGGGAGGATTTGCGATATTTGTGTCAAATGTACTCAGGATATTTGTGATCTGCCTCATAATATATATGTTTGGAGAAAGTTCATACTTCATTGCCCATACGATAATAGGGCGTCTTGTGTTCTATGCATGCACGGTTGCACTATATTTCTTTGTATTTACAAAGTCGCAGATAATAAGACAGAAGGTTGGAGGTTTTAAGTTTGACGCACATAATGCAGATATTTCATAGTTCTATTATATTCTGGGCAGCCTGGGTCATCATACCTATAGTTATGGAGATCATTCCGACCATAGGCAACTTTGTGATACTGATAAAGAAAAAGATAGTGTCACATAAGGAGAAGGCAGTAAACTTTTCACCTGAGATAACCATGATAATACCGGTGTACAATCAAGAGCACAGTCTTAGACGGTGTATCAAGTCAATTAATGATTCAAGTTACCCAAATGATAAGATATATATACTTGTCGTCAACAACATGAGTACAGACAGAAGCTTTGAAGTGTTCTGCGAGTGTCAGGAGGAGTTTCCGGAACTTACCATGAACTGGGTAAATTCAAAGCAGGGCAAGTCTAAGGCACTGAACCTTGGGCTTTTCAACAGCTTTGGCAAATATGTGATCCATATAGACAGTGACGGTGTTCTGCAGAGGGATGCCATAAGAAATATGGTCGTAAAGTTTGAGAGAAACGCTGATATTGACTGTATGACGGGTACAATCATGACAAATCCTGAGATGATAGACGAGACAAAGGGATTCGGACTTCGCCTGCTCAGAAAACTTGAGTTTTTTGAGTATGCCCAGGCTTTTCTTGCCGGAAGAAACTTTCAGTCAGAATTCAACAACATATTTACACTTTCCGGTGCTTTTTCAGCGTTCAGACGTTCCACCATCATGAGAACCAATATGTACAATACGGATACAGTGTGCGAGGACACACACGTAACATTTCAGATAAGAGATGTGCTTGGTGAAAGTGTGGTTCTCTGCAGTGAGGCGATATTTTACGTTGATCCGATAGAAGACGTGAACAGATTGTATATCCAGAGGCAGAGATGGCAGCGTGGGGAGATAGAGGTTGTCCATATGTTCATGAAGAACAGAATGAATGTGGTCAGGGGATTTTTCTCGGATTTCATAGTTAGACTTGTCATGTTTGATCATACATTTGCATTTCCGCGAATGATATGGTACTTCGCACTAATATGTCTGGGATTTGTGAATTACCCATTTAGTCTTATCATACAGTCGGTCATCATTATGTACATGCTGTATGTTTTTACCACAGCACTTCTTTATATATGTATAAGCCTGTTTTTAAAGCCCTTTAAAAAGCTTAGAAGATACTATGTGCGAAAAATTTATCTGATATTTCTGCTGCCACTTTACAATTTTGTTGTATTCTGGTTCAGGTTTGCCGGAATAATAAATTCCATGAAGTCAAAGGGCAGCTGGAAGATGCAGACTTTTTCAGATGAAAGGGATACGGCAGTGGGCGTAGTAAGGAGCGATTTTCTGCGGTTTACACACGGACTAGATAAGGTACGCAGATTTGTCAACTATCCTGAGGATGAGCTGGCAGGTGCACATGAGGAGACCAGATGATGGACAGATCTACAGATAAAAATACAGAGAAGAGAAAAGAAAATAAAAAAACGTACAGGGGAAGACTGGTGGCAGCATTTGTAGTTGTTTTGGTCACCACTTTGCTTGAGATCATATATTATGGATACCATATCATGGACAACAGGGACAATGTTGTACATTCGTTTAAGAATGAACAGGACAGCACAGCGCAGATTATTGCAGATGGGCTGGCTGGGAAATCGGAGGATGCGATGATACATTTCATAAGACATTCTGTGCCGGTATCCGGAACTACGTGGGGATTCATTCTCAAAGATGGCAGAGTGCTGTATATGAAGGATGATGATACAACAAAGAATCTGGAGAATATATCATCTAAGGCGGAATTTGAACTCTATATGGAAGATTTGGGCGGAATAGTCAGTGAGGCGTCTGTGTCTGGAACAGAGTATGTGTGTGGTGTATTTACAGACAAAGATTATGTTCTTGAGGAGTATGGAACCTCAAATATGGAATTCTACATTGTGACAGCCGTTATAGCTACGATACTGGTGTTTGGATGTATATTAATTGAATTTGCAGGGAGGATTGGACATGAGGGAAGAAAAGTTATTGCGCTGCAGTCCGATCTTACAGAGCGGAATGAAAAGTTTGATGAGTATGAAAGACTGACAGACCAGTACGAGGAAGAACTCAGAAACAGGGATTTCGATAAGACGGAGATAAAGAGGGAAGGTTACTATGATTTGGAGATAGTTGACACGCTGTTGTCGAAATCTTCGGATACTGAACTTTTTCCGATCACTTTTATGTTCATTCGCGTCAGGATGGGAGACAGGTATTTCTCACGGGATGCCATTTTCAGGATCATGGACTTTATAAAGGGTTCCATGGGAAAAAATCATGTTACAGCGGAACTTTCAAAGGGATATTTCGTGGTGATCATGTACAAGACGGATCTTGCAGCAGCTGAAAAGACGAGAGAGGAAATGCTGTCCAAATGGGAGGCGTTTTCTAAAGGAGCGGAGCTGGAGACTGTACTCAGAGAAGTTGTATCCACGGAAAATCCAAGAAATACATTTTACCATGAGAAGGACAGATTGCTGGACCTTGCGAACTGGTAAGGCGGCTGCAGATGAGAACAAATTCAAATGATGTTGAGTTCAAATGTTTTGAGAGGTGAATTATATGAGGTTCAGACAGTATAAATTCAAATTCTATCTGAATGCCAGACATGGCATATACAAAAATGGAGTCATGGGAGAAATACATCCCCACACATGGGAGATTGTGATAAATGTTGTCAAGGGACGTGATGAGACTGTCAAGTTTCACCATCTTGAACACAGGGTTGAGGAGTTTTTAAGTGCATACCAGGACAAGACGTTAAACGATGTTCCGCCGTTTGATATGATCAATCCGACACTTGAGAATATATGTGAGTATTTCAAGGAAGAACTAACGAAGATATTGAACAGAAACGGTTGGATATTTCTCATGATGGAGATCAGCGAGTCCCCATCGATGTCGTATGTGGTAAGTCTTATCGACGATAGTTACACGGAGGAGATGCAGACGATAAACTCCATAACTGACAGGATACTCAAAGATATAAAGGAAAATGACGAGACCAAATGACAGAAAAGGATAAATTCAGCAGGAGAAAACTTAATATTTATTTCGCTCTTGGTGTGGTTGTCCTTGCCGCACTGGCAGCGGTTGGAGTCATACACTTTAAGAACGTAGTGACTGAACCATCGGGAAATGATGTATGGGGGCATATGTACAAGTCGGAGTATCTCTATAAGGCACTGAAACGTGGACAGATATATCCTCTGTATGACGAGACATGGTATAACGGAATCCAGTTATACAGGTACTGGCCGCCTCTTTCATATTATATAACAGCACTTCTCATGTGTTTCACAGGGGGAAATGTGATAAATGCATATTACCTCTTGTTCGGCGTGTATATATTCTTCGGCGGACTGGCATTTCTGCTCATCGGCAGAAGAATCGGAAGGCCTGTATTTGGAACAGCACTTGCTGTGCTGTGGTTCTTCATGCCTGAAAATGCGAGAATGTACATTGATGAGGGCAATATGCCGAGAATGGTCGTGTCCTTCCTTCTCCCATATCTCATATATTTTATCTGGGTGTATCTCAGGGAAGAGAAGAGATGGGCACTTGCCGGGATTCTCATATTTACAATGCTCATAACCGTTACCCATATCATGATGATAGCTATGATCGGAATAGGAACTTTCTTGTTTTTGTTGTTCGATCATCACAGGAAAATGGGTATAAGACGTCAGGTGATCATCCTGCTCACGATGATATGTGGCATACTCATCATGGGAGTGTGGCTTGTGCCATCACTTTCGGGCGGAATATCATCCATGGATTCCGAGGCAGCATCAGATGTAATGACGATGTGGATGTCTGATCTTTCTTCATCGCTCAATCCGTTAAACCGTATAAATGGAGATATCGGCGCATTTTATTTTGGAATATCCGTTGTCCTGCTCTCCATAGCGGGAATTTTGCTTGCAGATAACAAGAAAAAATCAGGATTTATCCTGGCTCTTGTAATCCTTGTGCTCACGACACCGGATGTTCTGCCGATACTTCGAAAGATGCCGATGAGTCAGGCACTCTGGATGACGCGATTTACAGTTATAGCATATGGATTTTTCTTCCTGTCGCTCATAGAGTGGGAGCGGCTCAGAAAGCCATTTGTGATTGCCTCGGTGATCATACTTGTGGTGGATGCGATACCGTCATTCACATTTGAGAGGTACAGCGTTCCGGCAAATGATGACGGTGTGGCTGTGGCGGGCCTTTTGAGGGATAACACAAGTCAGAGGGCATCGCTCATGGATCTTTCAAGTCTCGGTTCCTATCCATCGTACGGAGTGTGTACAGATGGGGGGGCGTCATATACATTTGGATGGGCATGGCAGGGGGCTGCGACCGCTGACAACATAATGCTGCTCAACCAGGCACTTGAGAATGAACAGTATGATTATCTGTTTGACAGATCGGTCGAGCTTGGAGACGATACAGTTGCAATTGACAGAAAGTATATAGGTGCAAAGGGAAAGACTCTCGATGATGTCACTGCAAGCGCAAAGAAGAGTGGCTACACGTTGACATATGAGTCGGATAAGGTGTGCCTGTTTAAGCTTGATGGTCCGGAGGAGTTCGGTGTTGTCACGCAGTATGATGGCATTGTCATAGGTGACTATGCGGATGGGATAACCCTTGCATTTCCTTCTTTTAAGGCAGGAATGTCCTCAAATATAGAGGATTATTCTACGGACGAACTGAAAAGCTACCATACTGTAATTTTGACCGGATTCTCATATGACACCAGACAGAAGGCTGAGGAGATGGTGAGATCTCTTGCGGATTCTGGTGTAAATGTTGTCATAGACATGACACATGTCCCAGCGGACAGCGCAACGAGGCAGCATGTATTTCTTGGAGTTACGGATATGTCTGTATCATTAAAGTCCAGCTATCCGATTTTTAGCTATGACGGTGAGCAGATATCTACTACAGGATTTCCTGATGATATGTCAGAGTGGAATACCGGATATATAACCGGAGCCATGAACGTGACAGGTACATTCGCTTATGAGATGGAACAGCTTGCATTTGCAGCCACGGACGAGAACAGTCAGAATATCAAATATGTGGGACTGAATCTTTTGTACTATTATAGTGTGACAGGGGACAGTGGTGCAGAGAAGATAGTTGAGGATATTCTTGGCGTGAGCCCGGAGGATCTTCCTGAGAGAACGCTGATTCCTATAAGTAGTGAGATAACGGACGGTGGAATGGTGATAACAGTAAATGATGCTCCGGCAGATATTGCTGATGGAGCCGTGATAAATACTACTCTTGCATATCAGGATATTTTCGTATCTGATTCGGAGATAATGGATGAAAATAATATGCTGTGTGTTGGAACAGGAGTGACAAACATAAAGTTTAAATATCCATTATTTTGGCCAGGAGTGTTGGTGAGTATAGTAGGATTTTGTGGAATGAGTGCAATATGGATACTAGCGTGTAAAGATTACGGAAAGAAAAAAGATTGACAATTTACAAATAATAGTTGTTATATAATAGCTATGTATATAACACGGGGGAAGAAAGATATGTCAGCAAACAGCAGGAACAGAACTGAATATGAGATAAGCAAAGCCAGGAGGAGATTCGCTATCATCTTCCTGGCTGCTGTTGTTGCCACAGCAGGTATGATATCTTTTATCATAACAAAACAGGCAGTTGATAATATGAGAAGCAAGATAGTGAATCTTATATCGTCTAACAACCAACAGCTTGGATACAACGTCGACAATTATCTTGTCGGTATAGAAGATACAGTGGCTCTTTTTTTCTCCGATGATCAGCTGTGTGAGTATGATGCCACAGATGATAGTCTGGATGAATTTACCAGAATACAGCAGGAAGCGGCGATTCAGAATAGGATAAGTGACCTTGGTGTGTTTGACAACTTTACAGATTTTGGTGTCGTATATTCCAATGACAAGAGCGTGGGATGGATTTCCAACACAACACTTCAGGCTTTTCCGGATGGAGGAATATATACATATTTTACTGGACATATAAATGACGAGAAGACAATGTCCGGTTGGTTTTTTGATTATTTAAACAGTCCAGACAGGCTTTTCTACGTCAAGAAACTTAATGAAAATGCTGTGATCGTAACTTCTTTCTATAGCAGGGAACTAAGTTCAGTGGTGAATTTAAGTCATGAACTCAAGGATATGAGGGTGTGTCTTGTAAATGATTCCGAGGAAGTTGCGTATTCAAATAATGCAAAATGCGTTGGAGAAAAAATTGAAGTGAACCTTCCAAAGGAAAATGACGACTTCGAATATCAGACAAATTCGGATGGATATGTTATATCCGTAGCACAATGTTCAAATGGCTGGAGAGTAGTGTCTTACATAGGTGAATCTGAGATATTCAAAGAAGTAGGGAGATTGAAATTGTATTCATTTGTAGCAACTCTTGTGCTGGCTTTATTGGTTGTTGTGACAGGAAGCATTGTATTGAAAAGAATATATACACCTGTTTCCGGAGCTATTGAGGAATTAAAGCAAAAGGCTGAATATGACCAGCTTACAGGACTTATGAATAAAGCTTCGTTTGGAGAAGTTGTTGGATCCTGTCTTGAGGAAAAGTCAGAAACAGTCACACATGTGTTTATAATGATAGATATGGACAATTTTAAAAAGGTAAATGATACTTTGGGTCATGGAGAAGGGGATGTGGTTCTGTCTAAAACTGCTGAACTCTTCACAAAAATGCTTGGAGCAGATTCCGTGATCGGACGGGTAGGTGGTGATGAGTTTGCAGTGTACAGGAAGTTTACTGGATGGACTTTGGAAAGTGTTAGAAAGAAAATGGAATTTGAGCTGAGACTGTTGGCTGAAGATTTTACCAGAACGATTTCGAAACAATATACTGAATGTAATCTTTCGTTATCAGCAGGTGTTTACATAGTAGATGGAGAGAACTCATCTGATTATGAAAGCATGATGAAGAAGGCTGATACCGCTTTGTATAAATCAAAGAGAAACGGAAAAAGTCAGTATAGCTGGTTCGTTGAAAATCAGGATTGATCAGAGGTGAAACAGATGAAACATATAATTAAAAATCACAAAAGAGGATTATCGGTTTTGATGATGCTTTTTTTGCTTTTTGTAATTAGTGGTTGCGGAGAGCAAAAAACAGATATGGCTGTCGGGGATACGATAACTATAGAATATTCCTGGTGGGGCGATGATAGTAGAAACCAGTACACACTGGATGCTGTTGATATATTTGAAAAAGAAAATCCAGAAATAAACGTCAAATGCAAATATGGTGTGTGGAATGGATACGAGAAAAGACAGCATATATATATGAAATCACAGGAGACTCCGGATGTTATGCTCATAAATTATGGCTGGCTTGATACATATTCTTCTGACGGATCTGGCTTTTATGATCTTAATACGCTTTCGGATTATATTGATTTTGAAAACTATACTGAAGAAGAGCTTGCCTTTGGAACAAAAAATGGAAGATTAAATGCTGTTCCTATCGCGTTCAATACGGAGACTTTTTATTATAATGAGACTCTTTGGAACTCATATGGACTTAGTATTCCCAGAACATGGGATGACTTGTTTGATGCAGCCAGAATCATGAGCAAAGATGGGGTATATCCTCTGGGCATGACAAAAAAATCATTATTTTTTATGCTGCTTTCACATTATATACAGACAACCGGAAATGATCCGGTCAAATCTGATGGCACATTGAATCTGAATAAGGAACAGATAGGTGACATGTTGGATTTTTATAAGGAACTACTTGATAAAAAAGTCTTAATGTCTGTAGATTCATTTAACAGGAATGCTTTTGCCAGCGGTGAGGTTGGCGGCACTCTTGCGTGGGTAAGTGATGCAGGAGGATATTGTGATCCTTTGAAGGAAAATGGATATGATGTAAAAATAGGAGAATACATATGTGAGCCGGGGGCAAAATCTTTAGGCTGGTTTGTTAAACCTGCAACAATGTATGCGATAAGTAATAATACTGAACACCCAGAAGCGGCCGCAAAGCTGTTGAATTATCTGTTGAACGGTGAGGAAATGACTTTAAGACAGGGAACAGAAAAGGGTGTTCCGATCAGCAGTTCGGCACTTGCTGTTCTTGATGAGCATGATATGCTGACTGGATTTGAGGTACAGGCAGATGCTATGAGAAAAAAAAACAGCGACAAATTGTCGATTATGGCACCGATATTGGAATCTGAGGATGTGTATGGATCATTTAAATCAGATTCTGACTATTATCTGTACGATAAGTTGAGTCGTGATGAGACTATAGACAGAATTTATAGCGATATGTATAAGAAATAAAATAGTTGACAAAATGATCGATATGTTTTAACATAACGGTGTTATCAAACGTAACACTGTTATGTTATTTTTATATTATATTTAAATGGGTGAGGATTATGGCAAAGAAAATACAACATGACAGCGAGACGAGGAAAGAACTTCTAAAGTGTGCCAAGGAAGAGTTCATGGATAAGGGATTTATGGGTGCGTCACTTAGAAATATATGTCAGAAGGCAGGAGTGACAACCGGAGCTTTATATTTCTTTTTTAAGGATAAGGACGATCTGTTCTGCAATGTTGTGGGACACATGATGGACAGACTCAATGCTGTGTTAACCGAGCATTTTTCCGTTGAGGTGGACGAGATGAACAATGGCATGGCATCAGACCACAATGAGGACAGTGATTTTGAGTCGGCCAGGAACATAGTGCATGAGATTTATATGCATAGAGAAGAAGTGCTTCTTGTTCTTACGAAGTCACAGGGATCCAGCATGGAGAGCATGCCAGACAATATAGTGGATCAGATGGATGCACACAATGCATTTATATGTGAGGCGATGTGCAGGGCTTATGGAACACCGATGGTTGACAGGAATGTGGTACATTGGATGTCTCATTCACAGATTGATATGTTTATATTCATGGTGACACATATTGACAATGAGAAGGATGCCTTGAAGTTCGTTGAGACAGGTATGAAATATCTGATCTCAGGCTGGTATGGCCTGGTTAAGCCGTGGCAGGATCCAGAATAAGATTTGACCGGAATAGAAAATTGAAAACAGTAAAATGAAAAATGTGGTACAGGGGAATCAAATTCCCATTATGTCTTATTACAGGTCTTCCGAATTACAGGGAAGACCTAAAAAAAGGTTTAAACCATAACAGCGTTATGTATGCAAATGAACATTTGAATAGCTGCTAAAGTGTAATGGATTGCTATAAAAAATATAGTAAATGAAAATTAGAACAACGAGGATATCATAAAGGAGGAAAAATTATGTATTTGGAAGTGTCAGGAGTAAAGAAGAGCTATGGAGAGGGTGGAAGCTATGTGCAGGTGCTTAAAGGTATAAACACAGGTGTTGAAAAAGGACAGATGTGTGTTATACAGGGAACGTCAGGTTCAGGTAAGTCAACACTTCTGAACTGTATAGGTGGTCTTGACACCATGGATTCAGGTTCGATAAAGGTTGACGGCACAGAGATATTTGGCATGACCAGCGACCAGCTTTCAGATTACAGACGAGATAATCTGGGATTCATATTTCAGTTCTACAATCTAGTTCCAAACCTCACAGTGAGAGAGAACATACAGGTGTGTGAGTATCTGACTGATGATCCGCTTCCTGTGGATGATCTTATCGAGACACTGGGACTTACGGAGCATCAGAACAAGTTCCCTTCACAGCTCTCAGGTGGACAGCAGCAGAGATGTGCTATAGCGAGAGCTCTGGTGAAAAATCCAAAACTCCTCCTCTGTGATGAACCGACAGGAGCTCTTGACTCCAAGACATCCAGAGATATTCTTGTTCTTCTCGAGGAGATAAATGCGAAGTATGGAACGACCATGCTGATAGTAACACATAACAATTCCATCAAGAATATGGTTCACAAGGTTATCTTCATAAAGGATGGCCTTATAAGCAAGGAGTATGAGAACGAAGTGAGAGTTCCAGCGTCAGAATTGGAGGATTTGTAATATGCAGAAGGTTTTGAGAAAAAGGGTTCTGAGGGATCTGAAGAATAATCTGTTCAGATACATAGCACTTGCATTTCTTATCATCATGGGTATGTATGTCATTGTCTCGCTGATAGGAGCCGGATATACGATCATTGACAATGGCGAGACACATGACGAGGCAAATAAGATAGAGGATGGTCAGTTTTCCGTATTCGTTCCACTGAGCGATGATGAGATCTCCCAGCTTGAGGATGCTGGCGCAGAGGTTGAGGGGATGTTCTACGAGGACTACGAGGTCATGGATGGCAAGACATTGAGGGTATTTGCCAACAGGGAGAACATAGATCTTGTGGAATGTGATGAGGGAAATCTTGCGGAGGCTGATGATGAGATAGTTGTTGAGAAGAGATTCAGTCAGGTAAATGATATTTCTGTCGGAGATATAATACAGATAGCAGGAAATGAATTCAAGGTGACAGGAATAGGGACATCACCTGATTATAATGCTCTTTTCAAGGAGATGTCAGATACTGTAGTTGACAGTAAGGTGTTCGGAACAGTATTTGTCACAGAGAACGCATATGAGAAACTTCATTCGACAGGCGAGAGTGTCAAGACGGAGACTTATCTGTATGCGTTCAGACTTAAGGGCAAGACCACCTGTGATGATGTGAAGGATGCTCTTGGGGACATTAAGGTCGACACAGATAGGATAGATGATGAGTATTTCCAGGAATACTGGGATAGAACTGGCGCAGCCATAAATGATTTCAAGGATGGCATAAAGGAACTTAAGTCAGGTGCAAATGAGCTTGCGGATGGACTCGGAGAACTCACTGACAACAACAGAAAGCTAAACAATGCGGCACAGGAGCTGTTTGATGCATATCTTGAGCAGGCGGCTTCGTCTCTGTCAGCGTTCGGCCTTGACACAGAACTCACAGAGGATAATTACAGCGACGAGATGAAGAAGATCGCCGACAGCCAGGGCGGAGTAGTGGCGATGAGCATCGAGAGTGCTCTGAGTGACATCGATAGCATCAAGGCATTCAAGGACGGTATTAAGGACTATACCGATGGAGCTGCAGAGGCAAAGGATGGCTCGGATGAACTGGCGGATGGAATGGCAGAGCTCAAGAAGGAGACTGATTCATTCCTCAAGGATTATGACACAGATCTTGCCAACATCACATCATTTGTGACAAGTGATGACAACCCGAGAACAGGTGGAGCCGCTGACGACCAGCAGATCAATGTACAGGCGGGATATTTCTTCGGAGTGCTTCTCATGCTCCTGTTCACATATGTCATATCGGTATTCGTTGTACATGGAATAGAGAAGGAGAGCAGCGTCATAGGCGCGCTCTATGCCCTTGGTGTCAAGAGAAGAGATCTCATGATGCACTACCTTACACTTCCGGTCATAGTCACAACAGTTGCAGGCATAATCGGTTTCCTGATCGGGATAAGTAATGTGGGAATCCCTGTGCAGATGGCAGATGCATATGCGTATTATTCGATCCCTGATATGGATGTAAAGATTCCGCCGATTCTTGTAGTGTACGGTATCGTGATGCCGCCACTGGCAGCGATAGTTGTAAACTATTTTGTTATAAGAAAGAAGCTCTCACAGACGGCTCTTTCACTCATAAAAAATGAGGTCAAGCAGCCGAAGGGCAGCAATGTCGATCTAGGAGACATGGGATTTGTCGGAAGATTCAGAGTCAGGCAGATGCTCAGAGAGATGAGAACAGGATTGACCGTTGTGATCGGAATGTTCATAGCCCTCATATGCCTGATGTTAAGTCTTAACACTGCAACTTTCTGTTCAAAGGTCAAGAAGCAGAATGTGGAGGATACCCATTATGAATATATGTATACATACAAATATCCTACAGAGAATCCTCCAGAGGGCGGTGAGGCAGCGTATGCAAAGACTCTGAAGAAAGAGATATACGGTTACAACTGGGATGTGACAGTTCTTGGACTTTCAAAGAATACTAAGTATTTTGATGTTGACCTTAAGGATGGCAAGAACAGAGTTGCCATATCATCATCATTTGCTGAGAAATATGGTTATGGTGTGGGTGACGAAATCGTGCTCCACGACGAGGAGAATGATATAGATTATGGCTTTACAGTGGACAGTGTGACACAGTATACTCCGGCATTTTATGTTTTCATGACTATAGATGATGCAAGGGAGCTGTTCGGAGCTGGAAGTAATGAGTACAATGTAGTGTTTGCAGACAAGGACCTGGGGGTTGATCCTGCAAGACTTTACGCAACCACAACAAAGGCCGATATAGAGTCGGCTGCCGGAATATTTGCAGATCAGATGAGAAGTATGGTTGTTATGATAGTTATTATCTCGACACTTATATTCGTAGTGGTAATGTATTTGATGATGAAGGTCATGATTGACAGATCAGCATTCTCAATTTCATTGATAAAGGTGTTTGGTTTCAGGACGAAGGAGATCAGAAAGCTATATCTTGATGGCAATTTCTTCATAATCGCAATCGGAGCAGCAATATGCCTGCCACTTGCAAAGCTCATAATGAGTGCAGTGTATCCTTCTCTGGTGTCAAATGTAAACTGCGGTGTCAAGCTGACATTTGCCCCGTGGCTCTGGGCTGCGCTTTACGGCGGAATACTTGTCCTGTATTTTATAATCAACAGAGTTCTGGTCGGCAGATTGAACAAGATCGTGCCGGCTGAGGTGCTGAAGAACAGAGAGTAAGAAAAAAATAGATTATGGCAAAAATGTAAAAGCGTAGGTGAATTGTTTTCACCTGCGCTTTTTCTTATCTATAACATAATATGAAACAAATAATTTATTCAGAATCGTTGGTAGATAAATCTGATTTAGCAAATCCTCGAGCGTAGTACATAAAAAGTTTTTTGTCAGATTTTGATAATTTGTTGTATAGAGATAATAACTCTTGCTCATCTTCTGTTAGGCTCATATAAGGAATGTTTTCAGCATGTTTGTCGGAGAAAAAATCAGACATGGAGATATTTAATCCGGAACAAATCTTTTCTAATGTAGGAATTGTGGGCTGTGTGTTCTTCAAGAACATTGAGTTTAAAGAAGAGTAAGGAATATCAGCTTCTTTTGCCAATTTGTAGATAGACCAGTTCCTTAATTTCATATATGTTTCTATTTTTTTTAGAATTTCGTTGTTATTCATATATTCTACCTCGCATGATAATTATTTTACAGTTTCATGAAATGAAAGTTAGATATATAAATACGTTATAAAGGTTGAAAATATGACGTATATTCGTTATAATGCTTATAAGTTAAATTTTAACGATGAAGTGAGGAGAGTATATGAATAGGGAAAAAAATAAAACAGTTGTGACAGTGCTAACAATAAATGTTGTAGTTATTATAGTTATAGGGTTGATTGTAGTTGGATACTTCTATAAAAAAAGATATGACATTTCTGAACTATATATGAGGATTACTCCTGAAAAAATAGAAAGAGATATAAAAGACTTCGAAGTAAGTGGCTCATTGATGGGCAACTATAAAGATGTAGATGGATTTGGGGAGGGGCATATAACAGACTATGAGATAACCACAAGTGAAAATCAAATAAAAGTAAATTGTGAATTTTCATATGAAAGCAGTCTGGGAAAACTGTATGTAGATAATATTAGATTTAATTATAAAGTTAAGGGATTATTTAACACAACATATTATTTGGTATGGGCTAATGCAGAATATACATCATCTAAATTTGAATATAATAAGTCTCCATATCTGACACCAAGACAACTTCTGAATTATATCAATCGTCAACAGGGAACGGATTATGCAAATGTTGAAACGGTCATGCTTGTAAGTGCTGGTGAACAAATAGATATGTACAATCCTGATTACGATTTTTATTATTGTGTAGATGAACTTGATGCTTTGGAGTATTATGTTCAATTTTGGCATAATGATCTTACAACAGATTATATTTATGTAACAGTTGACTGGAATGAGAATTCAGAAGATTGGGATGTTGTAGCATCACAGACTTCTACCAAAAAAATTCATTCTGATTTTTTGATGCTTGGTATGACAAAATATATGAGGGCAGATGGATATCTTGATGATTCTCAGATGGATACTGTTTGTGATGTAAACAATCAAATTCTGAGAAATCTTAATGAATAGGGGGATGGGAATGAAAAGTAAAGTAATAATTTTATCTGTGCTGTGTGTGATTACTTTGCCTCTGTTGTATGGATGTACAACTGTAAAACAGGCAAAAGAAGAAACAGAAAATTATGTTGAATCATACAATTCCGGGAGTATAGATTATGAGGCTGCAGTAGATGGATTGTCTGGAATTGAGACGGATAATCAGGAAGTTGAACAATATATAACTCAGAAAAAAGCAGATTTAGCGGATCTAAGAAAGTCAAAGCTCAATTATGATAAAGCAGAGGAATTATATAATTCAGAAAAATATGGTGCGGCAATTCCCTACTATGAAAAAGTATCTGTAAATGATACTAATTACGATGATTCTCAAAATAAGATAAAGGAATCTGAGACAAAATTTATAGAGATGACTGTAGCTGAGGCAGAAATATACGTTAAAGATAAAAAATATCTTAAGGCAATAGATGTATATAAGAGCGCTATGAAAGTGTATGATGATGGGTCACTTAGCGGAAAAATAGAAGATGTGGAAAAAACATATAGGGATTATATGGAGAGTGAAGCTGCATCATATGAGAAAGAAAAGGACTGGTCTGATGCAATAGGTATATATGATGAGTTGGAAAATTATTTTAAGGATGACTCATATAAGGTAAAGAAAGCAGAAACTAAAAATGAATGTATTAACGCTGCAATAGATAAGGCAGAAACTCATACAAAAAATAATGAATATGATACAGCAAAAAAAGTAATTAACGATGCAATAAATATAGTTGGTAAAGATGTAGAGTTATTAGATGAGCTTGAAAGAATTTCTAGTTTTGAGCCTGTGTCGCTCTCTGATTTGGATGAATTTTACAAGGATAGCGACATACATAAGTGGGCTGGAATAGATAAGGATAACACTGGAACTTCTTATTCTTCCGGTATATTACTTAGTGAATCTGGAGGATATATGTTTTCAGACTCGGAAAGCAGCGAAATAGAATATTTACTCGGCGGTAAGTATGACAAGTTGTCAGGTAAGGTTGTATTACATTATGACTGTAAGGATAATGCTGAATCCTCTGCGGCTGGTAAAGTAAAAATATATGGCGACGGTGAGCTGCTATATTCATCGGATGTTGTTAAGAGTGGTGTTCTGCCTCAGAATTTTGATTTGAATATAACTGGTGTTAATAGATTAAAAATCGAATTTATATGGATGTTAACGCCGTATGGTTTTGACATGGGTCAAATAGAGATAGGCGTTGTAACTCCTATAGTTCAGAAGAGCTACATGAGTAAAAAATAATAAAAGAATCAAAAAGAGGGGAGGCATACTAGAAACTTATTTATAATTTGAATAATATACGGCAATCTGCTGAGAAAGAGGCGAAGAGATGATGAAATTAAGAAAAACAATAATAGGATCCTGTGCAGTATTAGGAATTGCATTATTGTGCTCCTGTGGAAATAATGGTAAATCAGGTTCGGGAGTGTTATCTACAGAGGTAATAACTGAGGAGACAACGACAGAGGCGACAACAACAGAAGCAACTACAACAGAGGCAACAACAGAAGTGACAACAGAAGAAACCACAACAGAAGTAACAACCACTGAGGTAACCACAACAGAAGCGTCAAATATAATTACAGATAATGGCTCACCTATGTCGTACAAAGAGGCTGTAAATGCATATGAGAATGAAGGTGAACGATATTTTAAAAAATATTGGATACAGCATGAGGACAGATTGTATTCAATGGATTCTTCACATGTCCTTGATGAGAATGATAATAGTTATATTAAATTTACCGATTCAGATTTCTCCTGCGTAAAGATGTATCCAGGTGATTTGTTGGTGGAATTTGGCGGAGGCTGGAATTATGATATATACCCTATTGAATCGGAGGGATATACAATGCCACAGGAATTTACTGTAGATGCAGATAATGGCTGTATAGAGTTTCGCAGAAAGAATTTGAGCGAAAAAATGGAAGAAAACAATATGCCTTTAAATAAAATCTATGAGATAAATGGAGAAACAGCAAGTAGTATACAGGATTACGTCGAAGTAAATGGTGATTACTATTTATCGTATACAGAACCGACAGGCATATTCTATAAATATTATTCAGATTATGAAAGCAAGGAAGGATCAGCTACGGTATCTGTGAAGTATTATGTATTAGGACAAAAATATTATGCAGAAGCGCAGACTGCTCCAGAGGGATATGGATACTATAAGATTCCAGAAGGTACACCTGCAGGGTTATATTGTGTTCGAACATCTGGATATTCGTTCATAATTGACATTATCGAATAGACACGCACTATTTTTTTACGGGAGAAAATTAAATTATGCAATTACCAATATTGATAATAGGATGCATTTGCTTGTTCATATTGTGTGTTCATTTATTTATGAAAAATGTGGACAAACATTCGGCGCTCGGAGTATGTGAGATAATTTTGATGGTGTGTGTAGGCATTGTCACAATTGTTTGGGGAATTATTCCTGAATTCGTAATGCTGGCTAATAAAGGAGCGGACAAAATAAAAAAGAATCTAATGAATACATCAGGTAGAGTGTGTGATGATAATGGGCATATTGTTGATGTTGATATTAGTGATGAAAGTCAGATAGATGTTCTGTCTGTTGACAATGTGATAAAAACAGATGAATACTATATTGTATATGATGTATCTGTGGATGTAAAAGTTCCTCAGGGATATTTAAGAGGTGTTCCTGTTACTGTTGAGAAAAATATGTTTGGCTCAGATACGATTGTCAAGTGGGATTACAATCTTGATGAAAAAGTATATTATTATGAGACAGTAATCAAGGAACGGCAGGAGAATGCAGATGCAGAAGATGTTTTGGATAATAATGACGAGGCGTTTGGTGATCAACATTATGTTAAATTTGAGTACACGAATGCACCGGCGTATACTGTTGGTGACGTGTTAGATTATATTGGTGTGAAAGGCCCGTATGAGGTTGCAACAGTATGTGTTGCATCTATAACGGACAATTATGATGCTTTGGAATATTATGCATTGTGGAGAGACAAAAACACAAAGGTTCGTCAAAAAGAATGGGTTAGAGCAGTGTATAATAGCGAATTAAAACAGTGGGAGCTATGCGATGGCGAGAAGAAAATAACTTCTTTGGATAGTGGCCTTGCAGAATATGCTTCAGAAAATGATGATACATACAATAATGACTATACAAATGATTATGTAATTGTAGAAAGTGATTCATCACTTAGCTGGGCAGAGATTGAATAGCTCCAAATACATAATTTGAGTTAAAAGTATATAACAATATTATATAAATTAAAAACCGCATCCATGACTAAAGTGGATGCGGTTTTTCTTGCACAACAAGCACAATGTATTGTAAAATCATACTTGGTATGTAAAAAATAAGAAAAACGAAAAGAGAAAGAGCAGATATGGATAAATTACTTAAGATCATTACTGATGTTAATTCATCGGTGAACAATTTTATATGGGGAGTGCCATCCATGATATGTATCGTGGGTGTAGGACTGTGGCTCCTTATACGAAACCGAGGTGTTCAGTTTACAAAGTTCGGTTATGCGTTCAAGCACACATTCGGAAAGATATTCAACAAGAAAGAGACATCGGACGGTGCTATAAGTCCGTTTCAGGCTGTGTGTACTGCGCTGGCGGGAACAGTTGGAACCGGTAATATAGCGGGGGTTGCGGGAGCGATTGCTATAGGAGGCCCTGGCGCCGTGTTCTGGATGTGGATATCAGCACTCCTTGGAATGGGAACAAAGTTTGCTGAGGTTGTACTGGCTGTTTTTTACAGAGAGAAAGATTCAAATGGAGACTGGGTCGGCGGACCAATGTACTATATCAAGAATGGTCTTGGCAAGAATGCATATTTCCTTGCCATAGCATATTCTGTTCTCGGAATACTCACTGTTTTTGGAACTGGAAATGCGACACAGGTAAATACCATAACTACGGCTATAGATTCAGCACTTTTTAATTATAATCTGGCTGACAGGAGCAATACATTTACCATCAATCTTGTGATAGGTATTATTATAGCCATATTGGTTGCACTTATTCTGATAGGGGGAATCAAAAGAATTGGAAGCGTGACAGAGAAGCTGGTCCCTTTCATGGCGGCTATGTACATCATCATGGCGGTGGTCCTTGTGTTTATAAATATCAAGAGCGTTCCAGGCGTATTTGCATCTATATTTGAGGGGGCATTCAATCCGAAGTCAGTGACCGGAGGAGTGGTTGGAAGCCTTTTTCTCAGCATGAGAAAGGGTGTTTCGAGAGGAATCTTTTCAAATGAGGCCGGCCTTGGAACAGGATCGATCGCACATGCGTGCTCTGATGTAAAACATCCTGTACAGCAGGGACTCTGGGGAATATTCGAGGTATTCATTGATACTATAGTTATATGTACACTTACAGCACTTGTAATACTGTGCAGTGGAACTGAGGTAGCCTATGGACAAGCAGCGGGAGCAGACCTCACGATCAACGGCTTTGTTGCAACCTACGGAAGCTGGATATCGATATTCACAGCAGTGGCTTTGTGTTGCTTTGCATTTTCAACTATACTCGGATGGGGCCTTTACGGTTCGAGATGTGTTGGATTCCTGTTTGGAAATAAGCTTATCAAGCCGTTCATGGTTGTGTATGCATTTGTTGCGATCATCGGTGCGACCATGGATCTCGGACTCCTCTGGGATATAGCGGACACCTTTAACGGACTTATGATCATACCTAACCTGATTGCAGTATTCATGCTGTCCGGTACGGTAGTGAAGCTTACCCGCGAGTATTTCCAGGACGGACCGGGCAGGTTTGGGGTTGAGACCGGAAAAGAGAACTGATAAATGAAAGGAACTTTTATATGGAAGAAATATCAAGTGAGATTTCTAACAAATATGCGATACTTATCGATTCAGAGAATGTATCGGCAAAATATATTGAGAGCATATTCGATGAGCTGTCAAGGCTCGGTTCAATAACAGTGCGAAAGATATATGGGGACTGGTCAAAGAATAACAATGGCTGGGACAAGGATTGCCTGCTGTCATATTCTATACAGCCTGTACAGCAGTTCTCATACACAGCAGGAAAGAATTCAACGGATTCGGCCATGATAATAGATGCGATGGATCTTCTCTATACGAGCAATATAGATGGATTCTGTCTGGTGACAAGCGACAGCGATTTCACTAGGCTTGCATCGAGACTCAGGGAGGCTGGCAAGCAGGTCATCGGAATGGGAGAGCGGAAGACTCCAAAAGCGTTCGTGAGTGCATGTACAAGCTTCAAGATCCTTGATTCACTGGTGACGGAGGATCTCAATAAGCCTGCGTCGAAGAATGCCATGCTTGAGGCTGCGGCCGTGGACGAGTCATATATCACGAGCATAAGGGATATAAAGAAGACTGTTTACAATATAATAGATGAGAATGACGACAAGGATAAGAAGACTCACATGGGTGAGATCGGAAGCCGCCTTGTGAACAAATATCCTGACTTTGACGTGAGAAATTATGGATATTCCAAGCTGTCAACATTCCTCAGTGAGGAGTTTGACGATCTGGATATAGACAGCGGCAGGCAGAAATTTGTGTCCATCAAGAACCATATTGATCCTAAGAGTGCTGTCAAGCTGCGCATAGTGAGACTTCTCACGGAGAATTCTGACACTATGTACAATATGGGACTGCTGAATACAGAACTTAAGAATATTATACCCGGCTTCAGCATAAAGAAATATGGATACAGTAAGTTTTCAAGCTTTCTCAAAAGCTTCGGTTGTTTTGAGATCGTGGGAGACAGGGTAAAATTGACAGATAAGTAGAAAGTGTTTAATGCTTAAATATGTCAAAATTTAGAAAAAATGCCAAATAAATTAACGCTTTTTGTTGAAAATCAATAAGAATAGTGATAAATTGAAAATGTGGGTTTTCAGGTACAGAAAATTCACTATGGGGGAAGAAGTGTACGTGCATATTAAGGAGAGGCATAATCTATGATACTTATTGATACTCAAAAAGAGGAGTTTAGCAAATTAAAAGACATACGTGTTTTTGGACGTATAAGTCATGAGAACAGATTCAACAAGAATCTGCTCGTAATAGGTCTTGGGGGACTTGGAGGCAGGACCGTTTGCGCGCTTAAGGGTATGCTGATGGATAACATCACACCCGAGGATAACATTAATTTCCTCATGATAGATTCAGATATAGCAGAGATGGAGGCTACCATAGATGATAGCAAGGAGGGTGTAGGTTTCAATGCCCTTGAGGTTATCAGTATATACAGACCGGACATTGAGAATGTTCTGGAGAATGGAATCCAAAAGAATCCGATCCATGAGAATCTTGCAAACTGGATGGATCCTGAATTCCCGGCTATCACGATAGGAAGAGACGGAGCAAAGGGGAACAGACAGATTGGACGTCTGATGTTCTCGAATGCATATACGGATGTCAGAATGCTCCTTTTTGATAAGCTTCAGGATGTATACGACAAGACGACGGAGGGAACAGTCGATGTTCTGATCGTATCCGGAATCGCCGGGGGAACCGGAAGTGGAATCCTCTCAGATGTCGCATATAACATACGTGCGTATGGTAAGGCGAAGAAGTGGAACAATCTGAGGATTGGCGGTTGCCTGCTCACACCGGATGTACTGTTCGGTCATAAGGCTGTATATGAAGATACAGAGCTTGTGGCGAGACTCAATGCAAATGGATGTGCGACCCTCAAGGAAGTTGATTATTATATGAAGCTCTCCGAGAAGGATGACAACTATACATTTATCAGTAAGTCAAACAAGATGGTCATCAGGGAGAATCTCTTTGATGCCTGCATGCTTGTATCAGGTAGAAAGGACGAACAGGGCTACATACCTGAGGGATACATCACAAGGGATACAGCAAGCTTCCTCTACAGGCTAGCCAGCAACAAGTTCATTGGCAACAATGACGTGGAGAACGACAGGAAGCTTCTCAGGGATGTATTTTTTGAGAATGAGGGATATTCCATCACGAACTGGAAGATGGAGCACAGTGACGAGAATATCAAGAAGTCAAACTGCTATTACAAGGTAGTAAGCGAGGCTGACTACCATATTCCTATCAAAGAGATAGAGAATATGTGTGAGAATGATCTGTTTTCCCAGGCATATAAGGGATTGTTTAGATCTCCGTTCAAGGAGGGCAATGCCGAGGAGGATATCAAGAATGTACTCACAGAGCTCACTGTATTCTTGCAGGAGGAGCAGGGTGAGGATATCAAACTTGCCGTGAACGGTCTCATACAGTATGGTCAGATCACCAAGCCTACATATAAGATGATAAAGAAGAATACGGACGGTCTTCGAGAGGGCTTTGCCAAGAAGATGGAGAACTTTGAGAAGGAACTTCCGGTTATCATAAAGTCGATGAAGAACAAGCTTTGGAGTTCACTTGATGATGTGATATCCAAATATATGAATGAGTTTGGCCCATATGGCGCAATAGATGTCATAGGTGCACCGAGTGCCGGTGTAACAGATTCTACAAAGGGTATGATGGCTGAAGTCAGAAAGCTTGAGAAGATGATGAAGGATTATACACCGTCGGGTGAATATACCAGAATCATTGATTCCATCAAGACCATTGTTGCGAAGAGATTCTTCACTTTCCCTTCAGCGAAGAGGGAGACTGAGAATGGTTATTTCGATGCATGCATCAAGGAAGCACTTGCTGCGGAGAGAACAAAGCTTATAGATGAACTCGATGCACAGGATCTGTTTGGAGATACACTTAGATGGCTTCAGCAGAGGGCAGAGAGACTTGACGAGATATATTCACAGTTTGGAGAGGATCTGAAGAATTCCATCGAGGATCTTGCGAATAACGGTGATAAGGCTGTTGGCAATATACTCAAGAAAGCCAAGAGACATGAATTTCTTCCGACTGATTATGTCACATCCAGAAGGATAAAAGAGATGGAGACAGGGATCATCAAGCTCATGCTGGACAACGAGTCCAATATAGACGGTGGAAGAGTTGTTCCTGTCAAGGATGAGATGGAGAAGATATACAGAGAGCTGTTTTCCGGTGTCGGAGCATATGGTCCTGAGAAGATGTTCACAGTGGCATTTGCTGATAAGAAGCTCACGGAGCAGGATCTCAACGTTATGTACGGATCTCCGATCAACGACAGGAGAACATCCATCATGGAGGAGGCTGCCAGGGCGTTTGTGGATGATATATCAGAGGAACAGCCTCTGTGTGTTCTTGCTGACGGATATAAGGAGAAGCTTCTTGCAAAGAAATATATATCGGTTCCAAATGTGATGCCGTATTTCAGCAAGGCAGTCAAAGCGATACTGATGGCTCCACCTTACAATGAGAAGGAGGATTCAATAACGCTCAATCCGGGTGAGATAGAGATCTCGATCGATGATATATTTGTCGGTGTTCCGGTATCCATGATGCAGTGTGCGATGGAGATGCAGATGGCTTACAATGCAGTATATGATTACAAGGGACTTCATATTGATGAGGTGAACAAGGATATGAAGAGCTTCCCTGATTTTGTCACAATATAGGTTAGTTTATACAGCCCTTTAATATGCGAGTATTAAGGGGCTGTATTGTTGTTATGACCATGGCGTATTTGGTAGAAAGAGATGGAATTGGATTTGAATAAATCTTTTAACGGATACAGAGCATATATAATGGATACGGGGGCATTTGCTGACGATGGGATATATGGCAGATGTCTGGATGCAGTATCGGAATACAGAAGGTGTAAGGTGGAACGTCTCAGGAGGCGGGATGACAGGAATGCCAGTCTTGCAGCGGGAATCCTGCTTGCACATGCTCTCAGGGAATGTGCCGGAATTGATGAACGGCTGGTCACGTATGAGAAGAATAAGGCGGGAAAGCCGTTTATAAAGGACATTCAGTTTTCGATAAGCCATACCGAGGGTTGTGTGGCGGCTGCGATAGGCAGTGAGCCTTGTGGTATAGACGTTGAGAGAGTCAGAAGGATACCGGACAGCATAGTTAACCGCATGTATTCGGATGAGGATAAAAAATGTGTGATGTCGTGTGCACACCCGGAAATATACAGCACATGTGTGTGGACAAGGCGCGAGGCGTACAGCAAGATGACCGGAACAGGCATACTTATGAAGGATGAGGAACAGCAAATGGTCATGGACAATGCGCATATGGAGAAGAAGAATATCTGGCTGGGCAATTATGCAGTATGCAGGGCTGAGTGTGACGGCCGTATGCATATGGATGAAATAGCGGATCCTGCGCATGCAGAGGGAGATATGAATATAGACTTTATAGTTGCATTTTGCGCAGCTTCTGATGGAACTTTTTCACCGGATATTAAGATGATTGATTCGGCTGATATTGTGTGTTATTATGTTTAATTAGGTGTATTAGGAAGAACTACATAAGGAGAAAAAAATGAGTAAAAAAGCTACAAAGGCGCTTAACAATAAATATTATGTCGCAAGATATAATGCGTCTAAGGTGAACGATAACCTTACAAGCAGGGAGAAGAGTGCAGAGGTGCTCAATATAGACAGGACAAGGCTTTCAAGAATAGAGCTTGGCACAGTAGTTCCGTACCCTGAGGAGGTACTTTCCATGTCAAAGGCGTATGACATACCCGAGCTCTGTAACAGCTATTGTTCAGGCGACTGCCCTATAGGAAAAGAGACGGTGAAGCCGATAAATGCGGACAGCCTTGACAGGCTCATACTTCAGTTCCTCGGATCCTCCAAGAAGATGGAAGATATATCTGAGCAGCTTATAGAGATCACCGCTGATGGAATAGTCGATGAGACCGAGGTTGCAGCTTTTGATGCTGTCCTTGAGGAGCTGGAGAAGATGTCTGTGAATATACAGTCGCTTATGCTCTGGGCTCAGAAGAACAGGGACATTTTGAAGAATAAGAATCAATAAATTGTATATGAGGAAAAGATAATGGATGACAAGTTAAGAGAAGAGATCAACAGAAGAAGGACATTTGCCATAATTTCACATCCTGATGCAGGTAAGACTACACTCACAGAGAAGTTTCTGCTCTTTGGCGGCGCAATAAACACAGCGGGATCTGTAAAGGGAAAGGCAAATTCCAAATATGCAGTGTCGGACTGGATGGATATAGAGAAGGAGAGAGGTATCTCGGTAACCTCGTCTGTTCTGCAGTTCAATTATGACGGATATTGCATAAACATACTTGACACACCTGGACATCAGGATTTCTCGGAGGATACCTACCGTACACTTATGGCTGCGGATTCTGCGGTCATGGTGATCGATGCATCCAAGGGTGTTGAGGCTCAGACCATAAAGCTCTTCAAGGTATGTGTCATGAGACATATACCTATATTCACATTTATAAATAAGATGGACAGAGATGCAAGGGATACATTTGAGCTTCTCGATGATATAGAGACTGTTCTCGGTATCAAGACATGCCCTGTCAACTGGCCTATAGGTTCAGGAAAAGAGTTCAAGGGTGTATATGACAGAAAGACCAAGATAGTGTCCACGTTCCAGGCTATATCGACAGGTGGAGCCAAGAAGGCGGAGGAAACAGATTATCATATAGACGATGAGGCTCTCAAGGAGCTTGTCGGCCCATACCTCTTTGACCAGTTCAATGAGGAGATAGAGCTTATAGATGGTGCCACAGAGGAGATGGATATAGAGAAGGTCAGAGCCGGAGAGCTCTCCCCTGTATTTTTCGGTTCTGCGCTGAATACATTTGGTATCGAGCAGTTCCTGAACTATTTCCTTAAGATGACGACACCTCCTCTCGGACGTAATTCATCAGAGGGAATCATAGATCCTGTAACAGAGCCGTTCTCAGCTTTTGTGTTCAAGATCCAGGCAAATATGAACAAGGCTCACAGAGACAGAATCGCATTTATGAGAATCTGCTCTGGTAAGTTTGAGGCAGGCATGGAGGTATATCATGCTGCCAGCAAGAGAAAGATCAAGCTTTCCCAGCCTCAGCAGCTTATGGCTCAGGACAGAAAGATCGTCGATGAGGCTTATGCCGGTGACGTTATAGGAGTATTTGATCCTGATCTGTTCTCCATCGGAGATACGCTCACAACAGGCGGAAAGAAGTTTGAGTATGAGGGTATCCCTACATTTGCACCGGAGCACTTCTGCAGGGTTGTTCAGCTCAACAGCATGAAGCGTAAGCAGTTTGTCAAGGGTGTTACCCAGATTGCCCAGGAGGGTGCTATACAGATATTTCAGGAGTACACTGCGGGACTTTCGGAGATCATAGTCGGAGTTGTAGGTGTGCTTCAGTTTGATGTACTTAAGTACAGACTTGAGAACGAGTACGGCTGTGAGATAAGACTTGAGCCGATACCATATAACTATATCAGATGGGTGAAGGATCCTACCATAGACGTGACAAAGCTCAAGCGTGTGAGCGATGTCAAGAAGGTTAAGGACATGAAGGGTAATCCGCTTCTCCTGTTTGCAAATGAGTGGGTCATCGATCAGGTTCTCCAGCACAATGAGGGACTTGAACTTGAGGAGTTCAGAAAGAACTAGATATACGAAGATAAGAGACCATGAAGATGATGAGTGACTTAGGACACAAATTGGTTTTCATGGTCTTTTTGCGTGCATATATATCAGTAAAAGTGGTGCAAATATGAATAAATTAGCATGTATCTGACAATCCTAGTGTTAGACAGATAACACGTGGAGGGACATGATATGGCGCTGAACAGAGTGGTTATATGTGGTGTAAATACATCGAAATTACCATATCTTACAGAGGATGAGAAGAACATGCTGTTTGACAGGATGGAGCAGGGAGACAGCTCTGCCCGGGAGGAGTTTATAGAGGGGAATCTCCGCCTTGTGCTCAGCGTGATCCAGAGATTTGGCAGTTCAAATGAGAATCCGGATGATCTGTTCCAGGTTGGCTGTATAGGGCTTATCAAGGCGTTGGATAATTTTGACAGAAGTCTCAATGTCAAATTCAGTACGTACGCTGTGCCTATGATCATAGGTGAGTGCAGAAGGTATCTCAGAGATAACAATGCTATAAGAGTATCAAGGTCATTGCGTGATATAGCCTACAAGGCGATATATGCCAAGGAAAATCTCCAGAAGACAAAGGATAAGGAGCCGACGATAGAGGAGATAGCGGAGGAGATAAGTATACCGAAGGAAGATATAGTCATGTCGCTTGATGCCATATCGGCACCGCTGTCCCTGTATGAGCCGGTGTATCAGGAGGGTGGAGACACCTTGTACATCATGGATCAGATAAGAGACAGAAAGAATAAGGAGGAGATGTGGGTTGAAAACCTTGATCTCAGAGAGGCTATGGACAGGCTGTGCGACAGGGAGAAGAATATAGTGAGGCTGAGATTTTTTGAGGGAAAGACCCAGACGGAGGTGGCAGAGGAGATATGCATATCCCAGGCGCAGGTCAGCCGCCTCGAGAAGAATGCGATAAAAAGTCTTAGAAGGTATCTTGAGGACAAATAAACCGGAATGTTGTACACATATAAATATCCCCGCTGGGCCATAGTGAGAACAGCGGGGATATTTATTATACGGTATGTGGATTAAGCTTAGATAAGGTAGCCTGAATCGAGATCGACATCCTTCACGTCGTGTCTTGTGACGAGTCCGTCTTTCTGGATGTCATGCTGTATTTTTTTCAGGGTTTCCATTGGAAGCTCAGTCATGAGAGCAACCTCCTCAAGAGAGATATCGACCTTGAGCATCTTTTCTGCCATATCGTATTTGGCTTTTGTTGTATTGTTCATAAAAATCACTCCTTGGTGTGCTTGGTTAAATCCTGCTCAGCCCATTCTAAGAACTTGTCGTTTGCATCGATCACCTTCTGCATTGCAGCGTGTCCCGGAGCACCGATTGTGTTACGCTTCTGAACACATTCTTCCATGCTGATGGCTGTATATATGTCATCTTCAAATACAGGACAGATGGCCTTGTACTCGTCGAGACTAAGCTGGTCGAGGGAGATGTTCTCCTCTATGCACTTCAGAACGAGCTGGCCGACGATGCCGTGTGCATCACGGAAAGGTACACCGTGATTTACAAGGTAATCTGCGGCATCTGTTGCGTTGGTGAATCCGTTCTTGGCTGATGCTTCCATTCTAGGCTTGTTGACTGTCATGGTGGCTATCATGCCTGTGAACAGTGCGAGACATCCCTTTACAGTGTCTATCGCGTCAAATGTGAGCTCCTTATCCTCCTGCATGTCCTTGTTGTATGCGAGAGGGATTCCCTTCATGGTTGTGAGAAGGGAGGTGAGAGCACCGTAAACCCTGCCTGTCTTACCTCTTACGAGCTCGGCTATATCCGGGTTCTTCTTCTGTGGCATGATAGAGCTTCCTGTGCTGTATGAATCATCGAGCTCAACAAACTGATATTCATTTGAGTTCCAGATGATGATCTCCTCGGAGAAACGTGAGAGATGCATCATGATGGTAGACATGGCGGATAAAAGCTCTATGCAGTAATCCCTGTCGGCAACTGAATCCATGCTGTTGAGAGTCGGACCGTAGAAGTCCAGCAGAGAAGCGGTGAGCTCTCTGTCGAGCGGATATGTGGTTCCTGCGAGGGCACCTGATCCGAGAGGACAGTAGTTCATTCTGTCATATATATCGTTCATTCTGTCGTAGTCACGCTTGAACATCTCCATGTATGCTCCAAAGTGATGTGCCAGAGTTATTGGCTGTGCCTTCTGGAGGTGAGTAAATCCAGGCATGTATGTGTCGATGTGCTCATTCATAAGTCTGTGAAGAGTAGTCAGAAGCTTGTAAATAAGCTCCTTGAGCTCGATGATCTCGTCTCTTACATAGAGCTTCATGTCCAATGCAACCTGGTCGTTCCTGCTTCGTCCGGTGTGAAGCTTTTTGCCCACATCGCCGATCCTGTCTATGAGATTTGCCTCGACAAAGCTGTGTATATCTTCGTATTCTGAAGTGATCTGCAGAGAACCGTTCTCCACATCGTTCAGTATGCCCTTAAGTCCCGCTATGATCTGATCTCTTTCCTCGTCAGTGAGAATACCGGATGAAGCGAGCATGGTTACATGCGCGATACTTCCGCGGATATCCTGTCTGTAGAATTTCTGATCAAATGAAATAGATGCGTTAAAGTTATATACTAATTTGTCTGTTTCTTTTGTGAAGCGTCCGCCCCAGAGCTGAGCCATATTAAATCCTCTTTTCTGTTATTTTTTTGTTTTAGGTTGAAAACTGAGTAAATTATAAGGTAGTTTTCAAACAACGTACATTTTACAACATAAAAGTTCGCATATCAACACAAATAAGGTTTATTTATAACCACAGGAAATGCGTGGTTGGTGCTTGCGGCGCAAAAGTACAGATGATAAAATATACAGGCGGATCACCGCAGCAAAGCAGGGATGGAGGATTGACAGGAAGTTTGGGTACAAAAAAGAAGATTCTTGGAGTTATAAGTATTGTAGTTGTTCTCTCGCTGATGATGGTGGGAGTGCGGTGGTTGTTCTTCAATGTGATCAAGAGCAGCCAGATGCTTGATGGCCTGGTGGAGTTCCGGGCGACCGTTGTCCAGGATATGGAGGACGGAAACGAGTCGGGCATGTATTATGTAAGTAATGTGGCGAAAAGTGATGTGCACAACATCAACAAATATATAGATTCGGCATACGGCTCAGTGGATACGTACAGGATAATAATTGAGACGGGAAGATATCTGGCAATACAGCTCAACTATGAACTGTCGGATAATTATTATGCTGTCAGAAAATATATAGAAGGAACGGATATCCCGGAGGACAACATAAGGGCGAAGCAGATATATGAGGTGATCGACAGCTTTATAAATGACAACATTTCAGATGGCATGAGCGACCTTGACAAGGAGATCGCCGTGCACGATTATATAGTGGAAAACTGTGTCTATGGATATCCCGACAATAATGATGATGCATATACGGCATATGGAGCGCTGGTGCTTCACCAGAGCGTGTGCGACGGCTACGCTGAGGCGTTCTTCATAATCATGTCCTGTCTGGGCGTCAAATGTGACATAGTAGTCGGAAGCACGGAGGAAGGACTTCATGCATGGAATCAGATAGAGCTCGGCGGAGAATGGTATAATGTGGATCTGACATGGGATGACTCGCTGCCGGATATGGGCAGCTATCTGAAGCACACCTATGTGAATGTCGATGACAGCACACTGGAACTGACTCACTCATGGGAAAAGCAATTCTACAGAGAGTGTGCCGACACAGCGTATAATTTCTATAAAAAGAGGTTTTATACCTATGACTCGTTCGATGAGTATAAAAAAGGCATAAGGATACAGATGGGCGGCAGTAATGTGCTGGAAGCTGCTATATATACAGATGACGAAACATTTGACTTGTCATTTCTGTACAATTATGGCAATATAAGGTCTATAAATTATGTGGTGGAAGATATGGGCGGCTACAAAGTTGTCGTCGTATATCTTAATATGAAGTGATAAAAATAGAATTGACATAATGGCGCGGAGGTGCGATATGCGAAAAAGAGAGTTTATGGATGAGTTGAAGAAAGCTCTTGATGGAAATGTCTCAACGCAGACATATTATGACACGATGAATTATTATGAGGATTATTTTAAGAAGCAGAAAGAAGCAGGCAAGTCAGAGGAGGAGATATGTTCATCTCTGGGATCTGCAAGACTGATCGCCAAGACGATCATTGACACAGAGGGACAGGGCGCAAGCGGAAGATATTATGATACAGAATCCTCTTCGTATGATGACAGCTACAACACCCGCAAAGCCAGCGGAAGCAGTCAGAAGGGCTGGCATGTAAATGTGGACGACGAGGGCAATACAAGCTTTGCTTATGGCAAGCTTGATTTCAGTTCACCGATAGGCAAGGTGCTGACAGCGATAATACTCATTCTTGTGGCTGCACTTGTTATAGGTATAGTGCTTGGAGTTATCTGGCTGGGATTTAAGATAGTGTGGTATATCGTGATACCTGTTGTCATCATTCTGTTCATAGTGAATCTTATTATTTACCTGTTTGGTGGAGGCCGATAAAAAATAAAATAAAAAAAGTGAAAAAAGTTGTTGACAAAACATGGTCACTTGAGTATACTAACAAAGGTGTCAGCGATGACACGAAGTAATATGGGATCTTAGCTCAGCTGGGAGAGCATCTGCCTTACAAGCAGAGGGTCATAGGTTCGAGCCCTATAGGTCCCATTTACAAGACATGGCGAGATAGCTCAGTTGGCTAGAGCATGCGGTTCATACCCGCAGTGTCGAGGGTTCGAATCCCCCTCTCGCTACTATTTGATGAGACGGAAGACATTCCGTCTTTTTTTTATTCATATAAGGAGGATATCACATGAGAGTTGGAATGGGATACGATGTCCACAGACTAGTTGAGGGACGAAAACTTATAATCGGAGGAGTTGAGATTCCATATGAGAAAGGACTCCTTGGACACAGCGATGCGGATGTACTTCTTCATGCGATAATGGATGCGCTTCTCGGTGCTGCGGCGTTGGGGGATATTGGAAAGCATTTCCCTGATACTGATGAGAGGTATAAGGGAGCGGACAGCATGAAGCTCCTGTCAGAAGTGAAGAGACTTCTCGAGGAGAAGCTCTACATCATCGAGAACATAGATGCGACCGTAATTGCCCAGAGCCCTAAGATGGCGCCGTACATTGATCAGATGAGGGAGAATATCTGTAATTGCCTGTGTATAGACAAGGATCAGGTCAATATCAAGGCGACAACGGAGGAGAAGCTTGGGTTTACCGGAGGGGGACTTGGAATAAGCTCCCAGGCGGTGTGCCTCATAGAGTCGGCATTTAATTACGCCGGAGATGATGCCGGAGCTGTCAGAACGGCAGGCTGTGGCGGATGCGGTGGATGTCCAGCGGGAATAAGATGACAAAACAGCCCATGTATGCTAGAATATAAGGGCTTAGAATTTTAAAGAACTTAAGGAGAAAAAAGGTATGTTAAATGATGGTTATGCAGAACATATAGTTAAGGCGAAGACACCTGCGAGTGTTACCTGCGGTATGGCTGCCGGAATCGTGCTGATGATCGCCGGACTTGGCGCAGCGATGTTCGTTCAGGGCTTTGGCAGTATTGGATTCTTAGTTGCGATTGCAGGTGCTGTTGTATTTGGTATTTTTGTTTCCAGAAGAGAGACGGAGTATGAATATATAATGGTGAATGAGGATATAGACATCGCAAGGATCATTGCAAAGAAGAGCAGAAAAAAGATCATGAGCTTCAGCAACGCTGATGTAAAGTTCATTGCGAAAGAGGGATGCATTTACCTCGACAATGAGCTTCAGCAGGACAGCTCAATAAAGACCAGGGATTTCACATCCGGCAATAAGCAGAATCAGGATGGTGTGTATGTGTTCGTCCTCAACAAGAACGGCAAGGCTGAATTCGTGAAGCTTGAGCTCTCAGACAGAACTATTGATCATGTAAATAACTTTTTCAGAGGAAAGTATAAAGAATAAATAATATTGACCCTCACGGTTGATACTAAACTGTATATATACAGGAGGTGTCGCTGTGAGGGTCTTTGTGTGTAAGTGCTTTACTATATTTATGACGGGTGGGATGATATATTATTTCCTGGAGATATCAGCCAGGCATTATTCCCATTATTCCATGATAATTTGTGGAGGTCTTGCTACGCTTTTGTGCGGCGGACTGAACCAGATGTTTCCGAAGATGGGGATACTTGCGCAGATGCTGGTTTCCTCTGTGATAATATCTGAGCTGGAGTTCCTGACCGGGTATGTTGTGAATATAAGACTAGGACTTAACGTGTGGGATTACTCTGATATGCCGTTAAATCTTGCGGGGCAGATATGTGTGCCTTATTCTATCCTGTGGATGTTCCTGTCGCTGATCATAATATATGTGGATGATGAGATACGGTGTCATATGTATAATGAAGAAAGGCCTGAGTACAGATTAATATAAAATATGGGAAAAAGCTCTTGATTCCATAGGGGAGTGGAGTAACAGCTTTTTCCCATATTCCATGTGTGTGCATATTTAATAAATTCCGTGTGAAAATATTATGATTCAAGGGGAGTAATCTTTAAACCCTTATAAAGCTTAGTATAAAGATTGCGCTCATCAGAGTACAACATTATACCACGTGAATCGCGTACGATATACGCATATTTGTTCTTCTGCACATTCATGTAAAGAACTTCATCAACGTTGAGCTCCTTGGCTTTGACCTTGGCAACGCTGACGCTGAGCGGCTCTAACTTGTACTTTTTAATTGCCTGCTGAACTGTCATAATCTACACCTCCATTGATAAATGATCATAACGTGCTTTAGTAACTATCTACAGTATATTGTAAAGATATAACAAAGTCAACTAGTAAACATGCACAAATGTGCAAAAGATAATCGAATGTTGTAAAATGTGGTGTGAAATATCGACAAAAAAAGGAGAAAACAATGATGCAAAATGCAAATTATTATCAAATGATGGAGAGACAGATAGCTGAATTTGATAGTGAAAATGCACAATGCGGCAGAAAAAAACTATTGCTGCACTGCTGTTGTGCGCCATGTTCCAGCCATTGTCTGTCGGTCCTTGCGGAGCATTTTGACATAACAGCTTATTTTTACAATCCAAATATAACGGATTACGATGAGTACATAAAAAGATTCCGTGAGCTTGACAGATTTGTACATGAAGTATATGTGGAAGGAGTGGATGTCGAACTGGCGGAGCATGAGCCGCAGGTGTTTCTGGATATGGCTAAGGGCAGGGAGGATCTTCCTGAGAGAGGACTCAGGTGCTATGACTGCTATAAGCTGAGACTTGAGAAGAGCGCGATCCATGCGAAGAAAAATGAATATGACGTATTTACGACCACATTGTCGATAAGCCCCCACAAGAATGCGGACTGGCTGAACGAGATAGGTGCAGAGATGAGCAGGAAATACGACATAGATTATCTGTTCAGTGATTTCAAGAAGAAAAATGGATATAAGCACTCGATAGAGCTGTCAAAGGAATATGGATTATACAGACAGAATTTCTGTGGATGTGAATTTAGCAGACGGGCTGCTGAGCTCAGAGATGAAAAAATTAATAAAAATATTGAATAAAAAACAAGATTTTTGCCGTGAACACAAAAATAAAAAATATATCGAAAAAAATATTGTACCGCCTTGTCAAATGTGGTAGTATTTATTAAATTAAGAAAAAAGAGGCCAATAAATGTGGGTTATCTCAAGCGTTTCCCCCGTTTTCACTCTTTTTTTTTGAGCAAAAATAGAAAAAACGAAAGGAATACGATTATGAAAGCTTTTTTGATACTTGAAGACGGACACGTGTTTGAAGGTAAAAGTATTGGCTCTACTGATGAGATAATCAGTGAGATAGTATTCAATACTTCGATGACCGGCTATCTGGAAATTCTTACAGATCCATCATATGCAGGGCAGTCAGTATGTATGACATATCCGCTTATAGGCAACTACGGTGTATGCAGAGAGGATATGGAGGCTGGCAGACCTTGGCAGTCAGGATTCATTGTTAGAGAGCTCTGCAAGACTCCTAGTAATTTCAGAAGCGAGATGACCATAAACGAATTTCTTGTTGAGAATAATATAACTGGTATAGAAGGAATAGATACCAGAACACTTACCAAGATCCTCAGGAAAGATGGTACCATGAGAGGTATGATCACAACTGATGAGAATTATGATTTTGATGAGTGCATGAAGCGTATTAAGGCATGGAAGATGGGACATGTTGTTCTCGATGTTACATGTAAGGAGAAAATATTCTATCCTGGTGACGGATTCAAGGTTGCAGTCATCGATCTCGGTGTTAAAAAGAACATCGTCAAGTCCCTCCTTGCAAGAGGTTGTCAGGTTACTGTATATCCTGCAGAGACACCTGCTGAGGAGATCATCGCAGACGCTCCGGACGGAATCATGCTTACAAATGGTCCTGGAGATCCAAAGGAGTGTAAGGTCACAATAGCTCAGGTAAAGAAGCTTTTCGATACAGATATTCCAATTTTTGCTATATGTCTTGGACATCAGCTCATGGCGCTTGCCAACGGCGGTGATACAGAGAAGATGAAGTACGGACACAGAGGTGCAAACCATCCTGTAAGAGATATGAAGACCGGCAAGGTATATATTTCAACACAGAATCACGGATATATGGTCAAGGAAGACAGCCTCGACAGAAAGATCGCAGAGGTCAGCTTCGTCAATGTAAATGACGGAACAGTAGAGGGAGTTCACTATCTTGGAAAGAATGCACAGACAGTTCAGTTCCATCCGGAGGCATGTGCAGGTCCGCTGGATACAGATTCACTGTTTGATACATTTATGAATATGATGGAGGTGTCAAAGTAATGCCAAAGAATCCTAATATAAAAAAGGTTGTAGTTATCGGATCAGGTCCTATAGTCATCGGTCAGGCTGCTGAGTTTGATTACGCCGGAACACAGGCGTGCCGTTCTCTTAAGGAAGAGGGACTGTGCGTTGTCCTCATCAACTCAAACCCTGCAACCATCATGACGGACAAGGATATAGCAGATAAGGTATATATTGAGCCTCTTACGGTTGATGTTGTAAAGGCTATCATTGAGAAGGAGAAGCCGGACAGCCTTCTGCCGACACTCGGCGGTCAGGCAGCCCTCAACATCGCCATGGAGCTTGATGAGTCAGGTTTCCTCAGAGAGCATGACGTGCTTCTCATAGGAACATCATCAACGACCATCAAGAAGGCCGAGGACAGACTTGAGTTCAAGAAGACTATGGAGAAGATCCATGAGCCTGTAGCACCTTCAGAGGTCGTTACAACAGTTCAGGGCGGTCTTAACTTTGTCAAGAAGATTGGATACCCTGTAGTTCTCCGTCCTGCATATACACTTGGAGGTTCAG